>Ga0209368_1000037_pt1 | contig 259295 bp, 244 predicted proteins | sample EBPBio242008_DNA_FD_185862 | JGI IMG/M metagenome (GOLD analysis project Ga0209368, IMG submission 185862) | Wastewater treatment Type I Accumulibacter community from EBPR Bioreactor in Madison, WI, USA - Reactor 1_4/24/2008_ DNA (SPAdes)... | ecosystem: Engineered > Bioreactor > EBPR >... | reverse complement strand
GCCGCAACCCCGAAAACCCGAAAGGAAAAAGCTATCGCTTGACCACCCGCAAACAACGCGGGAAACACATTCAACCCGGGTCACTTCTCAACGAAAACGCCGGGTCAAATCTCAGCGGTAATCAACAGCCTATCCTGCCGGCGGTTTCTACCCCCCTGCACCTCGCGGGCAGCGGACCAAGCATCGCAGATATCAACAGCGATCATCTGACCCGCGTCCGATCAGACAAGAACATAATAAGCACATTGCGTCCGATATATCAACATCTCATTCTGATTTTGGTAAACGAGCCAATGAGTTGTTCACTTTCCTGTGTCGTGACCAATTTCTGACCAATCTAACCCAAAACATCTGTCAGTATCTGTCCCTAATAGTCACAAAGAGGCCAAAAATCGAGCTATTGACATCAAAAATCACCTGAATTAATGTCTTTTTGAACTTAAACTAGTCTGGGGGACTAGGGGTCGTGGGTTCGAATCCCGCCACTCCGACCATTTTTCCTCTATGATTTCAATAATTTATGAGATTTGGTGCCAAACAGGCTCCGGGCCTCCGACTTCACCGATGTCAGCACCTGAAACGGCTTCGTCTATGTGGCTCTTGTGCTCGACGCGGATTCCCTGCGGTTCGCATCCGGTGTGGCCTGCCTCGTTGGTGCGATTCCCAACGAAGTCGCGGAACCAGAGAGGGTTCGCCTATTCGGCGCACACCCGGATGAATGGGCCATCATTCAGCCAGAGTGGACCCGGTTTCGGTTGTCCCTGACAAACTTTCAGCCCCGCTTGCCGCCATATCCGCTCGATCCGTTTGCCGTTCATCCCCAGGCCGGTGGCTGACCGCAGAAGCTCCCCAAACGTCCGGCAGTCATTGCGGCCGTGGGCGATCATCTCATTGCCCAACCGCATCGAAATCCCGAGTTTCCAGTGCCGCCAATCAGGTCCGTGCGAGCAATCGCGCCCGCCGCTGCAAGGTGGCATCACATGCGCAACGCTGCGCACGCCGCCCAACATTAAAATTTGCTTATATCAATGATCTTTGCTATAGGCAAATTTTGGGGGCAAGCATGCGCGAAGAAATGCATGGCATTCCATCGGTTGAAATGGGCGGCAAGATCATGGCGCCGCGCTTGTCTTCGGACTGCTCGCTGACACGCGCGAAAATTGCCGAAGGTGCAGAGATGCCTTCTGCCTCGGTCTCCCCCCAACTGGCAGGCCTCAGCCGTAGCGGCTTTATCGCCTTTGCCGTCAAGGCGTTGGGCCGGTTGTGGCGCTTGACGACCGCTGGTCCAACCCTTGTCGCAAGCCGTCTTGAATGCACCCATGCCATTTCGTGCCGACCGGGCTTCGGTTTCGGGAAATAATAAACAAATCAGGGAGGGAACCTCATGAAAGTGCTGTTTCGTTCAATCGTCGCCGGGCTTGCAGCAACAGTGGCTGTTGGCTTTGCCTATGCGCAATCTCCAGAGAAGCTTGGCACTGTAAAGCAGCGCGGCGTCCTGAACTGCGGGATAGGACCGGGACTTCCCGGCTTTTACCAGACCGATGCCAATGGCGAATGGGTCGGCTTCGATGTCGACATCTGCCGCGCCATTGCCGCCGCCGTGTTGAATGATCCGAAGAAGGTCACGTTCAAGCCGGTGTCCGCGAAGGATCGCTTTACCGTCGTCCAGACCGGCGAGGTTGACGTGCTGTCGCGAACGGCAACCTGGACGATGTCGCGCGATACAAGTCTTGGTCTCGCTTTCGCAGGTGTCGTCATTTACGACGGCCAAGGCTTCATGGTGAGAAAGAAGCTCAATGTGGCATCGACCAAAGAGCTCAACGGCGCAACAATTTGCACCACGACGGGCACCACGACTGAACTCAATCTGGCGGATTATTTCAATACGCTGAAGCTGAAATACGAACTGGTGCTTTTCGAGAAAACCGATGAGGCGATCAGCGCCTACAGTTCGGGACGTTGCGATGCCTATACGACGGACCGGAATGGTCTTGCAGCCGAGCGGCTGCGGCTTCCCGATCCAGAAGAGCACATCATCCTCCCGGAGATGATTTCCAAGGAGCCGCTGTCTCCAGCCGTTCGGCAAGGCGATTTCCAGTGGTTCAACATCGTGAAATGGACGATTGCTGCGCTGATCAACGCTGAAGAACTGGGCGTTACCCGCGCCAATGTCGACGAGATGTCCAAATCGACCAATCCAGAGGTCCGGCGTCTGCTTGGCGTCGAAGGCGATTTTGGCAAACCGCTCGGTTTGCCGGCAGACTGGGCCGCACGAGCCATCAAGGCCGTCGGGAATTACGGCGAGATTTTCGAGCGCAATCTCGGCAAGGATTCAAAGCTCAAGATCAGCCGCAGCCTGAACAATCTGTGGACCAAGGGCGGGCTCATGTACGGCCTGCCGATCCGGTAACCCAAACGATCTGGCGCGGTTCTTTGGGGCCGTGCCGGACAATTGAACTCTGCGAGTACATTTTGCATGGCCTGTTGGCCAGTTAACTTCGGGAGCGTCGAGATGTCGGCAATTCGAACTGTTTCAAACATTCTGTCTTGCGTAGGTTTCAGTGTCTTGCTGGGCACCTCGGTCGCAATCGCACAAACCTTCCCGGAAAAGCCGGTGTGGATGGTCGTGCCATTTCCTGCTGGTGCAAGCACGGATGCCAGCGGCAGAATGATCAGCGATGCACTCGGCAAGGAACTGGGGCAGCCGATCATCGTCGAAAACAAATCCGGCGCCGGGGGCAACATTGGCGCGGATTTCGTCGCCAACAAAAAGGGCGACCCCTATTACCTCCTGCTGGGGACCACCGGAAATCTTGCGGTGAACAAATGGCTGACGAAGGATCTGGGTTATGACCCGCTCAAGGACTTCACGCCGCTGACGACAGCCTTCATTTCCTGCAACGTATTGGTTGTTCCGGCTCAATCTTCCATCAAGACGCTCGGCGATCTGATTGCCGAAGCCAAGAAGAACCCGGGAAAGCTGAACTATGGCTCTCCCGGAATCGGCACTGCCGGTCATCTGGCCGGCGAGTGGTTCAAGAAAAAGGCAAACGTCAACATCGTCCATGTTCCCTATCGCGGTGGTCCGCAGGTTTTGCAGGATCTGCTCGCAGGGCTTCTGCAAATCAGTTTCGAAGCCGTGGGCAATGCCTTGCCACAGGTCAAAGCGGGCAAGCTGCGCCCACTCGCCTCGACTTGCAGGGACCGGATCCCGATGATGCCCGACGTGCCAACCATGATCGAAGCCGGCATTCCGGATTTTGACATCCGGGCGTGGGGCATGATCGTAGCGCCGGCAGACATCCCTAAAGCGGCGGCAGAGAAGCTGAATGCGGCCCTTGTGAAAGCGATCAATTCCGAAAAGGTGCGCAACGCCCTCAACGTTACCGGCGTCGTCGCTGAAACATCGTCGCTTGAGGGCGCAAAAACTTTCCTCGTCGAAGAAAACAGAAAGTGGAAAGCGCTCGTCGAATCTGCCGGCATCACCCCGCAATGAGGTCCGGATCATGCTGAAAAGAATAGCATTGCTCACCCGCAAGCCGGGCATGACCAAGCAGCAGTTCTTCGACCACTGGAACAATGTCCATGGGCCGCTGATCGCCGAGCATCCGAATGTGCTGCGCTATGTGCAGAATAATGTCGTGAAGAAGGAGCGGTTTGTGGATCGGAACCCCGATCCGGACAATCCGCTCCCGGCCGGTTACGATGGGCCGGAGGTGGATGGTGTCGTCGAGCTCTGGTTCGAGAGCCGCGAGAAGATGGATGAACTCTTCGCATCGCCACATGCCAAGAAGATGCAGGCGGATGGTTTGCTGCATCTTGGCACCATCACCACCTTCGTTGTTGATGAGCGCCCTGTCGTTGACCGATCCCCGGCGAACCAGAGCGCTGGCCTGGCAATCAATCTGAAAGGCCAAAGAGTGCTGATTACCGGCGCTGCCGGGGGGATCGGGCGAGCGCTTGTCCGCGGTCTTGCAGCGGCTGGAGCGTCCATCGTTGCAGCAGATTTCAACCCGGGCACACTCACCGCGCTGAAGGATGAGCTTGCCGGGCAAAGGATCGACATCGAAACGCATGTGCTCGATGTGTCCGATCGGGCGGCCTGCGTGGCGCTGGCCGGAACGCTTGCGGATGCGCCCATTACGGCGCTGGTGAACAACGCCGGCATCACCGCGCCCTATGCGTTGAACGATGACGATGCCTATGCAAACTGGGACAAGATCTGGTCTGTCAATGCAGCTGGCGTTTTCAATGTGACAAAGGCTTTCCTCGAGCAGATCAAGGCAGCGCGGGGCAGTATCCTCAACATGAGTTCTGTGGCTGCGCGCGCCGCGCGCGGTCGCAACACGGCCTATCAATCATCCAAGGCGGCGGTAACGCAGATGACGCGGGGATGGGCCGTGGAACTCGCGCCCTTTCATGTGCGCGTCAACGCGCTGGCGCCGGGGATGATCGAAACGCCATTCATGGGGCCGGACGCGCATGATGAAGCGCGCATCGGGCAGATGCTCAGCCGCGTGCCGATGGGGCGACGTGCAAAGCCGGATGAACTGGTTGGAGCCGCAGCGTTCCTGCTCTCGCCCCTCGCCTCCTATGTCACCGGCACCGTAATGGGCATCGACGGCGGGTTCGACGCGACGTAACAATTGTGATGCCTTGGCTGAGCCATGGCGTGCGCAATGCCTCGAACCGCGCGGCGGCCAGCGCCGGTCAGGCCGCGCTTTTGAGCGCCGGGTTCATCCGCGCGGCGCTGCCAAGCGTTTGCCTTCAAGCCTAAGATTCATGATTACCCAGGCATTTGATTGCGGATTTCCTCGTTTCCGGCAGGGTTGACGAACCATTAAACCCGCGGAGCCAGCCATGTCCTCGATCGAGACATTTCGTGAAATTGCCCTTCCCGGCTCGTTGCGGCGGGCGCCGGCCAAGGTTGGCGAGATCGCGCGCTTTTTCGAGACGTTCCGGGGCGACGAAACACATCCGCGCTGGCATTCGGACTGGGCCTGGGACAATTACGACAAGATCATTCCGGCGCTCTCGCGTCATTTCGGGCTCAAGCGGCTGTGCGAGATCGGTGGCGGGCGCGATCCGCTGTTCCAACGGCAGGAGGCGAATGCGCTCGGCCTGCACTACACCATCAACGACATCGACCCGGTGGAACTGGCGCATGCGCCCGAAGGCTACGACAAGGCCTGCTTCGATATCGCGGGTGATCTCTGGGCGTTGCCCGGCCAGCCAGGCCCCTATGATCTCATGGTCTCCCGCATGGTCTTCGAGCATGTGGCGGATGTCGAGCGGGCATGGAACAACGTTCAGGCGCTGCTGGCACCGGGAGGGGTCGCGCTCTGCTTTTTCCCCACGCTCTATGCCTGGCCATTCGTGATCAATCACCTCATTCCGGAAAGCCTGTCGCACAAAATCGTCCACGCCCTGTTTCCCAATCGGCGGGATGGCGGTGGTGATCCCAAGTTTCCGGCGGTTTATGACTGGTGCTATGGCCGTGAAAGCGTGCTGCGCCCGATGCTGGAAAAGGCGGGGTTCAGTGACATCCATGTACAGCCGTTCTGGGGCCAGCACTATCTGGCGAAATTCCCGGTATTGCGCGATGTCGATGCTGCTCTTGACCGGCTGATGGCCCGGCTCGATTGGCGTTTATTCACTTCTTACACGTATGTGATTGTAAGGAAGTGACGTGAGGGCCGGTGCCTTCGCGGGCCACGCGAGGGCGGACCGGACCACATGCATATCGTTATCATCCTTGATCAGGCAAACATCAACGGCGGGCAGGCAAAGGTTGCGCTCGACAGCGCCTTCGGCCTGAAGAAGCGCGGGCATACGCCGGTCATCTTCGCGGCGGTCGGCCCCGTGATGCCGAAACTGATCGAGGAGGGCATCGAGGTCGTCTGCCTCGACCAGCACGAACTCGTCAGCGATCCGGACAAGAAGGCCGCCGCAATCCGCGGCATCTGGAACAGCGCGGCAGAAAAGGCACTGGACGATCTGCTGGCCCGGATGCCGAAGAATGACACGCTGGTGCATGTCCATGGCTTTGCCAAAGCGCTGTCCGCGTCGATCTTTCCTGCAATTGCCCGTTCCGGCCTGCCGCGTCTCTACACGATGCACGAGTACTTCATGATGTGCCCGAACGGCGGTTTCTACAACTACCGGCGCCACGAGCACTGTACGCTGAAGCCGCTGTCGCTCTCCTGTCTCACCACACACTGCGACAGCCGCAACTTCGGCTACAAGATGTGGCGCTCCGCCCGAACGATTGCGGGCAAGACCGCAGGGCATATCAACGAGACGCTGACCGACATCGCTTATTTCCACGGCTATCAGCGGGAGATCATCGCGCCGCATCTGCCGAAATCAACGCGGCTCTACGAGGTCGCCAACCCGATCGAGGCTGAGGACCCTGGCCCGAAGGCAGACCCGGCCAGCGGCGATTTCCTGTTCCTCGGGCGGCTTTCACTCGAAAAGGGCTGCTCGCTCTTTGCCGATGCCGCCGCAAAAGCCGGTATCACCCCGGCCTTTGTGGGGGACGGGCCGGCAGCGGCAGGGCTGAAAGAGAAGTATCCGAACGCGAAGTTCCACGGCTGGGCGAACCCGGACGGTGTCCGCAAGGCGCTGCGCGCGGCGCGCTGTCTGATCTTTCCCTCGCTCTGGCACGAGGGGCAGCCGCTCACCGTTCTTGAATCGCTGGCCATGGGCACGCCGGTGGTAGCCGGCGATGGTTCCGCGGGGCGGGAAAGCGTCGTTGATGGTGAAACCGGCCTGTGGTTCCGTCAGGCCGATGTCGACGATCTTGCCGCAAAACTCACCCTGATGAAGGATGACGCCCGCGTGACCGCGATGTCGAACGCCGCCTATCGCCGCTACTGGGACCATCCATTTTCGCTGGATCGCCATCTCAACCGGATTGAAGAGGTCTACGGCGAACTGATGGCCCGCGCCCGCAGGTAAAGCGTGACTGCCGCGGCGTTGCCGCCTTCCTTGACGACGCTCCTTACGGGACGCTCAGCGTTCGCGGAAACGGTCGAACACCATATCCGGTGAGGAGGTGTTGTGGCGGGAATAGCTGTGGCGGCCCGTCCAGACCTCGACCGCCTCGAAGGTCTTGAAATCCATGATCGGAGCCTCGCCCCAGGCTTTCGCGTCCTTGCCGCGCCAGGCGATGCGGGCCGCATCGTTGTTGAACTCGGTCACATACATCGAGCGCAGGCCGGCGAAAGGCACATCGCGCGGCACATCCGGCGAGAGTGTCACATCCAGCACCTGCTTGTCCTGGTCGATGGTGGTCACGGTCATGGTGGCCGAGCCGCCCTTCACGAAGCTCATGCCGAAGGTTTTCGTTTTCGGATCGAAGGTGAGTTCCTTGAAGGCGACCACGGGCCGCCCGGCCATTTCCACCGGGCCGACCATGAAGGACGAGCCGTAGGCGGTCCATTTCATATGGGCGGGCGGCAGCGGGCGGGCGCGCCAGTAGCCATCGGGCGGATAGACGACGAGGAATTCCTCCGCCGAATTGCCGGCACGCATCCACACCTGCACCAGATGAAGGCCGGTGAAGGTCTTGCCGGCGATTTTCACCGGCACATTCGCGGGACGCCAGAATTCGGGATAGATCTGGCCGATGATCTGGAGTTCGAGATCTTCATAAAGCGTGATGCGCTGGGGCATCGGCGGCTTGGTTCCCGCCGGCGGCTCGCCGCCAAAATCGCAATTGGCCCAGTCCGCCGCCCAGCGATCGGCAACAAGCCCGCCGATATATGAAGGGTGGAGGGCGGAAATCCGGAATTTCGCGATGCTCTTGCCGCTGAGGGGGACGTAGATGTTATCCTTTTCCGCGCAGAGAACGGGTTCGGACCTGTTCTCGACCGTCACGGTTCGCTCGTCCGCCGCCGTCTGGGCAAGGGCTGGGACAGCGAGCGCAAGAAGGGCAGCAAGGGCGGCAGCGAAACGCATGGTGGCTCCGGTCAGGCGGCGTTGAAGGCGTAAATGTCGCCGGAATTGGCGGCGTGAGGCAGGCTGGCGATATAGCTGACCATTTCAGGCCCGGAAACTGGCGAGCCGAACGTCATCTGCTGGCTTTCGCCCAGCGCCACGTCATAACGATAGCGGCCAAGGCTGCGGAGACGCTCGATGCAGGTGAGCGCAACATCCCGTTGAATGGTCGTGAACTCGAAAGACAGCGCCGGCAACGGCGTCGAAAGGCCGTTCAGCACATCGCTTTCGTGGCCTTCCACGTCAATCTTCACAAAAGCCGGCACGCCGTGGTTGGCAATCAGGCGGTCGAGCGTCGTCACGCGAACCTCCACCGTTCTGTCCCAGACCTGACCATCCCAGCCCCCTGCCCCGTCTGCCGCCTGAATGAAGGCTTCCGACAGGGTGGAAACGGTTGGATTCGCGGAATTGACATGCAGCATCATGCGCCCTGCAACCGCTCCGCAGGCCTGTTCCATGATGGTCACGCCCTTGTCGGCTCCATGAATGATGCGAATGGCCTCCGCACAATCAGGCTGCGGTTCCAGTGCGACGACTTTCGCGCCGAGCCGCCGGAAGGACTCCGTCCGGTCGCCGATATGCGCGCCGATGTCGAACACCGTCTGGCCGGGTTTGACGAGCCTGCCGTGCAGCGCATCCATCGCCGCCTGCCGCGCCGGATCGCCATAGTAGATTGCAACCGACCGCGCGAGGGCCGGAAAAGCTTCGAGGCGGGCAAGCACGTCGGCGGGCAGCGGCATGGGTCACGGACCTTTTTGCTGGACGGCACGAAGGACAGGCGGCGGATCAAGATCTTCCGGAATCGCGTTGAGACCATGGCGGCGGAGCCATGCTGCCGTTTCCGGCAGGGACGACCATACAGCAAAGGGAATGGCCAGCACGAAGCCCGCCGTCAGCGGGAGTGACAGCAACGCCAGTTTCAAGGACGCATGGGCCATCAGCCCCAGCACGAGAATGCCGAACAGCGTCTGTGGCCAGAGGCCGGCAGCAGCGGTTGCCCAGCTGATGCGCTCGGCATCGCGCGCCTGACCGCTCCAGGAGATCGTGCGGCCAAAGGGCAAGGCCAGCATGAACAGCGTGGTGCGAAGGGTGGAGACCGCTCCGAGAAGGAAGGAAAAGACAATTTCAACAAGCGCGCCGGCCATGAAGCGACGCGGGCCGCCATAGCGCTCAGCCTCGCCCTTCGTCAGCAGGATATCGGCAATGCCGCAGAGTTTGGGCATCAGAGACATGATCAGAAACGTCAGATAGAACAGCGTGGCAAAGCCTGCCGGAAACGCGGCAGCCGGCTCGCCGTCATAGGGCTTGATGGCCGCCAGCAGGATGAGGAACGTCCAGGCCGGAATGCCGATGAACATCAGAATCGCCCAGACAAGCTGGAAGCGGCTGACCGGGAACAGGCCGGGGAGGTCCAGCAGCTTGAAATATTGCAGATTGCCCTGACACCAGCGCAGGTCGCGTTGGGCAAAGGCCAGCATCGTTGGTGGATTTTCCTCCCACGAGCCGCATTCGACCGGCTGGATGCGCACCTCGTAACCCGCGCGGCGCATCAGTGTGGCTTCCACCTGATCGTGGCTGAGGATGTGCCCGCCGAGCGGTGGTTTTCCTGGCAGAAGCGGCAGGTCGCAATCCTCGACGAAAGGCCGGATGCGCACCAGCGCGTTATGCCCCCAGAAGGGGCCGCAATCGCCCGCCCACCAGGCCGATCCCATCGTGTAGGGCCGCATTCCCTGCCGCATTCCGAACTGGAAAATACGGGCAAAGGCGCTTTCGGCGGGCATCCCCACAACAAGGCTTTGCAGAATGCCGATGCGCGGGCACATCTGCATCATCCGGACCATGCGGACGATGGTGTCACCATCCATGACGCTATCGGCGTCGAGCGGCAGCATCACCTCGTAGTCAGCACCCCATTGCGTACAGAAGTCGCGCAGGTTGCCGGCCTTGAAGCCGGTGTTTTCGGTGCGGCGACGATAATGCATCGTATGGTGGCGCGGTTCGCGGATCTTCCAGGCGGCGAAGGCCGTTTCCTCGGCTTCCGCAATCGTCGAATCGTTGGTGTCCGAGAGCACGAAATAGCCGAACTGCTCGCCGAAACCGCTGGCATCGAGCGCGGCTTTCACGGTCTTCAGCCGAAGGATGGCGCGGTTCGCATCCTCGTTGCGCAGGGTCAGCAGCACCGCCGTGCGGATGGTGATCGGATCCGGCGCATCGCCCGTGCTGGCAAAGGGAGCAACCCGGACCAGTTCATCGCGTGGGGAATGGAGCAGCAGAAGTCCGATTATCGCATTCCAGAAGCCGAGCACCGTCCAGGGCGTGGCCACCAGGAAGCATAGCAGCATCAGCCCATCGACCCAGGTCCAACCGCCCGAGCCGAGGACATAGATTGCGGCGGCCACCAGCGCGAGCCAAGTGACGATATTCAGCACTGCGACAATGCGGCGGCGGCGCGCCAGTTCAAACAGGCTCTGCGTGCCGGTGGGCGTCAGCACCTCGCGCTGAATCGACGATGGAAAGGCTTGCACGTGAAAGGCGTTCCGGAGAAAAGCTGGAGGGCGGAGAGGTGCTTCTGCGATGCAGTAACTCTCTGGCGTAGGCAAGATGAATGCGACCAAAACTTGGCAGACCGATCTGACGCCGGGGGAAAAATGACGGCCACCGCTCTGTGGTTTGTGGAAAAGGCGCGGGCAGAACTGCGCCCCGCCGATCTGTCGCCGCAGGCTGGGGCCGCGCGGGTGCGCACGCTTTACTCCGGCCTCAGCCGGGGCACCGAGCGGCTCGTGTTCAACGGCCTCGTGCCGCCCGAGGAATTTGAGCGGATGCGCGCGCCGATGATGGAGGGCAATTTCCCCTTCCCCGTTAAATACGGCTATGCCGCCGTCGGGTTGGTGGAAGATGGGCCACCGCATCTCCTTGGCCGGACGGTGTTCTGCCTGCATCCGCATCAGGATCGCTTCAATGCACCGCCCGATGCTGTGACACTGGTGCCGGAGGCCGTTCCGGCGCGACGGGCGGTACTCGCCGCAAACATGGAAACCGCGCTCAACGCCGTGTGGGATTCGAACGCCGGTCCGGGTGATCGGATCGTGGTTGTCGGGGCCGGAGTCGTGGGCCTGATGATCGCGCGCATCGCCGCGCGACTTCCCGGCGCCCGCGTGACCGTGGTGGATATCGACCCCGCACGGGAGGCAATTGCGACCGCATTCGGCGCAGCGTTCCGGCCTGCCACGGCGGCAAGCGACCTCGCCGCGACGGCCGATGTGGTGTTTCACGCCTCAGCACATGCTGCAGGCCTTGGCCTTGCGCTGTCGTCCGCCGGGATGGAGGCGACGGTTGTTGAACTCTCGTGGTATGGCGCGGGCGTGACGCCCGTGGCGCTGGGCGGCGCCTTCCACTCGCAACGCCTGCGGCTGATCTCCTCACAGGTGGGGCAGCTTCCTCCGGCCCGGCGGCCTCGCTGGGATTATGCCCGCCGCAAGGCGACCGCTCTGATGCTGCTCGATGATCCCGTGCTCGACGCGCTGATCACCGAGGAGATTGCCTTTACCGATCTGCCCGGCGCGCTGCCGCGACTGCTTGCCCCCGGCGCGCCTGGGCTGCAAACCCTCATCTGCTATTCCTGACCGGAGTGTTCCATGTTCGCCGTTGAAGTCCGCGACCGCATCATGATCGGCCATTCGCTGCCCGATCCGTTCTTTGGCCCTGCGCAAAACATGCACGGCGCGACCTTCGTGGTCGATGTCGCCTTCTTCCGCGAGACGCTGACGGCGCAGAATGTCGTCGTCGATATCGGCGCGGCGCTGGAAACGCTGGCCGCCGTATTGAAGCCGCTGAAATATCAGAACCTCGATGCCCTGCCCGCCTTCAGCGGCAAACTGACCACCACCGAGTTTCTCTGCCGGCACATCTTCGACGCCATGGCGGACGCTGCCCGTAAGGGGGCACTTGGCGCCGATGGACGCTCGCTGGCGAAATTGCGGGTCACACTGCATGAAACCGACCTTGCCCGCGCCTGGTTCGAGGGCCCCATCGGCACATGAGCGGCCATTTCCTCATTCCGGGGGACATCACCCTGCCGACCGGCGGTTACGGATATGACCGGCAGGTGCTGGCTGCCGCCGCGCGGCTGGGGGCACCGCTCAGCTATGTCGCGTTGCCGGACGGTTTCCCCAACCCGGATGACGCCGCCCTTGCCGAAACCGCACGGATCGTCGCCAGCCTGCCGGCGCGCACCGTGCTGCTGATCGATGGGCTCGCCTATGGCGCGATGCCAGAAGCGCTGATCCGGGGTTTCGACCGGCCGGTTGTCGAACTCTGCCACCATCCTCTCGCGGTCGAACCGGGTCTTGATCCGCAAACTGCGCGCCGGTTCGCGGAGGGCGAGCGGGCGGCGATGGCGCTTGCCCGGCACATCATCGTCACCGGGCGAAACACTGCGGACGAGGTGGCGCGCGATTTCGGTGTTCCACGGTCGCAGATCAGCGTTGCCCTGCCGGGCACGGAACGGGCAGCGCGCGCGGTCGGCTCCGGCCAGGTCGTGCCCCGTCTCATCGCGGTGGGTTCGGTGATCCCGCGAAAGGGCTACGACATTCTGGTAGCCGCGATGGAGCGCCTGCGCGGGCTCGACTGGACACTCGACATCATCGGGGCGACCAGCCACGCGCCGGAGACGGTGGCAGCGCTGACCCGAAAGATCGCTGCTGCCGGGCTTGAGGAACGCATCCGCCTTGCCGGACCGATGACAGCAGCGGCGCTTGATGCGGCCTATGCCAGCGCGGATCTCTTCGTCATGTCCTCGCTTTATGAAGGCTATGGCATGGTGATCGCCGAAGCCATGGCGCGTGGCCTGCCGATTGTCGGCACCACGGGCGGCGCCGCAGCCGAAACGCTCGACGACCGCGCGGGGCTCAAAGTGCCGCCCGGCGATGCGCTGGCACTGGCCGCAGCCATTGGCACCATGTTGACGGATATCACCTTTCGCGCACGTTGTGCCGATGGGTCGTGGCTGGCCGGGCAGGCCCTGCCTTCGTGGGACGACACCGCACGGCAGATCATCGCCATTCTGAAGGAGCATGCCCCATGAGCTTTTCCCCCGAATGGCTGGCCTTGCGCGAAGCTGTGGACCATCGCAGCCGAAGCGCCGCACTCGCGGCCGAGGTTCGCCAGCATTTTGCCGGTCGGAGCCTCATTCGCATCGCCGATCTCGGCTGTGGCACGGGCTCGAACCTGCGCGCATCCTACGCCCTTTATCCGCCCCGGCAGGAATGGCTGCTGATTGATCATGACCCGGCGTTGCTGATCGCGGCGCGCGAGGCGATTCAGGATTGGGCGGACCGTTTCCGTCCCGGCGACGGGCTGATCCAGATCGTGAAGGACACATTCGACATCACGGTGCGGTTTGCGCAGGCCGATCTTGCGAAGGACCTGCCAAAAGTGCTGGCGGGGCGGCATGATCTCATCACCGCTTCGGCGCTGTTCGATCTTGTTTCAGAGGACTGGACGCGCCACCTCGCTGCCGGGGCAAAAGCGGCCGGCACAGCCTTCTACACCGTCCTCACCTACGATGGTCGTGACGCCTTCAGCCCGCCCCATCCGCTCGACGAAGAGGTGCTGCGCGCCTTCGGTCGCCACCAGCGGCAGGACAAGGGCCTCGGAATCGCCGCCGGGCCGGACAGCGCCGCCATGCTGATGCGGGTTTTCTCAGGCGAGGGCTTTTTCGTCAGCGAGGGTGACAGCCCATGGCAGCTTGGCACGGCAGACGCGGCGCTGGCAAAAGCTTTGCTGCCGGGCATCGCCGCAGCCGTGCGCGAGACGGGAGAGGTTGCGGAAGCTGCGGTTGATGACTGGCTCACCTTCCGTTTGTCGATCGCGGGCGATGGCATTGTTATCGGGCACACCGATACGTTCGCGCGGTGAGCCTTAATCGCGCGGCCACATGCGGGCGAACACCCCGTCCTTCTTGATCAGGATGTGGTTCAGCGCACCGGCGACATGCAGTGCGATGAGCAGAAGCAGCAGTTTCACCGCGATCTTGTGTACGCCGAGCAGCGTTTTCGCTGTCGCTTCATCCTGTTGTGAGATGAGCGCCGGCATGTTGAACAGACCGAACACCGAGATCGCCCCGCCATAGGCGCTTTTCCCGAGCCAGCCGAGCAGCGGGGCCACGAACAACATCAGATATAGCCCGTGATGAACCGCCGTGGAGAGGCGCAACTCCAGATTTGTCAGCCCGGTGTAAGGCGGCGGCGCACCGGCAAGGATGCGGTTGGCAAGGCGGAATACCGTCACGGCCAGGATCGTCAGACCAACCGACCAGTGCAGCCGGTATAGGGTATCGCCCCAGCCCTCCGGCGGATGCTCCAGTTGCGAGCCGAGCATGTAAACTGCGATGATCAGCAGAACGGTCAGCCAATGCAGCGATCGGGCAGCGGCGGAATAGCGCGGTTCGGACATGGGAACCTCCCTTGCACGATGCAGCGTAACCTTGAAATTGCCCCGCGCCAGTCCCATTTCTGTGTCTTGGACATCTTCTGTTCATTTTCGGCATCGTTTATGACAGGGTTAGTCGGCAGGCGGGGCCAATAGGCTGAGTGAGGGCGTCATGAGTGGTGCGGAAAGCCTGTCGAGCCTTTTTGGCATTCCGAGTCATGTCTCCGTCGAACGCGCGCTCGCCGAGTTCCGCTCCGGGCGCCCTGTTGCCGTTTCGGATTCGGGCGCGACGATCATCGTGTTTGGCGTCGAGGCCGTGGATGCCGGGAACGCCGATGCGCTCGATCATTTCGCGCAAGGTTCTGGCCGGCTGGTATTGACCGCTGCACGGCTGCGGCGCCTTGGCCGCGACCAGCGGCAAAGCCCGGGAAGCTTTGCCTTTCCGCACGTTGATGCCACCCGGATCCAGATGCTCAGCATTGGGATGGATGTCTCGCTTGATGCGCCGGTTGCGCCGGTCAGTGCGCTTGATGCGGCGGCGCTGGAACTGGCAGCCCTGGCGTTAACCCTGCCGGGGGTGTTCATTGTTCCGGTGAAAAGCGCGCCAGAAGGTGTTGTCGCAGTCGAAGCGGCAGCGATCAATCGCTTCCGCGCCGAGGCCGCGACCGGGCTGTCCATCGTCAGCCGCGCCCCTGTTCCGCTGGAACAGGCCCCGCGCAGCGAGTTTGTCGTGTTTCGCGGCGGAGAAGGGATGCGCGATCAGGTGGCGATCGTGGTCGGTACGCCCGACGTCAACCGGCCTGTCGCGGTCAGGATGCATTCAGCCTGCCTCACCGGCGATCTCTTCGGCAGCCTTAAATGTGACTGCGGCGACCAATTGCGCGACACTGTGCGCCAGATGGCGGCGAATGACGGCGGTATCCTGCTCTATCTCGATCAGGAGGGGCGCGGAAACGGGATCGCCAACAAGATGCGCGCCTACAAATTGCAGTCTCAGGGCTGGGACACCTATGATGCCGACGAGGCGCTGGGATTCGATCTCGACCAGCGGCATTTCGATTTCGCGGCGGACATGTTGCGCCAGCTCGGCGTCACTTCGGTGAGGCTGATGACCAACAATCCGGTGAAGATCGAGGCACTCAGGGTTGCAGGGCTCGATGTTGTGTCTGACGAGCGGGTTCTCGGGCGTCCGACCGAGGAAAACGTGCGCTATCTGCAATCCAAACGCGACCGGGCCGGGCATTTCATCGACTTCGAGAAGGTTGCTGCCCTCGCGTCGCAACAGTTGTGATGGCTTTACGCCGGCGGTTCCGCCTGCCATGACGCGCCATGGTTGAGCAACACGCGCCGATTCCATCCCGTTCGTGGCCGCTCCTGCCGGTTTTGGTGATGCTGGCCGTCGCCTGGCTGGCCTTCACCTGGCCGTGGCTGTCGGGCCATGTCACCGTGCCGTGGGATGCTAAGGCGCATTTTTATCCGCAGTTCGTGTTTCTGGCCGATGCCTTCAAGCGGGGCGAGAGCTTTCTCTGGGCGCCGTTCGTCTTTTCCGGCGTACCGCAGATCGCCGATCCGCAATCGCTGATCTTCTCACCGCCGCATCTGTTGCTGGCCCGCTTCGCCGGCGTTCCGGGCTTTGTTCTGGCCGATGCCGTGCCCTTTTTCATGCTGTTGATCGGCGCTGTGGCCATCGTCCTCTTCTTCCGGGACAGGGGCTGGCATCCGGCCGGCGCGGTGGTTGCGGGGATTGCCTTCATGTTCGGCGGCTCGGCGGCCTGGCGCATCCAGCATGTCGGGCAGGTGATGAGCATCGCCTGGTTTCCGATTGTCCTGCTGCTGCTCGACCGGGCACTGCGGCGCGGCTCACTCCTTTACGGGCTTGCCGCCGGGTTGGCCGCCGCCTTCCTGGTGCTGGGGCGCGATCAGGTGGCGGGCCTCGCCGCGCTGGTGCTGGCGGCTTACGGAATGACCTTCCTCCTCGATGGTCCGGGGCGCGGCGCACGGTTTGCCCATGCGCTCTGGCCCCTCACCGGCGTGGTTCTGGCCGGCGGGGCGATCGTCACCATTCCCGTGCTGATGACATGGCTGCTTGCGTCTGACTCCAACCGTGCCGTCATTGATTATGCGGGTGCGGCGCGCGGCTCGCTGCATCCGTCCGGGCTGCTGACGGCATTCGTCGCCAATCTTTTCGGCACCGATGGCCCGCTGAAGGAGTTCTGGGGGGCGCCAAGCCCCTATTGGCCGCCGCTCGATCTTTATGTCGCGCGCAACATGAGCAATCTTTATTCGGGTGCGCTTGTCGTACTGGCGCTGGTGTTCGGGCTGGCGGGCGGCGGATTGTGGCTGCGCGGCGCGCGCTTTTTCGGTGTTGCGCTGGTGGCTGCCGTTCTTTACGCGCTGGGGCGCTACACACCGTTCTTTGCGGCGGTTTATGCGCTCATCCCCGGTGTCGACTTCTTCCGGCGCCCGGCTGACGGCAGCTTTCTGATCGGCGCGCTCGCCGCCTTTGGCGCGGGCTTTGTGGTGCATCGGCTTGCCAGCGGCGAGACGGGCCTTGTGACGCGCGCCGGACGCGTGGCGCTGTCGGTCTCCTTCGCCGCGGTCCTGATCGGCGCTGCGCTGGCGGCGAAGATGGACCGGTTTGGCTATGCCTGGCCGATGCTGCTTGAGGGCGCTGCCTGGCTGGTCATCAGCATTGCCGTCGCCACCGTTGTTTTCACACGCATCGCTCCGCGCAATGCCATGGCCGCAGCCGGCACTCTGGCCCTCCTGCTGACACTCGACCTGATGCGCAACAACGGGCCGAATGAGTCGACAGCCCTGCCCCCGGCCAATTACGAGGTTCTACGCCCGGACAGCAAGGATCCGACCATCGCTGCCCTGCGCGCCGGCCTTGCCCGCCATGCCGCGCCGGATCGGCTCGACCGGATCGAACTCGCGGCGATCGATTTCGACTGGCCGAATGCCAGCCTCATTCACCAGCTTCACAATACGCTTGGCTATAATCCCCTGCGCGACAGGCTCTATTCCGAGGCGGTAGGCGCGGGCGATCACGTCGCGCTGCCCGACCAGCGGCGTTTTCCGCCGAGCTTTCCGAGCTATGCTTCGCCACTGTCGGACCTGCTCGGCCTGCGCTACATCGCAACGCGCGTCCCCATCCGCGACCTCGACAAGAACCTTCCCGAAGGCGGGCTGACCGAATTTGCGCGCACGGCGACGGCGACAGTTTATGAGAACGCCAAGGCGCTGCCGCGCGTGATGATGGTTCCGCGCGTCGAAAAGGCCGATTTCGATGCCATTCTCAAGACCGGGAAATGGCCGCGCACCGATTTTCAGGATGTGGTGCTGATGCGCGAGATTCCCGCCGGCGCGCCACAGGGCCAGCGTCGCGGTACGGCGCGCATTCTTTCCTACACCAACCGGCAGATCACGGTTGAAGCGGATTCACCCGATGGCGGCTTTCTGGTGGTGAACGATCCCTGGCACCCGTGGTGGTTCGCTTATATCGACGGCTATGCCACGGAAATTTACCGCGCAAACCTGTTGTTCCGCGCGATCATGCTGCCGCCGGGGCGCTATCAGGTTGTGCTGCGCTTCAGCCCGATCCACGGCATGGTCGAAAGCCTGACGGAAAAGATCAGCGGTCGCGCGCCGCGATCGTGATTTCAATCGCGCGTCGGCATTCGGAGAGTTCGAACAACGCCGATTGCAGTGATCGGCGCGCTTCATCCGATAGTCCAGGCCGGATGGGCGGGGGGGCTGCCCGCTCCAGTGCTTCACCCAGATCCGGCTCAACCAGCGGCGAATAGCGCTGCGGTTCCTGCTCCTGCGCGGGCGGCACCGGGTTGGCCGGGCGGATGGCGCGCCGCACGCTGAAGCCCAGCGCGGGCGCCGGTTCCTCCTCTGCCGGTGGCGGTGGAGCCGGCGATTGCGCAGCGGGTGCAGCGGGGCGGGTCAATCCGCCGCGCATGTAGGATACAGTAGGATTGGCGGGCGGAGGCGGCGTGACCGGCCTCGGCGGCGGTTCGCTCAACGCCATGTCCGGTTCCGGCATATAGACCGGCGCGCCACTGCGCTGTTCGGTGCCGGCCGGCAAAGTATAGGGCCGCTCCGGCGGAAAGGCGGGGGCAAGCGGGGCAAGATAGGGTTGCGGCGGTGCGGGCTGCTGCGCCACCGGCGGCGATGGCGGGGGCGGCGCCACGGGTGGGCGCGGCGGCGTTACCGGAATCGCAGGCGCAGGCGGCGGTGCGACGGGACGTGCCACGGCGGGCTCGGCCACAGGGCGCGGCGGCGCCACGAAGGACGGCGGTTCATAAGCATCCAGATCCTCCTCTTCGGCATCGTCGAGGGAATCGTCGAATGCCGGCTCAACCGCCGGCGGCAAAACACGCGTCGCGGGCGCGGCCACTTGCTGCCGCACCGAGGGCACCGGCGTGGGCTGCGGCGGTTCAAATTCGACTTCGCCGACCATGGGCCGGGCAAAGGCCTGCACGGCGCGCGGCCCCTGCTCCTTCAGGATGCGCTGCACGCCCTTGATGGTATAGCCTTCACTGTAGAGAAGATGACGGATGCCGCTGAGCAGTTCCACATCATCCGGGCGATAGTATCGCCGGCCACCGCCACGTTTCAATGGCTTGATCTGACCGAAACGCGTCTCCCAAAAGCGCAGGACATGCTGTGGCAGATCCAGTTCATCTGCCACTTCGCTGATCGTCCGATACGCATCCGGCGCCTTGTCTATCACAACAAACTCCCGTGAATGCCCGAATCAGGCAACGGTCGTCATACAAACACGGCAGACAGGATGGCAAAAGGCGAAAGGATTATTCTTCCTCGTCCGCTACAGTCAGACCGTTGATGCGGGCCTTCAACACGTTCGAGGGCTTGAAGGTGAGAACCCGGCGCGAGGTGATCGGCACTTCCACGCCTGTCTTGGGATTGCGACCGATGCGCTCGCCTTTGTCCCGCACCGAGAACGTGCCGAAGGATGACAGCTTGACCGGCTCACCCTTCTCCAGACAATCGGAAATCTCGCTGAGGACCAATTCCACAAGGTCCGCCGATTCTGCGCGCGACAGGCCCAGACGCTGATAAACAGCCTCGCACAAATCCGCGCGCGTCACAGTCTTGCCGGTCATTCCCATTCTCCCCCGACGGCGGATTGGCCTATCGTCTAACCATTGAAGTTATGTAGGTTTTTTTGCGTTGGTCAATGGTTGCCTGATGGCAGATGGCGGGCAAAGCCCATCACCAGCGTACAAGCGCAGAACCCCAGGTAAAGCCGCCGCCCATCGCTTCGAGCATGACGAGATGGCCGGGCTTGATCCGCCCGTCTTTTACCGCAACATCAAGCGCGAGCGGGATCGAGGCTGCCGAGGTGTTGCCGTGTTCACTCACCGTAATCACAACCTTTTCCGGCGCGATGTTGAGCTTGTCCGCGCTGGCGGTGATGATGCGGCGATTGGCCTGATGCGGCACGAACCAGTCGAGCGTATCGGCGTCGACCCCGGTGGCGGCAAAGGCATCGGTGATGACATCGGTGATCATGCCGACCGCGTGCTTGAAAACCTCGCGGCCTTCCATGCGCAGGTGCCCCGCAGTTCCCGTGGTGGAGGGGCCGCCATCGACAAACAGCTTGGCCCGATGCCGCCCATCCGAGCGCAGATGTGTGGACAGCACGCCGCGATCGGCCACCGTGCCCTTGCCATCCTGCGCCTCCAGAACGACTGCGCCCGCGCCGTCGCCGAACAGCACACAGGTGGTGCGGTCATTCCAGTCGAGAATGCGGGAAAACGTCTCGGCGCCGATGACCAGCGCGCGTTTATGCGAGCCGGAGAGCAGAAACTTCTCTGCAGTCGACAATGCGAAAACAAAGCCCGAGCAGACCGCGGCAATATCAAAGGCAACGCCGTGCGTAATGCCAAGGTTGTTCTGCACCTGCGTGGCGGTTGCGGGAAAGGTATAGTCCGGCGTCGCGGTGGCGAGCACGATCAGGTCGATTTCAGAGGCATCAATTCCGGCATGGGCCAGCGCGGCCTCTGCCGCGCGGGTGGCGAGCATACTTGTCGTCTCGCCCTCAGCGGCGACATGGCGCTGGGCGATGCCGGTTCGCTGCATGATCCACTCGTCCGTGGTCTCCACGCGGGCGGCGAGTTCGGCATTGGTGACGATGCGGGACGGCAGATAGCTGCCAATGCCCCGTATGACGGCGCGGCGTTTCACGATTCGGAGCCCTCAGACGCTGTGCTATCCTCGCCGGCTCCTCCCGGCGCGATGCGCGAATTGGTGATCATGTCACGAATCTTCGTGAGCAGTTCGTATTGCACCATGTCATAGGCGATATCGATGGCGGATGCGAAGCCGATTGCATCGGTGCCGCCATGGCTCTTGATGACCACGCCATCCAGCCCCAGAAACACGCCGCCGTTGACCTTGCGCGGGTCCATCCGCTCACGCAATGCATCGAATGCGCTCTTGGCGAAGAGATAGCCGACCTTCGACATGGTGGTGCGGCTCATGGCTGCTTTCAGATAGGCTGCGATCTGCTTGGCCGTTCCTTCGGCGGTCTTGAGCGCGATGTTTCCGGCAAACCCTTCCGTTACCACCACGTCGGTCGTGCCCTTGCCGATGTCATCACCCTCGATGAAGCCATGATAGGTGAGCGAAGCGATGTTGGCCTCGCGCAACAAACGCCCGGCCTCCTTCACCTGTTCGACGCCCTTGATCTCCTCAACGCCCACGTTCAGCAGGCCCACGGTCGGTTTTTCAAGATCGAATACGATGTTGGCCATGGCCGCGCCCATGATCGCCATATCGACGAGGTTGCCGGCATCAGCGCCAATGGACGCGCCGACATCGAGCACGATCGATTCGCCGCGCATCGTCGGCCACATCGCGGCAATGGCTGGCCGGTCGATGCCCGGCATCATGCGCAGGCAAAGGCGCGACATCGCCATCAACGCCCCGGTGTTGCCAGCAGAGACAGCGACATCCGCCTCCCCCTTTTTGACCGCATCAATCGCCTGCCACATTGAGGACTTGCCGCGCCCCTGGCGCAGGGCCTGGCTTGGCTTGGCATCCATGCCGATCACGACTTCAGCGGCGCGAAACTCGGCTTTTGCCGCCAGTTTTGGGTGGCGCGCCAGAACGGGCTTCACCTGATCCTCGATGCCGAACAGCAGGAACGTCGCATCGGGATGTCGTTCCAGCGCCAATTCAGCCCCAGGCACCACCACGGCAGGGCCGAAATCGCCGCCCATGGCATCCAACGCAATGCGAACTGTTCTTGTCATCGAAAGGTCCAGAAATCACCTGTCCGGCAGATAAGCATATGTATCAGTCGAGGCAAGCGCACCGGCGTTCCCCGGCACGCGGCAAAGGCTCATTCCTTGGTCTTGAGTGTCTTGAGCTTGTCGAACGGGGATTCGCGTTCCGGTTCTGCGGCGCCTGCGAAGGCCGCGCCCGGCTTTCGCGGATAGATCGGCAGGGCGAGCGACAGAAATTCGGTGACGACATGGCCAAGATCGATGCTGCCGTTCTCGATCACATCCGGCGGGTCTTCGCCCGAGACATCCTCTTCACTACCGACGCGCCCACGCAGTCTTGCGGCATGGTCCTCATCGGCGAAGGTAATTTCGACCGGCTCGGAAACCGTCAGTGGAAATGGCTCCAGCGAGAGCACGCAGACCGGCTGGATCGTCGCCTTCAGGACGCCATTCACCGCGATGATACCACCCGAGCGGTGCGTGAGATGGAGATCGGCGGTGAGGGCATCAACGGCGGCAAGATCCAGCGCCTTGGCCATGGCCGCGCGCTCGTCCGGTGTGGGCGTTACCTTCACATCGAGCCCGTGCGCCGGCACCGTGGCCACCGGCACGGGGCGGGACAGCGGGGGCGTCCAATCCCTGGTGTTGCTCATCCGGTCCTCCCCTGCCCCAGTTCGCCGCCGACCAGTTCTTTCAATGACTGCCGGTCAAGGTCACGCTCCAACATGCGCACATGGGCCACGAAATCGTCTGATGCGGCATTGCCGTCCAGCGTGTTCCGCGACAACGCTTCGCCCAGCGCCGCATCAGAGGTTTCCAGCGCAAGGGTATAGGCATCAAGGCGGCCATAGAAGCCCTGCGCAAATTTTTTCATGCGCTTGGGGACGCCAACATCGGAAATCCCGACCGCGCGCATCGCCGAATCCAACCCATCGAACGTCCGGTCCACCAGATCCTGGGCCACATCCGCCGCCGGCGGCGGCAGAGCCTTCAGACGCCGCAGCACCAGGGCGGCCACCAGCGTCACCGCCTCGAAGCGGCCCTCGAACGTATCCGGCACACCATGGCGGGCATAAAGCACTGGGTCGAGCGCGGCTGCCATCATCGCGCCGTAAAGCGGTTCGATGGCTTTTTCGCGTTTCCGCCGACTGAAAAACGGGAAGATCATGGGTCGAATGTCGGGGCCGGTATTGAAGTCGCGGGGGACAGGTTGAAAAATTTACCGCGCCGGGCTAGCGCTCTGGCATGGTTGGGGGTCTTATTAGACCGGATTGCAGGCGGGAGTAAGAGGCCGATGACGATGACACGAAATGCGCTGTTCGCCGTATTTCTGGTTGCCCCCCTGCTGAGCGGATGCGGCCAGCCGCCTGTCACGCGCGGATACGTTCAGGATGATCGCGCGCTCGAACAGATCAAGCCCGGCACCAGCGCGGAAAGTGTCATTCTCGTGCTCGGCACCCCGTCTGTCGTCTCCACCGTGGGCGGCAAGGGCTATTACTACATTTCGCAGAGGGTCTCGCAGCGCTACCAGTTCATGCATCCGACCATCACGGACCAGCGCGTGCTCGCCGTCTTCATCGACGGCAAGAACAAGGTGGAGCGCGTTGCCAATTACGGCATGGAAGACGGGCGTCTGTTCGACTTCATCACCCGCAAGACCGCGACAGGCGGCGATGAACTGACGTTCGTGCGCCAGCTCATCAGGGCCTCGAACCTTTCGGCGCCGGGTACAAACACGTCGGTTCAGCCCGGCATGTAAGGGTTCAGGAGAGCGCCTCGGCGCCCTCCTCCTTCGGTTGCTGATCGGGACGCAGGCGTGACAGCAGCGCCAGCCCCGCCAGTGCAGAGACGATCGAGCCCATCAGGACGCCGACCTTCACCGCATCCTGAAGCGCTGCATTGTCCGGGAAGGCAAGCAGCCCGATGAACAGGCTCATCGTGAAACCGATGCCGCAAAGCATCGCGACACCAAACAGTTGCGTCATCGTCGCGCCTTCGGGACAGCGGGCAAGTCCCGTGCGAATGGCCACCCAGGACGCGCCATAAACCCCCACCAGCTTGCCGACGAACAGCCCCAGTGCGATGCCCAGCGGCACCGCGTTCAGCAGCGTATCCGCCGTCATGCCGGCAAAGGATACGCCCGCATTGGCAAGGCCGAAGACCGGCACCACGATGAAGCCCACAGGCTTGTGCAGCGCGTGTTCGAGGCGGTGCAGCGGGGAATGGTCCGAGGCGGCAACCAACGGGATCGCCATTGCCACCGCAACGCCGGCCAAGGTCGCATGGATGCCGGATTTCAGCACCATGAACCAGACCACGATGCCGATCAGCAGATAGGGCCAGAGTGCCGTGACGGAGCGGCGGTTAAGCACCGCGAGGGCTGCCAGCCCCGCAGCCGCTCCCGCCAGATACAGCGCGGAGAGATTGGTGGTGTAGAACACCGCGATGATGATGATGGCAGCAAGATCATCGATGATCGCCAGCGCGGCCAGAAACACCTTCAGCGAAGTGGGAATGCGCGAGCCAAGCAGCGCCAGCACGCCCAGGGCAAAGGCAATGTCGGTGGCGGTGGGAATGGCCCAGCCGCGCATCGCCTCGGGATTGCTCCGGTTCAGCGCCACATAGATCAGCGCTGGCACAATCACGCCGCCTGCCGCCGCCAACCCCGGCAGGGCCCGGGCGGGCCAGGTCGACAATTCGCCTTCGATGAACTCGCGCTTCACCTCAAGCCCGACCAGCAGGAAGAATATTGCCATCAGCGCATCGTTGATCCAGTGCAACACGGACAGACCGGCGACCTTGGTTTCCAGCGTGGCGAAATAGCTGGGCGCCAGCGGTGAATTGGCAATGACCAGCGCCAGCGCTGCCACGATCATCAGAACGATGCCGCCCGATGCCTCATTGGCCAGAAAGGCCCGGATTGCCCGGACTGCCCGAATGTCGTTCACGTCGTTTCCTTTCCCTTCAGTCGGTGGCGCGCGCCACCATGCGGGCGAACACAGCATGGGTTATAATGCTTGAGACCGGGAAGCGGTTGCAAAGATTCAACGCTCCAATCCCCCCCTTCCCCTCCCGCATGCAGAACAACGCAGAAAGCGCCCACTTCAAACGCAATCGGGCGGGGTTTCCCCCGCCCGTTGCGAAGTCATCCTAACAGAGCCGCTCAGTGCGACAGGATCGCCAGCAGCAGCAGCGCCACGATGTTGGTGATCTTGATGGCCGGATTCACGGCCGGACCGGCGGTGTCCTTGTAGGGGTCGCCGACGGTATCACCCGTCACTGACGCCTTGTGGGCATCCGACCCCTTGAGGTGCTTCACGCCGTCCTTGTCAACAAAGCCATCCTCGAACGACTTCTTGGCATTGTCCCAGGCGCCGCCGCCCGAGGTCATCGAGATGGCGACGAAGAGGCCGTTGACGATCACGCCGAGCAGCGAGGCACCGAGCGCGGCGAAAGCCGAGGCCTTGGAGCCGGACACCCAGAGAACCACGTAGTAGGCGAAGACCGGCGCAAGAACCGGCAGCAGCGAGGGGATAATCATCTCCTTGATCGCCGAGCGGGTCAGCATGTCGACAGCGCGGCCATAATCCGGACGCTGCTTGCCTTCCATGATGCCCGGCATTTCCCGGAACTGGCGACGGACTTCCTCCACCACCGAGCCGGCAGCCTTGCCGACCGCGGTCATGGCGATGCCGCCGAACAGATAGGGGATCAGGCCGCCGAAGATCAGGCCCGCCACCACGTAGGGGTTGGACAGGTCGAAGGAGACCGTGTTCATGCCCTTGAAGTAGGGATAGAGGGTCGAGCCTGCCTTGTTCGCTTCCGCAATGAAGTGGTTCAGATCGTAGCTGTAGGCCGCGAACAAAACCAGCGCACCCAGGCCCGCCGAACCGATGGCATAGCCCTTCGTCACGGCCTTGGTGGTGTTGCCGACCGCATCGAGCGCGTCGGTCGAATGGCGCACTTCCTTCGGAAGCCCGGCCATTTCGGCAATGCCGCCGGCGTTGTCCGTCACCGGGCCGAAGGCATCGAGCGCCACGATCATGCCGGCGAGGCCGAGCATGGTGGTGGCCGCAATCGCCGTGCCGAACAGGCCGGCGAGCTGGTAGGTGACGATGATGCCCGCGACGATGACCATGGCCGGCATCGCCGTCGATTCCAGCGAGACCGCGAGGCCCTGGATGACGTTGGTGCCGTGACCGGTGACCGAGGCCTGCGCAATCGAGTTGACCGGACGCTTGTTGGTGCCGGTGTAATACTCGGTGATCACGACGATGAGCGCCGTCACGACGAGGCCGATGAGGCCGCACCAGAACAGGTTCGTGCCGGTGATCGCCATGCCGCCGACCTTGCCGATCTCGCCCCAGCCGATGGTCAGGGCGTTGGCGGCAGCCAGACCGCCGATGGACAGGACGCCCGTGGCGATGAGGCCCTTGTAGAGCGCGCCCATGATGTTGTTGTTCGGGCCGAGCTTCACGAAATACGTGCCGATGATCGAGGTGACGATGCAGACACCGCAGATCATCAGCGGATAGACGATGATCGTGCCGAGGTTTGCTGCCGCGCCGAAGAAGATCGCCGCCAGAACCATGGTGGCGACGACCGTCACCGCATAGGTTTCAAAGAGGTCGGCAGCCATGCCGGCGCAATCGCCCACGTTGTCGCCCACGTTGTCGGCGATGGTGGCCGGGTTGCGCGGATCATCTTCCGGAATACCGGCTTCCACCTTGCCCACAAGGTCGGCGCCCACATCGGCGCCCTTGGTGAAGATGCCACCGCCGAGACGAGCAAAGATCGAGATGAGCGAGGCGCCGAAGCCAAGGGCGACGAGCGCGTCGATCACGGTGCGGCTGGCGGGCGAATGCCCCATACCGACCGTCAGAACCGCGTAGTAGATCGCCACACCGAGCAGCGCGAGGCCGGCCACCAGCATGCCGGTGACAGCGCCCGCCTTGAAGGCAATGTCGAGACCGCCGGCCAGCGACTTGATTGCCGCCGCCGCCGTGCGCACGTTGGCGCGCACCGACACGTTCATGCCGATATAACCAGCAACGCCAGAAAGAACCGCGCCAATGAGGAAGCCGATCGCCACCGGCAGGCCGAGCAGCAGCCAGGCGCCGACAAAGATCACGGCACCGACGATGCCGATGGTGGTGTACTGGCGATTGAGGTATGCGGCCGCGCCTTCAGCGACGGCGCCCGAAATCTCCTGCATCCGCTCGTTGCCGGCGTCCGCCGCCATCACCTGGTTGATGGTGATGAAGGCATAGACGATCGACAGCGCGCCGAGGAGGATCACGATCCAAAGAGCGGTCATGGTTCTGTCCCGTTATAGTTTCTCTACCCGCCACAGCTTCCCAGCCCGGACGGATTGCGTCCGGCTTTAGCAAATGGTTTACCAACTACCAAAGCCTAATTGACGGTATGGACAGAACTTTCGGCGAACGATCGGCAAATCACCCCGATTTTTCCGCCTGGATTCACATGCCGTTGACGACGACGCGGATTATCCGCTCCTCCTTGCCGGTCACGGTGACGGCCTCATACACCGCGCCGCCTCGGCTGAGGACATCGTATTCGTCGTCTTTCCAGACGATGTTCGTGGCGATGAAATATTCGCCGGGCGCCACCTTGTCGAAGGTGAAGCGCCCGTTCGATTCCGCCTTGGTCTTGCGAGTGAACTCGTAAAATTTCGGGTCGGTTTCTTCCGCGCGATTCATGGCGCTGGCGGGCATGAACTTGGCGTTGCCATAGAGCCGCTTCATCCGCTCTTTCGCGTAGGGCGTGGCGGGAATCAGCCAGACATAGTCGCCCACCGCGTTCATGGCGCGGCCATTCGGCTTTTTGAGAAAGGCATGGCCGTCGATCCGGCTCTCGCCGGATTTATTGATATACGCGGCCGCGACAGGATCAAACCGCTGGTCGATCTTCACCTCGCGCCCGCCCATACAGCCACCGAGCGACAGCACGAGCCACGCGACACACAGCGATTGTCTGCACCCCATGGCGTTACCCCCTGCCCGTCCGACGTGCAACGAAGGCGAGCAAGGCCGGATCGGTGAAGTCATGGGCTGCGAGCGCCGCGCCCACAGCCAGCACCTCGGCGGCGCTGAGGTTGGTGGTCATGCCGACGACACCCATGCCGGCACCAAGGGCCGAGCGCATTCCGGACGGGCTGTCTTCGAAAGCGACCGACAGGCCGGGTGCGCCGCCCAGATCCGCCATGCCTTGTTGATAAGGCAGCGGATGCGGCTTGGCGTGCGGCAGTTCATGCGCGCAGATGATGGTGCCGAAGCGCTTTGTCAGCCCCGTTCCATCGAGGATCTGCATCGCATTGGCGCGGGGCGCATTGGTGACGACGCCGCAGGGAATGCCATTGACATCCGCCCAGTCCAGCAAGGCCACAACGCCCGGGACAGGCTCGATATCGCCGACGATTTCGCGATAGACGGCCTCCTTGTGGTCGCAGATGGCTGCCTGCTCCAACGCAGGGCGATCGGGAAAGAAATAGGCGCCGATCTCGATGTTGGACCTGCCGACGACATGGGCCTTGAAAATCGAATCGTCGATGGTCTTGCCGTATTCGGCCAGTACACGCTCAAAAGCCTTAAAATGAGCCCAGTCCGTTTCCACCAGCGTGCCGTCGAGATCAAAAAGAAGGGTTGCGATCATGGGCCTGCCGGGATCATGGAATTTTCTTAGACCGCTAGCGTTTCAGCCTGCGGCGCGCTAGTCAATGTCCATGTCTGCCAATCCCGCATCCTCTCTGTCAGACGGCGACCTTCTCGCCCGGCGCAATGCCTTCGTGCTGTCAGCAGGGCTGATGCTCGCGGGCGCCAATGCGGCGGTGGTGATTGCGACCGGCTCGTTGATCGGCGCGATGCTCGCCCCAAGCCCGACACTGGCCACCCTGCCGGTCACCGCCTTCGTGTTCGGCACGGCGCTGTGCACCTATCCCGCCTCGGCGCTGATGAAGCGGATCGGGCGGCGCGCCGGCTTCATGATGGGTTGCCTTGCCGGCGTGTTGGCGGGGCTTCTGGGAGCGCTTTCAGTCTGGATCGGCTCGTTCTGGCTCTATGTACTGGCGGCCACCTCGGCGGGCATCTACCAGTCCTTTGTGGTGCTCTACCGCTATGCAGCGGCCGATACGGCCAGCGCCGCCTTCCGCCCCAAGGTCATTTCCTGGACGATGACAGGCGGCGTGCTGGCCGCCGTCGTCGGGCCGCAACTGGTGATCCTGACCAAGGACATGTTCACGCCGATCACTTTTCTCGGCACCTATCTGGGTCAGGCGCTGTTCGCGCTGGTGGCGATTGCGGTCGTCGGCCTGTTTCGCGACGCGCCGGAGCAGAGCCACGCCAGCCCGCACGCCGCGCGGTCGTTGCGCGACATCATCCGCGATGCGCGCTTTCTCGCCGCTGTCCTCAGCGGAACGGTGGCGCAGGCGATGATGAACATGGTGATGACCGCAACGCCCATCGCGATGGTGGGATGCGGCTTTACCGTCACGGATTCGACGCTGGGCATCCAGTGGCATGTGCTGGCCATGTATCTGCCGAGCTTCTTCACCGGCAATCTCATCAGCCGCTTCGGCAAGGGGCGCGTGGTGCTGGTGGGGCTGGCGCTGCTGGCGCTGGCTGGAATCGTGAATCTCGCCGGGATCACGCTCGTCCATTTCTGGAGTTCGCTGATCCTGCTCGGCATCGGCTGGAGCTTTGCCTTTGTCGGCGCAACGGCGATGGTGACGGATTTTCACACCCCGGCGGAGCGGTCGACGGTCCAGGGTTTCACAGATTTCACGATTTTTGGCGCGACCACGGTTGCTTCATTCATGGCCGGCTATCTCTATTCGACGTTTGGCTGGGCTTCCGTGAACTGGACGCTGCTGCCGATCACCGCCTGCGCGATCATCGCCATTTTCGCGACGGGACAGGCCAGGGCGCCGGCGCGGGGATAAGACAACGTGCTGCTGCGCACGTTGTCCAACCGGCAAATCCTCAGCTGTTCCGACCCTTTTCGGCCATTTCTTCAGCGCGGACCTCACGGGCGTAACGGTCGAGCACGGCGTTGACCATGCCAACCTCATCCCGGTCGAGGAAGGCCGAGGCGATATCGACATATTCGGAGACGACGACCTTGACGGGCACATCGGGGGTGAAGGCGAGTTCATAGGTTCCGGCGCGCAGGATGGCGCGGAGAATGGCCTCGACGCGTTTCAGCGGCCAGGCATCCGACAGGATGCGGTCTGCCGCCCGGTCCAGCGCGATCTGGTGTTCGATGACGCCGTTGACGATGGCGCGGAACAGGCCACGCTCGGCCGGCTTGTAGACCTCGCCTTCGATCTCCTGCCCGATCCAGAAGCGCTCGAACTCCGAGAAGACATCGAGCACGCCCTTGCCGGTCAGGTCCATCTGATAGAGGCCCTGCACTGCGGAAAGACGGGCGGAGGACCGCTTCTCGCCGCGTGAAAACTGACCGCCCCGGTTCACGACCGGCCTCCCTTGTGCTTCAGCGCCAGCAGGGCCAGCGCGGCGCGCGCAGCATCGCCCCCCTTGTCGCCGCCATCGAGACGAGCGCGGGCCAGCGCCTGTTCGTCGTTCTCCACGGTGAGAATGCCGTTGCCGAACGGCAGGCGGCGGGTCACTGCAAGATCGATGAGCGCACGGTTTGAATCGTTGGAGACGATTTCAAAATGATAGGTCTCGCCCCGCACGATACAGCCCAGCGCGACTGCGCCGGCATAGGGGCGGCCTTCCGCCTCGGCGGCATCGAGCGCGATGGCCAGCGCGATGGGGAGTTCGAGTGCGCCGGGCATGGTGATGACCTCGACCGTTCCGCCTGCCGCCTCAAAGGCCGCACGGGCGCCGGCGATCAGCATATCGTTGATGTCCGTATAAAAGCGCCCCTCGACAATGAGGAAGCGCGCGCCATCAAAACGCAACGGTGTGGCAGTGTCGCGGCGGGGCGCGGCCATGGGGTACTCTCCGTTTGAACAAGCCCGCCCGTGGATCACAGGCGCGCGCGCCTGTCCAGTGGCAAGTGCGGAATAGCCGCCATGCAGAGGCCGATCAGACGACAATCCCGGGTAAATCGCCACCGGGCTGCGTCTCGGCCAGCGCCTGGAGATTGGCCAGCCCCTGCTCGAACTGGCCGCCCACCAGGCGGTCCATATCCATGAACATGTGCATGACGCGAGCGAGGATCGGCACCGGGCCCGTCATGGTCCAGGTCACGCGGGTGGCCTCCCCTTTTGGCACCAGCGCAAACACGACCCTGTTGCTGGCGGCAAAGGGACGCAGGAAATCAAGGTCGAGGCGCACTTCACTGACGGGCTGGAGGCCGGCAATCGTGAGCTTTCCGGCTCCGACATTGCCGTTGCCATCCCAGGCGTAGCTACCACCCACACCAGCCGTCGGCTCGACAAGCGTTTTCTTCATGCCGGTGTCGAGTTTGGACCAGGGCGACCAGGTATCGAAATTCGCGAGATCCGAGATGATCGCATAGAGGCGCTGCTGGTCGGTCGCGATGACCGCCGAACGGGTGACAGTGAACTGATCGGGACGAAACGCCGCAACAATGAAAACCATCGCGACAAGTGCCGCTGCAAACAGCGCAAAAGTCAATGCCATCGCCTACACACCGCCTATGCCGCGCGCTGCTCTCCGGCAGCCTTCCAGACGAAGAAAAGATACATCAGCGCGGAGCCGACGGCAACGAAAGCGTCGGCCACCGGCACGCCCAGTTCGGGGACCAGAAAGACAATCATCGTCTCGATGAAGAGCACAACCAGCCACACCGCCGCGCCCCAGGATGACGTGAGCCACATGCCCACCGCCGCCACCAGATCGAGCACGGCAAGCCCCATGATGATTCCCTGTCGCGACAGGCGAAGATCGGGGAAATCCGCGCCCCCCAGTCCGATGATGTAGGCCCAGTGCAACAGGCCACGCATCAGCCAGAACACCGCCGCAAGCCGCATGAACCACACCAGCATGGTCAGCCAGCGCACGCCCGTCGGCTCCCGCACCGCGCCAATCGGCGCGTCGCCGGGATAGGCATCCTGTATCGAGCCGCCGTGGCCGGTGTTGGTTGCATCCGTCAAGAAGCAAACTCCAGATCATTCGCCATGGGAGCGAAATAGCGCGTGATGTCGGCGGGGTCTACCGCTTCGATGCTGGCCGGCTGCCATTGCGGCTTCTGGTCCTTGTCGATGATGACCGAGCGGACACCTTCATAAAAGTCCGTTCCGTCAAGAATTCGCGTCACGATGCGCATCTCGGTCGTCATGCAGGCTTCAAACGACAACGCGGGCCCGCGTTTCATCTGTTCCAGCGCGATTGCCATGCTGGTGGGGGATTTGGACCGCATCATGGCCAGCGTCGCAAGCGCGAAATCGCCGCCGTCGCGCTCAAGCGCCGCCATGATCGCCGGCACACTCCCGCCGGCGAAAATCCGGGCGATGGCATCGCGATGGGTGAGGATCGGTGCGCTGTCCACCGGGGCGGCATGGGCCTTCAGCGTTGCTTCAATGTCGCCGCCCGTCACCAGGGCATCCACCACCATCTCGAAGCGGGCGCTCGGTACGGCATGGGTGGCGATGCCGAGGGTCATGGCATCGCCCCGGTTGATGCGTCCGCCCGTGAGCGCAAGGTAGCGCCCGGCCTCGAACGGCAGGCGCGGCAGCACGAAGGTTCCGCCAACATCGGGAAAAAAGCCGATGCCGACTTCCGGCATCGCGAAACTGAAGCGATCACCCGCGACACGATGGCTGCCATGGACCGAAATGCCGAAGCCGCCGCCCATCACGATGCCGTCGAGCAGCGCGACATAGGGTTTTGGATAGCGCTTGATCGTGCGGTTCATGATGTATTCGTCGCGGAAGAAGGCGAGCGCCTCCCCATGCTTGCCGGCCTTGCCGAGATCATGCACCGCGCGAATGTCCCCCCCTGCGCAGAAGGCCTTTTCCCCGGCGCCGCGGATGATGACACGCGTGACGGCGGCATCCTCGACCCAGCGATTCAAGGCGGCCAGAACCTCGCGTACGATACCGTGTGTCAGCGCATTCAGCGCTCTCGGTCGGTTGAGCGTGATCAGCCCGGCCTGGCCCCGCTGTTCGATGATGACCTCAGGTTCGGTAGTCATATGCGCCCCCCTTGATGGCATTCGGGTCTAACCTGTGGTCGTTCCCCGCGCAATCGGCCTGATTGTTGCCACCGATGCCCTTTTCGCAGGGCGGGACTCCGGCTAGAGAAGGGATGATCCTTTACTGCTTCTGATCGGAGGCAGCGGGATTCCTGCAATTTCGTGCACGCTGCGGCCACCCCGTTTCATGGCCGGGCGTGCCTGATGGACTGCCGAGACATGAACACCATGCAGCGCCTGCGGACCGCAAGCCTTGATCTGACCCGGCGCCCGCGCCGCAACCGCAAGGCGGACTGGACGCGCCGGCTGGTGCGCGAAAACCGGCTCAGTGTCGATGATCTCATCTGGCCGATCTTCATCGTCGCCGGTGAAGGGCAGCGCCAGTCGATCAGTGCCATGCCGGGGGTGTTCCGCCATTCGCTCGACCTTGCCGTGGAAGAGGCCAGGCGCGCCGCCGGCCTCGGCATTCCGGCCATTGCGCTTTTCCCCTATACCGACCCCAAGCTGCGCGATGAAAAGGGCAGCGAGGCGCTGAACCCGCAGAACCTTGTCTGTTCGGCCTGCCGAGCCATCAAGGCGCAGGTTCCAAACCTCGGCATCATCACGGATGTGGCGCTCGACCCCTATACCTCGCACGGGCATGACGGGGTGATCCGCGACGGCGAAATCCTCAACGACGAGACGGTCGAGATTCTCTGCAAGCAGGCGGTGACGCAGGCTGCCGCCGGGGCCGACGTCATCGCCCCTTCCGACATGATGGATGGCCGGATCGGTGCCATTCGCGCGGCGCTCGATCAGGCGGGCTTCCAGCGCGTCTCAATCATGGCCTACAGCGCGAAATATGCTTCGGCGTTCTATGGTCCCTTCCGCGAGGCGGTGGGCGCCAATGCAACGCTGACGGGCGACAAGAAGACCTATCAAATGGACCCGGCCAATGGCGCCGAAGCGCTGGTTGAGACCGAACTCGACATTGCCGAGGGCGCGGACATGGTGATGGTCAAGCCCGGAATGCCCTACCTCGATGTGATTTACCGGGTGAAATCGGGCTTCGGCCTGCCCACCTTCGCCTATCAGGTGTCGGGCGAATACGCGATGATCATGGCTGCGGCCAACAATGGCTGGCTCGATCTCGACAAGGCGATGATCGAGAGCCTGATCGCCTTCAAGCGCGCCGGCGCCGATGGCATCCTCACCTATTTCGCGCCGGCTGTTGCCGAGAAACTCGCGAAGGGCAGCGTTTGATACGCAATTTTGGCCAGCGCACACTCGCGCTCGCCCTCGTTCTTTTTTGCGGCATTGGCGGCTGCGCGCGCTTTTCCGATGCTGAGCAGGATGTTTTGTGCCGACGCCTCATCCCCGCTCTGGTGGACACCGCGCGCGGCGTTTTCGTGGTCGGCAACGAAACCGTTGGCCCGGGCGAAATTTTCATCCGCTTTCGTCTTGGTGACGGGGTGCGCGAGCATTTCATCTATTGCCGGTTCGCCGGGTCCGGACTGAGCCTTGCCAAACGGCAGATCATCCGCATCGGGCTGGATGGGGCAACGCTTGGCCCTTCCGCCACGCATTATCTCGTCGACCGCTGGCTGGAATCACAGGATTCGGTGATTGAAACGCCGCCCGGTGCCCGCCCGAAGGCGGCCATCGGTCCGCTGGGGGCACAACCCGCCCATCTTGTGCAACAAGCGGTGTCCGCCCTGCCCCGCATCGGCATTTCCGCGCTGCTGTCCGCAGCCTATGCACTTATTTACGGGCTGACCGGGCGGATCAACCTTGCCTTCGGCGCCTTTGCGGCGCTGGGCGGCATGGCTGCCGTCATCGGCGTTCTGCTGTTCGAGCGGACAGGGCTTGCCAATCTTTCCGGCGGCGTCGCCATCGCTATTCTCGCGGCGACCGGGCTTTCCGCGCTGACAGGGGCGGTGACAGCGCGGCTCGTCATCGCCCCGCTCACCCGCCAGCCCGGACAGCATATGCTGATTGCGAGCATCGGACTTGCAATTGTCATCGAGGAATTTTTGCGGCTGTCACAGGGCGCGCGCGGGTTGTGGCTGGCGCCGGTGCTCAACAATGCCCTGCCACTGGCCGAAGCGCCGGGCTATATCGTCACGACGACGCCCATGGCGCTGCTGGCGACCGCCATCGCACTGTGGGCAGCCGCGGCAGTGACGCATCTGGTGCGGGGAACGCGCCATGGCCGCGCCTGGCGGGCATCGAGCGAGGAACCTGTCGCCGCCGAACTTCTCGGCATCGGACAACGCGCGCTGCTGATCCGCACCTTCACGCTTGCGAGCGCGCTGGCCGGGCTCGCGGGCTTTCTCGTCGTGCTGCTCTACGGCGGCATGGGCTATGCAGGGGGCGGAATGCTGGGCATGACGGCGCTGGTCGCGGCGATCATCGGAGGTATCGGTTCCGTGCCTGGCGCGATGCTTGGCGGCGTCCTCATCGGCGTTTTCGAGGTGCTCTGGGGCCTCGTATTCCCATCCGAATGGCGGGAGGTGGCGCTGTTCGCGCTGCTGGTGCTGTTCCTCGTCCTGAAACCGGACGGCCTGATGGGCGGTCGCCAGCCGGGCCCGCTGAGGGTGTGACCTATCGCGCCTCGCTGAGCCGGGCGGCATAGCGCGCCATCAGGTCCACCTCGAAGTTCACGACATCGCCCGCCTGCCGCTCACCGAAGGTGGTGACAGCGAGGGTATGGGGGATCAGCAACACGTCAAACTGGTCGTCTTCAACGCCGTTGACCGTCAGTGAGACGCCATCAAGAGCGACCGAGCCTTTCGGCGCCACGAATTTCTTCAGGTTCTGCGGCACGCGGAGGGTGAACTTCGCCGTCGCGCCCCATGGCGCCGCGCCTGCCGTGAAATCCTCGCGACCAATAATGGTTGCGATCGAATCAACATGCCCGCTGACGATATGCCCGCCGAGTTCGTCGCCCACCTTCAGCGCCCGTTCGAGGTTGATGTGCCGCCCCGCCTGCCATGTTCCCACTGTCGTCAGCCGCAGCGTTTCAGCCGCCGCATCCACGGAAAACCAGTTCTGCGCGCCCGTGCGCCCGGTTTCGACCACGGTGAGGCAGGTGCCGGAACAGGCGATGGACGCGCCCATTGCAATCGTGTCGATGTCATAGGCACAGGCGATGGTCAGCCGGCGCAGTCCGTCACCGATGGCCTCGCTGGCCAGCACCGTGCCGATGTCTGAAACGATCCCGGTAAACATCAGCGCGCCCTTTCATAAAACGCAACGCGGTCCTCGCCCCACGCATCGGCGTCGGTCGCCGCAACATCGGCCCGTTCCAGCCAGCGTCGGAGGCCGGGCCGAAGGGCGATAACGCCCGCGCCGACGGCCTTCGGCCCCGTCATCAACGTGAAGTCGTCAATAAGGTCGGCATCGGCCAGCGCTTCGGCAAGGGTCGGACCGCCCTCAACCATCAATCGCGTGACGCCGGAGGCCGCAAGCGCTGCCAGAACCGCCCGCAACGCCGCGGCTGCCCCCTCCTCCACCGGCAATTCGGTGATGTCGACACCGCCTGCACGGAATGTCGCCAGCCGCGCCGGATCATGCCCTTCCTGGGTGAAAATGCGGGTGGGGATTGCGCCAGCCGTCGTCACGACCTTGGCGGTCAGCGGTGTGCGGAGCCGCCCGTCCAGGACGATTCGCTCAGGTGAGCGCGCCTCCAGCCCCGGCAGACGGCAGTTCAGTTGCGGATCATCGCCCAGAACTGTGCCCGCGCCGACCATGATTGCATCCGCCTCGGCCCGGGCAAGATGGGTGTGGCGGAAGGAAATCGGCCCGGTGATCATGATCGGCCCGCCGCTTTGCGTGCCGGCAAAGCCATCCGCCGTCTGCGCCAGCTTCAGGCTGACCATGGGCCGATGTTCCTGCACACGCAGGATATGCCCGAGATTCAGCTTCCGGGCCGCCGCTGACGAGACGCCCGTGATGACCTCGATGCCCGCAGTTCGCATCCGCGCGGCGCCTTCGCCATTGGCAAACCCGCTCGGATCATCGGCGCCGATCACGACGCGCGCGATGCCGGCCTCGATGATCGCGTCCGTGCAGGAGATGGCGTCGACCCTCTGCGAGCGTCGGGCGCAGGGTTCCAGCGTCACGATCAGCGTGGCGCCGCGCGCAGCCGGCCCGGCCGCTTCCAGCGCCACGCGTTCGGCGTGGGGGCGTCCGCCTTTCGAGGTGCGCCCCCGCCCCAGCACCACGCCGTCGCGCATCACCAGCGCACCGACGGAAGGGTTGGGCCGCGTCTCGCCCAGGCCATGCCGGGCATAGGCCAGCGCCGCATTCATGGCGCGGGTGGCGTCATCGTTCGTCACGCGCCGTCGCCTTTGGGCTGTTCGAGGTCGCTGATCAGCGCGCCGAATTCGGAGGCATCGCGAAAGTTGCGGTAAACGGACGCAAAGCGGACATAGGCCACCTCGTCGAGACCTTTCAGACCCTCCATGACGAGTTCCCCGATCTGTTCGGAGGTCACATCGCCATCCGACGAGGCTTCGAGCTGCCGCACGATGCCGTTGATCATGCGCTCGATCCGTTCGGGCTCCACCGGGCGCTTGCGCGTGGCGATCTCGATCGAACGGGCGAGCTTGTCGCGGTCGAACGGCAGGCGGCGCCCCGACCGCTTGATGACGGTGAGTTCCTTCAGTTGTACCCGCTCGAAGGTCGTAAAGCGTCCGCCGCAATCGGGGCAGACCCGCCGCCGCCGGATCGACGTGTTGTCATCCGTCGGCCGGCTGTCCTTCACCTGTGTGTCGAGCGAACTGCAATAAGGGCAGCGCATTAATCCCCTCCGTAATCAGTCAAAAAGCTTTTTGCTCTTCTTTCATATTCTCCAATCAAAAAGCCGCAAATGAATATTGATAGAATAAAAATAAATCCCTGATATTTTGCTCTCGCCCCATCACCCTCCAAAAAACCTACGTAATTCAATAAAAATAAAGAAACACTTGTGAATAAAGATGAAAAAATAGCAACAATAAACATTCTGCTTGATTCGTTCTTTGTAACTAATTCTATTCTTGATTTCTTTAATTTTGTATCTGAAATAAAGCCAATTAATTCCAAATTATTAAATTCTTCTTTTGATACTATATCAACAACAAACCCATGTTTTTTAGGTATTTTATCAAATTTTAGTCGAACAAAATTATCCACATATTCTATTCGTAAGTCGCACGCTGTGTGCGATTGATGAACAATACGAAAATCAATTAACTTCGATTCATCTACCCCTGTGATTTTAAGCGGCGCTGATTTAGATACATCGTTTCCATCAATATCCCTGTTTCCAGAATTCCAAATAATAATTCTATTCATAAATATCTTGGAAACTTCTAGGTTATTAATTAAAAATCTGACGTCATTTCCAGTAATTTTCTTGGGAATCTCAAAAATAAAACTTTTTATGTTAAAGCTTATTGTGCGCTTTTCGCGCTGCAAAAGGTAAGTAGCAGCGGCGATAATCGCTCCTATCGCGATACCGACGTCTCCTCGGTTAAAGAAAGCGAAGAAACCTTCAAACATTTCAGTAAATCGGGAATCTTGCCGTTAGCCTGTGCGCCTTGGCCTTCACAGCCTCTTCCACCGCGCCGTTGCTCTCTGCGCCGTTCTTCGCCAGCCCGTCGATGACCTCGGCGATCAGGTCACCCACCTCCTCGAACTCCTTGGTACCGAAACCGCGCGAGGTGGCGGCCGGTGTGCCGAGGCGGACACCGGAGGTGACCATCGGCTTTTCCGGATCATACGGAATACCGTTCTTGTTACAGGTGATGTGCGCGCGGCCCATCGCCGCTTCCGCGGCCTTGCCGGTTGTCTTCTTGGGGCGCAGGTCGACCAGCATCAGGTGGTTGTCGGTGCCGCCGGTCACCAGGTCGAAGCCGTGCTTCAGGAGGCACTTTGCCAGCGCATCGGCATTGGCGACAACCTGATGCGCATAGGCTTTGAACTCGGGCTGGAGCGCTTCATGGAAGGCCACCGCCTTGGCGGCGATCACATGCATCAGCGGACCGCCTTGCAGGCCGGGGAAGATAGCCGAATTCACCTTCTTGGCGATGTCCTCGTCGTTGGTGAGGATCATGCCGCCGCGCGGGCCGCGCAGGGTCTTGTGCGTCGTGGTGGTGACGACATGCGCATGCGGGAAGGGCGAAGGATGCGAACCGCCCGCCACAAGCCCGGCAAAATGCGCGATATCGACCATGAAATAGGCGCCCACAGCATCGCAGATGGCGCGGAAGCGGGCGAAATCCCAGTGGCGGGCATAGGCCGAGCCGCCGGCGATGATGATCTTCGGCTTGTGTTCATGGGCCAGGCGCTCCACCTCGTCCATGTCAACGCAATGCGTCTCCTTGTCGACGTTGTAAGGCACCACGTTGAACCACTTGCCGCTCATGTTGACCGGCGCGCCGTGGGTAAGATGGCCACCCGCCGCAAGGTTCAGGCCCATGAAGGTGTCACCCGGCTTCATCAGCGCGAGGAAAACGCCCTGATTGGCCTGGCTGCCCGAATTCGGCTGTACATTGGCGAAGTTGCAGCCGAAAAGCTGGCAGGCCCGGTCAATCGCCAGCTTTTCGGCGATATCGACATACTGGCAGCCGCCATAGTAGCGCTTGCCGGGATAGCCTTCCGCATACTTGTTTGTCAGCACCGAGCCCTGCGCTTCCAGAACCGCGCGGGAAACGATGTTCTCGGAGGCGATCAGCTCGATTTCGTCGCGCTGGCGGCCAAGTTCCAGTGCGACGGCGCGGGCGATTTCGGGGTCGCGATCAGCGAGGCTGGCGGAAAAGAAGGAATTGGAGCGGGGAGCGGTCATCGGGGCCTCGCGGGAAAAGCGACGCCGCCGGTGCCAAGGCACCCCGCGCGCGCCGGAAGGGGACTCGGGGCGGGCTTTAGCATGGGGTTCATCAGGACAAAAGCCCCGCCGCAGCGGGGCAGCGATTCAGTCCTGCGCCCAGGCAAGCGCGGCCTGTGTCTCACCGCGCGGAAAGGCGCGCAGGCTGGCGCCATTGGTCGAAAGACCACCGAGTTCCGCCTCATCGAGACTATCGGCGTTCAGGATCACAGCGATTTTCTTCACGCCGGTTCCCGTGCGCGCCAGAATGGTATTGAGGCCCCGCGAAAGTTCGGCCATGTAGCCATCGAAATCCGGGTCGACCACAATCATCGAGCGAGCCGGCGCGTCCGTATAGAGCGCTTCAACATCTGCGGCCATCACCGTGCCGTTGGCACGATACACCGGCAGGGCGGCGGTGATCGAGGTATCCCTGGTGAACATGACGCAATCCTTTCGCGGTCCTGTTCATATGGGTTTTCACGGCTGCCGTTCAAGGCGCCTCACCCCTTCGGCGGCTCCATGATCGCGACCATCGCATGCTTGACGATCGGCAGCACGACCAGCAGCGTCGGATATGCGATGAGGTAGGAGAGCACCCAGGCGCCCATCCATTCCCTGACAAAGCCCGGCACCAGACCAAGAATGCGGAATGTCGAGATGCCGGAGACCACGAAGGTCATCATCAGCGCCATGATGGCGGGCATCACGAGCCAGGTAAAGCGTGCGGGAATCTTTCTCATGCGGCTGTCCATAATCGAGCCGCTCAAAACAAAAAAGGGGGCCGAGGCCCCCTCTTCCGGTTATTTCTCTAATTATTGATCCGGCTCGCTGTCGCCCGCCTGCATCGCGGCGGTGACCGCGCCGGGGCCGAAACCATCCTTGCTGTAGATGTCGTCACGGAACTGCATCGCGCCTTCCGGCGTCGCCCAGGCGGTGATGTAGACCCAGTAAACCGGGATCTGCGCGTTGGGCTTTGCGTCAATGCGCTGGCCGGAACGGATGGCCGCCTCGATCTGGTCGCGGTTCCAATTCGGCGTTTCCTTCAGAATCCACGCCACAAATTCACGCACATTCTGCACGCGGATGCAGCCTGAAGAGACGAAGCGGAAATCGTCGCCGAAAATGCCTTTGGCCGGCGTATCGTGCATGTAGACGCCGTGCGGATTGGCGATGTCGATGCGGACAACGCCCATCGAGTTGATATCCGCGCCGGGGTCCTGCCGGAACATATAGTTGGTCGCTTCATACGAATGCCAGTTGACCTGGCTCGGCTGAAGCTCCTGTCCCGCCTTGTTGTAGATGCGAATCTTCTGATCCGTCAGGTAGTTCGGATCCTTCTGCATCTTGGGGATCAGATCCTTGCGGATGATCGAGGCCGGAACCGTCCAGAAGGGGTTGAAGTTCACGTTGTAGATCTTCGCCTGCATGATCGGCGACTGGCGATCCATCTTGCCGACGCCGGCAACGTGGCGCGTGGCCACGACGTTGTTCTCGACCGTCTCGACATAGGCCGCCGGAATATTGGCCATGACATAGCGGCCCGACAGATTCTGTCCGAACGACTTCAGGCGGATCAGGTTGATCTCAAGCTGCTTCAGGCGCACATCTGCCGGCACGTTGAAGGCGGCGATGGTCTGCGGGCCGACGACGCCGGTCGCGCCAAGGCCGTGCCGCTCCTGAAAGCGCTTCACGCCCGCTTCAACATACGAATCGAAAATCGGCGAATTGGCGTTGTTGGCCTGGAGGTCGCCGCCGGTGATGAGACGACCGCGCAGGGTGACAACGGCCGGCCCGCGCGAGCCAAGCTTCAGCCGCTGGCCGGTGGGCATCATCTGCCAGCCACCGCGCGAAACGATCTGCTGGAACTGGCCGATGGCCGCTTCAGTGGCGGCAATGGTCTGCGGCGAGAGAATCGGCGCGTCCGATTTGACGGGCTTGTCGCGGAGCGGGGACGAATCATACTGCTGGCGCCATTCGGCCTGCCCACCCGCGCTGGCATCGCCGCGCTGCTGTGCCCCTGCGCTGCCGACCGAAAGCGCGAGCCCCGAGGCCGAGGCCCCCAGCAAGAACAACCGCCGATCCATCTTCGCCAACCGTATCACCGTCACACTCCATAGCCACCGTGCGCAGGCCCCTGCCCAGCACTTCCACTCAATGCCACCCGGCAGACAAGATGCCCGGTGCGCGTCGAGATATCGTTAATGAAGGCTATGCCGATCCGTTCGGGGCGAATTTGTGACAATCACAGCGGTTTGACTGTCTGGATGCACCATGTCGGCGGCATGGTTAGCAAAAATGCAACAGTGCGGGACCGCATGACGATCATGGAATGCAAACGTCCCCCGGCAACAAAAAAGGCGGCTCTCGCGAGCCGCCAGTTTTGGAGGACCCCCACCGGGGTTTCATGCCGCCCGTTCCCCTCCGGGCGGCAAAGGTCCTGAATTCCCAGATGCTTCCGCTTAGAGGCGGTAGCGGATCTGATCAGTCCAGAAGCGGTCGAGGCGGGTCAGCGCGTTGTTGAGGCGCCCGAAATCTTCCGCCGAGATGCCGCCGATCTGCTCGACGGTCGAGACGTGCTTTTCATAGAGGCCGGCGACCATCGCGTGGATTTCCTCGCCCGGAGCGGTGAGGCGGATGCGCACCGAACGGCGGTCAACGCGGCTGCGCTGATGGTTCAGATAGCCCATTTCGACCAGCTTCTTGACGTTGTAAGACACATTCGAGCCGAGATAATAGCCACGGGTGCGAAGTTCACCGGCGGTCACTTCATTGTCGCCAATGTTATAAAGCAGCAGGGCCTGAACCGAATTCACATCCGTGCGACCACGGCGATCGAGTTCATCCTTGATGACATCGAGCAGACGGCGATGGAGCCGCTCCACCAGAGCGAGCGACTCGAGATACGGCGCGCGGACGGTGGTCTGCTTCGGTGTAACTTCACTAACGGCATTCGCAACTTTGGCGTTATTCATGGCACTGTCCCCTGTTTAACTTGCCCTGTTCGGGCTTTTCTTGAGCCGGTCTTTGCCGCTCTCATGGGGATAAACATAGACTGACCGAATGAAGACGAGTTTAAATTCCAGCCTAAACATTCTGTTTATAGGATAATGTGAATCGAGTTTTACTTATACAGCCTGGTAATGTTGCCAAAATCCAAATGTTGAATGTTGTTTACTATGGATTTTGACAAGGGATTCAGCACGCGGTTTTCTGCCTGCCTCGCCATCCCGGCGGAAGAAGGCAAGGCAATCCGTGTCGCGCAAATCCCCTGTCCGCCCCGGCGAGTTTGAACTGATCGCCCGTTACCTCGCGCCGATGGCGGGGCCGGGTGCGCTCGGCCTTACTGACGATGCCGCCGTGCTGACACCGCCACCGGGCTCCGATCTCGTTCTGTCGAAGGATGCGCTGGTGGCCGGCGTACACTTCTTCGCCGATGATCCTCCTGCGCTGATCGGCCGGAAGGCACTGCGTGTGAACCTCTCTGACCTCGCAGCCAAGGGGGCGCGCCCACTCGGGTTTCTGCTGGGGCTCGGCCTGCCGCGTGGTTGGCGTGAGGACTGGATTGCCGGGCTGGCGGACGGGCTGGCGGCAGACAGCGCTGAATTTGCCTGCCCGCTTCTGGGGGGCGATACGGTGGCCGCAGGATCGCGGGCCATGCTGTCGGTCACGGTTCTGGGCGCAGTGCCGGCCGGGAGCATGGCGCGCCGCTCTGGCGGCAAGCCCGGCGATGCGCTCTATGTCAGTGGCACCATCGGCGATGGCGCGCTCGGCCTCCTGGCGCGAATGGCAGAACGTGAGGGGCGCGCGGTGGCTGCCGACGCCCCGCTGGTGCTCCGCTATCTGGTGCCTGAGCCACGCATGGCGCTGGCCCAGGTGGTGCGGAATCATGCCTCCGCCGCCATGGATGTTTCCGATGGACTCATGGGCGATGCGGAAAAGCTGGCAGCGGCCAGCGGCTGCGGTCTGGCGTTGCAGCTTTCGGATGTGCCTCTATCGCCGCGCAGCCGCGCATGGATTGCAGCGGATCCGGACAATTTGCGCCGTGCGGTAACGGGCGGTGACGATTACGAGATTCTCGCCGCTGTGCCGCCCGAACGCGCCACCGCGTTCGAGGTAGCTGCGCAAGTGGCGGGCATTTCCGTCACCCGGATTGGCGCGCTGACGGAAAGCGGGAAACAGATTCTCGGGCCGAATGCCACGCCGGTCCACTGGCGCGACGCCTCCTTCCGGCATTTTTGAAACCGGCCGCCAGTGCCGCCCAACAAAAAGGGCGGCCCGAAGCCGCCCTCTTCCAATTTCCGAACACGCGGAACGATCAGTCGTGACCGTGCGCATCCTCGTTGATGGTGATCGTCCGCATCTGCGAGAAATCGACAGTAATCGGCTTCTTCTCGCGCAGGATTTCCTTCTGATAGGTCTTGATGACGTGCTCAAGGCGCGCATAGGCCAGCTCGTAGGCCGCGCTCGACGTATCGAGACCAAGCGGCTTCAGGCAGAATTCAATGATTTCCTTCGGCCTGGTCATCTTTTCAGTCGGCATGGGCGAATTCCTTCCTGAGCAACCCTGATGTCCTGTCTCGCTTATCGCCGCGCGCGGGCGCGCGGTCAAGCGCGACCAAGGGATGGGGACAAATCCCGCCCTCCCCTTCCCCCGAATCGCCCCGGCTGATACCCAAAACCCATGGGAAAGCCAGTGGAACCGCCGAAAGGCACCGATGTCGAGACGATAGAACTGCGCGAGGCGCTGGAAGAGCGCTACCTCGCCTATGCGCTCTCGACCATCATGCACCGCGCCCTGCCCGATGCACGCGACGGGCTGAAGCCCGTTCACCGCCGGCTGATGTATGCCATGCGGATGCTGAAGCTCGATCCCGGCCAGGGCTTCAAGAAATGCGCGCGCGTCGTCGGCGATGTCATCGGTAAGTATCATCCGCATGGCGACCAGGCGGTCTATGATGCCATGGTGCGCCTCGCGCAGGATTTTGCGCAGCGCTATCCGCTGGTCGAGGGACAGGGCAATTTCGGCAACATCGACGGGGATGGCGCCGCCGCCTACCGCTACACCGAGGCGCGTCTGACCGATGTTGCCGCCCTGCTGCTCGACGGAATCGACGAGGATGCGGTCGATTTCCGCCCCACCTACAATCAGGAGGACGAGGAGCCGGTCGTCCTGCCTGCCGCCTTTCCCAATCTGCTCGCCAACGGCTCGCAGGGCATTGCGGTGGGCATGGCGACCTCGATTCCGCCGCACAATGCAGCCGAACTCTGCCAGGCGGCGCTGCATCTGATCGAGCATCCGGGCGCAAGTTCCGACGATCTGATGCAGTTCGTGCCGGGGCCGGATTTTCCCACCGGCGGCATCATCGTGGAATCGCGCGGCAGCATTGCCGACACCTATCGCACCGGGCGCGGCGGCTTCCGTGTCCGTGCACGCTGGGAGAAGGAAGAGGGCAATCGGGGAACCTGGCAGATTATCGTCACGGAAATCCCCTATCTCGTCACCAAAGGCCGGCTGATCGAGAAAATCGCCGAACTTCTGAACGACAAGAAGCTGCCGCTGCTCGGCGATGTGCGCGACGAATCGACCGAGGATGTCCGCATCGTCCTCGAACCGAAATCGAAGACCGTCGATCCGGTCATGCTGATGGAATCGCTGTTCAAGCTGACCGAGCTTGAGGCGCGCATTTCCATGAACATGAACGTGCTGGTGGATGGACTGGCCCCGCGCGTCATCGGCCTCAACGAGGCGCTGCGCTGCTGGCTGGACCATCGGCGCGTCGTGCTGATCCGCCGTTCGCAATACCGTCTCGGCAAGATCGAGCATCGCCTCGAAATCCTCGGTGGCCTTCTGATCGTTTATCTCGATCTCGACGAGGTGATCCGCATCATCCGCGAGGAGGACGAGCCGAAAGCAGCGCTGATGAAGCGGTTTGAGCTGACCGAGCTTCAGGCAAACGCCATTCTTGACACCCGCCTGCGCTCCCTGCGCAAGCTTGAGGAAATGGAACTCAAGCGCGAACACGCCGAACTGACCGAGGAGAAGGCGCAGATCGAGGCGCTGCTCGGGTCGGAGGCCAAGCAGTGGAAAACCGTCGCCTGGCAGATCAAACGGGTGCTGAAGGATTACGGGCAGAATACCGCGCTCGGCAAGCGCCGCACCACCTTCGCCGATGCGCCGGATATCGGCGCCATCGATATCACCGATGCGCTGGTGGAAAAGGAGCCGATCACGGTCGTCGTCTCGGACAAGGGCTGGATTCGCGCGCTGAAGGGCCATGTCGCGGACCTGTCAAACGTGCAGTTCAAGGGCGATGACAGCCTGCAACTGTCCTTCCACGCGCAGACGACGGACAAGCTTCTCGTCATGGCGACCAACGGCAAGGTCTTCACGCTCGATGCCTCCAAGCTGCCCGGCGGGCGCGGCTTCGGCGACCCGATCCGCCTGATGGCCGAGATCGATCCCGATGCGGATATCGTCACGGTCTGGGTGCATGAGCCTGGCGCGAAACGCCTGCTGATCGCCCGGGATTCGCGTGGCTTTGTCGTCGGGTCCGATGATCTTGTGGCCAATACGCGCAAGGGCAAGAACGCATTGTCCATCGACAGCGCCCGGGCCTGGCTCTCCGTGCCCGTGACGGGCGACACCGTGGCGATCATCGGCGAAAACCGGAAGTTGCTCGTGTTCCCGCTCGACCAGATCCCCGAAATGACGCGAGGCAAGGGCGTCCGCCTGCAAAAGTACAAGGAAGGCGGCGTTGCCGATGCCAAGACCTTCACCGGCACCGATGGGCTGACCTTCACTGACAGTGCGGGCCGTGTGTTCACGGTAAAGGGCAATGATCTCGACGACTGGCGCGGCAATCGCGCGGATGCGGGCAAGCTGCCGCCGAAGGGCTTTCCTCGAAACAACCGGTTCGTGGGGTAGCGCCTTCGGCCTCTGCGGGACAACAACGCGGGACTTACGGCCCGCGCTGGGCTCCGCCCAGGCGTTCCAGCAGAAAGTCGATGAAAACGCGAACTTTCGGCGCGCGGTGACGGCCTGGCAGGTAAATCGCGGAAACCGGCACCTCATCGACGATGTGCCGATCAACCAGCAACGGCACAAGCCGGCCATCGCGGAGCGCATCCGAGACGATGATGTCAGCGATGCGGACGATGCCAGCGCCGGCAATCGCAATCCCCGCAAGTGCATCGCCGGAACTGACCTGCACCCGGCCCGATGCATCGATGTATTCAGGACCGTTCGCACCGCGGAACGGCCAGCGCGACAGCATCGGCTGATCCGAAAATGTAATGCAGCGATGGTGCCTCAAGTCTTCGGGCCGCTCTGGCCGACCGAACCGTGCGAGATACGACGGCGCTGCACATATGACGCGCCGGATTGTCTTGATCTGCCGGGCAATCAGCCGGTCATCGCCCACAGGGCCGGTGCGGATGGCCACATCGGCTCGTTCGGCAGCGATATCCACGCGCCGATCGGTCAGATCGACGAAAACCGAGATCTCCGGATAGCGATCCAGAAACTCGGGCAGCACCGGCATCAACTGGTGATTGCCGAATGCCGTCCCGGAATTGATCCTCAGCAGCCCCTTGGGTCGGGTTGAGGACTGGCCAACCGAGGCTTCCAACTCCTCGATTTCATTGAGCACGAAGAGGACGCCCGACAGATAGCTTTCGCCCTCGGGCGTCAGGTCAATGCGCCGGGTGGTCCGGTTAAACAGCCGCACCCCGATCCTGTCCTCCAGCCGCGATACAATGCGCGAGACGGCCGAAGGGGTCAGTCCGAGGGTGATGGCTGCGGTGGTGAAGCTGCCGGCCTTCGCGGCAATCGTAAAGGTTCGTAAGTCGTCCATTTGTGACAAATTGGAATTAGTAAATGGCTTTTTAATGTCATTATCGATTCCAATTGCAATTGATATCCATGACCCATCGAAGACGCGATGGAGATTGCAATGACCGCGCACACCGAAACCTGCCTGTTTCCCTCCAGCCTTGGCCAATGCCCTGCGGTTCCGCGCGCTGTGCGGCAGGCTGAAATACGCACCGGTTCTGCATTCGATCGCGCAGGGGCGCGCACGCTCCGCATCACCGCCGACGTTCTGGATCATCATCGCCGGGAGGCGGCAATCCTTCGCCGCGAAGCGATCAGCCATTTCTTCGCCCGGCTTTTCGTGCGGCGCTGAGCCTGCTCCTCCCCCAGCCGAAGGACCATCCCATGCCCATGCTCAATGTTCTTATCGCCGCCCCTGCCGCGCCCGATCTGTCGCGTCGCGTTGCGTCCACATTGTCGGACCTCACGGCCCGGCTTCTCGGCAAGGACCCGGCTGTGACGGCCATCGCCATTTCCTATATCGCGGCGGAGAACTGGTTTACCGGCGGCGCAGCGCTTTCAGACCAGCGCAAGGCGGCCTACTGGCTTGACATCAAGATCACGGAAGCCACAAACACCAAGGCGGAAATGGCCGACTACATCGCCGCCGTGCACGGCACGATGGCGGAAATCCTCGGTGCAGTGCATGAGGAAAGCTATGTGCTGGTTCACCCCGTGCCAGCCTCGGCCTACGGTTACGGCGGTCTGACGCAGGAATACCGCTTCATCGCCGGCAAGTCGGCGCAGGCGCAGCGGGCGGCTTGACCGTCACACCTTCGCTGTTTCGCGCAGCCACAGGGTGGCGGCGCCCCAGTCTTTCAGCGGAAACACCTTGATGACCGGGTGGACAAAATACGCCACGAACAGCGGCGGGAATTGGAGGAAGGGGTTGTCGGTCAGCACCGCAATGCGATTGATGTGTTCTTGATGCTTGCGGACGAAGCGCAAATGCTCCACCAGCCCGGAGAAGTTCTCCCAGCCTGGAAAATGCGCCGCGCTGATGATGATGCCGGTGAGATTGTCATGGTTGGCGAGATAGGCATCAACCTCCTTCGCCACGTCGAGAAAATCCTGCTCGGTCAGCGGTTCTTTCGGTTCGACACTGAGGATACCGGACGTCGTATCGAGTTGATGGGTTAACATGGCCGTTCTCCCTTTTTGCCGATGGACGTCTGAAAGACATGGGGGCTCGGCAACGGGATTCAAAGGGGATCGCCCTCTCAGCCGGGCTCCTAGCCCCGCACCCAGCCAGCGCCCAGCAACCGCTCCTGCGGCTGGAAACGGGCCTTGTAGGCCATCTTGCGCGAGCCATCGACCCAGTAACCAAGATAGACATGCGGCAGGTTGGCGGCGCGGGCGCGCGCGATGTGATCGAGGATCATATACGTGCCGAAGGATCGCGCCTCCTCACTTGGGTCGTAATAGGAATAGACCATCGACAGGCCATCATTCAGCACGTCCGTCAGCGCCACCCCAACCAGAACGCCCGCGCGCGGCCCCTCGGCGAGGCGATATTCGACAAGCCGCGTTTCGATGTGGCTGTCCTCCACCATCATCGAATAGTCGAGCACGGACATGTCGGCCATACCGCCCTCGGCATGGCGCGCGTCGAGATAATCACGGAACAGCGAATATTGCTCGGAGGTTGCGCGGGCGGAGACCACGGAGCCGGTGAGGTCGGCATTCGCCTGCATGACGCGCCGCATGTTCCTTGAGGGCGCAAATTCATTGACGACAACGCGCACGGAGACACAGGCGTTGCAGGTCTCGCAGGCCGGGCGATAGGCGATGGTCTGGCTGCGCCGGAAGCCGCCGTTCGTCAGCATGGCGTTGAGTTCCGGTGCGCGCCGGCCGACGACATGCGTGAACACCTTCCGCTCTTCCCGCCCCGGCAGATAGGGACAGGGCGATGGCGCGGTGAGGTAGAATTGCGGAGTGTCGCGGAGTTGTTCGGTCACGGGCGGGTCATTCTTCTGTTGCGGGCAGAATACCGCCCAATGCGCCGCCCGCAACCCTCTCAGCGTTTTGAAATGATCACGCCGGTCAGAAGGTCATGTCCTGCGCGCTTGTCGGCGTTAAAGAACGAGATGCCGAGGACGAGCAGGGTCAGAAGGCCGCTCGATGTGCCGGTCGCCAGCCAGAAGATCAATGCATGGCCGGCGGCAATGATGAAGCCGACGCGGTTGCCCTGCATATCCGTCACTTTCAGGCCCATGGCGCGCATTCCCCAGGTGCCCATGCCGCGCCCGGAAACGGTGAAACCGGAATAGAACACACCGATCAGCGAGACGAGCGGCGCGAGCCCGAATGCAGCGCCATAGGTCTGGAAGGCCAGCGCCACCATGATGAAACCGGCGATCCACCAGAGAATGGCGATAATCACCGCATCGATCAGGAAGGCGAAAGTACGCAGCGTACGGACGTTGCTGGTGTCGAAACGGACAGTGGTTGTCGGCGGCACGGCAGGCAGATTCGAGGCGTCGGTCACGGCACACTCCTTGTGACAGCCGTCATATAGGGATGATTCCGCCCGATTTCACGCCCCTGCCAGCGCCAGCAGCACCGCCCGCTGATCGGGCATGGCCAGACCGCGCGGGTGAAGGACATGACGTTCGAGAAAAAAGCCGGTGAGGCGGAGGGCATGATCGATCGCGCCGGGCGGCACAAACGTCCCCTCCCCGCGCAAGAAGGCCGGCAACGGCAGCAGCCGATCAGCATAGGGCGCGCCAGCCGCCGCGCTGACCGCTCGGCCCGACTTCGGCGAAACCCAGACCAGATCCTCGGCTGCGCCCGTCGCCGCGCACCGATCGAGATCGAGGCCAAACCCGAGGTCATCGAGCAGCGCCCGCTCGAAGCGGGCCAGCAGCACGCCAATGGTGCGCGGTTCACTGAGATGATCCACCAGCACCAGAAGTGCCTCATAAAGCCCGAGATGCACGTCGCGTTCGGGCAAAAGACGCAGATGGGCGGAGACGGTCGCCAGCGCATAGAGCGCGGCGGCGCTGTCGATGAAGCCGGCGGCGCGCAGGATCAGCGGCTCGACCTCATAGGTGCCGAGATGATCTTCCAGCCGGGCACGCCAGGTGAGAGACACGGAATTTCCGGGCTGAAGCGTCGCGGCATGGCGGCGGCTGCGCCCACCCCGCACAAGGCCCAGGTGGCGGCCATGGGCGCGCGTCATCGCCTCCATGATCACGGAGCTTTCGCCGTGCCGCTTCAGGCCGATAACGACGCCTTCATCCTGCCATTCCATGTCCGTTCCATAGCCGATTCCGGGGCCGTGCGGCATGGGCAATACGGGCGGATCGCCTGGTCATCCCTTCGGGAATTCCAGGCCCATCTCGCGATACCGCTCGGGGTCATCCGCCCAGTTTTCACGCACCTTGACGAAAAGGAAAAGGTGGACCTTTGCCTCGGCCGCTTCAGCAATATCCTTGCGCGCCCGCTCGCCGATGGCGCGGATGGTCTGGCCCTTTTCACCGAGCACGATCTTCCGGTGCCCTTCGCGCTCGACGTAGATCGTCTGCTCGATTCGGACGGAGCCGTCCTTCAGCGTTTTCCACTGTTCCGTCTCGACCGTGGAGCGGTAGGGCAATTCGTCGTGCAGACGCTCGAACAGCTTCTCGCGCGTGATTTCCGCGGCCAGAAAGCGCAATGGCGCATCTGAAATCTGATCTTCCGGGTAGAGCCACGGGCCAGGCGGCACACGCGTTTCCAGCCATTTCAGCACATCGCCGACGCCGCTGCCTTCCAGCGCCGAGACCATGAAGGTGGTGGCAAAATTCCGTCCCTCATTGATATTGGCAGCGAGGGCCAGCAGCTTTTCGCGCGGGATCGAATCGATCTTGTTGAGGATCAGGAACACCGGCTGACGGAAGTCCTTCACCCGGTCGAGGAGTTGCAGCGTTTCGTCCTCGCCGGCCTTGTGGACATCGACGAGCAGACCGACGAGATCGGCATCCCCTGCCCCACCCCAGGCGCTGGTGACCATGGCCCGGTCGAGCCGGCGCTTTGGCTGGAAGATGCCGGGCGTGTCGACGAAGATGATCTGGCTTGCGCCGGTCAGGGCGATGCCGCGCACCTGCGTGCGCGTCGTCTGCACCTTGCGCGAGACAATCGAGATCTTGGCGCCGACGAGCGCATTCAGCAGTGTCGATTTGCCGGCATTCGGGGCGCCGATCAGCGCCACGAAGCCGCAGCGGGTTTCAGCCATTCTGCCCTCCCGTTTCGCGCGCCAGCATGGCGGCGGCGGCGGTCCGTTCGGCCACGCGCTTGGATTGTCCTTCACCGGCGACGGGTGAAAGCCCGGCCAGCACCACCTCGACCCGGAAAACCGGTGCATGATCCGGCCCGGCCCGGCCAACCTCTCGATAGGTTGGCTCGGCAAGACCCTGGGTATGCGCCCATTCCTGCAAAGCAGTCTTGGGATCAGCCATGGCACCGCCGGTAATATCGGGCACCCGGTGGCTCCAATGGGCGGAGATCACCGCTTCTGCCGCCGGAAACCCCGCATCGAGATAGACCGCACCGAGGATCGCCTCGCACGCATCGCCCAGCACTGCAACCTTGCGGTTAAGCCCCGTCTTCTTCTCGCCCTTTCCGATGCGCAGCGCATCGCTGACGCCGATTTCCCTTGCCACCTCGGCACAGGTTTCCTTGCGCACAAGGTCAGCGAGCGCGCGGGAAAGCTGTCCCTCCGCGGCTTCGGGAAACCGCGCCTGCAACAGGGCGGCGATCGCCAATCCCAGCACGCGATCTCCCAAGAACTCCAGCCGCTGATAACTTTTGCGGCGCGCCTCGTCCTGAGTCAGCGCGCTCGCATGGGTCAGTGCCTGTTCGATCAGGTCACGCCGCTGAAAACGATGGCCGAGACGATCCTCCAGCGCGGCGAGCGCAGCCTGCGCCATGATCAGTGGATGCCCTTGAACATCCGGTTCCAGCGAACGGAGGTGGGCCAGCGCCAAAATTCGTAGATGCGCGCGTCTTCCTTCATCGAGAAGAAGATCATTTCCGCGCGCCCGACAAAATTCTCGAAGGGAACGAAGCCGACCTCGGTGAGGACGCGGCTGTCCTGCGAATTGTCGCGGTTGTCGCCCATCATGAAATAGTGGCCGGGCGGCACGACATACTCGTTGGTGTTATCGAGATAGGCGCCGTCGCCTTCCAGTTCGATGATGTTGTGGCTCACCCCGCCCGGCAGCGTTTCCTTGAACAGCGGCACCGGCGCCAAGCGCCCCCAGCGGTCATTGGTGATGAAATCACCGATCTGCTCGCGCTTTACAGGGCTGCCGTTGATGAAAAGGATGCCGTTCGTCACCTGAACCCGGTCGCCCGGCAGGCCAACGAGGCGCTTGATATAGTCGGTCGCATTGTCCTTCGGCAGCTTGAACACCACCACATCGCCCCGCTTGGGCTGTGAGACAAAGAGAAAGCGCCCTTCTACCGGCAGCGCGCTGAACGGGAAGGAGTGCTTTGAATAGCCGTAGGCATATTTCGAGACGAAGAGATAATCGCCGATCAGCAGCGTCGGGATCATCGAGCCCGAGGGGATGTTGAACGGCTGGAACAGGAAGGTGCGGACCACCACTGCAATCAGCAGGGCCTCGATGATGACGCGAACGGTCTCGCCAAAGCCGCCTTCGGACTTCTTCTGCCCGGTCGCGGGCGGGATGCCATAGTCTCTCACGTCAGTTCTCTTTGCAGGCGCTGGATCAGGCACGTCCTATAATCGTTCACGCCCCCGCGGGCAATGAACGATCAGACCTCCGGCAGCGCTTCGATCACGACAAAGGCCTGCGCCATCGGATAATCGTCGGTAATCGTCAGGTGAATCACCGTTCGGTGACCGGCAGGCGTCATCGTGGCAAGCCGCGCGGCGGCGTCCCCGGTCAGAACCATGGTCGGCTGTCCACCGGGCCGGTTGACCACCCCCATATCACGCCAGAAAACCCCGTTATGAATGCCGGTGCCGAGCGCCTTGCTGCACGCCTCTTTTGCGGCGAACCGCTTGGCATAGGAAGCGGCGCGGGTGGCCCGCCTGTCCGAACGGCGGCGCTCCTCCTCGGTGAAGATGCGATTCGTGAAGCGCTCGCCGAAGCGATCGATGGACCGTTCGATCCGGCGGATGTCGCAGAGATCCGAGCCAATGCCGAGAATCACCGGAACTTCCGCCCTCGAATCATCGCCGCTTTCATCTGGCGCACAGCCTCGCCGAGACCGACGAAAATCGCCTCGCCGACGAGGTAATGGCCGATGTTGAACTCAACGAAGGTGTGGCAGTGGGCGAGTTTTTCCGCAGTTCGGAAATCCAGCCCGTGACCGGCGTGAACCTCCAGCCCCGCCGAAGCCGCCGCAGCCGCACCGTTGATCAGGCGCTCGTATTCCGCGTCCGCTGCCGCGTCATGGGCGGCGACCAGCTCGCACCAGGTGCCGGTGTGCAGTTCCACGATGTCGGCCCCCACCTGCCTGGCCATGGCAATCTGCGCGGGCTCCGGCGCGATGAACAGCGAGACGCGGATGCCGGCATGGCGCAACTGCGCGGCAAATTCCCGCAAATGCGAGGAGCCGGCCACCACATCAAGCCCGCCCTCGGTCGTCCGCTCCTCGCGCTTTTCAGGCACGAGGCAGCAGGCATGGGGCCGGATTTTCAGCGCGATGCCCAGCATTTCCTCGGTCGCCGCCATCTCGAAGTTCAGCGGACGTGCGATTTCGGCCCTCAGCCTTTCCATATCCGCATCGCGGATGTGGCGACGATCCTCGCGCAGGTGCGCGGTGATGCCATCAGCACCGGCCTCGATAGCAGCATGGGCGGCGCGCACGGGATCGGGCAGCAGGCCGCCGCGCGCGTTCCGCACGGTTGCGACATGATCAATGTTGACGCCAAGGCGAATGGGTGGAAACGGCATCGGTCCCTTCCGGATCAGACAGGCAATCCCCGCGATGCTGACGAACGCAGCGCGTCCCGTCAATCATAACCCGTCTCACCCCTTCGCCGTCCTTCCTTTCGCCATGAACTGAGATAATGTCCCGCCATGGCCAAGGCACCCAAATCCACCCCCGATACCAACGCCGAACGGCGGATTGCCCGCACAGCCGCCGAAAAGGCCACCGAGACGCTGCGGGACCGGATTGTCGTGGCGCTGGTCGGTTTCGTGATGACCGGCATCGTCGGTACTGCCCTCACCACCTGGATCCAGCAGCGCGGCTGGGCCTGGCAAAATCGTGTGGCGAAAATCGACAAGGATACGGAAAATGCCATGGCGGCCTATCGCTCCGCCTCGGAACTCGTGAACGCCCGCTGGTATGCAACCTATCGCGTCGCCCGCGCGCTGGAACGCGGCGCCAGTGGCGACGATATGAAAGCCCTGCGCGATACCTTCGAGACCGCCGACCGCGACTGGTCCTTGCGCTACACCAATGTGGCGCGAGAGGTGGATTTCTACATCGACACGCCGTTCAATATCGACATTGGCGACAATCTCACGCGTGTCTGGGGCCTTTCCTGCTCCGATTTTGCCCTGAGCAGGCGCGACAGCGAGGCGATTGATGCCCGCTCCGCCCGCGCCGTGCTCGAAATCATCAATCACTGCCACGGTCGCACGAAGGACGAGCTGGAGCCGCTGGTTTACAATAACGAGGCCGCTGTAGACAAACCCGCCCTGATCGCCACCGCCTATCGTCGGCTCGACCACCTCTACCGCACCAACGAGGTGCTGCGCTGCGTGATCTTCGAGCGCGCCCTGACCATCCGCAAGTCGACAAATATCGAAAGCTACTGGGGTACGTTCTTTGGCGTCAGCCAGCCGAACTACACCATGCCGAAAGACAGCCGGAAGTGCATCGCCTGAGGTTGCAGCCGGCCTGAAACCGGCTGCGACCGGCGCTCAATAGAAGAACGGATCGCCGTAATACGGCCCCCAGCCAGCGTCGAAATCAAAGGCTGCAGCCTGGTTGATCTGTGCGGCGGCAAGCTGTTCCTCGGCAATCTTCTGCTGGACGCGGATGCTCTTGTACTGGGCAAACTGCTGCGCATTGCCGACATAGGCGCAGGAGCATTTCGGATCACCCGGCATCACATAGAACTGCTTGTTCTTGACCGTCACCAGGGCCATCTCGAACGGCGGCAGAGCGCTGAGAAGATCGGCCTGCGCCTTGCTGTTCGCGGTCTTCAGGGTGAAGCCCGAAGCCGCCAGCGCATCGCGCTTGTCCTTCCCAGTTGTCGTCTGACATCCTGCGAGCAGAACGCCCGCCATGACCAAGCCCATCGCGCTGACAATACGCATCACCAACCCCTGTTCATTTCCGGACATTTTCCGTCCGGCGCACAGAGTGTCGCATGGGCTTCGTATCGACAAGCGCAAAGTGGGTGATGGCGCGAGCATCGACGCACGTGATGGAGCTGCCAGCCAGCGCGCCGCGTGACTGTCTCGATCAGACAGCGATCTTGGCTTGTCGGCAGCGTTGGCGTCTCGAATCGCCGTTTCGGTCAAAGCCAGGGCTGCCCCGTTGTGTTGGGAGCAGGCGAACACAAGCGAAAGCCCGCGAAGGCAGAACCACGTAAGCCTTTGAAAACTCAAGGGTATGTGGAGGCTTTTGATCAGTTATTCAAGGGAAAATGGTGCCCAGGGGCGGAATCGAACCACCGACACTGCGATTTTCAGTCGCATGCTCTACCAACTGAGCTACCTGGGCGGAAGCTCCGAAACGGGCAGCGCCCGAACCGAGGAAGCAGCCGTATAGCGGCGGGCGCGCGGGCTGTCCAGCCCTTCGGTCGACAAAGTTCAAAGCATCGGGAAAAATCTTGCCCGCGCAGGGAAACCCGCAAAAAATGCGTTCACCCCTGCCCGACCGGCCCCTCGTCCTCGGCAATTCCGGCATCCTCTTCCTCGGCAGGAATGGCGTAGCTTCCATTCAGCCAACGGCCAAGGTCGATGTCCGCACAGCGCTTCGAACAAAACGGCTTCACCAGCGCGACGGACGGGCGGCCGCAGATGGGACACGGGCGCGCATTGTCGTTGGCGGGGGCACGGGTCGCCGACATCAGATGGTATTGCCCCAAGTGAGGTGCATCGGGAAACCATCGCCCAGCAGCAGCGAGGCGGTTTCATAAAGCGGCAGGCCGACCACGGCGGAATAGGAGCCGACAAGCTTGACGACAAAGGAGCCCGCGAGACCCTGGATGGCATAGCCGCCAGCCTTGCCGCGCCAGTCGCCGGAGGCGAGATAGGCCTCAAGTTCCGGCCCCGCAATGCGCTTGAAGCGCACACGGGCATCGACGATGCGCTGGCGCACCTGATCCTTCGGCGTGATCACCACGACGGCAGTGTAGACCCTGTGTGCACGGCCCGAGAGCAGGCGCAGGCAATTGGCTGCTTCATCGACATGCCGGGCCTGCGGCATGATGCGGCTGCCGACGCTGACCGCCGTGTCGGCGGCAATGATGAAACTGTCCTTCAGCGCGGGATCGGCCCGGGCGACGCGCAGCGCAGCGGCGGCCTTCTCGCGCGACAGGCGGGTGACCAGCGCACGCGCCTTCTCGCCTTTCAGCGGCGTCTCGTCGATATCTGTGGGCAGCACGATATCCGGCGTGATGCCGATCTGCTGCAACAGGGCATAGCGACGGGGCGAAGCGGAGGCGAGCGCGAGCTTCGGTCGCCAGCTTTCCGGTTCGGCGCTCACGCTCTTGCCTCCCAGGCTTACTTGAAGCGATAGGTGATGCGGCCCTTGGTCAGGTCGTAGGGGGTCATTTCCACCAGCACCTTGTCACCCGCCAGCACGCGGATGCGGTTCTTGCGCATCTTGCCAGCCGTGTGGGCGATGATTTCATGATCGTTTTCAAGCTTCACGCGGAACATCGCGTTGGGCAGAAGTTCGGAGACGACACCGGGGAATTCGAGCAGTTCTTCCTTGGACATGGGCCTCGTGCGCTGTCTGTAGCCGTTGGAAAGCCGTCGCTTAGCCGAAATGGCGTGCAAAGGAAACAGTGTTAGCGCAAATTGTCGAGAAATCCGACGCAAGCGACCGAACTGGCGGGTGCGCTTTGCTTCAAAACAGCCGTCCGGCCGCCCGACATCCAGCCAAACGCCTCGATTGATGTATCTCCGCCTCTAATTCAGACGCACGATCTCGGCATTGAGAAGCGATGCGAACCCGACCCACGCGACATAGGGCAAGAACAAAAGCGCCGCGGTCCTGTCGCCATGCCAGAGCCGCCGCGCAAGCGCCGCGATGACGACGAGAAGCGCGACAATGATTCCCAGGGCAACACCACGCTGCGCCGCCATGAAGAACACCGGCGTCCAGATGAAGTTGAGCACCATTTGCACCCACCAGAGTTTCATCTCGGTGCTGGCCGGGTCACGCTCGCTGAGGCGCCAGCCCACGATGCCGATCATGATGTAGAGAATCGTCCAAACCGGCCCGAACAGCCACGCGGGCGGGGAAAAGGATGGTTTGACGAAGCTCGCATAGCTCGCTTTCGGATTGCTCAGAATGCCGGTCGCAAAGCCGATCAGCACGATTGCGCCGATAAAGGCCACCAGCTTGAGGTAATCGGGGGCGCGTTCGGACGCTGGCATTCCGATCAGTCTCCGGGTTCAGAAGCACCCTTCCAGGCCCTTGGCCGTCTCGTCATAGAGCAGCTTGCCGGCGTGGGTTGCGTTGGCATCTTTCGGCACCATGGCCATTGCGGTTGCCATCATGGTTTTCGCGCGCTCGCGATTGGCTGCGTCGTCCCGGCGTGTGCCTTCCAGCGACAAAACCGCACAGGCCAGCGGATCGAGAATGACGCGCTGGGCCTCCGGCAGGGTGGCAAGCGTGCAGGCCTTCTTCATGGTCGGTTCGGGTGAATCCTTCTTGGCCATGTGCATGATGAACATCTCGATGGCGGTCAGCTTCCGAACCGCGCCGATGTCCCCGCCCTTCGCCTCCGTCTCATATTTCGCATAGACCTTCTCGACCGACCCCTGGAACTCCTCGCCGTTCTTGAACTGTCCAGGCTGCGGCATTTCCGGAATGATCGTCCGCACCTCGGCGGCATAGACCGCATTCCGTGCAAGATCGTAGCGGGCGCATTTTTCCACCGGCGCTGCCTTGGCAGCTTCATCCTTGTTCGGCGCATGGCGTGCGGCGGGTGCCTTGGCGGCGGGCGGTGCGGGCTGCTGGATCACCTGGGCAAGAGCAGGCCCCGCGACCAACGCAACAAACGCGGCAGCAGGCAGAAGGTAACGACGCATGGAAAATGCCTCCCAAAAAGGCGAATCAGAATCGGGGAACCATAGGGGAGCCGGTCAATCATGTCATTTTTGTAAGGAACCAATCCGTTCAGCCACGGTTTATCATAAGCCCCTCATATCGATCGCACTTCGGACACTTACCATGCCTGCGCACGAGGCTTCGCGCGGGCAATTCGAAGCGGTATATGCAACTGTAACGACCGTCCGGCGCAGCGCCACAAGAACGAAAGAACACCCATGTCGCAGATGCCCCCGATCACCTTCGATGTCGCCATCATCGGCGGCGGCCCCGGAGGACTGATGACCGCCATGCACGTCAACAAGAAGGTCGGCGCGGAAGCAAAGATCACCATCTTCGAGGCAAGCCCGCGCCTCGGCGGCAAGCTGATGACGGGGACCTTCGCAAAGACCGGCGCGCAATACGAGATCGGTGTTGCGGAAATCTACGACTACGCCCATCTCGGTTTTGACCCGCTCAAGGATCTGATCACCAACACGCTCGGGCTGCCCGTCAAGAAGATGGATAGCGAATGCGTGATCGTTGACGACAAGATCATGAACACGGTCGATGACATCGAGCGGCTGTGCGGCAAGAAAACCCGCGATGCCGTCGTCAATTTCCGCAAGAAGTGCGCGTCCATGATGACCCCGGACCAGTATTTCGAGGGGACCGGCCGCGACGACAACGATCATCCCTGGATGTTCAAGTCCGGTCTCGACGTGCTGCACGATGAAATCAAGGATGACATGGCGCGGCGCTACATGCGCATTAACGCCCACTCCGACATCGCCATCGGGCCGAACGAGACCTCTGGTCTCAATGCGCTCAAGAACTTCCTGATGGATTACGATGAATACATCCAGTACTACTGCGTGGAAGGTGGAAACGAGCGCATCATCGGCAAACTCGCAGAGATCGTGCAGGCCGACATCCAATTGCGCAACCGCGTTCGCCGCATCGGCAAGACCAAGGACGGGCGCTATCGCCTGACCATCGTTGGGCCAGACAACGCGGAATACACGCGTGAATTCGATTTCGTCGTCATTTCCCTGCCCTTCAACTGGCTCCAGACCATCGAATGGGAAGGCGAGGCGCTCAGCCGCGCGATGGCGCGGCATCTCGACCATTTCAACGTGCCTGCGCATTACCTCCGCGTCGCCATCGCCTTCAAGGAGCGGTTCTGGGACAAGCATGTGCAGGGAAGCTGGTGGATGTCCGACCAGTTCAACGGCCACTGCGTCTATATCGAGAGCACACGCTACGACTACGAGAACGGTACGGGTGGCCTCAACTGGCTGATTGCCGGTTCGGACGCACAGGCGCTCGCCAATCTGCCCGACGACCATCTTGTGCGCTTTGCGCTCGACAGCCTGCCGCCGCAGATGCGCGAAGAGGCCAAGGGTCTTGTGATCGAGACAAAAGTGCATCGCTGGCTCAACACCGTGAACGGCATCCCCGGCGGGCGGCCCGTGCATGACACGCAGGCCAATCACATGCCGGAGCCGAAGGAGCATCCCGGCCTGTTCGTCACCGGTGACTATCTCTTCGATGCTACCGTGAACGGCGTGCTCGATTCGGCCGATTGCGCCTCCGACATGCTGATGAGCGTCTATGTGAAGCGCAACTACGAGGAGCGGTTGCGCCAGCGCGTCAAGGGCAAGGAGAAGCAGGACAAGCTCATCCGCTCCTCCCGCAATATCAACCGCGACTACTTCAACAACTACTGGAATGTTGGACCCTACAAGGATGTCTGGCAGCAATTCTTCAACGCAGAGTTCCTTCGAGACAGCATTCGCTCGGTCTTTGGCGAGGGGGGGACCTTCTCGATCCTTGATGCCGGCTCTGCCTCGGGCCAGACGGTGGGCGCGCTGCGCGCGCTGGGGCTCAATGCTCATGGCGTCGAGAAGAATGCGTGGATCCACGCGCAAACGGCGCCGGAGCTGAAAAAGTTCAATCATCTCGGCGACGTCACCGATTTGCCATTCAAGGATGGTCAGTTCGACTACATCTACGAAACCTGCCTTGCCAACCTGCCGCCATCGAAGGTGCAGGCAGCGATCCATGAATTGCATCGGGTGGCCAAGAAGGGCGTCATCCTCGGCTCGGTGACTTCGGACCTTGCCTGGGAGGCGCTGATCTCGCGCGATGCCGAGCGTGGCATCAAGACCTTCGGAACATTGTGGCAGTGGTCGGACTGGTTCTTCAACGTCGGCTTTGAACATGCCACCGAGGACATGGGTGTGCTGGAGCCCCTCTATGAAAAAGCTACGGCGGCAGGCCTTGGCAAGGGCCAATGGTTCGAGGATGCGGACAGCCTCCAGTTCGTGTTTTTCCGACGGCTGGACGTCTGAGCCGGGCAACACCTGCAAAAATAATCCGGCATCCCGCACATGGCGGCGCCGGGTCGCCATTTTGCTGTTCCTGCCAACGTGCGGTTTCGTTTAAGTACCCCGGCGCGTTGGTCGCTGGAATGCTGCGTCGTGTGAAAAGTCTGGATTGGCCTGCCCTGTGGGGGCAGGAATGGCGGGTGAAAGATGGCCAAGAAGCCGAAGCAGGGTGAACCGTCGAAGGAGGCGAAAAGCGAGGAGATCGCTGCCGCCGCTCCCGAGACGTCCGAGGCCCCCGCTGCAACATCTGCGGAAAAACCTCCCGCCGCCAAACCTCCCGCCGCGAAGAAGCCCGCGCGCCCTGTCGCCAAGCCCGCGCCCGAAAAGGACGAGGATGAGGACGACGAAGACGATGAGGATGACGACGAAGACGACGATGAGGATGATGACGATGATGAGGATGAACATCCTGTCTTCACCGCCGCCGAAGCCAAGCAGGCGCTGACCGGCCTTTTCGTCTTCATCTGGCCGTTCCTGAAGCAATATCCGAAATGGCTCGGCATTGTTGTCTTCGGCCTTGTCGTCGAAACCGCCTTCAACGTCATCTTCCCGCTGTCGCTGAAATATCTCATCGACGAGGTGCTCCAGAACGATAACCGCAATGCGTTGATCTGGATTCTGGCCACGCTCGGTACGCTTGGTATCGTCGTGTCAATCATCACGATCTGGTACGAGTATATCGACTCCGTCCTGATGTCCTCGGTGATGGCGGATATCCGCGCGAAGCTGTTCGAGCATCTGCAATCGCTGTCGGTGGGCTTTTATTCCCGCACCAAGGTCGGCGCGATCACCTCGCGCTTCGGCTCGGACATGGGAACGCTCGACGAGGCGGTCAGTCATCTCGTGACCTGGGGCCTTCTGCCGGCGCTTGAACTTGTCGCCGGTATCGCGCTGATGTTCTACCTCAACTGGCAACTGGCGCTGGTGGCGTTGCTGCTGTTCCCTGTCGCGCTGATCGGCCCGCGCCTGCTGTCCGGCCCCGCTGTCGATGCTGCCTACCAGGAGCGCCGCGCTGCGGCAGGTCTTGTCGCTGTGGTGCAGGAGAATGTTTCGGCACAAAGTGTCGTCAAGGCGTTTGAGCTGAAGAAGACCTCGATCGGCTGGTTCGGCGAGCGCAACCAGCTTGAGCGGTCACAGGCGATCCGCCACCGCTTCCTCAATGCCATGGTCGAGCGGTCGGTGACGATTTCCGTACTGATGCTCCACCTCGTGGTGTTCGGTCTCGGGGCTTATCTCACCTATAACGAGGAGATCACGCTCGGCACCTTCATCACCTTCGAGAGTGTGTTCTGGGAATTGTCCTATAACATCGGCCATGTGACCCAGTTCATTCCGGTCACGATCACCGCCTCGGGCGCGACGCGGCACATCAACGACATCTTCGAAGAGCCGTCCCGCAGCCAGGATTCGCCCGACGCACCCGGCGTCCCGCGCATCCAGAACGCGATCACCTTCCGCAATGTGCAGTTCTCCTATGGCGGCGACACCCGGCAGATCAGGAACCTCAACCTGACAATCCCCGAAGGCAGCCGCGTGGCGATTGTCGGGCCGAGCGGGTCGGGCAAATCGACCGTGCTCAGCCTGCTGCTGCGCCTCTATGATCCGACCGGCGGCACCATCCGCGTGGATGACACCGATATCGTGCAATCGCGCCGCGATTCGTTGCGCGAGCAGATGGCCATCGTCTTTCAGGACAATCTGCTGTTCGATATTTCCATCCGCGAGAATATCCGGCTCGGCAATCCGGCGGCCAGCGATGAGGATGTTGAGCGTGCGGCAAAGGCGGCGGAAATCCACCGCTTCATCAGGAGCCTGCCGAACGGCTACGACACCGTTGTCGGCGAGCGCGGCAACATGATGTCCGGCGGCCAGCGCCAGCGCGTCGCCATTGCCCGCGCGCTCGTGCGCGATCCTGCAATCCTGCTGCTCGACGAGGCGACCTCCGCCCTGGACCACGGCACCGAACAGGCGATCAACAGGACGCTGATGAAAGTGGCGGCGGGCCGCACGATGATCACAGTCACCCATCGCCTGCACTCCGTGACGGAAATGGACAAGATCTTCGTGCTGGAGAAGGGGCGCCTGATCGAGGAAGGCACACATGCCGAACTCCTCAAGCGCAAGGGTGTCTATGCCGCGCTCTGGAAGCAGGCAGGGTGAGGCGAAACGCCTGTCGCGCGCAATGCCTGCTCGGTCCAGGCCAAGGCGGCGTCGGGCTGCGCGGTACCGGTACGCCGGGCGCGGCGAAATTGCCCTGACGGTCGCGGACACGCGGGAACTCGATGCGCTGCATGAGGCACGGGACAGGCAGAAGAGCCGGTCCCTCAGCCGTTCACACGCTCGACCATTGAAACCTGCGGCTTGCCGCGCAGTTCCGCGATGATCGCGTTGAGGTGTTTCAAGTCCCACACCTCGATGTCGATCAGCATCTCACGGAAATCTGCGGTTTTCGACATCATGGCTATGGAATCGATGTTTGCGTCGGTATTGCCGATGATGCGCGCGATTTCGGCCAGCGTTCCGGGCTCGTTGATCACCTGAAGGTGCAACTGGGCCGGAAAGCGGCTCCGCTCAGCCTCGTCGATGTCCCAGCGCACGTCCAGCCAGCGCCAGGGTTCGTCATCGAATGCCGTGAGTGCGGGCGACTGAATGGGATAGATCGTAATCCCCTCCCCCGGCGTCAGGATACCGACAATCCGGTCGCCGGGCACGGCGCCGCCGTTGGGCGCGAAGGTCACGGGCAGCTCATCCGAGAGGCCGCGGATCGGCAGGGAACGGGTCGCACCCTCCTGTCCCGGCACCTTGAACTTAAGGTTCTCGGCGGTCGAAAGCTCGAACCAGCCCTTGTCGCCGGCCGGCGCGGCGCCCTTGGCCTGTTCTTCCTTGAAATCGGGATAGACGGCTTTCACGACATCGCCGGAGTACATTTCGCCCCGGCCCACCGCCGCCATCACGTCTTCCACGCTCTGGCGCGCGAGGCGCGGCACTGCCGCCTTCAGCTTGTCGAGATCGAAGGCGCGGTCGTTGCGGGCGAAGGCGCGCTCGATGATCTTGGCACCCAGCCCGGCGAACTGCTTCCTCACCGCCTCACGCGTGGCGCGGCGAATGGCAGCGCGGGCCTTGCCGGTGATGACGAGGCTTTCCCAGGCCGGCGGCGGCACATGGTTTTCTGCCCGGATGATCTCCACCTCGTCACCGTTCTTGAGTTCGGTGACGATGGGCATGACGTTGCCGTTGATACGGCAACCAACCGCAGTGTTGCCGATCTTGGTGTGGACGGCATAGGCAAAATCAATCGGCGTCGCCCCGCGCGGCAGGGCGATGAGCCGCCCCTTCGGGGTGAAGCAGAAGACCTGATCCTGAAAGAGTTCAAGCTTGGTGTGTTCGAGAAATTCTTCGGGGCTGTCGCCTTCGGCCAGAAGCTCGATGGTGTGGCGCAGCCAGCGGAAGGCGTTCGATTCGGAAGGGGCGGCGCCGGGGCGCCCTTCCTTGTAAACCGCATGAGCGGCCACGCCCTGCTCGGCCACCTCGTCCATCTCAACCGTGCGGATCTGCATTTCCACGCGCTGGTGGCGCGGGCCGATCACGGTGGTGTGGATCGAGGCGTAATCGTTCTGCTTCGGCGTCGAGATGTAATCCTTGAACCGCCCCGGCACGACCGGCCAGCTCGTGTGCGCGACACCGAGCGCGCGGTAGCAGTCATCCACGGTTTCGACGATGATGCGGAAGCCGAAAATATCGGACAGTTGCTCGAAGGCGACCGACTTCTGCTCCATCTTCTTCCAGATGGAATAGGGCGTCTTCTGACGGCCCTTGACCTCCGCCTTGATGTTGTCCGCCGCCAGTTTCACGCGCAGCGCATTCTCGATGTCCGCAATCAGTTCTCCGCTCTGCTCGGTCAGGTCGGCAAGGCGCTTCAGCATCATCGCATGGGCGTCGGGCATCAGCGACTTGAAGGAGAGATCCTCCAGTTCGTCGCGCATCGACTGGATACCCATGCGGCCGGCGAGCGGGGCATAGATGTCCAGCGTTTCCTCGGCGATGCGGTTGCGCTTTTCCGGCGGCACATAGTGCAGCGTGCGCATGTTGTGCAGCCGGTCGGCCAGCTTGACGAGCAGCACGCGCACATCATCGGCAATCGCCAGCAGGAGTTTACGCAGATTCTCGGCCTGCGCGGCGCGCTTGGAAACCAGGTCGAGCTTCTTGATCTTGGTCAGACCATCGACCAGCGCGCCGATTTCCGTACCGAACAGCTTGTCGATTTCTTCGCGCGTCGCATCCGTATCCTCGATGGTGTCATGCAGCATGGCCGCGACAATGGTCGCGTCGTCCAGCTTCAGCTCGGTGAGGATGGCCGCCACTTCCAGCGGATGGGCGAAATAGGGATCGCCGGAGGCGCGCTTCTGGCTGCCATGTGCGCGCATGGCATAAACGTAGGCCTTGTTGAGAAGGTCCTCATCGGCATTCGGGTTGTAGCGACGGACCCGTTCAACGAGTTCGTATTGGCGCATCATGGTTAGCTGGTCCGTCCGATCCGCAAAATATTGCGAGTGCGAACGAACAAAATGTCACGGGCGCGGCCCGCCTGTCCAGCGTCCGCGCCCGCAAAATTCTATAAGTAATAAAAGAAAGAGGATCAGTCCTCGTCGTCGGTGTCCGACGGGGGAACAAGACCGTCAAGACCACGCAGAAGTTCCTCTTCCGACATACGGTCGAACGAGACGTCCGAATCGTCCGAACCGCTGGCGGCAACTGCCGGCTGAGCCGAGGGGCTGGCAATGCGCGGCACCGCCTCGGGTTCGGGCTCGTCCACCTCGACGAATTTCTGCATCGAGTGGATGAACTCTTCCTTCAGGTCGCCGGGCGAGAGCAACTCATCGGCAATCTCGCGCAGGGCGATGACCGGATTCTTGTCGTTGTCGCGCTTGACGAGCGGCAGTTGCCCGCTCGCCAGAAGCCGGGCACGATGGGCGGCGAGCAGCACCAGCTCAAACCGGTTATCGACCTTGTCGATGCAATCTTCGACCGTAACGCGAGCCATTTTCCACGCGCTCCTTGACACAGACGGAATTTGGAGGAGCCACGCCTTTAACCGATTTGATGCCATGGAGCAACCATTTCGGCGTTTTTCCGAGAAATTCCCATTAAGCAGGAAAATCACGACATTTCAGGGCTTGACTTTTGAGCCCCAAGGTCCGATTTCGGTCAGGAAAGTTGCCGTAGTTCGGCCCATCTCCCGAAATTTGCGCCAAGGCCATTGCTGATCAGCCTCGGCATCGCTGAAAGGCACCCTATGCAGGTCCCAGATCGTGTTGCACTTTTTATAGACGGCGCCAATCTTTACGCTGCCGCGCGCGCGCTCGGTTTCGATATCGACTACCGCAAGCTCCTTGAGGAGTTCCGGTCGCGCGGCTATCTCGTCCGCGCCTTCTATTACACAGCCATCGTCGAGGATCAGGAATATTCCTCTCTCCGTCCGCTGGTCGATTGGCTCGACTACAACGGCTACATGGTCGTGACCAAGCCGGCCAAGGAATTCACCGATTCAACGGGCCGCCGGAAGGTCAAGGGCAATATGGACATCGAGCTTGCGGTCGATGCCATGGAACTCGCCCCCAGCATCACGCATATGGTTCTGTTCTCGGGCGATGGCGATTTCCGCAGCCTTGTCGAGGCCATCCAGCGCAAGGGCGTGAAGGTCACGGTGGTTTCGACGGTTTCCACCCAACCGCCGATGATGTCGGACGAGCTGCGCCGTCAGGCCGATGTCTTCCTCGATCTCGTCGAGTTGCAGACCAAGATCGGTCGGGCCCCCTCCGAGCGCCCGGCTCGCGAGCCGCGCGAGTTCACACCGCGCGATCCTGCCCGGGCCATGCCAGCTTTCCTCAATCGTCCCACGCCGACCAAGGTTCAGGACGAGCAGGGCTGAGCGCCCATGCCGGCTGCCGGTTCTGTATCGCTTGCTGAGCCCGGCCGGAATTGCCCGCTGTGCCCGCGCCTTGTTGCGTTTCGCCACAAGGCGCGCGAACAGCATCCGGACTGGCATAATGCCCCCGTGCCGGGGTTCGGGCCGAACAACGCCCGCCTGGCCATCATCGGCCTTGCGCCGGGGCTGCAAGGCGCAAACCGCACAGGGCGCCCATTCACCGGCGACTGGGCCGGCGATCTGCTTTATGAAACGCTGATCGGTTTTGAGTTTGCTACCGGCATTTATGAGGAACGGCCCGACGATACGCTGAGGCTTGTCGATTGCCGTATCATCAACGGTGTGCGCTGCGTGCCGCCGGAGAACAAGCCGACCGGGCCGGAAATCAATGCCTGCCGCCCTTTCCTGACGGCCTCGCTGGCTGAAATGCCCAATCTTCGCGCCGTCGTCGCACTGGGGCGCATCGCGCACGAGACCTTCCTGCGCGCCTGTGGCGAGCGCCCTGCCCGCTTCACATTCGCGCATGGCGCGCGTCACACACTCGGAAACATCACGCTGTTCGATAGCTACCATTGCTCGCGCTACAACACGAACACCGGGCGCCTGACGCCGGAGATGTTCCGGGCCGTGTTCAAGGACGTGCGACGTTTTCTGGGGTGATTTTTAACCCCGGTCGCGCAGCAAGCGGCCCTTCTCGCGGTCCCAGTCGCGCTTCTTCTCGGTTTCCCGCTTGTCGTGCAGCTTCTTGCCGCGCGCGAGCGCCACTTCCACCTTGGCGCGGCCCTTTTCGTTGAAGAAAATCTTCAACGGCACCACCGTCATGCCTTCGCGCTGCACGGCAACGGACAACTTGTCGATCTCGCGGCGATGCAGCAGCAGCTTCCTGGGTCGCTTCGTCTCATGATTGAAGCGATTGGCTTGCAGGTATTCGGGAATATAGGCGTTGACGAGGAAGAGTTCATTGCCTTCCACCGAGGCATAGCTCTCGCCCAGCGTCGCCTTGCCGCCGCGCAGGGACTTCACCTCCGTGCCGGTGAGCGCGATTCCGGCTTCAAAGACCTGTCCGATCTCGAACTCGTAACGCGCACGCCGGTTTTCGGCGGCAATCCTGTAGCGGGTCGCGGGCTTGTTCATGGCTTATAACTGAGGGCGCGCGGCCCTCAGTTCAAGATGCCGGCGTGACGCATCGCCGCTTCCACGGCGCGTTTCGTCGGCTCCGAGCACGGCACCATCGGCAGACGCACATCCGCCGTCACCGGACGGATGAGCGAAAGCCCGTATTTGACCGGCGAGGGATTGGTTTCGAGAAAGATCGCCGTATGCAGCGGCATCAGACGGTCCTGAAGACTGAGTGCGGCGGCGTAATCGCCTTTCCGGCAGGCGACCTGGAACTCTGCGCAAAGCTTCGGGGCGATGTTCGAGCACACGGAAATGCAGCCGTGGCCGCCATGGGCGTTGAAGCCGAGCGCGCTGTCGTCATTGCCCGAAAGCTGGTTGAACTCCGGCCCCAGCACCTGGCGCTGGAGCGAGGCGCGGACGACGTTGCCGGTCGCATCCTTCACACCGGTGATGTTCTTCAGTTCATAGAGTCGCGCCATCGTTTCCACCGACATGTCGATGACCGAGCGGCCCGGAATATTGTAGATCAGGATCGGGATGCCGACGGCATCGTTGATCGCCTTGAAGTGCTGATAAAGCCCTTCCTGGCCCGGCTTGTTGTAATAGGGCGTGACGACGAGCAGGCCATCGGCCCCCACCTTCTCGGCGTGGCGGGCAAAATCGATCGCTTCCTCGGTGGAATTGGAGCCGGCGCCGGCGATGACCGCGGCGCGGCCCTTCGCTTCCTGCACGCACCATTCGACCAGTTGCTTGTGTTCAGCATGGCTCACGGTCGGGCTTTCACCGGTCGTTCCCACCGGAACGAGGCCGTGCGTGCCCTGCTCGATCTGCCAGTTCACATGCTCGCGATTGGCTTTTTCATCCAGCTTGCCGTCGCGGAACAGGGTCACGAGCGCGGTGATGGAGCCGGAAAAATGCCGAGTGGCCATGATGGTCGAACCTCTATGCCCCGTCCTTCTGGGGCGATTGTGCAGGGAATACTTCTCATAGCGGCAGTTTTGCCGGGTGGGAAGCGACGAAATCACGCGAACAGGGTTCCTTTTGCGCGTCCGCTGCCGGCATCCACCCACTTTTTCAACATGCTTAACGAAATCTCAACGCGCCTCGGGTGTGCTGGGCTGTCTCATCCGGGGAGCCTGCTGCCATGGAATGTCGCGTTGCTCTGCCTTTCACCTTGCGCCGCATCCGGAGTGGTCTGTTGGCGGCCACGGCCCTTGTCACCGCCCTGGCCCTGCCGGCAGTCGCGCTTGATGAGCGGCTGGACCCCACCGAGGCGCTCGCGCTGCACGAGAAGGCGCAATCAGCCGCAGCGACAACGCTGGCGCGCACGGTCGCCGATCCCCTGCCCGCCCATGCCGGTGCCATTCCCGTTATCGAAGTTCCGGCTGAATTCGCCGATCTGATGCTGGCACACGAAGCTGCGCTGAACCCACGCGCGACCGCCGCGCTGACGACGGCCATGCCGCGCCTGCCGGAACCGCTGGCACCGAACATCGCAGCCTTTGCGCCCCGCCCGGGCGAGGCGCCCATTGCGATCCTGGCTTCGGGTGAATTGTTCGACCCCGCCATGGTGCTGCGTCCTGCGGTGCCGGCAGCAACGGCGGGGGATCTTGCGCTTGTCCGGCAGGCACTGGGCGAATACCGGCGCGGCAATCTCTCGCTCGGGGATGCCTTTGCCGACAAGGTGGAGGATCCGTCGGCCCGGCTGGCGCTGGAATGGGTGGCGATCCGCACCGCCAAGCAGGCGACCGGCTTTGCCCGCCTTGCCCGTTTTCTTGCCGCTGAACCGCAATTTCCAATGGCGGACTGGGTGCGAAAGCGCGCAGAGGAAGCGCTGTATGTCGAAAAATCGCGGATTGAAGCCGCTGCCGCGTTCTTTGCCGACCATGCGCCGGAAACAGCGCCGGGCATGATCGCGCTGGCGCGCGCGCGCCTTGCGGCGGGCGAGACGGCGGCAGCGCAGGCGCTGGCGCGCGATGCCTGGCGCGAGGGAAAGACCAATGCCGGCTTGCGCAGCACCATTCTGAAGGAGTTTCCGGGCGCGATCTCAGCGGCGGACCAGCGCTATCTTGCCCATCGGCTCATCTATGACGGGGCCGCACGCGAAGGGCTGGCCGTGGCTGCAGGGCTGTCCCCCGCAGAGCGGCACCTTGCGCAGGCGCTCGCTGCCAGCGTGAACGAGACGGGCAGCGCTGCCGGATTCCTCGGCAAGGTGGATCCCACCATCGCCAGGGATGCCGCGCTTGCCTTCGTGCGTGTGCAGCATCTCCGGCGCAGCAAAGACGTTGCCGGCGCGGCGCGGGCACTTCTTGCGGCGCCAACCGATGCAGAAGCCATTGTCGATGGCGATGAATGGTGGATTGAACGGCGGATGATGGTGCGCCGCCTGCTCGATGCCGGTGACGCTGCATCCGCCTACAAGGTCGCGGCAGGCCATGGCGCTGAGGCGTCACAATACCGGGTGGATGCAGAGGTTCACGCAGGGTGGGTTGCCTTGCGCTTTCTCAACGATGCCGCTTCCGCCCTGCCCCATTTCGAGCGCGCGCGGACAGTGGCCGAGACACCGCCTTCCCAGGCGCGTGCGGCCTATTGGCACGGGCGGGCGCTGGAAGCTGCCGGCCAGGCGGCGCGTGATGCCTATCAGGCCGCTGCCGTCCATCGGCACACCTACTACGGTCAATTGGCCATGGATCGGATTGGCGCGACGGCCATGCCGGACCTTGCAGCAAAGGCGGACTTTGCGCGGCTTGAGGCGCAATCTGCCTCGCCAGTTCTCCGCGCCATCCGCGTGCTGCTGGATAGCGAGGCGCAGGACCTCGCCCAACCGCTGATCATCGAGACGGCGCGCAACGCCGGGGACCTTGAGACAACCATTGTGCTGGGCGATCTTGTCGCCCGTTATGGCCTGCCGCGTCTGACGGTCCTCGCCGGCAAAATGGCGATGCAACGGGGGCTGAAGGCCGAGGAGCACGCCTTCCCCACTTTCGGCATTCCGCCCTACGAGCCCGAAGACGGCAGCGCGGAAGCGGCCATTGTCTATTCCATCGCCCGGCAGGAGAGTGAGTTCGACGCCAAGGCCGTCTCCCATGCCGGCGCGCGCGGACTGATGCAATTGATGCCGGCCACCGCACGACGCACCGCCAGCCGCTTCAAGATTCCGCTCGACGTCAACCGCCTCACCCAGGATGCGGCGCTGAATGCCCGGATCGGCGCGGCCCATCTCGGCGAACTCTTCGGCGAATACAATGGCAGCTACGTCCTCTCGTTTGCCGCATACAACGCCGGCGGGCGTCGCGTGAAGGAATGGACCACAGCCTATGGCGACCCGCGCAATCCGGGCGTCGATGTTGTCGACTGGATCGAGCGCATCCCGATCACAGAAACCCGCCATTACGTGCAGAAAATCCTGGAGAACGTGCAGGTCTATCGCGTGAAGCTGACCAACCAGCAAACGCTCGGCATTGCTGCGGACATGCAGCGCGGCGCACGCAAGCCGCGCGATCCGCTCTTGGCGCTGAACATTCCACTGCCCGCGTTGCCCCGGCACGACTCTGCCGTGAGTGCCCTGTTGCGCGCGCCTTGATCGCAGGGCGCAGCGCCCCTATCCATGGATGAGTGCAAAGGGAGGGGGCTGGATGGCCGACTGGCAGGATTTCTACACGACAAGTCAGGATGGGCTGAAGCTGTTTGCCCGGCGGCTCGGCCCGGCGATCAGCCCGCGACCGCCGGTGCTCTGCCTGCCGGGCATCGCCCGCAGCACGGCCGATTTCGAGGAGGTGGCCGCGCATCTTGCCCGCCATGGCGACCGTGCGGTCTGGGCGTTCGACTATCGCGGGCGCGGACGCTCCGATTACGATCCGAACTGGGAGAATTATGACCTGCGGATCGAACTCGGCGATATTCTCGACCAGATGACGGCGCTCGGCATCAGCGAGGCGATCTTCCTCGGCACCTCGCGCGGCGGACTTCTGACCATGCTCGTCGCCATGATGCGCCCCGCCGCCGTGCGCGGCGCCATTCTCAATGACATCGGCCCGATCATCGAAGGCAAGGGTCTGGCGCGCATCAAGAGCTATGTCGGAAAGCTGCCGAAGCCGCGCACATATGCCGAAGCCGGTCAGATTCTCAAAAGCGTTTCGAGTACGCAGTTTCCCGCGCTTGACGATGTCGGCTGGGAACGGATGGCCCGCCGCACCTGGCGGGACAAGGACGGCGGGCTTGTGTCGGTCTATGACACGAACCTTTTGAAAACGCTGGAGAAAGTCGATCTCGACGCGCCTCTGCCTGAACTCTGGCCGCAGTTTGGCGCGCTCACCCATGTGCCGGTTCTGGTGTTGCGAGGCGCGCATTCCGACATTCTCTCACCCGAAACAGCGCGCGAGATGACGCGCCGCCACCCCGCTTGCGCGCTCTGGGAGGTCCCGTATGAGGGCCATGCTCCCCTGCTTGGTGATCTGCCGACGCTGGAGCGGATCGAAACCTTCGTTTCCACCATCCCCGATGAGGTCCCCGTCCCGGCAGCCCAATAAAAAGCGCCCGGCGATGAAGCCGGGCGCAGTCTGTCTCGATGGTCTCGATCGTCCGGCCTGACGTGATCAGGCCTTGGGCTTGGGGCTGGCATTGGTGATGGCCGAAAGGTCTGCCACGTTGTCCTGCCCCTTGTTGCCGGCATCGGAACTGGTCGCCACCTCGCCACGATCCACGCGCTTGGAGAAGTCGGTCTCGCCGCCCTTGGCCAGAACAGCGGCCTGCGGCACCCATTCCTCGCGCTCGATGCGCCCCGGGAAGGCCAGATAACTGCCCACCCAGTCGATCTCGTCCTTCACCCAGGCCGCGATCTGGTCGAAGTGCCAGATGCCGAGGGCGTGGAGGCGGCCCTCGTTTTGCTTGCCGATGCCGCGGATGCGCTTGAGGTCATCCGCCTTGCCGCCACGCGGCGCCATCAACCCGCGCGGGCGACGGCCAGGCGTGCCGTCCGGCACATCCACCTTCGGCTGCTCGGGCTCCGGGTCCGGTGCCTTCACCGCAACCGGGGCCGGAGCGGGTTCGGGCGCCTTGGCCACGACCGGCGCGGGGGCCGGAGCCGGCGCAGGCGCTGGCTTCGGTGCTGGCTGAGGAGCCGCAGCGCGCGCCACAACCGGGGCTGCGGCCACCGTGGCGGCCACCGGCTCTGCCGCCGTTCCGCCCAGCCACTGCTTGATCAGGCAACCGATGCAGCACCCGATAATGTAGGAGGCGAAGAGCAGGAGCGCACTGTCGAGCATATAGCCGGCCCGGTCGGGTAGCCATTTGAGCACGGCGGCCACGACACCGATAAGGAAGGCCACCGCACCCCAGGGCACCCAGCCTGTCCACCAGCGGGTTGGCTCCCGCGAGCAGGTGAGCCAACCGATGACGAGGCCGAGGATGAGCGCGAGCAGCAGCCACAGCCAAAGGTGATTGATCAGATACATCATAGCGGCGGCTCCTTACTTCGTGACCACGAAGTCGATGCGGCGGTTCTTGGCCTTGTTTTCTGCTGAGTCGTTTGGCGCGACGGGCTGGGTGTCCCCATAGCCTTTCGCGGTCAGACGCCCGGCAGAGACGCCAAGGCCCTCCAGTGCTTCGACAACCGAGGCCGCGCGCTTCTGCGACAGGTCAAGATTGCTCGCCGGCGAGCCATCGGAATCGGTGTGACCCTGGATTTCGATGGTCATTGTCGGGCAGGCCCGAACCGCAGCCGCCAAGGCTTCCAGCACCGGACGTGAATCCGCCCGGATCCGCGCGCTCGCCACGTTGAAGTAGATCTGTTCCTTGCCGAGAATATCCCGGAACTTGATCTGGCAGAGATCCACCACTGTCGGCGCAGGCGCGACCACGACCGGAGCCGGCGCAGGCGGGATGACCGCATCCACCTTCGGCAGGTCCGGCGGCGCAATCGAGACCGGCGGCGGCGCGACCACGACGGGCGCAGGAGCCGGCGGGATCACCGCATCCACCTTCGGCAGGTTCGGCGACGCAATCGGGGCCGGAGGGGGCGGCGGCGGTGCAATCAGGCGGATGCCCGAACCATCGAACGCAAAGCCCGCCGGCAGCCCGGTAAGCGCAGCCTTGATCGCATCCGGCAGGCTCTTGTCCATCGTTTCGCCGGTGATGCGGATAGCCTTGTCGGTGATGGTGCCCACAGCGCCTGTGCCGAGCTTGGCCAGTTGGCCAAGCGTACCGGTGACGGCATCGACAAAGCCACTCGGCGCGCCAAGCGCCAGCTTCATCTGGTCCACAATCCGATCTGACGGGAACAGACGCTTTGCCGCGTCAAGCACCCCGGTGCGAACCGCTTCGCTCGGAACCGTGCCGCCAAGCGTCAGGGCGCCGGCCGCGCGATTGGCCGACCAGATGTAGGGGGAGGCCACCGGCCCGGTGATCTTCTCCTGAACGAGCTTCAACCCACCGGGCAGTGCGCCCTTCAGCGCGCCGGTCACGGCTTCATAGATCGATACATCCGGGGCTTCGCCGCTCAGCGAAAGACCATCGTTGCTGAGGCTGGCGACGCCGGATTTCAGCTTGGCGAGATGTCCGAGGAAGAAGCCCGACGCTGCACCGAAATTGACGCTGTCCGGCAATCCCCCCGCAACGCGGGTCTGATCGACCACGCGGGCTGCAACCGCCTTGGCTGCTTCCAGCAACGGCGCACGCGCCGATTCCGACGGCAGATAACCCGCAAGCGTCACCTGATCATTCGCCTTGGTCGCAGAAAAGGCGAAGGGCGAGACGACGGGCGGCAGAATCTCTGCCTTGGCCAGGGTCGCTCCGCCCGGAAGGGTCTTCAACGCAGCGGTGACGGCATCAAAGCCGGGAAAGTTGATCGCGCGGCCGCTCAGGCTGAAGGCGTGATCTGACAGGCTTGCAACGCCAGACGTAAGCTTGCCGAGTTGCGCAAGGCCGAAGGCCATGGCGGGAGCATAGGGCGCCGGGGCACCCCGCGCTTCCTTCAACTGATCAACAACCTCGGCGTTCGGGAACGCGGCTTTCGCGCCGCTGACCAGTGCCGCGCGAACGGCATCGCCAGGCACGTAGCCCGCAAGCGTCACCTTGTTGCCTTCACGGGTCGCAGAAACAGTATAGGGCTTCAACTCCGGGCTGACCGTGGTGGAATCGACCACCTGCCGCACGCCCCAGGTACGTCCCGCAGCATCCACAGCCAGACGCCGCGTTTCGGGGTTTGGCGCCTCGCCGGAAAGCACCGCATCGCGGCCCGAAAGCGTGGCCTTCGCCCACGGAATGCCCGATTGCGTGAAGACATCCGCCGAGCGGCGGGCAAGATCGCCCTCGATCGGCCCGATATTCAAGCTGTTCATAAGGGCGAACAACAAGGCGAGCGGCAAAAGCCCCCACCACCACTTCTTAGGCTGACACATCCTGTCCCCCGCTTCTGAGCCGCGCGCGGCATAACGAAAAGTCCCGGCTGCTGCCCACGCACCGGAACGTTAACCAATTAGTAACAAGTCCAATTGTCCTGACAAGCACTATTTCATCAATCGAGCAAAAGACCGTTCGTAGTACGGCGGCGCAGCGGATTTGCATGGTTGACCATGGGCTTATTGCTGCGCGGCTCGCGGCGGCCATGCCCATGTCCCCTGCCCTTTTTCCGAAGGCTTGCGGCAAAAAGAAACCCCGGGTCTTTCGACCCAGGGCTCTTTGACTGAAATCTCGGTTAGGAGATTAGAAGTCGCGCTGGAAGCGGATACGGGCAGTGATGCCGTCGTACTTCGACTTCGTCGCGTAGAGCGCGGTCGGCGAAGCAACCGTGCCCTTCGGGTCGAGGTAGTTGTACATGACTTCGGTGCCGATCGTGAAGTTACGAACCGGGATCCAGTTGATGCGACCGCCGACCGCGTAGGTCTTGAAGTCGTTGAAGGCAGCAACCGAACCGGAGTAGTTCACGTCGCCGTAGCCGGCGTACACAGCACCCTGGATGGTCGGGGTGAAGTTGTGCACGAACGAACCGACGATCGACCAAGCCTTGGCCTTCTTCAGGTTGCCAACGGCATCGACGTAGCCGTCAACAGCAAGAACGGTACCGTTGAGACCACCGAAGGTGCCAGCGCCGAGGTGACGGGCAGCGCCCGAGAAGTCGGTGGCGCCGTCGCCGTAAGCGGCCTGCAGGTAGAGGTAGTCGCCAGCCGCGATCGACGGCAGGTTGACCTTCACGCCGCCCTGGATGGCCCAGCCGTACTCGGTGTCGACGTAGCCGCCAACGAGGTCACGGTTCGAAACGCGGATCTCGTGCAGAGCAGCCGAGAGCTGAGCCGAACCCCAAGCCTGGTCGATGCGGATGTTGCCAACGAGGTCAGGCATGGCCTGGCCAGCGTAAGCAACGCCACCGACGGTCGGAGCGGTCGAGGCAGTAGCGACGCCCATGCGGCGGTTGCCGATCGAGTCTTCAACCGACAGGGTGGCCGAGATGCCGCCGCCGAAGGTGAAGGTGTAGGCGAACAGATCCGTGTTGCCACGATCCGAACCCGGCAGGCCGGTGTAGTTGTCGGAGTTGGCGTAGAAGTCGAAGAACGACGCCGAACGACCAGCGGTGAAGAAGCCCGACGTGCCAGTGTAGAACTGGATGAAGGCCTTATCGAGAATGCCGTTCGAGAGCGAGTTCTGGGCGTTGTTGCCCAGGTTGGTCAGCGAAGCGCCAACGTAACGGCCCGAGAGCGAGCTGATCTCGTAGCGGATGAACGTACGGAGCAGACCGTAGGACGTGGTCTGGCGAACGTCAGCCTCGAGACGGCCCGTCGCACGGAACGACGAGGTGTCGTCGCCGCGGGTGTACGGCGTGGCATACAGGTACTCAGCGCGAACACGACCGCCGAGCTTGATGCAAACGTCCGAACCCGGGATGTACCAGAAGCCGGCGCCATGGGCCGAGCAAACCTTAACGTACTCGACGGGAGACGGCTTCTTAACGCCGAGATCCGCAGCCGAGGCACCGGCAACAGCGACGAGACCAGCCGCCGAACCGAGAAGAAGGCTCTTGAAGAGCTTCATTGTTGACCTCCAAAAATCAATATCGAGACCCAAGGGACCGAAGCTTTACCTAAGCGCCGCTTTCTTATCCCCTTTGCGGCTATGCGCCCCAGCGAGCCGGTGACACATAGTTCGCGCCGGGGAGCCCCCGTCGCATCGCCAACATACGCATCGGCGCTGACCGTTCAACCGCTCAATCGCCGCAAGGGCGCCCCGGTGTGGCCTTTTCAAAGGCGTGTTGCACAAACATCACGCAATCCGGCGTTGCCGGCGCAATGTCTTGAGAGAACGTTAATTTCGGTGCCGGATTGGTCAAATTCGCGCTGTTTTCGCGTCAAATCACGCCGGTCGCGCGCCGCGCCCGAACAGCGTCGACATCAATGCGCAGGGGGGCAGCATCCGCCGCGCCGGGTTTGGTCACGGCCAGCGCGCCGCAGGCATTGGCAAATGCGAGGGCATCGGCGAGCGATTCTCCCTCGGCAAGCGCAACCGCCAGACCGGCATTGAACGAATCGCCGGCGGCGACCGTATCGACCACGGAAACTGGAATCGGCGCGAGGCTGCCGCTTTCGGTCGGGCTCCGGTAGATGAGCCCCTTGCCGCCCAGCTTAACGATGGCGGCGCCATACCCTTGCCCCAGCAGCGCCGCCGCGGCGCTCTGTGCCGAATCGTGGTCGCTCACCGCCATTCCGGTCAACTGGCGAGCTTCCGTTTCGTTCGGGGTGACGAGATCGACGAGCGGGATGAGATCGGGGTGGATGCCGTCAGCCGGCACAGGCGCGGGGTCGAGCACGACCAACCCGCCTGCGGCCTTCACGATTCGCGCCGCCGCGATGGCGGCCTCGGCTGGCGTTTCGCATTGCAAGAGCAGGACGCGCGTGCGCGCAAGCTCTGCGGATGCAGCCGCCACATGCGCGGGCGAGACGAGACCGTTGGCGCCCGCGACAACGAGGATCGCGTTCTGTCCGGCATGATCGATGCTGATCGTGGCGATGCCCGTGCCGGTGTCGGTCACGCGCCCGACATGGGCGAGCGGCACGTCGAAGCGCGCAAGCTCCTGCCGGGCAAGGCTGGCAAAGCCGTCCGCTCCGGTCAGGCCGACAAAAACGATCTCGGCGCCGAGTTTCCGCGCGGCCACGGCCTGATTGGCGCCCTTGCCCCCCAGTGCAAGCGCGGCGCTCTTGCCGTGCAGTGTCTCGCCCGGTTGCGGAATTCGGGAAGTGCGCACCGCGATGTCGATGTTGATGGACCCGACAACGGCAACGCGCGGCGCGCTCACGATGCGTTGGCCTTTTCCAGTGCCTTGTAGCGGGCAAAGCCGTAGGGCAGCACCGCAAGATAGGCGATGGTGATGGCCGCCAGCGTTTGGAACGGATGGCTGACCAGCAGGATCACCACGAGAATCACTGCCGCGACGATGGGGATGACCTTCTCGCGCGGGATCGGGCCGCTCTTGCCCTTGCCCGAAGGCGTCGGCAGGCGGCTGACCATCAGCGCGGCCACGATCACCGTATAGATGGCCACCAGCCCGGCATGACCGGTGAACTTGGGCACGCCCGACAGATAGAGATTGACCGGCAGCAGCGCCAGCATTGCTCCCGCAGGGGCCGGAACACCGGTGAAGAACGCCTTGGTCCATTCCGGACGCGTTGTATCTTCCGTGCCGACATTGAAGCGCGCAAGGCGCAGCGCAGCGGCAAAGGCCAGCGCCAAGGCTGCCACCCAGCCCAGGGTCGAGACCTCGTTCATGCTCCAGAAATAAAGCACCAGCCCCGGCGCACAGCCGAACGACAGAAAATCGGCCAGCGAATCGAGTTCGGCGCCAAAGCGCGAGGCTCCCTTCAGAAGCCGGGCGATGCGCCCGTCGAGACCATCGAGGAGGCCGGCGGCGGCAATCGCGAGCACGGCATGTTCGAGCCGCCCCTCAACCGCAAGGCGGATTGCGGTCAGCCCCGCCGCCAGCACCAGCAGCGTGATGAGGTTCGGGATGAGCACACGCACGGGAATGCCCCGCACAGTCGCCTGCGCGGGGGCGGAAGAACCGGGGGACGATGTGGGATCAGCCATGCGTCAAACTAAGCATATTCCGGCGCGGTCGTCACGCGACACGGACGGTGCGCGCGGTTTCCTTGCTGGTCAGATCCGCCAGCACCGTCTCGCCGCCGATCGCAAGCTGGCCAACGCCGACGAGCGGCTTTGAACCATCCGGCAGATAGACATCCGCGCGCGAGCCGAAACGGATCAGCCCGAAGCGCTCGCCGGGGGCTAGTTCCTCGCCTTCCTTGACGAAACAAACGATGCGGCGGGCGATCAGCCCGGCAATCTGCACCACGCCGAAGCGGCCAAAGCTGTTTTCGATGACCAGACCGTTGCGCTCGTTGTCCTCACTCGCCTTGTCGAGGTCGGCGTTCAGGAACAGGCCGGGCGTGTAGGCAATTTTCGTCACCTTGCCGCCCACCGGTGTGCGGTTGATGTGCACATCGAACACAGACAGGAAGATGGTGATGCGCGGCAGCGGCTTGTCGCCGAGGCCAAGCTCCGCCGGCGGCACGAAATAGCCCACCATATCCACCCGCCCATCGGCCGGCGAGATCACCAGCCCTTCGCGGGTCGGCGTCACGCGCGGCGGATCGCGGAAGAAATACGCGGTGAACGCGGTTGCCGCCCACAGCAGCCAGCCCAGCGGCGACCAGATCCAGCCGCCCACAATCGCGGCCAGCGCGAATCCGGCGATGAAGATGTAGCCTTCCGGGTGGATCGGCACGATGGTTTTGCGGATTGATGCAACGACAGACATCGGGGAACCCCTTGTGTTTCGCCACCCCTAAAGAAATCGGCGCGGGTTGCCAAGCCATGGCTTCGATGCCGCCCGGGCCCGCCGGGGAAACGGCATCCTGACCGGCGCAATTCCGACCATGCGGGACATGTGTGCTGACCTCGCGCCGAGAGGCACGTCAAGATCAAGAAATCGTTAGGAAATGTGGATTTTCCTAGACTTTGGTTGTAATATTGTGGTCACAATCCACTGACAAAGGTTCGGGCAACGTGAATCGGAAAGGAGGCGACCAATGGATGTGAACATTGTGTTTGAATGCATCGGCTATGGCGCGTCCCGTGCGGTGTCCAGTGAGAACTTCCGCAGCTCCAGCCATCTGGTGCCTGCTCGCTACATTCTAGAGACAGCTCGGGACCCTGTGGGCTACTGCATCGAGGCTTATGCCCCCAGCCACCCGGGTGTCGTGTTCGACGGTTTGGCGCGGGATCTGATCCTGCGGCGCCTGCACCGCGAGGCGGGTGTGACGCGGCACTGAGCGAACGGGCTCCCGCAAAAGCCTGTCGAACGGCCCCGCTTGGGGCCGTTTTTGTTGGCTGCGTGAGGGCATACCGGACAGCGGCGGAACGAAAAGAAAGACGTGGATGGTCCGCCTGCGCGGACCATCCACGTCTTGCTGCCCTCAGCGAACCCGAAGAGGCTTATTTCTTGCCGTCGACGATCTTCTTGCAAGCGTCGGCGAGGCTGGCCTTGTTGGCGGCAAGGCACGCCTGCAGGCCCTGTGGCGAAGCGGCCGCCGGGCCGCAATGTTTGGTAATGTCCGCCTGGCAGGCAGCGGTGAATTCCTGCGCCGTCTGGGCCATGGCCGCCGGGCCGTTGCCGAACACCAGGGCAAAACCGATGGGAAGGAACATCCACAGCGCTTTCATGATCAACCTCGTCTTGCGGGCCAGAGTGGCCTGTCTCGGGAGGTTTCTAGCGCGAAGCAGTTGCCAAGCGGTTTCGGGCTATCGTTAACAGCGGGCGTTTTTTTTGCAGGGCGCGCACCGTCCCCAACACGGCGGGCAAACCGCCCCCGATCCGCTATCCCACCTTCACGCGCACGCTTTCGCCTTCGGCAGCCTTCACGCGTTTCAGCGTTTCCTCGGCTTCGGTCGCCTCGCGCTGGCGGTTCCACATCTCAGCGTAGATGCCGCCCTGCTCCATCAGGTCCTGATGGCGGCCGCGCTCGGCGATATGACCGGCATCGAGCACAATGATTTCGTCGGCATTGATGACGGTGGAAAGACGATGCGCGATGACCAGCGTCGTCCGGTTGCGGCTGACGAGATCAAGCGCGCCCTGGATTTCACGTTCGGTGAAGGTGTCGAGGGCGCTCGTCGCCTCGTCGAGGATGAGGATCGGCGGGGCTTTCAGGATTGTCCGGGCGATGGCGACGCGCTGTTTTTCACCGCCGGAGAGCTTCAGCCCGCGCTCGCCCACCTGCGAATCGTACCCTTCCGGCAACTGGCTGATGAAGTGGTCGATCTGCGCCAGCGACGCAGCGTTCTCGATGTCGGCCGGCTTCGCATCGGGGCGGCCATAGCCGATGTTGTAGCGGATCGTGTCATTGAACAGCACCGTATCCTGCGGCACCATGCCAATAGCGGCGCGGACGCTGGCCTGCGTCACTTCGCGGATATCCTGCCCGTCGATGGTGATCCTGCCATCGTTGACATCGTAAAAGCGGAACATCAGCCGCGAGATGGTGGACTTTCCGGCGCCTGACGGGCCGACGATCGCCACCGTCTTGCCGGCGGGGACTTCGAAGCTGATGCCCTTGAGGATCGGACGCTCCGGCACATAGGCAAAGCGCACGTCATCGAAGCGCACGGCCCCTTCCTTCACGACGAGGGGCTTGGCGCCGGGCTTGTCCTGAACCTCGGCGCCCTGCGTCAGAATCGAGAACATATGCTCGATATCGACGATGTTCTGCTTGATCTCGCGATAGAGCATTCCCATGAAATTCAGGGGCTGGGCGAGCTGGATCATCAACGCGTTGATCATCACGAAATGCCCGACGGAATTCTTGCCCGCCATCACATCGATGGCCGACATGATCATGCATATGGCCAGCGCGATGGTGAAGATCACCGCCTGCCCCATGTTCAGCGTGGCGAGCGAGGAATAGGTCTTCACACTCGCCTTCTCGAATCGCGCCATCGAAACGTCGTAGCGTGCGGTCTCGCGTGCCTCGGCGCCGAAATACTTCACTGTCTCGTAGTTCAGCAGCGAATCAACCGCCTTGGTGTTGGCTTCCGTGTCGCTCTCGTTCATCTGGCGGCGGATCTTGATACGCCAGTTGGTGGCGGCAATCGTGAACCAGAGATAGACGACGATCATCGCAATCACGACCGCGACGTAGCGCCAGTCAAACTCGAAGGCGAAGACAACGATGACCATGAGGAACTCGACCGCCGTCGGCAGGCCGTTCATCATCACCATCCGCGCCAGATCCTCGATGCCGGCACGCCCCCGTTCCAGCACGCGGGTCAGGCCGCCGGTCTTGCGCTCAAGATGAAAGCGCAGCGACAGCTTGTGCATGTGCTCGAAGGTGAGAATCGCCACCCGCCGTGCCGCGTGCATGGAGACGGGCGCAAAGATGCTTTCGCGAATCTGCGTGAAGACGATCATCAGGATGCGGACGACGCCATAGAGCACGGTGGCGAGCAGCGGCGCGCCGATCAGCACCGTCATGGAATCGCCGGAAATCTTGCCGCCGGAGGCGGCCACCATCGCATCCGTCGCCCATTTGAAGGTGTAGGGCATCAGCATCGTGAAGCCCTTGGCAACGAGAATCATCACCAGAGCGCCGGCGACGCGCAATTGCAGGTCCTTCCGGTCGTGTGGCCAGAGGTAAGGCCACAGGGCGCGGATGGTGTTGGCGAGGGTCGCCTTGTCCTTGGCGGGAGCGGTCACGAATGAAGTCCGGGAGCTGGCGCCAAAGGCGCGGGGAATTGTTTTCAGATATAAGGATTGAGAGCGCTGCGTCCAAGCCGGTTCTGGAGCAATTCTAAAAAGTCCGCCATGCGCCGGTCGCGCCAACGCCGCCCCCAGCCGCCGGCCCCGGTCAATCGACTTGAAGCCGTCATGAAAACCGGATTCACTGTTGGAATGACAGTGATTCACAACATCTGCGTCTATTGCGGTTCTGGCCTTGGACGCGATCCGATCTTTGAAGAAACGGCGCGGGCGCTCGGCAGCGCCATGGCGAAGGCGGGCATCGGGCTCGTTTATGGCGGCGGTTCGACCGGGCTGATGGGCACGGTGGCCCGCGCGGTTCTGGAGGGTGGCGGCCATGTCACCGGCATCATTCCGGGCTTCCTGCACAGCCGTGAAATCCGCTTCGAGGGTGCGAGCGAGATGATCGTGACCAACGACATGCACGAGCGCAAGCGGCTGATGTTCGAGCGGGCGGATGCCTTTGTCGCCCTGCCCGGCGGCGTCGGCACACTGGAAGAACTCGTCGAGCAGATGACCTGGGCCCAGCTCGGACAGCACGACAAGCCGATCCTGATTGCCGACATCGGCCATTTCTGGAAGCCGCTCCTGGTTCTGCTCGCCCATATGCGGGAGGCGGGCTTCATCCGGGAGGCCATGGAAGTGCATTACCTCGTGGCCGAGCGGGTGGGCGAAATCATCCCCATGCTTCGGCAGGCCGTTGCCACCAAGGCCGAGCGCCGGGGTGCGGTAGGCGCTTAACCACCGCTTAACCCAAACGGCGCTTTCCGCCCCCGTTACCGATTGGTTAAAGCCCGACTTAACCATGGCGTTCTACGCTGTCCGCACCGGTCAGAAAACCGAGGAGGACTGCCATGATCGCCCGCTTTCAATCGCTGACACGCTACACGGACCTGATCGCCCTGCTTGCGGCGCTCGTGCTGATGCTGGCCATGCTGGCGCGGGCACCGGCGCCATCAGCCCCCGGCTTTGATGGACGCGCGGGGATTGCGCCGCTCATCAAGACCGCCTGATCGCCAGCCGGATTGACCGGCGCAGGGGGAAGGGTAGACTTCCCCCGGGCGCTCAGGAGAAGCGCGGGAGGGGTGGGCATGCGCGCTGTCACGATTCTGGTTCCAATTCTCGTTCTGGGGCTTGCCGGCCCTGCCATGGCGCAGCAGCGCAAAGCATCGGCAAAGCCGCCCGCCGCCATCACGGTCTCCAATGCCCGCGCGGCCAGCCTCGTCACGCTTGCGCTGATGAAGGCTGACGGCAAAATCGTCGCGCGGCTCGCCAAACCCCTGGAGCCGGGCAAAAAGGCGACGCTTGCGATTGCCAAGGGCGCGACCTGTGCGCTTGAGGTCTCCGCCACTTTCGATGACGAGGCGGAGAACGCGACGCAAATCGACATCTGCAAGGACAAGGCGATCCGCTTTACCGACTGATCGTCGGCAAAGGCGGGGCCGTTCAGCCCTTCACGCCATCGCGCATCAGCTTGTACTGGATCGAATCGGTCAACGCCTGGAACGACGCGTCGATGATGTTCGAACTGACGCCGACCGTGGTCCAGCTTTCGCCGGTCTCATCCTTGGATTCGACCAAAACGCGCGTCACCGCCTCGGTGCCGCCATCGAAGATACGGACGCGGAAATCGGTCAGTTCCAGCCCCTTGATGTGGTCCTGGTACTTGCCAAGATCCTTGCGCAGGGCCTTGTCGAGCGCATTGACCGGGCCATCGCCCTCGGCGGCGGAGAGGCGCGTGCGCCCGCCGATGTTCACCTTCACGATGGCTTCGGAAAAGGTGACGAGTTCCCCGTTGGCATTGAAGCGGCGCTCGACATTCACCTTGAAGCGCTCCACCCGGAAATAATCCGGCACGCGACCGAGAACCTTCTGCGCGAGCAGAAAGAACGAGGCGTCCGCCCCCTCGTAGGAATAGCCCACCGCCTCGCGCTCCTTCACCTCGTCCAAAAGACGCGAGAGGCGCGGATCGCCCTTTTCCACTTCGATGCCGAGTCGCTCCAGTTCAGCCACGACATTCGATTTTCCAGCCTGGGTCGAGACCAGCACCAGCCGGCGGTTGCCCACCGATTCCGGCGGCACATGCTCGTAGGTGCGCGGGTCTTTCAATACCGCGGAGGCGTGGATACCGGCCTTGGTCGCAAAGGCTGAGGCGCCGACATAGGGCGACTGGCGGCGGGGCTGACGGTTCAGCAACTCGTCGAACGCCCGCGACATATGGGTGAGATTTTCGAGCGCCTCGCGGGTGATGCCGGTTGTGAACCGGTCCGAAAGGTCGGGTTTCAGGCCGAAATTGCCGATCAGCGTCACAAGATTGGCGTTGCCGCAGCGCTCGCCGAGGCCGTTCAGCGTGCCCTGGATCTGGCGGGCGCCAGCCATCACGGCGGCAATGGAATTGGCCACCGCCTGCCCGGTATCGTCATGGGCATGGATGCCGAGATTCGCGCCGGGTATGACCCTGGCCACCTCTGACACAATGAGGCTCACCTCATGCGGCAGCGTGCCGCCGTTGGTATCGCACAGCACAACCCAGCGCGCGCCGGCCTCGAAAGCGGTTTTCGCACAGGCGAGCGCATAATCGGGGTTGGCCTTGTAGCCATCGAAGAAGTGCTCGCAATCAACCATCGGCTCGAAGCCCTTGGCAGCAGCGGTCCTCACGCTGTCGGCGATGCTTTCCAGGTTCTCTTCCAGCGTGCAGCCGAGCGCGACATGCACATGGTAGTCCCACGATTTCGCGACATAGCAGATGCCGTCCGCCTTCGCGGAAAGCAGGCCCGCAAGCCCCGGATCGTTGGAAGCCGAGACACCCGCGCGCTTGGTCATGCCGAAGCCGACGAACTTGGCCTTCGTGCCCGGATGTTCCTTGAAAAACGCCGTGTCGACCGGGTTGGCACCGGGATAACCACCCTCGATGTAATCGACGCCGAGCTTGTCAAGCATGACGGCGACGACCTTTTTGTCCTGCAACGAGAAATCAACGCCGGTCGTCTGCGCGCCATCACGCAGGGTGGTATCGAAAAGGTAGACGCGTTCGCGTGTCATTATGCCCTGCCCTGCGGCGCGGCGGCGCCGGTCAACGGTTTTTCCATCGTGGTGTTGCCCAGCCATTCGCCGTCAATCGCCACGGTATTGCGGCGCACGGGCGTAAAGCCACGCGCGGCAAAGAACGGCTGCGCCGTGTCGCTGACATCGGCGGTGAGTTTCGTCGCCCCCCGGGCGCCAGCCAGCTTCTCGAGCGCATCCATGATCAGCGTTGCCACCCCCTGCCGAATGAAATCGGGACGGGTGAACAGGAAGTCGATGTGGGTGTTGTCCTTCAGCGAGCCAAAGCCGACAACGCCCTCCTCCTCACCGGCGACGACCAGCGTGAGCGCCTTGGCCAGCCGATCGGCAAAGGCCTCGTCCTCGGCGCGGCTCATCCAGGCGGTGCGCTGGCCTTCCGAGTAATCGTCTTCGGTCAAAACCTCGACGGCGAGGCGAAAGACATCCGAAACGTCTTCAAGATCGTTCGGAAGATAGGGGCGAAGTGTCGGGGCGCTCATCGCTTCAACTCCCATGTCGTCACGGGCTGGCCATCGGCGCCCTTGCCGTCCTTCAGCGCGATGCCCAGCGCGGCGAGTTCGTCGCGGAGGCGATCACTTTCGGCAAAGTTCTTCGCGGCGCGCGCGGCGAGGCGGGCAGCGATGAGCGGCTCCACTTTGGCCGCGAGCGCAGCATCAACGGGCGCGGCGCCTGCGCCGATGGCCGCAAGATCGCAGGAAAAGCCGAGCAGTTTCAGTGTCGCGGCGAGTTTCGTTGTATCCGCGATGCGATGAAGTTCTGCAAAGGCGAGCGGCGTGTTCAGATCATCCGCCAGCGCGGCGACGACCTCATCGCTGATCGCGCCGGGCATCACACCGGACACCTTCTCGTAGAGGCGCTTCAGCGTCGCTTCCGCTTCCTCCAGTCCCTTCACGGTCCAGTCGATCGGCTGGCGGTAGTGCGTGCGCAACATGGCGAGGCGCAAAACCTCGCCCGGCCAGCGACGACCGCCGAAGGTGTCCGTCTCCAGCAACTGGTTGATGGTGATGAAGTTGCCGAGGCTCTTCGACATCTTCTGGCCTTCGACCTGCAAGAAGCCGTTGTGCAGCCAGACATTCGCCATCACTTCCTTGCCGGTGAAGCAGCAGGTCTGGGCAATCTCGTTCTCGTGGTGGGGGAAGATCAGGTCGAGTCCGCCGGCGTGAATGTCGAACACCTCGCCCAGCAGCGCGCCGGACATGGCCGAGCATTCGATATGCCAGCCGGGGCGGCCAAAGCCCCAGGGACTGTCCCAACCCGGCTCGGTCTCCGGATTCGAGGGTTTCCAGAGCACGAAATCGGTCGGGTCCTTCTTGTAGGGCGCTACTTCCACGCGCGCGCCGGCGATCATGTCGTCCATCGAGCGGCGTGAGAGACGGCCGTAGGCCGGCATCGAGGGCACATTGAAGAGCACATGCCCCTCCGCCGCATAGGCGTGGCCCTTCTCGATCAGCCCGGCGATCACCCGCACCATGTCGAGGGGACGGGTGCCATCGCAAACGTATTCGGTCGCGCGCGGCTCGTGGGTCGGCGGCAGAACGCCCAGCGCCGCTATGTCCGTGTGGAACTGCGCCGCCGTAACCCGCGTCAACTCGCGGATTTCCTCGTTGAGGCTCCGCTTCTTGGTCCACCGCTCGAAGGCGCGTGTATTGATCTTGTCGTCCACGTCCGTGATGTTGCGGACGTAGGTGACGTGGCTCTCGCCGTAAAAGTGGCGCAGCAGGCGAAACAGCACGTCAAAGACGATGACGGGCCGCGCATTGCCGATATGGGCGAAATCATAGACCGTGGGGCCGCAGGCATACATGCGCACATTGGCCGGGTCGATCGGCACAAAATCCGCCTTTTCGCGAGTCAGGGTATTCGTCAGCTTCAGCGTTGCCGCCATGGTCGTCTCCGATGGTCGCAGAAAGTCCTCGCCGGCCCGGCGGGTCCCTCTTCCTCTGGTTTTTGGGAGAACGAGACGGCGCGGGCCAGCAATGAGTGCTAGCTGCAAATAATCCCGCAAATGATCGCAATCGCGCGCGTCGTCATGCCTTTTCCATGCGGCTTTCCGCGAGTTCCGTCAAGTGACTTGCAATTCGCCGGCTGATGCTGCATTGCAACACCCGACTTAGTTTCTAAATGAGCATAAAAGGTTTGCCACCTTTTAGCCATTTCTTCACCTTTCCTGCGCAGCTTGATCTGATCGACTGCACTATCCCGGGACTGCCGCATGCTCCGCCTGACCGTTCTTGCCTTTGCCCTTTCTGCAATTTGTGTTCCGCTGTTTGCGGCCCAAACCGAGATCAAAAGGAAGGAATTCGTGATTGATGGCGACGATGGCTATGGCACCTCCGACTGCCTGACCACGGGTTCGGCCTGCGGCAAGATCGTTGCGGATGCATGGTGCGAATCAAAAGGCTTTGCCAAGGCTGTGGCCTATCGCGTGGCCGAGGCAGGCGATGTCACCCACAGCACCAGCCGCGCGCGGGCGGTCAGATCAGCTTTTGTGATTTCCTGCGCGGAATAGCGCCCGTTCCTTCAACGTTACGATTTTGAGTCGCTGATTTTCGGCGAGTGTGCGAGAACTTGGCCGTTGTAAAAATGGTCGGGTCCTTCTCATGCGCGGCGTCACGTGCCTCTTTGCCTTTTTGCTTGCTCTCGTCCTTCAGATGACGCCTGCTTCTGCGCAGGTGCCCGGCGCAAAGCCGGCGCCTGCCAAGAAGGCAGGCTCGGTGGAAGTGGTGCTGACCGGCAAGGAAAGCCCGGAGACAGTCGAGCGGACCATCGCGGAGGCGACAAAATCGGGGGCTCACGTCACTGTGCGCGTGGCAGAACCGCCCGCCGAAACCAAGGTTGAGCAAGCTGGCGCACCCGCCGCCGGCAAGAAAGAGGACTTTTTAACAACGTTTGTGCGGGGCACCCTTTTGGGGCTGAAAGGCATTGCCGAACTCCGCAACATCCCGAAGCGGTATGCCGAACACCACGCGCGAAACCAATCCAACCTGACTGCTGAAAACGCGCTTTACGGTGTGCTGATCCTGCTCATCGCCATTGCGGCCGGCTATGCCGCGTGGAAAGTCGCGCTGCGCCTGCTCGAAAACCGCGCGATGGTGACTGCGGAGCCGCAGACGCTGGTCAAACGCGTCGGCGCCTCGCTCCGAATCGCCTTGGCCGATGTGATCGGCATTGCCGTTTACTTCGGACTTTCGCAGGCACTGAACGAAAACCTCATTCTGCCGAAGTCGGAAGCGGTCTCCGAATTTCTCGCGATCGTGATCGAACAGAGCCGCCATGCACTCGCCTATCTGGTGGTCGCTCGATTCCTGTTGAAGCCCCAGGCGAACGGCCAGCGGTTGCTGTCCATTCCACACGCGCGGGACTATCGCTGGCCGGTTATCATCTACAGCGTCCTTGGCCCGCTTTCCCATGCCATCACCAACATGCTCTATCTCATCGGGGCCGAGCCGGGCGAGATCGCCGGCTGGTTCATGCTCGTCAGCACGTTGATCGTCGCCTACAAGACCTGGTTTTTCTGGTCGGCGCGGCACGATATCGGCGCCCTGATCCTCTCCGGCGCACCGGAAGGAACGACGCCGGGACTGCTGCGGAATCTGTTGTCCCGCATCACGGGCCCGATCTTTGCGGCCTTCCCGCTGGTCATCTGGATCTTCGCGCGAGTTGCGGCGGTCTCCCCCAACATGGTCAAATGGGGAGATGCCATTGCGGCAACGCAGTTCTACGTCGTGCTGGGCCCCATCATCGCCGCCGGCGCGGCCCGGATCGTCCACAATCTTCTGACCCGCTCGCAAGCAGATTCGATATCGCCGATCGAACATGCGGTGCGCGAAACCGGCGCAGCACTGGCGGGTGCCGGCGTTTGGGGCTTTGCCGTCTGGGATCTCGGGCGCGTGTGGTCAGACTACCTTGACAGCATGTTCGGGGCGGAGGGAATGGTTGAACTCGATCGGCTGAAGTCAGCCGCACTTTCGCTCATCGTCGGCTATCTGTGCTGGGTTTTCCTGCTGCGCCTCTTCGATGGCTATCTGCCGAAAAAGCGTTCGGCCTTTGCCGAGGATGAGAGCGACGATCACCAGCCCACCATCCAGTCGCGCCTGTCCAGCGTGCTGCCGGTGCTACGCGGCATCGCGCTCATTCTGGTTGCCGCCATCACGCTGCTGATCGTGCTGAACCGGCTGGGGGTCGACACCGCGCCGCTGCTGGCCGGTTTCGGCATCGCCGGCCTCGCCCTGTCGTTCGGCTCGCAGGCGCTGGTGCGCGATGTCGTATCCGGTATCTTCTTTCTTGCCGACGATGCCTTCCGCGTGGGCGAATATATCGATACCGGCAAGCTGAAGGGCGTTGTGGAGCGGATCACGCTGCGCGCCGTACAGTTGCGCCACCAGTCGGGCCTTGTGCACACAGTCCCCTATGGCCAGTTGCAGTCCGTTACCAACGCCAGCCGCGACTGGGCGACCATCAAGTTCCAGATCCGCCTGGACCGCACGGCCGACATCGAAAAGACGCGCAAGACGATCAAGAAGATCGGACAGGATCTGATGAACCATCCCGAGTTCGGCTCGGATTTCATCATGCCGGTGAAGCTCCAGGGCATCACCGACATCCAGGACAACGCGCTGGTTGCAAGGGTGAAGTTTACGGCCAAACCGTTCCGCACCAGCCAGATCCAGCGCGAGGCGCTGAAGCGCATCTATCTCGGCCTCACAGAGGCCGGGGTTCCGCTGGCGACAAACTCGGTCAACGTGCGCTCGGGTACGCCAGAGGCGGCAGCGGCGGCCTACGCTTCGGCTGTGGCGCAGGCCCCGCAGCCGGCGTCGTGACGGGTCAAAGGTCGAGCAGCCCCTCGAAGCCGCCGTAGATGAGGCGCTTTCCGTCAAACGGCATCGGCGCCACCTCCGGCGCCATGCGGGGATCAGCCATCATGGCAGCCCAGCCGGCATCGCGACGGGCCTTGTCCGGCCATTGCACCCAGGAAAAGACGACCGTTTCGTCCGGCGCTTTCTTCACAGCCAAGGGGAAGGAAGTCAGCTTGCCATCCGGCACATCGGCACCCCAGCACTCCACAACGCGCAGGGCGCCATGCTCCTTGAAGATCGCGCCCATTGTCTCGGCGTGCCGGATGTAGGCCTCCTTGTTCGCATTCGGAACGGCGGCGACAAAGCCGTCAACAAACATGTGGGTCTCCGTTGGCGTTTGAATTTCAGGGAGCAATGCGCGGTGTCCTGTCAACTTTGGCATACACCGCGCTCGCATGACGCGGCACTTGAAGACATTCCGGAAAGCAGAATCAATTGAATCCCTTGGCTGGGAGTCCGGATCAAGTGAATCTGCTCCATCATGCAACGAATCAACGCCTTTAGATTGTGATTCAGCTTTGTTTTCAACTTTAAGGAGAGTTCAATGAGCAAGCATATTCTGAATGAAGGGATACATTCCCTCAACGCCTACATGACCATCGCGGATGCGCCCGCGGCCATCGAATTCTACAAGAAAGCGTTCGGCGCGCGGGAGTTGATCCGGATGCCGACACCCGATGGCAAGATCATGCATGCCTCGCTGGTCATCGGCGATTCCTGCCTGATGATCACCGAGGAGGCGCCTGAATGGGGCGCGCTCGGGCCGCGGGCACGGGGCGGCAGTTCGGTCTCGATCAACCTGCAAGTGCCGAATGTCGATGAGGTGTTCGCCCGCGCCATTGCCTGCGGGGCGACCGTGAAAATGCCGGTGGCGGATATGTTCTGGGGGGACCGTTTCGGCATGTTGACCGACCCGTTCGGACATGAATGGTCGATCGCCACGCACATCAAGGACATGACCGCCGAAGAGATGCTCGAAGCGGGCAAGCAGGCCATGGCCAATATGGCCGGCGGGCCGGATTGCGCTGGCGGGCAGCAGGGGTGAGACCATCCGCCCTCCCCTGCGCGGGGGGCAAACTCCTGTTTACTTCAGGAAATCCCCGCACTTCTGCACATCGCCCGTCGCACCCCAGGGCATGACCGGCACGGTGGAGGTCGAGTTCTTCGGCGAGCCGTCGATCAGTTTGTCGGAATAGGACATGTATACGAGCACGTTGCGCTTGGCGTCACAGCCGCGCACCACCTGCATCCGCTTGAAAAACAGCGAACGTGACTGGCGATAGACCACATCGCCCTGCTCCATCTTCGACTTGAACTTCACCGGCCCGACCTGGCGACAAGCCAGCGACACATCCGAAAGCTGCTCGGCAAGACCAAGCGAGCCGGAGATGCCTCCCTTTTCCGGCACGGTGAAATAGCAGGCAACGCCCTCAACCTCGGGGTCGTCGATCACATAGGTCGCCAGCTTGTCATCGGGGGTCAGCAGCTTGAACACCGTCGATTTCTTGAAGATCAGTTCGGCATCCTGCGCGGCCACGGGCGCAGCGGCCAGCAGCGTTGCAAAACCGAGAGCGAGCGGGGCAAGGAATGGGCGCATGGACGTCTCCGTGAATGGCCCAGCCTATATGGGACAGGAAACCGGAAATGCAAAGACCGCCCCGATAGACATCCAAATGGCAATTGCTAGAGTTTGTCTGTTCAACAACACTCTCGGGAGCTTCCATGAAACGCCTTTTCGCCGCGCTGGCCCTGACTGCCGCCACGCTGGTGTTCCCTGTTCTCGCCCAGGATTATCCGAGCAAGCCCGTGACGCTGGTGGTGCCGTTCGCGCCCGGCGGTTCGTCGGATGTGATCTCCCGCTTCGTCGGCCAGAAGCTGTCCGAGTTGTGGAAACAGTCGGTCATCGTCGACAACAAGGCGGGCGGTGCCGGCCAGATCGCCATGCAGGCGGTCGCCCGCTCGGCACCGGATGGCTACACGCTGATCCTCGGCCACATCGGCACGCTGGCGGTGAACCCGGCGATGTTCGAGAAACTCGCCTATGACTACAAGAAGGAGTTTTCGCCCGTGGCGATGCTGGCCATCGTGCCCTCCGCCATCGGGGTAAACCCCGATCTGCCGATCAAGGACATCAAGGACCTCATCGCCTATTCCAAGGCCAATCCTGGCAAGCTGAACTACGGTTCGGCGGGCAACGGCTCGGCCGGGCATCTGGCCATGGAATATTTCAAGGATACCGCGAAGGTCGATGCCCAGCATGTGCCCTACAAGGGGACGGGCCCGATGCTGACCGACCTGCTCTCCGGCCAAACGCAGCTGACCTACAACGGCATCCTGCCGCTGGTGCCTCATGCCAAGTCCGGCAAGCTCCGCATCATTGCCGTCGGCAGCCCCAAGCGTCTGCCGCTGATGCCTGATGTGCCGACCGTCGAGGAACAGGGCTATCCCGGCTTCGAGACCTCGCAATGGTATGGCATTCTGGCCCCCAAGGGCACGCCGGACGCCATCATCAAGAAGCTGAATGCCGACATCAACAAGGTGCTGGCCGAGCCTGACATCCAGAAGCGGTTGCAGGATGACGGCGCTGTCGCCGGCTCGGGCTCTCCGGAGGATTTCGGCAAGTATATCGACGCCGAGGAAAAGCGCTGGGGTCCGGTCGTGAAGAAGGCCGGCATCAAGCCGGATTGATTCTGCGCAAAACTGTGCCTTCGCGCATCGCCGCCCATTGCGGATGGCGGTGCGCGGCGGCATGGTGCGCGCCGGTTCCGAAGGAGTTTACGACATGAAACGCAGAGCGTTCCTGACAGCCGGTGCGGCAGGCGCCATGGCAGCGGTTGCCAGCCCGGCGCTGGCCCAATCGACGCCGGAGATCCGCTGGCGCCTGACATCGAGCTTTCCCAAATCGCTCGACACGATCTATGGCACAGCCGAGACCTTCGCCCGCTATGTGCGCGAGGCGACGGGCGGCAAGTTCGAGATCCAGACCTTTTCCGCCGGCGAGATCATCCCTGGTCTTCAGGCCCTCGATGCCGTCTCGAACGGCTCCATCGAGATGGCCCATACGCCAACCTACTTCTACACCGGCAAGGACATGACGCTGGGCCTTGGCACCGGCATTCCCTTCGGTCTCAACTCCCGGCTCCAGCATTCCTGGTGGCATTTCGGCGGTGGTGAGGCCATCGTCAACGAGGCGATGAAGCCCTTCGGCGTCTATTCGATCCCCTGCGGCAACTCCGGCACGCAGATGGGCGGATTCTTCCGCAAGGAGATCAAGTCGGTCGAGGATCTCAAGGGGCTGAAATTCCGCATCGGTGGCCTTGGCGGCGCGGTGCTGGCAAAGCTCGGCGTCGTGCCGCAACAGATCGCACCCGGTGACGTCTATCCGGCGCTGGAGCGCGGCACCATCGACGCGGCGGAATTCGTTGGGCCTTATGATGACGAGAAACTCGGTCTGGGCAAGGTCGCGCCCTATTACTACTATCCCGGATGGTGGGAGGGCGGCGCCATGCTGCATCTCTGCATCAACGCCGCAAAGTGGAACGAACTGACGCCGCAGTATCAGGCGATCGTGCGCCAGGCCTGCGAGGCGGCGAACAACTGGATGCTGGCCAAATATGACGCCGTGAACCCACCGGCGCTGGCGCGGCTCGTTAATTCCGGCGTTCATCTGCGCCCCTTCCCGCTCGACACGATCGATGCAGCACAGAAGGCCGCGACGGCGTTTTACGCCGAGGTCAGCGCCAAGAATCCGCTGTTCAAGAAGGGCTATGACTCCATGCTCGCCTTCCGCAAGGAGGGATACACCTGGTGGCAGGCGGGTGAATACGCCTATGACAGCTACATGATCCGCATGACGCGGGGCTGAGGCGCGTCAGCCTTCGACCGGTCATAATTTTCCCCGCCTGTTCTGCCGGGCGGGGAACTGTCTTGCCGGGTCCAGCGTCTTCACGGCGTGGCCGGTGTCACAGTTTTGACGCGGTTTTTCCTATTGTACTCGGAATGGTGAATTCAGGCTTCCCTCGGTCGCGTTAATGGTTCACTAACCACGCACATTCAGGATCGCTTAACCACTGTCTCACGGCGGAATGCCGGGAAAGCCAGACCGCGCATGACACGCAGCGTCGGAGTTTTCGCAAGGACATTCAGGCTCTTCAGAGCGCCTGTCCGGGCCGTTGCCGTGACCGTGGCCATGCTCGTCGCCGGACAGGAGGCGCTGGCGCAGTCCGCTGTCTGCCGGCAGATTGAATCGGAACTCGCCGGCATCGGTCGCGGCGGCGGCAATCCGCGCCTGGCACAGCAGGCCCGGGCCCGCCTCGGCGCCATTCAGGACCGGATGGCGCAGCTGGGTTGTAATCGCGGCGGTTTCCTGTTCGGGCCGCAGCCGCCGGCCGAATGCGGCAGTCTGCGCGCCCAGTACAATGCTGCGGCCAACCAGCACGCAGCGGCCACGCAGCAATCCGGCGGCAGCTCGGCAAGGCGCGCGCAGTTGATGGCGGCGCTCGATGCCAACAACTGCCGCGGCGACCGGCGGCAGCGGCAGGATCTCGCCGTAACGCAATCGGCACCGCAGCCACCGCGCCAACGCGGCTTTTTTGAAATGCTGTTTGGCGGCGGACAATCCCAACCGGCCTATGCCACCGAGACGGTGCCGCAGGCGGCGGAACCCGATCCGAACGCCAAAAAGCCTGACGACAAGCGCAAGGTGACGCTGGGCGGCAACATGCCGATCTGCGTGCGCACCTGCGACGGTTATTTCTTCCCCGTGAACTATCAGGGCGCGGACGACGATAATTACGAAGAAGTCTGTAGAGCCTCCTGCCCCAACGCGACGACGGAACTCTACTGGATGCGGGCCGGGGCTGACCTCGACACCGCCGTTGCGCCGGGCGGCAAGGCCTATAGCTCCATGCCCGCCGCGTTCCGCTACCGGCAGGCCTATGATCCCACCTGCACCTGCAAGAAGCCCGACGAGAGCTGGGCCATGGCCCTGCGCGAGGCGGACCAGCTGGTGCGGGACCGCCGTTCGGATATCACCGTAACGAAAGAGCGCTCCGACGAGATGGCGCGCCCCCTGCCGCCGCGTGAACTGCGTGGTGTGCGCAACAAACAGGCCGCGACCAAGGCGCCAGATCCTGAAATGCGCGCGCCCATCGCCGATATCGATGGCAATGGTCGCCTTGATTCCCAGGCCGGCGAAACGCGTGAAGTCACCAGCCCGGGCGGCGCCACCCGCAACATCCGCGTGCTGACGCCAAACATCTCCATCGACTGAGTTTTCAGACGCGGTTAACCACGTCGAACGATTACCGGCGACCTTACGTCATTACAGGCGCCCGAACGCGCCTTTCTTTACTCATCGCAGGTCTCATTGCCCCTCGCGCCCGCTCGTGGCGCGCGCTTCATGCGAGGGGGTTTGGTTATGGCGAGGCTGGCGGTTGCGACAGCCCTGATGCTGGCGGTGCTGGGCGGTGCATCGGCAGCGGAACAGGGCTCCCTCGAAAAGACAGGCAATTTCCTCGGCTCGCTCCTCGGCATTCGTGGCGCAGTGCCCGCTGAACCGATGAAACTGACGGTGGAGCCTGCGCCCAAAGCCAAGGGCGCGAACGCCGGTGATACCAAGGCGACAGAGGCGAAGGCCAAGGATGTGAAGGCTGCGCCGGCCGCCGCAAAGCCAGCCCATGCGAAAGCGGAAGGCAAACCGAAAGCTTCGGCCAAGGCTGACGCGAACACCGACACCAAGGCCAGGGCGCCGGCGGCATCCACTCCGGCCCCGGATGGCGCGGTGCAGACCACGGCCATTGATCCAGCCATTACAGAGCCGGCAAAGCCGAAGAAGGCGCTCGGCCCGTTCCGGGGCGGCGGCAATCAGGCTGTCTGCGTGCGCACCTGTGACGGCTTCTTCTTTCCGGTCAATTACGAGGGCGCCAAGTCTGATGATCGTTATGCCGAGGCCTGCGCCAATTCCTGCCCGGCTTCGCGCACGGAAGTCTATTTCATGCCGCGCGGCGGCGACCTGCGGCAGGCGGCGACGGCCAGCGGCGAGCGCTACACCGCGCTCGACACTGCCTTCCGTTATCGCAAGGAGCGGGATGCAAGCTGCTCCTGCAAGTCGGATGGCCAATCCTGGGCCGAAGTGCTGAAGCCGGTCGATCCGCTGATCAAGCACGGCAAGGATGATGTGATCGTGACGCCTGAGAAGTCGCTGGAACTCGCGCGTCCGAGCGAGCCTGACCTCGCCAAGGCCGAGATGATCGCCAATGCACCGCAAAAATCCGGCAAGAAGGCCAGCAAAAAGGCCGAAAAGCGCGAGGCCAAAGGCACAAAGCCAACCAATGCGCAGGCTGTGGTCAACCCCGGTCAGACGTTGGGAAGATCCGGCCCCTGGCGCAACACGACAAAGTTCATGAAGGCCGACATGGAGCCGACCGCCTCCATCAGGACAGACGCCCGCTAACCTCGGCGTGGCCGATCAGTGGCAACAGCGTCTTCAATTCTGGCCCATGCTCCTGCCCGGTGAGGGCCAGGCGCAGCGGCAGGAACAGCCCCCTCCCCTTCGCGCCGGTGGCAGCCTGAACCGCTTTCGTCCAGAGGCCCCAGGTTGTCTCGTCCCATGGCTCGGGCGGCAGCAATGATCGCGCCGTGGACAGCAATGCGGCATCGGTGTGCGGCGTCGACTGCAACGGCCCGGTGATGACCTGCCACCAGAGCGCGGCTTCATCCAGCCCGGTGAGGTTGCCGCGCACGGCCAGCCAGAACGGCTCTGCCTTCGGCCCCGTGATACCAAGCCCCGCAAGATGATCGGCCACGGCGGAAAATGGCTTTGAATGCAGCATCCGCACGGTCAGATGCCCGATTTCCGCCGGATCGAACTTCGTCAGCGCGCGCGACAGTTTGGACAGATCGACGAGGCCGGCAAGCTCGTCGAGGCTTTCGATGGCATGGACCGGCTCGCTCGTGCCGGTCAACACTGCCACAGCCGCAACTGCCAGCGGTTCCGCACCATCGGCGCGGAAAGAGCGGATCGACAGCGCGCCCGTGCGCTTCGACATCGCTTCGCCCGAGGCCGCAACGATCAGATTGTGGTGGGCAAAGCGCGGCGGCTCGGCCCCGAGCGCCCGGAACAACTCAATCTGCACAGCGGTATTGGCAACATGATCCTCGCCGCGAATGACATCGGTCACGCCCATGTCGGCGTCATCCACCACGGAAGCGAAGGTGTAGAGCACTGTTCCGTCCTCGCGCACCAGCACCGGATCGGACAAGGACGACGTATCGATATGCGAGGGGCCGCGCGCACCATCGAACCATTCAACAACGGTACCGGAGAGTTTGAGGCGCCAATGGGGCCGCCGGCCCTTCGCTTCCAGCGCGGCCTTTTCCTCCGCCGTCAGCTTCAGCGACGCGCGGTCGTAGACCGGTGGCAGACCGCGCGCCTGCTGGCGCTTGCGCTTCCGGTCGAGTTCCTCAGGGGTTTCATAAGCGGGGTAGACAAGCCCGGCGGCCTTCAGCGCCGCGAGCTTGTCGGCGTAGCGCGCCACCCGCGCCGACTGACGCTCCAGCAGGTTCCACTCGATACCGAGCCAGGCGAGATCTTCCTCGATCGCTTCGGCGTATTCGGCCCGGCTGCGCTCGATGTCGGTATCATCGAGCCGCAGGATGAAGCGCCCCCCGGCCTTCTTCGCAACGAGATAGTTCCACAACGCCGTGCGGGCGTTGCCGATGTGCAGGTAGCCCGTGGGCGAGGGCGCGAAGCGAACGGTCAGCATGGCCTGTTGTTGACGCGGGATCGCGCCCGCGTCAACTCAGCCAGCGCACCATGGCCAGCGCCAGCGTCGGAAAGGCCATGACCAGCAGCAGGCGGATGACATCCGCCAACAGATAGGGGAGCACTCCGGCATAGGTTTTCCGGATCGAATGCTGCTTGGCAATCGCCGAAATCACGAAGACGTTGAGGCCGATGGGCGGCGCGGTGAGCCCGATGCCGACAACGATCAACACAAGAATGCCGAACCAGATCGCCACCTCGTCCGCCGGAAAGCCGAAATCCAGCCCCTGAATGATCGGGAAAAAGACCGGCAGCGTCAAAAGCAGCATGGCAAGTTCATCCATTACCGCACCGAGGATGATGTAGAACGCCAGCAGTGCCGCCAGCACCATATACGGCGGCCAGCCGAGCCCGGCGATCATTTCCGCCGCGTTTGCAGGCAGTTGCGTCAGCGTGAGGAAGGCGTTGAACACTTCCGAGCCCAGCAGGATGATGAAGATCATGCCGGTGGTTTCTGCGGTCTGTCGCAGCGAGGCGATGATGGTCTTGGCGTTGAGCGAGCGCTGAAGAACGCCAATGCCCAGCATCGACACCGCCCCCACCGCCGCGCCTTCCGTCGGCGTGAAGACGCCGCCATAAATGCCGCCAACCACGATCAGCGCCACCAGCATCACCGGCCAGACTGCCTTCAGCAGCTTCAGCCGCTCGTTCCACGGCACCGGATCGTGCACGGGCGCCAGCCTGGGGTTGCGTCGCACCACGATCATGATCGTGATGATGTAGAAGAGCGCGGCCAGGATGCCGGGAATGAAGGCTGCCATGAACAGCTTCGAGATGTTCTGCTCGGTCGAGATGGCATAGATCACCAGAATGACCGAGGGCGGGATGAGAATGCCCAGCGTTCCGCCGACGGCAATCGTGCCAGTGGAAAAGCCGCCGTCGTAGCGATAGCGATCGAATTCCGGCATCGTGGCACGACCGAACGTGGCGGTGGTGGCGACCGACGAACCGCAGATGGCACCGAAGCCCGCACAGGCCGCGATGCAGGCCATGGCAAGCCCGCCGCGCAGATGGCCGATGAAGGCGCTCGCCGCCCGGAACAGGGCCGTTGACAGGCCCGATCGTTCGGCAAAAGCGCCCATCAGGATGAACAGCGGAATGACCGACAGCGTGTAGTTGGCGAACTGCGCATAGGCGTTCGTCTTCATATAGGCGATGAGCGCGTGCAGGCTCGACAGGTGGATATAGCCGATGCAGCCGGTCACCAGCATCGCAAGGCCGATGTGCATCCGTGCCGCGATGAGCACCAGCATGCCGGCAAAGCCGAGAAGGGCGAGTGCATTGCCGGACATCAGCGAGCCTCCACGAGCTTGCGCGCCGTCCAGAAACAGACAACAGCCAGAAAGAAGACGAGAGCGGTGGACAGCGCCAGCGCCGGCCAGGTGGGGATCAGCAGAACCATGGTGCTGACGCCGGTGCTGATGGCCTCCATGGTGCCCAGCACCATGCAGTAGCCCAGGCAGAGCATCACCAGCCCGTAGACCACATCCCACAGCGCATCGAGCCGATTGCGTGCGCGCTCGCCAAGAAAGCCGGTGAAGGTGTCAACGATGATGTTGCCGCGAATGGCCTGACATGAGGGCAGGAAGAAAAAGACGGAGACCGCCGTTCCCATCTGCACGAATTCGAAATCGCCCGGTATGCCCTGATCGACGAGCCAGCGCCCGAGGACCGAAACCGTCACCAGAGCACCCATCAGCAGGGAGAGGCAACCACCGACGATGCCCAGCCTGCTCGCCCAGACAGCAATCGCGCTCTTTCCAACGGCGTGCCCTGCCGTTTCACCGTCGTTCATCGACTCCCCTCCCCTCGTCAACGTCCGCCCGGCGCGGGGCCGGGCGGATCAATGGTACCCGGTCAGGCCGGCTTATCGTATTTCTCGACCAGGGCCTCGGCTTCGGCGATCATCTTGGCGCCGTCGATGCCCTTGGCCTTGAGGCCTTCGGCAAACGTCGCCCGGATCGGCTTGCACATCTCGGCCCATTTGGCGGCATCGGCCTCCGGCATGGTGTTGATGACGTTGCCGGAGCGCTTCTCGACCATCGCCTTGACCTCGGCGCCGGCCGTATCCCACATCGCGCCTGCCATCTTGGCGAAGGCCATGTGGGAGTTGTCGTCCATGATCTTCTTGAGATCATCGGGCATCGCGTCAAACTTCGCCCGGTTCATCGCCAGGAAGAACGTGGCGACATAAAGCGCCCTCTTGCCCGGAACATTGGTATGGTACTTGACCAGTTCCTGCACCTTGATGGCCGGAACCACTTCCCACGGAACCACAGCGCCGTCGATGACGCCCTGCGCGAGGCTTTCGGGAACCTGCGGCACCGGCATGCCGATGGCATTGACGCCAGCCACCTTCAACGCCTCACCGGCGAGACGGGTGGGGAAGCGCAGCTTCTGGCCCTTCAGGCTGTCGAGCGTCGTGACCTGCTTCTTGGAGTGGATCAGGCCAGTGTCATGTGCCCAATAGCTGAGCAGTTTGACGTCCTTGGTCTCGTCCGCCATGTGCCTCGTGGCAAACTCCTGCGCGGCTTGCGCGTTCACCACCCCGAGGCGGCCTGCGACAAACGGCAGCTCAAACACTTCCGACAGCGGGAAGCGGCCAGGGGTGGAGCCGGGCAGCGTCCAGACGATATCGGCAACGCCATCACGCGCCTGATCGTAAAGCTGCGGAGGGGTGCCGCCAAGCTGCATCGACGGGAAGATCTGGATGGCGATGCGGCCGCCCGAAGCTTCCTGGATCTTCTTGGCCCAGGGGGCGAGCATCTTGGCATGGCCGTTCGAAACCGGCGGCAGAAAGTGATGCAGCCGGAAGGTATGCTGGGCCTGTGCGCTCGCCTTGCCGATCAGGGCGGGGCTTGCGACCACGCCGGCAGCGGCTGCAACAAAGGTACGTCTGGAAATAGGCATCGTTCTCTCCCTCGATGAATTCTGTTCCTGAAACGCGCGTTCTGCGCATTGATCCCATGGAACATCCAAGTGATGTTCAAGGCAAGCCGGAGCGCCCGTTCCCCACTGGAACGCAGAGCACACCATGCAAGCCGACCCGAATAAAGCACCCATTTCAGGTCTGCGGATCCAATCGAAGGCCGGATCTCACTCCTCCGAACCCAACCAGCCTTCGAGCGATGACATGTCATGCGGGCAAGCGGCCCGCTTGTACAGAGGGAGCAGGATGAAATTGTGGAATTTTGAATGGAAATTACAAAAAACTAATGGTTCATGGAATTAAGTTCCGCAATTGAATTCAAGTTCCAAAATTTGTAGACTCCTCATTATTTCTTTGTTTTGTATTGTCTTTTCCGGATTATCATTTCCATTAATAACTTTCCCTGTTACCCTTATATAGCGAAGCAATCAATTCAGGGCGCCGAATTCCCTGCGGAATTGTCATAGCTTCATTCGCAGCCGGGACGCCGTTACCGTCACACCGAGGACGCCTTCTGCGCCCTGCCGCAAGGCGCTTCAATAATCGAGATCGCCGGCGGTCGTCGTGGCAATGGCGGGCGTGATGGCGCGATCTGGTTGATGCGGTCCCAGGCCTGGATCCCGGAAGCGGTTGGTGATCGGATAGCGACGGTCGCGTCCGAAGTTCTTGCGCGTCACCTTCACGCCCGGTGCGGCCTGGCGGCGCTTGTATTCGGCGATGTAGAGCAGACGCTCGATCTTGCGCACAACTTCCGGATCGTAACCGGCGGCGATGACCTCCGCCGTGCGCATTTCCTTTTCCACCAGCATTTCAAGGATGGCGTCGAGATCCTCGTAGGGCGGCAGGCTGTCCTGGTCCTTCTGGTTCTCGCGCAGTTCGGCGGTCGGCGCCTTGGTCAGGATATTGACGGGGATCACCTCGCCGTCCGGTCCGTGCGCATCGGCCGGTTTCCACCGGTTGCGCAGGGCGCTGAGGCGGTAGACCTCCATCTTGTAGAGGTCCTTGATCGGATTGAAGCCGCCATTCATGTCGCCGTAAATGGTGGCATAGCCCACCGACATCTCGCTCTTGTTGCCGGTGGTCACAACCATGGGGCCGAACTTGTTGGAAATTGCCATCAGCAGGGTGCCGCGCGCCCGGCTTTGCAGATTCTCTTCCGTAATATCGCGCGGCTTTCCGGAAAAGAGCGGCTGAAGCACCGTCTCCAACCCCTCAACCGCTTCGGCGATGGGCAGGTTATCGTAGCGCACGCCAAGCGCGCGGGCGCATTGTTCGGCATCCCTGAAACTGTCCGATGAGGTGTAGCGATAAGGCAGCATCACGCAATGGACGCGGGATGGCCCCAGCGCATCCACCGCCATAGCCGCGCACAACGCCGAATCAATGCCGCCGGACATACCGAGGACAACGCCGGGGAAGCGGTTCTTGTCGACGTAATCGCGGAGGCCCAGCACACAGGCCGCATAATCGGCCTTGTCGCCCTCATCGACCGCGACCATCGGTCCGGCGATGCAGCGCCAGCCATTTTCCTGTCGCTCCCAGCGTGTCAGCACGACCTCTTCAATGAACGCGTTCATCTGGAAGGCCAGCGTCCGGTCGGCATTGAGACCGAAGGATGCGCCGTCGAAGACGAGTTCGTCCTGCCCGCAGACCTGGTTGAGATAGACCAGCGGCAGGCCGCTTTCGACCACGCGGGCCGTGGCGACATTCAGGCGCTCATCGGTTTTCCCGCGCCAGTAAGGCGAGCCGTTCGGAACCAGCATGAGCTCCGCGCCGGTTTCCACGAGGCATTCGACAACATCCTGCCCCCAGATGTCCTCGCAGACCGGCACCCCAAGGCGAATGCCGCGCAGTGCCAGCGGGCCCGGCAGAGGACCGGGGTCGAACACGCGCTTTTCGTCAAAAACGCCGTAGTTCGGCAGATCGACCTTGAAACGCACGCCGACGATCTTGCCGCCGTCGAGCGCGGCATAGGCATTATAGAGTCCGCCTTCCTCGGCCCATGGCAAACCAACCAGCACCGCAGGGCCGCCATCCGCCGTTTCGCGCGCAAGCGTCTCGACTTCGGCACGGCAGGCATCGACGAAAGCCGGCTTCAACACCAGATCTTCCGGCGGATAGCCGGCCAGAAACAGTTCGGGGAACATCACGATATCCGCCCCCTGCCCTGCGGCGGTTGCGCGCGCTGCCCGCACCTTGGTGGCATTGCCGGTGATGTCGCCCACCGTCGGGTTCAACTGGGCGAGGGACAGGGCGAGTGTATCGCGGCGGCGGAGAGGGGCGGTCGTGTTCATGGGCAAGATGTAGCCTTGCCGCGCGGGCTAGGCAACACGGCTCGCAACACGCGCAATCCGTTACCAATTCATGAACGTCATAATCTACTAAGCGTTTGATATCGGGACTGTTTTTATTCGCGCATTAACCGGGCGGTAAGGTTACTTTTTTACGGTTTGACCATGTTCGCTGCACCGAGTCGCAGCCGGTAAACCGGGAGGTGGCCATGCGCCGCAGTTTAGCCCTCGCACTCCTGACCCTGACGGTCGTTCCGTCCGAGGCTGCTGATTATCTGCGCGGTCCTCTGCCCGAACCCGCAGCGCGGGTGTCGGAGCCCCCGGCCTATGACTGGAGCGGCTTCACCATCACAGGCATGGGACTGTACGGTACCGGCAAAGCAGACCAATCCAGACTGGCGAACAATACCGCGATGTCCGCTTTCCCTGATCTCGGGGGTACGAGCGCCATTGCCAGCCTTGCAAACTTCGGTCGACCCAACCTGCGCGGTAACGGCTTCAGCGTCGCGGTCGGCTACAATACGATGTGGGATGACGTGGTGGTCGGCGTGGAAGCCGAGTATTCCCGCATGGGTGGTACGGGCACAAGCAGTTTCGGGCCGATCACGCGGAACGTCTACAGCGACACCAGCAACTCCTGGGACACCACCCTTTCGGGCGAAGCCCGGACGCGCGTGCGCGACTACATGGTCGGTCGCATGAAGGTGGGCGCCGCCTATGACCGCTTCCTGCCCTTCGTGACGCTGGGCGTGGCTGCCGGCCGCGTAACCTCAAACGCGCATGTCTATGGAACGACGCAGCAGTACTACAACGACCTCGACCCGACGACATCGCTCCCCCGCTCCACTGCCGCTTCAGGCGTGATCGTGGGCGACGGACGGACCAAGACGGGCTCATACACCTGGGGCTATGCGCTTGGTCTCGGCATGGATGTTGCCATTACGGACAATATCTTCCTGCGCGGACAGTATGAATATCTCGGCTTCGGCAGCAACAACAACGCGCATGTCGGCCTCAATACCTTCAAGGGCGGTGCGGGCGTCAAGTTCTGATGTCGCCCCGAAGCCAGAACTCATCACGCCTTTTCTGAAGGTCACCAGCTTTTCGTCGCATGAAACCGTTTTAACAGATTTCCAAACCTTGCCTCGCGTATGGAAAGCGGCCCGCCATTGTGCGGGCCGCGTCCGTTTCAGGGGGGCGGGGCCGTGCCATGGTCGGGGTGCGCCCGGCGCCTGTCATGATTTCTTGCCCTGAAATCTAAAAACTGATAATTTTCATTATTCGTCATTTTTCAGGTTGCCATGTCCCGACCCCGTATCTCCTCCGACGATGCGCGCCAACGCATCATCCATGTCGCGGATGATCTTTTCCGGCGACTTGGCTACACCAAGACCACGGTGGCCGACATCGCCGCCGAACTCGGCATGTCGCCGGCCAATGTCTACCGCTACTTCCCCTCAAAGTCTGCGATCAACGAGGCCCTCTGCCATCACGCGCTCCAGGAAAGCGATGTGCTGCTTTCAAAGATTGCGTCGGGTCAGGGGCCGGTGGATGAACGACTCGCTACGCTGATCCGCACCCTCAATCGCCATAACCGCGAACGCTTCATGGATGAGACGCGCATCCACGAAATGGTCTGCGTGGCGATGGAGGAGAACTGGCGGTCTGTCGCGGCGCATATCGAACTGGTCGTGCGCATCGTCGCCGGGCTCCTTCGCGATGGCATGGCAAGCGGCGCATTTGCCCCCTGTGAGCCGGACCGGATGGCCCTGACCGTGGTGCAGGCCTGCTCCTGCCTGTTTCACCCGATGTCGATTTCTGAATGTATGCGCCACGGCCGCGACATGGATGACATGTGCGAGCGGTTGATCGGCTTCACGCTCTCTGCCCTTTCCAATCGCGAGTTGTCCCGGCCATGAACCGCCTGTTTCCCTCCGCTGCCCGAGTGGCGGCCCTGATGCTGCCGTTGACGCTCGCTGGCTGCGGCGATGATACCGCCAAGGCGACAAAGCCGGTCGAACCACGCACCGTTCTGACCCAGACCGTGCATTACCAGCCGATGGTGGCGGAGCGCACCTTCGTTGCCACCGTGCGGCCGCGCATCGAGAGTGATCTCGGCTTCCGGGTTGGCGGCAAGGTGGCCGAACGGCTGGTTCAATCGGGCGAGCGGGTCAAGACCGGGCAGGTTCTCGCCCGGCTCGATACCACCGATCTTGCCCTGCAACGCGAACAGGCATCCGCGGAACTGACCGCCGCCCGCGCCTCCCTCGATCAGGCCGAGAGCGAAAACAAACGCATCCAGCAATTGCAGGACCGCGGCTGGAGCACAATTTCAGCCGCCGAACGGCAACGCGCGCTGATGGAAGAGGCTCGCGGTCGGCTGAACCGGGCTGAACGCGCCGTCAGTCTGGCTGCCAACAGCCTCGACTATGCCGCGCTGAAGGCGGACGGCGAGGGCATCATCACGGCAACGCTGGTGGAACCGGGCCAGGTGATCGCGGCGGGTGCACCGGCGGTGCGGCTTGCACGGATCGACACGCGCGAGGCGGTGGCGGCCATTCCCGAGGCGCTGGTGGATCGGGTGCGCAGTTCCGCCGCCACGGTGTCGCTGTGGTCGGAGCCGGGGCGGACATTCAAGGCCAAGCTCCGCGAACTCTCGCCTTCGGCGGATGCGGCGACGCGCACCTATCAGGCGCGCTTCACGATTCTGGATGCGCCTGACACCCTCGAATTCGGCCTGACGGCCACTGTCACCCTGACGGATGCGGCCCATGCGACGGCGGCGCGCCTGCCCCTGTCCGCCCTGTTCAACCAGGGCAAGGGGCCGTCCCTGTTCGTGGTCGATCCGTCGAACGGAACGCTGACGCTGAAGCCTGTCGAGGTTGCGGGCTATGAATCCCGCGATGTGCTGATCCGCTCCGGCGTGACCGAAGGCGAGCAGGTGGTTGTGCTCGGTGTGCAGAAGATCGATGTGACGCAGAAGGTGCGTCCGCTGCCGGTCAAGGAGAAGTGACATGGGGCGCTTCAACCTGTCGGCGTGGTCGGTTCGCCACCGCGCACTGATCCTGTTTCTGATGATCGTGCTCGCGATTGCGGGCACGATGTCCTACCAGCGCCTTGGTCGGGCGGAAGATCCATCCTTCACCATCAAGGTCGCGGTCATCACCGCCGCCTGGCCTGGCGCCACCGCGCAGGAGATGCAGGATCTCGTTTCAGACCGGGTGGAGAAGAAACTTCAGGAATTGCCCTGGTTCGAGAAGGTGCAGACCTACACCAAACCGGGCTTCATGGCCGCGCAGCTTGTGTTTCGGGACAACACCCACTCGCGACTGATGCCGGAACTGTTCTATCAGGTTCGGAAGAAACTGAGTGATCTCAAGCCCGAACTGCCCGCAGGCGTCATCGGCCCGAACGTCAACGACGAATATGGCGACGTTGATAGCCTGCTCTACATGGTGACAGCGGATGGCGCAGATTTCGCCCAGTTGAAGCGCATCGGCGAAGCGCTGAAAGCCCAGCTTCTGCGGGTTCCGAATGTCACCAAGGTGACGCTCTACGGCGTGCAGGACGAGCGCATCTTCATTGAATTCAGCCACGCCAAGCTCGCAACCCTCGGCATTCCCACGCAGGCGCTGTTCGACAGCCTTGCCCGGCAGAACAATGTCGTGCCGGCGGGCGTGATCGAAACCTCGGCGCAACGGGTGGCGTTGCGCGTTACCGGCGCGCTTGATGGCGAGCGGGCCGTGGCCGAAACACCCGTGGAATCGGGCGGGCGCACGTTCCGTCTCGGCGATATCGCCACCATCAGCCGGGGCTTCGAGGATCCGCCGCACTATCAGGTGCGGCAGGATGGCAAGCCCGCGCTCGGCATCGGCGTGGTGATGCAGAAGGGCGCGAACATCCTGGCGCTGGGCCAAGACCTCGATAAGGCGCTGGCTGTGTTCAAGGCGCAGCAGCCCATCGGTATCGAGCTTGTCACCGTCGCCGACCAGCCGAAGGTGGTCGACAAGGCTGTGACGGAATTCATCCAGTCCTTCGCCGAAGCGCTGGTGATCGTTCTCTTCGTCTCGTTCCTCTCGCTGGGCTGGCGCACGGGAATCGTGGTCGCCTTCTCGGTGCCGCTGGTGCTCGCCATTGTCTTCACCGCGATGCTGCTGCTCGGCATCGACCTGCACCGCATCTCGCTCGGCGCGCTGATCATTGCCCTCGGCCTGCTGGTGGATGACGCGATTATCGCGCTCGAAACCATGGTGGTGAAGATGGAACAGGGGCTGGACCGGATGAAGGCCGCCGCCGCCGCCTGGGAGACCACGGCCTTCCCCATGCTCACCGGCACGCTGATCACCGCATCCGGTTTCGTCCCGATCGGCTTTGCGAATTCCGGCGTCGGTGAATACACCGGCTCGATCTTCTGGGTTGTGATGATCGCTCTCGTCGCCTCGTGGATCGTTGCCGTCACCTTCATCCCCTATCTCGGGGTGAAGCTGTTGCCCAATCTCGCCAAGGAACATGCACTGCACGATCCCCACGCACTCTACGAGACGCGTGGCTACAACTTTCTGCGCCGGATCATCCGCTTCTGCGTCGAGAACCGCATCAAGGTCGTTGTGGCCACCGTGCTGGTATTCATGCTCGCCGTGGTCGGTTTTACGCGCGTGCAGCAGCAGTTCTTCCCGCTCTCCGAACGGCTGGAACTCTTCTTCCAGATGCGCCTGCCGGAAGGCACCGCCTTCGACGTGACCGCCGCCACCGCGCGCAAGGGCGAGGCCATGCTGAAGGACGACCCCGATGTCGTCGGCGCCACGACCTATATCGGGCAGGGTCCGCCGCGCTTCTGGCTCGGTCTCAACCCGCAGCTTCCGAACGAGGCCTACGCCGAGATCGTCGTGCTGACGAAGGACCTGAAGGCACGCGAGCGCGTGAAGGCCAAGCTGGAAAAAGCTGTCGCTGACGGCGCGCTTTCCGAGGCTCGCATTCGCGTGGACCGCTTCAATTTTGGCCCGCCTGTCGGCTTTCCCGTACAGTTCCGGGTGGTCGGGCCGGACCCGGCGAAGGTTCGCGCCTACGCCACCGAAGTGCGCGACATCGCCCGGAAAAATCCCCATCTCGTCGATCCGCATTTCGACTGGAACGAGATGACGCCCTCCATCCGCCTCGTGGTGGACCAGGAGCGGGCGCGCACGCTCGGTCTCGATCCGCAGGGCATCGCACAGACACTCCAGACGCTGATTTCCGGCCTCACCGTCACCACGGTGCGCGACGGCACCGAAAAGGTGGATGTTGTGGCCCGCGCGGTGAAGGGCGAGCGGCTCGAACTTGGACGCATCGGCGACCTCACGCTGCTGTCGCGCAATGGCGTTGCCGTGCCGCTGGCACAGGTCGCGCGCATCGAGCATACACATGAGGAGCCGATCCTCTGGCGCCGCAACCGCGACATGGCGATTACCGTGCGCGGCGATGTCGCGGACGGCCAGCAGGCCCCGACCGTGACCAACCAGATCTGGCCAACCCTGAAGCCGGTCATCGAAAAGATGGAGGCCAATGAGACCCCCGGTGCCTATCGAATCGAGATCGGTGGTGCGATCGAGGAATCAGCCAAGGGCAATGCCTCGATCTTCGCCATCTTCCCGGTCATGTTGCTGCTCATGCTGACGTTGATCATGGTGCAGGTGCAGAGTTTTGCGAAACTGTTCCTCGTTTTCGCCTCCGCCCCGCTCGGCGTCATCGGTGCATCGCTGGCGCTGAATGTCTCTGGCCTGCCCTTCGGCTTCGTCGCACTGCTCGGCCTCATCGCGCTCGCCGGCATGGACATGCGCAATTCGCTGATCCTTGCCGATCAGGTGGATCAGGACATGGCCCACGGGATGCCGGTGAAGGATGCCATCGTCGAATCCGTCATCCGGCGTGCCCGCCCGGTCATGCTGACCGCCATGGCTGCCATCCTCGCGATGCTGCCGCTGTCGCGTTCGGCCTTCTGGGGGCCGATGGCGGTAACGATCATGGGCGGGCTGTTCGTCGCCACCTTCATGACGTTGCTGTTCCTGCCCGCGCTTTATGCGGTGTGGTTCCGCCGCCAGATCCATCGCGAGAAAGAGGATGAAGCCGGCGAGGCCTCCGCGCCGCTGGTGGTCTCGAAGGACAGGGCGGACAAGCCGGGACTGGCAGCCGAGTGACGTGCCATGCCTGGCCCGGCGCACCGGGCCACGCCACGGCAATGGCCCGGTGCGCTTCAATTCACCGGAAGGCCAGCGTATCTCAGGCCGCCGCCGGCTCCATGCCGAAGCCGTAGACATCCATCATCAGCACGCCGTATTGCGCGCTCGAATGGATGCGCCTGCCGCTCCGTCCACCCGACGCGCCGATGGCAGCAAAGAGCGGCAGGAGGTGTTCCTCGGTCGGATGGTTGCGCTCAGCTGAGGGCGCGCGGCGACGATAATCTACGAGGTCAGCGATCGCGCCGGACTCCACCTTGCCACGCATCCATTCGCCGAACTCCGTCACCCATTGCGGGGCCGGGTCCTCGACGCCGTAATTGCCGCCGAAAACCTCATGCAGGTTATGCGTCAGCGCGCCGGAGCCAATGATCAGGATGCCCTGATCCGCCAGCGTCGCAAGCGCCTTGCCGAGCGCCAGATGGTGCGCCGGTCCGGCCAGGGGCTGAACCGCCAACTGGACAACCGGGATCGAGGCGTCCGGATACATCAGTTTCAACGGCACCCATGTGCCATGGTCAAAGCCGCGGTTGGACAACGGCACCGCAGGAATGCCATGGGCTTCCAGCGCATCGAGGCACAGTTGCGCCACATCCGGCGCGCCGGGCGCCTCATAGGTCATCTGGAAGAGCTCGGGCTCGAAGCCGCCGAAATCATAAATGGTCTCAGGCCTCGCATCGACCGTGACAGCCGGCGTGCGGGTCATAAAATGGGCGGAAATGACCAGAATGGCCCGCGGGACCGGCAGCTTCTTGCCGAAATCCAGCAGAAAATCATGGGCAGGCGTCTTGTGGATCACAAGATTCGGCGCGCCATGGGATACGAACAGCACAGGCATGCGAGACATGGATCATCCTTTCGGCTTCCAAGGATGTAGTCACGCAAATCTGCAAAGAAAATAGGCATCCGCGCGAATGGACTTTGCGCGGATGCCAACGATTGCTTCAGCCGATCAACGGCAGCGGGTAACCCGGCGGAAGGTATAGGTGTTGTGGCTCAGCCAAACACGTTTGCGCGAGATGGTGCAGATCGGCTCACCATAAGACACGCGCTGACGATAGATCGGACGGCGATAGTAACGCGTCGGCGTCGCATAGGCCGGGGCGTAGTAGGCCGGCTGCGAGGTATAATAATAGCTTGTGGCCGGGGCGTAATAGGCTGGCGCATAGCCATAGCCGTAACCGTAGGACGGGGCGGCATAAGAGCGGCTCATGCCGCCCAGAATCGCGCCAACGGCGAGACCGCCGACGGCCGCAGCGGCAACGGCGCCGCCGCGATAATACCCACCACGACGCCAGCGCGCCTCGGCCGGATCAGCAGCCATGACGGCCAGCGAAGCACCAACGATGGCGAGAGCGAGGCCCTTGCGGGCCGGTGATGACAGGAATGACATGGGACAACTCCTCACACAGGCGAGACGGCACGGTCCGTCTTCGTAAATACTCTCTTAAGCCTAGTGGATGAATTCTGTCCCATTCCTGAACAAAAGTCATCAAAATAAGGTAAATGAAAGATTGCTAACAATACTCGCGGCGGCGACTTCGGACTGCTTGAAGCACATTTGCCGCGAAAACGGGAAAAGCCCGGCAGGCGCGAACCTGCCGGGCCTTCCGCCCCTTGGCGTACGCAGCATCTGCGTACGCTCCCCATTGTCCATCATCGGCGGTGGGCCCGTTTGCTCCGGCCCGGACGCGCCTCATTGGCAGCAATTTCAGTCAAACTAACCCCGCCCTGTTAAGGGATCGGCAAGAAATCCGGTAAACGGTCGGTAAATCGAGGGCAGCGAGGCACCGTGGATCCTGACAGCACACCGCAGCTTCGCAGCGTCATGGTCCGCGCAAGCGGACCACCACTGTCCCGTGAGGTCTTCCGCGCGCCCTACTCTGCCGCCACCGCCGGACGGCTCGGCTGCCGCACTTGCCGCTCGTGGTTGAGAAGGTCGGAGATCAGGAAGGCCATCTCGATCGACTGCTCGGCATTGAGGCGCGGATCGCACTGCGTGTCGTAGCGATCAGCCAGCGCCGCCTCGGTCACGACACGGGCGCCGCCGGTACATTCGGTGACGTTCTTGCCGGTCATCTCGAGGTGGACGCCGCCGGCATAGGTGCCTTCGGACTCATGGATGGCGAAGAAGTGCTTCACCTCCTGCAATACGCGGTCGAAGGGCCGCGTCTTGAAACCGCCTGCGGCCGTAATCGTGTTGCCGTGCATCGGGTCGCAGGACCAGACCACCGTTCGGCCCGCCGCCTTCACGGCCCGGATCAGGCCTGGCAGGTGCTCGCCCACCTTGTCCGCGCCGAAGCGGCAGATCAGCGTAAGGCGCCCGGCCTCATCGTCCGGGTTCAACTGGTCGATCAGGCGGATCAGCCCGTCCGGCGTCATCGAGGGGCCGCACTTCAAGCCAATCGGGTTCTTCACGCCCCGGCAATATTCGATATGCGCGTGATCGGGCTGGCGGGTGCGGTCACCGATCCAGAGCATGTGGCCGGAGGTCGCATACCAGTCGCCCGTCGTTGAATCGACGCGGGTCAGCGCCTGCTCGTATCCCAGCAGCAGGGCTTCATGGCTGGTGTAGAAATCCGTCGAGCGCATTTCGGGATGCGTTTCCGGGTCGATGCCGATGGCGCGCATGAAGTCGAGCGCATGGGTGATCTTGTCGGCGAGTTCGCGATAACGGCCTGACTGGGGCGAGCCATCGACGAAGCCGAGCATCCAGCGCTTGGCATTGTCGAGATTGGCGTAACCGCCGGTCGCGAAGGCGCGGATGAGGTTCAGCGTCGCGGCAGACTGGCGGTATGCCTCGATCTGCCGGCGCGGATCGGGAATGCGCGCCTCGGGCGTGAAGTCGATGCCGTTGATGATGTCGCCGCGATAGGACGGCAGTTCCGTGCCATCGCGCTTTTCGCTGGGCGAGGAGCGTGGCTTGGCGAACTGGCCGGCGATGCGCCCCACCTTCACCACAGGCATCGCGGCAGCGAAGGTTGCCACCACCGACATCTGAAGGAAAACACGGAAGAAGTCGCGGATGTTGTCGGCGGAATGCTCGGCGAAGCTCTCTGCGCAATCGCCACCCTGAAGCAGGAAGGCTTCGCCTGCGGCAACCTTCGCCAGCGTCTTCTTCAGCTTGCGCGCCTCACCCGCAAACACCAGCGGCGGAAACGTTGCCAGTTGCGCCTCGGTCGCGGCCAGAACGTCGGCATCCGGATATTCCGGAACCTGCTGGATGGGCAGGTTACGCCAGCTTTCGGGGGACCAGTTTTGGGCGGACATGGCTCAACTCCACGCGGACATCGCAAACAAACGGAACCGGAAACCGCCCAGAAAGGCGTCCGGCCCCGATCCTATACAGGACGTTAACAGGAATGGCGAGGGGCTAAGACCGGACGAACCGTGCGCTGCGGGTGCGCAATGTCACCAACTCTTCCGCCGCCGTGGGGTGCACCGCAACAGTGGCGTCGAAATCGGCTTTGGTCGCGCCCATTTTTACGGCAATGCCGAGAAGCTGCGCCATTTCGCCCGCCGCCTCGCCGGCAATGTGGACGCCGAGCACACGGTCGCTTTCGCCATCGACGATGATCTTCATCATCATCCGGTCTGCCGCGCCGGAGAGGGTCGCCTTCATCGGGCGGAAATCGGTCTTGTAGATATCGACGACGCGGTGCCTCTCGCGCGCCTGCGTCTCAGTGAGGCCGACCGTGCCGAGTTCGGGAGTCGAATAGACCGCCGTTGCGATGTTCGCGTGATCGACCAGCCATGGCTTGCCGCCGAAGACGCTGTCGGCAAAGGCATGGCCCTCGCGGATCGCCACCGGCGTCAGGTTCACGCGGTCGGTAACATCGCCCACGGCGTAGATGTGCGCCACAGAGGTTTGCGAGGATGCGTTGACGGCAATCGCACCGCCGGCATTCAGCGCCACGCCGGCCTTGTCGAGCCCCAGCCCGGCGACGTTCGGTGTGCGGCCCAGCGCCAGCAGGACGGCATCCGCCTCAAGTTGTTCTCCGCCCGAGAGCGTGACCGCATGGCGGCCCGGCCTGTCGATATTTGTGATGGTTTGTCCCAGCACCAGGCGAATACCGCGCTGCTCGTAGGCGCTGCGGACGGCATTACGCAAATCCTCGTCAAAACCGCGCAGGATGTTGTCGCCCCGGTGGGCGAGCGTGACCTTGCTGCCCAGCCCCGCGAAAATTCCGGCAAACTCGACCGCGATGTAGCCGCCCCCGGCAATCACGATGTGCTCCGGCTGCTGCGGCAGATCGAAGACCTCGTTCGATGAAATCGCATGTTCGACGCCCGGCAAGGCAGGCATGTAGGGATGTGCGCCGGTGGCAATCAGGATGGTGCCGGCACGGATGCGGCGTCCGTCAGCGATGAGGCGGACGGTGTGGGCATCTTCCAGCACGGCGCGAGAGCGGACGAGATCGACACCGGCATTGGCCTGGGTTTTTGCGTAGATCGCCTCCAGCCGGGTGATTTCCTTTTCCTTGGCCGCGACCAGGGTTGCCCAATCGAAGGTCGCCGGCGGAACGTGCCAGCCAAATCCGGCCGCATCATCGAACTCGCCCGAAAAGCGCGAGGCATAAACATAGAGTTTCTTCGGCACGCAGCCCCGGATCACGCAGGTGCCGCCAACGCGGAATTCCTCGGCCAGCATCACCTTTGCGCCGTGGCTGGCCGCCATGCGTGCCGCCCGGACACCGCCTGACCCCGCTCCGATCACGAAAAGATCGACGTCAAATCCGCTCATATCGTGCCTCCCGCGCGGCAAGATTCAGCATCGCCACCGATGCGCCGACCGTCGCAATCCACCAAGCCTGCCAGGCGCCATGGCTGACCGCCGCAATCGACAATGCGGCGGCGGCAAAGGCAATGGCAAGGGGCCGAACGATGATGGGCAGGCGGATTATCGTTTGAATCGCCACCAGCACTACCACGACGCCGAGAATTGCACCCACGACGCCCAGTTCAACCCATACCTGAAGGAAAGCATTGTGCGGATGGCCCGCGCCCAGCATCCGCCGCAACGGTTCAGCGACATCGGCAACCAGCGGAAGATCCGCCATTCGGGTGCTGGCGTTGAAACCGCTGCCCAACAGGGGCTTCTGCTGCACGGCCGCACCAAAGCTTTGCCAGATGGCGATCCGGTCGCCCGCGTGGGCGCTTTCAGATGCCGCAATGACATGGGCGGGGGCAAGACGCGCCGCCACATTGCCGAGCCACGGCGCAACGAGGATCAGCCCCGCCGTGCCGAGACCGAGGCTTGAGAGCACAAAGCGCGGCACGATCAAGCCTGCACCGCCGGCCAGAAGTCCGGCCAGCAACCCCAGTTTCGCCGCCCCGCTTTCCGAGGCGACGATAGCGGCGGCCAGCAACGCCAGCGACAAAATGCCTGGCCAGCGCCGCCCAGCCGGCAGAAGCGCAAACATCGGCGCGGTCAGCAGCAGCCCTGTAACGACAGCGCGATTGAGGACGTAGGTATCAGGCCGGATGCGAAAGGTGCGGCGAAAGACCATGCCGGTTGCCAGATCCGCCATGGCCGCCAGAGAGGCCAGCGCGATGCCGGCGGCCAGCAGATAGCCCAACCGGCGCGGCGGAGCGGCAGCATAGGCCAGCCCCAGCGCCAGAGCGCCCAGCGCCGGCACCGCCGCCTCGCCCAGACCAAGCGCGGTGGTGCGCGGCACTGGCGACCAGAGAAGGCTGAGAAAGGCCCAGACGATGAAGGCGCTGCCGGCCAGGGCCAGCTTCGGCCAAGGGGAAGCCAGACAAAGGCGCATGGCGCCCGCCCCCCCGGACCGGCAGGCGCCGACCACGGCGAGGATCGCCGCGAGCACCACCATGAATGCTGCGGACTTGTTGGCCACGAACATGCCGATGGGCAGGCCGAGGCCGGCGACGATGGCGGACGCATCCGTGAAGGGATCGGGCCGGTGGTCCGCCGTCATGGCAACGGGATCAGAGATCGACGCCGAGCTTCTTCATTTCCTGACGCAGCTTGTCCACGACGAACTGGCTCACGGTCAGGTTGAACTGGTCGAGACCACGGAACATGTCCTCAAGGATCGCCGGCTGGGAGGAGACGAACTTCTGCCCGGCCGGTGATTTGAAGAACGCGTCGATTTCCTTGAGCTCCGCCTCGCTCAGGCGGGCGGCAAAGGCTTCGCCGGCTATCCGCATCGCCTCGTTCTGCTGGGCGGCGAATTCAGGCTGGAGCGTCTTGATCGCCTCATCAAGCTTGCCGGCAATGTCGGGACGCGTCTGGATAAACAGCTGGCGCGCCTTGACCACCATCTCCGGCACGATGGCGCCGATGGAGCGGCCCATGCCGGAGTCCTGCACCACGGAAATCGCCAACGCCAGATGGCTTGGCGAAACGCGCGGGGCCGCAGCCGGTGCAATGGCCGGCGGGGCAGCGACGGGCTGCTGCTGCGCCGTGGCGACGCCGAGGCCGGCGGCCAGCACGAGGCCCATGGAAATACCGCGCAGGGCGGCGACATTCATTGTACGGCTCATGACCGATCCTCAGAAATTGAAAGTGTGCTCTAGGACGTCCTGTCCATTCGGGCAACCCCGTTCTGGGATGCGACATATGCGGCAGAACAAAGGCCGATGAACAGTCCATGCTCCACAACGCCCGGAACAGCGGCCAGACGCTCCGCCAGACGGGCGGGCTGTTCGATGCGTCCGCCGTGATCCACCCCGTTGGCATCCTCCAGCCGGGCATCGACGATGAGGTTGCCCTCGTCGGTCACGAATCGCACGCCATCCTTCATGCGCGGCACGAGGCGGCAGGCGAGCCCTTCTTCGGCAAATGCCGCCGTGATGGCGCGCCGCGTCGTCTCCTCGGCAAAGCGCACGACTTCAACGGGAAGCGGAAAGCGGCCCAGCGCCGACACGATCTTGCTGTCATCGGCAATCACCACCATCATCTTCGAGGCGCTGGCGACGATTTTCTCCCGCAGATGCGCGCCGCCGCCGCCCTTGATGAGGTTCATGGCCGGATCAATCTCGTCGGCGCCATCGATGGTCATGTCGAGTTCAACGAGATCATCGAGCGTTGCCAGCGGAATGCCCAGACTTTCGGCCTGGCGGCGCGTTGCTTCCGAGGTCGGCACCCCGACCACAGACAGACCACCTGCCACAGCCTCTCCCAGAAGATCGACAAAGTGCTTGGCGGTCGAGCCGGTGCCGAGGCCGAGTTTCATGCCGGGCCGCACCAGTTTCAGCGCCTCGGCCGCTGCCGCCCGCTTCATCGCTTCCATGCTCATGCCGCTCTCCTGTGCTGCGGCGGCAATAGCCTATTTCGCAGGCGACGTGCAAACGACCTCGCGATCATTCTGCACGTAGCACACGCTCATTTCACCGCTCTGCCGGTCGATTCGGAAAATGCCCGCCTCAGACAGGTGATGCGAGGCAACGAGCCCGAAATCTCCCGGCGCGGTGCCCGGCGCTGGGCCCTTGGCCCCCTCCCCCGCCGGATAGCAGATGGTGACGCCCACCGCGCCGTCCTTCAGGCCGAACTGGCAGGCGCCCACCTCGCCGGTCTGGCGGTTCACGCGATAGATGCGATTGAGACCCTGATGGGGCGCGGAGACAAATTCATAGCTTTGCGCCAGCGCATCCGCAGCCGGCGCGACAATGGCAAGGGTGAGCAGGACGGATCTCATCGCGGGGCCTCCTTAGACGGGAATCAACTTGGCGCGGCCCCGCGAATATGCGAACCGGCAGCGAGCCTGTCCAATGCCGCGATGCCGAAAGGTTGCCCATGTCCCGCCTGATCGTTTTCGACCTTGATGGAACCCTGGTCGATTCCGCCCCCGATCTCATCGGCTCGCTCAACGCAGTTCTGGCGATGGAGGGCATTGCGCCGGTGCCGGTGGAAAAGGCCCGCGATCTTGTGGGCGCCGGCGTGAAAGCCCTGCTGGAACGCGGACTGGCCGTCGCCGGACGAACCGTAAGCCCCGAACGTTTCCAGCAGTTGTTTGATGCGTTCTTTGCCCATTACGCCGACCATATCGCGGACAGGACACGGCCTTATCCCGGCGTGATCGAGGCGCTGGAGACGCTGAAAGCCGAGGGCTGGCGCTTTGCCATCTGCACCAACAAGCTTGAGACGCTATCGGTGAAGCTCGTTGCCGAACTCAGGCTGACCCACTGGTTTGCGGCCAATTGCGGCGGCGATACCTTCTCCTTCAGGAAGCCGGACGCGCGTCACCTCACCGAGACCATTCGCATGGCAGGCGGGGCGGACATCGCCATCATGGTCGGCGATTCCGAAACGGACGTGACCACCGCGCGCAACGCCGGGCTGCCGGTCATCGGTGTGCCCTTCGGTTACACGCCGGTGCCGATGGTGGACCTGAAACCCGACGTTCTGATCACCGCGTTCAGCCAGCTTGCAGCGGCGGTGCGGTCAATTTCCGCCTAAAAGCCGCGTCCCGAAACTGGCAGCGCCCTGATCTGCCGGCTGAACCACGGCGCGGAAGCTGGCAAAAAGGTCGCGTCCCAGATCGAGCGGCCCGTTGGCAAGGGGCAGAACCGCCGCCTCGCGGGCCGCGAAGGTTTTGGCATCGGCGACCGTCAGAATGCCCGCTTCGGTGTCCACCGTCACAACATCGCCATCACGCAGACGCGCGAGCGGCCCCCCCATCGCTGCTTCCGGCACAACATGCAGCGCTGACAAAACCTTGCCTGAGGCACCGGACAGCCGCCCGTCCGTGACCAGCGCCACCCGGTGGCCGCGATCCTGGATGAGGCCCAGCATCGGCATCAGCGAATGGAGTTCGGGCATTCCGTTGGCTTTGGGACCCTGAAAGCGCACCACAACAACGACATCGCGGTTGAGCTGCCCGGCTCGGAAGGCTTCCTCGACCTTTTCAGGATCATCAAACACCGCCGCTGCTGCGGTCAGGCTGCGGTACTCGGGCTTGACGGCGGAGGCCTTGACCACCGCCGTGCCCAGCGCCCCCTTCACCACGGCCAGCCCGCCGTTGGCTTCGAAGGGCGCGGCAACTGTGCGGATGATCGTGGGATGTTCGCCGGCTGCGGGCGCATCCCGCCAGCCGAGTTCCCGTCCCATCATGAAGGGTTCGCGCAGATGATCGGCGAGACCGTGGCCCGCTACTGTCTCGATATCGACATGCAGCAGGCCGGCGCCGGCCAGTTCCGCCATCACGCTGGCGATGCCGCCCACGGCCTGGAACTGGTTCACGTCCGCCGCGCCGTTGGGGTAGACGCGGGCGAGCAGCGGCACCGCCTCGCCGATGGCGGCGAAATCCTCAAGCGTGATCAGGATGCCGGCAGCCCTCGCCATCGCCACGAGGTGGATGAGGTGGTTGGTGGAACCGCCCGTCGCGTTGAGGCCGATCATCGCGTTCACGATGGAACGGGCATCGATCATTTCGCCGACACCCAGGCCATCCTTCGTGCGGGCCAGTGCCAGATCGACCGCGCGCGCGGTCAGCGCATCGCGCAACGGTGTACCCGGTGGCACGAAGGCCGCGCCGGGCACATGCAGGCCCATGAATTCCATCATCATCTGGTTGGAATTGGCCGTGCCGTAGAAGGTACAGGTGCCCGGCGCGTGATAGCTTTTCATCTCGGAGGCGAGCAGCGCATCCCGTCCCACCGTGCCCGCCGCATATTCCTTGCGCACGCGCACCTTCTCATCATTGGACAGACCAGACGGCATCGGCCCCGCCGGCACGAACACCGCCGGCAAGTGGCCGAAGGTGAGCGCGCCGATGACCAGACCCGGCACGATCTTGTCACACACCCCGAGAAACAGCCCCGCATCGAAGACATTGTGGCTGAGGGAAACCGCCGTCGCCATGGCGATGACATCGCGCGAGAACAGGCTCATCTCCATGCCCGGCTGGCCCTGCGTCACGCCATCGCACATGGCGGGAACGCCGCCCGCAACCTGTGCCGTCGCGCCCTTTTTGCGCGCGGCCTCGCGGATCAGTGCGGGATAGGTCTCATAGGGCTGGTGGGCAGAGAGCATATCATTATAGGCCGTGACGATGCCGATGTTCGGTGCCTCGCCGCCGGCCACGCGCGCCTTGTCGAGCACGGAACAGGCCGCCGCCGCATGGGCGATGTTGCCGCAGGAGAGCGCCCGGCGCGGCGGGTGGTGCGCGCGGGTAAACGCGATACGCGCCAGGTACTCCTCCCGCGTCTTGCCGCTGCGCCTTGCAATCTCGTTGGTTACGGCAGCGATGCGGGTGTCTAGTTTTGTCATGGGGGGATCCGGCCTGATGCGACGTTGCGACGAAAGTAGAGTCGCGCCCGGTGTTTGCCAAGGCATCAGTTGACGGAGCAGAAAGCGGGTGGATTCAGCCTTGCAAAGTGCTGCACCTCTGGCCACCCTGTCGATCTGATCGGGAGGGACCATGAGACCGGCCGGGCGCGGAGACCTTGATTCGCTCTATTTCACCTATCCCAAGTTCGCCGCACGGCGCGTGGCCGAGCAGGATGGTGCCCACCCGATCCATCCGGTCGTCATTGTCGGCGCCGGTCCTGTGGGCATGACAGCGGCGCTGTCGCTGGCGCGGCATGGTGTCCGCTCGGTGCTGGTCGACAACAAGGATACTTTCAACGATGGCAGCCGCGCCACCTGCATCGCGCGCCCGAGTTTCCAGATTTTCCAGCAGATCGGCGCCGTCGAGCCGTTTCTCGAAAAGTCGCTCGGCTGGACGCGCGGGCGCAGTTACTATCGCGGTTCGGAGATTTTCCGGCTGGTGATGCCGCACGCTGACAGCGAGCGCTTTCTGCCGATGTACAATCTCCAGCAGCAATATACCGAGCAATTTCTCTACGATGCCTGCGCAGCGCAGCCGGATCTGATCGAATTTCGCTGGCAGAGCGAAGTCACCGGCATTGAGACGCGGGCGGATGGCGCGACGCTGACCGTGGCCACCCCCACCGGCGATTATCCGCTCGCGGCGCGCTACGTTCTGGCCGCAGACGGCGCCCGCAGCGCCATCCGCACGTTGCTCGGCCTCCGACTTCAGGGCACCAATTATGCCGGGCGCTACGTTATCGCCGACGTGCAGATGGAGCATGATTTCCCCACCGAGCGCCGGGCCTTCTTCGAGCCGAAGGGCAACCCCGGCGGCACAGTGCTGATGCACAAGCAGCCCGACAACATCTGGCGGGTCGATTACCAGTTGAAGCCAGGCGAGACGCCGGAAGAAGCAACGCGCGAGGAGAACATCCGTGCCCGCGTCGGTGCGATACTCGACGACATCGGTCATCGGGGCCCCTGGGACCTCGAATGGTGGAGTATTTATACCGCCAATACGCTCTGCCTCGACGACTACCGGCACGGGCCGGTGCTGTTCATCGGCGATTCGGGACATATCGTGCCGATTTTCGGGGTGCGCGGGCTCAATAACGGCCTGGCGGACGCCCACAACGCCGGCTGGAAGCTTGCCTATGTGCTGAAGGGGCTGGCCGATGAAAAGCTGCTCGACAGCTACAGCCCCGAGCGGCGCGGCGCGACGCTGGATGTCTTTGCCAACGCCACCAAGTCGACCCGCTTCATGACGCCGCCATCGCGCGGCTGGGCGCTGGTGCGCGAAGCCGTGCTGTCGCTGGCACTGCGCGAGGATTTCGCCAAGGAATTCGCCAATCCGCGCCAGATGACGGCCTATACCTATTCTGACAGTCCGCTGACGCGGTTTGCCGCGCGTGACGGGGACTTTGACGGCGGAGCAGTCTGCGGCGCGGCCTCGCCCAATGCGCCGCTTGACGATGGCAGCTTCCTGCTCGACCATGCCGGCAAGGGCTTTGTCGGCCTGTTCTTCTGCGCGCGTGAAAAGGACGCGCCCACGACGCTGATCGAAGCCCTGCGGAAGGCCGATCCAGCCTTCACCGCGCTCGTGATTACGGCGGAAGGCGGGCGCCTTGCCGATCCGCAAGGTGCGATTGCGCGCATCTTTGCAGCGAAGACCGGTTCAGCCTATCTGCTGCGACCCGATCTGCATGTCGCGGGCCGCTGGCTGACACTCGATGCCGGCGAGATGACCGCGGCGCTGGCAACTTGTCTGGGGAAGAACTGATGGCGGACCTGCCTTTTGCCGATCTCGAAATCGCTTATGAGCGCCTTGCCGAGGCGCTGGATCTTGCCGGCCCCGCCAACGAAGCGCTGTTCCTCACCAAGCTGGCGCTGCTTCATGTGCAGCGTAGCGGCAATCTGCCGGCTTTTCTCAACGCCGTCGATGCGGCGCTGCGAGACCTGCCGGCGTCGCCCCCTTCCAGCGCGTCGGGATGACGCCGAAGGCCCCTTCGTTGTTGGCGGCGCGTTCAGGGCCGCTCGTCATGGTCCGGCTTGCGGTGGTGTGCCGCAAGTGCCTCATTTCAACCTGATGTTCTGACGTGGATGGCCCGCCTTCGCGGACCATGACGTGAAAGCGTGGCGGCGGCGGCGCTTAGCGCTCCAGCCGTGCCATCAGGCTGGAAGTATCCCAGCGCTTGCCGCCCATTTTCTGCACTTCTGCATAGAACTGGTCGACCAGCGCGGTTACGGGCAGATTGGCGCCGTTGCGGCGGGATTCATCCAGCACGATGGCGAGATCCTTGCGCATCCAGTCAACCGCGAAACCGAAATCGTACTTGCCCTGGTTCATCGTCTTGCCGCGATTTTCCATCTGCCAGGAGCCGGCAGCGCCTTTGGAGATGACATCGAGCACGGCCTCCATGTCGAGGCCGGCCTTCTTGCCGAAGTGGACCCCCTCGGCGAGGCCCTGCACCAGCCCCGCAATGCAGATCTGGTTGACCATCTTGGTCAACTGGCCGGCACCGGGCGCGCCAAGGCGACGGCAGGCACGGGCAAAGGCCATGATCACCGGCTCAACAGTCGCGTAGGGTTCGGCATCGCCGCCGCACATCACCGTGAGAACGCCGTTCTCGGCGCCCGCCTGCCCGCCCGAGACCGGCGCATCGATGAAATGAAAGCCGCGCTTTTGCGCTTCTGCGTAGAGCTCGCGTGCAACAGCCGCGCTTGCGGTCGTGTTATCGACGAAGATTGCGCCCTTCTTCATGCCGTGGAAGGCGCCATCGGCGCCGATGGTGACAGCGCGAAGATCATCGTCGTTGCCGACACAACAGAACACAAAATCCTGCCCCTCGGCGGCGGCCTTTGGCGTCGGCGCCGATTTTCCGCCGAACTCTGCGGTCCATTTGGCGGATTTGGCCGCACTGCGGTTGTAGACCGTCAGATCATGGCCACCCTTGTTCTTAAGATGGCCGGCCATCGGATAACCCATCACGCCCAGCCCCAAAAACGCAACCTTCGCCATTGTCCGCTCCATGTTCGCCGTGCCGGCAGTTGTATGACAAGCTCATTAGGCTGTCCGACGCCCAAGATAAAGGGGCGCGCGCGCCGCAATAGCCCGTTGTGTGACAAAATTTCTTTTCCATCCCCTCAACCCACGGCATAGGGTGCGGCGCGGAAGCCGGGCTTTTCACCCGGTCACGTTCAGGAGCCTTCGATGAGCCAGCAGGATGCCATCCTCGCCGCCCTTGCCAGAATTGCCGGGCCGGACGGAACAACACCGCTTCCACAATCGGGGGCGCTGTCGGCGATCACGGTGGCGGCGGGCAAGGCGTATTTCTCCATCGCGGTCGATCCGGCCAGGGCCGGCGCCATGGAGCCGATGCGCAAGGCTGCCGAGCAGGCCGCCGCAGCCGTTGCAGGGCTCAAGGGCGCGGTCGTGACCCTGACGGCGGACAAGGCGCCGGCGCCTGCCGCTACGGCTGCCCAGCCGCAATCGGGAAAACGCGCACCGCATGGCGTCAAGCTGGAGGTTCCCGGCGTCAAGCACATCATCGCGGTGGCGAGTGGCAAGGGCGGCGTCGGCAAGTCGACGACTTCGGTCAATCTGGCGCTGGCACTGCAACGGCTGGGGCAGAAGGTCGGCGTTCTCGATGCGGATATCTATGGCCCGTCGATGCCCAAGCTGCTCGGCATCAAGGGCCGCCCCACGATGGGCGAGAACAAGATGCTCCGGCCCATGGAAGGTTATGGCCTCAAGGTCATGTCCATCGGCTTTCTTGTGGACGAGGACAGCGCGATGATCTGGCGCGGACCGATGGTGATGGGCGCGCTGCAACAGATGCTGCGCGAGGTTGCCTGGGGCGACCTTGACGTTCTGGTGGTGGATATGCCGCCGGGCACAGGTGATGCGCAACTGACCATGGCGCAGAACGTGCCGCTTGCCGGGGCTGTGATCGTTTCCACCCCGCAGGATCTTGCGCTGATTGATGCGCGGCGCGGGGTTGCCATGTTCCGTAAGGTTGATGTGCCCATTCTCGGTGTGGTCGAGAATATGGCCACGTTCGTCTGCCCCAACTGCGGCGCAACGCACGACATCTTCGGCCATGGCGGTGCACGCAAGGAAGCGGAGCGGATCGGCGCCCCCTTCCTCGGCGAAGTGCCGCTGGCCATGACGATCCGCGAGAAATCCGATGCCGGGCGCCCTATCGTGGTGACTGAACCCGATGGTCCCCATGCGGCGGCCTACATGACCATCGCGCGTGGCGTGCTTGAACGACTGCACGCGGGAGCGGGACAGAGGAAAACACCCTCCATCATCTTCGATCACTAATGAAAACGGGCCATATTCACTGCTTTTTTAGAAAAAATTCCACGATGCCGGGCCGTTAACGCAAAAAATCCATTGCGTGACCGCGCGCATCCGCGCTTTAACAATCACACAATGCAGGAGGGAGCCTGCGCTGTCATCTCGCATAAAAAATGTCTTTGGAGGACAAAGAATGAAGCGTCGTCAGTTTCTCACCGCCGGCGCGGCTCTTGGCGCATCCGCCGTTGCCGCACCCGCGATTGCCCAGTCCAGCCCGGAAGTGAAATGGCGTCTGACGTCGAGCTTCCCGAAGTCGCTCGACACCATCTATGGCGCGTCCGACGTCCTCGCCAAGTATGTGTCTGAGGCGACCGACGGCAAGTTCCAGATCCAGGTGTTTGCGGCGGGCGAAATCGTCCCCGGCCTTCAGGCTGCCGACGCTGCCAGCACGGGCACGGTCGAGGTGTGCCACACGGCACCGTATTACTATGTCGGCAAGGATCCGACCTGGGCTTTCGGAACCGCCGTTCCCTTCGGCCTCAACGCACGCCAGCAGAACGCGTGGATGATGCACGGCGGCGGTATGCAGCTGATGAACGAGTTCTATGCCAAATCGAATCTTATCGGCTTCCTCGGCGGCAACACGGGCTGCCAGATGGGTGGCTGGTTCCGCAAGGAAATCAAGACGGCCGCTGATCTCTCGGGCCTCAAGATGCGCATCGGCGGCTTTGCCGGCCAGGTGCTGACCAAGCTCGGTGGCGTGCCGCAGCAGATCGCCGGCGGCGACATCTATCCGGCGCTCGAAAAGGGCACGATCGACGGCGCCGAATGGGTCGGCCCCTACGATGACCAGAAGCTCGGCTTCAACAAGGTCGCGCCGTACTACTACTATCCGGGCTGGTGGGAAGGTGGCGCCATGCTGTCGTTCCTGACCAACCTCGAGAAGTTCAACGCCCTGCCGAAGAACTACAAGGCGATCTTCGAGGCTGCCGCTCATGTCGCGAACACCGACATGCAGGCCAAGTATGACGCCAAGAACCCGGCTGCCCTGATCGATCTCGTGCGCAACGGCGGCGCCCAGCTCCGCGCTTATCCGCAGGAAGTCATGGAAGCCTGCTACAAGTCGGCCAACGAAGTCTATAACGAGACCAACGCGAAGAATGCGGCCTTCAAGAAGGTCTATGATTCGCACATGGGCTTCCGCAACGACGGTTATCTCTGGTGGCAGATTGCGGAATACACCTTCGACAACTTCATGATCCGCTCGCGCCAGCGCGGCTAAACGATCAGCAATTGTCATGGAAACGGCGCCTTCGGGCGCCGTTTTTTGTTTGGGATCAATTATTTTTGACAGTGGCGCTTCGAGCTTGAAACGAACGCGCCCGCTACTAGTCTGGGCCCGCGCGTGCCGGGAAACTGGCGCCGCGATCAACAATTTTGGAGTTTGCTATGAAACGCCGTCAGTTTCTCACAGCGGGCGCGGGCCTTGCGGCGACCGCCGTGGCCGCCCCGGCCATCGCGCAGTCCCAGCCCGAAATCCGCTGGCGCCTGACTTCGAGCTTCCCGAAGTCGCTGGATACAATCTACGGCGGGGCCGAAGTGTTCGCCAAGTATGTCTCCGAGGCGACAGACGGCAAGTTCCAGATTCAGGTGTTCGCGGCGGGTGAAATCGTTCCGGCACTCCAGGCGCTGGATGCCGTGCAGAACAGCACGGTCGAGGTTTGCCACACCTGCCCGTACTACTTCATCGGCAAGGATCCGACGATGGCCTTCGGCACCGCCGTGCCGTTCGGGCCGAACTCCCGTCAGCAGACCGCCTGGATGATGCACGGCGGCGGCATGCAGCTGATGAACGAGTTCTTCAAGAGTTACAATGCCTATGCTGTTCTCGGCGGCAACACAGGCACCCAGATGGGCGGCTGGTTCCGCAAGGAAATCAAGACGGTCGCGGACATCAACGGTCTCAAGTTCCGCATGGGCGGCTTTGCCGGCATGGTGCTGTCCAAGCTCGGCGCGGTGCCGCAGATGATCGCCGGCGGTGACATCTATCCGGCGCTGGAAAAGGGCACGATCGACGGTGCCGAATGGGTCGGCCCCTACGACGACGCCAAGCTCGGCTTCAACAAGGTGGCGCCCTACTACTACTATCCCGGCTGGTGGGAAGGCGGCGCCATGATCCAGTTCATGTTCAATCTGGAAAAATACAACGCCCTGCCGAAGAGCTACAAGGCACTGATCGACGCTGCCGGCGTCTATGCCCACACCGACATGCAGGCCAAATATGACCAGCGCAACCCCGGCGCGCTGATCGAACTCGTCCGCAACGGTGGCGCCCAGCTTCGCGCCTTCTCGCCGGAGGTCATGGACGCCTGCTACAAGGCGGCGCAGGAGGTCTACACCGAGACCTCGGCCAAGAACGCCAACTTCAAGAAGGTTTATGAGGCGCAGGCCGCCTTCCTGAAGGATGCCTACCTCTGGTGGCAGGTTGCCGAGTACAACTACGACACCTACATGATCCGCGCCCGCCAGCGCGGCTGATCACGGTTTAAACCGACGAACGGAAACGGCGCCCTCGGGCGCCGTTTTTGTTTGCGTTGGTCTTTCGCGGTTGCGGAGCGCCGTGCCCAATCAGCACCGTAAGTGCCAAAAAAACGGGGCGGCGCCGCAGCACCGCCCCTGGTCAACATCGCCGGCCGGCATCCCGCCGTCAGAACTTCGGCGGGCCAAGGTCCAAGCCACCGGGGCCGCTGGGGCTGTCGAGACCGGGCGTCAGGTTCTGCAACTGCTGCAGCGCCTGGTTCGGATCCACCACCGGACGCGGCGGCTTCTTGGTGATCACCATCGAGGGCGTCAGCATCACCAGCGTGACCATCACGATCTGGATGATCACGAAAGGCACGGCGCCCCAGTAGATCTGGCCGGTGCTCACGCCTTCGGTCAGTTTGCCGGTCACACGGTCGTTGTAGGGTTCGCGCGGAGCAACCGATCGCAGGTAGAACAGCGCAAAGCCAAAGGGTGGATGCATGAAGCTTGTCTGCATGTTCACACCCATCATCACGCCGAACCAGACGATCATCGCCTTCTTGATTTCGCTGTCCGTCGTCAGGTTGAACGACTTCGCAATCTCAAGGGCCAGCGGATCGGTGGTGAAGACGGCTTCCGCTGCCGGACGGATCAGCGGGATGACAATGAAGGCCAACTCGAAGAAGTCGAGGAAGAAGGCCAGCAGGAACACTGCAATGTTGATCAGGATCAGGAAGCCGTAGAGGCCGCCCGGCAACGACTTCAGATGCTCCTCGACCCAGACATGGCCGTTCACGCCGTAGAAGGTGAGCGAGAAGATGCGCGCGCCCACCAGAATGAACAACACGAAGGCCGAGAGCTTGGCGGTCGATTCGGTTGCCTGCTTGATGATCTGGAAGTTGAAACGCTTGGGGTCATTGTCGAGGAAGCGCTTGAACGCCGCCAGCAGCAGCGCGCCCGCCGCGCCCATCGCGCCGCCTTCCGTCGGCGTCGCGACGCCGATGAAGATGGTGCCGAGCACGAGGAAGATGAGCGCCAGCGGCGGAACCATCACGAAGGTCACTTCCTGCGCGATCTTCGACAGGAAGCGCAGACCGAACAGCTTGGTGGTGATCCAGTTGAGGCAGGCGATGCTGAAGGCAACGCCAACCGCCACGGACATCGAGAGGATGACGAAATCGGCGCCGCCCTGCACGTTCGTGCCGGCCATGACGACGTAACCGGTAACGGCGGCGACCACGGTCAAGGTCAGCAGCGACAAAAGTCCACGCTCGTCACCGCCCTTGGCGGCCACACGGGCGATGCGTACGAGCGACACGAGCAGATAGACAACGAATGCTGCCAGCAGCGCCGCGCCGATCTTGTCGCCCCAGTCACCGGCAAAGCCGCTCGTGACGTGTGCAATCCAGCCGTTGCCGAAAACCGCGAGCAGCCCAAGGATGCCGGCGACGAGGAGGATGGCGTTGCCGCGCGAGAGAAGATCCCGCGCCTTCGGCTCGGTTTCCTTGAAGCCGATGGCGGCAACCGGCAGGCCGGGCGCCGCAGAAGGAAAAATCGTCGAAACGAGAAAGACATAGCCCGCATAGATGCCGGACAGCACGATGCCCGGCACGAAGGCGCCCTCGTACATCGAGCCAACATCCGCCGCCAACTGGTCGGCCAGCACGATCAGGACCAGCGAGGGCGGGATGATCTGCGCCAGCGTACCCGATGCGGCGATAACGCCCGAGGCCAAGCGGCGGTCGTAGCCGTAACGCAGCATGATCGGCAGCGAGATGAGGCCCATCGAAATCACCGAGGCCGCAACAACGCCCGTGGTGGCAGCCAGCAATGCGCCGACGAAGATCACCGCATAGGCAAGGCCGCCACGGATGGTGCCGAAGAGCTGGCCGATGGTGTCGAGCAGGTCTTCCGCCATGCCGGAGCGTTCCAGCACCAGCCCCATGAAGGTGAAAAACGGTATTGCCAATAGCACGTCATTGGCCATGACGCCGCCGTAGAGCCGATCCGGCAAGGATTGGAGCAGCGGCCAGCTCAGCGTGATCACGCCGTTCGACAGTGGCGCCAGTTCAACGCCGATGACGAAGAAGGCCAGGCCGCAGGCGCCAAGCGCAAAGGCGACCGGATACCCCAGCAGCAGGAAGAACACCAGCGACGCGAACATAATCGGCGCAATGTTGTGGGCAATGAACTCAGCCATAGTCGGACCCCCCGGGCGCCGTAATCAGTGTTGCTTGGTTTCGGCGGAGGTGGCGGCACGTTCCGCCTCTTCCTTGCCCACGACCATCAGGCGCTCGGCCTCGGCTTCCGCCGCGGCATGGTGGCCGCCGGCGCCGAGGGTGTCGGGGATAAGCCCCTTCGACACGGCGACACGCTTGATGAACTCGGAAATGCCCTGGAGCAGCAGGAAGATAAAACCGGCGAGGATCAGGAACTTTGCGGGCCATTGCGGCAGGCCGCCGGCGTTGCTCGACTGCTCGTTCATCATGAACGAGCGCCAGAAGAACGGCCAGGAGGTGACGATCATCACAAGGCACATCGGAATCAGGAACAGGCCATGGCCGATGAATTCGATGGCCCGGCGCCAGGACTGCGGCAGCTTGGAGTTCACGATATCGATGCGGATGTGCTCGTTGCAGAGCAGCGTCCACGGCGAGCACAGCATGAACACCGCGCCGAACAGCAGCCACTGCGCCTCCAGCCAGGCGTTGGAGCTGGTGTTGAACACCTTGCGGATAATGGCATTGACGGCGGAGATGAGCACCGCGACCAGAATGAGCCAGGCAACGCTTTTGCCTAGCTTTTCGTTGAGCCAGTCAATGGCCCGCGACAGTCGCATAAAGCCTGCCATCTGAAACACACTCCGCCTGTTTTGTTATTGCGTCGGGACAGCCAATGGCCGCTCCCCACCCCAACGTGTCAGTGTTCTTACACAGGCTTTTTTCATGCGACAATATGTCTAGGCCGCAAAAACGTCACTTTCCCCCAAGCCGCGCCTCGGCTTCTTTTTTGCGCACACGTTCGCGGTGCAGGGTGTAAACGCCGCTGGCGACGATGATGGCCATGCCGAGAAGCGCGACCGCATCCGGCAGATCGCCGAAGACCAGAAAGCCGATGATGATGGCCCAGATGACGCCGCTGTAGCGGAAGGGCGCAACCAGAGACAGATCCACCCCACGACAGCCGATGATCAGCAGGAGGTTGCCCGCCGTCAGCAACACCGCCGCCAGCGCGGAAAAAGCAAACGGCGTTGCGGCAAACGGCTTCCAGGGCGTGACGAGGTTCAGGACCAGGCCGCCGGCCAGCGACCCCAGCGCCGTCCCCAGCGCAACGACAACGGAAGGGATATGATCGCCCAGCTTGCGCGTTGCGATGTCGCGCGCGGCAACGCAGGCCACGCAGGCAAGGCCAAGCAGCGCGCCGGTCATGTAGGCAGGCTGGGCCGATTCACTGCTGCCGGGCTGGATAACCAGCAGCACGCCGAAAAAGCCTGCGGCAATCGCGCTCCAGCGCCGCCAGCCCACCCGCTCGCCAAACAGAAAGATGGCGATGATGGTAATGAACAGCGGCGTGACCATCAAAACGGCCGTGAGGTCCGCCAGCGGCATCATGCCGAGGGCCGAAATGAAGGTGATCGCCGTGAGGGATTCCAGCGCCGAACGCAGCAGCACCAGCGGGCTCAGCAAATCCTTGAGGTGGCTCCCCTGCCCCTTCGCAAATACGATCATCAGCGCGAATGAGACCGCAAAAACGCCGCGCACCGTGAGGAATTGCGCGACCGGCCAGGATTGACCGACGTATTTTGCCATGGCATCCGAAAAGACAAAAATGCTCGACGCTATGGTGATCGCCAGCATTCCGCGGGCGTTGGGAGACAGGGTGTCGAACACGTTCATTCCATTCCGGCTGCGCCGGTTAGCCGCCGGTCACGCTCATGTGGCGGCCCACGGCGGGCTTGCGGGTGTCTCTATCGATAATGAAATCATGCCCCTTGGGCTTGCGGCTGATGGCCGCATCAATGGCTTCAAGCACCGGGCCATCGCCTTCAGACGCGCGCAGCACCTTGCGCAGATCGGCCGAATCTTCCTGCCCCAGACACATATAGAGTGTGCCGGTGCAGGTGAGGCGCACACGGTTGCAGCTTTCGCAGAAGTTGTGGGTCATCGGCGTGATGAAGCCGACGATGCCGCCCGTCTCGCGCAGGGTCGCATAGCGCGCCGGCCCGCCAGTGCGATAATCGCTGTCCTCGAAAGTGAAGTGCGACATGAGATCGGCCTTCAACTGCGAGATCGGCAGATATTGATCGACCCGTGCGACCTCCATCTCGCCCATCGGCATCACCTCGATGAAGGTGATGTCCATGCCCTCGCCATGCGCCCAACGGATCAGCTCGGGAATTTCCCGATCATTGAAGCCCTTCAGTGCCACGGTGTTGATCTTGACCCTGAGGCCCGCCTCGCGCGCGGCCCTGATGCCGCCGAGCACCTTGTCGAGATCACCCCAGCGCGTGATCTCGCGGAACTTGTCGGCATCACGCGTATCGAGTGAGACATTGACGCGGCGGACGCCGCAATCAGCGAGCTCGGCGGCGTGGCGGGCGAGTTGCGAACCATTCGTGGTCAGGGTCAACTCATCCAGCGCGCCAGTCGTCAGATGACGCGACAAATCTCGGAACAGGCGCATGATATCGCGCCGTACCAGCGGCTCGCCGCCGGTGATGCGGAGCTTGCGCACCCCGCGCGAAACGAACAATCCGCAAAGCCGCGACAGTTCCTCCAGCGACAGAAGGTCCTGCTTGGGCAGGAAGGTCATGTGCTCCGACATGCAATACGTGCAGCGGAAATCGCAGCGATCCGTCACGGATACGCGCAAATAGGTCACATCCCGTCCGAACGGATCAGTCAAGGCAGCCTTGGGGGGCGAAGTCGAGACCTCTTTCAAGGGAAACTCCAGGCCGAAACGGTCGGCGTCAGGTGAAGATGGGCAGAAATGCTGCAATCCGCAACCCTTGTCGCCGCGCGAGCCGACACCATTGCACCATCACAAAAACGAAAAGGGCCGGCGAACCGGCCCTGATCCCTGAACGCCACAGGCCCGCTTAGCGGACCACAACCACGCGGGTGCCAACCTTCACGCGGTCGTAGAGGTCCACGACGTCATCGTTCAGCATACGGATGCAGCCCGAGGAAACGGCCTGACCGATCGTCTCCGGCTCGTTGGAGCCATGGATGCGATAGAGCGAGGAGCCGAGATAGAGCGCGCGCGCGCCAAGCGGATTCTCCGGCCCGCCCTTCATATGGCGCGGCAGATCGGGACGACGCTTCAGCATCTGGGGTGGCGGTGTCCAATCCGGCCACTCGGCCTTGCGGGTGATGGCCTTGGTGCCGCCCCACTCGAAGCCCGGGCGGCCGACGCCGACGCCGTAGCGAATCGCGCGGCCATTGCCAAGAATGTAATACAAACGGCGCTCGACCGTGGAGACCACGATGGTGCCTGGCGCGAACTTGGACGAATACGCCACTTCCTCGCGGGGAACCGGCGTCGCCTTCGCGCGAGTGTCCTGATAGGGCTCGATCGGCTCACGGGTCAGCGGGTCGATCTCGTAAGCGACAGCGGCGGGTGCAAGCGCAGCCCCGAAAGCCACTGCCAGTAGGGTCGCATGGAGACGACGCATGGCGGCATACCTCTCGTGAAATTGAATCGCGGGCGGCGCTATGACCGCTGCTGAGTGACACATCCATTCAAACGAACGCGTTGACAAGCGCGCCAACGCACATTTCAACGCGATCCTAACAGGTTGGTTCCAGCCGTTGCCATGCTGCAACAATTCTTTTTCTCATCCTTGACTTCACCCGCCAGCCTTTCTAGGAAGGCGCTTCCTGAATCGGGCGCGTAGCTCAGCGGAAGAGCACTTCGTTCACACCGAAGGGGTCACAGGTTCGATCCCTGTCGCGCCCACCATTCTCAAACGCCGGACAGAGCGTTGAGATATAGGACAAATTTCAAGTTTTGGATGACAGTCCTGATCGTTGGATTCGCCCCCGGGTTGATCGGCCCCCACAGATGTGGTCCGGTCAGGGTGTCAGAGCATTGACGGTCTGGCGCCAGCGCAGGGATAAAGACCTCCACGACCGACGGCCTGCATCCGGGCGATCCGTATGGACGCATGGTGTGGTTTTGGTGCAGCATTTCATTTGAGGTGACCACTGCGCCAGCAATTGCCGATTTCGCAATCGACCTCGGAGAGACATGCGATGAGCACAATCCACATAACCAAAGATGTCAGCGGCACGGTCGGAAAATATGTCGCGCATGTCGACGGCATCGATGGCGAGGCCAAGATCACCTTCACCGTGCGCGGCGAAAACTGATCAGCGCCGATCACACCATCGCGCCGGATGCGATGCGTGGCACCGGCGCAGCCGCGGCACTGGTCGATTTCATGATCGCCGATGCACGCAGGAGCGGCTTCAGGATCATCCCGATCTGTCCCTACGTCCGCGCGCAGTACAAGCGTCATCCGGAATGGCAGGATGTCATGACTGTCGCCCCGGGCGTCGATCCAACAGCAGCGTGAAAGCATCACTTGCGGTTATGCAGATGAGACAGAAGCCGGACGTTCACGGTGTCTTTAAAGCAGGGGCGACCCAATGAGCCTTTGCGAGGACCAAATTGTTTACTTGTTGGGCCTGTCGGACTGTGATCCATTGAGCCCCTTCGGCATAGCCTCTGAACATATCACATCCGCATCCGGTTGAAGAAAGGCGGGGGACCCTGCCGTTACCGTCGCAGCCCAGCCTTTCCGGTCGGAAAGAGTGCTGACCAGGGCCCAGCCGGGGATCACCCGATCGACGCGAACCAAGGCATCCGTGGGCAGCGACCCGACAGGTTTGCCGCCCGGCGTGCGAAACAATCTGTGCGCATTCCCATCAGCCAGTTTTGCTGTACGGCACAGCTTGCGCCATTCAGAGCTGACCTGTGCGAGCCCGACAGTCTCGGCGGTCTTGCGCCAGAGGCTGGATGGCAGTGCTGCATCCCTTAGCCATTTCTCTGCCGATGCGACGCCCCGGTTCTTGAGCGAGCGGGCAAGCACCCCGCTCACCAGCGCTGCCGCGCCGGACGTGCCGTTGGCGGCAGCGTAAGGCGCTCGCCGATCGCCGGTCACTGCCGTAATTCTCAGACCCGGCGCGTTGACCTTGACGCAAGGGCCGAAGTTGCTGAACCCCGGCGTTTCATCATCCGGTCCGGTTGCAGCTACCGTGACCGCCTCTTTGGCAGATGCCGGAGAAAACCGGCACGCATCCTCCGCGTTGTTGCCCGCAGCCACGACCACCACCACGCCGTTTTCCGTCAGCGTCGCAACCGCATCGTTGATCTTGCGGGACCATTTTCCGATAAGGCTCATATTGGCGATGATCGGCCTGCCGTCGCGCGTGTCCTGCTCGGTCACGAGCAACCATTCCACGGCTTCAACAAGGCTGCCGCTGTCACCCGTCCTGTCGCGCTCGCAGGGCAGAACCACCACATCAACCAATTCAGCCTTTGGGGCCGATCCGGTCGTGCGCCCCATGATCAGTGACGCCATCTCCGTGCCATGCCCGGCGCAGGAGGCGAGGTCGTCGGCCTCCCGCCGTGTGAAATTGGCCCGCGTGATGATGCGTTTGCCGAAGTCAGCTGTAGAGGGCAAGGCGCCACTATCGAAAAGATAGATGCGCGCACTGTAATTGCCTGTCTCCCGGTCAAACCGCCCATCGAGCGGCAGGGATGGAGAGTCGAGGCGGTCCAAACCCCAGGACAGAGGCAGGCGCCCGCCCGCCGCCTTCAGCCTCGTGCTGGCATGGACCGTAGCCACCAGGGGATTGGACGACAGCGCAGCCATCTGATCGGCCGTGGCGCGAACAACCGCACTCCTGAGAAATTGGCGCTGTACCGAGCGAATCTGGTCGCCTTGCAATCCCAACCGCGCCGCAAGATCGATGATCGGGATATTTGCAAGGTCGAGCCCGGCGGTGGTGAACCCACCCAGATTGAAATCGACGATATATTGCCCTTCGATATCGAGCAGATCATCCGGCAGCAGGGCCGTGACCGGCAATTCCGGTAGCCCTTGCCAGCTCGGACGCAGGGGGGTGCGCGTGGTTGCGGCCACTGCCCCTACAGGGCGGGGCGCCGGCGAGGGACGGGAGATGCTGGCCACCCGGGGCTTGGGCGGAGCCGTTTTTGGCCGTCGCGGCGTCTCTGTCGCAGTGGGCCTTGGCCGGACAACGGGCGGCCTTGCTGGCCGCGCGATCTCGACTGTGACCTGCCACCACTTCTTTTTCCCCGGCTCGCCAGACGGAGGGCGAGCGGGAGGGACATAGGACGGGCTGCCGACGCATCGCGCGGGTTGCAACCTGCAATCGACAGGTTGTGTCTGGGCCTGCACATCCTGGCCGGCGCATACCAATGCCAGTATCAAGCCTATCAGTGCCGAGCCCCGATGCCAGCGCACGCAATCACAAACCTTTCAGATATTCCACGAGGTCGAGCTTCTGCTGGTGGCTCAGGCCGGTGCCGTATTCATGCCCGCCATTCCAGTTTCCGGTGATGACGATGCCCTGCTTGTCGTAGACATTGAAAATGAACGCCTTCGGGTTGCCGACCGCGTTCTTTGAGCCACCCTTGACCGTATCGAGCGTGCCGTCGAAATAGGCGAAGGTCTTGGGGCGCTCTTTTTGCGGCAGCATGAGATCGTACAAGGTGGGCACTGAGCCGTTGTGCAAATAGGGGGCCGTTGCCCAGATGCCGTTCAGCGGTCGTGCCTTGTACATCGGCAGCGGATTATCCGGCGCGAACAAGCGCGCGTTTTCAAGGAAGCTTGCGCACTTTGCCAACCGCGCACGCAATGGCGCCAGAGGATCCCTGCTCGCGCTTTGCCCCCAGATTCCCTCCCCTTCCTCCCCGAATGCATATTGGACAAGCTGTTCGCCCGCTGCCGCAAGCTGGTTTTCCGCGATGATCCGCAGCGTCGCCCACTTGCTGGATTTGAGATCACGCTGGATGAGAATTCGGAGCAGATCGGTTGTCACCGCGCGCTCCCCAAACGGCCGATCCCCTTTCGAGGAGGTGAGGCCCGCTGCGTTCATCTGCCCCTGCAAGCGGCCTGAAGGCACGACATGGGTCAGCGCGTTGCAGGCCATGCCCGGATCCGTGCCGATGAACTCAGCCGAGGGTGCATGGGTCGTCTCGAAAGCCTTGGGCTGCGTCGCCTTGTCGAACAGGGGCTGAAGGTAGATGTAACCCGAGGATGGATCGGCACTCTGGCCCGGCTTGCTTAGAAGGTGCAGCACCTTGGTGGTGTCGCCCGGGTCGAGCAGCCCGTGGCACCCCGCGCATTGGCTCTTGTAATGGACCGCTCCGCGCGCGCGCCGCGTCTCATCGAGCTTGCCGAACGCATCCGGCCAGCGCGGCGATTGCAATTCGGCCAGGGCTTGTTCCATCAACAGGATATTGTCGAGGCGGATGGACGTTTCGACATCATTGCCATTCTCGCCCAAAGACACATGGGCAAAAACCCCGAGCGCCTCAGTCCAGTTCCTGATCAGCGCGCCGATCTTGGCGACGCGGACCGGACCGAAATTGACCCCGTTGTCGACAATACCGTTATGCTGGAGCCGGGCCTGCTGGTTGGCATTCCAGACGAAGGGATAGCTGACCGGCGCGTTGCTGGCCGGCAGCGGCTCGCGCTTGTCGGCGGGAATGGCCGGGTTCGCCACCACCATTGCCGTCGTCGCCAGGATCACCCCGACGGCATCCGCCCGCCCCCTGCCCCAGTGCGACCCGGCGCCGGTGTTGTTGATTGTGGATCGAAAGGCGAGCCAACGATCCAGTTCCTGCTTCAGGTTTGCCTTGTCACTGTCGTTCGCGTTGGCTCCCAGCACGGTGGCCGCGAACGCGGAAAAGTCAGCATCGTTCCGACGCACTGCGGTCAAGGCGTCGACCAGATCGTTCATGAACGTCTGGAAGTCGGCCATCGACTGGCCGCCATGGACAAGAACCTCGGCTTTGCCTGCCTTGATCCGCGATGTGTGGCACGCTGAACAATTGAACCCCAGCCACGGCTTGGGGTCGGTCGCGGTCGTATCCATTACGAAGCCGACCGGCAGCGCATCGAGGCGATCCGACATGTAGATGTAGCCCAGCCCCTCCAGATAGGGGCGCGACAGGAAGGACGCGCCATCCCTGGTTTTGAGCGCTTCAAGCCATGTGAGCGGAGCCAGCCGCGAGCCTTGCGAAAGCTCGTACCAATCCCGCATCTGGCTTTGGGTCCACCCCTGCGATTGGGGGTAAGTCACCTTTCCGGTGTAACCGGACGAACCGTACTGTTGCGCATGACTCTGAGAAAACAGCGCGGTAGCCAACACCGCAGTCAAGCCCGCCCAGATCGTTCTGTTCATATAGCCCCCCGGCATATCCGGACGAATATCTCTATACAATGAGCAATTCGAAACGGAGCGTCCTCCATCGATGCTTGGTCGTCAAGTAAGTCCTGGGTGCAGATACAGACCGCTTTTCTGCGGCAAATGTTTCTCCGCAACAGCGCACCATTTTCACCCTTCAGGGTGATATCGGGCGCCGCAATGCCTTCCTAATTTTCGCTTCATTCGCCGCATGGTGCGGATTGAAAATTGGGAGGCAAGTTATGCATCGGAAAAAGTCATATCTCGACGTTCAACGTCGGCACAAATGCCGGAATCTCGCAATTCTCGCTTCTGCCTGTGCACTTTTTTCGCAGGCTGCTGAAGCTCAGCCCTGGGATGCGGCAGCAGGCTACGGGGCCGCGCCATGGTCTTATCACCAAAGGAGCGGGGCGGGATGCACCACTGTCGGCGGGACGATCAGCGGTCCCTATGCCGCGATGCCCGCAGGTCTAAGCGTGAAGGCTGGCGGCCCCAGCCCCACCTACATTCCCATCGTTGGCAAGAACACGACCAGCCAGGCGATAACGACCAATTCCGTTACCGTTCCGGCGAACTCGTTCTGGATGCATCCTGGCATGAACGGCGTCTGCGCTGTGGTTCGCTTCACTGCGCCGAATGACGGTCACTATACGTTCAATGGCAAGATGACCTCCATTGACAATGCGGGCCCAAACAGCGTGCGCGGATATTTTTTCGGACCCAGTAATGGCACGCCGAACCAACCGCTTTCGCCGGCCATCGCGCTCACCAGCGGCCCCACCGGGACAACGGTCACCTTGCCGACGGTAACGGTTGATCTGTCCGCTGGCGATTGGGTCGATTTCGCTCTCGATTCGGGCACCAACAACGATCCGCTGGGCAATTATCGATTTGATTCAACGGGTGTTGCCCTGTCTGTGCAATACCGGGCAAACCCGCCCAGGCCGATGAGCGGCGACCACTACCAGTGTTATTCGATTGAAAAGTCGAGTGCGCTCAAGCCCGAGACGATCGCCATCATCGACCAGTTCGGCAGGTCGCAAGCCGTATTGGGGCGACCGGTGCAACTCTGCAATCCTGCGGTCAAGATCCACGGTGATCGCAAGTTCAACGTCGAAAACCGCGAACGGCACCTCGTCTGCTACCAGATCGTGAAGCCCGCGAACGCACCGATGAAGCGCCGCGTGACCATCAACAACCAGTTCGCCCCGACCACCTTCGATGTCGTGCGGCAAAGCGTGTTCTGTGTGCCGTCCAGCAAGAAGTTGATCGGCGCCAAGGAACACCCGCTCGATTGACCTCGCGCCGGGCGGAGGGGGTTGCGCCCCCCCCCCCCCGTGACCATGCCACACTGAATTCCGGTCGACGGTGTTCCTCCGCCGACTGGCAGACCCCACCTGAAGCGCCTTTCAACCCCAACAGGAGACGACGATGTCCGCTCTCAGCTCAACCCGCATGGCCTTCGCCGCCACCCTTCTTTTCGGAGGTATTGCCGCAGCAAGCCTTGCAACCTCGACAACCGAAGCCAATGCGCAAAGCGCTTCAAGCGCCGTCCGAGGTGAGAGGCCCTCGGCCGAGAAGGCCCGGGCGACGGCCCAGATTCGGGCAGCTGCCGCCCGGTCGAAGAACAACAAAGCCTTCATCGCCGCCAAGCGAAGCGGCGACATGGCCACAATTGCGAAAATCTTGACCGCGAACGGCGCGCCCAAGGGAATCGTCGTCGAAAACGGAGGCGGGGGCCCTGCAGGAAAAATAATCATCATAATTAAGTGCAAATGTTGGGGCGGCGATTTTGACATTCGGATTGAGATCTGACGTCCGGCTTCGGGGCAATTGTGCGAAACGGCGCGCATTTTGCCACGCGGGCTAAGCCCTCTCACCGAAGCCCCGGTCGGTACCCCCCAAGCTATCGACGGGAGGCCTACCTGAACCCTCCTTCCATTCAATAGGTGTCGATCATGTTTGTTATCACATCTACCCGCATGGCCTTCGCAGCCACGCTCATCGCCGGTGGCCTTGCCGCAACGGCCTTGTCACCCACGCCCGCCGAAGCACGCGGAGGTGATCAGGCAACATGTCAGGCCGCGTTCAATCGCAACAAGGCAGCGATCCAGGCAGCCGCAGCAAAGCCCGGCGGCAAGGCAACGATCCAACGCATCATGGCGCGGGCGGGGTGCCCGAATGTTTCCACGAACATCACCGGAAAACCTCCTGGCTCAGGCGGAAGCGCTGCCCGCTTCCACTTTGAATGCCATTTGATATACCCCCCGCCGGGTTGGGGAATTAAATGCAGTTGGGGCAATTCCAGCGCTATGTAAGGCAGATGAATACCACGAATTTCATCGCCAAATTATACAAGTACCTATGTCGTGCCTGAGCGGCCTCCAGCAATGGGGGCCGCCGTAATTTGCCGGGCCTTGTTCGCGCCCCTGCTACCGCTTGCGCCGCGGACGATCCAAATCAACCGGCGGCGCGAGTGTTTGCGGCGAGAGAAACCGTCCTGATATGCGCCGTTCAAGCGGCGAAGTTGCGGCCTGGACCCGCCCCTGCACTGCGAAGATCAGATCGGCATAAAGGTCCAGCGCGCGATCAATCGCCGCCCAGTAGGCGGGGGAATGGATGGGCTCGAACTGCGCCGCTTTGAACGCCACCAGCATCGCCTCGAAAATGGCCCCGAGCGCAGGATCGGACCAAGGCTCGGCGGGCGGCACATAGGCTACCGAGACCGTATGCGGCGCAACGCCGAGATGCGAGATCAGGTCGACCAGATCCTTCTGTACCACATTGGCAAGGCGGATGCGCGCGAACGTGGAGTCCGCTCCGGAAAGCTGCCTGAGATTCTCGATCATCGCCGCGAAATTCAGGCGGGCCGAGACATCGTGGTGATCGTGATGTCCGGTGATACCCTCGCCCGCAACGTTGTTGGGCGCGTGGGCTGCGTGATTGTCGAGCACCGTCAGTTCGGCATCAAAGCGTGACAGGAACTTCTGGCTCTGAAACAGGACATTTTGAAACACCCGGCGATAGGCGGCGCTATCCGCCGCGTCGAGCGGCTCGCCCGCCTCCACCCGCGCCAGCAGGGCGCCGTTCGCCTTCCGCTCGTCATCGCTCAGCAGGTAGAAATGCGGCACGCCAATCGCTGCGGCTTCGTTCAGCCCCGTGGCCAGCGTACGGATGTCCGGCTTCGGAATCGACTCCGGGCTGGTGCGCAGAACAAGCACCAGCCCCCCCGCCGCAACGCCTGTGAGGCCAACCGCGCCCAAACGCCAAAACCAGCGAAAACTCACCAAGGCCACCTGTCGCGCATTGCACCCCAGCGAAATTCCAGCGGGTCGCCTGCATTTTAATACACAGTCTCGATCATGAATACGGGTGTGCAAGCTCCAACGCGTCTTGCATTTTGCCGGGCGGCAAAAGATAGTCTGCCATTGAATGGATGCTGACGACGTCGATCTGATTGCCCGCATTTACGATACGGCGCTGAACCCCGGCGGGTGGCCCGAATTGATGTTGCGCCTCGCCCATAAACTGGGCGCTGTCGGTGGTTTTGTCTTTGAAGTGCGCTTGGGCCAACAGTCCTCGCAAGTGACATCAAGAATTTTTTCCAGCAATTACAGCACTGATGTTGTCCTTTGGTATTTGCAGAAATTCAACGCGCAGGAATTGATCGATCAGGCCCGGTTCGCGGAATTGTCGAAGGCTGGAGACAGCATCGACCTGATCAGCGACATTTATTTGCACGATAATGTTGCGGCGTTGCTGGCGCAGCCGAACACCGCCTTCATGGTCACGCAAGGGCTGAAGCACCGCGCCGGCGCACTGCTCAACAAGGACCTGGTCAACGTCGATCGTTTCGCCCTGCAATTTTCTGTCGACCATGGTCCGATCCGCCCGACGGAGATCGCCAAGGCGCAGCTTTTCCTGCCGCACATTGCCAAGGTGCTCGGGCTCTCCCGCCCGCTGGAAGAACAGTTGCTGACCAAGAAAGTGTTTGAAACGATCGTCCGGGATATCGGCCAGGGCATTGCCATTCTGGCACCGCGCGGCTCCATCCTGTTCGCCAATACGGAGTTCGAGCGCTGCCTTCAGGATTACAGAATTCTGCGCCGTACGCCGCAGAACCACCTTCAGGTTGTCGAAACAAACGAACGGCGGGCGGAATGCCGGAAGTTCAACGAGTTGCTGGGCGATTTTACCGCACACGGACACTTTGGTTCGCGCGCCCGGCGTGAGGCGCTGGTGTTTGAACTCGAGCAGCCGGGGACGGCGCTGTTTGTCGAAATCTGCCCGATCGAGCAGAGCCCCGGCATGGGGCACCTTGGCGCCGGTTGCCGTCTGGTGACGGTGATTGATACCAGCCGGCAAATCAAATGCGACACGAACCGCATCCGGTCATTCTATCGCCTCAGCCAGACCGAAACCGAGATCATTGACCTTGTCGCGCGCGGGCACACGAATATCGAGATCAGCGAGATCCGGAATCGCAGCCAAGACACGATCAAGTCGCAGATGAAATCCCTGATGCGAAAAACCAATTCGCAGAACAGGACCGATCTGGTGCACATGATTCAGCAGTTGAGCGCAGCGGTTGCTTATTCCGGGACCGGTGCTCCCGAGGGAAACCCAAGGTGAATGCAGTCCTGCCGACTGAAGGCAGGACGTTGAGTTGCCCGACGGGTTGGGCAGACAATGGATGCTGATGCAAACCGGGTTCAGCCCGGCTCTTGCAAGTGTGGGTATCGACACTTGGTGCGCGGCTTCAAGCGTTTAGCTTGGCCGGACTGTCAGGATGGCAATATGTTTCGCGCCTTGCCGCCCCGATACGCGATGTAGACCTAATGGACGCCTGAACGCAGGAAGAGTTGCAGTTCCGGCGTCTGAGGGCTGGCAAAGAGTTCCTCGGACGCGCCCTGCTCCCAGATTTTGCCCTGATGCATGAACACAGTCACATCGGCGACATTGCGGGCAAACGCCATTTCATGTGTCACCAGCAGCATCGTCATGCCATCCTTGGCAAGGTTCTCCATCACGTTCAGCACTTCGCCGGTCAGTTCCGGGTCCAGCGCCGAGGTCACCTCGTCGAACAGCATCACCTTGGGCTGCATCGCAAGGCTGCGGGCAATCGCCACGCGCTGCTGCTGTCCGCCCGAAAGATTGTCCGGATAAGCATCGAACTTTTCCGACAGGCCCACCTGCGCCAGCACCAGCTTGGCGCGCTCGTGGATTTCCGCTTCCGGAACATGCTTGGCGAGCTTGGGGGCAAGTTTGATGTTCTCGCCCACCGTCAGATGCGGGAACAGATTGTAACTCTGAAAGACGATGCCCACGTCCTTGCGCAGTTCGCGCAGTTTCTTCGGATCGTAGTCCATCATGTGGCCCGCGACTTCAATCCGACCGGACTGGGTCACCTCAAGCCCGTTGATGCAGCGCAGCAGCGTCGACTTTCCGGAGCCCGAACGCCCGATGATGGCGACAACCTGCCCCGGTTCCACGGTGAGCGAGACGCCTTTCAGCACCTCGTTCTGTCCGAAGCTCTTGTGGACGTTTTCAATGATGACTGCTGGCATTCATCACCTTTTCAAGATGTCGCGACAGACGCGAAAGCGGGAAGCAGATCAGGAAGTAAATCAGCGCCACGACAGAGAAGACCTGGAACGGGAGAAACGTGGCCTGATTGACGAGTGCACCGGCGCGGCTGAGTTCAACAAAGCCAACGACCGAGACAATGGACGTGTTCTTCACGAGCTGCACGAGAAAGCCCACCGTCGGCGGCAACGCGATGCGCAGCGCCTGCGGCAGGATGACATAGCGGTATTGCTGCCCCTTGGTCAGCGCCAGCGAGGAGGAGGCCTCCCATTGCTGGTAAGGCACGGATTCAATGCAGCCGCGCCAGATTTCGGCGAGGTATGCCGAGACATAGATCGACAGCGACAGTGATGCGGCAAGGAACGCCGGCAGTTCGATGCCCACCAGCGAAAGCCCGTAATAGCTCATGAACAGCACCATGAGTACGGGGATCGACTGGATCACGAGGATCCAGCCTTGCGCGAGCGTGCGCAGGAACCGGTTCTGCGACAGGCGCATGATCGCGATGATGCCGCCAAACAGTCCGCCGATCAGAAACGCGACCGCCGTCAGAAGCAGCGTCCAGCCGGCGGAGCGGAGAATGAACAGGAATTCGGGCCAGCCGAAGGTCGCCATCAGACGGTGCTCCCCTGGGCTTCGATGCGGGCAAGCCCGGAGGTGTTGGGAAACAACCGTTTGCCGATAATGCTCAGCAGCGCTTTCAGCGACAGCGCCAGCACCAGATAGATGATGGTGACGACGATGTAGACCTCAAAGCTACGGAACGTATCCTGCTCGATGATCGCGGCCATGCCCGAAAGTTCGCGCACCGCAATGAACGAGCAGATGGAAGAGGCCAGCATCATCAGCACAAACTGGCTCGAAAGCGCGGGCCAGACCCGGGCGATCGCCGGCGGCAACATCACATAGCGAAAGACCTGCCAGCGCGTCAGCGCCAGCGACGCTCCCGCCTCAAGCTGCGACCTGTGGACAGAATCGATACCCGCCCGGAGAATTTCAGAGGCATAGGCGCCAAGGTTGAGCGTCATCGCCAGCAACGCCGCGACATTGCCCGGCATCTTGAGCCCGATCAGAGGCAGGCCGAAAAAGATCATGAAAAGCTGTACCAGAAACGGCGTGTTCCGCATCAGCTCGACATAGGCATCGACCAGATAGCCAACCCATTTGCCGCCGAGCGAGCGCGCCGCAACCAGCGCGATGGCCAGCAACGATCCCAGCACGATCGCTCCGACGGACAGGGCAATCGTCAGCCCGACGCCCTCCATAATGAGGTCGAACTTGGCCCAGACGGCTTCAAAATGGAAATTCATGAGCGCTCCGGCGTTCGGGCGCGATCTTTCGACCGCGCCCGGATATGACGATCAGAACGTGGGCAGGGCAGGCAGCGGCGAACCGACCCACTTTTCGGAAATCGCGTTCAATTCCCCATTCTGCTTGATGTAATAGATGGTGTTGTTCAGCCACTGATGCAGGTCGCGCGCATCCTTGCGCACCGTCATCGAGTTCGGCTGCATGCCGAACATGAATTTGGCCTCATGCTCCGTGTCGCCCTTGGCCTTCTGCGCCGCATAGGCTTGGGCATCCGGCCCTGCGATGGCCTGAACCTGTCCCGAGAACAGGGCCTGCATCACGGTCGAGTCATCTTCAAAGCGCAGGATCTTCAGATTGTGCGACTTTTCCCGATTGGTGAATTCGCGTTCCAGCGACGAACCGCGATTGACGCCCACGGTCATGCCCTTCATGTCATCCCAGTTCTTGATGGGCAGGCTTTTCTTGGCATAGATGCCGGTCTGGAAGGCGCTGTAGGGAATGGTGAACATCACCGCCTTGGCGCGCTCGGGCGTTGGCGCCAGGGTGGCGATCAGAAAATCGACCTTGCCTGCTTCCAACGCCGGAATGCGTGCCGGCGGGGTCAACTGCACGACCTCGATCGGCACACCGAGATATTTGCCGATCAGATTGGTGACATCCATGTCGTACCCGACGGCGTTGCCTTGCGAATCGACAGAACCGTAAGGCGGTGCGCCAATCAGCACGCCGACCTTGACCTTGCCGCGCTTGACGATCTCATCGACTGTCTGCGCGGTTGCAGATGTCGCCGTCAGGGCCAGAATGCCCATGGCAGCGACCATTCCTGCCTTCCGAAGTGACTTGAGCAAGCTCATTTGCGTTCCCTCTCCTTGAAAAATTCCGGCAGTTCTGCCTTGTTGTCTGATGTCGGACACCATGACTATCAGCGGTTCGATATTGCTGTCCAGCAGCGAAGAGTCGATTCCGGTTTTTGGCAACTGAAGCCTACGATCGGCATATCCGACGCCGGGCTGCATCCAGAATTTCAGGCCGAACGCGGTCGGCATCGGCCCTTCAAACAGGTGGATTCATCATGAGAATCGTGTTTCACGGCAGCAATGCTGCCAATTTCAGCCCCGGATTTGAGGCATTTCTCACAGAATCGCATGATATCCGCATGTTGCCCGACGCCCTGACGGCACCGGAGGACATTGCAGCGTTTCAGGCGGCTGAAGTGATCATCGGGGTCAAGCTGACGGCGGCTGATCCTCGCCCTGCCGCGCTCAGACTCTATCATGCTCCCGCAGCGGGGACGGATATGATCGACGCTGCCTGCCTGCCGAAAGGCGCGGTTCTGTGCAATGCCTTCGGCCATGAGCAGGCCATCGCCGAATATGTCATGGCCGCGCTGCTGAACCGCCATGTCCCCTTGGCACGGGCTGATGGGCGCCTGCGCGAGGGCCATTGGGATTATTGGGCGGGACGCCCCGGCGCGCTGCGCACCGAACTGGGCAACCAGACCATCGGCCTGCTTGGATATGGCCATATCGGCAAGGCCATTGCCGAGCGCGCAAAAGCCTTCGGCATGGGCATCAGCGTTGCCAACCGGACGAAGCAACCAGTCGGCGGCCTGGTCGATGCGAGCTACGGGTTGGAGGATCTGCCGGCCTTCATGGCCAGCGCGGATGCAATTGTCGTTTCGCTGCCGTTGAACGAGGCGACGCGCGGCTTCGTCAATGCCCCGGCCCTGGCGGCCATGCGACCCGAGGCGGTGATTATCAACGTCGGGCGCGGTCCGGTGATCGACGAGCAGGCGCTCTATGATGCGCTGGCGGAAAAGCGCATCGGCGGCGCAATCATCGACACGTGGTATCAGTATCCCACGCCCGATGCGCCGACGACGCTGCCCTCCGCCCTGCCCTTCCAAAGGCTGGATAATCTGGTGATGACGCCGCACATGTCGGGGTGGACCAACGGCACAGTGCGGCGCAGGCAGCAGACGATCGCCGAGAACATCGCACGGCTGGCTGCCGGCACGGCACTCGTGAACGTTGTTGGTTAGAACATCGGGTTTGCAGCCACACTGTCGTTTCAATCCTGGAGAGAAAACCGTGCCGATCATCGCGAAGCGCATCACAGAAGCGGCTTTTGCGCCCTATGGCGCCGTCATTTCCCATCAGCCAGGCGTCGCCATTGCAGATGCGAGCGCCGCGTTTTCCGGGGGAGAACGCGCGATGCAGCCGGTGCTGGAATGGGTGCAACTGACAACCTCTGTCGCCCTGCCGACGCTGGTGGACAAGGTGGAGCACCATCCGTTCTCGGACCAGACCTTCCTGCCCCATAGTCAAGCGCCGTTCCTTGTCGTCGTCTGCCCTGCAAGAACCGATGGCTCACCTGATGGCGAAAAGGCCGAAGCCTTCGTTGTTCCAGCAACAAACGGCGTCACCTTCCGCCGCGGGGTATGGCATCGCAGCCTCGCGCCGCTCACTGCGCCCTCTGCCTTCACCATGTCGATGGCCCGCACGGGCCGCGGCGATGACACTGTGATCGCCGCCCTTGACCGTCCCGTCGAGGTGATCGCGGATTAAAGCCTGACCTTGGGTGGCAATTCGGCCCCCTTTGCAGAATGCGGCGGAGCCTTGCCCGGGTCGATTCCGCCTTGCGGAGCCGGGCTTTTCACGCCAAGACCGGGCAAAGCCGGTTTCCGGCGTTCCCGGCATCAAAGAACCCGGCGACGCCGCAGCGGCGGGAGTGTGGATCTGATGACTGACATTGCGAATACGAAAGCGCTGCTCGAAGCTGTCGGAGAGGCCTATCCGATCGGCGTGCCGGTGATGCTGTGGGATGGCAGCAGTGTGCTGCTGGGGCCGGAGAAGAAGCATCCGACGCTGACCTTGCACATCCGCTCGCCCGGCGTCATTCCCTCGCTGCTGCGCCGGCCTTCGCTCGACCGGATCCTGACCTATCACGCCTCCGGCGCCATCGACATTTCCGGCGGGACGCTGCTCGATCTCGGTCCGCTCAGGCCAAAAGCAAAAGCCTCCCATATCCTGCGCAAACTCGGCGCCGGGCGCATCGCCAAGCTGGCCATTGGGCAGGTTTTTGCCAAGGGCCTGGAGCCTGGCACCTCGTTCGATGCTTCGGGCCGCCCTCTCGCCCGCACCTCCGACAAGAGCGACGACAAGGGCGACATCCAGTTCCATTATGATCTGTCGAACGATTTCTATCGCCTCTTCCTCGACGAGCGCATGGTCTATACCTGCGCTTATTTCACCGAATGGCACGACGACATCGACCGGGCCCAGACCGACAAGCTGGAAATGATCTGCCGAAAGCTGCGCCTTCAGCCGGGCGACCGGTTGCTCGACATCGGCTGCGGCTGGGGTGCACTGCTGATCCATGCCGCGCTGCGTTACGGCGTGATCGGCGAAGGCGTGACGCTCTCGGAAGAACAGGCTACGCTTGCGCGCGAGCGGATCGCCGCGGCGGGACTGTCCGACAAGGTGACGATCCACCTCAAATCCTATGAGGAAATGAGCGGCCCTTACGACAAGATCGCCTCCATCGGCATGTTCGAGCATGTCGGCTTTGCCAATCACGATGCCTATTTTGGCGCCGTGCGGCGGTTGCTTCGGCCGGGCGGACTTTATCTGCACCATGCGATTACCCGGCGCGGTCGGAAGAACCTCAAGACGTTCCTGCGCAAGGCGCCGGAATACAAGGCCATGACCAAATACATCTTCCCCGGCGGGGAAGTGGATTACATCGGACACACCGCGACCATGCTTGAGGAGCATGGTTTCGAGGTTCATGACGTCGAGGGCTGGCGCGCCCATTATGCCCGGACGACCGCCCTGTGGTGTCGCCGGCTGGCGGCGCGGCGCGCGGAGGCCGAGGCGTTGGTCGGACCGGAGCGCACACGCATCTGGCTGGCCTATCTTGCCGGCGTCTCGCTCAGTTTTGCGCGCGGCTCGCTCTATCTCTACCAGACGCTTGGCTCGAAGAAGATGCGCGAGGGGCATGATCTTGCGAACAACGTCCCACCGAGCCGGGCCGATCTTTACCGCGAGTATTGAGCGTGGCGCCTCAGGCTGCCTTTGCAACCTTCCAGGAGGCGAGAACTGCCTTCAACTGGTCGCGCTCGGCGGCGTTGAGTGCCTGAAGTCCGGGCGCGCGCACGGGGCCGACCGCGCGGCCCAGCATGGTCATCGCTTCCTTGACCACGGTGACGTTGGCGCCGTTGCCGTATTTTGTGCGCATGATCTCGAACGGCGCGATGACATCGACCAACGTGCGGGCCTTTTCGTAATTGCCTGCCTCCAGCGCCGTCCAGATCGCCAGCGAGCGTTCCGGCGCGACGTTGACCAGCCCCGAGGTGAAGCCGCGCGCGCCGAGCGCATAGAACGGCGCCGCCCAGCCTTCGGCAAGGCCGCAGATCCACACGGCCTTGCTGCCGGCGCTCTCGCGGATGCAATCGGCCAGCAGCATCAGGTTGGTCGAGGCGTATTTGACACCGGCGACATTGGGATGGGTGGCGACGCGCACCAGATCCCTCACGCCGATAGCATCCGAGCGGATATAGGCCATGACCGGAATGGGCAGGGATTCGGCGATCTCGACGATATAATCGGCCTGGGCTGCGGGGGCAGCGAAGGGATCGAGCGGGTGATGCACCATGGCTGCATCGCAGCCGGCCGCAGCAGCCTTCTTGCCCAGCGAGACGGCATCGCGCAGCGAGCGTCCGACCCCGGCCGTCACCAGCGCCTTTCCGTTCGCGGCCTCAGCGGCGGTCGCATGGGTTCGTTCGATCTCGGCAATGGTCATCGGGTAGAATTCACCGGTGTTGCCGGCGGAGACGATGTTGTGAACCCCTGCCTCAGCGATGCCGCGCACGATTTCCTTCATCATGGCCCAATCGGGATCACCAGAGGCGGCATAGGGCGTGACATGCACCCCGGAAATTCCACGCACGGCGGCACTGATCCGCGAATTCGACATCGACCCACCCTCTGTTCTTGTCTGGTTATATGACAACTGAAATCGGGTGACAAGCAGGCCCGTATGCGGGGATATCAGGCGGCTTTCGGCGCTCGGTGGTTGGCGCGGCATGAGTGGTTGCGGAAGCCCTGCCATCGTGGCGGGTTGATGGGCGGCAAAACACGGACAAAACGGCCAGAGCAAAGAATATTCCCGGTCTGCGGCTCGTCCTCGACCCCAAAAATAATCTTTCTCTCTGAACGGGCCAATCTTTGGGAAAATCCTCCACTGAACCCCGATTGCGACGTCATAGTGCCAATATTATACCTGCCGTTCGTTAAACCGAACAGTGAGGTTTCCCGTGCCCGTATCCACCGCCAGCCAAAGCTATGATGTCGCGATCATCGGCGCGGGGCCGACTGGCCTGTTCTCCGTGTTTGAACTCGGACTGCTCGGCCTGAAGGCCGTGGTTCTCGACGTACTCGACAAGCCCGGCGGGCAATGCGCGGAACTTTATCCTGAAAAGCCGATCTACGACATTCCCTCGTGGCCGGTGATTTCCGGTCAGGAACTCACTGACAAGCTGCTGGAGCAGATCGCACCCTTCGGCGCCGATCTGAAGCTTGGCCGGCAGGTGAAGAGCTTCGAGCGCCGCGCGGATGGACGGTTCCAGCTCACCACCGACCGGAATGATACGATTGACGCTGCTGCGGTGTTCATCGCAGCGGGCGCCGGAAGCTTCACGCCGCGCAAGCCGAAGCTGGAGGGGCTGGACAGCTTCGAGGGCAAGTCGGTGTTCTATGCCGTGCGCGACCGCGCCAGCTTTGCAGGCAAGGATATCGTGGTGGCCGGCGGTGGCGATTCGGCGCTCGACTGGGCGAATGACCTCTCCGAAATCGCGCAGACGATCACGCTCGTCCACCGCTCGGATCGCTTCCGCGCCGCCCCTGCCTCGGTGGAGAAGTTCCGCGCGCTGGTGGCCGAGGGCAAGGCCCGCTTCGTCGAAGGGGACCTTGCGAGCCTGACCGGCACCGGCGGCAAGCTGCAAGCCATCGCGCTGAAGACCAAGGCGGGGATTGAGACACTCGCCGCCGACCGGCTGCTGGCCTTCTACGGCCTGAACATCGAATTGGGGCCGATTGCCGAATGGGGGCTCGACCTTGCGGACGGCAAGCAGATCAAGGTCGACACCGAGAAATTCCAGACCTCGACACCGGGCGTCTTTGCCGTCGGTGACATCAACTGGTATCCGGGCAAGCTGAAGCTGATCCTTTCGGGTTTCCATGAGGCGGCGCTGGCGAGCCAGGAAGCCTTCCGCGTGGCGCGTCCGGACGAGAAGTTGCGCTTCCAGTACACCACCTCCTCCAGCGAGTTGCAGCAGCGCCTCAACGTCAACGCCACGAAGAAGGTGGCCTGACGCCATGGCCGTGCTCAATGTCATCGACCGCGACGGCAAGGCCCACCAACTTGAAACGGTGGAAGGCTGGCGCGTGATGGAACTTCTGCGCGACCAGAACATGGGCGTCGAAGGCATCTGCGGCGGTGCGTGCGATTGCGCCTCCTGCCACGTCATCGTTGCCGAAGATTGGGCCGCGCGCCTGCCCGAGCCGCGCGAGGACGAACTGTTCAAACTGGATGAGCTGCCGGAAATCGCGCCGACCTCGCGCCTCTCCTGCCAGATCATCTGGTCTGACGGCCTCGACGGATTGAGCCTAACCATTGCGGAGAGCGCCTGATGGCTACCCCGAACAAGCTGCCCCCCCTGCCCGCGATCCTGATCGCCAATGATCTGCTCGATGGTGATGTTGTGTTTGCCGCCGGGAACGGCTGGACGCTGAACCCGGCCGAGGCGACCATCGCCCGGGACGAAGAGACCGCCCGCGCGCTGGAAGCGCTCGGGGCTGCGGCCTTCCGGGCCAATCGCGTTGTCGATGCCTATCTCGTCGATATCACCGAGGACGAAGCGGGTGTGCCCACCCCGCGCCATTTCCGCGAGCGTTTCCGCACGAAGGGACCGAGCAACCGGCCCGACCTTGGCAAACAGGCCGATTTCGACCGTACGGTGACGCGCCATGGTTGAGGGTCACGTCGAATCTGCCCCTCCCGCCGTTGAGGCCAATCTCCCGTCCACGGCGCTGGTGCGCGGCCTCTGGCTATTGATCCTCGCCATCACCGTCATCTTTCTGCTGACCTGGAGCTGGGGGGCGGTCGCGAATAACGCGTTCGACGTCCAGCGCTTTGCGATTGCGCTGGCCGTGGGCGCGGCTGCGCAGCTCGTGGATGGCGCGCTCGGCATGGCCTATGGCATCACCGCCAATTCGCTGCTGCTGGCTGCCGGGCTGTCACCTGCTGCCGCCACGGCAAGCGTTCATGTGGCCGAGGCTTTCACGACGGCAAGCTCTGGCCTGTCGCACTGGTCGCTCGGCAATATCGACCGCCGCATCTTCCGGCGCCTCGTGGTGCCGGGCGTGCTTGGCGGGATCAGCGGCGTACTGCTGATCGCCTGGGTGGATGGTGCGCGCATCCGCCCGTTCATTGCAGCCTATCTGCTGCTGATGGGGTTTTATCTGATCTATCGCGCGTTCCGGACGGTGCGCGGCTTCGATGTCAGCGGCAGGCGGCTGATCCCTGTGGCAGCCTTCGGTGGCTTTGCCGATTCGGTGGGCGGCGGCGGCTGGGGGCCGGTTGTCACCACGACGTTGCTCGGCGCGGGGCATGAGCCGCGGACCACCATCGGCTCGGTCAATGCGGCTGAGTTCTTCGTCACACTCGCCAGCGGCTTTTCCTTCGCGCTGTTGATCGGCATCCAGACCGTCGAAAGCGTGGCTGGGCTGGTGGTGGCGGGTGTGCTGGTGGCGCCGTTTGCTGCGCGCTTCACGCGCTTCATGCCGCGCAAGCCGATGATGATCCTCGTTGGCCTGCTGATTTCGGCCCTGAGCCTGAACACCATTCTGAAGGCCCTCGGGCTTTAAGGGACACGAACCATGTATCGTTACGATGAATTTGATGAACGCTTTGTCCGCGAGCGTGTCGCCCAGTTCCGCGATCAGGTGGAACGGCGGCTGAACGGCTCTCTTTCAGATGACGAGTTCCGCCCGCTGCGCCTCAAGAACGGCGTCTACCTGCAACTTCATGCCTACATGCTGCGGATCGCGGTGCCCTATGGCACGCTCAATTCACGTCAGCTTCGCCAGCTAGCGCTGATCGGTGAGAAGTATGACCGGGGCTATGGCCATTTCACCACCCGGCAGAACCTTCAGTTCAACTGGCCGAAGCTGCGCGATATTCCCGACATTCTCGGTCTGCTCGCCGATGTCGAGATGCACTGCATCCAGACCTCCGGCAACTGCATCCGCAATGTCACCGCCGACCAGTTCGCCGGCGTTGCTCGCGACGAGATCGAGGATCCGCGCCCGGTGGGCGAGTTGATCCGCCAGTGGTCAAGTCTGCATCCGGAATTTTCCTACCTGCCGCGCAAGTTCAAGATCGCCGTCACCGGCGCCGAGGAAGACCGCGCGGTCGTCCGGGCGCATGACATCGGCATCCGCATCGTCCGTCATCCGGATACCCATGCGCCCGCCTATGAAATCTCGGTCGGCGGCGGGCTGGGCCGCACGCCCATGCTCGCCAAGGTGGTTCGCGAGTTCCTGCCCAGGGGCGACCTTCTCGCCTATCTCGAAGCGATCATGCGCGTCTATAACGCCGAAGGCCGCCGCGACAACAAGTACAAGGCGCGGGTGAAGATCCTGGTTCACGAGATTGGCATCGAGGCGTTCAAGGCGCGGGTGGAAGCGGAGTTTGCCGCCTCCAACAAGGCGTCCATCAATGCCGACCCCGAGGAGGTGGCGCGCATCGCCGCCTATTTCAAGCCGCCATCCTATGATGTGCTTCTGGAGCCGGTCGCGTCCTTCGAGGCCGCACGGAGCGCCAGCCCCGCCTTCAACGAGTGGGTGGAGACCAACCTCTTCCCGCATCGTGTGCCGGGCTATGCTGCCCTCACCATTTCGCTGAAAGGCATTGGCGAGGCGCCGGGCGACATCACCTCCGAACAGATGCGCGTTGTTGCCGATCTCGCCGAAGCGTTCTCGCTCGATGAACTGCGCGTGACCCATGCGCAGAACCTGGTGTTGCCGCATGTGCGCAAGGCCGACCTCTTCACCGTCTGGAAGCGGCTGGTGGCAGCGGGGCTTGCCACCGCGAATGTCAACCTCATCACCGACATCATCGCTTGCCCGGGCCTTGATTATTGCGCGCTTGCCACCGCCCGCTCGATCCCGATTGCGCAAGCCCTGTCGCGCAGCTTCGCTGACACCGCCCGCCAGCGCGACATCGGGCCGCTGAACATCAAGATCTCGGGCTGCATCAACGCCTGCGGCCATCACCATGTCGGGCATATCGGCATTCTCGGCCTCGAAAAGCGCGGCGAGGAATCCTACCAGATCACGCTCGGCGGGGATGCCAGCCAGAACGCCGCCATCGGCGAGATTCTCGGGCCCGGCCTCACTGCCGAACAGGTGCCCGCCGCCATCGACCGGCTGGTCGATGTCTATCTTGGTGCGCGCCAGCCTGGCGAGGTTTTCATCGATGCCGTCAAGCGGCTCGGCGTCGCGCCGTTCAAGGCAGCGTTTCTCAAGGGAGAGCAGCATGAAGCTGCTTGATCGCACCGGATATCGCACCGATCCCTATCGTCGCGACGCCGACGCCGAACTGTCCGACACGCTGCCGCTGGTGCCGGTGGGCGAACTCGACGCCGCGCTGGAGGCCCGCAACGGGCAGATTGGCGTGGAGGTTCCCAATACGCAGGCGATTGAGGCACTGATCCCGCATTTCGACCGGTTGTCTCTGGTTGCCATCGCCTTTCCGGCCTTTTCGGACGGGCGCGGCTTTTCCATCGCGCGGCGGCTGCGGCAGGCCGGTTTCACCGGCACGCTGCGCGCGGTCGGCCCGCTGATTGCCGATCAGTTCGCCTATGCGCTCGCCTGCGGTTTCGATGAAATCGAGTTGCCGGATGCCAGCGCTGAACGCCAGCCCGTGGAACTGTGGCAGAAGGCCGCCGGCATCATGAGTGCCGGCTATCAGCGGGGCTATGCCACCGGGCCGAGCATTCTCGAACAGCGCCGCGCCGCGCGCCGGGCCGCACAATGACCGATGTTTCCGCCCTGAACGCGGCCATGGCCGCGCTTGCGCCTGCCGCACGGCTCGAAGCAATTCGTGCCGCCGTTCCGGGGCGGCTCGTGTTCACGACCAGCTTCGGCATCGAGGACCAGTATCTCACCCACCTCATCTTTGAGAGCGGGTTAACGATCGATGTGGTGACCCTCGATACAGGCCGCCTGTTCCCCGAAACCACCACAGTCTGGCATGAGACGGAAATGCGTTACGGCAAGCGCATCCGTGCCGTCTATCCCGAGCGCGCCGCACTGGAAACGCTGATCGAGGACCAGGGCATCGACGGACAGTACCTTTCGATTGCAGCGCGCAAGGCCTGCTGCGACGTGCGCAAGGTGGAACCGCTCAAGCGCGCGCTCGCGGGTGCTGCGGTCTGGATTACCGGCTTGAGGGCCAGCCAGTCGGCCAATCGGAGCGGCATGGCGTTTGTGGCCCGTGATGACGGCTTCGGACTCATCAAGGTCAATCCGCTGCTCGATCTGTCGCGCGAGGCGATTGTCGAAGCGACGACGGCCCATAACGTGCCGGTCAACGCCCTGCACGGTCGCGGCTTTCCGTCCATTGGCTGTGCACCCTGCACACGCGCCATCGGGCCCGGCGAGGACGAACGCGCCGGTCGCTGGTGGTGGGAGAGCGAGGACAAGAAGGAATGCGGTCTGCATGTGACCGCGAACGGCGTGCCAGTGCGCGCCATTGGAGTATCCGCATGACATCGCGCGGCCATCTGAAGGCACTCGAAGCTGAATCGATCTTCATTCTGCGCGAGGTTGTCGCCACCTGCGAAAAGCCGGTGCTGCTCTATTCCATCGGCAAGGATTCCGCCGTGCTGCTGCATCTGGCCATGAAGGCCTTTGCGCCCGGCAAGCTGCCGTTTCCGCTGATGCATGTCGATACGACATGGAAATTCCGCGAGATGGTCAGCTTCCGCGACGAAACAGTGAAGCGGCTCGGCCTCGATCTCATCGTCCATGTCAACGAAGAGGGTGTGAAGGCCGGCGTGAACCCCATCGCTTCGGGGTCTGCCGTCCACACCGATGTGATGAAGACGCAAGGACTGAAGCAGGCGCTCGACAAGTACGGCTTCGATGCAGCCTTCGGCGGCGCGCGGCGCGATGAGGAAAAGAGCCGTGCCAAGGAGCGCATCTTCTCACTCCGAAGCGCCGACCATCGTTGGGACCCGAAAGCGCAGCGGCCCGAGCCCTGGGCACTGTTCAACACCCGCAAGCGCAAGGGCGAGAGCTTCCGCGTCTTTCCGCTCTCGAACTGGACCGAGACGGATGTGTGGGACTACATCGCGCTCGAAAATATCCCGGTGGTGCCGCTCTATTTTGCGAAGCCGAGGCCGGTGGTCTACCGGAACGGCGCGCTGATCATGCGCGACGACGAGCGGTTGCCGCTGCACCCCGGAGAGACCGTGCATATGAAAACGGTCCGCTTCCGTACGCTCGGCTGCTATCCGCTGACCGGCGCCGTGGAGAGTACCGCCGCGACCCTCGACGACATCATCGCCGAGATGCGCGCCTCGCGCGCCTCCGAACGGCAGGGCCGCGTGATCGATCATGACGGCGCAAGCTCAATGGAACTGAAGAAGCAGGAAGGCTATTTCTGATGGGTGCCGCACTCAAAATGGCGAAGCTGCCCGCTGTCGCGCCAGCTGCCGCAGTGGCAGAGCGCTCACTCCTGCGTTTCCTCACCTGCGGCTCGGTGGATGATGGCAAATCGACGCTGATCGGTCGCTTGCTCTATGAAACCGGCTCGGTGTTCGAGGACCAGATGGAGGCGCTGACCCGCGACAGCGCGCGCTTCGGCACCACAGGCAAGGACCTTGATTTCGCGCTGCTGGTGGACGGGCTTTCCGCCGAACGTGAACAGGGCATCACCATCGACGTTGCCTACCGCTATTTCTCCACGCCGCGCCGCTCGTTCATCGCCGCCGACACACCGGGGCACGAGCAATACACCCGCAATATGGCGACGGGCGCCTCGACCGCCGATGTCGCCATCGTGCTGGTGGACGCGCGCAAAGGCCTGCTGCCGCAAACTCGCCGGCATTCCTACATCGTCTCGATGCTGGGGGTGCGCCGGGTTATCGTCGCGATCAACAAGATGGATCTTGTCGGCTACCGGCAGGAGGTGTTCGACGCCATCGTCCGCGATTACACCGCGCTGGTGCCGGAGCTTGGCTTTGCCGAAGTGCATCTGATCCCGCTCTCGGCGCGCAACGGCGATTGCATTACGGGCCCCTCGTCCGCGATGCCGTGGTATCAGGGGCCGGCGCTGCTGAATGTGCTTGAAACCATCGGCACCGAGGCCAGGGACGATGCAGTGTTCCGCCTGCCTGTGCAGTGGGTGAACCGCCCCAATCTCGACTTCCGCGGCTTTTCCGGCACGGTGGCCAGTGGTTCCCTTTCCACCGGTGAGGCCGTGACCGTGCTGCCGCGCGGACGGCAGACGACGGTGACGGGCATTCTTGGCCCGGACGGTGACCAGAAAACTGCGCGCGCCGGCGAGGCCGTCACCCTCACCTTTGCCGACGAGGTGGATGTTTCGCGCGGCGATGTGATCGTAAGAGCCGGCCATGTAGCGAACGGCCAGCGGGTGATTGCCGCCCGGTTGCTCGCCATGACCGACACGCCGATTACGCCCGGACGCGGCTATCTCGTCAAGATTGGTACCAGCCTTGCGAGCGCGCGGCTGGTGAGTCTCGATCACGCAATCGACGTGCACACTTATGCCCGCCAGCCGGCGGAAAACTTGCCGATGAATGCCATTGGCCTGGCAACGCTGCGCTTTGAAACCGACGTTATTGCCACAAGCTATGCCGATTGTGCGGTTCTGGGCAGCCTGCTGCTGATCGACCCCTTTACGAACGAGGCGGCGGCGCTCGGCATTGTCGAAGCGGTTGATGGTGAAAAACCTGCGGAACAGTCGTCGACATCCACCGCGCTAGCCCGTATCGGCGCGGCGCTGATGTCGGCGGGCCTGCTCAGCCCTCGCAGCGACGAGACCGCCGTGTTGCGCGATCTGACGGGGCGCATGGGCAATGCGGCGCTGACCGGACTTCTGATCGGCGTGATCGCGGGCGCGCCGGGTGCCGGCGTCATCGGCCTTGCGGCGGATCTCGTGCTCCGGCCGCTGGTGCAAATGGGCCTTGCGGCCGTCTGGCGTGCAATCGACGCGAGGCGCCGGGGACGCGCGGACATCACCATCAGCCTCGACGGCGGCGGCATCTGACCCCATGGCGGACCCGCGCGAACCTCGTCCTGCGGCGCCGGACCGGATTGCCGGGCTTGCCACGCTGCCCCTGTTCCATCGGCTCAGGGGACGCCGAGCCATCATTGCGGGGGACAGCGACGGGGCTTTGTGGAAGGCCGAGTTGCTGGCTGCCGCCGGCGCGGAGGTTCTGGCCTTTTCGATAGGCGACAACGCAGGGTTTGCCGCGCTGGCGGCGCGCATTTCAGCGCTGGCGGACGAAGGCTTCGGCAGCCTCACCCTTCATGTCCGTGCAGCGGAAGCAGCGGATTTTCGCAGCGCAGCGCTGGCGATTGGTGATTTTGCCGAGGATGGGGAGGCGGAAGCCTTCCGTGCGTTGGCATTGGCGGCGGGCGCGCCGGTCAATATCATCGACAAGCCGCATCTCTGCGACGTGCAGTTCGGCTCGATCATCAACCGTTCGCCCCTGCTTGTTGCGGTTTCCACCGACGGGGCTGCGCCGGTGCTGGGTCAGGCAATCCGGACGCGCATCGAGGCGCTGCTGCCGCATGGGCTCAGGCACTGGCTGGCACTTGCACGCGACATCCGCCCGCGTGTGCAAGCGCTGGGATTGCCGCTCGCGATCCGCCGCCGCTTCTGGGCTGGCTTTACAGCGCGGGCGCTTGCCGCCTCCGAAGGCCCTGCCCCCGACGTGACTGAGGCTGTGCTTGCCGATCTTGCCGAGACTTCTGGCGAAGGGAAGCGCGGGCATGTCAGCCTTGTCGGCGCCGGGCCGGGCGATCCCGATCTTCTGACGCTGAAGGCGATGCGGACCCTGCAAAGCGCCGATGTGATCCTGTTCGATGATCTTGTCTCGCCGGATGTGCTCGATCTTGCCCGGCGCGAGGCAACGCGGATCAGCGTGGGCAAGGTCGGCCATGGCCCCTCGGTGACACAGGCCGAGATCAACCGGCTGATCGTCCATCACGCTCTCGCCGGACGGAACGTCGTGCGGCTCAAGAGCGGTGATCCGATGATTTTCGGGCGGGCGGGTGAGGAAATCGCCGCATGCGAGCACGAAGGCGTTGCCGTCAGCATCGTTCCGGGCATCAGCGCAGCGCAGGGGGCGGCGGCGAGCCTCGGCATCTCGCTGACAGAGCGGCTGAAGGCGAGCCGCGTTCAATTCGTAACCGGACACGACCGCAAAGGCGGCCTGCCGGACACCATAGCCTGGCCGGCCATCGCCGATGCCGCGGTGACAACCGTGATCTACATGGCGCGCCGCACCTTGCCTGATTTCAGTGTCCGCGCCATTGCGGCAGGACTGGCAGCCGAGACGCCTGCGGTTGCCGTTCTTTCCGCGACGCGCGCCGACGAGGTTCGCATCGCCGGGACCATCGCCGATCTGCCGGCGAAACTCGCTGCATTTCCCGGAGAAGGTCCGACACTGGTGGTCGTGGGATGGGTGCTCGCACGCGAGCCACACGCGGCGGATCATTCGTAAGATCATTTGCCGCTTGACGGGGAGGCCTCCGCCGCGTCACCACTTGCATAGGTCTGTTTTGCGCGAGGTCATCCATGTCGCTTCCCACCCCGCCGCGCCCTTCGGAAGCTGCGGTCAACAGCGTTGTCGCAGCCCTTCAGACACGATTCGGCGATCGGGCGGTCACCAACATGGCGATACGTGAGCAGCATGGCCATGGCGAAGGCCTACCCGCGTTCGGTCTGCCCGATGTGGTGGTATTTCCCGAGATGAACGAAGAGGTTGCCTTCATCCTGAAGACCTGCAACGACGCTGGCGTGCCAGTAGTCCCGTTCGGCGCCGGCTCCTCGCTCGAAGGGCAGCTTGCGGCGCTGTCCGGCGGTGTCTCGCTCGATATGTCGCGGTTCGACAAGGTATTGGACGTTTCGCCCGAAGCAATGGACTGCCGCGTGCAGGCGGGCGTGACGCGCGAGGCGCTCAATGCCTATATCCGCGAGACGGGCCTGTTCTTTCCGGTCGATCCGGGCGCGAACGCCAGCATTGGCGGCATGGCTGCCACCCGTGCCTCGGGCACCAATGCCGTCCGCTACGGCACGATGCGCGAGAACATCCTGGGCCTGACGGTGGTGACGCCTGACGGGCGGATCGTACGCACGGGCAGCCGGGCCAAGAAATCCTCTGCGGGGCTTGATCTCACGCATCTTTATGTCGGCTCGGAGGGGACGCTCGGCGTCATCACCGAGATTCAGCTTCGCCTTTACGGAACACCGGATAGCATCGTCGCCGCGGTCTGCCAGTTCGATGATCTCGACAGCGCTGTGAACACGGTGGTGATGGCCCTGCAATCCGGGCTGAAGATGGCGCGGATCGAGCTTGTCGACGAAATGCAGATGAAGGCGAGCATCCTTTATTCGCAACTCGATTTCGAAGCAAAGCCATCGCTGTTCCTCGAATTTCATGGCACAGCCTCCGGCACAGCCGAGGATGTGGAGTTGATGCAGGCGATTGCCAGCGAGTTCGGCGGCTCCAAATTCGATTTTGCGGAAAAGCCCGAGGACCGGAACCGCCTCTGGAAGGCCCGGCATAATGCCTATCATGCCAGCATCGCGTTCATGCCCGGCAAGTCCAGCATGAGCACTGATGCCTGTGTGCCGATCTCGGAACTGGCGAACTGTCTTCTGGAAACCAAGGCCGATGTCGCCCAGACCGGCATGACGGTGATGATGGTCGGGCACGTGGGCGACGGAAATTTCCACCTCGGCATTCTCTATGATGCCAATGACCCTGTTGAAACGGAAAAGGCCGAAGGCCTGTCCTTCCGCGTCGCGCGCCGGGCCATTGCCATGGGCGGCACCTCGACCGGTGAACATGGCGTCGGCGTCCACAAGATCGTGCACATGCGCGAGGAACACGGCGAGGCCGTGGACATCATGCAGCAAGTCAAGAATGCGCTCGATCCCAAGGGCATCATGAACCCCGGGAAAGTCTATCCAGCGTCCATCTGAAGGCGCGCGCTTCGCGCCTGAAAAGCCGCTCGGTCTCAGGCCGCCTGACGGCCTGAGGGCACGAGTTGGGGGTCCACGGGGGCCAGAGCCTGCATCACGCGCTGGGGCGGGAAGGTGGCGATCACCTCGGTGCCCTCGCGCAGCTTCGAGCGCAGCATGAAGCTGCCGCCATGCAATTCAACCAGCCCCTTGACGATGGGCAGGCCGAGCCCCGTCCCCGGTTCTGCGGACTTCATCGCCTGCGAGCCGCGCCCGAAGGTTTCCATGACCAATGGAATCTCGTCTTCCGGAATGCCGGCGCCGTTGTCGCGAATCGAGACGTACTGGCCACCGCGCGAGGTCCAGCCGACCTTGATGAGGATTTCGCTACCCTGCGGCGTGAACTTGATCGCGTTCGACAGAAGATTCAGCACAACCTGCCGGATGGCGCGTTCATCCGCCCAGAGGCGCGGAAGGTCCGGTTCGTAGAATTCCTTCACCTTCAGGTCGCGCTTGCGAGCGCGAATGTCGAGCATGTGCCGGCAATCCTCGACGAGGCCGGAGAGGTCGATCGATTCCTCAGTCAGCGTGTAGCGGCCTGCCTCGATGCGCGAAAGGTCAAGCACCTCGTTGATCAGCGAGAGCAAGTGCTCGCCTGACGAATGGATATCGTTGGAATATTCCTTGTACTGAGGAATTGCATGCGGGCCGAACAGTTCCGCTTTCATCACCTCCGAAAACCCGAGGATGGCGTTCAGCGGCGTCCGGAGTTCGTGGCTCATGGTGGCAAGAAAGCGGGATTTCGCAAGGTTGGCGTCTTCTGCCCGCTTGCGTGCCTCGTCGGATCGAGCCTTCTCCTGCTCCAGTTCGCCGATCAGGTCATCCTTTTCAGCGCGGAACATCAGGCTTTCGAGCTGGGCATCGTAAAGCTTGCGCGACAGGACGAAGGAAAAGACGAGGCCGACCGCGATCGTCATTGCCAGCACGACGTTCTGCGCCACCTGCTCGTGCCGCAGCATGTAGAAAATGCCGACGAGGGTGCCTGCCATGTTGGCCATGACCACCGAACGCATGGTGGCCGACATGATGGAACTGACGGAACTGAACAGCAGCAGAGAGAAGATCAGGAAGTTGGCGCTGCTGTCACCTGGCGGATCGCCAACAATGACCGTTATGCTGCTCCAGCAGATCGCCAGAATCGTTTCGGCAGTCACGAAGCGCAACTGCCAGGCTTTCAGGTTTGTGCTCTCGTTCGCCGTCGCCAGAAAGCGACGGCACATCATGTGATAGACGATGCCGACAAACAGGATCAGGCAGAACCAAGTGCCGATCGCGACCGGAAACGACCATTTCATCGTCGCCGTGATCGGCAGGCAGGCGAGCAGCAGCAACGGCCCCGACGCGCCGGCGCGGGCGTTCACAAAGGTTGTCGCCAGTTCAAGCTCGAATGCGCGATTCAGCCCGACGGATGATGTCAGACGCTCGCGCGTATCCTTCATGGTACGCTGAACCAGCTTGCGGCGTTTGACCGAGGCTTCTTCTTCCTCGTGCTTTCGCTCGATGGCATCGGCGGTCACGTCAACAACGGGCATCGGCTGATTTACTCTTTACGCAGCTTGCAACAGCGCATCTTTCAGCCGAAATCGTTAAAAGCTGATTCACAACCAACAAAAAACTGACCGCAAGCGACAAAAATTCCGCCATGCGCTTTTCAACTCTCATCGCCCTGATGGTGCTCGGTGCACTTGCCGTGTGGTCGCAGAAGGTTCTGGAGCGACCGATGCCGAAGGACCGGCTGGCCAATGGTCAAGCCCAGGCTCTCGACGGAGATTCCCTGCGCATCAGCGGCGAGGACATGCGCATCAAGGGCATCGATGCTCCGGAGTTCAACCAAACCTGCCAGCGCATGGGCAAGGAGGTGCCTTGCGGACGCGAAGCAGCATCGGCGCTGCGCCGAATTCTGGCGCGCGGGCCCGTCACCTGCGTTGGCTTTGAACACGACCGCTATGGCCGCCTGCTTGTGACCTGCCGCAGCCTCGGCGCCGATGTGGGCGCGATGCTGGTCAGAGAGGGTATGGCGGTCTCCTACGGGGACTACCTTGTGGAAGAAGCCGAAGCCCGGGCCGACAATCGCGGGCTGTGGTCCGGCACCTTCGAGATGCCGCGCGACTGGCGCGCCAGCCATCCGCGCAACGATACCCCCGGCGTTGTCAGTCCGGCGCAGAAAAAGTAGGCTATCGCTCCGACCTTCGCTCGGTGCGACCGATCAAGGCAGATCTCGCGCAACGGCGGCAATCCAATTGAAATGACGGGGGTGAGCTTGCCTTCATTTGTGAGAGGATGTGCAGTCTTGGCGCTCGCACTTTTCTTCCTAATCCGCCTCGCCGTGTGACCGGCAAGGGTCTGACGGGCCAGCGTCATCCACGCTGATCACGATTTCGTGCGCCACCGCACATCCTTGCCGCAGCGCCTGTGGCATTAACATCAATGGTGCCATTGCCCATGGCATCTGTTTCAAGCGAAACAACCTTGGCGCGGCGTCTTCAGGCGTCGCGCCTCTTTTTTTCTGAAGTTCCCGGCCACGACCTCGACATGCGACTGCCCCGGAATTGACCGTTTGGCGCGGACATGATCCATTCTGCCCGGAACGGTTCAGGAGAGAACTATTTTGAAACTCTATGATGGCGGCAAGGTCCCAAACGCGCGGCGGGTTCGTGTTTTTCTGGCCGAAAAGGGTATTTCAATACCGATCATTCCCGTTGATCTCGGCAAGAACGAGCACAAATCGACGGCCTTTACGGGAATCAATCCGTTGCAGCGGGTGCCGGCGCTTGTCTTTGACGATGGCAGCGTTCTTACCGAATCCATAGCGATCTGTCGCTATTTCGAGGAAACCCAGCCCGAGCCGCCGCTGTTCGGCGTTGGCGCCCGCGGCAAGGCCGAGGTGGAGATGTGGCAGCGGCAGCTTGAACTCAACCTGCTCCAGCCGATTGCCCATGTCTTCCGCCATCTCCACCCGGCCATGGCAACATACGAGGTGCCGCAGGTGGCCGAATGGGGCGAAGCGAACCGGGGCCACGCCTCTCGATACATGACCTTGCTCAATGCGCATCTGAAGGATCGGCCCTTCGTGATGGGGGAGACCTTCACTGTCGCCGACATCACCGGACTGGTGGCGCTCGACTTCACCCGTCCGGCGCGCATGACGATCCCGGATGGGTTGCCGCATCTGTCTGACTGGTATGCCCGCCTTTCAGCCCGCCCGAGCGCAAAAGCATGAAGTCCGCGCTGGTCTTTGCTGCGGTGCTCACGGCAATGCCGCTGCTGGCAGCCGAAGACCCGGCCCGGCAGGATATGCCACCATCGTTGAAGCAGGTGACCGGAGCGGAACTCCAGCGCGAGATCACCGGGCAAACACTGACAGGGCGGCATGCCAGCGGCATGCCCTACAGCGAGTATCATTCGCCGGACGGGCGGATCTACGGTCACAACAACCATGTGCCCGTTCGCGATGGCTGCTGGGTCATCCGGCAGGACGAGGTTTGTTATACCTACGAAAAAGGCCCGGCGCCGGGCGTGTTCTGCTGGCGCTTCTTCCGTGCGGAGGGGGGCTATACCATCCTGCTGCCGGATACGGGCACCGTGGGTACAGCCAAGCTGGAGCCAGGCAATCCACACAAGTTCAATGACGGGGGCGAGCCGTGGTCATGCGACGCGCTGCTCTCGATGCGTCGCAACGGGAGACCAGGATGAGCGATTCACCGCTGAAAATCACGAAGACGGGCAAGATTGCCGTTCTCAGCCTTAACCGGCCGGACAAGCTGAATGCTTTTTCTGCCGCGCTGCACAAGGCGTTGCGCGAGGCGCTCGATGATTGCGCAAGCGATGCTGCCGTGCGCTGCGTGGTGCTGACCGGGGAAGGCCGCGCTTTTTCCTCCGGGCAGGATCTGACCGAGGACTTCCCACGCAAGCCGAACGGCAGTTTTGACCTCTCCGGTCCGCTTGAGCGGGATTACAACCCGCTCGTCAAACGGCTGATGGCCTATCCCAAGCCGGTGATTGCCGCACTGAACGGGCCGGCCGTCGGCGCCTCGATGAATATTGCGCTCGCCTGCGACATCGTGGTGGCAACGCGCTCTGCCTATTTGCAGGAAGCGTTCGCCAAGATTGCGCTGGTGCCGGATGCGGGCGGCACCTGGATCCTGCCCCGCCTCGTCGGCCTGAAGCGTGCCATCGCGCTGTGCCTCACCGCCGACAAGGTGAGCGCCGAGGAGGCCGAGCGCATGGGCCTCATCTTCAAGGTGTTCGATGACGGGACCTTCCGCGACGAGACGATGGCACTCGCCGCCCGGCTCGCCGAGGGGCCGATGCACACCTTTGGCCTGATCAAGACCGCACTGACCGCGAGCCTCGACAATGATCTCGACAAACAGCTCCAGATGGAAGCCAATGTGCAGCAAAAGGCCGCCGACCACCCCGATTTCATGGAGGGCGTAATGGCCTTCCTGCAAAAGCGGGCTCCCGTGTTCAAGTAAGGATGGCGTTACCCTGCCGGCAAAAATCAACAGGCGTTAACCAATTCGCAATGCCCGCAGAGCACCATTCCCGTGTCGCACCCGGAAGGATCAGCGACACGGCGGACCACCTTCCGGGCGCCTCCACGAGAGGAGATTGGCCCATGCGTCTGTGCCGCTTCCCGTTTTCCCAAACCATCAGGATGTCCGGTGCCGCGCGCGCGGGCTTTATTCATCTTCCCACGGTCGGGGAGCGCCTGAAACGAGGCCGCTCCGGGGAAATCTCGGCAAGTTGCTTTGGCCTACCCATCCCCGTTCTCTGGCCAGGCTGACGCTTCTCCCGGTCGTCGCCTGCCCTGCGGGGAATGCTCCGCACCGATCGGCGTAGCGCGAGCTGCGCCGATTTTGCTTTGCCGTCAGTTCAGTTTGCCGGAGACGCCTGCCTCGGTCGCAGTGGCCATATCGACATGACAGGCGATGGCCGCGCGGATCGTGCCCATCGCCAGCGCGGCGCCCGTTCCTTCGCCCATCGCAAGCCCGAGATTCAGCACCGGTTGCAGTCCGAGCCGCGCCAGCGCCCGCTCATGGGCTGCATCCGTGACGTGGCCGGCAAGACAATGGGCGATAGCATCCTTGTCAAGCGCATGTAAAACCGCTGCTGCCGCTGCCGCCACGATACCATCCAGAACCACCGGAATGCGCTGAAGCCGCGCGGCCAAAATGGCACCGGTCATCGCGGCAATCTCGCGACCACCGAGGCGACGCAGCACTTCGAGCGGGTCACGCAGTTCACTGCGATGGTGCGCGACCGCTGCCTCGACGGCCGCTCGCTTGTGCGCCTGGGTCTGATCATCAGCACCGTAGCCGGTGCTGATCCAATCCGCTGCCGCACCGCCAAACAGCGCATGGAGCACAGCGGCAGCAGCGGTGGTTCCTCCAACGCCGATGTCGCCGAGGCCAATCAGATCGGTGCCACCGGCCAACGCTTCCATCCCGAACGCCATGGTGGCGGTACAGTCCTTTTCCTCCATCGCAGCGGCAATGGTGATGTCCGCAGTTGGCACCGGAAGTGCGAGTTCAAACACCTTCAGGCCGATATCGAAGGTGGCACAGACCTGATTGACGGCGCCGCCACCGGCAGAAAGGTTCGCAATGGCTTCGGCGGTGAGGTTCTGCGAGCAGGCGGAGACACCATGCTTTGTCACCCCGTGATTTCCGGCGAACACCACAACCACGGGGCGGGTGACAGCGGGGCGGCCATTGCCCTGCCAGCCCGCCAGCCAGACGGCAATATCTTCGAGCCGCCCCAATCCGCCCGGCGGTTTTGCCAGCATTGTATTGCGAGACCTGACCATCTCCATCGCCTCGCTGTCGGGCGGCGGCAGCATGGTGCAGAGTGTGCGGATATCATCAAACGGCAGGCCGGAGGCGGACATGACAGCACCGGATAAGAGGTGTTTGGAAACGCGTTGGCACACCATATAACGGCTGATGAAAGCGCGGCATAGGTGCGTCGCGGACCAAATTCACGAAGGTTTCATGACGCGTTGGCTTGGATTTCTGATTGTCGCAGTCCTCGCGGTCGTGCTGCTGGCAACCCAGCCACAGGGGTTTGCGCTCGACACGGACGGGACGATGAGGCTCCTCTATCTGTCATTGCTCGGCGGATTTATCGGCATCGGGTTCTTCACAGGCGGCTGGCGGAATGCGGGCACGAACCTGCGGGCACTCTTGTTCTGGCTGACGGCGATTGTGGTGATCGCCGCGCTCTATGGCCTGCGCCATGACCTCAGCGCGGCAGGGAGCCGTGTGCTCGCCGCGATCGTCCCCGGCTACACGGTCGCAACGCCCGGCGAACTGGTCATCTCCCGCGGGCGCGGCGGCATGTTCGTCGTAGATGGCGATATCAACGGCGCCCGGCTCTCCTTCCTCTTCGACACCGGAGCCAGCAACGTCGTGTTGACGGCGGCGGATGCGGCACGGGCCGGCATAATCCCGGGGCCGAATGACTATTCCGTGCCCACATCCACGGCGAACGGCATTGCAATGGCCGCGCCGGTCACGCTTGCGACGCTGAGCGTGGGCGGCTTCACGCGCACGAAGGTTCCGGCGTTGGTGGCGCGTGAGGGCGCACTGAGGACGAGCCTGCTCGGCCACACCTTCCTCAACCGTCTCGACTCTTACGAGGTGCGCGGCGACAAGCTGATCCTGCGCGGCAATTGAGGGGGCTTAATCCACCATATCGCCGGTCTTCGGGATGATGGTCATGGTCGCCAGCATGATGGCAATATGCTTGCGCTGTGCGCCATTGATGGCGAACACATCGCCCTGCACGACCGCTAGCTGCCGCCCGGCCCGCACCACCCGGCCCTCGGCCACGAAGCGTTCGCCCACAGCGGGGCTTAGCAGATTGATCTTGTATTCGCTGGTGACAATCGTGCGGTCCTCGGTCTGCACGGTCAGCGCGGCATAGCCGCAGGCGCTGTCGGCGATCATGCCGATGACGCCGCCGTGCACGAAGCTGTTCTGTTGCAGAACATGGTCGCCATGCGGCAGTTCGATCACCACCCGGCCTGGTTCGACATGGGTCAGCTTTGCGCCGATCGTGGTCATCGCGGACTGGCGGCCAAAGCTGCCAGCAATGCGGTAAAGCATGTGATCGTCAGACATGGTTCCCTCAGGCTGCGTCCCGGCGCGGGGCATTGCGCACGAGGTTGACCGCCGCATCATAGACGTCAAGTCCGGCACCGGATTTCACGCCTTCCACCGACAGATGCCGCCGGAACTGGCGCGCGCCCGGCACCCCCTGGAAGAGACCGAGAATGTGGCGTGTCATCGCATGAAGCGGCACACCTTCGGCCAGTCGCACCGCGACATAGCACCGATAGGCGTCGAGTGCCTCAAATGGCGTTTTCTCGCGCATATCCTCGTCAAAAATCGCAGCATCGACGCCCATGAGCAGCGCCGGAGATTGATAAGCGGCCCGGCCCAGCATCACGCTATCAAGCGCCACGCCGTCGCGCGGCATCAACAGCGCCTTGGCCGCTTCCAACGTTGCAATGCCGCCATTGATGGAAATCGGAACCTGCCGCAAGCGCGCCTTCAAGCGGAACACGATATCGTAATCCAATGGCGGGACATCGCGGTTTTCCTTCGGGCTTAGCCCCTGAAGCCAGGCTTTTCGCGCATGGACGACAAGACCATTCACCCCTGCCGCAGTGACGGCATCGGCAAGTGTATTCAGCGCCTCATCGGGATCCTGATCGTCGACACCGATGCGGCACTTCACGGTCACAGGCAGGCGAACCGCCGCCTTCATCGCTGCCACGCAATCCGCGACCAGTGCGGGTTCACGCATCAGACAGGCGCCGAAGCGCCCGTTCTGCACCCGGTCCGACGGGCAACCACAATTGAGATTGATTTCGTCATAGCCGTAGTCGGCCGCGATGCGGGCAGCACGAGCCAGATCGGCAGGGTCCGAGCCGCCGAGCTGGATGGCAACGGGATGCTCCACAGCCGAAAAGCCGAGCAGCCGCTCACGCGGGCCGTGAATGACTGCGCCGGTCGTCACCATCTCCGTATAGAGGAGTGCTCGTTGCGTCAGCGTACGGTGGAACGCGCGGCAATGCCGGTCAGTCCAATCCATCATCGGTGCGATGGAAAAGCGGGTGGCAGGGTGGCTCATGTGGCCCCTATTATCTTACGGCCCCCCTGAATCAAAGACCGTTCAGGATTGCCAGGCCGCAGCACGGCGCGCGCCGATTGCCTGCGGCCGACGCCAGCCAAGCCCAGAACGTCCATTTCCAGATCGTCCGCCGCAACTAAAAGATCAGGATCAGACTGTTCGTGATCGCCGATGATGTCGCGCGCGGGCGGCTGAAACCAGAGGCTGCCGGATGGCCCCCGACGCCGGGAAATGATCGCGAATACGCGGGTCGAGCGCCACAATCACATCACATTCCAGCCGCCTCCAGACAGTCCTGTCACCGCGATGGTGGCCCTCCGCTCCTTCGACAAGAACCTGATCAGCAGGGCGGCGCATCGGGTTGCAAAGTTTTGTTGTCGGAATACCGGAGCTTCCGAAGATCAATCGGTGCAACGCCGCCCGCAACACTTTGGGGTCACGTCTCGTCCTGTCCGGTCTGCCAATCCGGCACACGCACCACGGTGACCGTGCAGGCCGCTTCGGCCACGACCTGGGTCGAGACCGAGCCGAGATAGCGCCGCTTCGCCGAATGGCCACGTGCGCCCATGATCAGGTGATCAACGTGATTGTCGGTGGCAAAGCTGATGAGTTGCTGGGCCGGATCAACGCCTTCGAGGACGTGGAAGGTCACGCGATCTGCGGCCTGCCCCAACGGACGAGCCCAGTGCTTGAGTTCCGACAGCGATTGCAGATGCACATTCCGCCCCTCGGAATCGAGGCTGTCGTCGACGCTGAGCAGCGAAACCTTCCGCACATAGACGCAGGCCAGCCGCGACTCCGGCATCGTCGAAAGAATGCGCCCGACATGATCAAGCACAGCTTCGGCCAAGGCCTCGTGGCCGGGCGACAGGTCCACCGCCACCATGACAATCGGCGCGGTGTTGATGCCCTCTGGCGGGGCATGTTGCGTCAACGCCTTGGGCAGAGCCTTGAAGTGTTTACGCTTCCAGACCTTGAGCCAACCGGCGCGCGACATCTTCTCGGCCCGCGCCGTCAGGGCGACACGATCCGGGTGCATCAGATCGATGGCAAGATGCCGCGCGGAGGGGTAGCGCTTTGCCGGATCGGGATCGAGACACCGCAGGATGATTTCCTGAAGCCAGGGCGGCACATCCTTGTTAAGCGCGCGCGGCGGCACAGGTTCTGCCCAGATGCGTCGCTTGAGGCCGGAGGTTGTATCGGGTGCGCCAAAGGGCTGCTCGCCCGTCACCATTTCGTAAAGGATCGCGCCCAGAGAATAGATATCACTGCGCGGATCGGTCCGGTTCCGAAGCACCTGCTCGGGCGCGATGTAGGGCGCCGTGCCCATCGGCACACGGATTTCCTCGGAGAACAGGTCGGGCAGTTTGGCATGACGCGACAAGCCGAAATCGATGAAGACAACCTCGCCAGAGCCGTCACGGAACAGGATGTTGGCGGGCTTCAGATCGAAATGGATGACCTGCTGGCGGTGCAGTTCCACAAGGCCGGCGGCGATGCGTGCACCGATCCGCGCCACCTCCTGCGGCGAGATGGGCAGCTTGCCGGCGACCTGTTCCAGCGTCTTGCCGTTGATCTGCTCCATGGCGATGTACGGCAATTGCGTGATGTCGCCCGCCCCGAGAAACTGGGGCACATGCTTGCCGCCAAGCATCGGCATGATCATCTGCTCCATTTCGAAGCCGACGATGGAGCTTGCCTCGTCCCCTTCCCCCAGCATGGGGATTTTCATGACCGCGGGAATATCGACGCCGGGCTTGGTTACGCGCCAGATGACGGCCATGCCGCCCTTGTGGATCACTTCTTCCAGCCTAAACCCGTCCAAAACCGCGCCGGGGCGCAGTTCGCGCTGGCCTTTCACCTGATCCGTCATGTCCGAAGCAATCCCCTCACGCACCCTTGTGCAGCCGTTCGGCCAGTTTGGCCGGGAGCCCGGCGGCAAGAATCTTCCGCGCGGCGCCTTCCACATTATACGGAACGCGATGCATCGTGATCCGTCCTTGCGTGGAATCAAACACAGAATATGCGGCGGCGGGATTGCCATCTCGTGGCTGGCCGACCGAGCCGAGCACGACGACCCAGCGGCGCGCCTTCAAAAGTGGAACCGATATTTCAGCGGGCGGCACGTATTCCTCGATCGGGCGTCCATCCACGGCGTGGAAATAGCAGGGGCGGTGCACATGGCCGCAAATGGTCACACGCCTCGTCGTGTGGCGCAGACAGGCGTTCGCCTCGATGCGGTTGGTGATGTAATGCCAGGCGAGGGGCGCGGCGGCGCTGGCATGGACAAAGAGCACTTCGCCCTCCTCCAGCGATACAGGCATGCTGCCGATGAAGGCGCGGTGGCGGTCGGACATCTGCGTCCGCGTCCATTCCATGGCCTGAAGCGCCATCGCATTCATGTCGCAATCGAGTTTGAGGACCCCCTCATCGTGGTTGCCGAGCAGGGCCACGGCGCCCTGAGAACAGAGGTCCATCACCGTATCAAGGCACCAGGCGGGATCGGCGCCATAGCCCACCACATCGCCGGTGAAGATGATCCGATCCACGGGATGGCGGGCAATATGCGCGAGGCAGGCACTGAGTGCCTCCCGGTTGCCGTGGATGTCCGACAGCAGTGCAATTCTCATCGCATTCCCTCCCGTGCCAGTCTTGCTGGCCGGATTATTTGTCATCATCTAATCAGGCTAAGGTGCCCACGCCAACTTCTCCGTTCGACCAAGACCTAGCATGAATCATCATTCCGCACCCCGCGCTGGTCAAGCTTTGCTGTTCGGACTTATCCTGCTTCTTGGCGTTCTCTATGCGATCCACGGGCTGTGGACCCTTTACCAGGGCGAGTACTGGGTTTCTTCACGCACAGCGCCGCCCGTTCTCGAAACCGGGACCAGGGCTTTCTGGCTCTCGCTTTCGCAATTGACGACGGGCGCGGGCATCGCAGCAGTAGCCACGACCCTGCGCAGCACAACGCCACGTCTGTGGTGGGGGTGGGCTGTCGTGTCCGGTGTCGCCACCCTCGCCGCTTACGGCGTTGCGCTCAGCCTGTGACAGCGGAGCGCCTGGGTGCCGTCAGCGCTTTCCGAGGAAGATGCCGGAGCCGACATAGTCGGGCGCGCCGCCTGTTGTGGGGCCGAACACGTTCCAGCGCCCGCCGAGTTCACCCGCCGGGCCGGCAGCCCCGGTGAAGAATGTGCCATGCGGGTAGATGCTGGCGCCGCTGGCGCTCGTACCGGCCACGTTGTTGTTGTCGAAGGAAACGGCACTGCCCCCACCCTGCCCCGTGACCGGGACAAGGATCGCCGTACCGTTGTAATTCCGTCCGTCGAGATTGGAGATTGCGTAGGTTGCGGTGGCGGCACCGAAATTCACCGTCGAAGCGAAATTGCCGGCGGCAACATATTCGGCACTGCCATTCTTGAAGGCCCCGATGGCATGGCCGGTATAGGTCGCTGACCCCGTGGTCGGCATTTGCGAGGCGGGTGTCGGCAGGCCAGCAATCCAGGTGCCCAGGTGAACCGTATCGCGCACGGAATCGGGCTGTCCGCTGGCATTGGTACCGCTGCGCGTAGCCGTGTAGGACCAGAAGCCCCAGCGGGTATATTCGCACTGGCAGAAGGTGACGCCCGGGAACTGGGACGCCGCGCCCACGGCCTGACTGTTGACGAACACGCCATCCTCACTGGTCGGGGCGGCTGTCTCGCTGGTCGAGCCGCTAACGCGGGAGATGGTGGACAAGGTTGCCCCGCCGTCCGTCCGCGCCGTGCGCGCACCGAAGTTGTCATAATCAACATAGGCGGAGCGGGACCGTGTGCCCGCGCCCTGATAACCGAAGGCGATGTTCGCGCCGTTGAAGTCGTCGCCGGGGCCGAAGCGGTTGCCATAACGCTCGACCTTCATATTGGCGCCGAACTGGGAATCGCCGGTCAGGTTGATGGTGACGGACCCGGAGACGGTTTCGGGCAAGATCGAGGTTGGCTGACCAGTCGTGCTCGAATGGGTGTTCCACAGGCCGGCGACCATACCGATCAGTGTCTGTTCCGGTCGATTCGATCCGAGCGTCGGCGGGGTGCTGGTCTGCTGTAGCCCGCCGGAGAAGGAATAGTTGGTGACAACAGACGGCGCGCTCACCGGATAATTCGTGTAGGTCGACGTTGCGGTTTGCAGCACACCGTTCGCCGAGTCCTTGTTATCAAAGCCGGCGGCGGTCGGAATGGTGTTGGCATCCATCGTCACGGTGCCGGGCACCAGCGACAGGCTGCTCGTCAGCCGCGAGGTGCGCGCGGTCGCATCAAGCCGGCTGAAACCGGTCAAACCACCACCTGACACACCTTCAGATTCAGGGCGGATATCCATGTTGCCGAAATAGATCGCCGAGGTCTGGCCGGCGCCCTGCCCGTTGATGACCAGCCCAGCCACCATCACACGCGAGACAGTGTTCGGCGTCCCGTTCGCTTTCGCGCCGCCCTGCCCGTAACCAAGCATGCCGGATTCCGACCAGTTTCCCTGCGGCTTGAAGCCGGTCGGGATCAACTCGCCGACCCGCTGCTGCATGTTTTCGCTCAGCGCGTAGAAACGGCGCGTCGGCAGGGCCGCCCCGGCAGTCCCCGTGCCGGAACCGCTCCCCGTGCCGGTGCCAGTGCCCGTGCCAGCACCTGAGCCAGTACCGGTACCGATGTTGCCGGAGGTATTTGTCGTTGTGGTCACCGGCGTCAGGGCGTCATTGGCGGCAACCTGCGTTCCAGCGGCGGCAATCTGCCCAACGAGCTGGAGCGGCATATCCTGCTGCATCGCGTTTGGCGGCACTGTGACACGGGCTACTTGCGCCATCGTCTGCGGCTGCTGAGGCTGCACGGAAGCCAGCGTGCTGGGGACTTTCGGCTGGCCCACCGACCGGTTCGCGCCCTGATCGGTCGGCACCTCGCGCCGGCCGCCGGTCTGGCTACCCTTGCTGGTCACGGCCCTGTTGGTGGTGTCCACCTCGGTGCGGGCCACGCGCGTCGGTGCCGCCGGCGGCCTGCCTCCCGCGATATCCATCTGGAAGCCGGGGCGTCGGAGGATCTCTGTCCCCGTCGGCGTCTGCACTGAAATCTTGCCGAAATGATTGACGACCCGCGTACCGGCCCCACTGTGGCTTACCGTCGCCACGCCGCCGCGAACGCCCAGCGTCGTAGCCGGCGTCTTGATGGTCGCGCCACCGGTATGGCTGGTCTGGCCGCCGACAAAACGCATCACGCCTTTGGTCAGCGTCGCGGCCATGCGCCCTGTGTTGGTCTTGGGATCGTAGACGAATTCATCGATCACAAGCTGGCTGTTCGGGCCGATGTTCATGGTCGTCCGGTCGGCAAAGAGCAACTGGACAGAACCATTGGCGGTGGTTGAAATGCGTTCGCGATAAACGACCGTGCCGCCGACGTTGATGGTGCGCGTCGCACCGCCCGGCGGCGTGCCGACCGCGTCAGGATTGACAGCGCCGACCGTGCCGATCCTTTCGGCCAGAACCGGCGATGCGGAAGCCAGCGCCGCAGCGAGGGCAAAGATGCTGGTGGACGAATGCCTGATCATGGCGCGTCTCCTCAGAACTTGACCGTGGGGCCGAAGGTGACAGAAAAATTACGGGTCGAATAGTTTGGAATGTTCGACCGAACATTGGTGTACTGAACCAAAAGCCCGAGACCCGCATTGGGCCACAACGGCATGTCCAGCCCGGAACCGATCCGCCATTCACGATCACGGCGGCGGGTGTAGGGATCAACGATCCAGTTCGCCTCGTCGTAACGCGTCTGGGTGTAGCCGACGAACGGGTTCAGCACCCACTTGCGTGCACTCTCGACGAAGGACGGGCTGAATTCATAAATCAGCCCGGCATCAGCGGCAAAGCTGCGATAGCTGTAGTGATTGACACGGGCATCGACGCGGTTGAAGGCCAGCCGCGTGTTCCAGCGCCACTCCATGGTGATGGGCGCGGAGGCGTTCATATAGACGGTATGAACCAGGCCGCGCTGATCGGTCGCATTCGGAATTTCGCTGGAATTGCGATAGCTGCGACGGCGGATCTCGTACCCCGGTTCGAGCAACGCGCTGGTCAACGGAATGGCAAAGCTGACGCCGCCACCGGTACTGACGAGATAGGGATTGTCGCCCAGTGTCACGCCGCCGCCCAGCACATACGGCTTGATCGACCAGCCGGGCAGTTCATCGGGCGCCAGCGCAAGGCGCGGGCCGAAACTCGCCTCGACAAGGCCGGTGTTCAGGCGCGTCACGTCGAATTGACGTGCGTAATAGGTCGTTGCCTGCGCTTCCAGCACATCGCCCCGCTGGTTGCCGAGGTCATAGATGTACCGAAACCCAGCAAGGCCGAAGGTATTCCAGTCGGCCTTCTTCGTGTACTGGCGGGACAAGATCGCGTCATAACCAAGCGCGCGGACATTCGGAGAGTTCGGACCTGCGTTGGCATTGCTCTGGTAACGAAGACCCACCTGGCCGAAGAACATCATCTGCGTGGTTTGCAGGCGCCGCTCGATCTCCGTCAGGAAGCCGGCCACACGATTGCGCACCGCCGGCGGCACATCATCGCCAGAAATGGCTGATTCGAAATAGCTGCGCGCCATTTCATAAGAGCCGAGGCGGAAATAGAGAACGCCAAGCTCCAGCCGTACGCGCGGCAGGTTCGGACTATAGAAAATGATGCGCTCAAGCGCGCCGATCGCTGCCTCGAAATCGCCCATGCGCGTTGCAACATCGGCATAGCGGAAGCTGGCACCGACGTTGGCAGGATCCTTCAACGTCTGTGCAAAAAGCGCATCATATTCGGCTTTCAGAGCCGGATCATCCGACAATTTGGGCTGCTGGGCCAAAGCCGGCAACGACAGCAAAATCCCGGTCAGCACAACCGCGAGGCAGGCCAGCAATGTCCATCCGCGCGCAAGGCGGCTGATATTAGTCTGCTTCAACGTCCGCTCTCCCGCGGAGGAACCACATCCGCATTGCGAATCCGCGATCAATTCGACGCGAACTCGCACAAATCCCAATTAACGCAAATCACCGATGCCAACATATTAACGGAATATTCATAAGTTCGCCGACCGTGCAACGGATTACCGAGCCGGGCCCTTGCGACAACCTTCGAGTGTGGTCAACGCGACACAAGCGGTCAGCGGATCATGCTCCAGAGGAAACGGGCCGCTGTCAGGACCAGGAACAGCCCGAACGCGATTTCCAGCCGACGCTTCGGAGTGCGATGGGCAAGGCGGGCGCCATAAGGGGCGAGCGCGGTCGATGTGGGAGCAACCAGCAGAAAGCCGAGCAGCGAGACATACCCCAGCGACAGCGGCGGCAGCAAAGCAAGCTTGCTCCAGCCCGCCGCGACATAACCCAGGGCGCCGGGGATCGAAATGAGAACCCCGAGCCCCGCCGAGGTCGCAACCGCACTGTGCATCGCAACGCCGTGCATCGTCAGGAACATGTTGGAGATCACGCCGCCGCCGATGCCCATCAGCGAGGAGGCCAGGCCGATGACGAGCCCGAACAGGCCCAGCCCGGCCTTGCCCGGCAGTTGCTCGCCAAACCGCCAGTTATCGCGCCCGGCCAGGAGCTTTACAGCGTTGATGCTCGCAACCACGACGAACACCAGCTTCAGCACATAATCAGGTGCATAGGCTGCCACCAGCGAACCGCCGAGCACACCGGTCACAACCGGCAGCGCCCAGACCTTCAGCACATCCATCAGCACCTTGCCCTTAGCCATATGGGTGCGGAAGGAGGAAATCGAGGTGGGGATGATGATGGCCAGCGAGGTGCCGACGCAGAGGTGCATCCTGACCGAATCCGGCACGCCGACCATGCCGAAAATCTGATAAAGCACTGGCACGATGACCGCGCCGCCGCCGACGCCGAACAGCCCCGCCAGCAGGCCGGTGATGATGCCCGCGCCCAGAAGCGCGACACCGAGAAACACAAGATCCTGTAGCGGCAAGCCGAACATGGTGAAATGACCTCTCCAGCGGGCTTGACGGCGAGGCCTCGTCGCCCGCATTCCTTATTGCTCTAATCGAGGCATCCTGAAATGCAAGCCGACCCGGCGGTTCGGGCCGCCCCCCTTGATCGCAAGGTCAGGATAATCATCGCCGGCCTCGGCGTCACCCAGATCATCGGCTGGGGGTCGACCTACTATCTCCTGACCATTCTCGGTTCGCCGATGAGCGCGGCGCTGGATCTGCCACCGGCGCTTGTTTCGGGCGGCATGTCGCTGTTACTCGTACTCGGCGGGCTGACCGGCCCCTTCGCCGGGCGATTCATGGACCGGCGCGGGGCTCGCCCGGGAATGGCCGCGGGCAGCATCATCGCCGCAGCCGGATTGGCGCTGCTGTCGCAGGCCGTCGGCCCGGTCAGTTATATCGTCGCCTGGTTCGTGATCGGTCTTTCCGCCTCGCTCATTCTCTACCCTGCTGCCTTCACCGCGCTGACGCAGGCAGCGCCGCAGAATGCCCGCAGGGCCATCACGCTGCTGACCCTGCCGGGGGGGCTGGCCTCGACGGTATTCTGGCCGCTGACCAGTCATCTCATGCCCCTCTTCGACTGGCGCGAGATCTGCCTCATCTACGCCGGGCTGAACCTTTGCGTCTGCCTGCCGATCCACCTTCTGCTGCTGCCGACGCGCGCAGGGGGCCTGCCGAGCACTGCGACCCAGGCCAGTGCGGACAGCGAGGGGCTGCCCCCTGCCGCCCAACGCCGCGCCTTCGTGCTTTTTGCCGCGATGCTGGCGCTCAACGCCCTGCTCGTCACCGGAATGCTGAACCAGATCATGGTACTGCTGACCGGGCTCGGGCAGCCGGCCGAACAGGCGGTGCTGTTCGCCATGATCTTCGGTATTTCCCAACTGTCCGCCCGGATGGTGGATATTCTGGCTGCGCATCGCACCGACGCACTCAGAACCGGCGTGGCGGTCATGACCGGCTTCTGCCTTGCTCTTGCGGGGCTGCTTGTGGCCGGCGCATCTCCGGTGGCGGGGCTGCTGTTTGCCGTGCTGTTCGGCGCCTCGAATGGTATCCTCACGATCATTCGCGGCACCTTGGTGCTGCAACTTTTCGGCATCACAGGCTATGGCGAGAAGCTCGGTACAATCACGGTGGCTCAAGGTATCGCCGGAGCAAGCGGGCCGGTGCTGATTGCCCTGTTTCTCGAAACGTTCGGGCCGGGGACAACGGTGACGGCCTGCATGGGCATCGCCGTGCTGGGGCTTCTCGCAATGCTGGCACTTTATCGCCATGTTATGGCCAGCCGGAGAATGGTTTCGTAAACAAAACAAACTGTTCTAGCGTCTGATTCGATCTGATCTGCCGACGAGGCCCCCATGCGCACCGAGACCGCCCCCGTCATTCGCCTCAGCGATTACCAGCCGCCGGATTTTCTGGTGAGCCATGTCGACATGCTGGTGAGCCTCCATGCGACCGAGACGCGCATCCGCACCACGCTGACGATGCAACGCAACCCGTCGGGATTTGCGGGTACGCCCGTGGTGCTGGAAGGTGACGACCTGGTGCTCGAAGGGCTGATGCTCGACGGCGAACCGCTGGCAGCCGACCGTTACACCGCCGCTCCGGACAAGCTCGTGCTGCCCAACCCGCCGGAGGGAACCTTTACGCTCGCCATCGACACGCTGGTCAACCCAACCGCCAACACCAAGCTGATGGGGCTGTTCCGCTCCAATGGCGTTTATTGCACGCAATGCGAGGCAGAAGGCTTCCGCCGCATCACCTATTTCCCGGATCGGCCCGATGTGATGAGTGTCTACCGCGTCACCATCGAAGCGGATCGCGACGAGGCGCCTGTGCTGCTCAGCAACGGCAATCCGGGCGAGTTTGGCACGATGCCCGATTCCAACCGCCATTTCGTGGTGTGGGAGGACCCCTTCCCCAAGCCGTGCTACCTCTTTGCGCTTGTGGGCGGAGATCTCGACGCGATTTCCGACACCTACACTACTGGCTCGGGACAGGCGGTCGATCTCAACATCTTCGTCGAGAAGGGCAAGGGTGAACGCGCGCGCTACGCGATGGATTCGCTGATCCGCTCGATGCGCTGGGATGAGGATACCTTCGGGCGCGAATACGATCTCGGCGTGTTCAACATCGTCGCCGTATCCGATTTCAACATGGGCGCGATGGAGAACAAGGGTCTGAATGTCTTCAACGACCGCTACATTCTCGCCAGCCCCGAAACCGCGACCGATCAGGATTACCACAATATCGAAGCCATTGTGGCGCACGAGTATTTCCACAACTGGACCGGCAACCGCATCACCTGCCGCGACTGGTTCCAATTGTGCTTGAAAGAGGGGCTGACCGTTTTCCGCGATCAGGAATTCTCCTCCGACATGCGCTCGCGACCCGTCGAGCGGATCAATGCCGTGAAAACGCTGCGTGCGACGCAGTTCGTTGAGGATGCCGGCCCGCTTGCCCATCCGGTGCGCCCCAGCGCCTACAGGGAAATCTCCAACTTCTACACCGCGACGGTCTACAACAAGGGCGCCGAAGTCATCCGGATGCTCAAGGTGCTGATCGGCGCTGCAAATTTCCGCAAGGGCATGGACCTCTATTTCGCCCGGCACGATGGCGAAGCTGCGACGATTGAAGAGTTCATCGCCTGTTTTGCGGAAGCGGCGAATCGCGATCTCAGCCAGTTCATGCGCTGGTATAATCAGGCCGGCACACCGCGGGTGAAGGTCACGCAGGTTTACGACCCCGTGGCAGGCACCCTGAAGGTAGATTTCGAGCAGACCGTGCCGCCGACCCCCGGCCAGCCGGACAAGCTGCCCGCGGTCATTCCCGTCACCATGGGCATCATCGGCGAAACGGGCAAGGAGTTGGCAACCAGCCAGGTTCTGGTGCTGCAATCGGACAAGGGCACCAAGACCTTCAGCGGCATCACCGAGCGACCGATCCTGTCGCTGCTGCGTGGCTTTTCCGCTCCTGTGAGGTTGGAAGCCAATCTCTCCGAGGACGATCTCCTGACGCTCGCCCGGCACGATGTCGATTCCTTCAACCGCTGGGAAAGCGTGCAGGCCGCCGGGATCTCAGTGCTCAGGCGTTCGGTTGCCTCCGTCCGCGACGGCGGGGCGCCGTTGACCAGCGAGGGGCTGGCCGCTGCCGTGCGTGCGCTGCTGGAAGGAGGCATGGCGGATCCGGCATTTGCTGCGCTGGCCGTGACGCTGCCGGGCGATGCGGATCTTTTCAGGGAGATCGGGCACGATATCGACCCTGATGCGGTATTTGCTGCTGTCGATACGCTGTTTACGGACGTTGGGCGTTCGGTGCTGCCGGTGGCACGGGACCTTTACGCCCGCCTTTCGGTGCCGCGCCCCTTCTCTGCCGATGCCGAGAGTGCCGGTCTGCGCGCTCTGCGCGGGGCCGCCCTGTCGTGGATCGGCTGGGCTGACCAGCGCACCGCATCCGATCTTGCCTATGAACAGTTCCGTAGCGCCGAGACCATGACGGACAAGCTGAGCGCCCTCGGTGTTCTCAACCGTGTCGGCGGCGCCGCGCGCGAATCGGCCTTCCAGAGCTTCGAGCGGGACTATGGACACGAGCCGCTGATCCTCGACAGCTGGTTCACCTATCAGGCGCTCCTGCGCACGCCCGATGCCCTCGATCGTGTGAAGAAGCTGATGCAGCATCCGGGCTTTTCGGCCACGAACCCCAACCGCGTCCGGGCGCTGATCGGGGCCTTCGCACACAGCAATATCCGCCAGTTCCACCGTGCGGATGGCGAGGGGTATCGCTTCGTTGCCGATTTCATCCGTTCGCTCGACGCTGCCAATCCGCAGGTGGCGGCGCGGCTGGCCACCGCCTTCCGCACCTATCAGACACTGGAGCCAACGCGGCGCGCGCTGGCGCGTCAGGCCCTGGCCTCGATCATCGCCGACGGCCAGCGTTCGCGCGATGTCACCGATATCGTTGAGCGCGCGCTGGCAGGTTGACGCCACTGACCAACAGGCCCGGCGGCAGCATTCCGCCGGGATCACTTAATAGAACATAAATAGAACATTTGTTCTCGTTCGGGAACATCTTGAGTCCGCCTCGAAAACGCGCTGAGCCATGCGCAGAAAAACTTCCGCAGGCTGCTTGCCGTCACCATTTTAGGTCTGGACAGGCAAGGCTTCAGAGATTCAACTGTGGGTGATTCGGAGGTCAAAGGGGGCCTTTTCCCTCCGCTATCGCAGCTCAAGTTCACGGTTGGAGGGGATCGGCATGGCGCGCAAGATCGCGGCCAATGCGCACGGGCGTTTGTTGCCCGCATCCGGGTTGGCCAAGTCCATGGCCCAGCCGGGATACGAGCGGCTTGTGCGCGCCGATCCGTGGATCCATCGGGCCGTGTCGGTGCTGATCGTCATATTCCTGTCCATCGTCGGCGCATCGGGGATGCTGCAACTTACCAGCGCCCGCGAAGAGGTGATAAGCGCACATCGCGGCGACATCGAACTGATGGCTGCGCTCGCAAACACCCGCCTGAAGCTTGCAAACCCGCAGCTTGACGCCCAATGGGCCACGGACGAAACCGTTGCCGCGCTTCTGCCGGCCGGCACGATGGCTGGCGGACAGCGCTTGCTTCTGCTGGCAGGAGATGGCCGGGTGCTGCGCTCGGCGCCGGTCGGCATCGGCCATGTGACCTTCATCGATGAAGTGATCATCGGCCCGCTGCCACTGCTGACCTTTGCTGAACGGGCGGGCGTGGAGACCGTTCGATTAGCCCGAGGAGGCGAAGCTCTCGCGACGGTTCGCAAGGTGCTGAATACGTCCGAACCGGAGGCAAACCGCATTGCCTATGTTGCTGTGCTGGAACCTATGGACTCTGTTCTGGCGCAATGGGTATCGCGGACACAAACGGTGGTGACACTGTTCATCACCCTCGCCGGCGTCGTGGCGGCACTCGGCGCCGCATTCTACGTCCAGTCGACCCGCGCACGATATGCGGACCGGATGTGTTCGGACATTTCGACCCGCGTCGACAGCGCCCTCAGCGACGCCCGGTGCGGGCTTTGGGACTGGGATATCGCGCGCGGGCGCTTCTTCTGGTCGGATTCGATGTATGCTCTCATCGGCTACGAACGAACCGGCGATCTCATCAGCCTCGTGGAAATCACTGCGCTGATGAATCGGCAGGACGGAAATCTACTGGATATCGCCGATCAGTTGCTGGCGGATGATCTGGCCACCGTCGAACATGAATTCCGGATGCGTCATGCTTCCGGACACTGGGTCTGGCTGCGCGCCCGCCTTCAAATGACACGCGACGTCGATCCCGCCGCGCCGCGCATCACTGGGGTCGTACTGGATGTGACCGAGCAGAAGCGCTTTGCCGAGGAAACGCGGCGCGCCGACCAGCGCCTTTCGGCCGCGATCGATTCGATCTCCGAAGCGTTCGTGCTCTGGGATGCCGGCGGTTGCCTGGTCCTCTGCAATGCGAATTTCCGCGCCATGTATGGCTTCGACGATTGCCGCGATCTTCGGGGCATGAGCTACGAGGTGCTGACTGGCAGCACGCCTGCCGACGGACAACAACGCGAGCGGCAGTTTGAACGGCAGCTTGCTTCCGGCCGCTGGTTACAGGTCAGTGAACGCCGCACCGAAGATGGCGGATTCGTTTCCGTCGGCACCGATATTACCGCGCGCAAGCAGAATGAGGCGCGCCTGATGGAGAGCGAGCGGCGCCTGATGACCTCGGTGGCATCGCTGACTGAGTCCCAGGCGATTCTGGAGGCCCAGAAGGCGGAACTCAGGGAACTTGCCGGCAAGCTAGATGCCCAACGCATGGCCGCAGAGGCCGCAAGTCGGGCCAAGACCGAGTTTCTCGCCAACATGAGCCACGAACTCAGGACACCGCTCAATGCCATCATCGGGTTTGCCGATGTGATGCAGCATCGGCTGTTCGGCGCGCTTGGATCAGACAAGTACGAAGGCTACGTCGCCGACATCCTGCAAAGCGGGCGCGGGCTCCTGTCGATCATCGACGACATTCTCGAAATGTCACGGATCGAGGCCGGCACCGTGGCATTGCACTGTTCTGACATGTCCGTGATCGATCTGGCGCAGGCGGTCATGAGCGGGGTTCGTGCAGATGCCGGCGCCAAGAATATCACGCTGTCGCTTGATGCACCCCGAGATGGCCAGATCTTCGCTGATCCCCACGCCTTGCGCCATGCGTTGAACCAGCTTTTGCGCAATGCTGTGAAATTCACGCCGACCGGCGGCGCGGCCGTTCTGCGCGTTCGCCGCGCCGGCAGCGGCGTCAACATCTTTGTCGGCGACAACGGTTGCGGCATCGCGCCAGAGCATCTCTCCCGTTTCGGACGCCCGTTTGAGATTCTCACCAACCGGATAGAGAATGGCAACAAGGGTTCGGGGCTGGGCGTTGCCATCGCCAAGTCACTCGTCGGATTGCACGGCGGCTCCATCCGTGTCCGTTCCTGCCCGGGCACCGGTACACTCGTGATGGTGCATCTGCCGCTGATCCCGGAGGATTTCCCGGTTGCGCTGGCGGCCCATCAGAACACGCTCGCTGTTGCCGCAATGCTGTGACCGGGGATTACTGGCGGATAGGTCCAAGCACGCTCACCATAACGCGGCGGACCTCCTTTGCAAGGCGGGCAATCTCCGATTGCAGTACCTTGAAGCTGGGAAGCTCGGTCGCCTGTGCCAGCTTGAGGCGGAAGGCGGGTGGCTGGTCGTCAACGGCACGGTCATCGATCAGCACGATCCTGAGCGCCTGCGTGAGGCGAGAGAAGAGCTGGTAGGCCTGCACCAGCAAATCGACGGATTCGGTGGGTAGATCTCCCGCCTCGCCGGAGCGGAGCAGCACATCCGTGGGGGCAAGGCCAACGTAGTGGGGATGGGTTGCCGCCTGGGTGAGCACGAGGAACTGAGCCACGAATTCGATATCGACGAGACCGCCCGGCATCAGCTTGAAGTCGAACTTGCCGGACGGCCCGCGTTCCTGATCCATCAACGCGCGCATCCGGGCAATTTCCCGCGCAGTCTTCTTCCTGTCCCTTGGGACAGAGATGACGCGGGTGATGATCGCCATCAACTCGGCGGACAAGCCCGCATCGCCCGCAACGGGGCGGGCGCGAGAGAGCGCCATGTGTTCCCAGGTTTCGGCTTCTTCTTCCTGATACGACCGGAACGCATTGAGCGACACAGCGACCGGCCCCTTCCGCCCCGACGGACGCAGCCGCAGGTCGATCTCGTACAACGTACCATTGCGCAACTGGGCAGAAATGGCTGATATCAGGCGCTGCGTCAGGCGAGCATACCATTCGGAAGCAAAGAGCGGCTTTTCCCCGTCCGACATCGCATCCGCGGGCGCATCATAGACGATCACCAGGTCGAGATCGGACGTGGCTGTCATTTCGCGAGAGCCGAGCTTGCCATAGCCGAGAATGGCCATGCGCGCGCCGGGCACAGTGCCATGACGGCGGGAAAGTTCGGCTACCGTCCGCTCCAGCACGAGCCTTAGGATCGCTTCAGCGATCGCTGTATGCGCCGGCCCTGCATCGAGCGCGGGCAGTACGCGGGAGACAACTTGCGTCGCCACGAGGAACTGTTCATGGCGCGCCATCGTGCGCGCCTGCTCCAGAAACGGTTCAAACTCCCGCTCCCGCGCCAGATTACGACGGGCGCGTTCCTCGATCTCAACGGTGTTCTGGGGGCGCGCAAAGCCGGCATCAACCACAATATCGAGCACATGCGGTGTCCGCGCGGCAATCTCCGCAAGACGCGGGGCACTGCCGAGAATTTCGGCAAAAAGATCCCGAACGCCGGGGTGATTCTTGAGAATGGAGAAGAGTTCCACCGCCGCCGGCATCTTGCCAAGCGCAGTATCAAAGGCGAGCAGCGCCGCATCTGGATCGGAGGAATTGCCGAACGCTTCCAGCAGGGCCGGAACAAGTTCGGTCAGCGTTTCGCGGGCCCGCGGGCTGGTGACGGCAGCGCGGCGGCCAAAGTGCCAGCCACGCACCGTATCGGCGACCAGTGCTGGCCGGGCAAAGCCGAGTTTGCGCAGGGTTTCAAGCGTTTCAGGATCGTCATCGACTCCCGTGAATACGAGCGAGCCGACCGACGAGGCAAGGCCCGGGGTTGATTCAAACAGCCGGGCATAGTGCCGCTCCACCTTCAGCAGGCGCTTGGTGAGTGCCTTCTCAAATCCCGTGCGCGTGTAGCCACAGAATTTCGCGAACTGGTCAAGTTCGGCGTCGTGGGCAGGCAGGCGCTGGGTCTGTTCATCGCCCACCATCTGGATGCGGTGTTCGATGGAACGCAGAAAACGGTAGGCCTCGGCCAGATCGTCTGCCGCCTTGGCGGTGATCCAGCCATCGGCACAGAGCGCATCGAGCATCCGGAGCGTCTGGGCGCCACGCAGATCCGGGCGGCGACCACCATAGACGAGTTGCTGGGTCTGGACAAAAAACTCGATCTCGCGGATACCGCCGCGTCCCACCTTCACATCATGGCCGAGAATGGCGACCTGCTCATGCCCTTTGACGGCATAGATCTGGCGCTTCATCGCATGAATGTCGGCAATGGCGGCATAGTCAAAATACTTGCGCCAGATGAAGGGGGTCAACTCCTTCAGAAAGCGCGCGCCGGCCTCAAGATCGCCGGCGATGGCGCGCGCCTTGATCATCGCCGCCCGTTCCCAGTTCTGGCCGACGGTCTCATAATAACCATAGGCCGCTTCAACCGGCACGACGATGGGGGTTGAACCAGGATCGGGACGGAGGCGCAAATCGACGCGATGGACGTAACCATCGGCGTTCCTGTCCTGCAACAGGTGGACAACCGCCTTGATCATCTTCACCGCCAGCGCCAGTGGATCTGAAGAAAGTGCAAAAGCCGCCGCATCGGGATCGAAAAACACGGTCAGGTCGATGTCGGATGAATAGTTCAATTCCCGCGCACCATGTTTGCCCAGCGCGAGTATGAAAAGGCCGAGCTTCCGGCAGGCATCTTCAGGGTCCTGCGGCGCGATCTTGCCATCCGCAATCGCCTTACGCAGCACGAAGCGGAAGGCCCCGTCCACGGATGCATCCGCAAATTCGGACAGGGCTGCGACGACCTGATCCACGGTCCACGCGCCGCCGAGATCGGCAAGACCGATCAGCAGCGCAGCTTCGGCCTTCAGCTTGCGCAGGCGCCGCATCGCATCAGCCTCGGAATCGAGATTGACCGTGTCGCGCGCGATCGAACAGATGCGGGCGATATGGTGTTCGGGCGTGTCGGCAAACAGTGAGGCCGTTCGGCCCGGGTCGCGCACAATCAGCCGCCAGAGATAGCCCGATCCTTCCTGAATGCCGGCCAGCAAGGTCCGCACAGCCGGATGCGCGGCAACAATGCGCGCAAGATCGACCGCTCCTTCATCGCTCTGCTTGCACAGAAGATCGATCTGCTTCAGTCCCGCCTTACTGAATTTAGGCCCCGCAGAAACCGCACTTGCCAGTATCATTCCGTCCGTCACGCGCCATCCTCCAGTCCCGATGGGAACTTAGTGCATGACGGTGGCGGATGAAATGGATTCTGTCTGGCGTCCCTGCCCTGTCGACACCTATGATGTGTGAAGCGGGAGCCGGAACACCACGCGCAAGCCTGGTTTGTTGTCCTCAAGGCGAATGTCGCCGTGATGCAGGCGGGCAATTGCAGCAACCAGGCTAAGCCCCAATCCCGAGCCAGGCAGCGCACGGCTCTTTTCCAGCCGCACGAAGCGATCCAGCACGCGGTCGCGCTCGGCCTCGGGAATCCCCTCGCCACGGTCGGCGACCACAACCTCCAGTCCCTCGCCGACCAGTCGAGCGCTGATCGAAATTGCTGCCGGCCCGGAGGTCGCATCGGCGGGGCGACCATATTTCACCGCATTATCGATGAGGTTGGCAACAGCCTGGCCGAGCAATTCGCGATTTCCCCAGACGATCGCGCGCGGATTATCGCCAAGCGACAGGCTCAGCCCTGCTTCCTCCGCAACCGGCTCGTACATCTCCGCAAGGTCCGCGACGATCTCCGACATCTCGACTTCGCCGAGCGTGCCAGACGCGCTGCCGGCCTCGGCGCGGGCAATCATCAGCAGCGCATTGAAAATCTTGATCAGCCCGTCCGATTCCTCGATCGTCCGCTCCAGCGCCAGTTTCATGTCTTCAGGCGTCCGGGCGGTCCGCAGCGCTTCCTCACTTGCAGCCCGAATGCGGGTCAGCGGTGTTCGCAGGTCGTGAGCGATGTTGTCGGAAACCTCACGCAGGCCGGTCATTAACTCGCCAATACGGTTCAGCATCAGGTTGAGATGCAGGGCAAGACGATCGAATTCGTCGCCGACACCGCGCACGGGCAAACGCTCCGCCAGATTGCCGGCCATGATGCGGCTGGCCGCATCCGTCATATCCTCAACCGGGCGAAGAACGCGGCGGGAGATCACGCGCGCGCCGATCAGCCCCAGCAGCAAAGCCAGCAGCACTGACGCCAGCATCGCCTGCCGAAGCACCTGACGCATCCGTGTGCGATCATCAAGGTCGTGTCCGACAACCAGCCTGAAATTGTTCGGGAGAACAAACAGCCGCAGTTTGGCGAACACGCGCTCCGTCATCTGATCCTCGGAGCGGGTATAGGAAAGCTCATGCCAGCCCGGAAGGAGATCCCGCATCGTGGCGATCTCCACCGCGTTCCCGGCAATCATCTCGCCGCGCGGATCAGTCAGCACATAAATGAAACCGCGCGCCTGCCGGGCTCGACGCTCGATGACCGCGGCCAAACGCCGGGGGCCGCCCTGTCGATATTGTTCGGCGAGGCTGTTGATTTCCGTCTCGATTGTCTCGTTAAGCTGGCCTTCCATCACACGACGGGCATTCCAGGCGATATAGCCGACCAGCAGCCCCGCAAAGATGACGAAAGCCAGCAGATAGGTGATTACCAGCCGGAAGGCTGTGGTGCGGATAAGCTTACCGAAGCCCGTCACGGATCATATATCCGGCACCGCGCACCGTATGGAGCAGCGCGTGGTCAAAGCCCTTGTCGATCTTGGCGCGCAGGCGCGAGATATGGACATCGATAACGTTGGTCTGGGGGTCGAAATGATAGTCCCAGACATGTTCCAGCAGCATCGTGCGTGTCACAACCTGCCCGGCGTTGCGCATCAGATATTCAAGCAGGCGGAACTCGCGCGGCTGAAGGTCGATCTCGGTCGCGCCACGCCGGGCGCTGTGAGACAAGCGGTCGAGTTCAAGGTCGCCGACCCGATAGACGGTCTGTGTGGGCACGGCAATGCGCCGGCGCCCGAGCGCCTCGACCCGGGCGAGCAATTCAGTGAAGGCATAAGGCTTGGTAAGATAGTCATCGCCGCCGGCGCGCAGGCCCATCACCCGGTCGTCCACCTGCCCGAGGGCCGAGAGCACCAGAATGGGCAGTTCGCGCCCTTCCGAGCGCACAGCGCTGATCAGGGACAGGCCGTCGCGGCGCGGCAGCATCCGGTCCACCACGGCAACATCATAGGCGGATGAGAGCGCAAGTTCGAGGCCGGTTTCGCCATCTGCGGCATGGTCGACGACATGGCCGGATTCGCGCAGCCCCTTCAGCAGGTAGCTCGCCGCGTCGGCATCATCCTCGACAACCAGAATCTTCATGTCCATGAACGTAGCACACCGCCCGCAAAGGTGGCAGGCCGGATGGAACATCCGGCCTGCCTTTGGACATCAAGACCTCGGAGCCTTGGGCGACGGGAACGGGCCGCCGGAACCTTGACGCGCTGCCAGTTTCCGACCGGCGCGCTTACGGAAACCTGTCAGGTCCGTGAAATATTTGTAATCTTCAGGAGTGCGGATTGGTCAGCCGGTCGATCTCGGCCTGTTCGGCATCCGTCAACGGTGCCGCTCCGGCAGGCCCCGCCCCCGATGTGCGGCGCGCAAAAAGCCTGCGCGAGGCGACAAACCCGAACATCAGCACCACCAGCGGCAGGAGCCACAACAGAGCGTTGCGGATCGAAAAACTGGGTTTCAACAGCACGAACTCGCCAAAGCGGCGAACAAGGAATTCCTTCACTTCGGCGTTGCTGTCTCCCGCAACAATCCGTTCGCGCACGAGACGGCGCAAATCCTTGGCAAGGTCGGCATCGGAATCATCAATGGACTGGTTCTGGCAGACAAGGCAGCGCAGTTCCGCCGAGAGTTCGCGAGCCCGCGCTTCCTGTGCCGGGTCTGCCAGACGCTCCGAAGGGGCGAGCGCGAGCGCCAGCGTTGCCCACAGGACAATGGCAGCGGCAAGGAGGCTCCGCTTCATTCCGCCGCCTCCAGTATGGCAGCCTTGCGAACCCGGCGCGGCGGCGCGATGCGCAGACGCCGGTCGGTCAGCGACAGCAGTCCCGCCAGCGACATGACGAGCGGGCCGATCCAGATCAGCAACACCCACGGCTTCCAGTAGGCACGGACATCCACCTTGTCGCCGTGGCTGTCCCCTATGGCGAGATAGATCTGGCCGAGACCGCGCGTCAGCCGCGCCGTCTCAGACGTCGGCATGGTCCGGCCGACATAAGTCCGCTTGCCGGGATGGAGTTCGGCCACCTTGGCACCACCGTCGAAGACCGCGAAATTCGCCACTGTCGCCGCGAAATTCGGACCAACGACCCGTCGCGCGCCGCCAAAAACGATGTCCAACCCATCGAGTTGAACCTTGTCTCCCGGCGCCATCGCAGCAATCCGTTCCTCGTGGAAGGCGGTCGCGGAAATGCCGATGACCATCAGGCCGACACCCATGTGCGCAATGGCTGCCGCGATAACCGTGCGCGGCAGGCCGGCAAAACGCGACAAGGCGTTTGCCGCACCGCTGCGGAAAGCGCGAACGCGCAGATCATCCAGCGAACCGACGACGACGAAGACGCCGAGCCCCAGTCCGATGATCGCCACCACGTCTGTCCCATGCGTCGTTGCAGCAACCGCAAGGGCCGTCAGCCCACCAACCAGCACGGCGATAAACAGGCGTGAGGCAATTGACAGAAGATCACCCCGTTTCCAGGCCAGTTGCTGGCCGAAGGGCATCGCCAGCACCACGGGCAGGCAGAGCGGCAGGAACGTGGCGTTGAAAAATGGCGGGCCCACCGAAATCTTGTCACCGGTCAGAGCTTCCAGCGCCAACGGATAGAGCGTACCGATCAGAACAGCCGCGCAGGCCGCGGACAGAAACAGGTTGTTCAGAACAAGACTGCCTTCGCGTGAAATCGGCGAGAATAACGCGCCGCCGGCCATCTGCGGTCCGCGCGCAGCAAACAACGCCAGCGCGCCGCCAATGAACATGCAGAGAATCAGCAGAATGAAAACGCCGCGTGCAGGATCGGATGCGAAGGCGTGAACCGACGTCAAGACACCGGAGCGCACCAGGAATGTACCGAGAAGCGACAGGGAAAAGGTGAGGATTGCCAGCAGGATCGTCCAGATCTTCAGGGCATCCCGGCGCTCCATCACAATGGCGGAATGCAAAAGCGCTGTTCCGGAAAGCCAGGGCATCAGCGAGGAATTCTCGACCGGGTCCCAGAACCAGTAGCCGCCCCAGCCAAGTTCATAATAGGCCCAGTATGACCCCAGCGCGATGCCAGCCGTGAGGCCGACCCAGGCAGTCAGAATCCACGGGCGGACGATCCGGGCCCAGCCCGCATCGATGCGCCCGAGGATGAGCGCTGCCGCCGCAAAGGAAAAGACGATCGAAAAGCCGACATAGCCGACATAAAGGAGCGGCGGGTGGACCGCGAGGCCGGGATCCTGAAGCACCGGATTCAGCGAACGGCCTTCCGCAGGCGAAGGAAACAGGCGGCTGAACGGATTCGAGGTGAACAGGATAAAGAGCAGGAAGGCGGCAGAAATCGACGACTGCACGGAGAGCGTCACGGCCCGCAGCGCTTCAGGAATGTTCCGGCCAAAGAGCGCGACACAGGCGCCGAAAAGCGTGAGGATCAGCACCCAGAGCAGGATCGATCCCTCGTGATTGCCCCAGACGCCGGAAAAACGATAGATCAGTGGCTGATCAGTGTGGCTGTTCTCATAGACGTTCTGGACCGAAAAGTCCGAGCCGACATAGGCCGCCGTCAGGGCAGCAAAGGCCAGCGCCAGCAGCGCGAACTGCGCCAGGGCGCCGGGGTTTGCCACTGCCATCAGGCGGGCATCGCCGCGCATGGCGCCCATCAGCGGAACCACCATGGTGAGGCCGGCAACGACGAGCGCCAGAACAAGCGCGAAATGCCCGGTTTCAACGATCATTTCGGTTGGCCTCCCTGCCCCGGCTGGTCCCCCTGCCAATGCCCTTGCTTCTTCAGGGCGTCAGATACCTCGCGCGGCATGTATTTCTCGTCGTGCTTGGCCAGCACCGTATCCGCAGTGAAGCTGCCGTCCGGCTGCAATGTGCCTTCGCAGACGACCCCCTGCCCCTCGCGGAAAAGATCAGGCAGGATGCCGGTGTGGTTCACTGTGATGGATTTTGCCCCGTCCGTCACCCGGAATGTCACCTTCTGCCCCTCGGACTTGGAGACGCTCGCATTCTCGACAAGGCCGCCGAGGCGGAAGCGGGTACCGGGCTGAAGCTTCAATTCGGCCACTTCCGCCGGTGAGCGAAAAAAGACAATCCGATCATTGAGCGCCGTCAGGATAAGTCCCACCGCAACCGCAAGCACGAGGCCTGCGGCACCGATCAGCGTGAGGCGACGTTGCTTGCGGGTCATTGCCTTCCACCTTCCAGCGCGAATTCACGCGCCAGGGCTTCGAGCGTCCCCAGCGCCGGCGCATTTTCCTTCAATGCCGAGCGTGCATCAGCCAATGCGGCGCGCGCACGATCCTGATCCCCCAACACAGCCAGCGCGCGAATAAGGCGCGTCCACTCCTCGGGGCTACCGCCACTGGCTTTCAGCCGGTCGGCCAGTCCGTCCACCATAGACCGGATGGCCTGCTTCTGCTCGCCTTCCGGCAGGGCCTTGATGGCATCTGCGGCGGAATTTTCGGTAGGCGCGCTGGTGATCCGGGCAATCTGCGCGGCAACGGCCTGCTGTTCGGCGGGTTCTTTCACATCGCCGGCGAGCGCCTTCAGATCCGCCAACGCTCCGGCGACATCCCCCTTCTGCTCGCGGGCAAGCGCAATGTAATAGCGGGCCTTTGCATTGCCCGGTGCCAGCACCAGCGCACGATCGAGCAGGCGGCGGACTTCATCGTCAGAGACACCCTGATTCTTGTAGAGCAGAATTTCGGCGAGTGTGGTCAGGCGTTCCGGACTTTCACCCTTCAATTCGATAATGCGGGTTGCAGCAATTGCAGCGTCATCGAAGCGGGACATGCGGACATAGACCGGGAGCGCCAGTTCCCAGCCCTTTGCATCGCCCGGCGATTCCGCCAGATGCGCATCCAGCCGGGAGACGAGCCGCCGGAGGTCCACATCCGCGCGATTGATATCCGTCCGCTCGGCGAACGGGCGGTCCGGTGCGCCGGGAACGCCCAGTTTCAGATAAAGCGGGATGGCAAAGGCGGGAATTACAATCAAAACAGCGAGCCAGGCGGTACGCGCGTTTTTGCCATCGCTTACGGCGGCAACGGATCGATCCCGCGACAGGGCGAGCAACTTTCGGCCTGCTTCTGCTCGGGCCGCGGCGCCCTCCTCCGCAGACATCAGGCCGGCGGCGATCTGCCGCTCGATCTCGGCTTCCTGCGCCTTGAAAAACGCCACGTCATTGTCGAGCGGATCGGCAGTGCCCCTTTCGGTCGCAAGCGCCCGCAACATGGGGTAGCTGACGGCGGCAACCAGAAACGCGGCGATTGTCCAGAACATCATGATTGCAGGCGAATAGCCGGAAACGCGTTGAAAGGAAACGCTTCAATCTGCCGCGTCGTTGGCAAACTCAAGGCATTCGCGCCGGATTTGTCCAAAATCAAACCGTGGGCAGTTCCAGGACCGCGCGTAGACCACCATAGGGTGACTCATCGAGATAGAATCGACCGTGGTAAAGTCCGGCGAGATCCACGACGATGGAGAGACCAAGGCCGGAGCCGGTGGTGGTCTCATCAAGGCGCCGGCCCCGCCTGGTCGCCTCCTTGCGGTCTTCCGGTTTGAGGCCCGGTCCATCATCGTCAATCGCGATCTTCATCATCGTGGGAGCGCCGGGCACCGAAGGCAGGACCGCCACCGAGATTTCAACCCGGCTTTTTGTCCATTTGCCGGCATTGTCGATCAGATTGCCGGCCATATCCTCGAAATCCTGCCGTTCACCGCGAAATCGAAGACCGGTGACGCCACTTGCCGAAAAGGTGATGTTCCGGTCGCGGTAGATCTTCGGGAAGGTCCGCAGAAAGGCGCTGATGACCGGGTCCACTTCCGTCACCGATCCGATTGACGCGGCGCGGGCAGCGGCGCGCGCCCGGTCAAGATAATACTGCACCTGCTCTCTCATGATGCCGGTCTGCTCGCGCAGCTTGGCAGCAAGCGCCGAATCGTCCGTTTCCGCTTCGTTGACCAGCACAGAGAGCGGGGTTTTCAGAGCGTGGGCGAGGTTGCCCACCTGCATCCGGGCGCGGTTCACGATTTCGCGGTTGGCGTCGAGAAGCTGGTTGAGTTCAAGGGCCAGAGGCGCGACCTCAACCGGAAAGGCACCGCCGACGGTTTCCGCCTCGCCCCGTCGGATGTTGATCACGGCCTGCCGCAACCGGGCCAGCGGGCGCAGACCGAAGCGGACCTGAACGATGGTGGAGGCGACAAGCGCCGCGCCGACGAATCCGAAGGCAATCAGCAATGCTGTGTTGAACTGGCGTGTCTGATTGGTGATTTCCACCGAATTGCCGGCGACGGTGATGTAAAACCGGTTGTTGTCGCCAAGATCGATCATCTGTTCGAGGATGCGCAGCCGGCGATGGTCCGGACCTTGCAGGAATCCGTCGCCGGCGTCCGTGGTCCGCTGCGGATCGTTCGGGTTGATCAGATGGGGAAGGACAGCGGAGAACAGAGAGCGCGACGTGCGGAACACCGCTGCCGTGTCCTTTTCCTGATCCAGCTTCATGATCTGCCAATACCAGCCGGAAAGCGGTATCTGGAACTGCGGCTCGCCCAGATTGCCGATTTCGGTCGCTGTTCCATCGGTCAGCGCCGCGACATCGGCCACCAGCACCTTCATGTAAAGGCGCAACCGCTCGTCAAACGCCTGCGTTACCGCCCGACGATTAAGTTCCGACAGAACGACGCCAGCGGTCAGCAGAATGAGCGTACAAAGCACCGCTGCCGACAGCAGCAGGCGGCTGGAAAGCGATGCGACCGGCGGCTTCAGCGCTTTGCCTTGCCAGGTTCAGGCCTGATCTCGCCAACGAGATAACCAAGGCCGCGGACGGTTTCGATGATATCGACGCCGAGCTTCTTGCGCAGGCGCCCGATGAACACTTCGATCGTGTTGGAATCCCGGTCGAAATCCTGATCGTAGAGATGCTCAACCAGTTCACTGCGCGAAACCACGCGACCCTGATGGTGCATCAGGTAGGCCAGCAGGCGGTATTCGTGGCTGGTCAGTTTCACCGGATTGCCATCGACGACCACCTTGCTTGATCGCGTATCGAGCAGCACCGGCCCCACCTGGAACTCGCTGGTGGCGTGGCCGGCCGCCCGCCGCACCAGCGCGCGCAGCCGCGCCAGAATCTCTTCCATGTGGAAGGGCTTGGTAACGTAATCATCGGCGCCGGCATCGAAGCCCTGCACCTTGTCACTCCAGCGATCACGCGCGGTCAGGATCAATACCGGTGTCCTGCGTCCGGCGCGGCGCCATTTCTCCAGCACGGAGACACCATCCAGCCGCGGCAGACCAAGATCGAGCACGATGGCATCATAGGGCTCGGTATCACCCAGGAAATGCCCCTCCTCCCCGTCAAAGGCGGCATCAACCGCATATCCGGCGTTCTGGAGGGCTGTGACAAGCTGACGGTTCAGGTCCTTGTCATCTTCTACGACGAGCAGTCTCATTGAAACTTCTTCTAGTCGGGCTTGCCGCTCTTTGCATCAACGCTGATGCGGGCAACGCGCCCTTCGGGGGTCAGGATCGCCAGAACATACACCAAGCGCTGATCCTGGCGACAGAGATTCGCAGACACGATTTCACCGCGCGCCCTGATCCGCGCCGCACGGGATGCTTGCGGAAAATCGATCAGGTTCTGTTGCTGGATCGCGGTCCGGGCGGCATCGGGCGACAGGCACGCATCGGATGCCACTGCACATTGCAGGCTGGCCATCACAATCAGGATCACCCGGAGTATCATCATGTGGGCGTGGGCCGCCCGGCCTGAATGGTTCATGAACAGGCGCGGGCGGACGCTCTCAGCCGATCAGGCGTGTGGCCCGGATGCGAAACACGGTGGATGCCACGAAGCTCAAACCACTCGTCACCTTCAGAACCGCATCCACCAGCGCGGACTGGTCGATGGCACCCGTGTTGAGCCCCCAGACATCGCCGACAAGCGCCGCAAGGCCGATCAGATTTGCCCAGACAGTCCGGCTTTCCAGCATGGTTTTGGTCAGAAGCATCGGCATGGTCTCCTTCTTTGCCGTTTTCGATTGAACTGTTTCCCTTCCCGCCAATGACAGGCCGAGCGCCTCGATGGCATCGACCCGGCGCAACCAGCCGCGCCCGAAGGTGGGGAAAATGCGCAGCTTTTGCAGAAAACTCCGGCGCGCGGTGCAGATCAGCCGCACCAACGCATCGGCGGGCAGGGCGCGGGCCGCGCGAACCGTATCCACGCCCACGATCCCGTCCGGGACAGCCCCGACGGCCTGTTGCAGCGTCCGGGAGGCTCGCCCGACACCGGAGTTCACCGCCAGGTCGAATACCGCGACATCCACCCCGCCGGGCAATTCATCGCCTCCGACGGTCTCCCAATAAAGGCGGCGATAAATTGCCTCAACCTCGCTGCGCGTCAGGGCCCGGACGTCAGCTATACTGACCGACCGGCCCCGCCATTCGGCGAGGACCTTCCGGGTGATGCCGTACTTGGTCGCACCGCCAGGATCGATCGGATGATTGGCAAAGCCCCCCTCGAACTGCAGGGTCATGGCAAGCCCCGAGGCAAAATTGCGGGTACTCATGCGGATCCTTTCCCTTGTTCAGACGGCGGGCGCGACGGGAATTGTCGCAATCAGTGGTTCTCCTTCACCGCAGAGGGCGCTCACCTGCGCAATGCGAAGCGTCAGTTCACTGAGGGGGGCGCCAAAGTCGGCCAATTCCTCGGCAGTGGAATAGGTGAGGGTCGGCATCGTCAGTGCGAAGCGGCGCACCGGACTGTTCCCGTTGAGAACGCTCACGACATAAGCTTCGCTCTCCTCGGCCAATGGCACATCCGCAAGGTCCCAGTTGTCGGCATGACGGCGGGCGCGGCGGATGAAGCCAATGGTGATGCCGCCCGCTATGCGCCGCGCCCAGGCGTGTACAGGTGCAAGCGGTCGCAAGGCCGCCGGGCTCGCGGTGGCCTCGAAGGCGATCGCGCTGATGTCGGCGTGGTCGCTACCGGCCGCGGACAGGCGAAATGCACTGGAGCGACCGAAATCGCCGGCCCCGGTCAGAAGCGGTTCGAGACTGTCATCCAGCACCGCGACCATGGCGCCTGCGGCAAGGTGCCGGTCGGCTGTGCTTTCCGAGCCGGCCAGCCCGCGCAGCAGTCCTGTCAACGTCCAGATGCCGTCCGGGCCGAGCACAGCACTGCGGAAGGCGATGATCTCCCATGCTCCGTCCGGTCCTTTCAGGCCGATTGTCTGGCTGGCAGCCAGCGCACCGTCCTCCCCCGGCGATGACAGCGCCCCATCATCGAGACGAAGCCGGAGACTGGCCACCTCATCCCAGCGCCACAGCGGCCCCGGCGCCAACGCTGCGGTGGTTTCGCCGAACACAGTGGGCCGCCCGATGCTCGCGATGGCCGAAAAGCTGCCTCCCGCCGTCTCCCGCCACAGGGTATAAGGGCCGCGCCAAGGCGTTGCTGCGATGCCGACAAGGGCGAGCGGCGTCGGCTCACCTGGGTCGACCGGCAAATGCAGGACTTCGGTGAACGGTGGGCCGGCAATACCCGGAGCATTCCAGATCGGCACCTCGGGGTCTGGCGCACCGGCCAGTCCAGTCCGATGTTCGATGCGCCGTGCCTCGCATTGGCGGGCCAGACCATCGACCACGCGTGTCAGCCGGAACGGGACCGGCGGTGCATCGCCTGCAAAGGTGACGACATCTCCGGGTTCCAAAGCCCGCAAACCGGGACGCAACGACAAGGTTACGGTTTCCCTTGCCGTCCAGTGATCCTGAAGAGCGGATGCGGCGAGATGCTCCGCCTCGCTCCGGCGCAAAACCGCGGTTGTTTCCATCGCATTTTCACGGCGGCTTGCCGTGCGTGGCCGCTGTGCCGAAACAGCGGCCCGCTGATATTGCGATTCCGCATCAGAAAAGCCAACGGTGAGCGTCCTGGCGAGTTCGGTTTCCTGCGCCCGGCTTCTGGTTTGGTCGCGCCCTTGCCGATCCGGCACGAGGTCATCCGCCGAGAGGGAATGCGTCCGGCCAAAGCCGCGCCCGGCAAAGCGCACCTTGCCACCGCTGACCCGCGCCTCGATCGCGAACAGCGACAGGAGCGGTTCGATGGCCGAACGGGCCGACATCGGCCGGTCGATGACGTAGCCATCGAGAAAGCCATCGCACTGGTCGAAGCCGGGAGCGTCGAGCCCGTAATCAGCAGTGATCGCCTTGAGCAGTCTATCCAGCGCCATGCCTTCGGCGCGTCCGTTCAGCCAGTGCCCCGTCTGCCAATTGGCGGCATCGCCCCACACCTCCCGCAAATGCGGGAAGGCCGGATAGGGTCGCGCATCCCAGGCCCAGGCATGGATCCGCGCCGGGTCCACCATCCGCCCGCCGTACAAAGGGGAGACCGGATTATTCGCCGGCTCGAAGGCCGGGTGATCAGGATCGAAGCGGACCGAAATCGCTTCCAGAAACCGCGCCGCGAGCAGATCGTCGCGGGCGCCAGAGGACAATGGCGGCAGCGCACTTTCGGACGACTTCGCATCCGGGAACAGGTTCGGCGCGTTGGCCCCCTTGTCCACTGCCGGACAGCCGACCTCGGTCAGCCAGATCGGCTTTGCACCGGGTTGCCATCCGGTTGCCACCGTCTCGACGCCGTTCATGCGTTCGACATGCGGCTCGCTCCACCAGCTTTTCAGGTCCTTGGCGCAATAGATCCAGGGCTTGCCGTAGGCGTCATCGGTGATCGGTGTGCGCTGCTGCGTCGCTCGCGCCGTGGCATCGGCATAGTACCAATCGAAGGCTTCGCCACCGCCAAGTCCCGCCGTCAGGTAATCGAGCCCGCGACCATCCGGCCAGAGTCCGGCATCGGCGTGGCCCTCTCCGTCGCGCCAGTCGGCGAGCGGCGGGTAAAAATCGATGCCGACAAAATCGATGTTGACGTCGCTCCACAGCGGATCGAGTGGAAAGCGCACTTCGGCACCGCCGCCCTGCACATGGGCGCCGTACTCGGTCCAGTCGGCGGCATAACCGATCTTCACCCCTGGTCCGAGCAGCGCGCGCACCTCGCCCGCGAGCGATTTCAGCTGCTGCACCGCCGGATAGACACCGGACGCGGAGCGGATGCGAATTAGCCCGATCAATTCCGAGCCGATGATAAAGGCATCGACCCCGCCCGCAGCCTTGCACAGCGCGGCATTGTGCAGAACCATCCGCCGGTAGGTCCATTCCGAAGGGCCAGAATAGGTGACCGTGCCGGCGCTGACCGCAAACTGGGCCGCTGTCGCGGTCCCGAAGAAGGTCGCGACCGCGCTGGCCGCAGCCGTCGTGCCATCGGACGAACCGACGCGCCCCGGCGCGATGTCGAGCGTGATGCGGCCACGCCAGGGGAAGGCGGCCTGCTCGGTCGCGCCATAGGGATCAGGCAGGCTGTTGCCGGCAGCGATGTCCATCATCACAAAGGGATAGAAAACCACCGAAAGGCCGCGCGCTCTGAGGTCGGCTATCGCAGCAAGAAGGCTGCTGTCCGACGGGGTGCCACCATAGGCCGCGCGTCCGTCGATCTGTGATACGAGATGTGCTGTCTCGCGCGTCTTGCCCGCAACGGACCACTGGTCGCCGGTTGTTGTCTTGATCCGGTTGTCGACGCCCGGCACGATGGCGGCGTGGCTCGCGCGCAGGTCCGTTCCGAACCAAGAGGTGACGAGCGCCACGCTTCTGGCCTTTGGCAGCACAGCCTCCAGCGCATCGAGCGAGGCTGAAAAGTCCGAGGCATGGGTCAACTGGTTGCGGTTTTCGGGTTGCGAGGCACCACGCCCTAGAATGCGCAGCACCTGCCCCGGCTGGTAGGCAAATTCACTTGCGCCCGGAATGAGATCGACGCCGCGTACGTGATCCGTCAATGCTCCCACCGGGCGCACCACCTCGAACGAAAGTTGCGGCAGTCGGTTGCCATAGGCTTCCAGCGGCAGGCGCTCGAAGACCACATAGGCCGTGCCGCGATAGGCCGGACTTTCACCCTGCCGCGCGGCGATCAGCGGGTCTGCCTCCTGCGTCTCGCTGCCGGGGTAGACACGCATCGTCACCGTCGTCAGATCGAGCGGCTTGCCATCGGCCCAGACGCGGCGGACCATGCCGACCGGTCCTTCACACAACGCGACCGCGAGATTGGCGAAGTAGCTGTAAGTGGTCGTCACGGTCTGCTGTTTCGGTGCACCGCCTTTCCCGCCCGATTTTCCCGAGCGTTGCGCCTGCATCTGTTCTTCAAAGCGCGTTGCCCAGATGACCTGACCGCCAAGGCGCACGCGGCCATAGACGCGGGGGATGGGCGCACCTTCTGACGCCGAAATGCCATCCAGTGTCTTGAGGCGGGGACCCTCGACATAGCGTTTACCGGGACCGCCCATCAGCGACCGATCAATGACGCCGCCGAGAACCGCGCCCGCCGCCTGCCCGACCGCCGCCAACATCGGCCCGCCGAAGGCCGCGCCCAGCGCGGACCCTGCTGCCTGAAGCACAAGAGTTGCCATCAGTCGATCACTCCGGGAAAGCTGAATATGTGGGCGATGCGCCGCTGCCAGAGCCCAAGCGGCACTTCGGCGACTGTGGCGCCGTCGTGGGCGTGGATCAGCCGGTCGCCCGGCGCCAGAATGCCGGCGTGTTTGGCTGGCAGGTTTGCCCGCCAGCGGAACAGCACGAGGTCGCCAGGGCGGCCAGGCGGGGTCTCGATCTCGACGAAGTAGCGGCGAGCGGCGGCAAGCAACGTTTCCCTGCCGCCCGCCTCCGCCCAATCGGGCGCATAGGCCGGTGGCTGTTCCGGTTCGGCACCATAGATCATGCGCCAAACCCCGCGGATCAGCCCGAGACAGTCACAGCCCTGCCCCGGCGCCGAGGCCTGATGCATATAGGGAGTGCCGATCCAGGCACGCGCCGCTTCGAGAATTTCGGACCGGGCGAGGCCTTCAACTTTGAGCGCGTTCCTCATGGATCGAGCCTGCCGCCATCATGGCCGCCCTCACCGGGGCGCGCATAGGTGAGAATGAAATCGGGGGTGGGAATGTCGGGAAAGCCGCGAAAATTTGCGGCGTTTGCGAAGGTGCCCCGGCAGGTCGCGAAAGTCTTGTCGCAGCCGGCGATCAGCGTCACCACCGCGCCCGGTTCCACTGCGTGCGGAAAGGCATCCCAGAGTTCGATGACGCCCGAGGTGGTGTGCAGCCGGATCTGGCGGACATGTCCGGCGTTCGGCCCCGTGGCAAAGCTGGCGAGCCCGGAGGTGAACCGTCCGACGGAAACCGTTCCGGCCAGGGTCAGGCGCAGCGAGAGCCGGCTGAGAACGGCTTCCACCGACGCTGTGATCGTGTGGGCCCCAAGCTCAACCTTGCAGCGCCCGTCGCCGAGATCCGCCGCGCAGTTTTTCGTGAACAGCCGCCCCTGCTCCTGATCATAGCGGTGCATGGGGCCGCGCAGTTCGGCGACAAAACTGGTCTCGGACCGCCGGATTTCTCCGATGGTGGCAACCTCTGCCAGAAGGCGCTGGTCAGGATCGGCCCAGTTGACAAGGAAACTCTCCACCGTCGCATCGTCGTAGAGGCCCGCAGCGATGTCGATTTCGCGGAGTTCAGCCCCCGTCAGCGCGCCCGAAACCTCGCCCGATGACACGCCGAGGCCAAGCTGCGCATCGACTTCGCTGGGGGCAAGGCCGCTCGATGCGGCAAAGGTGGTTCCCGCGAATGTCAGGTCGCGGTCGTGATCGGTGAAACCGAATATGGTGCCGTCTGTCCGGGTCAACCGCCAGCAGCGGCACAGGGTCGTCACGCCGCCGGCGATGTGGCCAGCAAGCGCAGGATCAAGGTTCAGCATGGGAGGCTCAGGGCAGGATTTCGATCAGAGGAATTTTCGGGATGGCGCCGGCCTCGAAGGCCTCAAGGTTGATGTCGAGTGTGTCCGTGTCGAACCGAACCGGCACATCGAACTGAAAACCCGCCGTGATGACGGCTCCGGCCTGAGGCACCGCACCGGGCGGAAAGGTCACAAGTCCGGTTGTCGTGTTCACCGTGAAGGCGGTGGTCTCGACACCATCCACGGCCACACGGACGCTTCCGGCGACCGGCTTGGCAATTGGCCGAACATAGGGCGCATGGGTTACGCCATAGGTCTTTGTCAGCGCGAAAGCCGCGTTTGCGCCATCGCCGATGCCGATGCGCTGGTCGCCCGGTGCTACGCCCGCGCCGGGGGCTGCGGAGGTCCAGTCGAGCCGGTCGCGGAAACGGAAGCCGTAGAGCCGCCCCCGCCGCTCCTCGAAAAAGGCCACCACTGCGGACAGGGCATTCAACGACTTGATGCCATAGCCTGCCTCATAACGGCGCCGGGAATGCGCCCATTTCTGGTTGCGTTCCTCGCGTCCGGAGGCTGTAATCACCACATCCGTGCGACGTTCCGGCCCGCCTCCGGTCCTGAGAGACACATCGAGCGGGAACCTGACTTCGTGGAAAGCGTTAGACATCCGAACCTCGTTGATCCAGCGCAAGGAAGAAAAGCGCTCCGGTCGACAGAATTGCCGTATTGAAGCCTGAAGGAGGGGACATGAGTCACACACCGCATGAACTGGCCGAGGAATTCCCGGACAAGATCGCGAAGATCCACGCGCTAAAGATGAGCGATACCCATTTCGCGCGCATCGCGGACGAGTATCACGACGTGAACCGCGAAATTCACCGCATCGAGACCGATGTGGAACCGGCCAGCGACGACGCACTGGAGGAGCTGAAAAAGAAGCGCCTCTGGCTGAAGGACCAGGTTGCCGGCCTGCTTGGCTGATCCAATCAGGGGACCGGCGCCGCCCTGGACGGGCCGGTCCTACATCCCGCGACTGCCACGCGCGACTGCGCGGGCCAGACTGGCCGCAACATGGCTTTCGGCGCGGGAAAAGCTGTCCACATCCGGTGTCTGGATGTTCACGACGACCTGCGGGCCTGCCGCATTGCCGCCGGCTGCCACGCCGAGCCGCCCGTCCGCACCACGACGCAGCGGCAAGATCGCCTCCGGCCCGGCTTCGCCGGCAAGGCCCGTGCCCCGCCCCAGCGGAAAATAGGTCGGCGCGGCAATCACCCCGCCATCTGCAAAGGGCATCACCGGCCCCGCGGCTGCGCCACCGCCAAACATGCCGCCGAAGGCACCGGTCAGTCCTTGCGTCAGCGCTCCGATGCCGCTTGAAATCACGCCCTGCAACGGTTTGAACGCCGCGCGCAGGCTGAGGTCGATGAACTTTTGCCCCAGTCCCTTCAGGATGTCGTCAAAACCCTTGCCCTGGGCGATGCCGCCGGCAAAGGCCCGCGACATCGCCGCACCGAATGTGCCGGCAAGGCCGTTGAGGTCGGCGAGTTTGGCGCGCGTATCATCGAGCGCGGCATTGGTGCTGCTGATCTCAATCGTGTCCATTGTCCAAGGGCTCCTTCGTATCGGGAAAGGCTTCAATCAACGCCTGTAACTGCTGCCGATCCAGCGAAGGGGCTTCGCCGCCGCCAACAAAACGAATGGCTGCGGCGAGTTCGCGCGGGGTCATGGCCCAGAATGCCTCCGGCGACAGGTGCAGGCGCGCGAGCGCAAAGCCCAGTGCCTCACTCCAGGGAAAGGGCGGTGGCTTCATTTCCCCTCGCCGAAAGTGGCGGTGAACAGCGCCACGAGCGCTTCAACGCAGACAGGCATGTCGGCAACGCCTATGCGCCTTGCGATGTCGTCATCATCCAGCCGGGCCCCCGCCCCGCGGGCCGCCGCGCCCAGAAGGGCGATCATGTCACGCGCGCCAAGGTTGCCCTGCTGCATCCGTTCGCCAAGCGCGGCCAGTCCCGTGACGCCAAAGGCGGTTTCGATCTCCGCCAGCGCGCCCAGTGTCAGGCGTAGGGGAAGCATGCCGGATGCGAGCTTCAGATCGACATCGCCGCGATGATGGTTCGCCATGATCGTCAGACCGCCGTGAACAGGATTTCGCCAGCGCTTTCGAGGGCGAGATCGAATGTCACCTCGCCGGCATGATCGGCCCGGTAGTCAAGACTGACGATCTGGAACGGACCTTCGATAATCCCGAAGTCCGGCACGAACACCTGCCAGCTACGGATCAGGCCTTCAAAGAAGACCTCGCGCATCATCAGGTCAGAGGCGGCATCCTTGAACACGCCCGCACCGGATATCGAGGCGCGCCTCACACCGGCTCCCGCCAACAGCTCTCGCCAGCGTCCGGCGGATTCGGCGTGGGTGATATCCACCGTTTCGGCGTTGAGGTTGAAGCGGCGGGTTCTGAGGCCGGCCACGGTCACGAAGCCGCCGGCACCGTCGGCGAGTTTCAAAAGCAGGTCCTTGCCTTTCTGGGCAGCCATGGAACATCCTTTCCGTTTCAGAGAACTTCGGTGACGAAGCGCAAGCGCAATGCGACACGCGTGAGATTCCTGTCCGCCAGCCGCCGCGTTTCGGTGGCCAGCACCCGCCCGGAGACGAGATGGTGCCCTGCGAGCACCAGCGGCGCATCGTCGAGCAGCGTTTCGAGCCGGCTGGCGATCGCAAGGCCTTCGCTGCTTCCGCCCTGTCGCGACCAAACGTGCAGCGTCAGCTCGCTGATATGCCCCTTGTCCGTCGCTGTGCCGTGCTCGCGCGTGCTGGCCTCGGCAAACGCGATGTAGGGCGCTTCTGCCGATCGGGGCACGTCGTCATAGACCTTTGCGCCCTCCAGCAGGGCCGTCAGTGCGCCGTCGGCCACCAGAATGGTGCGGATGGCTGCCTTCAATGCCGCGATTGGGGTCATGGCCGCACCTCCTCGACGAGGCAGACAAGCGAGCGGCGCATCCCGTCCGGATCGTACTGGCCGCGCACATCGAAGCGTCGACCGTTGGCGACAAAGCGCATGGCGCCGGTCACGTCGCCGCGCCAACGGATGACAAGCCGATGCGTGATCCGCTCGGCCTGTTGCTGCGCCTCATCGCGCTCCGCCGCCGCCAGCGGAATCAGCATGGCCCAGAGCACAAGGCGCGGCTGAAAGCTGCGCGTCACGCCGCCGATATCGTCGGGCGTCTCAATAGACTCTTCCAGCGTCGCGCGCAGGCGGCGCGAGCCGATGGGGGCTTCGATGCGCACCATCTTACAACCTCGGCATACGGAAGGGCGCGACGAGCGCGCCGACACCCTCGGGGAGGGCATTGCGGCTTGCGGCATCGCCGCGGTTCTCGAACCAGTGCGCGATCAGAAGCCGCATCGCCTGCCGCAGAGCTTCGGGAACATCGTCCGGGTTCGCGCCAAAGCCGCAGGTCACGTCGATCTCGATGCCGCCCCGCGCAAGAACCGGCGCCGGCACCATGGCGATCGTCTCGATCAACGGCGGTTGGCGGTTGCCATCAAGCCGAAACGCCGCGAGCGGCAGCGGCATGGCGGCGCCCTGTGCATCGATCAGGCGCACGGCATCCAGCGCCAGAACCGGCCCCAGCGGCAACCGGATGCAGCCATCCTCCGGCCAGGAATCGCGGGTAATGCGCCAGCCTTGCGCCATGAGACGCCGCCCGGCAAGGGTTTCCACGGTTTCGCGCGAGGCAGCGACCAGCGCGGTGATGAGCGCGTCCTCATCCTCGCCATCGACGCGCAACCAGGCGCGCGCCGCGGCGAGGCTCAACGGTTCATCGGCGGGGGGTGTCAGCGGGGTCACACTCATGGTGTCCTTTCCCGGAATGTCCGGTTCGTTGCTGCGAACGCTTGCATCCCCGCACGACGGGTGACACAACCATTGGCATGAAGAATTCTGGTCTTGGCCGCGCGCTGCGGCTTGTCATCGGTCTCGGGCTCACGCTGCTCGCCGTTTCGCCGGCGCTCGCGCTTGGCGGGGCGGCGGCAAAGAGCGGCGCCTGGGGGCTTTCCAGCCATGTCGTGATGGTTCTGGGCACACGCGGCACGGTCTGCACCGGCACCGTGCTGGCGCCCAGGGTCATCGTCACTGCCGCCCATTGCACGGCAGGCTCAAAGCAGGTTGCCGTCGCCTACTTCGAGGATGGCGCGCCGGTTCTCCAGATCGTAACAGCAGTAGCCCGCCACCCCGGATTTTCACGCAATTCGGCCGTTTCGGTCGATATCGCCCTGCTCAGGCTTGAAAATCCCCTGCCCTCGCGGTTTCAGCCGGTCAGCATCGATCACGGCGGCGCTGCCGGACACATTGGCGAAAGCCTGACCATCGCCGGCTTCGGCCTTGCCGATGAACGCGACGCCAAAAGCGCCGGTACCCTGCGCACGGCGGAGGTGGAACTGTTGCCGAAACTTTATCCGCGCTTCCTGCGGCTTGGCCTTGATTCGCAACTGTCCAGCCTCGCCATCTGCAAGGGCGATTCCGGCGGACCGGTGTTCGCAGGGGGCAGCGGCGCGCCTGTGCTCGTCGGTGTCGTCTATGCGGCGGAGCGGACCGGCAAGGCAAAGGCCTGCGGCGCGGCGGCGCAGGCGGTCCGCGTCTCACCTCAGCGCGGCTGGATCGATGGAGTCATGGCGCGGTGGTGAGGCGCTGAAGAGCGCCTAATCTTCCAGCTTCCCCGCTTCGTCCACCCCGAAATTCCTGATCATCCCGGACAGCTTTTCCTGATCATCGAGGACATCCTCGTTGCCTTCAAAGACGCTGTACTCGATGTGATCATCGAAGAAATCGACTTCAATGCGTTTGCCGACACGGGTTATTTCCACCATTATTGATTCAGGTCTGTCATGCGACAGCCAGTAGAAGATTTTGCGCTTGTCCAGAAAATTGAGGAACGGGATCAGATCCTTGATTCCGTCGAGCTGTGGCATCGTCAATTCCTGAACCTCCCACGGTTTAGCAATTTCTTGCACCGTCTGGCCATGGCGTCGCCTGACTTGGCAAGCGCGAGAACTTCTCCAATGGTCATATCCCAAAACTGTCCGGGCAGGACTGCCTGGCAAGCTGAAAGTCATGAAAATCCGGCAACTCGGGTTAGTCAGTCATCCGACCACCGCTTGCTGATCACGTCCATCAATTCCGCAGCGGTATCCATCACACCCTCGTCTCCGGTGAAATGGCTGAAATTCCACCAATCCTCAAAAAACTGAACCTCGACTCTGGCGCCGACGACCGTAAAGAACACGGTCAGCGCATCTTCACTGTATTTGTGAATGCTGTAGGTGATGCCATTTTTGTCAAGCCAAAGGCAAAACTTCAGCAAACCACTCAAACCTGGCCCGATGTCGATCTCAGTCATCTTTTCTGAACCTGTCTTCTCTAAGTAGCTTGTAACACCGCTGTGCAGCACGATCATGACGTTTATTGGCCTTGAGCAATTCGCTGATTGTCGTATCCCAGAACTGCCCAGGCAACTCGCTGCGTATACTCCCCCGACATTTTTCCGAGACAAATTCCTGCACGGTCTTGCCCATGTCCTCCTTGTCGAATCCACCGGCAAGCTGGACGGGAAGCCCTCCAATGTCGGCACTGTCGCCGGTGCCGGATGACGGGTCAACAGCACCCCCGCTCGTCCATTGTCCGCCGCCGGGGCTGCCGGCGGGCAGGCGCGGCTGGCTGTCCGTGTATTTCAGGCCCAGCGCCACCCGGCGGAGAACGGAGAGGAAGGCATCGGCGGCAAGGTCATATCGCTGATGGTGTCCAGGCATGTCGGCCTCGTGTTTGAAAACAGGCGCGACGGGGTTGCCGCCGCGCCCGTCAGCCTCAGGCCGAGAACTTCAGGAGCTTGATGGCCGCATAGTCCTGAACGCCGCCGCCGACGCGCTTGGTGCAGTAGAACTGCACATAGGGCTTGGCCGAGAAGGGATCGCGCAGGATGCGGATGCCGGCCCGGTCGATGACGAGATAGCCGCGGCGGAAATCACCGAAGGCGACAGCGGCGGCATCGGTGGCGATGTCCGGCATGTCCTCGGCCTCGACCACGGGAAAGCCCATCAGCGTCGCGCCCGCGCCCGCCACCGCCGGCGGCGCCCAGATGTAGCGCCCGTCCGCGTCCTTCAGCTTGCGGATGGCGCTCTGGGTCTTGCGGTTCATCACGAAGGTGCCGTTCTGGCGATAGCCGGCCTTCAGCGCGTAGACGAGATCGACCAGCCGGTCGGAGGCATCGGTAGACGGAAAGGCCCCGGCGGCGCCGGTCGCAACCGTGCCTAGATTGCCCCAGGCCCAGGCGCTGTTGGCCACCTGCGGCACGGAGAGAAAGCCCTTCGGCCTGTCCGTGCCGTTGCCGGTGACGAAGGCGGCGCCTTCCTGCTCGGCGAAGGCAATTTCCACCTCGTCGGCGATCCAGCGCTCGACATCCACGCTCTCGTCGTCAAGCAGGGTCTTGGTCGCCGCCGGCTGGGCGTAAAGTTCGAAAGTCGGGAACACGATATCGGAGAGTTGCTGGGTCTGGCCGGTGATCGCCACATTCGCATCCGACCAGCCGGCGGTGATGCCGTCTGCCGCGTAAGCCTTCTTGAAGGTGCCGGTGGAAACGGGGCGCACGGTGGCAATCGCCCGGATCGGCGAGATGCTGGCCATGCGGCGCAGAATCTCGCGTTCAACGATCTGGGGCACGAGATAGCCGCCATCCGGGCCGGCAAGACCGCCGGAGATAGACTTTGCCTCGAAGCGCAGGAGCGCGTCGGTTTCCCCACCGCGGACATAGGCGTTGAAGGCGCTCTTGTGCTCGCGGGCGCCGGTCATCTCGCGCGCTTCGCCGCCAAGCGCCGGGCGGCGCGATTTCAGCGACAGCGCCTCGACATTGCGCAGCGCATCATCCACCGCGCGGTCGAGGCGGATGAGCTTGTCCTCGGTCACACCGTCGCTCACCATGCGCCGCTCGATCTGGCCGAGGCGCTCGTCGTTGGTTTCACGGAAGGCGGTGAAGGTGCGCGCCAGCGCGTCATAGGCATCAGCCACCGGGCCGGTAGCCTTGGTTTCGGGGGCATGGGTCAGTTCGGTCATGGAAGGGTCCTTGAATGGGGGCAAAGGGCCTCTTCGGCCCGGCGAATGGCGCGGATGAGCCGCTGCGCCCCGGCGCCGCCTGAGGTGCGGTCCGTCCCGGCGGCAAGGCGCGGACAGGCCGTCTTCACCGTGCTGACGCGGGCCTGCGGCAGCATGGGGAAGGTGACGATGGAGACTTCCCAGAGGTCGATGGCATCCAGCCGGCGCAGGCCGGTGGCGGCATCGCGGCGGGCGCGCGTCGTGTGGAAGCCGATGGAAAGGCCGTCGACTGCCCCCGAGCGCATCAGCGCATGGAGTTCGCGCGCCTTGCCCACCGCAAGATCGAGGCGGCCCGCGACGTAAAGCCCGCGCGCATCCTCGATGATTTCATCCCAGACGCCGATGGGCTGGGCGGGATCGTGGTTCCAGAGCATCCGGATGCCCGCCGGCCCGCGTGTCCGCAGCGTCTGGCGAAAGGCGCCGGGCATCACAACATCATTGGCCTGGTCAGCGATGCCGAACAGGCTGGCATAGCCTGCAAAAGCGCCCTCGGGGCCCAGAGCAACCATGGCGCCCGCACGCCCGGGTTCGGACATGCGGGCGCCGCCACCAGCCGCCGGGGAGGGACAAACGGCGGTGGAAGTCCAGGATTGCTTGTTCATTTGCCCGCCTTCCGTGCCGGGGGCGCGGATTTGGTGGCTGCGTTTTCGCCCGGATGGGGGCGATCGAGGCGCTCCAGCAACTCGAAGAAGCGACGGAACACGGTCTGTGTCTCACGCCCGGCGGCATGGGGCGGTCCATCCGGCCGGCCAGACAGGCGCGGCAGGTCGTTCCGAGGTCTTTGGGACATCGGTTCTCTCCTTTGGTTTTCGGCAGATTCGGCGGGTTATTCGCCCTCGGGCTCGCCGGTGATGCGGCGGTTGAAACGCGCAAGCTCCCGCACGAAGCCGTCGAAGCGGCGGTTCAGAAGGAACATCTCCCGCAGGGTCTGGGCCAGCAGCCAGCTTGCGCCGCTCGCCCAGAGAAACAGGGCGAGGTGCGCAAGATCACCGCGCGTGATGATGCTGTCGGTGACGGTGGTCATCGCTGGCTCCGGTGAACGGATTGAACGGGGTTCAGGCTTGCGGAACGAGCATTCGCGCAACGGCGTGCGCCCGATCCGGGTTCGGTGTCAGGCCGAGATCGTCGCCTTCATAGTGGACAAGAAAGGCTGCAACCTGCCGCCGCGAGGCACCATGCGCCAGCATCACCGCAAGGCGTTCTGCGACAGGATGATACTCGTCCCGCGCCTCAGCCACATCGGCAATGCCGATGGGGTCCCAGTGCTTCAGGAGCAATGCAGAAATCTCTGCAACAGCCCGTGTCATTTGCTCTTCCCGGCGGAAACCGGCCTTGCCTTGCTGCCCGCATTCTTGTCCGCCACCGTGCCAGTCCTGGCCTTCGCCCGGAAGCCGGCGAGTTCGCGCTTTTCTTCCCGGTCGAGGAAACTTGCGCCTTCCAGCCGCTTCCAGAGGGCGTCGCGCTCGGGGGCAAGGGCCTCCACCTTGTCGAGGTCGAGGTCGAGGCGCAGCCCCTCGCCATAGGCCGGGGCGAGCCAGTGGGTCAGCCCGCCGAGAATGCGCTGGGCGAGCGGGATCACCGTCTGGCGCCAGAGCGCCCGATGCGCCTCGGCGTAGTTGGCATAGGTGTTGTCGCCCGGCAGGCCAAGCAGCAGGGGCGGCACGCCGAGCGCCAGTGCGATCTCGCGGGCCGCTGCCGCCTTTGCCTCCATGAAATCCATGTCTTTCGGGCTGAGGGCGAGGGGTTTCCAGTCGAGCCCACCTTCGAGCAGGATGGGACGTCCTGCGTTCAACGCGCCGGAAAAGGTGACTTCCAGTTCCTCCTTCAAGCGATCGAACTGTTCGTCGGTCATGTTGTTGCCGCCCGCCGCATAGACCAGCGCACCGGAAGGCCGGGCGGAATTGTCGAGAAGTGCCTTGTTCCAGGCGCTTGCGGCATTGTGAATGTCGAGTGCGACCTGGGCGGCAGCGAGCGGCGCCTGGCCGTAGTGATCATCGAGCGGGTCGAACATCTTCAGGTGCAGCACCGGCGGCAGCGCCGCCCCGTCGTTGCGCAGAAGGACCGCCTGCCCGCCGGCGGCATATTCGTAAGCCTCGGGCCAGCCATCGGGGCCGGGAACCACGCGCACCCGGTCCGGCCGCAGCGCATAGAGTTCGCGCGGGCTGAGGCCATCGGCCACCACTTCGAGATAGGCATTGCCGAAGCACAGAAGGTTGCCGGTAATCGCCTCAAGAAGATCGGCGCCGGTCTGGCGCGGATTGGGGCGCATCAGCAGTTTCTGAAGCGGATGATCTTCCAGTTCGTCGCTGCCGCGGAATACATCATAGCGGAGCGACCCCACCGCTTCGGCGACCATGCGCACACAGCGATAGGCGACCGCGTTGCGGGCATAGCCGATGCTGGTCAGTTGCACCGTATCCCGGCTGGACCACACCGGCTTGCCGATGCCGGAAAAGGCGATCAACGGCGCAACGCGGGAGACTTTTGTTTCTCCAGCGCGCAAGAAGAGGCGTTTCAGAAGCGTAGTCATGCGTCTCTCATCTGTTGGCGGGCATCCGGGCACAAACTGGCGAATTCAATAAAATCCGAGTGATCGTCATCACCGGAGCGGAAGAACCATCTGGTATTCATGGTGCCTCTTTGCGAGATGGAATGTTCAATGTTTAGCTCAATCCGGCGCTGGGCTTCGGCGTTGCAGATCAGCTCCAATTCTGAAGAAGTCATTCGCGAGCAGTTTCGAACGCTCACGCATATGATCCCGTTTCTCTACACCATTTGCGTGCTCACTGCGGTGGCGCTCATGGCCACGTTCATGCATGGGGGCGCACCCAGCTGGCTTGCCTTCTGGCTACCGGGCAGCATCGCGCTGCTCATGGCCTATCGTCGGCACTACTGGATCGGCCTGCGCGGCACGGACCAGACCGCAAGCCTTGATTCCATCATTCGCACGATGCGCTCGGCACAGATTCTCGGCCCCGTTTTCACGCTGGCCTTTTCGTTCATCGGCATCGGCCTCATCGGAACTGCCGACGCCTATCAGCAGTCGCTGTCCGTGGTCGCCATCTGGATCACGGCGATTGCCAGCGCCTTCTGTCTGTCCGTGTTGCCAACCGCCTCGATCCTGGTGGTCATCTGTTCCGCGACACCGTTGATCGGCGCCTTCCTCTACAATGGCGCCTTCCAGATGTTGATGCTGGCCGGCATCTTCACGGTCGTGTCGGCGATGATGGTGTATATGCTGCACGGCAACTTCACCAATTTCTCCGAGATCCTGAACTCGCGGCACCAGCTTGCGCTGCGCCAGCGGCAGACCGAGGCGGCGCATCGTGCCGTCACGCGCATGGCCTACACAGATACGCTGACCGATCTTCCCAACCGTCGCGCCTTCGAGCGCCTGCTGAACGACCGCGTGTCCTCGGGCACGCTCAAGCCGTTCATCGTCGGTATTCTCGATCTCGACGGATTCAAGCCCGTCAACGATGCCTATGGCCATGCTGTGGGCGATGACGTGCTGATCGAGGCCGGACGGCGCCTTTCGACGCAGCTCAGAGGCGTCGGCACGCTGGCCCGCATGGGGGGCGATGAATTCGCCCTGATCGTGGATGGCCGTTTCAGCGCCGACGACATCAATCACCTGGCCTTGCGGCTTCGCTCCGTGTTCGACGAACCGATCATCGTCGGAGACGTTATCGTACGGTTGAGCTGCTCATTCGGCTTTTCCACCTACCCCGATTGCAGCGAGGATGCCGGTCGCCTCATCGACCGCGCGGACATGGCGCTTTACCGGGCCAAGGCCGATCATAACGGCAGCCATCGCATCTTCGATGCCAGCTATGAACGCTCCGCGATCGAACGCGCCATCATCGAGCAGGATCTGCGCGAGGCGATCCGTGCCGATGCGCTCCAGATCCATTTCCAGCCGATCATCAACCTCACCACTGGCAGGCTCTCCGGCTTCGAGGCGCTCGCTCGCTGGACCAGCCCGAGGCTCGGCCCGGTCTCTCCGGCGGTTTTCGTGCCCATCGCCGAGCAGTGCGGGCTGATCGAGGCCATGACGAACAGCCTCCTGCTCAAGGCCGCCCGCGTCGCCACACGCTGGCCGTCGCACCTGCGCCTTGCCTTCAATATGTCCGCCTACCAGATCGATAAGCCTGGATCGGGCCTGAAGATCATCAGCATCCTGGCCGAAGCCGGTCTGCCGCCGCACCGGTTCGAGGCGGAAATCACCGAAACAGCGATCCTCAAGAATGTCGAGGCCTCGCGCGTTGCCATCGAACTGATCAAAGCCGCCGGCGCACGGGTTGCACTCGATGATTTCGGCACCGGCTTTTCGAGCCTCAGCCACGTCAAGGACCTGCCGCTCGACAAGATCAAGATCGACCGTTCCTTCGTGGACAAGGTGTGCACGGACGAGAAGATCGGCAATATCGTCCGCTCGATTATCCAGATGTGCGAATGCCTCGACATCGAATGCGTTGCCGAAGGCATCGAGCACGACGAGCACCTTGCCTTCCTCATCAAGCATAATTGCACCAGCGGTCAGGGTTTCCTGTTCTCGCGCCCCTTGCCGGAGACGCGCATTCCCAGCCTCATCACAGAAGATAGTGACAGCAATGTCCGCATTGCTGCGCGTGATCGCGCCGCCTGATCAGAACCGCCGGACGCGTGGCGTACCATCCTGCGCCAATGACAGCGCCGTCACAGCCCAGACCAGTGCGTCCAGCCGATCGGGCGAGCGGCCATTTGCAAGCCCGTCCGGGCCGAAGTTCGCCAGTTCGTCCTCAAGCGCCGGAAAGGCGCCGGCATGGCGAACGCGGCCCTGTGCGTAAAGCGCGGCGACCGGTTCTGCCCGCACCGCCTTGCCGCGCGAGGCGCGCACCGGCGTCACCGGAACGCCCGCATCCGCCGCGCGTAAGACCTCGGCCACCATTGCGCCGCCCTGGTTGACTTCCGCAATCAGCGCATCGGCCTCGAAACGGTGGTAGGTCGCCACCGCCCGCGCCGCCCAGACATCGGGCCGGGCACCGTCAACAGACGCATCGGCGAGCACATAGGCGATGCCGTCCCGCGCAAGGCCCACGGCGATGATGCCGCAGCCGCCACAGCGTTTGCCGCCGGCGGGCGGGTCCACGGCCACCACGATGCGGGCAAGATCGGGCGCGCGCTCGACCCGCGCCCGCTCGATCAGCCCACGCGGGAACAATGCATCGGGATTGTCCTCGATGAACAGACCATCGAGTTCCTGTCGGCCAAGCCGCGTACCTTGATAGCGACGGACGACGCCACTCAGGAACTCGGGCGCGAGATTATAGGCATTCTTCAATGTCGCTGCATGGGTCAGCGCCGTCGTCAGGTCTTCCGCAAGACGTTTCAGCAGCGGAATGCCGCGCGGGGTCGTGGTGATCACCTGCCGGGGCGCTTCGCCAAGGCGCAGGCCGAATTGCAGCATGTCAAAGGTTGCATCGGCCTGCCGCCATTTTCCCAGCTCGTCAGCCCAGGCCGCACCGAACTGCGGCCCGCGCAAACTTTCAGGGTCCTCGGCGGAAAAGCCCTGCGCCACCGCTCCGTTGGGCCAGACCAGACGGCGGCGGCTGACCTGCCATTCCGGCCGCTCATCGCGCGGATGGATGGCAAGCAGACCGGAAACGCCCTCGATCATCACCTCGCGAAGGTCCTGTGCCGTTTCCGCGACCAGTGCAATGCGCCCCACCGGGGCGGTTGCGAACGGCGGACGCCCCAGCGCGATGCCGCGCACCCATTCCGCACCCGTGCGCGTCTTGCCGGCCCCGCGCCCGCCCAGCACCAGCCAGGTGGTCCAGGGCCGGCCATTCGGCGCCAGGGCAGGCGGAAGCTGGTCGGCGCGCGCCCACATCGGCCAATCGTGTAACAGGCTCTCGCGCTCGATTTCACTCAGCATACTGATGAAATCAATCGCCCTGCCCTTCCGCAGCAAGCTCCGCCATGCGTGCTGCAATGCGTCGGCGGAAGTCGTCGAAGTCACGGGGGGTATTGGCAACGTCATCCGATTCCCTTGGCTTGCCTCTGGCCTTGATGTCCTGATCCAGCGCCACGAGATCGCGCACGGTGCGGGCCAGAACGGCCAACGTCTTTGCATCACGTTCGAGGCTGGCGGGGTCGCCCCCGGCCTCGACCAGTCGGGTTTCAATCTCTCCAACCTGCCGATCCGCCGTTCGCCAGAGGCGGGCCACCAGCGCCGCGCGGGGAACGCCCCGGCGCCCCTTACCCGCGCCCGACATGATCAGTCTCCACGATCACGGCGCTGCAACACAAAAAGCGCCGCAAAAGATGCGGCGCGCAGATGATCGTCAGGATCATCGCCAACTCCCCAAGATTGTCCGGATGTTTGCCCCGGCGGGCGGCAAGAGCGCCTCACCCGCAATTCCGGAGCATGGGTAAAGATTATAGGATCATCGTCACGATGTCAAGATTAAATTCATATTTCAAAATCGTGTTTGTGCCCCCTCTTGCAGGTTGTGTTCGCGCAGCGCACTCTTAGGTCATGGTCCGGGGAGGCTCACTTGCGCAAACTTCTGTTTGTTTTGGCGTTGTTCGGTCTGCCGGGCGGGACGGCACTGGCTGATTCCATCGACGGCGAGTGGTGCGCGCCTGAAGGCGGGAAGAGTCTTGAAATCAGCGGGGCCACCATCCGCACGCCTGGCGGCAAGCAGGTGAGCGGCGATTACCGGCGCTACAGCTTCAGTTATGTCGCTCCGGACGGCGACTGGGAGGCGGGACAGGCGATCGACCTGCAATTCATCCGCCGTGTCGGTGTGCGCGTCACAATCCGGGGCGGTGCCGAGAGCATCTGGAAGGTTTGCCCGCCCGGCATAAGTTGAATGATCCGAAGGCTCTGATCTCCGGCGTGCAGCAGCGTGTCCGCCAACTACAGCGTCTCGGCCTCACAACTGGTATTGCGCAGTTGCTTCATCACCCCTTCCCGCTCGGAATCGGTGCGAACGAGGCTGCGGACCAGAACGATGCCGATGTCGACGGGCGCGGTGACGCGGAGTTCCTGAACGGGATCGTCATCGGAATCGAGTGCCGTGATCTTGTCCATCTGCTCGCTGGTGGCAATCACGACATCGACAACGCCCTGCGTCGCGGCCTTTTCCGTCAGGCTGTGGAAAATGCCGGCGCCCTTCCGCAAGAAGAGGATGGTGGTGGGCCAGTCCGCGGTGGCAAGCCGCACGCGCACCGGCCCCCGGTCGAGCACGAAACGGCAGACGGCGACCGCCTGCGCCGGGTCGGTATAGGGCAGTGCGTTGCGGACTTCCGTCGCGGAAAGCACGATCATGCTGTTGTCACGCGCCAGCGCGCTCGCCCGCAGGAAGCCGTCACGCGTTGCCACCCAGGGCATCACAAGCACCGTGGACAGATGGATGATGCCAGCCACCACCAAAACCAGAAGCGTGTAGATGAACGGTCCGATCATCGGCAGGCCTGTCGCCGGATCGCCGGCATGGAGGCGGCATCCAGCGCATTGAGATTTGAGGAAACCTGCGTGTCATAAAGGCGCAGGCTGACTTCAAAATCGATGTCCGGCTGAAGCGGCAGCCAGTTGCCGGGTTGCGGATCGGGCGAGAGCAGGAATTCGGGCTGTGCGCGCTCGAACACCAGAATCTCGCTGGAGGTGTAACCGCCGCGCAGGCCGGCGGCTTCCGCTGTCGTGCCATCGCCGCGATAGACCGTCAGCGTCCAGTAAGCCGCTTGCGGCACGGGCCCGACCACGCGGTAGGTGCAACGGCCCGTCAACCGGGCGCCGTCTGAATCGCGACTGGCCCGAAACTGCACTCCCTCGGCGGTCGCCAGCGGCACCTCCCCACGAGCAGCCAGCAACGCCTTGGAATAGGGATCAGCGTCCACCGAGCCGATGCGCGGCCGCGTGATCCACGGCCCGGCCTGATGGACGCCGAAATCCGGCGGGCGCTCAACCGCGAGGGTGGTGAGGCTGAGGCCGATCAGGACGCCGGCCAGAACCGACAGGAAAGCCCAGACAAGTTTGGTCACGGTGCCGATGATGCAAGAGACGCAAGGATGTCCCTGCTTAACCGATACGCCCGCCCGTGGGAACGGGCGATTGTCAGTTCAGCCGGGTGAAGCCCGGGACGCTCGGCGTCAGGTCGGGAGACAGGGAAGCGCCGGGCCGGTTGCTGACCGAGCGCATTGTGGACTCGATGTTGGAAATCACCTGCGCCGAGCGCCGGCTCAGACGTACGCTGGCGGTGCGGCTTGCAGCGGCATCCGCACTGGGCCGGGCGGCCGGGCGCGGCGCGTTCACAGTCTGGAAGCTGCGTGTGCCCCCCTCCGTCTCGACGCCGTAAAGCGGGCGCAGGTCCACGTCAGTATGGGCAAATTCCATGATGTCGTGCCAGGCCTGCGCCGGCAGGGAGCCGCCGGTCATGTTCTCGGTGGGCGTGGAATCATCGTTTCCGAACCAGACCGCGCCGACATAGTTGCCCGTGTAGCCAACAAACCAGGCGTTCTTGTATTCGTCCGACGTGCCGGTCTTTCCGGCGGTCTTGACGCCGGGCAGCAGGGCGCGGCGCCCCGTGCCCTCCTCGGTCACCTTGTTCAGCATCTGGTTCATGTCGGCTGCGATGGAACTTGCGAGAATCTGCTCATTGCGGATCTCGGGCCGCGCCGGCTGATAGATGAGCTGATCCCGGCTGTTGCGGATCTCAAGCGCCGCATAGGGCCGCGCTTTCTTGCCGCCGCTGGCAAAAACCGCAAATGCGCCCGCCATGTCAGCCACCGTCACCTCTACCGAACCGATGGGCAGCGATGTCATGTCGCGCAGATCGCCGAGGCCGAGCCGCCGTGCCATGTCGATGACGAGACCACGCCCGGCCCTGTTGTTGCCGCGACCGATGGCGGTGGTGAGTTGCACGGGGATCGTGTTGTAGGATCGGGCCAGGGCCGTCGCGAGATCCGTCGTGCCGGCAAAGGAGCGCGAATAGTTGTTGACGCACCAGTTACCGACGCAGGTCGGTCGGTCAGTGACACGCGTTGACGGCTTCATGCCCTCGACATGCTGGAGCGCGGCCGCATAGACCACCGGTTTGAAGGACGATCCCGGCTGGCGCAACGCATGGGTGGCGCGGTTGAACTGGCTCGCGCCATAGTCGCGCCCGCCGAACATGGCTTTCACCGCCCCGTCCGGCTCCAGAATGACTGCGGCGGCCTGATCGACATCATAGTTGGGCGCATCGCGGCGCAAGATGGTTTCAAGCGCCTGCTCGGTGTTTTTCTGGAGCGCGACATCAATTGTCGTCTTGACGCGCAAGACGCGCTCATTGCCGAATTTGCCCTCCTCGGCGACGCGTTTGACCTCCTCGAAGGCAAAATCGAGGAAATAGTCAGGCGAGAAGGCACGCTGTTGCTCGATGGCGGAGGCAGGGTTGCGCCGTGCAATCGCCACCTGCCCTTCCGTCATGAAGCCGGCATCCACCATAGCGCCCAGAACATCCGCCGCGCGGGCACGGGCAGCCGGCAGGTTCACATGCGGCGCATAGCGCGAGGGCGCCTTGAACAGCCCGGCAAGCATGGCGGATTCCGCCAGCGTCAGGTCCTTGACGTTCTTTCCGAAATACTGCTGGGCCGCCGCCTGGACGCCGAAGATGCCGTTCCCCATGTAGGCGCGGTCAAGATAGAGCTTGAGAATCTCGCGTTTGGTCAGCCGCGCCTCCAGCCACAGGGCGAGGAAGGCTTCCTTGATCTTCCGCTCCAGCGAGCGTTCATTCGACAGGAACAGGTTCTTGGCCAATTGCTGCGTCAGGGTGGAGCCGCCCTGCACCACGGAATTGGCGCGGGCATTGACGACAATCGCCCGGACGAGCCCCGGAATATCAATGCCGAAATGCTCGTAAAAGCGCCGGTCCTCGGTCGCGAGCGTCGCCTTGATCAGGTGATCGGGCAGGCTGTCGAGATCGAGGGAATCGTCATGCCGGATGCCGCGCTTGCCGATTTCGTTGCCCGCCCGGTCGTAAAAGGTTACGGCAAGATCCTGCTTTTTCAGCCAGTTCTCGTCATCCACCTCGCGGAAGGCCGGCAGGCCCAGCGTCAGCAGCAGCGCCAGTCCGGCGGTGCCCCAGGTCAGTCCCTCGGACAGCACGAAGACCGTCGCCTTTTTCCCGCCCGTGACCTTGAAACGGTCCATGAAGGCGGAATAATTGGCGTAGGTATTCGCAAAATGCCGGAGAGCCCCGTAAAGACCGGAGTCGACGAGCGCGTTGGCGTCGAGCCATACACGTTTGAGCCGAGTCGACAGGCTGACTGTCCGAATTTGCCGCATGTCTGTTCCGTAAAGAAACGGTTAATACGCTTGATGACTTGTTCCAGCCCGAACTGCAAGGCCCATACCGAATGACCAAGCCCTTCTGGCGCGCCAAATCGCTGGCTGAGATGTCGGCCAGCGAGTGGGAAAGCCTCTGCGACGGCTGCGGGCGTTGCTGCCTCGTCAAGCTTGAGGATGAAGATACCGGCGAAATTTACGCCACCGACATTGCCTGCCGCCTGTTCGATGAAGGCACCTGCCGTTGCCGGGACTACGAGAACCGGTCGCAGATCGTGACCGATTGTGTGCGCCTGACGCCCGAGGTGGTGCCGACTCTGAACTGGCTGCCCGTCACCTGCGCCTATCGGCTGGTGCACGAGAAGAAGGACCTGCCCTGGTGGCATCCGCTGGTCTCTGGCCGTGCCGAAACCGTGGTGGATGCCGGCATTTCAGTCCTGGGGAAAACGGCAGGGCTTGAGACCGAATTCACGGAAAGTGAGACCATCGGCCATATCGTGCGATGGCCGAACCGCTGGCCCAAGGCGCGCAAGCCAAAGGTCTGAGCAGCGCCGCTTTCAACCGGCTCAGGATTTCACGACCACCCGACGCTTGGCACCAGGCGCAGCCGGATGCGGAGCGGGCCGTGCATAGGGCGTTCCGCCGCAAAAGACGGGGAGCCATTCTTCGAGCGCGATGAGTTGCCGTTCGGCCCCCACAACAGCGACCTCCGGCGCCACCAGAACCAGTTCTTCCAGCGCGCTGCGATTGGCCGCTGTCCGCTCGCTGAGGCGGCGACAATGTTCGGCCAGAAGTGCGGCGTCCATGGCGTCGCGATCCGCACCCATCGCGGCAGCTTTGGGATGCGCCGCGCCGAATGCCGCGCGGGCGCCGGCGCGGATGCGGGCCTTTTCCGCAAGATCGGGACGCAGCGCGGTGATTTCTTCGGACAATGCGTGGTCGATGGCGATGCGATCAGCCAGGGCGTTGGCGCGGGCCACCGGCTCGGGCGGCAAGGCCGGCTCCGTCTGCCGAAAATGCGGCAGGCGATTCAGAAGATTGTCTTCGGGGAGTGTCTGGCCGATTTCAGGACCCGCCTCGCCCTTCCAGCGGGCGATTTTCTCGGGAATCGAGCCGAACAGCGGGGCGGTCGCGCGCGGGCGCCCGAAATCCCCGGCAGGCGCCGCACAGCCTGCGAGCAGTGACGTTACGGCAATCAGCAGGGCCGCTCTGGAATGGGGGCTTTTTCCCCCGGTCGCGCCGGCTTTCTGAAGCGCCGGCACTGATTCTCAGGCGCGCTTGCGCGAACGGCGGCTGCCACCGCCCTTGCGGGCCGGGGCCTGCGGGGCGGCTTCTTCCTGATGGCGTTCATAACGGACGCCGAGGAAGAGATGAATTGTCGCGCCCTGCTCCGGCGCGGCGTCAGTCCGGCGTGATTCGCGCCGGAAGTCCGAAAGATAAACCACTGTGGCCATGGTCAGTACTCCTGATCAGCCCCGGAACTGGGGCGGCCTTCTTCGGTTTTCGCCGGTTATGGTTAACGGCAGGTTGACGCGCCCCGGCGTGGTGCGTCCTACCGGTCTTCAACAATCGTTCCGTCGTCGAGAAAATTGCGTTTCTGGCGATCCTCGACCTCGATGATCCATAGATCGGGGTCGAATCCCGTTTCCTTTTTCAGCCGCGCCTCAATGCCGGCATTGTCCAGTTCGGGGGTTGTGTGCATCCGGCGGAAGCGGCGCTCGGCTCCGTCCTCGTCCAGAACGGATTGCGGGGCGGGCCCATAAAGGACGCCGGCCCCGTCAAGATGGTCGATTCTGATGAAGATGGCGCCGCCCTCGGGCACGCCCTTCTTGCGCACCGCCACAAAGCCGCCAGCCGCCATGACGCGGCGGAGATAGGCTGCAATCCAGATGTCGCTTCTCAGTCGCATCGGGATTGCCCTGCCCTACTCGATGGAGATGCCGCTGACGCGGCTGAGTTCGCGGGCGGTGCGTCCTGTTGCCTCGCCACGCTGCGGCAGCTTGCGGTCGGATTCGAATTTCTCCAGCGCCTGGCGTGTGCCGGGGCCGAAGGCGCCGTCCTCCTTCAAGGGGCCGTAGCCGGCGCGGTTCAGGGCCTTCTGGACCAGCAAGGTGCGGTTGATCGTGTCCTTCTCCTCCGGTTCGCTCCCCTGTTTGATGATCGCCAGCATCTGGTCGCGGCCGGACTGGGCGCGGGCCGGCGCATCGGCGGCGGGTGCGGGGCGCGGGCGGGCAGCTGGTGCGGTTTCCACCGCTGCGGTGGCGGCTGGATCCACGCGGCGTTCGGCAGTCTGCGGGCGGACCGGTGGCGTCGGCAGCGACTGCACAGGCTGAACCTGCGGCGTTTCGATAAGCGTCGTGAACATCGGCGCGGGGTGGCGCTCTGTTTGCAGGGCAACGGCGTTGACAACAATGCCGGTGCCCAGAAGCACGGCAAAGCCCATGCCCAGGGTCGAGCCGGGCTTGCGCAGCAGGCGGCGACGGAACCAGCGCACCGGATGCATGACGTTGCGGAAGCGATCGGCGAAGCTCGGGCCCTTGAAATCGGCGTAGGTCGCGGTCGGGTACATGGTCATGGCATCAAACTCTTCAGTCAGGGTCACGCAATCTTGCGGAGGGGATGGGTGGTGTTTCCGGCGGCGGGCGCCGGATGAAGCTTGGCAATGTCACCGGAAACCGGCACGGACAGGCTGGCGGTGAGGGCCGAACCGGAGGTGAGTATGCTGACCTGCCAGCCGGTCAGCCCGGCGATACGGCGCACCAAGGCCTCAACCACGCCAAGGTAGGCCGCATGACCGAGATGCCCGCCCCGCGCTTCCGAAGCGCAGGTGATGGCGAAGGTCGCGCCATTGCCCCGGCGGTTGAGACGCAGCACCACCGGTGCGCAGAGGCCGGCATTGGCAAAGCCCTCGACGATATTGGTCAGCATCATGCGGATGCAGCGCGGATCGGCTTCGACCGAATAGTTGCCCGGTGCAGTTTCCAGCCGGCAGTCCGACTTCTCGGCAAGACCGGCGATGATTGTGGTGGAAAACTCCGCCAGATCAACGGTTTCGGGTTCGAGACGAAAATCGGTGCTCTCAACGCGCAGCAGATCCACCACAGCACGTGTCACCGCAAAGGCGCCCAGCGCGGATTTGTGGATAATCCCGGCGTATTCAGCCACTTCATCAACCGTTTTGGGCTGAAGGGCAGGGTTGGCGAGGATTTCCGAGAAGCCAAGAATGGCGTTCATCGGGGTGCGGATCTCATGGCTGAGCGAGGCGAAGAGCCCGGCCCGGCATTCCGTTGCGGGCTCTTCGCCCTGCGCCAGTTCAAGCCGGAGCGTTGCCTCGTGTGCGCCTTCGGCGCCGGGGCGAACGACAGCATGGTAGCGCTGGAAGCGCGGCGGACGGGTCGCGTCCGTCGGGGGCGCATCGCTGACATGCAGGGAGAAACGCGCCGGACAGCCGGCGAGCACCGCTTCGGACACCGCCTTCAGCAAAACCGGACGATCAGCAATCAATACACGGTCGAACAGGCCGCGCCCAACGAGGTCCCCCCGGCCGCCGCCAACAAGGCCCAGCGCGGCATCGGTGAAATCCCGGACCTGCGCCGTGCGGTCCAGCACGATGACGGCCACATCCAATGCTGCCGCCAGGCTCGCCTCGCGGCGCGTCTGGGCATCAGCCGAGCGTCTCTCAGTTGCCAGCGCCAGCTGGGCGGCGCGCATCATCAGTGCCAGTGTCATCAATGGAGCGAGCGGCAGCACCAGTGCGGCCAGCACTGCCTGAACCTGCGGCACAGGCGCGCCCTGCGCGGCAAACCCCGTTGCCAGAATAAGCAGCGCCGACAGCAACAGCGCCAACGGCGCAAGCCGAGCGCGGCGCACATCCACCGGCATTGCTACCGCTTCCAACGCCAGCGCCACGCAGCCGATCGCAGCTGTCGCCCCGGCCAATCCGCCCAGCCATGGGGCCATTGCTAGTGATGCCATGCCGATGGCGGACCCTGCCATCGCTCCCGGCGCAGAACCGTATCGCTGGCCAACAAGACCGAAGGTTGCCATCAGGATCGCGGCCAGGACCACCGGAAGGACGCTGTTGACGAACTCCGGCGCAACGGCGAGCGCCAGCGGCAACACCGCAAAGGCAAGACCCAGCACTGCGATCCGCCCGCGAAAGAAGGCGTTCATCCAGGCCGATGCCTCTGCCGAATCCGGCAGGCAGGCCGCGCCATCGGCGCGCACAGCAGCAGGCAGGTGAGGGGACAAGGCGATTCCGGTCATTTCAATCCGCAGCAACATGAACGAGTGGAACCTTGGCCGTCGTCTCTTAAGCGCTGGCTAAGGTTGACGGGCTGTCGTTGCGGAAGCCGGCCCCCGCAGCCCGGTTCCTGCCCGGATGGTGAAGAGGAGGTTCAGGGGCATGGTTAAGCGCGGTTTACCGGATGATTTTGCGACAGAATCCACGACAAATTAGGGAAATCGGAACCTTTGGCCGGCGAAGGTCACCTGTTGCCAAAGCGGCGGGAGGGAGCATGGGCCTCATTCGATTCATCGCGGGGGCCGGAATCGTCGCCGCCGTCGTGGCCTATGGCGAATCAGAGGCTCCCGCCCCGTCTGAAGCCGTCCGGGCGGCCCGCAATGCGGCCGCTTTCTGCCAGGATCGGCGGGAGCTTTGCGCCACAGCAATCCGCAATGGTGCCGCGGCCTCTTCCGGCGTCGGGCAATCGCGGGTAAAAGTCCCGCATGACCAGCGACCTTGACAGCATCCGCGACGATCTTTCCTTCCTCGACGACTGGGAGGAGCGCTATCGCTACATCATCGACCTTGGCCGTACGCTCGCGCCGCTGAGCGAGGACGAGCATTCCGAGACCAACCAGGTGCGCGGCTGTGCCAGCCAGGTGTGGCTGATCAGCGAGACCCAGCGGGCTGATGGGAACACGCACCTCGTCTTTCGCGGCGACAGCGATGCCCATATCGTCAAGGGCCTCGTGGCGCTGGCGCTGGCGCTCTTCTCCGGCAAGACGCCGGACGCGATCCTCGCCACCGATGCACAGGCCTTTTTTGCCGAAATCGGCCTCAAGGACCATCTCACGCCGCAGCGCTCCAACGGCCTTGCCTCGATGGTCGCGCGCATCAAGGATGATGCGCGTCGGGCGCAGACGGGGTGAGGCTGGGAAAATCCGGTCGCGAATCCGCCGCGCCCCAGACGTGCCGGCGCCGGCGCCCCGCTGCCCCCACCGCACGATTGCCAAGCCCGTAGTGCCGGGCCAATGCCGTCAGCGCAAGGCTGAGCGCCACCTTGGCCGAACGTGCGGGCCAGCCGCGCTCCTGCTCAATCGCATCCATGCCCTTCAGGAAGCCGCAGACATCGGTGAGAAGTCCTGAAAATTCCGGCCCCACCGCCGCCAACGCCCGATCCACCCGCTGCCGGGCGGCCAGCATCGCCTCGCTGGCCGTCAGGCCGGGTCCACCGCCCTTTGCCGGCGCACGCTCCCAATCCGCCGTGAGGCGCGGCAGGGCCCGCGACAGGGTGAGATCGGCGCGAAGGCGCTCACCTGCGGCAAATTCCGCCGCGCCCACCAGCGGGCGGGCGCTCCGTCCCGGCCGCCGATAGAGCCAGAGCAGCGGGCTTTCAGCCTCATTGACGAGGCGAGGGCCCTCTCCGTCCGTTTCGACCAGGGCCAGAGCACGATGCTGGTTGGCAAAGGCATCGCCCGGCGCAGCCCGGTCGAGCCGACGCATACGGGCCGCGCCGGCTTCTGTCAGAACAAAAGCGCTGCCCTTGACCGCCAGTGCGCCGGCGCTTTCCAATCCGCGCGCGACCGTCAGCGCCACCGATCCCACGCGCAGGCTGACCCCGGCCTTTCGTCCGAATATCGCCAGCCGCGCACCGTCAATCCGTGTCATCGCCCCGGGTGCTGCCAGCAAGCGCAGCAGGCGCGTCTCCTCCCGCGCGGCTGAATCGTCCTTTGATGTCCCGGCATCCATGATCATTCTCCCATATTGACATTTATAATGGAATATATTCTTATTTAAAAGTCAACCCGGGTTTTTTATCTTGAGTTTATCTCCCACCCTCCACACCCTCATGCACAGCCATGCCCAGACCTCCGTGACGGCCATGCTGCGGAACGGCTCGGAGCACTACCGGCGCGAACGCGATCTGCCGCGCATTCTGCCTGGATATTGTGCCGACCTGTCGCAACTGCCGGCCACAGCCGATCCGGACCTCCTTGCCCGCCTGCACAGGGCGCTGACACGCGAGCGGCGCCTCGGCGCAACCCGCCACTGGAGCTACGATCTGACGTTGCACAAATTGCTGGTGCTGGCTCTGGCAGCCGAAGGCGGCGGCACGGCAAAGAAAAACGCCGCCCCCGGAGGAGCGGCGTCCATCACATCAACGTGTGACCAATCGATCAGCGACCGGCGCGGCGACGCTGCTGGCCGAGGCCCATCTCCTTGGCGAGGCGCGAACGGGCAGCCGCATAATTCGGCGCCACCATCGGATAATCCGCCGGCAGGCCCCACTTCTCGCGATACTGCTCGGGAGACATGTTATACTGTGTGCGCAGGTGCCGTTTGAGCGATTTGAACTTCTTCCCATCCTCAAGGCAGACGATGAAGTCAGGCGCAATCGACTTCTTCACCGAAATTGCCGGCTTTTGCGGCTCGGACGGTTCTTCAACCACCGGACCGTTAAGGCGCGTCAGCGCCGTGTGGATCTCCGCAATCAGCGACGGAAGATCAGAGGCAGGCACTGAATTGTTGCTGACATATGCAGACACAATGTCAGCTGCCAATTCGATATAGCTGGATTCATCGGACATATTCTTTTTCCCGTTGGAAATCGTGATCAGATTTCTTGCTACGACCACAACTCGGAACCGCTTTCCCAATGCCCAATTCCGAAGAAAGCCTCCAGGTTGGAAAAACCGCGACACCATGAGCTGAACTCTAGCGATGTCATCGATTCCAGAACTGTGATCACTCCAGCACATATGCGTAATCTTCGTGTATTGCAACAATTAAACTCAAACTTTCCGAGCAGATCACTGGATTTCGCGAATTTGCGAACCAGCAAGACACTTTTTTTAATTCTGCAAGTGGCCGCGCGATTTGCACTTTTGGCCGCGAAAAATCCATCAGATGCACCCCGATTTGCTCGCGACACCCCAAAAACTGGCGATTGGTCTGGGAAAGTCAGCGTTTTACCCGACATTTCCCAAGTGGCCTGCCGCTTGACTTCAAGATCGCCTGATTTTGCTCGCTGGGCAAGCGTTTTTCGCCCCGAGCGGTGTCTGTCGTCGCGCAAACGGCCGAAGTCGGGTGGATCAAGCCTCGAACCCGCAGCATTCTGGCCCGGCAGAGCCGCTTTTCCGCGCGGCAGACGGACCTGTCCTGCCGCTTTCGTTCAGCTTGGGCATGGATCGTGGTCATGCGCATGACGGAGGCGTTCGAAGACGGCGGATGGCGGCAAGGACGGCCCGCACCATCGGGCCGGTGACGGCGACCTCGGCCAACTGGAAGGTAATGGCGCGGGCGTGGCGGACGACGCGGGCGCCGATCTTGATCAGCTTGAGTTGCAGGCTGGTCAACGACCAGTCCGCCATGGCCTCGGGCAGTTCGATGCAGCGCAGGAAGGTTGCCAGGTTGTAGGCCAGCGCGTGCAGTTGCAGCCGCACCTCGTTGTGCCGGAACTTCCGGCATGACAGCCGCGTCCAGCGAAAGGCATATTTGCCTTCCTTGATGTGCTGCTCTGCGGTGCCGCGCTGGTTGTAGAACCTCACCACCCAGTCTGGCTCCATCGGCAGGTTGGTGACGATGAAGCCGACTTTGGGGAACAGCTCGCCCGGATGCCATTCGATCTTGGCGATGACGCGGCGCGGCTTGTCCCAGGACGCCGCCTGATACTCGAAGTCCTCGAAGAACCGTTTGACCTTGGTCAGCGAAGGCCGTCCCACGGGCCGTGTCAGCCGATGCGCGATCTTCTCGCGCAAGACGGCGTTGGCGGGCAGACGGATGGCGTAGAAGAACCTGGCTTCTTCCAGCCGCATATAGATCGCGGGGATCGCGTAGGCAGCGTCGGCCCGGAAGAAGCGTCCACCAAGGTCGCGGCCAGCATATCGGGCAATGACGGGATCAAGGACATCCCGCCAGCCATCGGCGCTGTGGACATTGCCGTTACGCAGGGCGCAGCGCTCCAGCATGCCAAACTGGTTGAACAAGAAGATGGGGTGATAGCAGGTGCAGTCGAAATGCCCGTTCCAGGCAGCACCTTCCTGATCGCCGTGGGTGGGGCTGACCGAGCTGTCCATGTCCAGCACGATGTATTTCAACCCGTTGCGGTCATGAAACCGGTCGATCCATTGGCCGTTCAGATCGGCCAGCGCCGCCCGGTTCGCGGCCAGAGCCAGCGTCTCGGTCTCGAACCGTCCCATCTGCGATGCCGAAGCAGCTTGCGCCTCGACGGCCCTGCCGCCAACGACCTGACGCATCACGGGATCGAGGGCCAAGCGGTCGGCATCGTTCACATCCTCGTATCCGGCCAGTCGTCCGAACACCGATTGCCGGAACAATCCGTCAAGCCGATGGAGCGTGTTCTTCCCGGTGCGGCTGTCTCGCAGCGCCTCCGACGCCAGATTGGACAGGCCGAGCACGTCATCAAGCTCGCGCATCACCAGCAGGCCACCGTCTGAACTGATCTGCGCACCACGGAACTCCAGACGCACACGGCGGTCGAAATCAACCCGATCTCCCCGCGCCAAGCCCGCACCCTCCAGGTGATCCATGAAACGCGCCCCTCGCAGCCGTCAACGCCATGATTTATATGCGAAATATCACGATTACGACAGCGAAATCAGCGACTTACTTGGAGAATGTGGGTTCAGGATTTGCGCGACATAAGGGGCGCGAAGGAATTTAATTCTGGATCACCAGATCAAAAGACCTTGGCGGGCAGACGCGCTCGAAATAGTAGCTTTCAACATCGTCCCAAACAGCGTGCCACGCGGCTAAAAAGCCCTCCGCGCCCTGTTCGCGCGCAGCAGTCCGTTCATGCCGCACTTTGGTCGGCACATCCACGATCACGGCGAGGTCGATCAAATCCCGAAGGAACGGAGATGCGGAATAAGCTCCTTCGAGCAGAATCGTGGGCGCTGGCGCGACTTCGGTAAATTCGTTCTTGAGGCTGTAAGTGCCATCCGGGCCTAGTCCCTGCATGAAGTCGAAAGCTCGCCACTGTGCAGGTTCCCCCTTGCGTAGAGGCTCTATTGCCTCGCGAACGCGGTCCCACTCAAAAACGCGATTCAACCGCTCCGCCACGGTTTTGTGAGGCCACTCGGATTCGGGAACCTGCGTTTGATAGAAATCATCGAGCGTAACCAAGGCTATGTCGGTCAGCTTCGCCAACCTTGCCGCAATCGTTGACTTACCGGAGCCGCTTCCCCCGTCAAGCGCCACGACAACAGGACGTGCGAGTTCGGCGCGGAGGGCTTCTATTCTCTCAAGTATGTGGAGTTCAGGCGACTTCATTGTTCAACCAATTTCGATGATGCTGCGTTGTCGCAAAAATTCCAAAACCCGCGACAGCTTTCTTGTCGCATAATAGGGATTTCCGCGACGGTTTGCACGAGGTAGATTCCGGGCATGTCGCCCACGAGGAAGCCCCTGCCCTTGCTTATCGGATATGCCCGCGTCTCGACCGACGGCCAGACTCTCGACCAGCAGCGCGCGGCGCTGAAAGCGGCCGGCTGCAAGCGCGTGTTCGAGGAAAAGGCATCCGGCGCGCAGCGCGGCCGCCGCGAGCTGGCGAAGATGCTGGACCATTTGCAGCCCGGGAACGTGGTGACGGTGACGCGGCTTGATCGCCTCGCCCGATCGACGCGCGATCTTCTCGACATTGCTGAGCGGATCGGCCACGCCGAGGCCGGCTTGCGTTCGCTGGCCGAGCCGTGGGCCGACACGACGACGCCGGCCGGGCGCATGGTGCTGACTTTCTTCGCCGGCGTTGCCGAGTTCGAGCGCAGCTTGATCCATGAGCGCACGAGCGCCGGCCGCGCGGCGGCGAAGGCGAAGGGCGTTCGGTTCGGCCGCCCCCCTGCCCTGTCGGCCGAGCAGATCGCACACGCCCGCCAGCTCATCAGCGAGGACAAGAAGCCGGCCGAGGTTGCCCGGCTCTTGGGTGTGCATCGCTCTACCCTCTACCGGGCCATAGAACGCATTGACGTGGATACGCATTGACGCAACTACGTTTAGTCGCCCGGCCCTAGAAGTAGTGCCTTTCTCGCCCCCTTACGCAAAGGGTTGCAGAATCGGGCGATTTCGTCTCTTCATGTAGACATGGCGAGTCGCACCCGAGAACAAGTTAAGCTGGAAAGTGTCCGAAACCTGCGCGCCCGTTGGCGCGCGGAGGGCCGGATTCTTGTGCAGGCCGATCTGCCCGGCGAGCTGGTCGCGGCGATTGACCGCCTGAAGGACGACGCGGGCTTGCGAGGGCGCGCGCCGATCATCGAGGAAGCGTTGAGGTTCTATATCGAAGCGAAGCAAGGGACATAACGGCAAAACGCCCGACCGTTGGCGCGGTCGAGCGTTTTATAGGCCGTCAGACACACCGTAGAGCCGGGGCCATCAAAGTCTCCCCTTATCTACGCTAGAGCACTCCAATTCGCAAGATTGATTCTTGCGGAAACGGGGAAAGCTGTGCCTGCCGTCCGCGCTGTCATGTCCTTCAAAAGGAAGGACGAGGGCATATGTTGAGGACGCACTACGCGGCCGCGATCGGCTGCGCGCGCGGGAACGCGCTTGATGAAATCATGCGGGAGGTTTGGACTCGATACGGCGCGGGCCAGCTCACCGACGACGAGGCCGGCGAGCTTACGACGCTCGCCCATGAGCGCCGGGCCGCCCTGCGGGGATCGGGACAGACCGCGCTAGGGTTGATCTTTCCGCCCCCTGCCCCACGCTGCCCGACACCAGTTCGCCGGCATAGCCATATCCGGGGACGATCGGAGGGCCGCATATGGCGGCCGACGACGCGCAAGGACGTGCAGGCGATCTTGAAGGCGGCCGAAATCTACAACGAGGCCGGCTTGCACGAGAAGGGCGAGCGCAGCGGGCCGCTAGGATCGGTGGCGCTGGACGTGCTGCGGCTGTTCGTCAATCTCATCGACTTCCGCACCGGCCGGCTTGAGCCGTCAATCACCACGATCATGGATCGGCTAGGCCGGTCGCGCGATACGATCGTGCGGGCGCTGAAGAATCTGCGGGCGCATGGCTTCATTGACTGGCTGCGGCGCTATGAGCCGACCGGGAACGAAGGGCGCGGCCCACAGGTGCAGCAGGCCAGCAACGCCTATCGCCTGTCCCTGCCGGAGAAGGCCCGGCAGTTCCTTGGACGGTTCGGCAAGGCTCCACCCCCGCCCGCCGATCATGGACAGGATCAGCGGGCTTGGAGCGAGGCAATCGACGCCTACAAGACCACCCTGCCCCTCGATGAGCGAACGCAGATCGACGCCGGCGATAGCCCGCTAGGACAGGCCCTTGTGCGCATGGCGAAAAACTTCATGAAACGTGAGTCCGATAACCAGACTGAATCCCCATCTGATCTTTATCTAAGAGGCAAAACATAAGCGGTCGCCGCTGTTCGGGCTGCTTACGCAGCCCTGCGGCGGTTCCGGCCCGCGTATAGGCGGGCCGGGAAACGGCACCCCCACTACCTAATCCGCACCGCTCGCGCCTGCGACCAGCGTCCTATGGCTTTCGAGAGGGAGTGAAGGGCAAGGTCGGCGCTTAATTATTTACGTTAATACGTATTGACGTGTAAACGTATTACCTTGATAGAAGGCGATGGCGGCGGCCGGGAAAACGTGCTAGAGTGTACACAATTCAACACACGGAGGCGATTCCATGACCGCCAGCACCACCATGACGATTCGGGTTAGGCCCGATGTGAAAGAAAAGCTCGACCGGATCGCGAACGACACGCAGCGAAGCAAATCCTTCCTCGCCGGCGAGGCCGTCGCCGCCTATGTCGATCGCGAGCTTGAAATCATCGACGGTATCAAGCGCGGCATGGCTGATGCAGCGGCCGGCCGAGTGATCCCCCATGCGCAGGCCGTCGCGGAAATGCGTGAGGTTATCGAGGAAGCGAAGCGCCGGAAAGCCGCGCGCGGATGAGGCCGGTTGTCTGGTCGATTGAGGCGCAGCGGGATAACCTCGAAATCCTGCGCTATATCGCAGAGGACAACCCATTCGCCGCCGAACGGGTCGTGGATGCGATCGAGGACGCCGGGAACAAGCTCGGCGAATTTGCGACCGGCCGGCCGGGGCGGGTGAGCGGAACCTATGAAAAGTCCCTCGCCCGTCATCCCTACATCATCGCCTATGAGCTGCGGGACGTGGGGGGCCGGGAAAGCGTCGTGATCGTGCGCGTCATCCACACGTCGCGCGACTGGCCGGCCGAGGAATGGCCGCACTAGCTTAAAGACGTAGTAACGTCCTTAGCTATATGCTTCAATACGTATTCACGCAAAGAAGGATTGACGCATGAACGTCATTGCGTTTTTGAGCCAGAAGGGCGGGAGCGGAAAAACCACGCTTTCGGTTCATACCGCCGTGGCGGCCGAGGCGACCGGCGAACGGGTTTGCGTCATCGACGCGGACCCACAGGAGAGCGCGACCGCATGGGCGAGCGCGCGGGAAGCCGGAACGCCGATCGTCGCCACGGCGCAGGCCGGGGAGCTGGACGCCGCGCTTAGGGCGGCCGAGGGCGAGGGCATGACCTTGGCCGTAGTGGACGCCCCGCCCCATGCCGCCCCGGCGGCCGGCCAGATCGCCCGAAGGTCGGAGCTGGTCTTGATTCCGGTCAGACCGTCCGCGTTTGACCTCGCTGCGGTCCCGGCCGCCGTCGAGATCGTGGCGGCCGCGAAAGTGCGCGGCGCGTTCGTCCTGTCTGCCTGCCCGTTCCGTGCGCCCGAGATCGGGGAGACGCGCGCGGCGCTGGAAGCCTACGGACTGCCGATCGTTCCCGGCGAGATTACCGACCGGCGCGCGTTCGCCCGCGCCGTCACGACTGGCAGCGCCGTGACGGAGTTCGAGGCCGAAGGGAAAGCAGCGGAGGAAATCCGGGCTTTGTGGGCGTGGATTAAAGGCACGTTAGAACGTAAATAGCTAAATACGTAAGCGCGTATTGAAGGAGCGAAACCTATGGCAAAGAAAGCAACCGGCCTCGCGGCCTTCACCCGCCCGAAGGCCGGCGCGGAGGCCACCAGCCTTGCAGCGATCGAGGACGATCGCCCGGCCGTGGAAATCCCGACGCCGAGGCGAAAGAGGGGAGGGGGCGAGACTGTCGCGCTTACGGTCAAGGTCCGGCGATCGGACTGGCAGCGCCTTCGCCAGCTCGCGGATGCAGAGGGAACGACAATTCAGGCGATGGCCGAGGCCGGGCTTTCGGCGGTTCTGGCACAGCACGGATTGCCGCCGATCGAGCCTTATGCACGTTGATACGTAAATAGCTAAATACGCTAATGCTTGCGCGCGTGGCCCGCCCCCCGGCCGTCCCTACGGCCCTAGATGATGAGAGCGGGCCGGCCGGGGGGCTATCGTCGCGGCCGTGGCGTTTCCCTGAATAGAGCTTGCACCAGGTCGGCGGGTGGATCGCGGCGCAAGCCGCGCCGGCCCGGAGGCGAACGCGCTCCCCAATAGCGCCGTAGAGAGCCGGAGGGCCGTTCGTAACAAAGTCCCGGCGCTATGCGCCGGGTCCGCTTCTTGTCACGTCAGGCAGCGTCATACAGCCCCCGGAACTCTGCATCGGCATAATAGGCGAGCTTGCCGGCGACGATCGGCCGTTGCCCGGCGAGGAACAGCAATTCGACATGCTGCGGCAGGTTGCGGACCTCATCGGGGGTCAGCAGCGGGCGGGCCGTGTGTTGCTCGCCGTAGGAGATGCCGGATTTATCGGAATCGAGCGCCCGGCTCATGGTCTGGAACACAACGGTTTCCTGCCCGAGCAGATCGGAGACAAGCCGGGCGCTGTCGTGATCGTTGACGCCGAACACCTGTAGGACGCCGGCATTTGACAGGAAGGTGCCGGCGCGTTGCCCGTAGGTGGCGCGGAGCTGGTGAACGTCTTGCAGGATCGGCCAGAGCTGGACGCCGTAGCCGGCCATGAGGCCCATTGCGCGCTCGACGGGGGCCAGATGGCCGAGGGCGGCGAACTCATCGAGCAGATAGAGGACCGGCACGGCCGGCTTGGCGGGATCGCGGGCCATGTCGGTGAGGCTTTGCGCGACGAGCAGGCGCAGCCAGCGGGAATAGGTGGCGAGCCGATCGGGCGGCAGGACGAGGAACACCGAGACGTTGCGGCGCTTGAGATCGGCAAAGCCGAAATCGGATCGGTCGAGGACGGCGACCATGCGCGGGCTGTCGAGGAAATGGGTATGGCGCTGCGCGGCCGAGAGGACGCCGGCCGCCTCGCGGTCGGATTTGCCGAGGTGGCGGTTTGCAGCGCGGGCGATCAGGCCGGAGGCGGCCGTTGATGCCTGCATGTCCTTCAGGAGCGCCGCGAAGGCTTCAGGGGCGAGGGTGAGATATTCGCGCAGGGTGGCGAGGTTCCGCCTGTCGCGCGGCGCGCTGGCGGCAATATGGAGGATCAGGCCGGCAATGAGCGCCTTGGCTTCCTCGTTCCAATGCGCTTCGCCGGCCATGCCCGGTTCATCGAACACGAGGGCGTCGGCCAAGGTGCTTGCATCTTCCGCGACATCGAGGCCGGCCGGGTCGAGCTGGTCGAGGGGATTGAAGGCGGCCGAGGGCTGGCCGGTGACGCCGAAGGGGTCGAGGACATGGACCGGGCCGAATTGCTGGCGGGCGCGGCCGGCGATCTTGGCATTTTCGCCCTTGGGGTCGATGCAGATCACGGAGCGGTCGGCGGTGAGCAGGTTGGGGATGATGGTTCCCACCCCTTTGCCGGTGCGCGTCGGTGCCATCGTCAGCAGATGGGCCGGGCCGTCATAGCGCAGGAGCTTTCCGGTCTTGCCGTCGCGGCCGATCAGCAGGCCGGAATCGGCGCGGGCGAGGGCGGCGGTTTCCTTGTCGGTGGCGAAGCGGGCCGAGCCGTGGGTTTCGCCGTCCATATCCCCGAAATGGATAATCAGCGGATTGGTGAGGAAGCGGAAGGCGAGCGCCAGCAGCACCAGCAGCGTGACGAGATCGAGCAGGAGAACCGGAACCGAGCCGACGCGAAAGCCGATTTGTTCGAGAGCGAAGCGGCCGCCGAAGCCGACGACGAACAGGACGATAACAAGGAGGAACAGAAGCCCGAGAAGCGGTTTCCAGATGCGGAAAGGTGCGGCGAGCAGAGCGACGAACGCCCATAGCGGATCACGCGCGGCCTGCCGCACCATGTTCTTGAACGCACCCCATGCAAGTCTCGCCTGACTCATGCGGCCGTCCCCCCGGCGCTGCCTGTCGTCTCCCCGGCCGGCGCGTTGTCGATCAGGTCGGCAAACAGTTCCTTGTCACCGGGGCGCGTCAGGAAGTCGGGCAGCTCACGCTTGAGCCATTCGCCCAAGCGCCGGGAAAATTCTTCATCCTTGCCGTGTTCGAGGCGATGCAGGACGAGCGCGCCGAGCAGCACCTTGCGGCGCGTGTCGTTGGCGCGTTCCTGCTTCGACAGACGGGCCTTGAGCGTGGCGCGCTGCGCATCCAGTTCGGCCAAGCGTTGTTCGATCGTTTTGCGCGCCATTCCTCAAATCTCCTTTTCCGGTTGTTCGCCTAGACTATCATTCCCGACCGTCTTTTCCAGCGTTTGCCTGTTGCGCTTGAGTTTTCAGCGGTTTTGCAGCACAATTCCGGCCTCAGTTCATTGCATCGACCTTGCCGCGAGCGCCACACCGATCAGCGAAAGAGCGTAGCGATTGAGTTGAGAAGGGCGCACTTACGAGTTACTGCGTAACTCAGCGCGCCGCCAGCTTGGAGGCTGGCGGGAAAGGCGGAAACGGGATCGAGGCAACGGGTTGGCAATCTACCATTTCAGCATGAAGCCAGTTTCGCGGGCGGGTGGCCGTAGCGCCGTCGCCTCAATGGCTTATCGTGCCGGGGAGAAGCTGACCAACGAGCGCGACGGGATCACGCACGACTACACGGCCAAGCAGGGTGTTGAACATGCCGAGATCGTCTTGCCGGAAGGCGTGAACGCCGATTGGGCGCGGGATCGGTCGGACTTGTGGAACGCCGCCGAATTTGCCGAGAAGCGGAAGGACGCTCGCGTTGCGCGGGAGTTCGAGATTGCCTTGCCGCATGAGCTTTCGGCCGAGCAGCGGCTAGAGGCGGCGCGGGAGATGGCGCAGGAGCTGGCCGACCGCTACGGCGCGGCCGTGGACTTCGCCATTCATGCGCCGCACGAGGCGAGCGACGTTCGCAATCACCATGCCCATTTGCTTATGACCACGCGGCAGGTGACGGAGGGCGGGTTAGGCGACAAGACCTATCTTGAGCGCGAAAACAAATGGCTGTTGGCGCACGACCTGCCGACGACCGATATGCAGCTCCGCGACCTTCGCCAGAGGTGGGAGGGGATCGCCAACGAGCGCCTTGCGATGGCCGGGCTAGATATTCGCATTGACCATCGTTCGCACATGGAGCGCGGGCTAGAGATCGCGCCGACCGAGCATATGGGCGTCCATGCCACGCAGATGGAGCGGCGCGGCCTCGACGTGTCGCGGTCGCGGCTGGACGAGGAAGCGGCCCGGCGCAATGCCGAGCTGATCCGAGAGAAGCCCGAGCAGGTTCTAACCCTCATCACCGGCGAAAAGAGCGTGTTCGACCGGCACGACGTTGCGCGGGCGCTGCATCGCTACATCAACGACGACCCGCAGGAGTTCCAGAGCGCCTTTGCGAAGGTGATGGCCTCGCCGGCGCTGGTCGAGTTGCAGCCCGAGCGCGCGGACCCGGCAACGGGCGAGATCGAGCTTGCGCGGTATTCGACGCGGGAAATGGTCGAGATCGAATCCGGCATGATCGAGAGCGCGCAGCGGATGCACGGCGCGCATGGTCATGGCGTCGATCGCCGGCATGTCGAGCGGGCGATAGATCGGCAGGACGCCGCCATTCAGCGCAGCGCCGGCGATGCTTCCGCCCGGCTGTCGGACGAGCAGCGCCGGGCGATCGAGCATATCACCGGGCCGGAGAGGATCGCGGCCGTTGTCGGTTATGCCGGCGCTGGCAAGTCCACCATGCTCGCGGCCGCGCGCGAGGCGTGGGAGGCCGAGGGCTATCAGGTCCACGGCGCGGCGCTGTCGGGCAAGGCGGCCGAGGGCTTGGAGGAATCTTCCGGCATCCAGAGCCGCACCCTCGCGTCATGGTCCCGCGGTTGGGAGAACGACCGCGGCACACTCGGCCGCGGCGACGTGTTCGTGATCGACGAGGCGGGCATGGTCGGGAGCCGCCAGCTCGCCCGCTTCGTTGGCGAGGCCGAGGCGCGCGGGGCGAAGATCGTCCTTGTAGGCGACCATGAGCAGTTGCAGGCGATCGGGGCGGGCGCACCGTTTAGGGCGATCACGGAGGAAATCGGCCATGCCGAGCTGTCCGAGATTCGCCGGCAGCGCGTGGACTGGCAGCGGGAGGCGTCGGTTGACTTCGCCACGCACCGGACGGCCGAGGGGCTGGCGGCCTATCGGGATCGCGGCAATATCAGCTTTGCCGAAACCGGCGAGGACGCGCGGGGCCAGATCGTGCGCGACTACCTTGCCGATCGCGACGAGCGCCCGGACGGCACCCGCGTAGCGATGGCGCATCGCCGGGCCGATGTTCGCGCCATCAACGACGCGATCCGGGCCGAGCTACAGGACCGGGGCGAGCTGGCGCAGGGCGAGGACGCCGGCGCGCTGACCTTCCAGACCAATGACGGCAAGCGGGAGTTCGCGCCCGGCGACCGCATCGTGTTCTTGGAGAACAACCGCGACCTTGGCGTGAAAAACGGGATGCTAGGCACGGTCGATCATGTCGAGCCGGGCCGCATCATTGCCACGCTCGACGGCCGGGGCGGCGATAGTGTTTCCGTGCCGATGGGCGATTATCAGGCGATCGACCACGGCTATGCGACGACGATTCACAAAAATCAGGGGGCGACGGTGGACCGCGCCTATGTGATGGCGTCGGGGACGATGGACCGGCATCTAACCTATGTCGCCATGACCCGGCATCGTGACGGGGTGCAGCTCTACGCGGCACAGGACGAGTTCACCAATGCCGGCCGGCTGGTCGAGCATGGGGCCGCGCCCTATGAGCATGACCCGCAGAAGTCCGACAGCTATTTCGTGACGCTGGAAAACGACAAGGGCGAGCAGCGCACCCTATGGGGCGTCGATCTTGAGCGCGCCATGAAGGAGGCCGCGCCCGAGATCGGGGAGAAGATCGGCCTACAGCATGAGGGTTCCACCCCCGTCACCTTGCCGGATGGGACGCAGACGCACCGCAACACATGGAAGGTTCAGGACGCCGGCGAGCTGGCCTATAGCCAGCTAGAGCGCCGCCTGTCGCGGTCGGGCGTGAAGGAAACGACGCTCGACTATACCCGCGACTTTGCCGAGCGGCGCGGGATCGCGGAGCAAATGGGCGTCCGCAGCGAGATCGAGATTCCGGCCGAGCGCACCGGGCTACGTGCGGAACGGGAGTCGACGGCCGGGGATCATGCCCTTGATCGGAGATCCTCGCAAAAAGTTCGCGCGGATCTCGCGCAGGATCTTCGTGCAGATCCGCGCGAGGATCTCGCCGGCGATCGACAGCAGCGCCAACGGCCGTTCGAGGGCCTGAAACTCGGCCGCCGCGCCGCGCCCGAGAGCCGCGAGCCAGACCGCGCCGGCGCGGACGGCCCGCAGATCGACCAGAAACGGCCGCAGCAGGCCGAGAAGCAGCGGCGCGGTATGTTCGCCGGCCTCAAGCTCAATGCGCGTCCTGCCCCCTCACAGGAGCGCACAGAGCGGCCGGAAAGGGAAGGGAGCTTGCGGCAGGCGCCTGCGCCCGACCGGCTGGCCGAGCGGGCGCGGGGGCAGTCGCCGCTTGAGGCCGCCGTTGACCGCTATTCGCGGGCCTATCAGTCGATCGACCAGCACCGGCGCGAGGGCTTGCCGGTCCTCGACATGCAGCGGCAGGAAATAGGCGATGCCGGCCGGCAGCTCGACCAGGTGCAGGGCGGCATGAAAGATTTGCTGCGCTCGACGTTGCAAAACGACCCGGCGACGGTGCGCGCCATGACCGAGCTTTCCGGCCGGGAGCGTGTCGCGCAGGTTATCGACGGGATGAAGCGCGAAAACGCGGCGCTGCAAGACCCGAATATCAGGGCCGAGCGGTTCGTTGAACGCTGGCAGGAGCTACAGGGCCAGCGCCGGGAGCTTCGCGGCTGGCAGCACGACGATGCCCGCGCCAAGGTCGAAAGCCAGATGAACGGCATGACCAAGAGCCTTGAGCGTGACCCGCAGGTAGATTCCATCCTGCGCAATCGCCGTCAGGAACTCGGAATCGGGCAGCAGCAGCGCCGGGGGCAGAGCATCGCCCACGAGCTGCAAGAGGAAATGTCACGCAGCCGGCAACTTAGCCGGGGCATCGGTTTGGGAAGGTAGGCACGGAGAATATGGCGGAGCTGGACGACGACAGGGAAGGAATCGAGCCGGAAGCACTGGACGAGGACGCCGGCGACCCGGCCGCCGCGTTCGACGCGCTCCGGCGCACGATCGAGACGCAGGGCGCGCAGATCGGCGCGGAAATGACCGTGATGCGGCGCGGGCTGGAAGCGGCTTTCGACCAGCTCGAAAAGATCGAGCCGGCGCAGGACTACAAGCCCCAGCTCGCCCAGCTCGTGCAGGCGCTCGACAATGTTGCGGAGCGGCTGCACGGCGTAGAGCAATCGCCTATTCTCCGGCAGGGTGCGACACACTATGCGGCGCTCCTCGAGCGCAGCGGCGAGGCCCTGATACGCACCGCCGCGCAGCAGCTCGAGCGGCAGGCGTCCGACCTCGAGCGCGCCGGCCGGAACCTCGCCGCTCATACGAAAAGCGCCTACGACCGGAAAAGTCAGGATTTCCGCATATGGATGGCCGGCCTTGTCGGGCTGTTCGTCGGCATATTCCTGATTTTGCTGTTGCCGCGTTTCCTGCCCTTCTCGGCCGACACCCATGTTGCGGCGACCGTCATAGGTCAGGACCGATGGAACGCCGGCGTCACCATGATGCGGGTGGCCGATCCCCGAAGCTGGCGCGGCGTGGCCGATTCCTCGCAGCTCGTGCGCGACAATGCCGAGGCGATCGGGCAATGCGCCGAGGCCGCGCGCACGGCCGGTTCAGATCAGCAATGCACCATCACCGTGAAAGCGCCGGCAGCACCGGCGCAGTAGGGTTGTGGGGGGACACCAGTTATTTCGGGAGGTTTTCTTCCGCCTCAACAGGTCCGGCGGCCATCGCGACGAGGCGCGCCGCGATACGCTTGCGCAGTTGCTCGGGGAGCGGGCGCGACGACAGCGCCTCGTGAATCCACAGCCCATCGGCGGCAAGGCGCGAAATGAACCTGTCCAACTCGGCAGCGTCGTTTCCAATCGGCGCAGGAGGTGCCCAGCGGTCGATGACCTGTTGCCACAGATCGCCAAGCTGCCGATTGTCGGAGCTTTCCAGCATGAGCAGCAGTTCGACCCGCCGGGCAGCTCTTGCGCAGGTGTTGATGTAGGCGGCGTGTCGTTCGGCGTCTGTCGCCCTGTCCGAGGTGTTGCCGGCGCTCGCTTCCAGCTCCTGTTCCCATGAGCGAGTCAGATGCTCATGGGTGGCGAGGATCAGGGCTTCGCGCGACGGGAAATGATACAGAAGGCCGGCGCGTGTCATGCCGGTTTCGAGCGCTACGGCGTCGAGGGTGACGGCGGTGAGGCCGTCACGCTCGATGATGCTCACAATGGCTTCAAGCACTTCGAGGCGCTTGCTGGCTCTCGCCATGTCGGCTTCCTTAGTGTTGTGTGGGATAGGCTGACGATTGCGAGCCGGGACCGTAGCGCCGCAACAGGATGCCGGTGATCAGGGCACCCACGGCCAGAACACCCGCCGCCACGTACATGACGACCGTATAGGCGTGGTCGAATGCGATTCCTGCCGCTTGACGCACGACAACACCATCGGCCCCCGCCTCGTTGGCAAAGACCAGCGCCGACGCCATGCTGTCGCGGGCCGCTTCCGAGGTTCCGGCGGGGAACACGACGTTGACCGTATAGAGGTAGGCCAAAAGACTTCCGAGAATTGTGACAGCGAACAGACTGCCAAACTCGTAGGACACTTCCTCGACCGACGACGCCATGCCGGCGCGATGCACAGGCACATTGCCCACAATAGCCGTTGATGCCACCGACATTGTTGCACCTACGCCGGCACCGGTCAGCGCCAGACCGGCGATCAGCCAGCCAAGGCCATGAGTGATGCCCCATGTCGCAAGCAGGACCGCCAGCGATCCCGCCGCAAGCCCGCCAGCTATAAGGATACGTAGGCCAATACGATGCAGGAATGCACCACCGAGCAGCGCAGTCGGCAATGATCCGAGCGACGCCGCCGAAACCAGCATCCCGGCTTCCAGCGGCGTGAAGCCCGCAACGAGCTGGAAGCGTTGCGTCGTAGCAAGCTGAACACCGCCGATGGCGAACAGGGAGAACGCGGCCGCTAGAACGCCCGATGTGAACGCGGCATTGCGGAAGATCGAGAAGTCGAGCAGCGGGAACGGCAGGCGCAGTTGCCGGCGGACGAACAGCGCTCCGGCGAGGATGGCAACCAGCAGCGAAATAGCGGGGACGGCCCACGACTGCCCGGCATGGGCAGATTCCTTGATCGCGATCACAAAAGCCGACAGCGCCACCAATGCCTGAAACGACGACACCACGTCCCAAGGCTTGGTCGCATCGCCGGCCACCTTCGGCGCAACGATCAGCGCCGAAATGAAGGCAGCGACCACTACCGGCACATTGATGAGGAACACCGACCCCCACCAGAAATGGCCGAGCAGAAAACCGCCGATGATCGGTCCGAGCGCAGCGCCGACGACCGACAACGACCCCCAGATCGCAATGGCGATGTTGCGTTCCCGGTCATCCTCGAAGGTGACGCGGATGAGGGCGAGTGTCGCGGGCATCATCGCCGCCGCGCCGACCGCCAGAAAGGCCCGCGCCCCGATCAGGATTTCCGCTGTAGGCGAATAGGCCGCCACAATCGACGCGACACCGAACAGCACGAGGCCGATGAGGAACATGCGCCGGTGACCGATCCTGTCACCCAGCGTCCCGGTGCCGAGCAGCAGGCCGGCCATGACGAGGGGGTATGCGTTGATGATCCACAACCCTTGCGTTGCCGTCGCGCCAAGCTCGCGCGTCAGGGTAGGCAGGGCCGTGTAGAGGACCGAATTGTCCAGAACGATAAGCAGGAGACCGGCGGCGACGGTCACCAGAAGAACCCAGCGGTTCGAGTGGGCGGCAGGCATGATAGCACCATTCAGTGAGAGTAGCCAAACTTTACAGACAAGTTAGTAAAGTATCAAGCGCCTGCCCGTGAGGAACTTCAGACAATGGCCGACAGCGGGGCTTCGCATTCCGGGGCGCGATCAATTTGTCGCGAAATTCCTGAAACCTGCACCACGTCCGCAGCGGCCCGGATTCCGGGCCGCGACGTGTCGCGAAAGTCAGTCGCACAAGCCTGACTTTCGCACCTGACTTTTGCGACAGATATTTCCCTGAAAATTCAGCGGTGGCGATTTTGTCGCGAAAATCAGGATTTCCGCGACATCAGCCCCACGTCAGCGGGTCGAGGCGCAGATAGAAGGCAAGGCGCTCCCGATCTGGCGCGCTGATGCCCAATATGTCGAACAGGATGGTGAAACCGCGCTCCGCTTCATGCGGGGTTGTCCAGCTCTCCCCGGCGTTGGCAACCATAAGTGCCAAATCAGCGTAGCGGTCTGCGGTTCCGAGCCGCCCCAAGTCGATCACCCCGGCACATTGCAGGCTACGAGGGTCCACTATAAAATTGGGCATACAAGGATCGCCGTGACAGACGACCATATCGGCGCGCTCTTGGTCGAGCCGAACCGGCAGCTCTCGCTCCACCCGTGCCAAGAGTTCCTGCTGTGGTCTGTTCTTGTCCTCGTCAGGCAAGAAGTCGGGATTGACGGCGTTGCGGGACACTACATCCACGGCGCTAGCGAACATCCGCGACAAACTGCGCTCGAACGGGCATTGGACAACCGGCAGGCTGTGCAGAACACCAAGCTGCTGCGCCATTGAAGGCCACGCTTTGAGTAGGTCGGCCCCCGACAGATCGACCGCCGCCACTCCGGGGATTGCCGTCATCGTCAGGCAAGCCCCTTTCTCCGTCGCTCGCCAGTCGATGACCTCGGGGCAGGCGACACCTCGGCCGTGCAGCCAAGTGAGACGGTCCCGTTCGTCGGCAAGATCAGCCACTCGCGCGGGCGATGCAATCTTTGCATAGGCAAGCCCATCGTCGCGGTGATAGATGAAATCGCCAGACTCCCCGCTTCGGACGGGAACCCACGCGCGCGAATCTTCAAGTAACTCGTATGCCAAATTCAAATACGCTCCTTCGTCGCAGAAATCCCGAAACACGCGACAGCAAGCTGGGGGCCGCCGTCTACGATCCGCTACGGAATACACGCCGGCTAAGCCCTTCGGCTTCTTCCGGCCAAGATTTTCGTTGTTTATCTGAGCTTCCCACCACCGGCCTGAACACATGCCGATGGTAGGTTTCAACACCGCAGTATGGCAGGACGCATCGGCCCCAGATCAGTTCTAGCGGGTCGCCGAGTTCTGTTCTTTCGCGCTCTGCGTGAGTATCCGAAGTGTTGAAGATCAGGGCGCTTTTTATCGAAAGAAGGCCCTCCGGCAATCCATCGGCCGATGCCAGCCGATAAGCGACACCCGGAACAAGTATCCGGTCGAGCCACCCCGCCAGTACGGCCGGTGGCTTCCCCCACCAGTTTGGATGCACTACCAGCAAGCCATCGGCCGAGGCGATCTCGGAACGATGTTGCCTTGTCACCGGGTCCGCTGCGCGGGAAAGGGCAACCTCTAGCGTATCACCTATGCTGTAGGCTTCTTCCGCCATCAGGCAGGGGTCAAATCCTTCGGCGTAAAGATCGTGGTGAAGGACTTCATGGCCGAGGGCGCTTAGCTCCTCGCGAGCGCGCGCGGAAACGGCATGACAGAAGCTCGACGGTCGGGGATGGGCGACAAGGGACAAGATACGCATGGGCACAGCATAGAGGTTCGGCGTGATGGGCCGCAATGCGATCAAGGTGACTGTCCCGAAAATCCCAAAACCCGCGACAGCTTTCTTGTCGCATAATAGGGATTTCCGCGACGGTTTGCACGAGGTAGATTCCGGGCATGTCGCCCACGAGGAAGCCCCTGCCCTTGCTTATCGGATATGCCCGCGTCTCGACCGACGGCCAGACTCTCGACCAGCAGCGCGCGGCGCTGAAAGCGGCCGGCTGCAAGCGCGTGTTCGAGGAAAAGGCATCCGGCGCGCAGCGCGGCCGCCGCGAGCTGGCGAAGATGCTGGACCATTTGCAGCCCGGGAACGTGGTGACGGTGACGCGGCTTGATCGCCTCGCCCGATCGACGCGCGATCTTCTCGACATTGCTGAGCGGATCGGCCACGCCGAGGCCGGCTTGCGTTCGCTGGCCGAGCCGTGGGCCGACACGACGACGCCGGCCGGGCGCATGGTGCTGACTTTCTTCGCCGGCGTTGCCGAGTTCGAGCGCAGCTTGATCCATGAGCGCACGAGCGCCGGCCGCGCGGCGGCGAAGGCGAAGGGCGTTCGGTTCGGCCGCCCCCCTGCCCTGTCGGCCGAGCAGATCGCACACGCCCGCCAGCTCATCAGCGAGGACAAGAAGCCGGCCGAGGTTGCCCGGCTCTTGGGTGTGCATCGCTCTACCCTCTACCGGGCCATAGAACGCATTGACGTGGATACGCATTGACGCAACTACGTTTAGTCGCCCGGCCCTAGAAGTAGTGCCTTTCTCGCCCCCTTACGCAAAGGGTTGCAGAATCGGGCGATTTCGTCTCTTCATGTAGACATGGCGAGTCGCACCCGAGAACAAGTTAAGCTGGAAAGTGTCCGAAACCTGCGCGCCCGTTGGCGCGCGGAGGGCCGGATTCTTGTGCAGGCCGATCTGCCCGGCGAGCTGGTCGCGGCGATTGACCGCCTGAAGGACGACGCGGGCTTGCGAGGGCGCGCGCCGATCATCGAGGAAGCGTTGAGGTTCTATATCGAAGCGAAGCAAGGGACATAACGGCAAAACGCCCGACCGTTGGCGCGGTCGAGCGTTTTATAGGCCGTCAGACACACCGTAGAGCCGGGGCCATCAAAGTCTCCCCTTATCTACGCTAGAGCACTCCAATTCGCAAGATTGATTCTTGCGGAAACGGGGAAAGCTGTGCCTGCCGTCCGCGCTGTCATGTCCTTCAAAAGGAAGGACGAGGGCATATGTTGAGGACGCACTACGCGGCCGCGATCGGCTGCGCGCGCGGGAACGCGCTTGATGAAATCATGCGGGAGGTTTGGACTCGATACGGCGCGGGCCAGCTCACCGACGACGAGGCCGGCGAGCTTACGACGCTCGCCCATGAGCGCCGGGCCGCCCTGCGGGGATCGGGACAGACCGCGCTAGGGTTGATCTTTCCGCCCCCTGCCCCACGCTGCCCGACACCAGTTCGCCGGCATAGCCATATCCGGGGACGATCGGAGGGCCGCATATGGCGGCCGACGACGCGCAAGGACGTGCAGGCGATCTTGAAGGCGGCCGAAATCTACAACGAGGCCGGCTTGCACGAGAAGGGCGAGCGCAGCGGGCCGCTAGGATCGGTGGCGCTGGACGTGCTGCGGCTGTTCGTCAATCTCATCGACTTCCGCACCGGCCGGCTTGAGCCGTCAATCACCACGATCATGGATCGGCTAGGCCGGTCGCGCGATACGATCGTGCGGGCGCTGAAGAATCTGCGGGCGCATGGCTTCATTGACTGGCTGCGGCGCTATGAGCCGACCGGGAACGAAGGGCGCGGCCCACAGGTGCAGCAGGCCAGCAACGCCTATCGCCTGTCCCTGCCGGAGAAGGCCCGGCAGTTCCTTGGACGGTTCGGCAAGGCTCCACCCCCGCCCGCCGATCATGGACAGGATCAGCGGGCTTGGAGCGAGGCAATCGACGCCTACAAGACCACCCTGCCCCTCGATGAGCGAACGCAGATCGACGCCGGCGATAGCCCGCTAGGACAGGCCCTTGTGCGCATGGCGAAAAACTTCATGAAACGTGAGTCCGATAACCAGACTGAATCCCCATCTGATCTTTATCTAAGAGGCAAAACATAAGCGGTCGCCGCTGTTCGGGCTGCTTACGCAGCCCTGCGGCGGTTCCGGCCCGCGTATAGGCGGGCCGGGAAACGGCACCCCCACTACCTAATCCGCACCGCTCGCGCCTGCGACCAGCGTCCTATGGCTTTCGAGAGGGAGTGAAGGGCAAGGTCGGCGCTTAATTATTTACGTTAATACGTATTGACGTGTAAACGTATTACCTTGATAGAAGGCGATGGCGGCGGCCGGGAAAACGTGCTAGAGTGTACACAATTCAACACACGGAGGCGATTCCATGACCGCCAGCACCACCATGACGATTCGGGTTAGGCCCGATGTGAAAGAAAAGCTCGACCGGATCGCGAACGACACGCAGCGAAGCAAATCCTTCCTCGCCGGCGAGGCCGTCGCCGCCTATGTCGATCGCGAGCTTGAAATCATCGACGGTATCAAGCGCGGCATGGCTGATGCAGCGGCCGGCCGAGTGATCCCCCATGCGCAGGCCGTCGCGGAAATGCGTGAGGTTATCGAGGAAGCGAAGCGCCGGAAAGCCGCGCGCGGATGAGGCCGGTTGTCTGGTCGATTGAGGCGCAGCGGGATAACCTCGAAATCCTGCGCTATATCGCAGAGGACAACCCATTCGCCGCCGAACGGGTCGTGGATGCGATCGAGGACGCCGGGAACAAGCTCGGCGAATTTGCGACCGGCCGGCCGGGGCGGGTGAGCGGAACCTATGAAAAGTCCCTCGCCCGTCATCCCTACATCATCGCCTATGAGCTGCGGGACGTGGGGGGCCGGGAAAGCGTCGTGATCGTGCGCGTCATCCACACGTCGCGCGACTGGCCGGCCGAGGAATGGCCGCACTAGCTTAAAGACGTAGTAACGTCCTTAGCTATATGCTTCAATACGTATTCACGCAAAGAAGGATTGACGCATGAACGTCATTGCGTTTTTGAGCCAGAAGGGCGGGAGCGGAAAAACCACGCTTTCGGTTCATACCGCCGTGGCGGCCGAGGCGACCGGCGAACGGGTTTGCGTCATCGACGCGGACCCACAGGAGAGCGCGACCGCATGGGCGAGCGCGCGGGAAGCCGGAACGCCGATCGTCGCCACGGCGCAGGCCGGGGAGCTGGACGCCGCGCTTAGGGCGGCCGAGGGCGAGGGCATGACCTTGGCCGTAGTGGACGCCCCGCCCCATGCCGCCCCGGCGGCCGGCCAGATCGCCCGAAGGTCGGAGCTGGTCTTGATTCCGGTCAGACCGTCCGCGTTTGACCTCGCTGCGGTCCCGGCCGCCGTCGAGATCGTGGCGGCCGCGAAAGTGCGCGGCGCGTTCGTCCTGTCTGCCTGCCCGTTCCGTGCGCCCGAGATCGGGGAGACGCGCGCGGCGCTGGAAGCCTACGGACTGCCGATCGTTCCCGGCGAGATTACCGACCGGCGCGCGTTCGCCCGCGCCGTCACGACTGGCAGCGCCGTGACGGAGTTCGAGGCCGAAGGGAAAGCAGCGGAGGAAATCCGGGCTTTGTGGGCGTGGATTAAAGGCACGTTAGAACGTAAATAGCTAAATACGTAAGCGCGTATTGAAGGAGCGAAACCTATGGCAAAGAAAGCAACCGGCCTCGCGGCCTTCACCCGCCCGAAGGCCGGCGCGGAGGCCACCAGCCTTGCAGCGATCGAGGACGATCGCCCGGCCGTGGAAATCCCGACGCCGAGGCGAAAGAGGGGAGGGGGCGAGACTGTCGCGCTTACGGTCAAGGTCCGGCGATCGGACTGGCAGCGCCTTCGCCAGCTCGCGGATGCAGAGGGAACGACAATTCAGGCGATGGCCGAGGCCGGGCTTTCGGCGGTTCTGGCACAGCACGGATTGCCGCCGATCGAGCCTTATGCACGTTGATACGTAAATAGCTAAATACGCTAATGCTTGCGCGCGTGGCCCGCCCCCCGGCCGTCCCTACGGCCCTAGATGATGAGAGCGGGCCGGCCGGGGGGCTATCGTCGCGGCCGTGGCGTTTCCCTGAATAGAGCTTGCACCAGGTCGGCGGGTGGATCGCGGCGCAAGCCGCGCCGGCCCGGAGGCGAACGCGCTCCCCAATAGCGCCGTAGAGAGCCGGAGGGCCGTTCGTAACAAAGTCCCGGCGCTATGCGCCGGGTCCGCTTCTTGTCACGTCAGGCAGCGTCATACAGCCCCCGGAACTCTGCATCGGCATAATAGGCGAGCTTGCCGGCGACGATCGGCCGTTGCCCGGCGAGGAACAGCAATTCGACATGCTGCGGCAGGTTGCGGACCTCATCGGGGGTCAGCAGCGGGCGGGCCGTGTGTTGCTCGCCGTAGGAGATGCCGGATTTATCGGAATCGAGCGCCCGGCTCATGGTCTGGAACACAACGGTTTCCTGCCCGAGCAGATCGGAGACAAGCCGGGCGCTGTCGTGATCGTTGACGCCGAACACCTGTAGGACGCCGGCATTTGACAGGAAGGTGCCGGCGCGTTGCCCGTAGGTGGCGCGGAGCTGGTGAACGTCTTGCAGGATCGGCCAGAGCTGGACGCCGTAGCCGGCCATGAGGCCCATTGCGCGCTCGACGGGGGCCAGATGGCCGAGGGCGGCGAACTCATCGAGCAGATAGAGGACCGGCACGGCCGGCTTGGCGGGATCGCGGGCCATGTCGGTGAGGCTTTGCGCGACGAGCAGGCGCAGCCAGCGGGAATAGGTGGCGAGCCGATCGGGCGGCAGGACGAGGAACACCGAGACGTTGCGGCGCTTGAGATCGGCAAAGCCGAAATCGGATCGGTCGAGGACGGCGACCATGCGCGGGCTGTCGAGGAAATGGGTATGGCGCTGCGCGGCCGAGAGGACGCCGGCCGCCTCGCGGTCGGATTTGCCGAGGTGGCGGTTTGCAGCGCGGGCGATCAGGCCGGAGGCGGCCGTTGATGCCTGCATGTCCTTCAGGAGCGCCGCGAAGGCTTCAGGGGCGAGGGTGAGATATTCGCGCAGGGTGGCGAGGTTCCGCCTGTCGCGCGGCGCGCTGGCGGCAATATGGAGGATCAGGCCGGCAATGAGCGCCTTGGCTTCCTCGTTCCAATGCGCTTCGCCGGCCATGCCCGGTTCATCGAACACGAGGGCGTCGGCCAAGGTGCTTGCATCTTCCGCGACATCGAGGCCGGCCGGGTCGAGCTGGTCGAGGGGATTGAAGGCGGCCGAGGGCTGGCCGGTGACGCCGAAGGGGTCGAGGACATGGACCGGGCCGAATTGCTGGCGGGCGCGGCCGGCGATCTTGGCATTTTCGCCCTTGGGGTCGATGCAGATCACGGAGCGGTCGGCGGTGAGCAGGTTGGGGATGATGGTTCCCACCCCTTTGCCGGTGCGCGTCGGTGCCATCGTCAGCAGATGGGCCGGGCCGTCATAGCGCAGGAGCTTTCCGGTCTTGCCGTCGCGGCCGATCAGCAGGCCGGAATCGGCGCGGGCGAGGGCGGCGGTTTCCTTGTCGGTGGCGAAGCGGGCCGAGCCGTGGGTTTCGCCGTCCATATCCCCGAAATGGATAATCAGCGGATTGGTGAGGAAGCGGAAGGCGAGCGCCAGCAGCACCAGCAGCGTGACGAGATCGAGCAGGAGAACCGGAACCGAGCCGACGCGAAAGCCGATTTGTTCGAGAGCGAAGCGGCCGCCGAAGCCGACGACGAACAGGACGATAACAAGGAGGAACAGAAGCCCGAGAAGCGGTTTCCAGATGCGGAAAGGTGCGGCGAGCAGAGCGACGAACGCCCATAGCGGATCACGCGCGGCCTGCCGCACCATGTTCTTGAACGCACCCCATGCAAGTCTCGCCTGACTCATGCGGCCGTCCCCCCGGCGCTGCCTGTCGTCTCCCCGGCCGGCGCGTTGTCGATCAGGTCGGCAAACAGTTCCTTGTCACCGGGGCGCGTCAGGAAGTCGGGCAGCTCACGCTTGAGCCATTCGCCCAAGCGCCGGGAAAATTCTTCATCCTTGCCGTGTTCGAGGCGATGCAGGACGAGCGCGCCGAGCAGCACCTTGCGGCGCGTGTCGTTGGCGCGTTCCTGCTTCGACAGACGGGCCTTGAGCGTGGCGCGCTGCGCATCCAGTTCGGCCAAGCGTTGTTCGATCGTTTTGCGCGCCATTCCTCAAATCTCCTTTTCCGGTTGTTCGCCTAGACTATCATTCCCGACCGTCTTTTCCAGCGTTTGCCTGTTGCGCTTGAGTTTTCAGCGGTTTTGCAGCACAATTCCGGCCTCAGTTCATTGCATCGACCTTGCCGCGAGCGCCACACCGATCAGCGAAAGAGCGTAGCGATTGAGTTGAGAAGGGCGCACTTACGAGTTACTGCGTAACTCAGCGCGCCGCCAGCTTGGAGGCTGGCGGGAAAGGCGGAAACGGGATCGAGGCAACGGGTTGGCAATCTACCATTTCAGCATGAAGCCAGTTTCGCGGGCGGGTGGCCGTAGCGCCGTCGCCTCAATGGCTTATCGTGCCGGGGAGAAGCTGACCAACGAGCGCGACGGGATCACGCACGACTACACGGCCAAGCAGGGTGTTGAACATGCCGAGATCGTCTTGCCGGAAGGCGTGAACGCCGATTGGGCGCGGGATCGGTCGGACTTGTGGAACGCCGCCGAATTTGCCGAGAAGCGGAAGGACGCTCGCGTTGCGCGGGAGTTCGAGATTGCCTTGCCGCATGAGCTTTCGGCCGAGCAGCGGCTAGAGGCGGCGCGGGAGATGGCGCAGGAGCTGGCCGACCGCTACGGCGCGGCCGTGGACTTCGCCATTCATGCGCCGCACGAGGCGAGCGACGTTCGCAATCACCATGCCCATTTGCTTATGACCACGCGGCAGGTGACGGAGGGCGGGTTAGGCGACAAGACCTATCTTGAGCGCGAAAACAAATGGCTGTTGGCGCACGACCTGCCGACGACCGATATGCAGCTCCGCGACCTTCGCCAGAGGTGGGAGGGGATCGCCAACGAGCGCCTTGCGATGGCCGGGCTAGATATTCGCATTGACCATCGTTCGCACATGGAGCGCGGGCTAGAGATCGCGCCGACCGAGCATATGGGCGTCCATGCCACGCAGATGGAGCGGCGCGGCCTCGACGTGTCGCGGTCGCGGCTGGACGAGGAAGCGGCCCGGCGCAATGCCGAGCTGATCCGAGAGAAGCCCGAGCAGGTTCTAACCCTCATCACCGGCGAAAAGAGCGTGTTCGACCGGCACGACGTTGCGCGGGCGCTGCATCGCTACATCAACGACGACCCGCAGGAGTTCCAGAGCGCCTTTGCGAAGGTGATGGCCTCGCCGGCGCTGGTCGAGTTGCAGCCCGAGCGCGCGGACCCGGCAACGGGCGAGATCGAGCTTGCGCGGTATTCGACGCGGGAAATGGTCGAGATCGAATCCGGCATGATCGAGAGCGCGCAGCGGATGCACGGCGCGCATGGTCATGGCGTCGATCGCCGGCATGTCGAGCGGGCGATAGATCGGCAGGACGCCGCCATTCAGCGCAGCGCCGGCGATGCTTCCGCCCGGCTGTCGGACGAGCAGCGCCGGGCGATCGAGCATATCACCGGGCCGGAGAGGATCGCGGCCGTTGTCGGTTATGCCGGCGCTGGCAAGTCCACCATGCTCGCGGCCGCGCGCGAGGCGTGGGAGGCCGAGGGCTATCAGGTCCACGGCGCGGCGCTGTCGGGCAAGGCGGCCGAGGGCTTGGAGGAATCTTCCGGCATCCAGAGCCGCACCCTCGCGTCATGGTCCCGCGGTTGGGAGAACGACCGCGGCACACTCGGCCGCGGCGACGTGTTCGTGATCGACGAGGCGGGCATGGTCGGGAGCCGCCAGCTCGCCCGCTTCGTTGGCGAGGCCGAGGCGCGCGGGGCGAAGATCGTCCTTGTAGGCGACCATGAGCAGTTGCAGGCGATCGGGGCGGGCGCACCGTTTAGGGCGATCACGGAGGAAATCGGCCATGCCGAGCTGTCCGAGATTCGCCGGCAGCGCGTGGACTGGCAGCGGGAGGCGTCGGTTGACTTCGCCACGCACCGGACGGCCGAGGGGCTGGCGGCCTATCGGGATCGCGGCAATATCAGCTTTGCCGAAACCGGCGAGGACGCGCGGGGCCAGATCGTGCGCGACTACCTTGCCGATCGCGACGAGCGCCCGGACGGCACCCGCGTAGCGATGGCGCATCGCCGGGCCGATGTTCGCGCCATCAACGACGCGATCCGGGCCGAGCTACAGGACCGGGGCGAGCTGGCGCAGGGCGAGGACGCCGGCGCGCTGACCTTCCAGACCAATGACGGCAAGCGGGAGTTCGCGCCCGGCGACCGCATCGTGTTCTTGGAGAACAACCGCGACCTTGGCGTGAAAAACGGGATGCTAGGCACGGTCGATCATGTCGAGCCGGGCCGCATCATTGCCACGCTCGACGGCCGGGGCGGCGATAGTGTTTCCGTGCCGATGGGCGATTATCAGGCGATCGACCACGGCTATGCGACGACGATTCACAAAAATCAGGGGGCGACGGTGGACCGCGCCTATGTGATGGCGTCGGGGACGATGGACCGGCATCTAACCTATGTCGCCATGACCCGGCATCGTGACGGGGTGCAGCTCTACGCGGCACAGGACGAGTTCACCAATGCCGGCCGGCTGGTCGAGCATGGGGCCGCGCCCTATGAGCATGACCCGCAGAAGTCCGACAGCTATTTCGTGACGCTGGAAAACGACAAGGGCGAGCAGCGCACCCTATGGGGCGTCGATCTTGAGCGCGCCATGAAGGAGGCCGCGCCCGAGATCGGGGAGAAGATCGGCCTACAGCATGAGGGTTCCACCCCCGTCACCTTGCCGGATGGGACGCAGACGCACCGCAACACATGGAAGGTTCAGGACGCCGGCGAGCTGGCCTATAGCCAGCTAGAGCGCCGCCTGTCGCGGTCGGGCGTGAAGGAAACGACGCTCGACTATACCCGCGACTTTGCCGAGCGGCGCGGGATCGCGGAGCAAATGGGCGTCCGCAGCGAGATCGAGATTCCGGCCGAGCGCACCGGGCTACGTGCGGAACGGGAGTCGACGGCCGGGGATCATGCCCTTGATCGGAGATCCTCGCAAAAAGTTCGCGCGGATCTCGCGCAGGATCTTCGTGCAGATCCGCGCGAGGATCTCGCCGGCGATCGACAGCAGCGCCAACGGCCGTTCGAGGGCCTGAAACTCGGCCGCCGCGCCGCGCCCGAGAGCCGCGAGCCAGACCGCGCCGGCGCGGACGGCCCGCAGATCGACCAGAAACGGCCGCAGCAGGCCGAGAAGCAGCGGCGCGGTATGTTCGCCGGCCTCAAGCTCAATGCGCGTCCTGCCCCCTCACAGGAGCGCACAGAGCGGCCGGAAAGGGAAGGGAGCTTGCGGCAGGCGCCTGCGCCCGACCGGCTGGCCGAGCGGGCGCGGGGGCAGTCGCCGCTTGAGGCCGCCGTTGACCGCTATTCGCGGGCCTATCAGTCGATCGACCAGCACCGGCGCGAGGGCTTGCCGGTCCTCGACATGCAGCGGCAGGAAATAGGCGATGCCGGCCGGCAGCTCGACCAGGTGCAGGGCGGCATGAAAGATTTGCTGCGCTCGACGTTGCAAAACGACCCGGCGACGGTGCGCGCCATGACCGAGCTTTCCGGCCGGGAGCGTGTCGCGCAGGTTATCGACGGGATGAAGCGCGAAAACGCGGCGCTGCAAGACCCGAATATCAGGGCCGAGCGGTTCGTTGAACGCTGGCAGGAGCTACAGGGCCAGCGCCGGGAGCTTCGCGGCTGGCAGCACGACGATGCCCGCGCCAAGGTCGAAAGCCAGATGAACGGCATGACCAAGAGCCTTGAGCGTGACCCGCAGGTAGATTCCATCCTGCGCAATCGCCGTCAGGAACTCGGAATCGGGCAGCAGCAGCGCCGGGGGCAGAGCATCGCCCACGAGCTGCAAGAGGAAATGTCACGCAGCCGGCAACTTAGCCGGGGCATCGGTTTGGGAAGGTAGGCACGGAGAATATGGCGGAGCTGGACGACGACAGGGAAGGAATCGAGCCGGAAGCACTGGACGAGGACGCCGGCGACCCGGCCGCCGCGTTCGACGCGCTCCGGCGCACGATCGAGACGCAGGGCGCGCAGATCGGCGCGGAAATGACCGTGATGCGGCGCGGGCTGGAAGCGGCTTTCGACCAGCTCGAAAAGATCGAGCCGGCGCAGGACTACAAGCCCCAGCTCGCCCAGCTCGTGCAGGCGCTCGACAATGTTGCGGAGCGGCTGCACGGCGTAGAGCAATCGCCTATTCTCCGGCAGGGTGCGACACACTATGCGGCGCTCCTCGAGCGCAGCGGCGAGGCCCTGATACGCACCGCCGCGCAGCAGCTCGAGCGGCAGGCGTCCGACCTCGAGCGCGCCGGCCGGAACCTCGCCGCTCATACGAAAAGCGCCTACGACCGGAAAAGTCAGGATTTCCGCATATGGATGGCCGGCCTTGTCGGGCTGTTCGTCGGCATATTCCTGATTTTGCTGTTGCCGCGTTTCCTGCCCTTCTCGGCCGACACCCATGTTGCGGCGACCGTCATAGGTCAGGACCGATGGAACGCCGGCGTCACCATGATGCGGGTGGCCGATCCCCGAAGCTGGCGCGGCGTGGCCGATTCCTCGCAGCTCGTGCGCGACAATGCCGAGGCGATCGGGCAATGCGCCGAGGCCGCGCGCACGGCCGGTTCAGATCAGCAATGCACCATCACCGTGAAAGCGCCGGCAGCACCGGCGCAGTAGGGTTGTGGGGGGACACCAGTTATTTCGGGAGGTTTTCTTCCGCCTCAACAGGTCCGGCGGCCATCGCGACGAGGCGCGCCGCGATACGCTTGCGCAGTTGCTCGGGGAGCGGGCGCGACGACAGCGCCTCGTGAATCCACAGCCCATCGGCGGCAAGGCGCGAAATGAACCTGTCCAACTCGGCAGCGTCGTTTCCAATCGGCGCAGGAGGTGCCCAGCGGTCGATGACCTGTTGCCACAGATCGCCAAGCTGCCGATTGTCGGAGCTTTCCAGCATGAGCAGCAGTTCGACCCGCCGGGCAGCTCTTGCGCAGGTGTTGATGTAGGCGGCGTGTCGTTCGGCGTCTGTCGCCCTGTCCGAGGTGTTGCCGGCGCTCGCTTCCAGCTCCTGTTCCCATGAGCGAGTCAGATGCTCATGGGTGGCGAGGATCAGGGCTTCGCGCGACGGGAAATGATACAGAAGGCCGGCGCGTGTCATGCCGGTTTCGAGCGCTACGGCGTCGAGGGTGACGGCGGTGAGGCCGTCACGCTCGATGATGCTCACAATGGCTTCAAGCACTTCGAGGCGCTTGCTGGCTCTCGCCATGTCGGCTTCCTTAGTGTTGTGTGGGATAGGCTGACGATTGCGAGCCGGGACCGTAGCGCCGCAACAGGATGCCGGTGATCAGGGCACCCACGGCCAGAACACCCGCCGCCACGTACATGACGACCGTATAGGCGTGGTCGAATGCGATTCCTGCCGCTTGACGCACGACAACACCATCGGCCCCCGCCTCGTTGGCAAAGACCAGCGCCGACGCCATGCTGTCGCGGGCCGCTTCCGAGGTTCCGGCGGGGAACACGACGTTGACCGTATAGAGGTAGGCCAAAAGACTTCCGAGAATTGTGACAGCGAACAGACTGCCAAACTCGTAGGACACTTCCTCGACCGACGACGCCATGCCGGCGCGATGCACAGGCACATTGCCCACAATAGCCGTTGATGCCACCGACATTGTTGCACCTACGCCGGCACCGGTCAGCGCCAGACCGGCGATCAGCCAGCCAAGGCCATGAGTGATGCCCCATGTCGCAAGCAGGACCGCCAGCGATCCCGCCGCAAGCCCGCCAGCTATAAGGATACGTAGGCCAATACGATGCAGGAATGCACCACCGAGCAGCGCAGTCGGCAATGATCCGAGCGACGCCGCCGAAACCAGCATCCCGGCTTCCAGCGGCGTGAAGCCCGCAACGAGCTGGAAGCGTTGCGTCGTAGCAAGCTGAACACCGCCGATGGCGAACAGGGAGAACGCGGCCGCTAGAACGCCCGATGTGAACGCGGCATTGCGGAAGATCGAGAAGTCGAGCAGCGGGAACGGCAGGCGCAGTTGCCGGCGGACGAACAGCGCTCCGGCGAGGATGGCAACCAGCAGCGAAATAGCGGGGACGGCCCACGACTGCCCGGCATGGGCAGATTCCTTGATCGCGATCACAAAAGCCGACAGCGCCACCAATGCCTGAAACGACGACACCACGTCCCAAGGCTTGGTCGCATCGCCGGCCACCTTCGGCGCAACGATCAGCGCCGAAATGAAGGCAGCGACCACTACCGGCACATTGATGAGGAACACCGACCCCCACCAGAAATGGCCGAGCAGAAAACCGCCGATGATCGGTCCGAGCGCAGCGCCGACGACCGACAACGACCCCCAGATCGCAATGGCGATGTTGCGTTCCCGGTCATCCTCGAAGGTGACGCGGATGAGGGCGAGTGTCGCGGGCATCATCGCCGCCGCGCCGACCGCCAGAAAGGCCCGCGCCCCGATCAGGATTTCCGCTGTAGGCGAATAGGCCGCCACAATCGACGCGACACCGAACAGCACGAGGCCGATGAGGAACATGCGCCGGTGACCGATCCTGTCACCCAGCGTCCCGGTGCCGAGCAGCAGGCCGGCCATGACGAGGGGGTATGCGTTGATGATCCACAACCCTTGCGTTGCCGTCGCGCCAAGCTCGCGCGTCAGGGTAGGCAGGGCCGTGTAGAGGACCGAATTGTCCAGAACGATAAGCAGGAGACCGGCGGCGACGGTCACCAGAAGAACCCAGCGGTTCGAGTGGGCGGCAGGCATGATAGCACCATTCAGTGAGAGTAGCCAAACTTTACAGACAAGTTAGTAAAGTATCAAGCGCCTGCCCGTGAGGAACTTCAGACAATGGCCGACAGCGGGGCTTCGCATTCCGGGGCGCGATCAATTTGTCGCGAAATTCCTGGTTTTTGCGACAAAATCGCCGGCGCTGATTTTGCAGGGAAAAATCTGTCGCAAAAATCAGGTGCGAAAGTCAAACTTGTGCGACTGACTTTCGCGACACGTCGCGGCCCGGATTCCGCGCCGCTGCGGACGTGGTGCAGGTTTCAGCGCGGATTTCCCGGTCCTCGGCCCATCGCGCCGATCCATATGTGGCGACGTTGCGCGCCTCCCGCGCCCGGATGATCGACATGAGGATGGCGGCGGCGATGGCGAGGAAGCCGCCCGATACCGCGATGATGCCGCCCTCGACGAAGATCGCGGGCGCGTAGGCGTCGAACGAAAACCACCACCAGAAGAAGGCGGGCGGGTAATAGATCGGCAGGCCCGCCAGCTCGAACCATGGCGCTCCAAGCTGCGGCTGGAAGCCGAGGCGGAACGCCGTCCATTGCGTCGCTGCCCACACCATCACCAGGGCGATGGCGAAGACGACAGCGATTTGACCCCAAAGGATTCGGCCTCCGCGCATCCAGGCTCCAGTCTGCAAAAGGGACGGAGCCGATCAGAGAGTAGGCAAAATCGGGACAGGCAACAGCAAAGATGATGCGAGAGGGCTGCCGGATATTATCGGCGGTATATAGGACGGGTTGCTTCGGTGTTCGCGGTCGCCCTGTTACTACTGCGCGGTCGGCTTCGCGAATCGCCTTGGCGGCCCATCGTGCCTGCGAGCATAAGCAGGTTGCGCAGCGCGGCGTTGCGATTGAACGGTGACCAGACAGCCGAGAAAGGGACTGGCTCTGGCTCATCGGCCAACGGCAGGAACATGATGCCCGTTGACGGCAGCTGCGCCGTGGCGGCACTGACGATGGTGACGCCGAAACCCTGCCCGACCATGGATAGTAGCGTTCCGCGCCCCACGTCGAAGCGCTGGATCGACGGTGCGGGCCAAAGCCCTGCCAGACGCAGCACGATATGGTCATGAACCTGCGGTCCAGTGCCGCCATGCCGAACAAGGAACGTCTCTCCCACCAGATCAGCCCAGGTGATCTCCGGTCGTCCGGCAAGGCGATGATCCTCCGGCAGCACAACCACCAGCGGCTCGGTCCAGATCGGACGAGCGTGGTAGTCGGGCAGTTCGGGAGCCCCCGCCACAAACGCCACATCCAACTCATCGGCGCGAAGCTGCATTACCGCTTCGCGGGCCGTGCCTTCGGTGATTTCGACCTCAATGTCGGGATGGTCTTCGCGGTATTGCGCGATCAGTTCGGCGAGAAAGCTGCGCGGCATCAGGGCATGGATACCGACGCGCAGTCGGCCGCACTCTCCCGACGCCGCCATACCAGCAGTCTTCACCGCATGGTCGAGTTGATTGACGCCGACCGCGACCCGCTCGACAAAGAGGCGCCCGGCCTCGGTGAGGCGGACGCCTCTGGTATTGCGCTCGAACAGAAGGATGCCGAGGTCTTGCTCCAGCGCCTTGATCCTCGCGCTGACGTTAGACTGGCTGGTGCCGAGCGCCTGGGCGGCGCGGTAGAAGCTGAGATGTTCGGCGACGGCAAGCGTCTGGATCAACGATGCAAGTGGAATGCGCCCCAAACTAAGTTGATGGCTTGGCGGATTTAACCTGCTATTTTTCTTCAGCCTGCCCATGCCTATCCGCTACGATCTCAATCACGACGAAGTGGCGAAAGGCCTGCGGAGCATTGGCAAGCACACTACATAAAGAAACGCACCGACAATCCAAACCCAACCGTTCCATGCTCCGGCGGTGGCAGAATAGAGTGCCGTAAAGCCAAGCGGTCCCGCGATGGCGCTTAAATTGGTGAGGCTCGTAAGCGTTCCCTGCAAGACTCCCTGCTTGTTGTTGCTGACATTATTCGAAAGCATTGCCTGCAAGGCCGGCATGCCAACACCTCCGGCGGCAAGCAGCAACAAAATCGGGAACACCATCCATCCCTGCGTGGCAAAAGCCAGAAGAATGAAGCCAGTCGCATCCGCAGCCATGCCAAAGAGTAGCGTGTACCGCTCTCCAAGCCGTCTTGAAAGCGGGCCGGTAACAAACGCTTGGAAGATCGCATGTGTTGCTCCAAACGCCGCAAGCGACAAACCAACAGTCGTGGTATCCCACTGAAAACGGTCCTCGCCATAGATGACCCATAGGGCCGCAGGCACTTGGCCGATCAGTTGAATAATGAAGAAAACTGCGAAAAGGGCAGCCAGCCCACGCAACGCATCATCCAGCCGGAACAGAACGAATGGTTTGATGCGAACCGGCTTTCCGGTCTCGCCATCGCCGCGACGGGTCTCCCTTAGGAAAATGCAGGCAAGCAGGAACGCGATCCCGTTGAGAAGGGCAGCGGCGACAAACGGAGCATGAGCAGAAATACCGCCGAGCATGCCACCAAGAGCTGGCCCGGCAATCATGCCCGTACCATAGCAGGCCCCCATGTAGCCGAACCACTGTGCGCGCGAACCTTCCCCTGTCGAATCGGCAATGGTTGAGGCAGCTACGGCTCCGGTTGCTCCCGTGACGCCGGAGACGAGTCGGCCGATATAAAGCACCCACAGGACCGGCGCAGATGCCATGATCGTGTAATCGACTGCGGCTCCCGCGAGAGAAGCCAGAAGCACCGGACGCCGACCGTAAGCATCCGAAAGTTGTCCAAGCAGGGGCGCGAAGACGACCTGCATCAACGCATAGAGCGACAGCAAGGCACCATAGTGACCAGCGACCTGCTCCGTCGGCACAAGCTCGCGCAGAAGCGCCGGAAGGACCGGCATGATGAGGCCGAGACCCATGGCGTCGAGACCCACGATCAGCAGGGCAATGATGGCAGAGCTGTGCACCTGAAACTCCAGTGCCGCTCAAGCGCGAGCGACTTTATCAGCGATAAGTATATGGACATAGAACTTATCGGTGATAAATTATCAACCGACATTTCCCAAGTGGCCTGCCGCTTGACTTCAAGATCGCCTGATTTTGCTCGCTGGGCAAGCGTTTTTCGCCCCGAGCGGTGTCTGTCGTCGCGCAAACGGCCGAAGTCGGGTGGATCAAGCCT
>Ga0209368_1000032_pt1 | contig 274828 bp, 237 predicted proteins | sample EBPBio242008_DNA_FD_185862 | JGI IMG/M metagenome (GOLD analysis project Ga0209368, IMG submission 185862) | Wastewater treatment Type I Accumulibacter community from EBPR Bioreactor in Madison, WI, USA - Reactor 1_4/24/2008_ DNA (SPAdes)... | ecosystem: Engineered > Bioreactor > EBPR >... | reverse complement strand
GCCGACTTCGCGGAACCGTTGATCCCGGAAGACTGATCCACTCGCGCCATTGAACGCGCGAGATCGAGCAGTCGCAGGAATGCCGGATTATCATTGCGCGACGCCCAGACGGCGCGAAATGGCAATATCTCGCCGACGATCGGGCGAAACACCACGCCGGGAAACTGCGTGCCCGTCGTGGCCTCGCTGGTCACGGTGAGTCCGCGTCCGAGCGCCACAAGCTGCATCAGATTATCTCGTCCTACCGCCTGCTGCTGGATCTCGGGATGGTGTCCGAGGTCGGCGAGACGCTGGACGAGATAGTCGTGGATTTCTTCGCCGGGCGCGCTCTCGCTGACTATGAAGGGCTCGCCAGCCAGATCGCCGAAGGTGACTTCCATGTCGTCGGCATGAGGGTGATGCAAAGGCAACACCGCGAAGATGCGTTCCGTCCAAAGGTGCTGGCTCTGGCAATCCGGCCAGCTCGTGAGCCCAGTCAAGAACGCAACGTCGAGTTGACGCTGCCGCACGGCGGCGACGTGTTCAGCGGGATTACCATCGGCAAAGCTCAGCTTCACCGCTTTGTGGCGCTGCCCGAAGGCTTGGAAGAGGTCAGCCAGAAAGCCAGAGGCCAGCGACGAAAAGATGCCGATTCGAACTTCGCCATCTTCCCCGCGGCCGATCGCAGACACTTCCGCTCGCGCCATCCCGATTTGCGACAGTGCCTTTCGACCGCGTTGAACGAATTGCCTGCCTGCTTGGGTGAGTTGCACGCCACCTGCCGATCGCGTGAACAAGGGGGCGCCAAGCCGATCTTCCAGATCACGAATTCGGCGGCTGATAGCTGATTCCTGTATGCCCAGTGCGGCAGCTGCTCGGCGAAAGCTACCGTGATCGGCAGCGGCAATCACATAACGAATGTGCCGAATTTCAAAGGGCAACGCAGCAACTCCGCCTCTTCTCCGATTCGGGCCAATCGCCGTCTGCAGTTTGAGGAATTAGGTAACTCTACTTTCATTCGACTGACTTCTCGATGAACCCGAGGGTGTTCGCGTTCTCAATCAACGTTCTCACTTTTGCACGATCTAGGCCTGATGGAACATCAGCGTCGATTTCCAAACGAAGTTTCACGGCGCTATTCGGAAGCGTTGTGAGCTGCTCGACGATCGCCTCGACAATCTGATGGATGTCCCGCGCTGGCCGCTCAGGTGAGATCATCACCGCGCCAATAAATCGCGTCGGCTTCTTTTCTGTCGGCGACGTGGTGGGTCCGCCACCGATGACTGGTTCGCCCGGCGTCGGCAGAGTACCGCCAGCGCCCCCTAGCGTGCCGCCAGCATCGGTTTGTACTGGCGCCGGACGGTGTGCGTCGGCGACATCCGGTTTAATGATGACACTGTCGCTGTCGATGACCACCGGCGTATTGCCCGCCCGCTCGATAGCAAGCCCCGCATAGGTGTCCGTTTTCTCGTCCCACCGCTCGGCATAGGCGAAAGGACCGGGCAGCATGCCGCTGATCGCCGCATGCACCGCCTTGACCAGCACATCCTGCCCTTTCAGGCGCGGCAAATAGATGTAGCGGTTCAGATATTCCCGCAGATCCTTGAGCGACAGTCTCGGTTTGTCGTTCCAGATGTATTTCTGGAGATCGCGGTCGAGGCGCGACGGCCCCAACTCTATCAGCAGGCCCTCTTCAGCCACCAGCTTCTTGCTAGCCCGAGCCAGCAGCCCGTCCTGCGCCGGAATCTTGCCCGACACCCACTCCCAATCGGCCTGGGCACTCTCCTGGGCCGGATAGTGCAGATAGCACCACGCCTCTTTGAGGCGGGTCTTCATCGTTTCTCTCGCTTCGGCTAGCTTCGCCTCTGCGAGCTTCTGGTCGCTCGGTCGGAGTTCAAGGCGCTCCTTGTCGCGAACGATTTCGCCCCAAGCCAGGGACGCGCGAACGGCATCCCGCAGATGGTCGAGTTGCCGGGCTTCCGCTGCGATGAACACCAGCATGTTGCGATAAACGCGCGGCGTACTGCCCCGCTGAGTGAGGATGTCCTTCGCTTCGACCAGTGCATCCGAGCCATCGCGCCCGTTATGGGGATATTTGACGCCGAGCACGACGGCGCGCACGCCGCCCGCCTCGTCGGGAACTTCAGCTGATGACGCGGGTGCCACCTGCACGGCATCGAAATGCCCGCGGTCGGCGAGGCCGTTCACATATTTTCCGAGTTCGGCGTCGATCGTCACGTCGACAAGCGCCGCCTCGATCTGCGCGGCCTTGTCCGCGGCGATGCGATTGAGGCTCGCCGACATCGAATACCAGTACCGACCAAGATCGGCGTGCATGAACTTGGCCTGGTTGGTCAGCCGGCGCAGCGCATCGCCGAAGATCGCAGGGCGCTCGCCCGGCTGCACGACGCCGAGATTGATCTGCTTATCGTCGAGGCCGGTGTTCTGTTGCTGGGCAGTGGGCGCCGTTCCCATGAAAATCGCGCGGGCAACGCGGCGGGTCGCCGAGTACCGGTTCAGGTTCGGCGCCGACTGATCGACTTTGTAGGGAGTCGACGCAGTGCCATCGACATCGCCGGCGATGATCGACTGCCAGCTCACGTCGAGATAGTGGAGCAATTCCGGCTCCACACGCGGCGAACTCACCGCCACGCTGCCGGGCATAATCATCACCGACGGATCGGCATTCATCCAAAGCTCGTGAATGGCCTGCGCCATCAGGCGCAGCACGCCGCGCGTGCGCTGGAATTTTTCGAGCGATCCCCAACTTGTGTAGAGCTGGTCGAACAGTTCGGGATGGATCGGATAAGCCTTTTCCAGCTTGCGCCGGTAATCCTCATCCGCGCAGCCTTGCGGGAAATCGTTGGCGTTCTCGCGGTAGAGCTTGGCGAACTGCTTCAGCGTGTTGTCGCGGTGGTGGAATTTGTCTCCCGGGATGTCCTTGAACAGCCGCCGCCGGACGATCTCATAACTCTCTTCCTGACTAGCCGGTCTCCACGAGGATTCCACGCGGCTGAAGGTCTGCTTGAGACGCGCAAGCGCCTCTTGACCGCCTTCGCCGCCGACCTCGATCTGCGAGGCCGGCAAGGACGCGACGAGTAGTGTGCCGGGGCTGGCCTTGACCGCCTCGGTCAGCGACTGGACGAAGGACAGGTTCGCGTCGAACGATCCCGAAGGCAGCCCCTCGACCTTGTAGATCTGCCGCAGGTAAGCGACCCATTCATCGATCAGGATCAGGCACGGCGCGTATTTCTTGAAGAGCACCTCTAGGAGGTGTGAGCCCGGCGCGATGCCGCTGGCATCGTTTTCCGCCACCATCGCGTAAGCGTCAGCGCCGCCGAGCTGCCAAGCAAGTTCACCCCAGGTCGTGCGAATCTTATGGTCGCCCTCGGCAAGGAGCAAGTCCTGCGGCCCCCGTGACGTGCCGACGAGCACGGCCCGGTTGATAGCCTTCGGCACGCTGAGCCCCTGCTTCTCGAGCAACTGGTCCAGGCCGGACAGGTCCTGGACCGGCGTCGGTCCCGCCATGTGATAGAGCGCCAGCATTGAGTGCGTCTTGCCGCCCCCGAAGTTGGTCTGCAGTTCGACGACCGGATCACCGCCAGTGCCGGACAGCCGCTTCGCGGCCCCGACCAGCAGCGCGCTCAAACCTTCGGTAAGATACGTACGGCTGAAGAACTGGCGCGGGTCGCGATATTCCGGCGGCGCGCTGCCCGAATGGACCTTGGCGAGGTCGGCCGCGAACTCGGCCTGCTGGAACTCGCCGGTGGCGACATCCTGGTGCGGCTCGACCACCTCGCGCCACGGCAGAAGCCCCGCCACCGTTTCTACCGAGATCTCGAGGCGCTGGGTTTTCCGCCGCTCCTCGTTGCGCGCCAACTCCGTAAACTTCGTCCGCAGGATGGTGTCGCGCATCTTGCCGAGTTGGTCGGCCGTTTCACCAGCGCTGATCGCCTCCATGAGCCGACGCATGGAATCGAGAGCACGCTCGGCGTCATCGTAGGTGAAAGTCTCGTTGTGCGAGAGCTTGTTGCGGACATCACCCAGTTCGTTGACCAGCGAGCGTTCGGCGCGGCCAAGAACCGACTTGAACGCCTCGCTCCAGAAGCGGTCCATCGCGTTGAACAGCGCGGCCTGGTCCCAGCCGACCTCGCCGTTGCTATTTGGCCGCAGGCTCGGCAGCTTTTCAATGACCTGAATCTGCCAATGCCCCTTGAGGGACGTCTCGAGCCGCTTTTCGACGAAGGGGATCAGCGCCGAAGGCAGCAGCTCCATTCCTTCAAAGACATATTGGCGGGTGCTTTTTGCCACGTTCCGTTCCCCCTTAAATATCCAGCCGGATCTGACGATCGCCGCTTGTGTCGTGGATGGCCGCCGCGGCCTTCGTCAGCTCGGTCCAGTCGGCGATCAGGGCGTTGTAGGCCGTGGCCTCCTTCGCATCCTTCCGCTTGTTGGCGCTGATGTCGTAGAGGCAGTAGGCGAGATCCTTCACGGCCTCGGCCTGAATGTTGATCTTCTTCAGCAGGACGGCAGTATCGTGGGAAATGCCGTTCTTCTCATGCTGCCGGACGAGGTGCTGAAGGCACTCCCACACCGTCAAGTGGTGGTCGTCCTCCGGGTCCCAATCGTCGTCGAGTTCATCACGCGAAAGAATGCGGACCTTACCCGCAGCGCTTTCGACGATGCCCGCGTGCTTGACACTATCGACAGAAATACCGCGGGCGCGGGCAAGGTTGTCAGCGACACCGTAATCCCCCTTGCCAGTCCCGTTCTGCTCGAACCAGGTGATGGCGAACCGCGTGTCCGCGTCGAACTCACCCTGGATACCGCCGAGGTATTCGTCGAGTTCCCGATTGATGAGCTGAAGCGCAGTCTTCACGCTCATCGGACTGTCATCGGATTCCAGAACGGCCTTGTACCGCGAGAACACGCCCATGCCGGGGCCGATGGCCGATTGCGGCATATCGGCTGGGGCGATGTTGGCGGCCTGAAGCTCGGCGATCGCCGGCGGAAGTTCGCGTTTCAGGGCGCGAATGAACTCAGCGCGGGTAATGCTCTCGGCCGTGGCCTCTTTCTTCCGGCAAACGAGAACGACAGAATTGGCGAGAGCATTTGTCCCCGAAGCAATCATGCGGTTCGCCATCTCGGTGCGCAGAGGCCAAGTCCCAACGACGGCATAGCCGGCTTCGACAACCGCTTGCAGGAAGGTTGCCCAGCCGGTTGAGCTAATCCCATCCTGCGCGACCTCGCTTTGTTTGAAAGCGTAGTAGATCGTCGCTGGAAATTGGTTGGACGACTGCATCGCCATGTTGGCGATGGCCTTCTTCATACCGTCGAGGAAAAAGGCTTCTGCCGCTTCTTTGCCGCCGTGTCGATAAGGCGTGGCAACCAGTTCCTCAGCCTTGGGCGTTGCCAGCACGCCAAATATGTCATCGAAAACCGGTCTTACAACAGGCTTCATCCAGCAGAAGAAGAAATCCGATAAATCGGCATACCCGATGTTGTCGTAATATGGCGGATCAGAGGAGATGACCGTGTTGGAAGGATATTCAACCGTTTGGGCATCGTGCTGCACCTCAACGCCAGCGGCGTATGGCACAAGGAGCTGAATAGATTTCTGGACCCAATCCACGTTGTTCAGGAAGTTTCCGCTTGCTTGGGAAAATGGATTTCCTTCGGCAAAATCCCAAGTCATCGGAATTGATTGGCGCCCGAAGGTATTCCGAAGGGCCTCCATCTTGGGCGAAGAATCCCAAGTGCAGATGGTCGACCCTCGGTCAGCAGATCGATTGAGGGCAAACGCCAAGTACACGCTCAGGGCTTCGGCGTAGCCTTTTGCACCCTTGCCACCGTCGCGCAGCGGGGTGAGATCCGACGCAAAGCCAGCAATACGAGCATCGGTCTCAATCTGCGCTCGCGCCTCATGCACAAGATCGCTGAAAGTGTTCAGCGCCACCAACTGGCGATCAGTGAATAGATCACCGAAGGTCGTGAGGCCGTAGTCCACGGTCCAGAAATTGCGGGGATCGTTCGGCAGGCTGGTTTCTGGTTTCCATTTGGGCTTTGCAGCCAGAGCCAGCGTTTCGTGCGCTTCCGTCGGCGCGACATAGGCCCGGCTGCGATTGCCCTCGGCGACTATGGCGATCAGCGTTTGCCCCATTTTGCCCGCGCGCCCATTGCTTTTCACATAGTCGGGAGTGATCGCTGTATTTGACATGAGGCAGCGGAAATTCGCACCGCGACCCGCCTTGGTCCCTTCCTTTGCAGCCGCGATCTCGGCCTTGGTGCCGCCGTGCCTAATCCGATAAGAAATGGTCTTCGCCTGCTTATCGACGATAGGCTCGACCCAAGCCTCCCTGCCGACCTTGGTGCTGAGTAGGAAGCTCGACGCAATCGGCACCTGCACGTCGGAGAACGCAGGATCGGGGCTGGGCACCGTTCGCGCCCAGATCCAAGCAATTACGGTTGCCTTGCCGCCACCATACTCCTTCGGCAAATCCACCTGCGGGTAGAGATGCCCGCTGCGTTCCCACGCTTTCTCACGCATCCACTCGCCATAATATTTGACGTCTTCAGCCAGTCCTTCGGCGTTGCGGTAGAACTGCCGATCCCTTGCGCCGGGATGGACCGGCTCGTTGTCCTTGAACTTCGGCGGAATCTCAATCATCGCCTTGCCGATCATCACCGCGACCGGGTTCAGATCAGAACCATAGGCCGGCAGACCGAGACGCTGCGCCTCCAGCGGAATCGACCCGCCGCCCGAGAACGGGTCATAGACCGGCGGCAACTCGCCGCCGCAGCTCTTGCGGATTTCAGCGCGGGCGCGTTCCAGTACCTCCTCGTTGGTCGAGTTCTCCCACTTCACCAGATCCTCGATAATGGCGAACAACCGCTTGCGCTCGGCCTCCTGCGCCTCGGGCGTCGGGAACTTTTCAAGATCGCTCGACGGATCATCGACAAGCTGAGCGAACAATACGGCCCGGCACGCCGCCAACGGCCGTCGCGCCCACCACAGATGCAGCGTGGACGGGTGTCCATGACGGATCGATTTTTCGCGTGCGGAGGCGGCGTTGATCGCTTCGAGCGGGATCGCAACCTCGATCAATTTCTTCTTGGCGTTAGTCGTCGAGGTCATAAACAAGCCTGTACGTTGCGGGGTGAATGGTCAGCTCGCCGCCGTCGCGCAATGCGCGTAGGCGGGCGCCCGTCATTTCGACGGGATCACCCTCGGGGTTGATGAGAATGAACGAATAGAGGTCGGGCTTCTGGTCGAGCAGCCCCCAGAGATCGGCCTCAAGCTGAAGCGGTTCGTGCTCCAGGCAATGATCCTTGGGATAGTAATGACGCAGGATCTCGCCGCCCGCCGAGCGGCGCTCCCATGGAAAACGCGCACCGTTGCCGCGGCCGATCCAGCTTCCGTCGGCATGGAAAAAGCGATCCTCACCATCGGCCTTGTACCCCTGCCCTAACGCGAAGCGCGCCATGACGCTGGGGCGCGAGGGCCTGGGCGCGGGCCGTGGTCGGGTCGCCGTCTCCGTTTCGATCAGCTCGCGCTCCGGCTCCTTTGCCGGCGGTTCGGGGTCCTGGACCGCAGGCGCGTCGGCCTCCGGCAGATCGGGATCGTCCCGATCGACTGGGGCGACATCGCCATGGGCGTCTTCGTCAGCCTCGCCGATACCGTGATCGTCGCTGCGGACGACGCTGGGCTGGGCCTCAACGACGGTCGCTGCGACGACCTGCTCTGGGCCGAGCGTGAAGTTCTCCTCGAGATAGTCCCGAATGTCGTCAGCCGACCGCTCGAACGCATAGGCCAGCGCCGCGCGAATATCCGCGCTCAGGCTCTTGCCGATCTCCTCCGGGACCCGCTTGGCGAGCTTGGCTTTCGACAGCGGGCTGACGAACAACCTGCTGTCGAGCCACAGAATGTCGGTCAGCCGCGCCGTGCCGGCGGGCACGCCATTGAGATAGGGAATGACCTCCAGCCTGGGCGCCGGAACCCAACTCGTCTCCGCGATCGTCTGCGCCAGGCCCCGCACACGCTCGGTCTCGCCGGCGTCGGCAAGCTCGATCCGTCCGAGCTGGGTTCCAAACGCCACCAGCCAGGGGCGGCGATCCTCCATGCCAGCCAGCAGCGACGGCTGGTTGAACCGCTCCTCAACCAGGTCCGACAAGGCCGGCAAGGCCGAGAAAGGCGGCGCCTGCACGACTTCTCCCGACAGTCGCTGAAAATCGGCAGTCTTGCGCTTGACCCATTCATGCAGGTGACCCCACCGGAACAGGCTCTGCATGCTGAGGCCATAGGCCAGCGTCTCGACCGGCGTCCATTCGCCGATGAGATTGAGCCAATGCCCGCACTCCTCCCAGATGCGGGTCGGGTATCTGACCAGCAGGGTGCGAACCCGCCGAAGATCGTCGGGCGACGGCGCCTTCCCCGAGGCCAGGGTTTCCAGCCATTGCAGCGCCAAGTCGGCCGAGGGTCGATCGGCGACGCCGATGCGATGCCACAGGCTGAGATCGAGGACGGAAGCGCGCACGACCGCCGCGCCGGGAACATCTTCCTCGTCGCCCGCCAGGAAGACTCCGCTCGCCGTCGCCCATGTCCCGTCCTGGGCAAGGATCAGTTTCTCGGTCTTGAAGGCGTTCCTGATGTTCTGCGCATCAGCGGTCGAACAGCCGTCGAGCATCTGGTCGAGGCGGCGATACCATTTCTCGACCTCATGCGCCGGCGCCCGGTCAGATTTCGCCAGGGCGCGCAGCCGGTCAAGCAAGCGGCCCGGTCCGCTGGGCGTTTTGCGGACACCAAGAAGGTCAAGCAACGGCCGCGTCGTTTCCCGATCGAGCAGGCCATGCACGAAGGGCTCGACGTCAATCAGGGCTTCGGTTTCGGGCGTCCGACGCACTAGGTCGGCCGGAAGCTGGATCATGTTGCGCGTATCGGGCAGACAGGGCTTGGCGCGCAGCTTCATGAGCCAATCCGCCAATAACGGCTCCGAGCTGACCGATCGCGTCGATCCGGTAGTCGCCACCTGCGACAGCCGCATCGCCGAAGACCGGGACCAATAGGTGTCGCGCTGTTCCAGAATCTTCCCGACGATCTTGGCCCAGATACCTGGATCGGTCTTCGACAACGCCTCCCAATGCCGCCAGTAGTCGGCCGGGAAGTCCCAATCGTCGAGGACGAAGCTCTCCGTGACATAGGCATAGTAGAGCGCGTGGCGCTGCCCGCGCGCCTGCGCTTCCGACACCGCCCGCTGGCGCCCGTAGAGGCTGGTGCGCTTCGAGGCCAGCGGCGCCATTGTCAGCAATCCCGAACGACCCGACGAGACCCAGCGCAGCCAATCCTCCCGCGTGCAGGATTTGAAGCTCGCGACATATTCGCTGTGGAGGAGTTGGGTCTTGCGGATGGAGTCCGGCAACAGCTCATTGAGCGTACCGTTCTCGTCAAACATCACCCCCTTGTCGGTCACACGAAGCTTGAGGTCGGCGCAGGCATATCGGAAGGCGTCGCCAACAGTGACACCCAGCTTGGCCGCGATCTGGGCGATCTGAACGCACTCAGCGAGTTTGGCCTCACCGGCACCGAAATAGTCGGCGGCGACACGGTCGATGACGGCGTTGACGTCGCTCGTGCCGTCGAGGCCGATCTCCTCCAGCACCGCGAAAGCGGCCTCTACCGGTTCGTTGTGGCTTTCACCCTCGGCCTTATCCCGGCGCTGTTCCGCGAGGAACCGCGTCCAGTTTTGGTTGAGGACAACAAGGTGGCTCGCCAGAAATTCCCAATCCTCGTCCGACTGGAGCAATTTCTTCTCGCCGAGCCGAACGATCTCTGAGGCTGCATAGAGCACCTCTTTGCCCTGCACTGGGACGATGCGCAGCGCGTCGGCGTCGTGACACTGCCAGCCCGTCACCTCAGGCGCGATATAGGCCCAAAGGTTCAACAAGTGCCGCCACGTCGCAGGTCGCGGCAGGTGATGGCTGCGCAGGCGGTCGAGCAGATCCGACTTCGAGAACTCCTCGACCAGGCCCCAATGAACGAGCTTGGTCCGGTTCTTGGCCGAGACATGCTGGCACAGCGCCGGCCGTGACTTGGCATCGAGCAAGGCCATCGCCTGCTCCGCCGGCCAGATGTCAAAGACCGGCCGCGGAACCGTGATCGCGGCCTTGGCCTCGACCAGCTGCCCTTCCTCGGTCAGCAGCATCGATCGGCCGTCGATCACCGCGTCGAAGGCCAGCTCAACGATCGCGCCACACGCCCCTTCGAGCGTGGTCGCCTCACGGTCGACATCCGGCAACAGGCCGTAAGCGTCCGCCCGATCCCGCGCGCCGGTCTTCGTCTGCTCCAGCCACTCCATCATCGCGCCGGCGGCCAGTTCCCCGGCGCGGTTGAGGAGCCAGCGGTTGGTCGGCGAGGTTTCCGGGTCCTTGATCTTGAGACGCGCAGGGTCCTGAATGAATGGAGCATTGCAGGCGAAAGGCAGCGTCGTTTCAACGCCGGTCGGCAGTACGACATTGAGCCGGCCCTTGGCGCCAAGCACGATCTCGACGCGGCAAGGCGGGAAATCGCCGCTGTCCTCGGCCCCAAGCATCCGCTCCTTGCGGATCTCGTCGAGCGCTTCGTCCGGGAAGGCTTCCTCGGCGGACCGCACAAGGAGGAAGGGATCGTTCGCTTTCTCATCCAAAGCCATCCATTCGCTCTCGGCGATGGGGCCAGGCCCGAGACTCTGCCAATGCACCTCGCTGTCGCCGATACGAAGACGGCGGATCTTCTTGAAGAACAGCAGCGACACCGGGCTCTTCAGCCACTCGTCGAGATTCTTCTCGACCTCGCGGCGCAGCAGCGGATTGGCGATCGCCACCTCGACGCGCGTGGTTTCCGACGTCAGGGAACGGCCGTCGATCCAATGCGGCTGGGTGAACCGCGCACGTTCGAAGGCTACTGCCAGGGTCGGCGTGAACAACTCGACCCGATCGCCCAGGCTGAACGTGCTCTTGAATCCGATCCCCCGGAAGCCGATCGTATGCAGCGCACGCTTGTTGGAATAGCCGAAGCGGCAGATCGAGGCGAAGTGGGCCTCAATGAAGTCTTCGCCATTATGCTCGAACACAAAACGGTCGTTCTCGATCGACACCCGCGCTTCGCTGGCGCCGGCGTCGTCGGCGTTCTGGAGCAGCTCGGACAGGATATGGCGCGGACTCTGCACCTGCTTAAAGAGCTGGTGCCAAGGCCCGGCAAGCTCCGGGTCTGCCTCAAGCTGATCCCAGCGCTTGGTCGCGCGCTCCTGGATCGGCTGGAAGTAGTCAGGCCAAACTGCCGAGTTTGCCGCCAACTGCGTGTTCGCTGTCACAGCGGAGCCTCCGCGCGCTCCAGAAGGCGCCGAAGGTCGAACTGGATCGCGGTTTCAAGAAAGGACGGTTCCCGTTCCACGAGCGGGCCGCGCACATAGCGCGGCGCATGGGCGAAACCGGCGGCAACCGGCACAATAGCGAGGATGAACTTATCTGGCTCGTGCAGGGAGGTGATGACCTCCTGCCGCGTGACCATCACGCTGTCGGCTCCGTCGATGCGCCCCTTGACCTCGATGAAGCGCAGATGTCCCGACTTCGGATCGTGCGAGGCGATGTCATAGCCGATTTTCTGGGCGGAGACGTCGGCCGGCTCGTTGCCCAGCGCCCGTTCGGCCGCCATGACGGCTGCCATCGCCGCAAGCTCGATTTCCCGGCGCGCGGCCGGGTCTTCTGCAAAATGGTTCGGAACGCTCGGCGCCTGACGCTCTTCCAGTAGCCCACGCGGGATGACGACCATGCCGCCCCGCACGCGGGGCGGCTGCGAGGAGATAAACCGCTCCCGTTCAAGCTGGTCCATGCGGCGCTTTTGCCGATCCGCCAGATCCTCGGCCCGGCGCTGCGCGTTCTGCCAGTTCACCCGAGTCTTCTTGCCGGCCCGCTCCTCTTCCTTCAGCTCGAAGGCGCGCGAGTCCCAGTAATTAATCTCCTTCTTGAGCCGGGCGCGAACCTCCTGCTCGACCTTTTCGATCTCGGGCAAGCGCCGCGCCTTCACCTCGGCGACATGGCCCTGCGCCAGCTCGACCGTCGCGAACCGGATCGCGGCCTTTTCCAGATCGGTGGTCAGCCAGCTCTCCTCCAGAAGATCACGCACGCTGGCGACCTCTTCCGGCTTGGCAGGCCGCAGGTTCAAATGCGGCGCGATGCCGGCGTTGACGATGTTTCCGGCCTTGTCGATGGCGGCGAACTGAAGCCGTTGCGAAATCACATGCGGCTTGCCGGCGCTGGTGACGCGACCGTCCTGGACGGTGTGTTCCAGCAGGAAAATCGCCGACAGCGCGTCTCCAGCATCGGTGTCGTCTACCAGGATCGCGCCCTGCCGCATGATTTGCTCATACTGCTCGCGGATCAGGCTGATGACAGCTTCGAGCAGCGGATGACCTGGGCAGACGAAAGCAGCGACCGGCTGCCGGTTGATTTTGTCCTTCTCGAAGCAGATCCGCTCATATTGCGTCTGGAGCGGTGCGCCATTACCGATCTGACGATCCCGCTCGCGGATACGCACCGGCACATGGGCGATCTCCCAGCGCCCTTCCTCGCGGCGCTTGATCCGGCCGCCCAGATGCTGGAACGCCTCGACGAAGAAGCTCTGGATGTGATGCGGCTGCAGGCGCAACGCGTCGGCGCGCTCCATTTCGAGCCGCAGTTCCTCGACCTTGGCCTCCGGCATCGTGTCGTTGGTCAGGGCGCGGCGGCGCAGAAGCTCAAGCAGGTTAGCCTGGTCGACGGCGCCATCGACCTGCTGGAACAGGCGGGCCTTGACCTCTTCCCGCTCGCCATACTGGATCGCCTCGAACAGCAGATCCTTGAGCGCCACGCCGTCGAACAATTCCCCGAGCACGTCATAGACGCGGCCGCCCAGCGCCTCGCGCGCAGCTTCCAGCTTTTCGAGCAGCCGGGCGTAGACCTCGCCCTCGCGCGTATCAGCCGCGACGAGATTCCACAGGTGGCACACCTCTGTCTGACCGATGCGATGGATGCGGCCGAACCGTTGCTCGATCTTGTTCGGGTTCCACGGCAGGTCGTAATTGACCATCAGGTGGCCGCGCTGAAGGTTCACGCCTTCACCGGCCGCGTCGTTGGCGATCAGGACCAGCATGTCCCTGTCCTGCATGAAGCGCTCGACGACCTTACGCCGCTCTTCGCGCGACACGCCGCCGTGGATCACCTCGACCGCCTCGGGATTGCCGAGCCGCGCCCTGACCTTGTCGAGCAGGTAGTGCAGCGTGTCCTTGGGCTCGGTGAAGATGATCAGCTTGCGACGATTGCCAGCGGCATCAACCATCAGATCGTCATCGAGGATACGGTTGAGCTGACTCCACTTTGTATCCACGCCGGAACGGAGAACACCGAGCGCCATAGTCTCCAAGCCCTTCAGAGTCTCGACTTCCAGGGCAAGTTGCTCGACCGTCTCGGCCGTCGTCGCGCCCGTCGAGATCAGGTCCTCAAGCTCGTCGATCTCCTCCTGACCATATTCCTCGATGTTGCCTAGCATGTCGGCATTGATCATCGGCTCGCTCGTACCTGCCCGGCGGCCCTTGGCGGCAAGGCGAGCTTCGCCCAGTTCGTTTTCCAGCCGCTCGCGGCGACGCTTAAGGGACTGGTAAATTGCGGCCGGTGACGAAGCGAGCCGGCGCTGGAGGATCTGCAATGCGAAGCCGACATTGTTACGCTTCTTCCCGTCGCCCTCCGCGAAGCGCTGCACGCGGTTCATCTCCGTGCGCACATATTCAGTGACGGCGGTGTAGAGCGCGGCCTCCCCCTCCGAGAGCTGATATTTGACCGTGCGCGCCCGCCGCTCAGGGAAGAGCGGCCGACCGTCGAATTTGAGCAGTTCCTCCTTGGTCAGCCGCCGCATCATGTCTTCGGTGTCGGCGTAGTGGACACCATCGCGGAACCGACCCTCGAACCGATCGCCGTCGAGCAGCGCCATGAAGAGCTGGAAATCTTCTTCCTTGCCATTGTGCGGTGTGGCCGACATCAACAGCAGATGCCGGCAGACCTGGCCGAGCTTCTGGCCGACCTGATAGCGGCGGGTGTATTTCACCTCTCCGCCAAAATAAGTGGCCGACATGCGATGGGCTTCGTCAAAGATGATGAGGTCCCATTCGCTCGCGCTCATGAGCTTCTCCTGAAGCTCCTCGTTGCGCGCCAGCACATCGAGACGGACGATCAGCCGGTCCCGGTCGCTGAACGGATTGCCCGACCGCGAATTCTCGATCATGTCGCGGGAAAGGATGTCGAACTCGAGATTGAATTTCTGGCCGAGTTCGTCCTGCCATTGTTCAACCAAGCTGCCGGGCGCGACCACGAGGCAGCGCTCCAGGTCGCTACGGGCGATCAGTTCCTTCATCAGCAGCCCGGCCATAATCGTCTTGCCGGCGCCGGGATCGTCGGCGAGCAGGAAGCGCAGCGGCTGTCGCGGCAGCATTTCGCCATAGACTGCCGAAATCTGGTGCGGCAGCGGATCGACCAGACTCGTGTGGATCGCCAGATACGGATCGAAATAGTGCGCCAGCTTGATGCGGTTGGCTTCCGTCACCAGCCGCAGCAACGCGCCGTCAGCGTCGAACGACCAGGCCCGCCCGCTCTGCTCGACCTCAAGCCGGTGCTCGTCATCCCGATAAAGAACGGCCTCGGCCACCGAGCCGTTGTGGTCGCGGTAAACGACGCTGATCGCCTGATCGCCGATCCAGTCCACCGAGATCACATGCACAGCCTGAGCCGAGGCCACGCCCCGCACCGATGCGCCGTTCTTTATGTCTTCAAGCCGTACCGCCATCAGCCGGCGCTCCCCAGGTCTTTCATAGCTGAAGCTCCGCTCGCTCAAGCGCAGCTTCAGTTTCTTTGCGGTTTATTGTTACGATATGCTGCGTATGGGCGCTCTGCTTCGTGGCGTCACCCAGCAAACCCAGACGCTTCAAAACATAAAAGAGCATCGCATAGCGGACTGCGAGCACGCCATTACCCTGATCGAGCCCATAATCCTTGGCGACAACCTTCTTCTGGCTCGCCGTCAGCGCAGGGTGCGGCCCGATGACGACATCGAAATAGTTGTTCCAGAGCCAGTCCCGGTCGCCCGATTCCCCCGGCTCGCCTTTCGCGCCGACATCGAGGATGCGCGGCAGCAGGAAGTCCTTGAACTTATGCTCCAGGTGGCAATAAGCCCGCGCGTGCCAGCGAAAGCCATCATAGCCGAAGGCATGAGGCGTGATGCGCCGCCAGATAGGGTCCGGCCGCACCTTGTTCATTGACTGATAGAAGATGTCGACGGAAACGCCCTCGCGGGTGGCGTCGAGGATTTTACGCAGAACCTTGATGTCGATGTCCCGCCTGGGGGTCAGCGCCACATCGGCGCTGGGCAGAGCCGCAATCCACGAATCATGGGCGGGAAGAGCGCCCTCGGCGACCGAGCGAAGCTGCGCGAGATAGACATAGGGGTCCGGCTCGAGAAAGCGCAGGACGAAGTGCTCGGCGGCGACATAGCGCTTGGCGCGGGTGTCGTACTCCATGTTGCCGGGCGCCCGCTCCTGATAGAGCGTCAGGTCCTTCGACGCCTGCGGAACCGACACGCCAAATACCTCCACGAGGTCGGCGCGGTTGATCGACCCCTCCCAAAAAAGCCGGAACTCGATGAACTCGAGCCGGCGCCCCACCCCCCATTTCAACGCCGTCGCGGCCTCTGCCATTGCCTCAGCCTCGTGTAGATTAGCATAAAAACTAGATGGACAATCCGACCTAGTCCGTGTAATTATTATTCACACTGCGAGGTTTCGTCAATGGATAATCAGATGCACTCAGAGGGGCAGGATGCGCAATCGCGCCGGCCGGAACCTCAAATCAGCGGCACGCGGACGGCGGTCACCGCCGCTGGCGCGGCGCCGCAAGCCTAAGCAGCGCCCGGAAGGAGAGCGTCCATGACCATCGCACATCGATCCACCCTGGTCGTTCATGGCCGCCTCGCCATGCGGGAGGCCCGTCTGGCGGCTGGACGGGAGAAGCGCCAAGGCCTTCAGATCATGTCCTTCGAGCAAGCCGCCGTGCGACTGGCCGGCGGCTTCGTCCGTCCCATCGACGACGAAAGCTTGCGCACGGCGATCCAGGCGGCCCTGCCGGCGACGCCGATGGGCGAGCTGGAGAGCATCAAGGATCTTCCTGGCATGATCGACGCAGCCGCCGACACGCTGCACAAAGCCTGGCGCGCGGGTATCGATCTGGCCATGCGCGCGGCCGACCATCCGCGCCTTGCCGCCATCGCGCGCCTGGAAGCGGCGGTCATCGAGCGGCTTCCGGCTGGCATGATGCGTCCTGTCGACATCGTCGCGACTGCGACCGCCCGCATCAATCATGCCACCGCCGTCCTTGGCCCCATGGAGATCGCCGGCCTTACCGAGCTTTCGCCGTGCTGGCGGCCGCTACTTCAGGCCCTCACGGCCTACATCCCCGTGCGGTGGGCCGCCGGCCCAAGGAGTGTTCCCGCATGGCTCGACGGCACAGGCGTCGCGATCGTGCGCACACCGGGGCAAGCGCCGGAGGTCGGCGCCGTCAGCGCGGCGACGGCCTATCACGAGGCTATCGAGGCGATGCGCTGGGCGCGACACCTGCTCGCCTCGGGCGTCTCGGCCTCAAAGATCGCTATCGCGACCGCCTCGCCCGCCGACTATGACGATCATTTCCTGGCCCTGCGCGCCGACGCCAATATCGACCTGCACTTCGTCCACGGCGTCCGCACCGTCACCACTCGCGAGGGACAGGCGGCAGCTGCGCTGGCCGACATCGTCGTGCGCGGCCTGTCGCAATCGCGTCTGCGGCGCCTGGCGACACTCTGCCGCGACGGTGGGGCATTCCAGGCTCTGCCTGAAGGCTGGCTGCGGGTTTTGCCGACCGATGCGCCCCTTTCGACGCTGGCCGCCTGGAACCGCCTGTTTGCCCGGCTGGCGCCGGAAGACTGGCCTGATGCCGCCGATCACACTCCGGCGCTACGCGCGGCGATCGAGATGCTGGCAAAAGGCCCCGAAGCTGCCAGCGAAATCGGCGAGACCTTCCTCAAGGGCCGCGCGCTTGCGATCTGGCGCAAGGCGCTGCTCGCCGGCCCCGCCGCCTCGGTCGACGCGACGCTGGAGACCATGAAACAGGATGACGGCCTAGAGGCGTGCGCCTGTGTCGCCTGGATGCCGGCGAGCGCGCTCGCGGCCTCGCCCCGTCGCTTCGTGCGCCTCCTCGGGCTCAACTCCTCGCGTTGGCCGCGCGGCATCGCCGAGGACCGGCTGATCCCGGATCACATCATTCCGACACCGATTCTCGATCCCCTGCCGGTGAACCTCGCCGACCGCCGTGACTTCGAGACCATCTTCGCCACCACAGGCGATGCCGTCGTTCTCTCGCGCGCCCGGCGCGACAGCGATGGCCGTCTCCTCGGACGCAGTCCCCTCCTCGCCGGGCACGGCGACGAAACCTATCTGCGCCGCAACGCGACTCCGGCCCACGCCTTCAGCGAGAGCGACCGGCTGATGGCGCGGCCCCAGGAGTTCGCCGCCGATCCACAGGCGACGAGCGCGATCGGCTGCTGGCGCGACTGGCGGCAGGCGGAAATTACCGCCCATGACGGGCTGGTGCGCGCGGATCATCCGCTCATGCTCGCCATTCTTGGCCGCACCCAGTCGGCCAGCTCACTGCGCCGCCTGCTACGCAACCCGCTCAGTTTCGTGTGGGTCTACGGGTTCGGGTGGCGCGAGCCGCAGAGCAGCGCCGAACCCCTCGTGCTCGATGCGCTGGGAATCGGCGATCTTGTCCACATGGTACTCGACCGAGCCCTGCGCGATCTCGAAGCCGCAGGCGGGCTGGCCAGCGCCGCCACTGAAGCCATCGAGGCGGCTGTGGGCCGGGCGGCCCAAGCCGTCGCCACCGACTGGGAGAGCGAACGTCCGGTTCCACCGGCCGTCATCTGGGGGCGCACCCTCGATGATGCCCGCGTGCTGGCAGGCCGCGCCCTCATCTATGGCGACGATGCACTGCCCGGCGCGCGCGCTTATGGCGAGGTGCCCTTCGGCGGCTCGGAGCCGAAGACCAACGCTGACGTACCCTGGGATGTGAGCCTGCCGGTCACGATTCCTGACACCGGCTTCAACATCGCCGGCTATATCGACCGACTCGACATCTCGGGCGACGGCAAGCGCGCCCTCGTCCGTGATTACAAGACGGGCCGGCCGCCGCGCGGCGACATCCGCCTGAACGGCGGACGCGAGCTTCAGCGCTGCCTCTACGCGTTCGCGGTGAAGGCGCTCCTCGGCGACGACGTCGCCATCAGCGCCTCACTGCTCTATCCGCGCGAGCCGGTCGATCTCCAGCTCGACGATCCCGAGGCTGTGCTCACCGAGATCACCGGCTATCTGCGCGCCGCGAGAACCAGTCTCGCCGGCGGCGCAGCCCTGCCTGGTCCCGATACGGGCGGCGACTACGACGATCTCGCCTTCGCCCTGCCGGCCAATGCCGGCGCCACCTATTGCAAACGCAAGATGCCGGCCGCGACGGAGCGGCTGGGCGAAGTCGCTCAGGTCTGGGAGGCGGAATGATGAGCAACGTATCCAAGATGCTGAAGGATGACGGTGCCCGCCGCGATGCCATCAGCCTGCACGACCGCTCGATCCTGGTCGAGGCCGGCGCCGGTTCGGGCAAAACCGCTGTCATGGCCGGCCGCATCGCCGCCATGCTGGCGCAAGGCGTCGCGCCGCGTTCCATCGCCGCCGTCACCTTCACCGAGCTTGCCGCGAGCGAGCTGTTGTCCCGTGTCCGCGAGTTCGTCGCCGACCTCTCGGCCGGCAAGATCGCGACCGAACTGCGGGTGGCGCTGCCCGATGGGCTGTCGGAGACTCATTTGACCAATCTCGCCGCCGCCAGCGCCGCGATTGACGAAATCACCTGCTCGACCATCCACGGCTTTTGCCAACGCCTGATCAAGCCCTATCCGGCGGAGGCCGACATTGACCCCGGCGCGGGCGTCATGGATCGCAACCAGGCCGACCTCACCTTCCTCGAGATCGTCGATGGCTGGCTGCGCGAGCGTCTGTCCGGCGGCCAGGGCGGCCTCCTGGCCGAAATGGTGCTGCACAGCCCCGGCGAGACCGTGGCGCTCATCCACAAGATCGCCGAGAATCTGCGCCGCCGCCGCACGCTCCAAGCCCCGCCAATCTCTCCCCTTGACGGCCACATGACAGCGTTCCGGCAAGCGACGGCCGATTTTGCGGACTTCATGAACGGCACGGCGGCGGCTGAACCGGAAACGGTGACGATCGTGAAGCGTCTGGCCGAAATGGCGACGGCCCTTGCGAACGCGCCTGATTCCGCGACGCCCGCCGGCCTCGTCCGGCTCCTGACCTCGCGGCCCCATCCTGACCTTTGCACCAAGGCTGGCGCGTTCGCTTCCTACCGCAAGAAGGGCAAATGGGCGACAGCAGCCAAACAAGCGGGCCTCTCCAAGGCCGACGGCGATCGGCTGAACGACGCGGCCGAAGCGCATTACACCACCTCCTGCAATGCCTGGGGGGCGCTCATGCAGGCCACCGCCGGCCACGCTCTGGCGGCGCTGATCGAGGAGGCTCGCCCGATCCTGCAACGCTACCGTGATCACAAACGGGCCAGCGCCCAACTGGACTTCGACGACCTCATCTTCGCCGCCCGCGATCTGCTGCGCGACCATGATGCTGTTCGTCGCGCACTCGGGCAGCGTTTCGCCCATGTCCTCGTCGACGAGTTCCAGGACACCGATCCCTTGCAGACCGAGATCTTCTGGCGTCTGTGCGGTGAGCCCGTCGACGACGCCAATGACTGGACGGGCTTTCACATCCGGCCTGGCGCGCTGTTCCTGGTCGGCGATCCCAAGCAGGCGATCTATCGCTTTCGCGGCGCCGACGTCGGCGCCTATGTCCAGGCGCGCGACGCCTTTCGCGCCCAGGCCCCCGACAGCCTGCTGTCGATCTCGACCAATTTCCGCTCCTGCGCCTCGATCCTGACTTTCGTCAACGAGCGCTTCGAGGCCGTGCTCTCGGCTGATGGACAGCCGGGTTTCACCGCACTGGACCCATTCCATGACGATCGCGGCGGAGTCTGCGTGGCGGCCCTCGACATCGCCGTAGCCGATGAAAACGGCAAGGCCAGCGCCGAGCAACAGCGGGACGCCGAAGCCGACGCCATCGCCGAGCTGTGCGCCCGGCTGATCGAAAGCCATCCGATCGTTGACCGTCGCAGCGGCGCCAAGCGGCCTTGTCTGCCAGGCGACATCGCCCTGCTGGCGCCCACCGGCGCGGAACTGTGGCGCTACGAGGAAGCCCTGGAGCGCCGCGGCATCCCCGTGGCGACCCAGGCCGGCAAGGGTCTGTTCCGCCGCCAGGAAATCCAGGACCTGATCGCGTTGACCCGCGCCCTGGCCGATCGCCGCGACACCCTGGCGCTCGGCGCGTTGCTGCGCGGACCTCTGGTCGGCCTGACCGAAGAAGAGTTGCTGGACATCATCTGGAGCCTGCCGCGCTCGGAAGAACAGCCGGATCGGATTCCGCGTCTGGATCTCAGCATCGACCCCGCCGTGATCGCCCATCCGCTCGCCCGCGAGGTCATCGAGCGGCTGCAATCGCTCTCCCGGCGTGGCAACAGCACGACGCCGCACGAACTGCTGTCGCAGGCAGTGGATGTCATGCGCGTCCGCCCGCTTCTCTTTGAGCGCCATCGCGGCCAGGCCGAGCGAGCGCTCGCCAATGTTGATCTCTATCTCAGCCTGTCGACCGGCTATGCCGTGCGCGGCCTGCGTGCCTTCGCAGAAGCCATGACGGCTGCCTGGTCGGACGAGGCGCGCGCCGTCGAGGGCCGACCGGACGCGCAGGAGGAGGCGGTCGCGCTCTTCACCATGCACGCGGCCAAGGGGCTCGAATGGCCGATCGTCATTCCGGTCAACACCATGACCGGCGTCATGGCGCCCGAGAGCGCGGTCATCGATCGGCAGACCGAAACCTTTTATTGCCCGGTCCTTGGCGTGCAGCCCGAGGGTTACGAAGCCGCGCGCGAGGCCGAAAAGAACGAGCTGGACCGCGAGCGCGTCCGGCTCTGGTATGTTGCGGCCACCCGCGCGCGCGAACTGTTGGTATTGCCCCGACTCGACACCACGCCCGCCAAATCCGCATGGATCGGTCTCGTCGATCTGTCGCTCGCCGATCTGCCGGGCATCGACCTCTCCCATCTGCCGGCCGACCTCACGCCGAGCAGCGCCGGCGCGGGCAACAGCCAGACGCGGGCGAGCTTCGCCGCCGAAGCCGAAAGCATCGCCGCCGCACAGACCCGGCTGACCTGGCTCGCCCCCAGCCGCGACGAGGACGCCACCGGGACCGTGCTGCGAGAGGAGGAAGTCGCGCTCTGGCCGGGGGCGGCCGACGACGAGCTGCCCGAACTCGAAGCCGCCGCCCTCGTGCAGGGCGGCCGCGAGCGCGGGCTTATCCTGCATAAACTGATGGAAGAGGTGCTGACCGGCGAAACCCCGGAAGCGGAAGCTGCCCTGGTCGAACGGGCTGGCCACCTCATCCGCGCCCTCGGCCAATCCCCGGTCGCCGATCCGGCAACGGGACTGTCGGCGCAGGAGCTGGCGACCTGTGTGGCCCGGACCCTGGCGCTGCCCGAGATCGCAGCTCTACGGCCCGATCTTCTGGCCGAGCTTCCTGTCTATGCCGCAGAAGAGGCCGACGGCGTGGAGACCGTGACGGCCGGGATCGCCGACGCCCTGACCGTCGACGTCGACGGCCGGCCGGTCGTGGTGGTGGACTGGAAAAGCGATGTGAACCCTGACGACAAGGCGCTCGAACACTATCGGGCTCAGGTACGGGCCTATCTCGACATGACCAGCGCCGAGCGCGGGCTCATCGTCCTGATGACGAAGGGAACGGTCATCGTCGTCTCGCCCTCGCCACAGACCGTGGCAGCCTGACGGAGGGAGAAACGATGGCCTCCCGCAAGCGCCCCACCGGCTCCAACCAGGACGATCTCTTCAACCCCGAGATCGAACTCCTGCTGCCGGCTCGGCTTGCCGTTGACGGCAAGGTGCTGGGAAGCCCTGTGCGTCAGTTGGCTGTTCCGGCGAAGCGTGTGCGGTGCCGACTGCGCCCCTTCGCCATCCGCCGCGTCAATGGTCACGAGACGACCCTGGAATCCGGCGAGATTCTGAAGATCATCAGCGCGAAGACGACCACGCCATTGGAAGCCGATCTCATTCTCCTTGTGCCCGGCGCAACGGAGCCGGAACGGATCGCTGCGGCGCTCGAACTGGGTGAAGGCCGGTGGATGAATGTACCGCCCACCAGCATCGACACGCTGGATTGTTCCGCGCGCAGCGAGCGCTTGAAGGCTGTCTCCGCTTCCTGGATCGACGCGATTCATCTGCGCGAGGGGCGAGCCGCGGCGGACGGCCAGCCGGCGCAGCCTGGCTTGCGGCGTCCACAGGTCGGCGCGCTTCATGCCGCGCTTGCCCACGCGACGCGATCGACCGATCCGGCCACCATCGTCATGCCGACGGGCACGGGCAAGACCGAGACAATGCTGGCGCTCAATGCCAACCAGCGGTTCGAACGCCTGCTGGTGGTGGTGCCGACCGACGCGCTACGCGAGCAGATCGCGAGCAAATTCGAGACCTTCGGCGTCCTGAAGCAGCAGAAATGCCTCGATGAGACCGCAGCCTTCCCTTTGGTCATGCGGCTCTCGCATATTCCGACCAGCCAGGCCGAAGTCGACGAAATCTTCGACAGCGCCAATGTCATTGTCACCACGATGCAGATCGCTGGCCGCGCCGAGGCACCGGTGCAGGAGCGGATGGCGGCCCGCGCCTCAGCGCTCTTTATCGACGAGGCGCATCATATCGGGGCACGGACGTGGAAGTCCTTCCGCGGGCTCTTCGTCGAGCACGAGCCACCAATCCCAGTGATCCAGTTCACCGCTACGCCGTTTCGCGAGGACGGAGGCCGCGTCGATGGCGAGTTCATTTACACCTACCCGCTAAAAAAGGCGCAGCAGGAGGGCTATTTCAAGCCGATCCGCTTCGAAGCAGTCTTCGGTCTGGACCAGCCTGACGCGGACCAGGCCATCATCGACAAGCTCGGCGAAGTGCTCGCCACCGACCTGGATGCTGGCCTCAATCATCTTGCGATGGCCCGCTGCAACACGATCGAACGCGCCAAGCACCTGCACAGGCTCTATGCGGCGATCTATCCAGACTTTCGGCCAGTCATAGTCCACAGCCAGCAATCACTGAAGGAACGGCGCGAAAATCTTGCCGCGCTACGCCGTTTTGAGAGCCGGATCATCGTTTGCGTCGATATGCTCGGCGAGGGCTTCGACCTGCCCGAGCTGAAGATCGCTGCATTGCACGATCATCACAAGAGCGTTGCGGTGACGATCCAGTTCGTCGGCCGCTTCACCCGCCAGGACCCGAGGCTGGGTGATGCCACGGTGATCGCCAATACCGGCATCGACGATGTCGATCGCGCGCTGGCCAAGCTCTACGCCGAAGACGCCGACTGGAATGCGTTGGTGGAGGCGCTCAGTTCCGCAAAGATCGAACGCCAGGTTCGCCGCGCGGAAATGTTCAAGGGCTTTTCGGGAGATCTGAGCGACATTCCGCTCCAGACCCTGGAACCGAAAATGAACGCGGTCCTGTACCGGACCTCTTGCGACGCTTGGGATCCCTTTCGCGCAGAAGAACTCTACGACCCCGGCGTCTATCTCGGCATGAAGCTCAACCCGCATCAACGGGTCGCGATCTTCGTGACGCGGGCGGAGGAGCAGGCACGCTGGACCTCCGCGCAGCAGGCGGTGAACGTCACCTGGGACCTGCACATGCTTCACTGGGATCAGGCAAGCGGCGTGCTCTATATCAGCAGTTCTGCCAAGGGGCCGTTTGACCGGCTCGCAAAGGCGGTTTGTGGCGATACGACGCGCCGCGTGGAAGGCGAGGAAGTGTTCCGCAGCCTCCACGGGTTCAAGCGGCTCATTCTGCGCAATCTCGGCCTCACCCACCATCAGGGACGAGGCGTCCGCTATTCGATGTATATGGGCGTGGATGTCGCCGATGGCCTCGACAGCGCGAAGTCCCAGTCGAGGATAAAGAACAATATCTTCGCCACCGGCTTCCTCGAAGGCCTTCCTGCTTCACGGGGATGCTCGGCCAAGGGCAAGTTCTGGTCCAGCGCCAAAGTCCATGACCTGACCGACTGGGTGGACTGGTGCCAGGATGTCGGCCGCACCGTGAACGATCCCAGCATCACGACCGACGGCGTCTTCAAGAGCGCGATGCGCCCCCACCAGATCAGCCAACGACCGGCTGTTCCGCCCGTGGCGATCCATTGGCCTGAATCTCTGATCACGCAGTTCGAGGAGCGGATTGAGATCTCGTTTGGCGATGTGCCGGTAACCTTCGCCGAATGCGATATCGAGTTGCTCGATAACGCGCGCACCGGGCCGCTGCGCTTCGCCGTGCGAAGCGACGACCACGCGGCCGAGTTCGAGATCGTCTTCAGCGACGGCCACGCCCGTTACCCCCAACGCGCCGGCCCCAAGGCGACGATCAAGATCGGCGGCAAGGTCCAGAAGCTCTCGGAATCCTTCGGCGAGGACTCACCTCAGATCGACTTCGGTGATGGCTCGCTTCTCATCTACAGCCATCTCTACACCCTGCCCGAGGGCGAAACGATCGAGCCGTACCCGTCAGACAAGATCGAGGCATGGGATTGGTCAAAGGCCAATATTCGCGTCGAATCCCAGGGCACGGACAAGCGCGCTGACTCTGTCCAGCGTCTGGTCATCGACACCCTGTTGGCCGACCCAGATCCCTATGACGTGATCTTCGACGATGATGGCAAAGGCGAAATCGCCGATGTCGTGGCGCTGCGCATAACTGACAGCGTCGTTTCCGTGACCCTGTACCACTGCAAATATTCAGGGGCGGATACGCCAGGTGCGCGCCTCGGAGACCTTTATGAGGTTTGCGGACAGGCTCAGAAATCCGCTCGGTGGCGCGACCGGCCAAACCGCATGCTTCAACACATGCTGCGACGCGAAAAGATGCGCCGCGACCGAAGTCTCAGCTCGCGAATCGAGCAGGGCTCAGCCGCCGCGATCAAGAAGCTCAAGGTCGGGTGGCAAGATCACCGCTTCGAGTTCGACGTCCGAATTGTGCAGCCGGGGCTATCGCGACAAGCCATCAGTGAAGAAGGCTTGCATCTGCTTGCCGGCGTCGAGACCTATTTGCTCGAAACCCGCGCCATGAGGTTGAAAATTATTGGTAGTGAATGATGCCGTCAGGCATCGGAAACCTTCCTGAGACAGAAATTTTACCACGCCGTGGGAGCAGGCTTCGTGTCAACTTTTGGGTTTACTTTCTTATCGCGCAAAGCGCTGGGCCAGGCCGAACAGATGATGTTCGGCGGCGCGGCGGGCGTGCGCGATGAGGTTGGTTTCCTCATCGTCCACCAGCGTTACGCAGATCACTTCTTCCCCGGCACATCGGTTCTGCACACACGCCTGCGCTACGCGCTTCTCATCCCCTGGCTTTATCAAAGCCTGCGGACGAAACGCCCTGTTCCCAAGGACTTTGGCCAAGCCTTTTCTGATCTCGAACATGAGCTGACCGGCCGGCTCAAATATGTCGAGGGTGTTGGCGGCGAGAAGGATGGCGTGATCGGAGGAGAGGTCTTCCCCCGCACGATCAGTCAGCCGCCGGCCTATGTCTATTGGACGGCGCTCACCAAATGGGGACTGATCGGCGCCCGCCCGGATGGCCGGCCGTGGAGCCGCTCGGACATGGCGAAGCTCCTGGCAGCGTCAAGCAAGCGCGCGCACCATGACGATGACGGAAAGCCCCTAGAAACAGTCACCTGGCCCATCGCGGGGCTGATCGATGCACCTAAAGGCTGGGATACTTGGGGTGACTGGAATGACCGGTATTCGAAGGATGACCAAGGAAAACTAGCGCTCGACCTTTTACCCCAAGAGCAGATCTACCTCGCGACCAAACTCCGCGCCGTTCGCTCGCCGACCGATCCAAGTGAGCCGTCGCTCTTGTCGAAATTGGTTGGAAAATCACTAGGCGAGGCAGATCACTGCTGGGACAACGAAATCCTAGCCCTCGCCGGCAGGGAAGCGGCCATGCTGAAGCGGGCCGGCCAGGCCGCCGCGCTTTCGGCCATAGGCAGGGCGATCTATGCGGCTCAGGTCGAGACGCTCAAGGAAACCCGCGACAAGCGACCACAACCCAGTTTGCACCGCGCCGCACTGAACGACGCGATCGAGCAATGGGGCAAACAGGCCGCTCGGCTGGATATGGACCTGTTTCTCGCCGAAATCGGCCACCTCCCGCCTGCGGTGGAGGGTGTGTTGAAAGAAACTTCGACCTGGATCAGGGCGAATGGCAAGGACCCCATGCAGCTTCTCGAAGTGTACGCACGGGCGGAAGTCAGCAGGAAAGACAATCGCGCGCGTCTTGCCAGCAATCAGTTCGGCGTCGACCGGCGTATGGAATGGCAAGGCGAGCACCATGGCCGCGCAGAGCCACTCCACTATCGCTGGGGGAATGTGAAGCGGCTCCTGCGCGATCTGGAGGACGTCGCATGAGCGATCCTCAGGCATGGTCCGGGCAACCCTATCTCGACGAGATGCGGCCAGGGCGACTGGAGACGGTCAAGCTCGCATTGTTTGCGACCTACTCAGTCGATCTGTCGGCGGTCGCAGCGGTGTTGCTCGCACTGATTGGTCGCAACAATGACAAGGGCAGCGGCACGGCGGTCGATTTTGCCGACGCGATCGACAAGCTGCGCGATCGCGTCAAGATCATAATCCAGCGCGGTCGGATAGCGCGGCCAATAGCGCTTCCCCGTATCGCGGGCATCCTCGATCAGTTCATCGTCGAGCAGCCTTACGATGAACGAGAGCGCAGCTGGCATCCAAAGATTGCTTTGGTCGCCTACACCGGTCCCAAAGGGGAAACCCGCTGGAAGCTCTGGATTGGCAGCCGGAACCTCACCCGATCGCAGGATCTCGACGCGGGCGTTTTGCTGGACGGCAGCGAAAAGCGCGCGAAAGGACGAGTTCGGCTCCCAAGCATCGGAGCACTCGGGGCCATCCTCGCGCGCTCCGCGTCGCGCGAGGATGCCGATGGCATCGCGGAGCAACTGGAGGCGGTCTGGTGGGACGCCCCAGACGGGTTTCAGTTGCGCAGCCTGCTCAATGGACTGGATGAAGGCGTTGCTCTGCCATCGGAACCACCAGCCGGCGCGGTCGATGGCATAACCATCATCAGTCCGTTCTTGTCGCCCGATTTTGTGAAGAAGGCAGGTGGCTGGGGCAAGGCTGGATCCAGAACGCTGATTTCGTCGATACCGGCCCTCACGGACATGGCGAGGCGGCCCGGCAAGCCGCTGGACGGATTCTCCAAAATCCTCGCCTATACTGCGCCAGACGTGCTCGTTGACGAAGCTCCGCTCGCGCTGCCAGGCGTCGAGCCCGCGTCCGAGGATGATGCGGAGCCGGCCCCCCTTGCTCTGCATGCCAAGATTTTTTGCTTCCACTCGGGCGAGAAGACCATCTTGAGAGTGGGGAGCGCCAATGCGACCGAGAGGGCCTGGTCGGGGCGCAACGCGGAAATCATGGTCGAACTCGAGGCCGGCGAAGCGTTCGGCTCCGGCCTGGCATTCCTGATCGGTAAAGCGACGCCGGTCACCATCGAGGAACTCGCCGTCGCCGATCCGCCCAGCACGAGCGCGGCCGATGCCCTGGAAGAGTCGCGCAAAGTGCTGATGGCATCCTGGAACCCAGTTCTGCGTCGAGACGGGGAACGCTTCTCGATCGATGCGGGGGCAGTTCCCTTGCTTGCCTATCCCGAGCACGTGCTGCACGCCGGACCTGCAAATGGCGACCTACTGGCTTGGCAGACGGACGCCGTCCGCCTCGATCTTGGCACGATCCCCTTGTCACTCCAGTCCGCCTTCATTCAGGCTCGGATCAGCGGACCGGACGGCGCTTTGCGATGGATGCAGCGTGTCACCGTCGATCCGCCGCTCGAAGAACAGCGTGATCTGGCCGCGCTGGCCAGCCACATGGGGCTTCGTGCATTTCATGACTGGATGCGCGCGATTCTCAGCGGCGACACACTGCCCGTCGGCGGTGGCGCATGGGATGAAGACGCCGGGGTGCAGAGCAACCGCCCCCAGAGCCTGGGATACGACCGCCTCACGCTCGAGGATATCCTCACGGCTTGGGCACGCGACCGCAAGGCGTTCGGTCGGGCCGATCGTCATTTTGCGCCCTATGTCGACGCCCTTCTCGCCCACGGTGAGAATCTGAGCGAAAGGGAAAAAGCTGACTTGAACGAACTTGCGCAGATCTGGGCCATCGCGCGGACGCGGCTTGCCTCATGAGCGCCAGATCGAAACCCTTCCAGTCCGCAACGGTCAGGGCTGCAACCGCTGCGCTGTCAGGAGGCAACCCGCTACGCCGGTTCCTGGTCGCGGACGAGGTCGGCCTCGGCAAAACCGTCGTTGCCCGTGACACGCTGGCAGCCCTGGCAAGCAAAGCGCGCAAGTTCACGGTCTATTATATTACGAGCGGGCTCAAGGTCGCGGACCAGAACAAGGTCGAGCTGCTCCGCTTCCTCGACAAGAACGAAGCCAAGGACGCACTCTCCACCATCGACCGCGTCGGCCTCATTCCGTTTGAGGAACGGCGCAAGGAAAAGATACGGCTCTACGCCTTTACGCCCACCACATCATTTTCCAGTTCGCAGCGCCTCTACGGCGGAAAGGCTGTCGAGCGTGCGTTCATCAAGCTGCTGTTGGATGAGCTGTACCCCGGCCTGACCGATGCCTTTCCTGAAGGCTATATCGAATATGGCGCGACCTCCGGCTGGCCATGGGCGTGCGAGGAGGCTCAGGGCAAATTCGACAACGTCTCCGCCCTCTTCAAGACGGCCTATGGCCGAGCGCTACGTACGGAATTTGGCAAGCCTGCCCGCGAGAACATTCTGCGTGCGATCGAGACGAGCAAATATGGTCAGAGCCTAGGCCGGATGCGAAAGGCGCTCGCTCAAGCCGCTTTGGATTCCGCCCCGCCCGACCTCGTGATTTTCGACGAGTTCCAATGCTATCGCGAGTTGCTCGACGCAGGCACGGATAACCCTTTAGCGCGCCAACTGCTGGCGGGTAACAATGGAACGCCGCCGCCGATCCTCCTCCTGTCAGCCACGCCCTACCGCTTCTATGCGGAGCGCTGGGAAAATGGCGTCGGAGCCGCTCCCCATGTCGAATTTTTCAAGATTATCGAGTTTCTGGGCGGGTCGGCTGCACGCGCAGAGGCCGAAACCCAATTTCGTCGGTTTGGTGATCTCTTGCATTTGATCGGTCATCTGCCGGCCGACAGTCGGCAGGCGGCGATCGAAGAGGCCCAAGCCCTCAAGCATCATCTGGAGAGGCTCCTCACACCGCTCATGTCGCGGACCGAGCGCCCGGTTTCCGACCATGCCGGAGAGCCTGCGCCGCCCTCCGTAAGGATCGAGCCCCACGATCTCGACGTCTATCGCCATTTTACCGACCACGTATCGCCCAAGCTTGCCGGCAGCGCAGTCAGCTATTGGCTTTCAGTCCCGCTCCCTGCGCAGGCGCTGGGGGACCGTTATCAGATTTCTCGCGATATAGACTTTCCCGCCACACGCAGCGTTCCCCGCCTCGGGGTCACCAATTGCTTCAAGCCGCCAAAAGATGGCTGGGGGAGCGCCAAGCTGCGAGCCCTCAATAGCCTTGTACCGACAGAGGTGCTTGCGCTCCCTTGGGTGTTGCCATCGCTGACCTGGTGGACGCCTTCAGGCCCATGGGCGAAGATGACGCAATCGCCCAAGATGCTGATCTTCAGTAGGTTCAGGGCAACACCACAAAGTCTGGCAGCCCTCGTCAGCCTCGAGGTCGAGCGCAAATGCGTTGGAAAGAGCAATCTTCCCTACACCGCCGCGTGGAAGAAGCGGCACCTTAACCCGAAGCCTAACCAAGGCCCGACGCTCGCCCTGTTTCACCCGAGTCCCTTCCTAATCCGAGCTGTCGATCCCCTCGATGTGAAGGGGAAAGCGACCGTGAAGCAGATCAGAGGCAGGACGCGGCAGCAGATTATTAGGGCGCTGCCCGCGTCAATTGCGCCCGAGGCGCCGAATGCGCGCAGCAACCGGCGGCGCAAACCGGCCTGGGCAATCCTCGCGGCCATAGAACGCGCGCAGAAGGCGCCGCTGGCGCGGGAGTTCGCAGCGGTCCAGAGGAGCTGGGGTCGGGTCGCGCCGAAGGACGCAACGCTTCAAACCTTGCTCAAACAGCGCCAAGAGGCCGACCCGATTACCTGGTTGAGCCGATGGGAACTCGACGCCCTGGTCGATTTGGCTCTCGGCGCTCCCGGAGTCGTGACGGGCCGAGCACTCTATCGCCACCTTCCAGAGCTTTTCGATTTCCAGGAGCAGCATTTCGCGCGGCTTGTGAACTTCTGCTGGACGCGGCTGCGCACCTATCTGGACCGCCCTGTTTTCTGGTCTGTTTTGCCCGGCGAAGACGCGACGCAGAAATATCAGAATGCGTGCGTTGATGGCTGCTTGGAAGCCGTCCTGGATGAACATTTCTGGCTACGCAAATCCAAGGTCAACCCCGATGGGCTGATCGAGGACTTGTCGGCCGCGCTCGCAGCAAACGTCGGCACCTTCGGGTTCAAGGGCGCGAAGAAAAAGGACAAGATCCGTATCCGCTGTCACGCCGCGGTGCCGTTCGGCGGCACCGAGACGGAGACGCATCGACAGGACCATGATGTCGATGAACCGCCGCCAGCGCGCTCTGAGGAAATCCGCAGCGCGTTTAATACACCATTCTGGCCTCATGTCCTGGCGACGACCTCGGTCGGACAGGAAGGTCTCGACTTTCATAGCTGGTGCGACAGGCTCGGCCACTGGGATCTTTGTTCCAGCCCCGTTGACCTGGAGCAACGTGAAGGCCGCGTTCAGCGCTTCGGTGGGCTGACTGTGCGGCAACCACTCGCACGAAAGCTAGGCGAACAAGCCTTGGCGCAGGCACGAGGCCAAGCATCGTCACCATGGGACATCATCGCACGCCACGCTGACAAGGCGTTCGCGGATGACAAAACCGGCCTCAGCCCGTGGTGGACGATGGAAGGCGCAGAACTAAAGCGGCATTTGTTCGCGCTTCCCCAAAGTCGGGACATTGATCGGTTCGCGAAGTTGCGGACGCAAAGGCTTCTCTATCGCCTTGTTTTGGGACAACCGGACCAGGAGGACCTGGTCGAGCTGTTGACGCATCACGATGCGGAAACGACGCGGTCGCTGCAGGCGCTGACCCTCGATCTGTCCGCATTCTCAAGAGAGAAGCGCCTCGATGAATAGCGGGCGTGCCGGCCGGCGCTTCCGGCACGCCCGTCTTGTTCATGCGGAGCAAGCAGCCCCTGACGCGGCCGAATCATATGACGACCGGCCTAGGGGGCTTCATGCGGGTTCGCCGCCATTCAGGGACAGTTGCTGGACGACTGCCAGGAAGAGATGCTGTCGCCGTGCTCCTCGGGCTTGTCCGATTTACACGCCACAGCACGACGCGCTGCTACGCCCGAATATTCGAGCTTCCATTCAGCATCATCTATCGCCTTCTATCCGCTTAGAGAGGCGATCGAAGGAATTTGGCATGAGGCAGCAAGTCGAGCCCATCACGAAGCGCACCATCCGGCGGCATCAACTCCGGGAAATGGTCCCTCTCGCCGACACCACGATCTATGACATGGAACAGCGAGGCGAATTTCCCCAGCGCTTCTATCTCACGTCCCGCTGCGTGGTCTGGGATCTAGCCGAGGTCGAAGCCTGGTTGGAAGAACGGCGTCGAGCGTCACGCGCCAAGGCGGTGAAGCGTGCGCCGATCCCGGACGTCCAGCTTCGCAAGACCCGCCCAATCAAACATTCGGTTCGGGCGTGAGCAAGTCCATCGTCGGCGGATAAAGCGTCGGGGTATATTTCTGACCCGCAACCCAGGCGTCCACCAAGTTGGACCATTCCTGCATCATATGCCGGCGCTGATGCTCGTATTCCGCCTTGTTGTAGATACCCCGTGACGATCGCCCGTCCTCATGCGCCAGACACTTCTCGATCCAGTCGCTGTTGAAGCCCAACTCGTTCAGTAGGGTCGAGCCGGTGCGCCGGAGATCGTGAACCGTAAAGGACTCCAGCGGCAGTCCTTCCTTCTTGGCTCGCTCCACCACCGCCTTCGTGATCCGGTTGAACGTCGCACGCGACATGGGCGCGTCGGCGTCGTAGCGTGACGGCAGGACGTATTTGGAATTGCCGGCGCAGGTCTTTAGGGCGATGAAGATGTCGAGCATCTGCTGAGACAGATAGACGTTGTGCGCCTTCGAGCGCTTCATCCGCTCTTTGGGGATCGACCAGACGGCGTTCTCGAAATCGACCTCATCCCAAACCGCGTCCTGCAATTCGCTCTTTCGCACCATCGACAGCAGGATAAGCTTTATCCCGAGCCGGATCGTCGGCAGCGTCGCTACATGCTCAATCTGACTGAGCATGATGCGGATTTCCGCCGGGGACAGGGATCGGTCCTTTGGCACGAATGTCGCGATCGACGCCGGGCCAACTTCGTCTGCCGGGTTGGCGACCTTCTCGCCATGCAGGATCGCGAAGGCGAAGACCTGCTTCACGATGTCCCGGACATGAACCGCCGTTGCCGGCGCCCCGCGCTCCTTCACCTTTGCGCAAAGTGCGCGCAAATCCTCCGGCAGAATTTCCGACAGTAGCCTGTTGCGGAACGCCGGCAGGATGTCTCGCTCGAAGATCGAACGGCGCATGGCGCGCGTGCTGTCCGCCATTCGGGCCTCCTGAAGCCAGCGCTCACCGAACTGGCCGAAGCTCTTCGCCTCCTGGAGGCGACGCTTCTCGCGCTGCTTTTCCTGCGCGGGCGAGCGCCCCTCCGAAATAGCGCGGCGGGCATCGACAACCTTCTCACGCGCCCGAGCAAGGGAAAGCCCAGCAGGGCCGTAGCGCCCCAGCGTCAACGTCTCCCGGCGACCGTTCAGCCGATAGTCCAGGCGGAACACGATCGCGCCCGAAGGCTGGACCACGACATACATACCGTCACGGTCCACGATCTTGTACAATTTATCTTTCGGTTTCAGAGCTTTAATGGCGGCGTCGGTCAACATCTACACCCTCCAGATTGGTCAAAATATGCCGGAGAGCGCCCAATTATACCGTCAGGCCAAAAACGGCCCTTCTGATTGGTATTTTCCCTGCTTTTACATAGCTTTATGCCAAAAAATATACCGTCAGAAGCTCTCTTAGCCCTGACGGTATATGCGATTTTCGACTGAGGCAAGATGCGCCATACCGTCAGCCATACCGTCATTCCGGAGACTAACCCAGCGATAGATGCCGAAAGATTCCGAGATATTTATTTATATATTTCAGTCGTTTATATCGCATCGAGGCGTATTTTTGGATACGCCCGGATGGGCAAAAATCATTCCCACTCGATCGTGCCGGGGGGCTTGCTCGTCACGTCGTAGACAACGCGGTTGATGCCCTTGACCTCGTTGATGATGCGGGTCGCGGCGCGGCCGAGGAAATTCATGTCGAAGGGATAGAAATCCGCCGTCATGCCATCGACCGAGGTCACGGCGCGCAGCGCGCAGACATGGTCGTAGGTGCGGTAATCACCCATCACGCCGACGGTGCGCACCGGCAGCAGTACGGCGAAGGCCTGCCAGATCACGTCGTAGAGACCGGCCTTGCGGATCTCGTCGAGATAGATCGCATCCGCCTTGCGCAGGATGTCGAGCTTCTCCTTGGTGATCTCGCCGGGGCAGCGGATGGCGAGACCCGGCCCCGGGAAGGGATGACGTCCGACGAAAGCCTCGGGCAGGCCGAGCTCGCGGCCGAGCACGCGGACCTCGTCCTTGAACAATTCCCGCAGCGGCTCGACGAGCTTCATCTTCATGCGCTCGGGCAGGCCACCGACATTGTGGTGGCTCTTGATGGTCACCGAAGGGCCGCCGGAGAAGGAGACGCTCTCGATCACGTCGGGATAGAGCGTGCCCTGAGCCAGGAAATCGGCGCCGCCGAGCCTGGCGGCCTCGGCATCGAAGACGTCGATGAAGAGCCGGCCGATGGTCTTGCGCTTGGCCTCCGGATCGGCGCCGCACTTGGCGAGCTCCGAGAGGAAAAGCTCTTCGGCCTCAACATGGACCAACGGGATGTTGTAGTGATCCCGGAACAGGCGGACGACCTCCTCGGCCTCGTTCATCCGCATCAGGCCGTGATCGACGAAGACGCAGGTGAGCTGGTCGCCGATCGCCTCGTGGATCAGCACCGCCGCCACCGCCGAGTCGACGCCGCCGGAGAGCCCACAGATGACGCGGCCGGTGCCGACCTGCTCGCGGATCTTCTTCTGCATCTCGGAGCGGTAAGCCGACATGCTCCAGTCCGGCTTGCAGCCGCAGATCTCGACGACGAAGTTGCGCAGCAGCTTGCCGCCATCGGGGGTGTGGACCACCTCGGGATGGAACATCGTGGTGTAGAAGCGTCGCTCTTCGTCGCTCGCCACCGCATAGGGGGCGTTCTCGGAGGTCGCCTTGACGGTGAAGCCGGCCGGGAGCTGCGTGACCCGGTCGCCATGGCTCATCCAGACCGGATAGCGACCGCCCTCTTCCCAGACGCCCTCGAACAGGGCCGAGGGGGTGACGATCTCGACATCGGCGCGGCCGAATTCAGCGGCGTGGCCGCCCTCGACCCTGCCGCCGAGCTGGTGTGCCATGGTCTGTTGACCGTAGCAGATGCCCATCAGCGGGATATTGGCAGAGAAGACCGCTTCGGGGGCGCGCGGGCTGCCCTCGTCCGGCACCGAGGCCGGGCCACCGGAGAAGATCACGCCCTTCGGCTTCATCCGGGTGAAGGCCTCGGAAGCGGACTGGAACGGGGCGATCTCGCAATAGACGCCGATCTCGCGGATGCGCCGCGCGATGAGCTGCGTCACCTGCGAGCCGAAATCGATGATGAGGATGGAGTCGTGATGGGGCTGAGCGCTCGTCATCGCGTTCCGTTAATGGATCGCGCGGGCGCGCGCAACGCCCGCGACAGTCTCAATCCCCGCGCTGGAGACAGGCCAGATAGAACCCATCCGTCCCGGTGCGCCGCGGCGAGAGCTGCAGGCCGTAAGCTGTGCCAAAGCGAGCGAGCAGCGAGAAATCGCTTTCGGCGCCCTTGAGCACGTCGATCGGCGCGACGGCCGAGAAGCCCGCATGCTTGCCGAGGAAGGCGCGGATCGCCTCGTCGTTCTCCTCCGGCAGTACGGAGCAGGTGATATAGGCGATGCGACCGCCCGGCTTCACCAGCCTCGCCGCGCGCGCCAGCACCTCGGCCTGGTCCTTGATGCGCTCGGCCAGTGCGCCGGGGCGCACGCGCCATTTCGCATCGGGGTTGCGTCGCCAGGTGCCGGAACCGGTGCAGGGCGCATCGACCAGCACGAGATCGACCTGGCCGGCGATATCGGCGAAGGGCTCATGGCCGCGCGAACGCGGAATGCGGACCTCGACGATGCCGGCACCCGAGCGCGCCAGCCGGTCATGCAGCGGCGCAAGCCGGCGGCTGTCGAGATCGGTGGCGTAGAGGCTGCCGCGATTGGCCATCAGCGCGGCGAGCGCCAGCGTCTTGCCCCCTGCCCCCGCGCAGAGATCGATCACTGTCTGGCCGGGCTTCGCGCCGGCGAGCAGCGTCACCAGTTGCGAGCCTTCGTCCTGGATTTCAAAGGCACCGGCGAAGAAGCCGGGCTCGGTCTGCAGCGAGGGGCCACGGCCGTCATGGCCGGGCTGGAAGCGCAAGGCGTCCGGAGACCAAGAACCAGGCTCCGGCTGGAGATGGGAAAGGTCGCTCAGCACGGCGTCGCGACCGGCCTTGAGGCGGTTGACGCGCAGGTCGATCGGCGCGCGAGCGGCCAGCGCCTCGCCCTCCGCGATGGCAGCCTCGCCCAAACCCGCCTGGAAAGACGGCCAGAGCCATTCCGGCACATCGGCTTGAACCCAGTCGGGCGCGCCCTCGACCGAGAAAGCGGTGAGCAACGCGGTCTCGTCATCGCTCAGGGGCTGCGGGGCGTGATTCTCGCCGGAACAGAGCTGTGCGATCTCGGCAACGCCGAGGCCACGCAGTCCCGCGAGCATGCCGAGGACGAGCGCGCGCGGCGCCTCGGACGCCATCGCATAGCCGGAGGAGGCCTTGCGCCGGAGCGCGTCATAAACCAGCGAGGCGACCGCCGCGCGATCCTTCGAACCGGCGAAACGGCGCGACAGGCCCCAATCCTTGAGCGAATCGGCGGCCGGCCGGCGGCGTTCGACGATATCCTGGAGCACCTCGATGGCGGCGCTGATCCGGGCGGCTGGGGTCATGACACTTCAATCCTGGCATGGCCGGACGCGTTCCGGAATGCCGCAAAGGCGAGGCCGAACAGATTCGACCGGTTCAAACATGACGCTGGGACATGAAGGCCCCGGCGCCACACTCTTGACGCGGTCGTTTCACAAGGGGAAAGACGATGCAACCGCATGTCGCGGCCAACGGGATCTCCACACATGAAAAGCGCCAGCCGCATCGTCATCCTGAGCCTCGTCGCGCTGGGCCTCGCCGCCTGCGCCACCCAGCAGCCGGACTACACCCCGCCGGCCTCCAAGCGCCTCGACGCCAAGACCACCCTCGAGAACCGCCGCTGAGATTGCACGAGGCGGGACGGCCGCGCACAAGCAGACTCCCGCTCGCATCAGCGCTCGAACGAAACCCGCCCCGGCTTGCCGGAGCGGGTTTTTCATGGGCAGGCAACCGCGCCCCGTTTCCGGGCAGGGCTGCTGTGGTCATCCGCGCGAGGTCACTTTCGGCGGACGTCCAGCCCCAGCGCCTTTGCGACAATGATCGTCTGATCGATCGTGATGATCGCGCCTTTGATCTGCGTGTTCGCAGGCTCCAGCGCACTGAGATCGCTGCCTCTCAGGTCACAATTCGAGAAATCGGCGCTGTGCAGCCAGGCGCCTGACAGATCGACGTCCCGGATCGAGCCCTCCTGGCAGCGCGCGCCCGTGAGGTCCGCCTCGCGCAATCGGGTGCCCCGGAAGCTCGCTTTGCGCAGGTCCGCTCCGGGAAGGCCGGTGAACGACCAGTCGCCAGCGACGACCTGCATGCTGTCGAACTGGCAGCCATCGAACATGCTGCCCACGAACTTGCATTCGGTGAAGGTCGTATCGAAGAAATTGCACCCCGCGAAGGTGCAGTTCACGAAAGCCGCGCCGTGATGCGTGGAACCATTGAAGCGCGCCCGGCGAAAGGTGCATTCGGTGAAGACGCAGCCGGTGTTCCGGGCCTCGCTCAGATCGAGATCGGCGAACAGCGTGCTCTGGTAGCGCTGCCGGTTGAGTTCGTCGCCATACCAATCCGCGCCGGCAATCGTTTCGATCGTCTTGGGCGCGGGTTCGCCGTATCGTCGTTCAGCCATGATACCTGTGCTCGTCCGAAACGCGGCTCGCACACTATCCGATTCCCGACCACTCCCAAGTCAGGTGAAAGCCGCTACACTCCGCTCAAATCCAAGCGCTTCCCTTCATGGCCGTGTCATATCCGCCGCCTTAAGGTCCCACGCATTTTCGCGAGGCTGAGCCAGACCATGACAAAGCACTTCCTTCTCTCGACATCGCTCCTCGCCGCCCTGGCCTTCCAGGCGCCGGCCGCTTTTGCGCAAACCGCTCCGACGCTGTCCGGCCAGAAGCCGATCGTCGTCGCCCATCGCGGCGCCAGCGGCTACCTGCCGGAGCATACGATCGAGGGCTACAAGCTCGCGATCCAGCAGGGTGCCGATTTCATCGAGCCCGACCTCGTCTCGACCAAGGACGGCGTGCTGATCGTGCGCCACGAGCCGATGCTATCAGGCACGACCGATGTCGCCGAGCGCCCGGAATTCGCCAATCGCAAGACCACCCGCAAGGTCGATGGCGTCGACACCACCGACTGGTTCGCCAACGATTTCACCGTGGCCGAGATCAAGACGCTGAAGGCCAAACAGGCCTTCGCCGATCGCGACCAATCGCATAACGGCAAGTACCAGATCCCGACCTTCCAGGAGGTGATCGACCTCGCCAAGGCGGAGAGCGCCCGCACCGGCCGCACCATCGGCATCTATCCCGAGACCAAGCACCCGACCTATCACGCCGCGCTCGGCCTCGCCTTCGAGGACAAGCTTTTGGACATGCTCAAGGCCGCCGGCTGGACCGACAAGACCGCGCCGGTCTTCATCCAGAGCTTCGAAACGGCGAACCTGAAATACCTGCGCCCGAAGACGCAGTTGCGCCTCGTCCAGCTCGTCGATGGCGACGGCGTCGACAAGGACGGCAAGGTTACGCTCGCCGCGCCCTTCGACCGGCCCTACGACTTCGCCGTGCTCGGCGACAAGCGGACCTTCCAGGACATGCTCTCGACTGAGGGCCTCAAGGAGATCGCGACCTATGCCGATGGCGTGGGCCCGTGGAAGCCCTATCTGATCGGCGCCAAGCAGACGATCGGTGCCGACGGCAAGCCGCAGGACCTCAACGGTGACGGCGCGATCGACGAGCGCGACCGCACGCTGATCGCCCCGACCAATGTCGTGAAGGACGCCCATGCGGCGGGCCTGCTGGTCCATAGCTGGACCTTCCGCAGCGAGCCGAAGCGGCTGGCTTCCGACTTCAAGGGCGAGGCGAGCGCCGAATACAAGGCGTTCTTCGCGATCGGACTCGACGGCCTGTTCTCGGACTTCCCCGATCAGGCCGTGAAGGCGCGCGACGGCAAGTAAGCGACCTCGCCATAGACGGCACGGAGGGCATTTCACGTAAACGCGGGTCATCCCGGGCTTGACCCGGGATCCATGCCAGAGCGCTTCCGATCATGGTTCAGGCATGGATCCCGGCTCTGCGCTTCGCTCCGGCCGGGATGACCCGCGCTTCTGTGTAAAATCAGCACATTCTCGGAAGCGGTCACCCAACAAAAAACGCGCCGGCCAGGCCGGCGCGCTTCGATCACTCGATGAACCGTTCTTTTCTCAGTGCAGGATCTGGCTGAGGAAGAGCTTGGTGCGCTCGTGCTGCGGGTTCTTGAAGAACGCGTCGGGGGTGTTCATCTCGACGATCTGGCCGGCATCCATGAAGATGACGCGGTCGGCGACCTGACGGGCGAAGCCCATCTCGTGGGTGACGCAGAGCATGGTCATGCCCTCCTCGGCCAGCGAGACCATGGTGTCGAGCACCTCCTTGACCATTTCCGGATCGAGCGCCGAGGTCGGCTCGTCGAACAGCATGATCTTCGGGCTCATGCAGAGCGAGCGGGCGATCGCGACGCGCTGCTGCTGGCCGCCCGAGAGCTGGCCCGGATATTTATGAGCCTGCTCGGGAATCTTGACGCGCTTGAGATAGTGCATGCCGATCTCCTCGGCATCCTTCTTGGGCATCTTGCGCACCCAGATCGGCGCCAGCGTCAGGTTCTCGAGAATCGTCAGATGCGGGAACAGGTTGAAGTGCTGGAAGACCATGCCGACGTCGCGACGGATCTCGTCGATCTTCTTGAGATCGTTGGTGAGCTCCGTGCCGTCGACGATGATCTGGCCCTTCTGGTGCTCCTCCAGACGGTTGATGCAGCGGATCATCGTGGACTTGCCCGAGCCGGACGGGCCGCAGATCACCAGCTTCTCGCCGCGGCCGACCTTCAGGTTGATGTCGCGCAGCACGTGGAACTCGCCGTACCACTTGTTCACCCCGATCATCTCGACGGCGGTCGCGGTATTCAGCGAGGTCTGCTTCAGCGCCGCGGGGCGGGAGCCGGTCGTCTTGGTTTCTGCCATTGCCATGGTTGTCGTTCCTCTCAACGTTTTTGGCCGGCGGCGAGGCGCTTTTCGACCGCGATCGAATAGCGCGACATTCCCCAGCAGCACAGGAAATAGAAGATGGCGGCGAAAGCGTAACCTGTCGACCGGGTCGTGGGCGTGGCCCAGGTCGGATCGATCAGCGTCGCCTCGATGGTGCGCAGGAAGTCGAAGATGCCGACGATGGTGACCAGCGTCGTATCCTTGAACAGCCCGATGAAGGTGTTGACGATGCCCGGGATCACGATGCGCAGCGCCTGCGGCAGGATGATCAGGCGCATCATCTGCCAGTAGCCGAGGCCGAGCGACATCGCGCCCTCGTACTGGCCCTTCGGCATCGCCTGCAGGCCGCCGCGCACCACCTCCGCCATATAGGCAGCGGCGAAGAGCGCGACGCCGACCAGCGGCCGCAGCAGCCGGTCCGGCGACCATTCCTGCGGCACGAAGAGCGGCAGCATGGTGTTGGCCATGAACAGCACGGTGATCAGCGGCACGCCACGCACGAACTCGATGAAGATCACCGAGAGCAGCTGGATCGCCGGCAGCCGCGAGCGGCGGCCGAGCGCCAGCAGCACGCCAAGCGGCAGCGAAAAGACGATGCCGACCGCCGAGATCAGGAAGGTCACGGTCATGCCGCCCCAGAGGCCGGTATCGACGCGCGGCAACCCGATCTTGTCGGCCAGGATCGCCAGGACCCCGAAGATGACGAGCGAGATCAGGATCAGACGCTTGGGCCCGTAGAAGCGCTGCCAGGCCGGCATCGCCTCCTCGACCGCGAGCTGCCCCTCGCCGATCCAGAACTTCATCAGCCCCGGCGCGAAGGAGAGCACCAGATAGAGCACCGCCAGCGCGAAGGTGACGATGATCAGGAAGCGCAGGAAGCTCTCCGCACGCGGGCCGCCGAGCAGCAGGATGAAGGCGCTCGCCGGCATGATGACGAAGAAGAAGAAGACCCCGACCTTCTTCAGCGGCATCTTGTTCCAGAGCAGCCAGACCACGCCGAGCGCGAACATCGCGAAGACGATGTTGACGCGCCAGCGCTCCGCCACCGGATAGGAGCCGTAGATGAAATACTGGGTACGGTCAGCGACATAGGCCCAGCAGGCGCCGACCGGGCGCCCGACTTTGTCGGCGAGGCAGGCGTCGCGGTTCGCACCGGTCCAGACCGCGTCGAGGAAGTAGAAGCGGACCATCCCCGGCACCGTATCGACCACGAGCCAGACGCAGAGCAGCGTCAGGATCGCGTTGAGCGGGCTGGAGAACAGGTTCGTCCTGATCCAGGCCAGAGGCCCGGCGACGGAGAGCGGCGCCGGCTCCTGCTGGAGGGTCTCCTTGCGGACGAAGGCGTAGGGCGCGTTTTCGGTTGTTGCGTCGGTCATCGCGCAGCCCTCACCGTTCCACCAGCGCCATGCGCTTGTTGTAGATGTTCATGAACAGCGACGTCACCAGCGAGATCGTCAGATAGACCGCCATCGTGATCGAGACCATCTCGACTGCCTGGCCGGTCTGGTTCAGCACCGTGCCGGTGAAGACCTGGACGAGGTCGGGATAGCCGATCGCGACCGCCAGCGACGAGTTCTTGGTCAGGTTGAGGTAGTTCGAGGTCAGCGGCGGGATGATGACGCGCATCGCCTGCGGGATGACGACGAGCTTCAGCGTCGGCCCGTTGCGCAAGCCCAGTGCGTGCGCCGCCTCGGTCTGCCCCTTCGACACCGCGAGGATGCCGGCGCGCACGACCTCGGCGATGAAGCCGGCCGTATAGGTGGTCAGGCCGACCAGAAGCGCGACGAATTCCGGGAAGATCTGGATGCCGCCGCGCAGGTTGAAGCCGGCAAGCTCCGGATAGACGAAGGTGACCGGCCGACCCATGACGAAATAGACCAGCGTGGGCAGGATCACGATTAGGCCGAGCGCGACCAGGCCGATCGGATATTGCCGGCCGGTCGCCGCCTGCTGCTTGTGAGCCCAGGAGCGGAAAACGAGGGTGGCGACAAGACCGATCAGGAATGCCCAGACGATCAGGCTGCCGCCTGGCCCCAGATGCGGATCGGGAAGGTAAAGGCCGCGGTTGTTGAGCAGCGCACCGGCCGGCAGCTCGATCGACTGGCGCGGGTTCGGCAGCGGCTTCAGCACCGCATTGTACCAGAAGAAGAGCTGGAGCAGCAGCGGGATGTTGCGGATGACCTCGACATAGATCATCGCGAGCTTGGAGATCACCCAGTTGTTCGACAACCGGGCGACGCCGACGAAGAAGCCCAGGAAGGTCGCGAAGATGATGCCCAACCCAGCGACGAGCAGCGTGTTCAGCAATCCGACGATGAACGCATCGCCATAGGTCGAGCCGCCGGAAGCCGAGAACGGGATCAGCTTCTGGTTGACGTCGAAGCCGGCGGCGTTGTGCCAGAAGCCGAAGCCGGAGGCGATCTTCTGCGCGCGCAGGTTCTCGATCGCGTTCGATGCCGCCGACCAGACCAGGAAGACGACGATCGCCACCAAAGCGATCTGATAGACATAGCCCCTGATCTTCGGGTCGTAGAATAGCGACGCCTTGCCTGGGGATACCTGTTCGTGGGGAATGCTCGACACCTGTCACGCCCTTTTTTGTTTCGCTTGTCGTGGCCGGCGATCCTGCGGCGGTGCGGTTGCGCCGCGGTCGTCTTGTTGCCCGTGCCACTCTTCTGGTTTTGGAAGCGCACCCGGCCGTCAGGCCGTGCGCGCTTGTCTCAGCCCCCGGTCCCCGCCCGCGCGGTGCGCTGCGACAGGTATCCGGCGCCGGCAGCTGCCGACGCAACGATCATCCTCATGTTGTCCCCTGTTCGGAGCAGGTTGGTCCCGCCCTCGGCTAGCCAGCAAGTCCCGGGCCAGACGACCCGGACCCCGCCGTATTTCCTTCGTCTCGCGCAGAGCCTTCCGGCTCCGTTTCATTCCGTCGTGAACCGGGTTTGACCCGGCCCTGCTCAGCGGATCGGCGGGGCGTATGCAGGCCGCCCCGAGTCCAAAGCGCATTCTGGCCACGTTCGATCCTCAGAGGCGAGTCCCGACCGAGGTTTCTCTCGAAAGATTCACCATAATTGCCGACATCGCGAAGAATGCGATAGGCCCAATCGCGATCGAGACCCAACGCCTCGCCGAAATCCCCCTCGATTCCGAGCAGACGCCGGATATCCGGTCGCTCGGAAGCCCGCATCGCGGCGGCATTACCCTGACCGACCCCAAGATCCTCGGCATTCACCATGGCGAAGAGCGTCCATTTGACCAGATCGAACCACTGGTCGTCGCCATGGCGCGCGGCGGGGCCGAGCGGCTCCTTCGCGATCGTCTCGGGCAGGATGACGTGTTCTTGCGGTGCCGCCAGCTTCATCCGCTGGATCGCGAGGCCCGCCCGGTCATAAGCATAGGCGTCGCCGCGACCGCTGGCATAGGCGTCGACGGTCTCCTCGCTGCCCTGGAAGGTGACGATCTCGTATTTCAGGCCGTGACCACGGAAAAAATCGGCGACGTTGAGTTCGGTGGTGGTGCCCTGCTCGGTGCAGACCGAGGCACCGGTCAGTTGCAAGGCCGATGTCAGGCCAAGCGTGGCACGAACCATAAAGCCTTCGCCGCCGTAGAAATTAATGCCGGTGAAGTTGAGGCCGAGCGCGGTATCGCGCGCCATCGACCAGGTCGAGGTCCGCGACAGCAGATCGACCTCACCGGCCTGAAGCGCCGTGAAACGGTCCTTGGACAGGAGCGGGACGAATTGCACCTTTTCGGGATCGTCGAAGATCGCGGCGGCAACCGCCCGGCAGAGATCGACGTCGAAGCCGGTCCAGCGCCCCTGCCTGTCGGGGATCGAGAAACCGGCCAGCGAAGGCGCCACACCGCAAATGACCGCACCGCGATGCCTGACCTGCTCCAGCAAGCCGCTCTCGGGAGCAGCCCGTCCGCTAGCCGGCGCGAGGGCCGCCATAGCGGCGAATGCCATCGCGAAGATGGGCGGCATCCTTGCTTTTCCCATGGCGGTACGGGCCCTGGACGACAGCAGCGACGGCACCATGCGGCAATCGAATACTCAAATCTTGCGCACCGTCGGCAAAGGCCGCCTCGGAGCGCGCACCCGAAACGAAAACGGGGCGCCGGTCAGGCCGGCGCCCCGGAAGGTTGTTAGCGAACCGGCGGAGCGTATTGCAGACCGCCCTTGGTCCAGAGCGCGTTCTGGCCGCGCGCGATCTTGAGCAGGGAGCCCTGGCCGACGTTACGCTCGAAGGATTCGCCGTAATTGCCGACATGCTTGACGATGCGGACGACCCAGTCCGCCGTCAGGCCGACCTGCTCGCCGAACTTGCCTTCGGTGCCGAGCAGACGCTTGATCTCCGGGTTGTCGGACTTCAGCTGCTGCTCGACATTCGCCTGGGTCACACCGAGCTCCTCGGCGTTCAGCATGGCGAAATGGGTCCACTTCACCAGGTTGAGCCACTGCGGGTCGTTGTTACGGACGGAGGGGCCGAGCGGCTCCTTGGAGATGATCTCCGGCAGCACGAGGTGCTCGTCCGGGTTCGTCAGCTTCAGACGCTCGGCATAGAGGCCCGAGGCGTCGGTGGTGAAGGCGTCGCAGCGGCCGGCGTCATAGGCCTTGATCGTCTCGTCCGAGCTGGCGAAGGCGACGACTTCGTACTTGAGGTTGTTGGCGCGGAAATAGTCGGCGAGGTTGAGTTCGGTCGTGGTGCCCTGCTGGGTGCAGACCGAGGCGCCGTTGAGCTGAAGCGCCGAGTTCACGCCGAGCTTCTTGCGGACCAGGAAGCCCTGGCCGTCATAGTAGTTCACGCCGGTGAAGAGCAGGCCGAGCGAGGCGTCGCGCGTCATCGTCCAGGTCGAGTTGCGGACGAGCACGTCGACTTCGCCCGACTGGAGCGCGGTGAAGCGGTCCTTGGCCGAAAGCGGGATGAACTTCACCTTGTTGGGATCGTTGAAGATCGTCGCCGAGATAGCGCGGCAAAGGTCGACGTCGAGCCCCTTCCAGTTGCCCTGCGCGTCCGGCACGCCGAAGCCGGCAAGGCCGGTATTCGAGCCGCAATTCAGGATGCCGCGCTGCTTGACCTGCGCGAGCGTGGCCTGGGCCGAGGCCCCGGTCGCGGACAGCGCCATGCCGATCCCTGCTGCGAGGGCGGCTGCAACAAACTTTTTCATCGGTACTCTCCCGTTGGAACCCCTTGTCCGGCTGATGCCGGAAGATATTTCTGGTCCCGCCGCCGGCGGCTTTTTCGCCGCTCGGTTGATCCCGCTTTCGCGCGGCGTCCCCATATCCTCGAGTCGATTGCCAGAGCGATTCATGAGCGTCAAGCAACCGCCACACGCATGAACCGCCCCTTGTTCCCTGCATACATCACATGCGAGTTTGTGGGGAGTGGTCAAGCCTGACCATGATTTCCCCCTTTTCTGGCCGTGCCTTTCCATGAAAAAGCTGACTTCGCCTGAATTCGCGCGCCTCGGCGAGCGCACGCGCCTCGTGCTGGCAGGGCGCGACCCGGCCGACAGCTACGGCTTTGTCAATGCGCCTATCGTACGAGGCTCGACAGTCGTCTATCCGAACACCGAAGACTTCCTGGTGCGCAAAGCGCGCTACACCTACGGCACCGACGGCAACCCGACGATCGACGCGCTGTTGGCCGCCGCCAATACGATCGAGGGCGGCGCCGGCGTTGTCGTGACGCCATCGGGGCTGATGGCCTGCACGCTCGCCTTCCTGACCCTGCTATCGTCCGGCGATCACGTTCTGGTGACGGACAGCGTCTACCGGCCGACGCGCATCTTCTGCGACACCTTCCTCAAGCGGATGGGCGTGGAGGTGACCTATTACGACCCGCTGGTCGGCGCCGACATCGCGGAGCTGTTCAAGCCGAACACCAGGGCCGTCTGGACCGAAGCGCCGGGCTCGCAGACCTTCGAGATGCAGGACATCCCGGCCATCGTGGCGGCGGCGCATGCGCGCGACATCCTGGTCGCGATGGACAATACCTGGGCGACGCCGCTGTTCTTCGATGCCCATGCCTTCGGCGTCGATCTTTCGGTGCAGGCCGGCACCAAGTACTACGCCGCCCATTCGGACGTGCTGATCGGCACCGTCTCGGCCCGCACGCCGGAGCTTTACAAGAAGCTGCGCGCAGCCTGGAACCAGCTCGGCCTCATCATTGCCCCGGAAGACGCGTTCCTGACGCTGCGCGGCATGCGCACGATGGCGATCCGCCTGAAGGAACAGATGCCGGCCGGTATCGCGGTAGCCGAATGGCTGCAGGGACGGCCCGAGGTCGCCCGTGTCCTCCACCCTGCCCTGCCGGGCGCGCCGGGCCACGAGATCTGGAAGCGCGACTTCACCGGCGCTTCCTCGCTCTTCACCTTCGAACTGAAGCCCGTTTCGATGAAGGCCGTCGGCGCGATGCTGGACGGGCTCGCCCTGTTCGGGATCGGCGCCTCCTGGGGCGGCTATGAGAGTCTCGTCCTGCCCTTCGACTGCAAGGACTACCGCACGGCGACGAAGCCGGACTTCAAGGGGCCGACGATCCGCATCCATATCGGGCTCGAGGACATCGAGGACCTCAAGGCCGATCTCGATGCCGGCTTCGCAAGGCTGCGCGCGGTGGGGTGAGCCAGCCCTTTGTCATTCCGGGGCTTCGCGTAGCGAAGAACCCGGAACCCACGATCAGGCACTCCACTGACAACCGCACACCGAATGTCTCACCCCGTCGTGGGTTCCGGGTTCGCGCCTGCAGCGCGCCCCGGAATGACAAGGGTTGGGTGATCGAATGCCGACAGACCTCAGAGCCGCCCGATCTCGAAATCGCGGCCGAGCAGCTTCGCGAGCTGCTTGAGCCGCCCCTCGACGCGCTCGCTCGCCAGCGCCGCGAGGTCATCAGGGAAGCGCAGGAGCAGCCGATTGTCGATGCAGGAAGCCGGGATGCGCGGCAGGATGCCGGACATGCCGGCCGAGAGGAGATAGGCGACGCGGAAGATCGCCGCGATCAGCATCGCCCGTGTCAGGACGGCCGGCGGCAACAGCGTCTTCAACCCTGCTGCAGCCGGTGAACTCGCCTTCATCCCGGCATAGCGATGGAAGATCGTCAGCGCCAGGAAGGCCCGGCCGACATGGTCGAGGCCGGTGAAATAGGCATGGGCGATCACGTTCATGCTCTGCTCGCCGCGATAGTCGGGATGGGCGCGCCAGCCGATATCGGAGAGCAGGCAGACGGTCTCGACCATCCGGCCGGAGGGCTCGTCCTGCGGCAGGCCGGCCGTCTCCAGGATGCCGCGGGTCCAGTTGATCAGCTCGGCCGCATGACGCGGGTCGCGGGCGCGCAGCAGATTGTAATCGCGCGCGGCCTGCATGAGCGGATCGGCGCTCTGCTCTTCCGGCGAGAGCTGCTCGTGCAGCAGGCCCTCGCGCACGCCCTGCGCCGAGATGATGATCTCGCGCGGCTTGCCACGCTTGATCAGCTCGTCGAGCACCAGCGCACCATAGGCCAGCAGCGGACGGCGGGCCGAGGACACGGAATCGATCGCGTCGAGCACCGAGATATCGGCCCGTTCGACCAGCTTGACGAAATCGGCGACGTCGCGCGTCGGGACGGAGTAGCCGTGCATCACGTTCAGCGGATAGGCCGCGCGATGCTGGTGGAGGGTGGCGAGCGCGCGCCAGGTGCCGCCGACGGCGTAGAAGTCGCGGCCCTTCATGGCGGCGAGCTGCGGCAGCTTGTCGAGCTCGTCCTTGACGATCTTCTCGGCCGCCTTGAGCGAGCCCTTCGATCGGTCGAGCAGGGCGAGACCGCCGAGCGGGACGCTGGCACCCTGCCCCACCGCGCCGTCCTTGACCGAGATCAGCTCCAGGCTGCCGCCGCCGAGGTCGCCGACGACGCCGTCCGGGTTGTCGAAGCCCGAGATCACGCCGAGGCCGGAGAGCACGGCCTCGCGACCGCCCGAGATCAACTCGATCGGCTGCCCGATCGCCGCCTCGGCGCGGGCGATGAATTCCGGGCCGTTGCTGGCATAGCGCGCCGCAGCCGTCGCGATGACGCGGATCTCGCCGACATGCATGGCTTCGCAGAGGATGCGGAAGCGCACCAGCGCATTGATCGCCTTGGCGATGGCATCGTCGGCAAGACGGCCGGTCGAGGCGACCTGCCGGCCGAGACCGGCCATCTCCTTCTCGTTGAAGACCTGCGACGGCGCGCGGGCCAGCATCTCGTAGACGACGAGACGGACCGAGTTCGAGCCGATATCGACGATGGCGATCGTATGGGACAACGCGAGCCGCCCCGGCGCATGCCTGAGCTCAGGCCTTGCGTCCCCCTCGGCGCGAGAGGGAGCGGGGACTTGAATTGGAGAGCGATTTTCCACGTCCGGACAGACTCGGGTTCGTCATGAAGTACTTATGCGCGTTGAACGGCTCTTCGTTCGGCGCGGGGACAATGCGGCGCGAGCCGCCATCGGGCAATATCGTCCAGCTCTGCTCGTTGTCGAGCAGATTGGCCAACATGATCTGATCCAGCAACTGCTGATGCACGGTCGGATTGAGGATCGGCGTCAGCGCCTCGACGCGGCGGTCGAGATTGCGCGGCATCAGGTCGGCCGAGGAAATGTAGATCTTGGCCTTGGGCGACGGCATGCCGTGACCGGCGCCGAAGGCGTAGATGCGGGTATGCTCCAGGAAGCGGCCGATAATCGACTTGACCCGGATATTCTCGGATAGACCGGGCACGCCGGGCCTCAGGCAGCAGATGCCGCGCACGACGAAGTCGATCTCGACGCCGGCCCGGCTCGCATCATAGAGCGCGTCGATAATCTCGGGATCGACCAGCGAATTGCACTTGCCCCAGATCGCGCCCTTGCGGCCGGCCTTCACATGGGCGATCTCCTCGGCGATGTCGGCGAGCAGGCGCTGCTTCAGGCTGGTCGGCGAGACGGCCATCCGCTCGAGCCCAGCGGGCTCGGCATAGCCGGTGATGAAGTTGAAGATGCGGGCGACGTCCTGCGCGATCACCGGATCGGCGGTGAAGAAGGAGACGTCGGTATAGATGCGCGCCGTGATCGGGTGGTAGTTGCCGGTCGCGATGTGGCAGTAGCTGACGAGCTGCCCCGCCTCGCGCCTTACGACGAGCGAAAGCTTGGCATGGGTCTTGAGCTCGATGAAGCCGTAGACGACCTGGACGCCGGCGCGCTCCATCTCCTTGGCCCAGCGGATATTGGCTTCCTCGTCGAAGCGGGCCTTGAGCTCGACCAGCGCCGTCACCGACTTGCCGGCCTCGGCCGCTTCGGTGAGCGCCTTGACGATCGGCGAGTTCGCGGAGGTGCGGTAGAGCGTCTGCTTGATCGCGACGACATTGGGGTCGCGCGCCGCCTGCTGCAGGAACTGCACGACGACGTCGAAGCTCTCATAGGGGTGATGGACCAGCAGGTCCTTCTGGCGGATCGCGGCGAAGCAATCGCCGCCATGCTCGCGGATGCGCTCCGGGAAGCGGGCGTTGTAGGGCTTGAACTTCAGGTCGGGCCGGTCGACGCCGACGAGCTGCGAGAGCTCGGTCAGGCCGATCATGCCGTTGACCTCGACGACCTCGTCGTTGTCGACCTTGAGCTCGCGCACGATCAGCCGGCGCAGATGATCCGGCATGCCGGTCGAGAGTTCGAGCCGGATGACGACGCCGAGGCGGCGCTGCTTCAGCATGGTCTCGAAGACGCGGACGAGGTCCTCCGCCTCCTCCTCGATGTCCAGATCGGAATCGCGGATGATGCGGAACGAGCCGGCGCCCTTCACCTCGTAACCCGGGAAGAGCTTGCTGATGAACAGCGAGACCGCGTCGTCGAGCGCGATGAAGCGGTGCAGCCCTTCGCGCGCCAGGTCCGGCAACTCGATGAAGCGGTCGATCTTCGTGGGCACGCGGATCAGCGCGTCGAGCTGGCGCCCGTCATGCTTGCGCTCCAGCGCCAGCGCGATGGTGAAGCCGAGATTGGGGATGAAGGGGAAGGGATGCGCCGGGTCGATCGCCAGCGGCGTCAGCACCGGGAAGATGTAGTTGAGGAAGTAATCCTCCAGCCAGATCCGGTCCTGCGATCCGATATCGCCGGGCTGGAGCAGGTGGATGCGGTTCTCGTGCAGATCGTGGCGCAGCTCGGCCCAGCGCGCCTGCTGGTCGGCGGTCAAGGCCGCGACGGCTTCGCCGATGGCGACGAGCTGGCCGGCCGGCGTCAGGCCGTCCTGGCTGCGCGTGATGACGCCGGCCTTGAGCTGCTCGCGCAGGCCGGAGACGCGGACCATGAAGAACTCGTCGAGATTGTTCGCGGAGATCGAGAGGAAGCGCAGTTGCTCCAGCAGCGGGTGACTGCGATTCGAGGCTTCCTCCATGACGCGGCGGTTGAACTGGAGCCAGGAGAGCTCACGGTTCATGAAGCGCTCCGGTTGCTGGCGCAGCGACAGCGCGGCCTCCTCACCGGTAGTCTCGGCCTGGATCATCACAGTATCAGTCGTCATGCGCTTCATCCGTGCCCCGATCGGCCCCTCACCTGTCGCCGATCTTGAAGCCATCCTAGCGTGACGGTTCGATGACAAGCGACATGATTTGAGGAATGCCGGCTCGAGGAGACGCGGCCCGGTTCAACCCGCATCCTGCGGGAAGAGTTCCGCCAAAGCCTCCTGCACCAAGGGGCGCGTCACCCTGCGGCCGCGTTCGAGCGCAAGCCGGTCGAGCCGGTCGACAACCTGCCGCGCGGCGGCGAAGGAACGCTCCATCCGCATGGCGAGGGCGTCGATCACGGCGATATCGACGACGAGCTGGCGGTCGATGAAGAGCTTGACCAGCAATGCCCGCAGCAACCCGTCATCCGGTGGCTCGATCGTTGCGGCAGGAGCCAGCCTCAGGCGCGAGAGCAGGTCCGGTACTGTCAGCCCCCAGAGGTCGGGCGAGCGCCGCGCCGTCAGCAGCAACGAGCCGCCGCGCGCCTTGATCGCATTCATCAGATGGAACAGGGCGGGCTCGTCGAGGGAGCCTGAATCGCAATCCTCGATCACCAGCGCGCCGCCGGAGACGAGATGCGGCACCTGCGCCTCGTCCAGCTCCCTGGCGGAAATCGTCCAGGCATGGGCCGCGCGCGCCCAGATCGCGGCGAGATGGGTCTTGCCGGCGCCTTCCGGCCCGGTCAGGCGCAGCCAGGCTTCCGGCCAGGCCGGCCAGCGCTCGATCAGGCCATAGGCGGCCTCGTTGGAGGCGCCGACCAGAAAATCCTCGACGCCATGACGGCTGTCGACCGGCAGGTCGAAGGCGAGCTGGCGCGGACGCGGGGGAATTTCGGACATGGACAACTCAGGCGTCGGCGTCGATGCGCGCCTTGGCCGCCGCAGCGCGGGTGGCATCACCACCGTGATAAAGGTTGCTGGCGAGGTATTGCCGCAAGGCGAAGCGGCAGAGCACGCCGATGACGGCCGCGAGCGGCACCGCCAGCAACAGGCCGACGAAGCCGAACAGCGAGCCGAAGGCAAGCAGCGCGAACATCAGCCAGACCGGGTGAACGCCGATGGAATTGCCGACCAACTTGGGCTGGAGGATGTTCCCTTCGAGGAACTGCCCGGCGAAGAAGACGCCGAGCGTCGCCAAGGGCCAGGTCCAGTCCGGCCAGAACTGCACCGTCGCGACACCGACCGAGAGCACGAGTCCGGTCAGCGAGCCGACATAGGGGATGAAGGAGAGGAAGCCCGAGATGATGCCGATCAGCGCGCCGAAATTGACCCCGATGATGCTGAGGCCAATGGCATAGAAGCCGCCGAGCAGCACGCAGACCAGCGCCTGCCCGCGCAGGAATCCCGCGATCGCCATGTCCATCTCGTGCAGCAGGCTGCGGATGGTGTCGCGATGCTCGAGCGGCAGCCAGCTGTCGACGGTCGCGACCATGCGGTCCCAGTCGGCCAGCAGGTAGAAGGCGATGACCGGTGTCAGCACCAGGAGCGAGAACACGCCGACGATGGCGGTGCCGCCGCTCCAGAGCGATTGGAGCAGGCCGCCGACCCATTTCATGCCGTCGCCGACGAGATTGCCGAGCGAACTCTGCGCCTCCTTGGTCAGTTCCGCGCCCCCGAAACGCTCGAGCCAGGGCGCGCTCTTCTCCAGCACCAGAGCCTGGAGCTTGGCGGCATCGCCGGGCAAACGGGCGACGAGGCCGGCAAGCTGCTGGCCGAGCAACGGCGCGAGCAGCACCAGCGCCAGCACGAAGATGAGCAGGAAGACGACGAGGATGACGATCGTCGCCGCCAGCCGATTCATGCCCATGCGCTCCAACCGGTCGGCGAGCGGATCGAGCAGATAGGCCAGCGTCAGCGCCGCGATGAAGGGCAGCAGCACATCGCGCAGCACCACCAGGAACAGGACGAAGACGACAAGGGAACCGACCCAGAAGCCGATCTGGCGTTGCAACGTCATCGATCAGCCTCTCTCACGTCTCACGGCCGGCAGGACATGTCAGATGTGCATCGGGGCCTGCGGTTCCAAGCCGTTCAGGCGGATAAAGCCCCGTCAACCTGCCATGTGGCGCAGCCAGAAGGCGAGATAGGCCGTCATCGAGGCGACCGTCAACAGAGCGACGAGGAGTTCACAGGCCAGCGCCAGCGCGCCGAGCTCGATGCCGAAGGCCCGCGAGCCCAAAGCGAGCGCGGCGAAGCCGATCTGCGCGGCAGTGTTGAGCTTGCTGACGACGATGGGCGCAATCGTCAGCGGCTTGTCGAGCAGCCAGGACAGGATCACCGCCGCCACGATCATCAGGTCCCTCGCGACGACGAGCACGACGAGCCAGACCGGGACCGCGCCGACGACGGCGAGCGTGATGTAGATCGAGACGATCAGCGCCTTGTCGGCCACGGGATCGAGCCATGCCCCCAGCTCGCTCGCCATGCCGCAGCGCTTGGCGAGGAATCCGTCGACCGCATCCGAGATGCCAGCGACGACGAAAAGGATGAAGGCCGCATCCCAGTTCGCGTTGATGATCATGACGATGACCAGTGGCACCAGGAACAGGCGACCAATCGTGATCAGGTTGGGGATCGTCATGGCGGAGAGCTTTGCCCAATGCAGGGTACGACGCCAGAGGCTCGTGCGCGTCATGTCACTTTTCCGCGCGGTCATCCCGGACAAGCCGCCTATGGCGGCGTCGATCCGGGATCCATGCCTGACCCTTCATCGGAAATGCTCCGGCATGGATCCCGGGTCTCCCTCCGGTCGCCCGGGATGACACGAGTTGGTCTGTGAGAAACCAACAAAGCGCCCGCATATGCCTTGCCATGGCGGGCATGCTTGCCTATCGCTCCCGCGAGCACGCAAGGAAGGCGAAACGCAATGAGCAAGCCCGGCGCAAACGGACTGACCTATGCGCAGGCAGGTGTCGATATCGACGCCGGCAATGCCATGGTCGACGAGATCAAGCCGCTGGTGCGTGCGACGCGCCGGCCGGGCGCCGACGCGGAGATCGGCGGCTTCGGCGGGCTCTTCGACCTGAAAGCGGCCGGATTCAACGACCCGATTCTGGTCGCAGCCAATGACGGCGTCGGCACCAAGGTCAAGATCGCGATCGAAAGCGGGCTGCATTCGACGATCGGTATCGACCTCGTCGCGATGTGCGTCAACGACCTGATCGTGCAGGGTGCCGAGCCCCTGCTCTTCCTCGACTATTACGCCACCGGCAAGCTCGACCCGAAGGTCGGCGTCGAGATCGTGCGCGGCATCGCCGATGGCTGCCGCCAGGCCGGCTGCGCACTGATCGGCGGCGAGACCGCCGAGATGCCGGGTATGTACGCAGAGAAGGATTACGACCTCGCCGGCTTCGCCGTCGGCGCCGCCGAACGCGGCACGCTGCTGCCGCGCGCTGACCTGAAGCCCGGCGACGTGGTCTTCGGCCTGCCCTCCTCCGGCGTGCACTCCAACGGCTATTCGCTGGTGCGCCGTATCGTCGAAGTCAGCGGCCTCGGCTGGGACGCGCCCGCTCCCTTCGCGCCCGAAAAGAGCCTTGCCGAAGCTCTGCTGGAGCCGACCCGCATCTATGTGAAGCCGCTCCTGCAGGCATTGAAGGCGACCGACGGCATCAAGGCGCTGGCGCATATCACCGGCGGCGGCTTCCCCGACAATATCCCGCGCGTTCTGCCCGAAGGACTCGGCGTCGCGCTCGATCTCCCCGCCATCCCGGTTCCGGCCGTGTTCGGCTGGCTCGCCAAGGTCGGCGGCGTCGCCGAGCGCGAAATGCTGCGCACCTTCAACTGCGGCATCGGCATGATCGTCGCGGCTGAGGCCAGCAAGGCGGACGAGGTTCTCGCCGCCCTGAAGGCGGCCGGCGAGGCGCCGGTGAAGCTCGGCGAGATCGTGCCGGTCGCGGCCGGCGAGGAGCAGGTCAGCTATCGCGGCAAGCTCTCGCTGTGAGCGCCGCCCTTCCCCGCAAGCGCGTCGGGGTCCTGATCTCCGGGCGCGGCTCCAACATGGTCTCGCTGGCGGAAGCAGCGCAGGCGCCGGGCTATCCGGCCGAGATCGCGCTCGTCATCTCCAACATCCCCGACGTCGCCGGGCTCGAGCGGGCGCGTGATTTCGGCATCGCCACAGCGACCGTCGACCACCGCTCCTTCGGCAAGGACCGCGAAGCGTTCGAGCGCGCGGTGGATGAAGTGCTGCGGGTCAACCAGATCGAGCTCATCGTGCTCGCCGGCTTCATGCGCATCCTGACGCCCTGGTTCGTGGCGCGCTGGGAAGGCCGGATGATCAACATCCACCCGTCGCTGCTGCCGCTGTTCAAGGGCACGCATACGCATCGGCAGGCGCTGGAAGCCGGCGTCACCGAACATGGCTGCTCGGCACATTTCGTCGTGCCGGAGCTCGATGCCGGGCCGGTTATTCTGCAGGCGAAGGTGCCGGTCCTGCCCGGCGACGACGAGGAGACGCTGGCAAAGCGCGTCCTCGCCGAAGAGCACAAGCTCTATCCGGAGGCACTGGCGGAAGTCGCCTCCGGCCGCGCGAAGCTCGAAGGCGGCGCGGTCATCCGCGGTTAGAGCAACTCAGCAATTCTCCGAATTACAGAATTGCTCTAAGCCTTTGCTTTGTCGCACATTCGCTAGCGCGGACCTTTGGTTCTTCACGCGAACCGGTATCCATTTCGCTCGAAAATGCTTTAGGCCGCGACGCTGCCCTCGGCGTTCGCCTGCATTCCGCTCCCCTCGCGCTTGCAGCGCTCCCATTCCTCCTTCGTGCGCTCCTCTTCCTTCTGCCAGCGACGGAAGAGATCGGCCCGTCGGGCGGGATAGCGCTCCTCCAGCGCAACGAGGCCAGTCAGGCGGTCGGTGCGGAAATGGCGGAAGGCCTGCCGAAGCTCGCACCAGGCGATGACGATGCGGACACGCTCGTAGAAGGTCATGCCGATCGGCCAGATCATGCGCTGCGTCGCATGCCCGCTCTCGTCGCTATAGTGGATCGAGAGCTTGCGGCCGTTGCGGATGGCGGCACGGACCGCCGCGACATCGACCTGATCGGTCGGCACATCGCCGGGATGGGACGCCGCGAACAAGGCACCATCGAGCAGGATCGGCCGCAGATGCGGCGGCAGCACTGCCGCGACCTTGCTGACGACATCCTCGGCAGCGCGCGCCAGCACCGGGTCGGCCCGCTCGCTCAGCCAACGCATGCCGACCAGAACGGCCTCGATCTCGTCGGGCGACAGCATCAAGGGCGGCAGGTCGAAGCCCGCATCGAGCACATAGCCGATGCCGGCCTCGCCGCGCACAGGCACGCCCTGGCGCACCAGTGCACCGATATCGCGATAGACCGTGCGCACGGAGACATCGAGCTCGGAGGCCAGCGTCTCGGCGGTCACGGGGCGCCTGCGACGACGCAGGCTCTGAATCATGTCGAGCAATCGTTCAGCGCGCTGCACGGCGGCGTCTCCCCACTCGTCTCCCGGCCCAACAGCCATGCCGCTCGATCGTTGGGATCGAGCGGATCACGATGTGGACCTGCGGCAGAATGGCTCAGCCGCGCTGACAGCTTCTGTCAGCAGTCTGTCAGCAGCAAGGCGCACTTGTCGAGAAGCATGCGCAGCCTCCTCGACTCACCGTTCAGCTTAGAACGGCCGCTTCAGCTTGCACTGGTCGATGAACTGCAGGCCCTTCTGGCGGGCCGTGTCGTTGAAATAGCCGGTGTCGCGGAAAGCCTGGATCTCGTCCTTGGTCATCGCCGCGACCGTGCCCTTGGCGTAGCAGCTGCAAGGGGTGTGGACAGCCTCGCGCGTCGTGCCCATGAGCTGCGACTGCGTGACCAGGCAGGCGTCGAAGGCGCGCAGCTGGATCATGTAGGGGGTGAGGTTCTTCGCCGTCGGATCGGGCGGCGGCAAGGTCGTCGAGCTGCTTGCAGCATAGGCCGAAACGCTCGCCAGAATCGACAATCCACCGGCCAGAACGACCGCACCCATCCGCCGCATCTTCATGATTCCGCCTGCCCTTCGAGAACGGAGCGCAGCGAAGACCACGATGCCGAGCTCGTACTCCGGCATGGTCATAGAGCGGCGCCGAGGTCAAGAGGCGGATTGTGACAGGAATGCCGATTTCATCGGCTGTGCGCCCCGTTCGACGCGCCTGCAGGCAGGATAAGCCTCCATGCCTTTCGTCCATGCGACCGGCAGATCGCAACCCGGCCAGCCGGAGCGAGTTTCGGCACCCATTTGGGGGTTGCCGCGCCGACCAGCGACATCGCCAATGCGAAGCCAGGAAAGCGGAGACGGCCCGCCCCTGAGTCGAATCCAGCCTGACAAACGGCCGCTACGCCCAGCAAGGCTGCGGTCACCTGATTTGTGGTGCCATGTGATGGACGATCCCGAGCGGCAGCGGTCTGCCTCCGATCTCCCGCGAGACGAGGCGAAAGCCGGAAGCAAGATCATGAGCCTGTTGCTCATGAGCGCCATCACCGTGACGATGGCGGCCTGGATCATCTTCCTGGGCTGGGCGGCGCGGTCGATCCTCGGCGACGGCTAGTCGATCTCGGGCGCACGCTCGGCCAATTCGAGGAACACCGCTGCGCAGAGCAGCCAGAGGATCGCCACTTCCATCATCGCCGGTCCTCCTGGAGTGCCTTTCGACCGACATCTCCGGCCTCGCGGTCCATTCTCTCCATCATCGATTAACGCGCGGTAATCGCGCCGCCGGCGGGCCCATGTCCGTTCGCCGCCCCCTGCCCGCTTCACGCCCCTGGAACATGCGCAGAACGATGTTGTTCCGCGCGGCCGCGTTCCGCCGCAGTCCGCGGCAAAAACCGTGAGACACCGCGAAGCGAAGCGGTACGAAAGCCCCTGCCCACGGAACCGCAGACGCAATCCATTGATATCCCTTAAGATAACGAATCGGGAACCTTAACCGCGCATTAAACCTCGTCCGCCAGATTGCCGGCATCGCCTATCGGAGACGCCATAGCGTCGGAGTTCTGGATTATGCGTTGCGTTGCGTATCTGGCGGGTCTTTCGACCTGCCTCACCCTGTCGCTGCCGGGCCAGGCCCAGGCCCAGTCGAGGGACTACTCGACCCTGACTTCGCCCCAGTCGGCGCAGAACTGGTACATCACGCTGGGCGCCGGCGTGCGCTACCAGCCCGACTACACCGGCTCGGACGATTATGTCTTCCGGGCTCGCCCGATCATCTCGCTGGGCAAGGGCCTGAAGAGCACCTGGTGGAGCGCAGAGGACGACGCGATGCTGAGCATCGGGGTCTTCTCCGGCCAGGGCTGGCGCATCGGCTTCTCGGGCGACCTGCTCTGGAAGCGCTCGGCCAAGGTCAATCCGGCCCTCGTCGCCATCCCCGCCACCAAGTTCGGAGCCGAGCTCGGCGGCTTCGCCGAATTCTACCCGACCTCCTGGCTGCGCGGCCGCGTCGACCTGCGCCGCGGCATCGCCGCGCATGACGGCGTCGTCGCCGACTTCAAGCTCGACGCCTTCTCCACCGTCGGGACCTGGACGCTGGGCGTCGGCCCGCGCATGCGGATCGCCTCGGCCGATTATGTCCGGACCTATTTCGGCACCGGCGGCGCGATGCCCGGCACCGGCGGCCTGCTGCAACGCTACAATGCCGGCGTCCATTCGGTCGGCGCGCTGGCGCAGGTGACCTATCACTGGTCCGACCAGCTCAAGACCACGGCCTATGTCGAGTACAAGCGCCTGGTCGGCGACGCCACGCGCTCCCCGATCGTCAGGCCGTTCGGCTCGCGCGATTCGCTCACCTTCGGCCTGTCGGCGAGCTATTCTTTCGACACCGGAACGAACTACTCCTTCGGGCTCTGAGGAGCCGCCACGCCGTGCAGGGCCCCGCCCTGCCTCGGCGCGGGACACGCAAAAGAAAAGGCGGACCGGAAACCGGCCCGCCTTTCTGCTTTTCAGCGGTAGCTGAAATCAGCCGACGATCTCGTTGCCCGAGAAGAACTGGGCGATCTCGATCGCAGCCGTCTCCGGCGCGTCCGAGCCGTGCACGGTGTTTTCGCCGACCGAGAGGGCGAAGAGCTTGCGGACGGTGCCCTCGGCGGCGTTCGCCGGATTGGTGGCGCCCATCACTTCACGGTGCTTGGCGATGGCGTCCTCGCCTTCCAGGACCTGCACGACGACCGGACCGGAGGTCATGAACTCGACGAGCTCGCCGAAGAACGGACGAGCCGCATGGACGGCGTAGAAGGTCTCGGCCTGGGCCTTGGTCATCTGGATGCGCTTCTGCGCGACGATGCGCAGGCCAGCCTTCTCGAAGACCGCGTTGACCGCGCCGGTGAGATTGCGCTTCGTCGCATCGGGCTTGAGAATGGAGAAGGTACGCTGGACAGCCATCGATCGATCCTTGGAACGGGTACGGAAAAAGGAAATGCGGCGCGCTTATAGCTGCCGCCTTCGCACCCCACAAGGCTCGTGCGCAGGACCGCCATGCCGGAAATCCATGAGCCGGCAGATCAATTCGGTGTTAGATTGAGGCGTTGACGACAAGGAGCCTGCCTATGCTGCTCATTGGTCTCGCCTTCGCCAGCTGCCTGGCGCTGCTTTGTGAAATCCTGTCCGTAACGCCCGATTCCATCACCAGGGATCGCAGGGGCAACCAGCCCCCGCCCTCGGGCGGCGTCGCGGCGTTCTGAACGGCGCCGCAAGGCGCCATCCTGCCGGATACCGAACGTGGCCTCAGTGCCGCGTCAGGAAAGCGCGGGCCTCGCGCAGCGCCGAGGCGATCTGATCGCGATCCATCTCGAGCGCAAGCTCCTGGCGATGCGCCGCCGCTCGGTCACAGCCACGGGCGAAGGCGACGTTGAACCACATCTGCGCCTTGACCAGGTCGATGGCGCCGGCGCGCCCGGAGGCATGCATCAGGCCGAGTTCGTAATAGGCTTCCGCCGACACCTCCGCCGGGATCACCAGCGAAGCGGGAACCGCGTTCATCTCCATGCGAGCCATGACAACCACCCTCTTGTCTTTGCGCCGGCCACCCGTCCAAAGGCCCCGGCTGATGAGTGCGAGAGTGGGTCCGATCTTTAAAATGCGTCCTAAATTTCGCGATGAATCGAGTCTCAACGAGACGTAATCAGGCGGTTAAATCAACGAAGGATTCATTTCGGAATCGCAAGAAGTCGAATGATTTCAATACCGTGATCTTACGTCACTTCCGCGCCCGTTGAGGATGGATTCACCTTGCGTAGCGGAAGCCGGGGAAACCTCTTCCGTAGCGGCAGCTTGGAGGCCGGCCGGATCCGCGATATGGTTCACATCTGAACCATGCAGACATAGCTGGTCGAACACGGGAGGATCGGATGCATCACGGAACCGGATCGAAGCTCGCGGCCTTCGCCGCGCTCGGCCTGCTGGCGAGCGTCACGGCTGCGGCGTCTCAGGAAGTCGTCGGCACCTGGGAGCGCGATACCGGCGCCTCACGCGTGCGCTTCACCAAATGCGGCGAAGCGCTTTGCGGCTCGCTCTCCTGGCTCAAGGACGAGAATGGGCCGGCCAAGGTCGGCCAGCGCATCTTCTACGACATGAAGCCGAACGGCGCGAACAAGTGGAGCGGCAGCGCCTTCAACCCCGAAGACGGCAAGACCTATTCGGGCACGATGACGCTCTCGGGCAGCACGCTGACCACGGCCGGCTGCGTCATGGGCGGGCTGATCTGCCGCTCGGTGAAGTGGAACCGCTCGAACTGACGTTTTCACGCCATAGGCGGGGAAACGTCATCCTCGGGCGAAGCGAAGCGCAGACCCGAGGATCTCTCGTCCAGAGATGCCCGGGTCAAGCCCGGGCATGACGGCTTGGGCTCAACGCGCCTTCTGGCCGAAGAGGATCGCCTTTTCCTGGGGCGTGCTGATGCCCGCCGGGTTGCGCAGTTCCTCGCCGACCTTGATGCCGCGCTGTACGGCGGGCCGCGCCAGCATCGTCTCCAGCCAGCGCGCAACATTCGGGAACTGCTTGAGGTCCTGGCCCTGCTTTTCCCAGCCACGGGCCCAGCCGATGCAGGCCATGTCGGCGATGGAATAGTCGCCACAGATATAGTCGCGGCCTTCGAGGCGCTTGTTCAGCACGCCGTAAAGCCGGTTGGCCTCGTTGGTGTAGCGGTCGATCGCGTAGGGCACGGGCTCGGGCGCGTAGAGGCGGAAATGGTGGGTCTGGCCGAGCATCGGGCCGAAGCCGCCCATCTGCCAGAACAGCCACTCATCGACCTCGACACGGCCGCGTTCGTCCTGCGGATAGAACTTGCCCGTCTTGCGGCCGAGATATTGCAGGATCGCGCCGGATTCGAAGACCGAGATCGGCTTGCCGTCCGGCCCGTCGGGATCGACGATCGCCGGCATGCGGTTGTTCGGGGAGATCGCGAGGAAGTCCGGCTTGAACTGGTCGCCCTTGCCGATATTCACCGGGACGATGGTGTAGGGCAGCCCGGCTTCTTCGAGCATGATGGTGATCTTGAAGCCGTTCGGCGTCGGCCAGTAATAGAGGTCGATCGGCTTGGCGGGGGCTTCGGACATCGGTCGCTTCCTTTCAGGCGGTAGGCCTCGTTCCGAAACCTAGGAAGCGTGCGAAGGCCCCGGAAGGGGTTGCGGCCCGCTTCCGGCGCGGTCGCGCCATGCCCTGAGGGCGGGCTCGCTCAGGGCGAGAGCGCCATCTTGAAGCCCTCGTGGCTCTGCACGAAACCGAGGCCAGAGTAGAAGCGATGCGCGTCGGGCCTGGCCTTGTGCGAGGTCAATTCGACGAGGCCGACGCCCTTCTCGGCCGCGAAGGCAATCGCGTGGCGCATCATGATCGCGCCGATGCCCCGCCCACGGGTCTCCGGCGCGACATGGACGCTCTCGATCTTGGCGCGGATGCGCCCGCGCTCGGCCATGCCCGGCAGGACGGTGATCTGGTAGGTGCCGACCACCCTGCCCTCCAATTCGGCGACGAAGAGCGTGTTGTAGGGATTGGCGGAGACCGCCTCGAAGGCCTTGAGATAGACCGGGTCCTGCGCCTCGGCGGCGATCTCATCCGGCGTGCGCTTCTGGACCGAGGCGCCATGCATGATCAGCTCCGCGACGCGCGGCACATCGGCCTTGACCGCCTCGCGCATGCGGATTTCGGAAGCGTCGGTCTTCGTCATAGGCCTGTCTCGTCCGTTATGCGCCTGCTCAGGCGACGAAGAGGCGCTTCGCCATCAGCAGGGTGTTGGGCGTGTCGTCGCGCCCGTCGAAACGGGCCTGCCTCTGCAGGAAAAAGCCCATGCGCTCGTAGAAGGCGATAGCCGGCTCGTTCTGGCTCTCGACTTCGAGCCGCGCCACCGGCGCCTCGGGAAAGCAGGCGAGCGCAACCTGCAACAAGGTGCGGCCGATGCCGACACCCTGCCGGGTCGGCAGGACGTAGAGCCGCGTCAGCAGCGCCGCGCCGTCGCGCTCTTGCCGGGCCGATGCCGTGGCGACGATCTCCTCGCCGACCAGCGCGACGAGGAAGACGCCCTCGTCGCGGCCGAGCTGCGCCTTCAGGTTCTCAAGGGAGTGCCAGGCATTGGTGATCTCGGCGACGCGCTGCCAGCCATAGATGCCGTCATAGGTGGCGTGCCAGGTCTCGACCAACAGAGCCCTGACCGCCGGGAGATCGGCGGCTTGGGCGTCGCGGATGACGAGATCGGCGGGCGTCACATGATCACTCGATGCCGAGCTTTGCTTTAAGGATCTCGTTCAGGGCCTGCGGGTTGGCCTTGCCGCCCGAGGCCTTCATCGCCTGGCCGACGAACCAGCCGAGCATGGTCGGCTTGGCCTTGACCTGCTCGACCTTGTCGGGATTGGCGGCGATCAGCTCGTCGACCGCCTTCTCGATGGCGCCGGTATCGGTGACCTGCTTCATGCCGCGGGCGTCGACGATCTGGCGGGGGTCGCCACCTTCGGTCCAGAGGATCTCGAACAGATCCTTGGCGATGCGGCCGGAGATCACACCCTCGCCGATCAGGTCGACGAGACCGCCCAGCTGCACGGCCGAGACCGGCGAGGCGGTGACGTCCTTGCCTTCCTTGTTGAGGCGGCCGAACAATTCGTTGATGACCCAGTTCGCTGCGGCCTTGCCGTCGCGCCCCTTGGCGACTTCCTCGAAATAGTCGGCCTGATCGCGCTCGGCGACCAGCACCGAGGCGTCATAGGGCGAGAGCCCGTAGGTCGCGATGAAGCGGGCCTTCTTGGCGTCCGGCAATTCCGGCAGAGCGCCCTTCAGGCTCTCGACGAAGGCATCGTCGAATTCGAGCGGCAGCAGGTCCGGGTCCGGGAAGTAGCGGTAGTCATGCGCTTCTTCCTTCGAGCGCATCGAACGGGTCTCGCCCTTGCCGGGATCGTAGAGGCGGGTTTCCTGGTCGATCGTGCCGCCATCCTCGATGATGCCGATCTGGCGGCGCGCCTCGGTCTCGACCGCCTGGCCGATGAAGCGGATCGAGTTGACGTTCTTGATTTCGCAACGCGTGCCCAGCGGATCGCCCGGCTTGCGCACGGAGACGTTCACGTCGGCGCGGAGATTGCCCTTCTCCATGTCGCCGTCGCAGGTGCCGAGATAGCGCAGGATGGTGCGCAGTTTGGAGACATAGGCCTTCGCCTCGTCCGCCGAGCGCAGGTCCGGCTTGGAGACGATCTCCATCAGCGCGACGCCCGAGCGATTGAGGTCGACGAAGCTCATCGTCGGGTGCTGGTCATGGATCGACTTGCCGGCATCCTGTTCCAGATGCAGCCGCTCGATGCCGACCGTGATCTGCTCGGTCGGCGAGAGATCGACGGTAATCTCGCCCTCGCCCACGATCGGGCTCTTGTACTGGCTGATCTGGTAACCCTGCGGCAGGTCCGGGTAGAAATAGTTCTTGCGGTCGAAGACCGAGCGGTTGTTGATCTGCGCGTTGAGGCCGAGACCGGTGCGCACCGCCTGCCTGACGCATTCGGCGTTGATCACCGGCAACATGCCCGGCATGGCGGCATCGACGAGGCTGACATGCTCGTTCGGCTCCGCGCCGAAACCCGTCGAGGCGCCGGAGAACAGCTTCGCATTGGAAGTGACCTGCGCATGGATCTCCATGCCGATCACGATTTCCCAATCGCCGGTCGCACCCTTGATCAGCTTCTTCGGGTCGGCGGGGCGGGCATGCGCGTTCATCTGGACTCTTCCGGCTTCACTATTTGCCTACGCGTTACGATGTCGGCGGGCGGGCGGCAAGCTTCCGTTGCGCCGCAGCCGCCTTCACGAGCCCTCGAGACATCCCGCCGCGTTGCGCTCCTGCAACCAGATGGCGGGAATGTGGCTTATGTGGCGCAATATTGCACGATTTGACGGGTGATGGTTCTTGACATTCGTCACTCGCCAACCCTTCTTGCGCAAAATGCCGGAAACCCCCATTGGTTGTGCCGGCTCGTTACCCCGGAGTTCCGTCATGTCACGCAGCCGTTTCATCGGTCTGGTGCTCACCGCCGCCTTCTCGTCGACCGCCCTGACGGCTTTCGACGCTGCCGCGCAGGGAGCTCCGCCGGCCCCTCCGGTGCAGGTCGCCAACCCGCTCGCCAAGCGCATCACCAACTGGGACGAGTTCACCGGCCGCTTCGAGGCCAGCGAGCAGGTCGACGTGCGCGCCCGCGTCTCCGGCTTCATCGACAAGGTGCACTTCCGTGACGGCTCCCTCGTCCAGAAGGGCGATCTGCTCTTTACCATCGATCAGCGGCCTTACAAACTGGCCGTCGACGTGGCCCGCGCCGAGGTCGCCCGCGCCAAGGCCCAGGTCGAGCTCGCCCAGAACGAGGTCGAGCGCGCCGAGGGCCTGACCCAGAACCGCACGATCACGGCCCGCGACGTCGACCAGCGCCGCGCCAACCTGAACAGCGCGATCGGCTCCCTGCAGGGCGCCGAGGCCAACCTGAAGAACGCCGAGCTCAACCTCGAATGGACCGAGGTGCGCGCGCCGCTCGCCGGGCGCATCTCGAACCGCCGCGTCGATCCGGGCAACCTGATCGCCGGCGGCCAGTCGGGCGCCTCGCTGCTGACGACCATCGTCGCGGTGGCGCCGATCTACTTCACCTTCGACATCTCTGAGGCCGACTTCCTGCGCTATACCCGGATGAGCAATCCGCGCGAGCAAGCCGCCAAGGACAGCGGCGCGGTGGTCGAGGTGCGTCTCTCCGACGAGCCGAAATGGGGCCGCAGCGGCAAGGTCAACTTCTTCGACAACGCGCTGAACTCCCGTTCCGCCACGATCCGCGGCCGGGCGGTGTTCGAGAACAAGGACCAGTTCCTGACGCCAGGCGTGTTCGGCCGCCTGCGCTTCTTCGCCGGCGAGTCCGACGCATTGCTGGTGCCGGACACGGTCATCGCCTCGGACCAGGCCAACAAGATCGTGCTGACGGTCGGCCCCGAGAACAAGGTTGTTCCGAAGCCGGTCGTGCTCGGGCCGCTCAGCGAGGGCCTGCGGGTGATCCGCTCCGGCCTCACGGCGCAGGACAAGGTGATCGTCGGCGGCAACGCCAATCCGATGGTCCGCCCGGGCGTCGCCGTCTCGCCGCAGCCCGGCGAGATCAAGATGGCCGCGACGAACTGAGCGCCTGCCGCGCCGGCTTTCCGCAAGAGCCCGCGCACGCCTTTCGGGCCATGCCAGGCCCCGCACTGAATCACGGACGCCACCGGGCGCCCGCCCGCCTTATTCCGGCCAGGACATCCCCATGTTCCGCTTCGCCCATTTCTTCATCGACCGGCCGATCTTCGCCACCGTTCTCTCGGTGCTGCTGACGATCGCCGGCGCCATCGCGCAGCGCTCGCTGCCGATCGCCGAGTATCCCGAGATCGCGCCGCCCACGGTCTCGATCACAGCCACCTATCCCGGCGCCTCGGCCGAGACGGTCGCCGCCACCGTGGCGACGCCGATCGAGCAGGAGGTGAACGGCGTCGACGACATGCTCTACATCACCTCGCAGTCGACCGGCGACGGGCGGGTGACCATCAACGTCGTCTTCAAGGGCGGCACCGACATCGACCAGGCGCAGGTGCTGGTTCAGAACCGCGTCTCGCAGGCCGAGGCGCGCCTGCCGCAAGACGTGCGTGCGCTCGGCATCCAGGTCCGCAAGGCCTCGCCCGACTTCCTGATGGTCATCAACATGATCTCGCCGGACGGATCGCGCGACGCACAGTACATTTCGAACTACGCCTCGCTCTACGTGAAGGACGTGCTGACCCGCGTCGATGGCGTCGGCGACGTGCAGGTCTTCGGTGCGCGCGACTTCTCGATGCGCATCTGGCTCGACCCGGCCAAGGTCGCGGCACGCAACCTCACGGCTGCCGACGTCGTCGCCGCTCTCCGGGCCGCGAACGTGCAGGTCGCGGCGGGCGCGCTGAACCAGCCACCGGCGAAGTCCGACGAAGCGTTCCAGTTCTCGGTCAACACGCTCGGCCGCCTGACCGACGTCTCCGAATTCGAGAGCATTGTCGTGCGTTCCGATGCGGATGGCGGCACGATCCGCGTGCGCGACATCGCCCGCGTCGAACTCGGTTCGCAGGACTACACCACCAACGCCTATCTCGATAACCGGAACACGGTCGCCATCGGCGTCTTCCAGCGCCCGGGCTCGAACGCGCTCGCAACCTCGGACAAGCTCATCGCGACGATGGGCGAAATGGCCAAGCAGTTCCCGGTCGGCCTCGAGCACCGCATCATCTACAATCCGACCGAGTTCATCGGCGAATCCGTCGACGCGGTCGTGCGGACGCTGCTCGAAGCGATCGTGCTCGTCGTGATCGTGGTGATCCTGTTCCTGCAGACCTGGCGCGCCGCGATCATCCCGATCGTCGCGATCCCGGTCTCGCTGGTCGGCACCTTCCTGGTGATGAGCGCGGTCGGCATCTCGTTCAACACGATCTCGCTCCTGGCGCTGGTTCTCGCCATCGGCATCGTCGTCGACGACGCGATCGTCGTGGTGGAGAACGTCGAGCGCTATCTCGCAGAGGGCCTCTCACCCAAGGAAGCCGCGCACAAGACCATGGACGAGGTCGGCGGCGCGCTGCTCGCGATCGCGCTCGTGCTCTGCGCGGTGTTCATCCCGACCGCCTTCATCAGCGGCCTGCAGGGCACCTTCTACCAGCAGTTCGCGGTGACGATCGCAGCCTCGACGGCGATCTCCTGCTTCGTCTCGCTGACGCTCTCGCCGGCGATGTCGGCCGTGCTGCTCAAGCCGCACAAGAAGCATGACGAGCACGAGCAGCACGGCTTCTTCTACAAGCTGGGCGCCCCGATCCGCTGGTTCTTCCACTACTTCAACGCCGGCTTCGACTGGCTGTCGCGCACCTATGGGCGCGTCACCTCGCGGCTCATCCGCATCGCGGTGATCCTGCTGATCGTCTATTCCGGCCTGATCGCGGCCACCGTCTGGGACATCCGCAGGACGCCGACCGGCCTCGTGCCACAGCTCGACCGTGGCTATTTCATCGCCGTGCTCCAGCTGCCGCCCGGCTCGTCGCTGCAGCGTACGGACGCCGTGCTGCGCAAGGCCAACGAGATCCTGCTGTCACGCCCTGGCGTGGCGCATACCGTCGCCTTCGCCGGCCTCGACGGCGCGACCTTCACCATCGCGCCGAACACCGGTGTCGCCTTCGTCACGCTCGCGCCGTTCAAGGATCGCGAGAAACTGGGGCTGACGACGCAGGGCATCTTTGCCGATCTCCGGCAACAGATGTTCGGCATCTCGGAAGCGTTCACCTTGCTGATCGAGCCGCCGGCCATCCCGGGCATCGGCACCGGTGGCGGCCTGAAGGGCTATGTGCAGGATCGCGGCGGCCGCGGGCTCACCGCGCTCGAAGGGGCGGCCTGGATCGTCGCCGGCTCGGCCGGGCAGGTTCCAGGCATCCAGCAGCCCTTCACGCTGTTCTCGACCAAGACGCCGCAGATCTATGCCGATATCGACCGCACCAAGGCGGAGATGCTCGGCGTGCCGGTGACGCGCATCTTCGAGACGCTGTCGGTCTATATGGGCTCGGCCTATATCAACGACTTCAACCTGCTGGGCCGGACCTATCGCGTGACGGCACAGGCGGATAATCCCTTCCGCCTGACCACCCGCGACGTCGCCAATCTCAAGACCCGCAACGCGGATGGCGAGATGGTGCCGATCGGCTCGATCGCGTCCTTCCACGACACGACCGGCGCCTATCGCGTGCCGCGCTACAACCTCTATCCGGCAGCCGAAGTGCAGCTCTCGATGGCGCATGGCTATTCGACCGGACAGGGCATCGCGGCGGTCGAGAAGATCGCGGCCGAGCGCCTGCCGGCAGGCTTCGGCTTCGAATGGACCGAGATCGCGCTGCAGGAGAAGCTCGCGGGCAATACCGCGGTCGTCGCCTTCGGCCTCGCGGTGGTGTTCGTCTTCCTTCTGCTGGCTGCGCTCTACGAGAGCTGGCTCCTGCCGCTCTCGGTCATCCTGATCGTGCCGATGTGTATCCTGGCGGCGATGTTCGGGGTGAACTACGCCAATCTCGACCGCAACATCCTGGTCGATATCGGCCTGGTGGTGCTCGTCGGCCTCGCCGCGAAGAACGCGATCCTGATCGTCGAGTTCGCCAAGCAGGCCGAGGACGAGGGCATGAACCGCCGCGACGCGGCCGTCGCTGCTGCCCGCACCCGCCTTCGGCCGATCCTGATGACCTCGATGGCCTTCATCCTCGGTGTGCTGCCGCTGACGGTGTCGGTCGGTGCCGGCGCGGAGATGCGCCAGGCGATGGGCATCGCGGTGTTCTCAGGCATGCTGGGCGTGACGATCTTCGGCCTGATCTTCACCCCGGTGTTCTACGTGATGGTGCGCTGGCTGGCGGACCTGCGCGGGAACAAGCGCAAGGCGACGGCGGCCGAGCCGACCGGGGCGCATTGACGCCACTCTCCTTCCGGGGTGCTCGCGCATCCCGGAAGGCGAGAGATAACCAATATGAAAAGGGGTCGCATCACTGCGGCCCCTTTTTTGTTCGCCATTTTTCAGCTTCGTGGTTCGGGCGCCAAACACGCAGGCTCAGATCAACCGATCAGCCGCTTCGCCACCGCCCGGCAGATGAGTGCGAGGCCGGCGGCAACGACCGTTCCGATGGCTCGCGCGGCTGGATCAGGAATTACCTCTCCCCGCATGAGCTGAAGGACCGTGAGCAGGATCATCAGCACGACGACGACGGCGAGGATGCCGGCAAGCGCGGTCAAGCAGGCATAGGCCATGGCGCGGCTGAAGATCATCGCCGTTTCCTCGGAGGGTTGCCTGCCCTAACGATCAGGGAATGCGCATGTCATCCTGGGCGAGCAGCGCGAGACCCGGGATCCATTCCGGAACAGTTCAGGCATGGATCCCGGATCGGCGCGGCTTCGCCGCTTGTCCGGGATGACCAGCGCCTTTCAAAGCGGCCTCAGCAAAAACCGAAACCGCCTCAACCCCACCAGCGCTCGGAGACCGGGAAACGCCCGGCCGCCTGCTCGATGACTTCGCCGAGCGAGAACAGCGTCTCCTCGTCGAAGGGGCGGCCGATAAGCTGGAGGCCCAGCGGCAGGCCCTGCGCGTCGAGACCAGCGGGGACCGCGATACCCGGCAGGCCCGCCATGTTCACGGTCACCGTGAAGACGTCGTTGAGATACATCTCGACCGGATCGGCCGAGCCCTTCTCGCCGATGCCGAAGGCTGCCGACGGCGTCGCCGGCGTCAGCACGGCGTCGATGCCCTGCGCGTAGACCGTCTCGAAATCGCGCTTGATCAGCGTGCGGATCTTCTGGGCCCGGACGTAATAGGCGTCGTAATAGCCGGCCGAGAGGACATAGGTGCCGATCATGATGCGGCGCTTGACCTCGGCGCCGAAGCCGGCGGCGCGGGTCTTCTCATACATCTCGACGATGTCCTTGCCCTGCTCGCGCAGGCCGTAGCGGACGCCGTCATAGCGGGCGAGGTTCGAGGAGGCCTCGGCCGGGGCGACGATGTAATAGGCCGGCAGGGCGTATTTGGTATGCGGCAGCGAGATCTCGACGATCTCGGCGCCGGCTGCCTTGAGCCAGGCAATCCCCTGCTGCCAGAGCGCGTCGATCTCGGCGTTGAGGCCGTCGAGCCGGTATTCGCGAGGAATGCCGATCTTCATGCCCTTCACCGAGCGGCCGACGGCGGCCTCGTAGTCCGGCACCGCCATGTCCACCGAGGTCGTGTCCTTCGGATCGTGCCCGGACATCGAGCGCAGCATCACCGCCGCGTCGCGCACCGTCTTGGCGATCGGCCCGGCCTGATCGAGCGAGGAGGCGAAGGCGACGGTGCCCCAGCGCGAGCAGCGGCCATAGGTCGGCTTGATGCCGACCGTACCGGTGAAGGCGGCGGGCTGGCGGATCGAGCCGCCGGTATCGGTCGCGGTCGCGGCGAGGCAGAGATCGGCGGCGACGGCCGAGGCCGAACCACCCGACGAGCCACCCGGCACGAGATGGGTGCCCTCGACGGCACCGCCCTGCCCTGCGCTCACGTTGGAGCCCTTGCGGCGCCAGGGGTTCACGACATTGCCGAAGGCCGAGGTCTCGTTCGACGAACCCATGGCGAACTCGTCATTGTTGAGCTTGCCGAGCATGACGGCGCCATCGCGCCAGAGCTGGCTCGTCACGGTCGATTCATAGGCTGGCACGAAATTGCCGAGGATGTTCGAGCAGGCGGTGGTGCGCACGCCGTTGGTCGCGAACAGGTCCTTGATGCCGAGCGGCAAGCCTTCGAGCGGGCCGGCCTCGCCCTTGGCGAGCTTCTCGTCGGAGGCCGCGGCCTGCTTCAGCGCGTGCTCGGGGGTCTCCAGTACATAGGCGTTGAGGGCGCGGGCCTTCTCGACGGCGGCGATATGCGCTTTCGTCAACTCGGTCGCGGAGAAGGTCTTGGCTTTCAGGCCGTCGCGGGCCTCGGTCAGCGTCAGGCGGGTGAGATCGGTCACGGTTTCAATTCCGTTCTGCATGCGGATGGCGATCCCGGATGGCGCCTCGCGCTTCCGGGAGGGTCGAAAGGCGGCTAGCGCCCGCTCACTCGATCACCTTCGGCACCATGAAATAATCGTCCTCGGAAGCCGGGGCGTTGGCGACGATCGCGTCGGCGATCTCGCCATCCGTGACCACGTCCTCGCGCTGTTTCATCGCCATCGGCGTCACCGAGGTCATCGGCTCGACGCCGTCGACATTCACCTCGTTGAGCTGCTCAACGAAGCCGAGGATGGCGTTGAGCTCGCCTTGCAGCTTGGGCAGATCGGCCTCCGGCACGGCGATGCGCGCGAGATGCGCGACGCGTTTGACGGTGGCGAGATCGACCGACATGGCGGACTCCTGGATGGGGCGCGGATCACGCGCCGGAAAACGGTTCGCCGCGCTATAGCAGACGCGGCGAAGTAAGTAAGCGCTTACTTACCCCGCGCGTCATCCCGGACAAGCGGCGAAGCCGCGCCGATCCGGGATCCATTCCGGAGCGCCTCCGGCACAGGTTCAGGCATGGATCCCGGGTCTCCGCTGCGCTCCGCCCGGGATGACGGCGGAGGGATCGATTCGCAGTGGGACCTCAGACCGCGAAAGCCTCGCCCTTCTTCGGCAGGACGACCGCGATGCCGCTGCCCTGCATGCCGGCGACGAAGGTGTCGGCGTTCTGGTCGATGATCGGGAAGGTGCCATAATGCGCGGGGATAGCGACCTTCGGCTTGACGAAGCGGGTCATGGCGAGCGCGGCGACCTTTCCGCCCATGGTGAAGCGGTCGCCGATCGGGCAGATGCAGGCCTCGACCCCATGGATCTCGCTGAGCAGCGCCATGTCGGAGAAGATGTCGGTATCGCCCATGTGCCAGAGCGTCTTCTCACCCTTGGCCTTGATGATCGCGCCATTGGCACTACCGACAGGAACGTTGACGCCGCCCTCGCCCATGCCGGCGGAATGGTCGGCGCGGGTCAGCGTGACGCTGAACGGCCCGAGATCGACGGTGCCGCCGGTATTCATCGGGCTGAAGTTCTTCAGCCCCTGCGAGGCCAGATGCATCGCGAGGTCATAGTTCGTTATGACCGTCGCGCCGGTCTTCTCGGCGATGTCGAGCGTGTCGCCGACATGGTCGCCGTGGCCGTGGGTGACGACGATATGGCTCACGCCCTTGGAGATCGCCGCGACATCGCCCTCGAAGGCCGGGTTCCCGGTGAAGAACGGATCGATCAGGATGGCGGCGCCGTCGAGATCGACGCGGAAGGCGGAATGGCCGTACCAGGTGAGTTTCATGCGAAGGCTCCGGAAACGCACGGGTCAATCGAGATGCGTCGTCGGATATAGATCATTCCAGTCGGGATTGGCACGTTCGATAAGAGCGATCTTCCAGTCTCGCGACCAGCGCTTGATGCGCTTTTCCTGCGCTATTGCTTCTGCCGGATCGTCATGATGTTCGGCATAGACTAGACGCGTCACACCATAACGACCGGCGAATTGCGAGCCCCGACCGTCGCGGTGCTCCGCGACGCGCCGGGACGGGTGATTGGTCACACCGACATAGAGCGTGCCGTTCTTTTTGGCTTGCGAGAATGTAGAACCACATCCCGAACCTATACGCGGGTCATCCCGGGCGAAGCGAAGCGTAGACCCGGGATCCATGCCTGAACCTGACGAGAAGAGGTTCCGCAGACAACCGGGAACGTTCCGGCATGGATCCCGGGTCTCCCTATGGTCGCCCGGGATGACGCGCGTTTGGAACGTATCGACAAGCTCAAGCGGGCCGTGCAGGTTCGCGCGATGATGCAAGACGGAAATCGCCCTATGACCGACGCCGCCAAGGTCTCCAGTCAAGAACTTGCCCGCCGGATCGCCCAGGGGCATGGCGACGAGCCGGCCGATCTCGTCATCAAGGGCGCGAAGCTACTCGACCTCGTCACCGGCGCGCTGGTCGAGAGCGATATCGCGATCTGCGGCGATACCATCGTCGGGACCTACGGGGCCTATGAAGGCAAGCGCGTCATCGACGCCAAGGGCCTGATCGCCGTGCCCGGCTTCATCGACACACATCTGCACATCGAATCCTCGCTGGTGACGCCGCTCGAATTCGAGCGCTGCGTGCTGCCGCATGGCGTCACCACGGCGATCTGCGATCCGCACGAGATATCGAACGTGCTGGGCGTCGAGGGCATCCGCTATTTCCTCGCCTGCGCCGAGGCGATGCGGATGGATCTGCGCGTCAATCTCTCAAGCTGCGTGCCGGCGACGCATCTGGAGACGGCCGGGGCGCAGCTGGAGGCCGGCGACCTCACCCCGATGATGGATCATCCCAAGGTGATCGGGCTCGCCGAGTTCATGAACTTTCCGGGCGTGATCCATCGCGATCCCGGCTGCCTCGCCAAGCTCGAAGCCTTCTCGCATCGTCATATCGACGGCCATGCGCCGCTGGTGCGCGGGATGGACCTCAACGCCTATCTCGCCGCCGGCATCCGCACCGACCACGAGACCACCACCGCCGACGAAGCCCGCGAAAAGCTCGCCAAGGGCATGGCGATCCTGATCCGCGAGGGCTCGGTCTCGAAGGACCTGCATCAGCTCATCCCGCTGATCTCGCGCGACGCCTCGCCCTTCCTCGCCTTCTGCACCGATGACCGCAACCCGCTCGATATCGGCGAGGAGGGCCATCTCGACTACATGATCCGCACCGCCATCGCGGAGGGCGCGGATGTGCTCGCGACCTACCGCATCGCCTCGCTCTCGGCGGCGCGGAATTTCGGGCTTTTCGACCGCGGCTTCATCGGGCCGGGCAAGCGCGCCGATATCGTGCTGGTCGAAAACCTTGCCGCCTGCTCGGTGAAGCAGGTCCTGACGGGGGGCCGGCTGGTCGAGGAGGCGCTGTTCGCGGACCGGGCGAATATCGCTCCCGTCGGGCTCGGCAGCGTGAAGAGCCGCAAGCTCTCCCCCGCCGATTTCGCGGTGAAGGCCCGCGACGGCGAGACGCCGGTGATCGGCGTGGTGCCGGGGCGGATCATCACAGAGCGGCTGTCGATGCCCCTGCCCTCGCGCGACGGCGAGGCCCTGCCCGATCTGGCTGAAGATGCGATCAAGGTCACGGTGATCGAGCGGCACGGCAAGAACGGTGGCATCGCCACCGGCTTCGTCCATGGCTTCGGCATGAAGCGCGGCGCCATCGCCTCCTCGGTCGGGCATGACAGCCATAATCTCTGCGTCGTAGGGGTCGACGAGGCCTCGATGGCGGCGGCGGCCAATCGCCTGATCGCGATCGGCGGCGGCTTCGCCGTGGCCGATGGCGGGAAGGTGACGGCAGAACTGGCGCTGCCGGTCGCCGGGCTGATGAGCGAGCAGCCCTTCGAGGTGGTGCGGCACGATCTGGAACGCTTGCGCGCCGCGGCGAAAGCGCTCGACGTCGTGCTGGCCGAGCCCTTCCTGCAGGTCGCCTTCCTCACCCTACCGGTGATCCCGCATCTCAAGATCACCGACAAGGGACTGGTCGATGTCGATCGGTTCGATTTCGTGTGAGCCTGTGGCGCTGGCCCGTAGGGGCGCCAGTCGACGGATATCTGGAATGGGTCGGGAACGGGCCGAAGGTGCAATTGACGATCGGTCGTCTGGATCCTTTAGATATTCTTGTCTCGATATGAGGCTGCCATGACACGCTGCGGTATCTTCACGTTTGCCTTTTCGTCGCTCCTGCTGCTCGGCCCAGCAACCGCGCAGCAGATTTATAGCCGCGAGCCGGCCAAGGGACAGATCATTGCCGGCCAGAAGGTTCTCGTCGACGACGGCCGATGCCCCAGAGGGCAAATACTTGAGGTAACCGGCGGCACAAATCCGGGCCTTCGAAATCGACAAGGCCAGTCGACAGAGCGCCAGCGTCGTTGCGTCGCGCGCCCGTAAAGTCCTGATTTTCGCGTCAGAACGCCCCTTCGGAGCCGCGCCCGTTCAACTTCACCGCATTGCCGGCGATATGCAGGGTCAGGATCAGGTTAGGCGCCGCGGCAAAGGCGCTCGGCGTCGTGCTGGCGGAGCCCTTCCTGCAGGTCGCCTTCCTGACGCTGCCGGTGATCCCGCATCTCAAGATCACCGACAAGGGGCTGGTCGATGTCGATCGGTTTGATTTCGTGTGAGTGCCGGCGATTATTTCGAGCACAATGCTAAATCTTCTCCTTAAAACACGCACACTAACACTTCCGGAATCCATCAATCACCCTAAAATGAGACATAAATACTATATTATAGCTGCTTCCATTATTTGCTGCGCATTATTTTTTCTAGCCATGCTCGCGCTGAAGAAACGCTGAACGGCAGAAAAATCGGAGATCTTTTTCGCAAAGAAATGCCGAGTTTTAAAGGTTTTATGGCTTGCCACAGGGTAGTACGGAAGGATGACGGCACCCTGATCGAACAACAGACCTGTGAAGAATCTTGCTACGGACCGGTGGACGGGAGAAAGTTTATACCTTCCTCCTGCATTAGAATTTGAAATTACGATCTTCAGAAATGCTGCGGGCGCGATAGGCGGATCGGAAGCGGTCTCTGTCGATTGCCCAGATTACTCCCCTAAATCCGCTCGTCCAGCGCCGCCATGACCTTCTCCGCCACAAGCCCGGACACCCGCCCGTTCGACTCCACCGTATTCCCGGCGATATGCGGGGTCAGGATCAGGTTCGGTGCCCCAGCAAAAACCTTGGCGGCGCCCTTGCCGAGCGGCTCCTGCTCGTAGACGTCGATCGCGGCGCCGCCGAGCTTGCCGGCCTTGAGCGCCTTGACCAGAGCCGCCTCGTCCATGATGCCGCCGCGCGCCGTGTTGATCAGGATCGCGTCCGGTTTCATCCGGGCGAAGGCCTTCGTATCGATCATGCCGCGGGTTTCCGAGGTCAGCGGGACATGCAGGCTGATGACGTCGGCCTCGGCCAGCAACTCGTCGAGCTCCAGCCGGCGCACGCCGCTCCAAGCGGGGTCGTCGGCGGGCAGGCGCGGGTGGTAGGCCGCCACCTCCATACCGATCGCGCGGGCATGGCGGGCGACGTCGCGGGCGATGGAGCCGAAGCCGACGAGACCCATCAGCTTGCCGGCGATCTCGCGGCCGATCAGCTTCGTCTTGGGGAATTCGCCGGCGACCATCGCGGCATTGGCGAAATAGGCGCCACGCAGCAGGGTCATCGTCGTGCCAATGACGTATTCGACGACGGAGAGGCTGTTGGCGCCCGTCGCGGGGAAGACGCGGATGCCGCGCGCGGCGCAGGCCTCCATGTCGAGATTGTCGAGGCCGACGCCGAGGCGGCCGATCACCTTGAGCCGCTTTGCCGCTTCCAGCACCTTGCCGCGCACCTGCGTCTGGTTGCGCACGATCACGGCCGGGACATCGGCGAAGAGCCGGGCCATCTCGTCCGGGTTGGCGTAGAGCTCGGGGTCGTAATGGACCGAAAAGCGCGCCTTCAGGTTAGCGACGGCGGTGTCGTCCATGAATTCGGTGATGACGATATCGGTCATGGGGCAGTGCTGACGAGGAAGCGAAGGCGTTGATCGGGGCTGTAGAGCGGCGCGACGAAGGTTTCGATCAGCCGCCCGCCGTTCTTTTCGATAATACGGCGCGAGGCATGGTTGGTCGCGTCGCAGGTGATGGTGATTTCGGGCAAGCCGACCTCGTGCGCCACGCCGAGCATCGCGGCGAGCGCTGCGGTGGCGTAGCCGTGACCGGCGAAGGCCGGCAGGATGGTGTAGCCGACATGGCCGAGAACATGCTCCGGCAGAGCCAGGATCGGGCGACCGTCCTTCTCCTGCCAGCGCAGGTTGATCGACCCGATGAAGGGCCGCTCAGGGCGATCCTCCGCGAAGATCCAGCGCGTCGGGCCGGGAATGCGATCGACCTCACGGCCATCCGGCAGCTTCACGCGGCCCGGGCCGCCACGCGTCTCGGCGAGGAAGGCATCTGGATCGGCCGCGATGGCTGCGAGCTGCTGGGGCGCGACGTTGCGCGTCGTATTCGGCGACCAGCCGCCGCGCAAAGCCGCCTGATAGGCGTCGAGCAGGGACCTGTCGGGAACTTGCAGCGAAATCCGCGCCGGCACGGGACTGTCCTTCCATGCGGCGGCGCCGCTATCCAAGGGCGCCGCTATCCAAGTCGGCGCATATAGCCTGATAGCCGGCAATACGCGATGACTGTCGCGCTACAGCTGCCGGGGACCCGCCATTCGCCGGGCGCATCGGAGAAGGTATTGCTCGCGACGCGGGCCGGCGCATGATACCGCGATGGCATGACCAGCGCCGTCGTTCCGCTTGAATCCTTCATCGACCTGCCGGCGCATGCGCGCCTGCTCGGGCTCGACCTCGGCAGCAAGACGATCGGGCTTGCCCTCTCGGACCTCGAGCGGCAGATCGCGTCGCCCCTTGAGACGATCCAGCGGGTGAAGTTCGGGCTCGACGCGGCTGCCCTTCTGAAGATTGCGGAAAAGCATCAAGTGGCCGGGCTGGTGATCGGCCTGCCGCTCAACATGGATGGCACGGAGGGGCCGCGGGTGCAGTCGACCCGCGCCTTCGTGCGAAACCTCGCGCCGCTGACCGCGCTGCCGATCGTGTTTTGGGACGAGCGCATGTCGACGCTGGCGGTGACGCGCACCCTGCTCGATGCGGATGCCTCGCGCGCCAAGCGTGCCGCCGTCGTCGACAAGATGGCGGCAGCCTACATCCTGCAAGGCGCGCTCGACCGGCTCGGCCGGCTCGGCCCGCAGGAAGCCGAGGACGACGGCCAGAACGACTGAAGGCCGCCCCGCGCGACGGCGCGAAGCGGCCTCCGTGAAAAACGGCGTGGCGGATCCCGGACGGAACCGGCCTAGCGGTAGAGCTGGCCGCGCTTGATCGCCCGCTTCTGCGCCTCGCGCTCGTTCTTGACCGCGCGCTTCTGCTCTTCGAGCGTCATGCCGGCCATCGGGTTCTGCTGGCGGCCATAGCCATAGCCGCGGCCTCGACCGTCATCGCGGCCGTATCCGCCGCCATAACGGGGCCCACGGTCATCGTACCGGGAGCCACGGCCGTCGTCGCCCCGGAAATCCCGGCGCTCATAGCCACGGCGATCGTAGCCGTCGCGGGGCCGGCGCTCATAGCCGTAGCCGTAACCCTGGCCGTAACCCTGGCCCTGGCCACCATAATACTGGGCGACCGCAGGCTGGGCGGAAGCCCAGGCCATCACGACCAGACCGAAGCCCGCCACCACTGCGCGTCCAAGCGACTTCATCGTAACGACATCCCTCATCGGAAAACACATGACACCATTCCATGGCGTCGAAACCTCAAGAATATCCTGACAAACGCAATAAACCCAGGACATACAAAGGCCCGCGCATTGCGCGGGCCTTGCGAGGCAGGCCATTCAACGCCCGTCAGCGCTCATAGCGCCAGTCATAGGGCTGCTGATAGTAATAGCGGCGCGGATAGGCGTAGACCGGCGCAGGCTGCGCATAGTAGCCGTCATCGTAATAGTAGTTCGGCGCCGCATAGGCACGGTTCTGGGCCGCGATGGCCGCCGCGCCGAGGATGCCGAGACCGATGGCGCCAGCGACCGCCGCGCCGCGCGACGGACCGCGCCAATGGCCACGATAGCCGTTACGGTAGCGATACTGGGTGTATTCGGCCTGAGCCTTGTCGAGGCGCGCCGCGTCGAAACCGCGCGTTTCGGCCGCCATGGCGGGAACGGCGAAGCTGCCTGCGGCAACGCAGGCCACGGTCAGCGCAACAGCGGCCTTTTTCTTCAGAGACATCATGACGGCATCTCCTTTCGCAAGATCACCCAATGTTGAAGCCAGCATGGGGCAATCCGGTTGAATGGGACCTGAACCAATCGCGGCGGCATTGCGGCAGGCACAGGGCGGCTCTTCTCGCGTGCCCTTGCCGGCCATGAGAGGGCATGACAGGGACAGGTCGGTTCGACAGTCAAAACGGCTACCCGTCGGTATTGTTCCCGACGGGCTCTCGCGACGGCCTCTTGCAACGGCCTCTCCCCCGCCCTCCTGCCCCGCCCTCGCCTCCGGCCCCTCCATGCTCGACAGCCTGATCGCCGTATTTCTCGTCATTGCGACGGGCTGGTTCCTGAAAACGCGAGGCGTGGTCTCGCCGGCGCATTGGGTCGGCGTTGAACGCCTGACCTATCAGGTGCTCTTTCCGGCGGTGGTGATCCATACGCTGGCCATGGCCGACCTGCGCAGCATGCCGGTGCTCGGCATGGGCTCGAGCCTCGTCCTCGCCATTCTCAGCGTCGCCGCCCTGCTCCTGCTCGCCCGCCCGCTGCTGGCGCGCGCCGGCATCGACGGGCCGGCCTTCACCTCGATCTTCCAGGGCTCGGTGCGCTGGAACACCTTCGTCGGCCTTGCGCTGGCGGCCGGCCTGCAGGGACGTACAGGCACGACGCTGATGGCGATCGCCGTCGCCTCGATGATCCCGCTGCTCAACGTGATGTGCGTGTTCGTGCTCGCCCGCTATGCCAGCGGCAAGCCGATGAGCCTCGGCGCGACGATCCGCTCGATCCTCTACAACCCGTTCATCTGGTCCTCGGCGGCCGGGCTGGCGCTCAACCAGCTCCAGTGGATGCTGCCCAGCGCCTTCACCGGCTATCTCGACGTGCTCGGCCGCGCCTCACTCGGCATCGGCCTGCTCGTGGTCGGCTCGGCGCTCGACCTCGGCAAGCTGGCCCGCCCCCGGCTGGCCCATGCCGTGGCGGTCGGCCTTAAGCTCGCGGTCCTGCCCGTGCTTGCCTGGCTCTATGCCGGCTGGTTCGGCGTCACCGGCCCTGCCCTCGCGATGACGGTGGTCGCAAGCGCCGTGCCGACCGCGACCGCCGCCTATTTCCTGGCGCGCGACCTGGGCGGCGACGCACCCCTCATGGCTGAAATCACGACCCTGCAGACGCTGCTTGCGCTAGCGACGCTTCCGGCCGCAGTTTTTCTGCTGGTCTAATATACTAAAGCTTGAATTTCACTCACATTTGCAATCTATAATTGTATATCGATCCGGGAGTCGAAGCTCTGCCGGACGAGCTGGTCCCCGACTATGCGAGGGAAGCCATCCGCCATGAAGCAAAAAGCGTCCAAGCTGATCTCACTTGAAGCCATCGCAAGCGGGGGCACCGGCGACGACGTTCCCAATAAGCCGATGTCACCGCTGGAAGCCGCCTCTTTCATCGAGGGCATGGCGGCCGAACTCCGCGGCATCGCCAAGGCGGCGAAGCTCGACGGCCTCGGCTATTTTCTCGAGATGGCCCGCATCGAGGCCTCCAGCGAGGTGGCCCGCATCGCCGACGTGAACGACGCACCCGGCAAGCTTGGGGCAATAGACCGTGTCTAAGCATCACGACGTGGCTTTACTTGCAGCCCTGGCCGCCCTAGAGCGGCACACAAGGTAGAAGGAGATTTATGCGCAGAGGCCGGAACTGAACCCGCAGAGAGCGGAATTTTGCGGCGCCCAGGTGGCGCCTGTCTTTGCACATATCCATCTACGGACACATTATGAAAACCGAGAATACGACTATCCGCGCCTATGAGACGGCGGACGTCGAAGGCTTGTCGCGAATCTGGCTCGCGGCCTCAAGCGAAGTCCACGCATTCATCGGCGAAGACCGGCTGCGCGAGCAGCAAACCTTGGTCGAGACCGTCTATCTGCCCCGTGCCGAAACATGGGTCGCCATGCGCGACGGGGAGCAAGCCGGCTTCATCAGCCTGATGGAGGATTTCATCGGCGGGCTGTTCGTGTCCCCGCGCCATCAAGGCTACGGCATCGGGCGCCTGCTCGTCGCACATGCATTGGCGCTGAAGGGCCAGTTGCAACTTGAAGTCTATACTGCCAACGATCGAGCCTACGCGTTCTACCGCGCTCTCGGGTTCGAAGAGGTGTCGCGCAGGCCCAGCGATGATCAGGGGCTGCCGTTCGAGAACGCCCAAATGCTGCTGAAACCCGTCGCGGCAAGCTCGGCCGAGCCACGCTAGCCCGGCGATCAGCGACGCAAACGCGTCAGCAAACCACCTGGATGGCGGGCGATCTCGCCATCCAGTTCCAACTCCACCAGCGTCCGATTAACCGCGCCGGCGCCCTGCCCGCTCGCGCGCACCAGATCGTCGAGGGCGACCGGCGTAGCGCCGAGCAGGTCCAGAACGACGCGCTTGAGCTGCAACCCGTCGGCGGTTTCGACTACTACTGAAGCCGGCGCCAGCGGGGCCGCATCCTCATCCTGCCCGGTGAAGTCCGGAGCCGGCAGCACCTCCGGAAGATCGAGCTCATCCCACATCGCCTCGCCGGCCGGGTCGCGTGGCTGCTCGCGCAGCAGCATCTGCGCCCCCGGCTCGCGCTGCCGCAGAGGCTGCAAGGCCTCGATGACATGGGCGGCTTCGGCGCAAAGCATCGCGCCCTCGCGAATGAGGTGGTTGCCGCCCTCGGCACGCGGGTCGAGCGGCGAGCCCGGCACGGCGAAGACCAGCCGGCCCTGCTCGTTGGCGAAGCGCGCGGTGATCAACGAGCCCGAGCGGCGCGCCGCCTCGACCACGACCGTGCCCAGCGACAGCCCTGAGACCAGGCGGTTGCGGCGGGGAAAGTCGCGGGCCCGCGCGACCCAGCCGAGCGGCATCTCACTGACGATCGCACCGCGCTCCAGGATGCGGCGGGCGAGCGGAATGTTCTGCGGCGGATAGATCTGGTCGATCCCTCCGGCGAGCACGGCGACCGTGCCGGTCTCCAGGCTCGCCTCATGGGCGGCGGTGTCGATGCCGCGCGCGAGGCCCGAAACCACGTTGAAATCCGCCTCGCCGAGTTCGCGGGCAAGTCGCGCGGTGAACTTCATTCCCGCCGCGGAGGCATTGCGCGACCCCACAAGCGCCACACCGGATCGTTGCAGCACCTCGGCGCGACCGAGCACAGCAAGCAGGGGCGGAGCCGAATCGATCGCCTGCAAGGGCACGGGATATCCGGCCTCGCCGAGCGCGATGAAGCGGCCGCCTTGCCGCGACAGGCCGCCGAGTTCGCGCTCAGCCTCCCCGGCCGGGCAGATGCGGATAGTGCGGCCGGCCTGCCGGGCGAGATCCGGCAGCGCATCGAGCGCCGCGGCCGCGCCGCCGAAGCGGTTCATCAGGGAGCGGAAGCTGCGCGGGCCGATGCTCTCGCTGCGGATCAACCGCAACCAATCGAGACGCTGGCGATCGGAAAGGACGATCCCAGCCATGTCGCCGTCAGCCCTTCTGGCCGATCTTGCCTTCACGCCCGGCCAGCAGCCGGGCGATATTCTCGCGGTGCATGATCCAGAGCAGGACGGTGAGCCCGGCCATGATGAGCGCCGCCTTGGGCATCCCGGCCCAGAACCAGAGCAGCAGCGGCGTCAAGAGGCTGGCGACCAGCGCCGCGAGCGAGGAATAGCGGAACAGATAGGCCATGCTCAGCCAGATCGCGGCGAAGACGAGCGCGATCGAGGCCTTCACGCCGATCAGCACGCCGAGATAGGTCGCGACGCCCTTGCCGCCCTTGAAACCCAGCCAGACCGGGAAGAGATGGCCAAGGAAAGCGCCGACGCCGGCCGCCAGCGCAGCTTCCGGCCCACCGAGAAAACGCGCGCCTACGAGAACCGCCACGGTGCCCTTCAGCATGTCGCCGACGAGGGTGGCTGCCGCGAGCTTCTTGTTGCCGGTGCGCAGGACGTTGGTCGCGCCGATATTGCCGGAGCCGATGCTGCGCAGGTCCGGCCCGCCGGCGAGCCTGGTCAGGATGATGCCGAAGGGGATCGAGCCGAAGAGATAGCCGACGACGAGGGCAACCAGCGTGGCGGGGCCGGAGAGGCCCCAGTTCAACGTCTCAGCCATTCAATCCCTCGCCTCGGTTCAGCGTCGTCACGATAGAATCCGCCGACGCGAATAGAAAGTACGCGGTCATCCCGGACAAGCCGCAAGGCGGCGCCGATCCGGAATCCATGCCTGAACCGTTCCGGAATGGATCCCGGGTCTCCGCTTCGCTACGCCCGGGATGACCCGCGGGATGTATTCCGAGGGCTCGGCGTGCAGCTCAGCCTGCTTCCGCCTCGTAAGCCACGCGGCCGCCGACGAAGGTCGCGGCGACGATGCCTTCAAGGCGCGCCTCGTCGAAAGGCGAGTTCTTGGCACGCGACTTGAGCTTGCGCTTGTCGACGACGAAGGGCGCCTCGGGATCGAAGAGCACGAGGTCGGCGGGCGCGCCGATGGCGAGCCTGCCGGCGGAAAGGCCGATCAGCGCGGCCGGCCGCGCCGAGAGCGCGGCGAGCAATTGCGGCAGGCCGATCTGCCCGGCCTGGACCAGGCGCTGGGCAGCCGAGAGCATGGTTTCGATGCCGAGCGCGCCATCCGCGCATTCGGAGAAGGGCTGGCGCTTGGTCTCGACGTCCTGCGGGTCGTGGTCGGAGACGACGACGTCGATCACGCCCTCGGCCAGCGCCGCGACCATGGCAAGGCGATCGTCCTCATGGCGCAGCGGCGGCGTGACCTTGCAGAAGGTGCGATACTCGCCGACATCGTTCTCGTTGAGGGTGAGATTGTTGATCGAGACGCCGCAGGTGACGCGCACGCCGTCCTGCTTGGCGCGACGCACGAGCTCGACCGATTCCGCGCAGGAGATCATCGCGGCGTGGTAGCGGGCACCACTGGCGCGGGCGAGGCGGATGTCGCGCTCCAGCATCACCGTCTCGGCTTCGATCGGAATGCCCGGCAGGCCCTTGCGGCTGGCGAATTCGCCGTCGTTCATCACGCCGGAACCGCGCAGATCGGGATCCTCGACATGGTTCATGATCAGGGCGTCGAAATTGCGCGCATAGATCATAGCGCGGCGCATGACCTGCGGATTGCGAAGCCCCTTGGCGCCATCGCAGAAGGCGACCGCTCCGGCCTCCAGCAACAGGCCGAACTCGGTGATCTCCTTGCCTTCCAACCCCTTGGTCAGGGCGGCGCAGGAGAGGACGTTGACGACGGCCTTGTCGCGGGCGCGGCGCTTGACGAAATCGATGATCGCGGGGTCGTCGATCACCGGGTTGGTATCCGGGCGGCAGACGACCGTGGTGACGCCGCCGGCGGCGGCGGCGTGAGAGCCGGTGCCGAGCGTCTCGCGGAATTCGGCGCCGGGCTCGCCGAGGAAGGCGCGCAGATCGACGAGGCCCGGCGTCAGAACCTGCCCCTTCGCATCGATGCGGCGCACGCCCTCACCCGTCGCGGGCGCGCCTTGCCATTCAACCGTGGCGATCGCGCCGTCGCGGATGAGAACGGAGCCAGTGCCTTCGCGCCCGGTGGCCGGGTCGATCAGGCGCGCGTTGACGATTGCGATGTCCTGCGTGTCAGCCATGTTCGGTCTCTTTACGCTCAGACATTCGGCAGATGCTGGGCCAGCGCGTCGAGCACCGCCATGCGGACGGCGACGCCCATCTCGACCTGCTCGCGGATCAGCGACTGGGCACCGTCGGCGACGGCCGAGGAAATCTCGACGCCGCGATTCATCGGGCCGGGATGCATCACCAGCGCGTCAGCTTGAGCCCGCGCCAGCTTCTCCTGGTCGAGCCCGTAATAGCGGAAATACTCCTTCGCCGACGGCACGAAGGCGCCGTTCATGCGCTCGAGCTGAAGGCGCAGCATCATGACGATGTCGGCGCCCTCCAGGCCCTTGTTCATGTCGGTGAAGACCTCGACGCCCATGCGCTCGATGCCGGGCGGCAGCAGCGTCGTCGGCGCGATCAGGCGAACCTTCGCGCCGAGAGCGTTCAGCAGGATGATGTTCGAGCGGGCGACGCGCGAATGCAGGATGTCGCCGCAGATCGCCACCGTCAGGCCCTGGATGCGGCCCTTGTTGCGGCGGATCGTCAGCGCGTCGAGCAGGGCTTGCGTCGGATGCTCATGGGCGCCGTCGCCGGCATTGATCACCGAGCAGCCGACCTTGCGGGCGAGCAGGTTGACCGCGCCCGCCGCATGATGACGCACGACGATGATGTCGGGGCGCATCGCGCTGAGCGTCGCGGCGGTATCGATCAGCGTCTCGCCCTTCTTCACCGAGGAGAAGGCGACGGACATGTTCATCACATCGGCGCCGAGGCGCTTTCCGGCGAGTTCGAAGGAGGCCTGCGTCCGCGTCGAGGGCTCGAAGAACAGGTTGATCTGGGTGCGGCCGCGCAGCGCCGTCGTCTTCTTCTCAACCTGTCGGGAGAGGGAGACGTAGTCCTCCGCCCTGTCCAATAGCGCTTCGATGTCCAGATGGGACAACCCCTCGATCCCGAGGAGATGGCGGTGCGGATAGAGCGGTGCTGGCGATGTCATTTGAAGCAGGCTGTTTAGGCGCGAGTCGGGCGCGGCGCAAGCGCGTCCCGACAGGGAGGGCACATGTCCTGTGGGTCGTGGAGCTTTCGGCCAAACGGCGCTACCAATCGGGTTTTCCGCCGCTCGCTGAGGATGCCGCCTTGTCCAGCCCGACCGATGCCTTCGTCCCCGCCCCCGATGGCGCCCTCTGGCAGACGATCGCGCCCGCCAAGGCCGGCTTCGACGCTGAGAAGCTGAAGGCCGCGGTCGATTTCGCCCGCGAGCAGGAGAGTCCCTGGCCGCGCAGCCTGTACTATCCGGACGGCAGCTATGTCGGGAATGTCGAGTGGAACGAGCGCGGCCCCTGGACCGAGATCGTCGGCCCGGTGCGCGAGCGCGGCGGCCCGGCCGGCCTCATCCTGAAGGGAGGGCGCATCGTCGCCGAATGGGGCGACACCGCCCGCACCGACATGACCTTCTCGATCGCCAAGAGCTATCTCTCGGTGCTCGCCGGCATCGCCTTCGACGATGGCCTGATCAAGGATGTCGACGAGGCGGTCGGCGCCACCGTCGCCGGCCCGGTCTTTTCCGGCGCGCATAACGGTCAGATCACCTGGCGCCACCTGTTGCAGCAGTCGAGCGAATGGCAGGGCGAGATCTTCGGCAAGTCCGATCAGGTCGACCATAATCGCCAGATCGGCCCCGGCGCCGACAACAGCCGCAAGGGCCAGCGCCGCGAGCTCAAGACGCCCGGCACGTTCTACGAGTACAACGATGTGCGCGTGAACGTGCTGAGCTACGCGCTGCTCGAGCGCTTCCGCCGGCCCCTGCCGGAGGTGCTGCGCGAGCGGGTCATGGACCCGATCGGCGCCTCGCCGGACTGGCGCTGGGAGGGCTACTCTTCCTCCTTCACGGAGGTTGACGGGCGCTCGATCCAGTCGGTGCCGGGCGGCGGCCATTGGGGCGGCGGGCTCTTCATCGGCGCGCGCGACCATGCCCGCTTCGGCCTGCTGATCGGCCGCCAAGGCGACTGGGGTGGCCGGCAGATCCTGTCGCGCGACTGGGTCAGGCGCATGCTGACGCCCTCGCCCACCCTGACCAACTACGGCTATCTCTGGTGGCTCGCGGCGCGCCCGAGCATCCCTGCCAAATCCTTCTCGGCGCTCGGCGCCGGCAGCAACGTGATCTGGGTCGATCCCGAGCAGGACGTCGTCGCGGTGCTGCGCTGGATCAACGGCGCCCAGACCGATGGCTTCATCGACCGGCTGGTGGCGGCGCGAGCCTGAGGGCCCCGCCCTCCCCGTCATGCTCGCCTCTGTGGCGAGCATCCACGTCTTGAACACAATCAGTCATCGATGAAGACGTGGATGGTCGGGACAAGCCCGACCATGACGAAAGCGGGCAGCCCCTTGGCGGTGGTGCGGAGCGATCGCTTCTTCGCTTGCAAAGCCTGCGATCGCCCCCATGTCTCACCGCTGCATCAGCGGGCCGGCGATCGTCGTCACCACCCATTCGGGGTTTGACACGGCGGGCGCGCTGAACCACCTTCGCGCGCAAATCCGAACCGCAGCGGTCTTGCGGGTCGCGGGACCGCCCTTCAGGGCCGGCTCCGCGCTCTGATCAAGGCTGTCATCGAGACACGAAAATCATGAAGCTCCTCGTCGTCGAGTCGCCGGCCAAGGCCAAGACGATCAACAAGTACCTGGGCTCCGACTACGAGGTCATCGCCTCGTTCGGGCATATCCGCGACCTGCCGGCCAAGGACGGCTCGGTCGAGCCCGACAACGACTTCTCCATGAAATGGGAGATCGAGGGCCGAGGCGCCAAGCAGGTCGCCGAGATCGCGCGCGCCGTGAAGGGCGCCGAAAAGCTGATCCTCGCAACCGACCCGGATCGCGAGGGCGAGGCGATCTCCTGGCATGTGCTGGAGGCGCTGAACCAGAAGAAGGTGCTGAAGGGCATCCCCGTCGAGCGCGTCACCTTCAACGCCGTGACCAAGGACGCCGTGCAGAAGGCGCTGGCCAATCCGCGTGCGATCGACCAGGCGCTGGTCGATGCCTATCTGGCGCGCCGGGCGCTCGACTATCTCGTCGGCTTCACGCTCTCGCCGGTGCTGTGGCGCAAACTGCCGGGCGCGCGCTCGGCCGGCCGCGTGCAGTCGGTGGCGCTACGCCTCGTCTGCGACCGCGAGCGCGAGATCGAGGCCTTCCGGGCCCGCGAATACTGGTCTCTGGTCGCGACGCTAGCCACCGAATCCGGCCAGACCTTCGAGGCCCGCCTCGTCGGCGCCGACGGCAAGAAGATCGCCCGGCTCGATATCGGCAACGAGGAGGAGGCCAAGGCCTTCAAGGCGGCGTTGGAAACCGCGCTCTTCACCGTCAGCGAGGTCGAGGCCAAACCGGTCAAGCGCCATCCGCAGCCGCCCTTCCAGACCTCGACGCTGCAGCAGGAGGCCTCGCGCAAGCTCGGCCTCGCCCCGGCCCGAACGATGCAGCTGGCGCAGCGCCTCTATGAAGGCGTCGATATCGGCGGCGAGACCGTCGGCCTCATCACCTATATGCGTACCGACGGCGTCGACATGGACGGCTCGGCCATCGCGGCGGCGCGCCGCGTCATCGGCAAGGAGTTCGGCGAGAAATACGTGCCGAACGCCCCGCGGAAGTACACGGTCAAGGCCAAGAACGCGCAGGAGGCCCACGAGGCCATCCGCCCGACCGATCTCGGCCGCCTGCCGGCCATGGTCGCGCGCCATCTCGAGCCGGAGCAGGCCAAGCTCTATGAGCTGATCTGGAAGCGCACCATCGCGAGCCAGATGGAATCGGCCGAGATGGAGCGCACCACAGTCGATATCGCGGCCAAGGTCGGCGCCCGCAACCTCGACCTGCGCGCCTCCGGGCAGGTGGTGCTCTTCGGCGGCTTCCTGACGCTCTATCAGGAAAGCCGCGACGACGAGGAAGACGAGGATTCCAAGAAGCTGCCGGCGATGAAGGCTGCCGACAGGCTGGAAAAGCGCGCCATCGCCGCCGACCAGCACTTCACCGAGCCGCCGCCGCGTTTCTCGGAAGCGAGCCTCGTCAAGCGCATGGAAGAGCTCGGCATCGGCCGGCCCTCGACCTATGCCGCGACGCTCTCGACGCTGCGCGACCGCGAATATGTCCGCATCGAGAAGAAGCGCCTCGTGCCCGAGGACAAGGGCATGCTGGTGACGTCGTTCCTGGAGAGCTTCTTCAAGCGCTATGTCGAGTTCGACTTCACGGCGAATCTCGAAGAGAAGCTCGACCGCGTCTCCAACGCCGAGATCGACTGGAAGGCGTTGCTGCGCGAGTTCTGGGAGGAATTCCAGGCCTCGATCGGCGAGACCAAGGATCTGCGCGTCGGCGACGTGCTGGAGGCGCTGAACGGCATCCTCGGCGAGTATATCTTCCCGCAGAAGGCCGATGGCTCAGATCCGCGGGTGTGCCCGACCTGCGGCAACGGCCAGCTTTCGCTCAAGCTCGGCAAATTCGGCGCCTTCGTCGGCTGCTCGAACTATCCGGAATGCCGCTATACGCGCCCCCTCTCCGTCCCCGCCGCCGATGGCGAGGCCAGCGCAGAAGGCGGCCAGGGCGCGCCGGGCGTGCGCATCCTCGGCACCGACCCCGTCACCAATCTCGAAGTCACGCTGCGCGACGGCCGCTTCGGCCCCTATATCCAGCTCGGCGAGGGCGAAAAACCCAAGCGCTCCAGCCTGCCCAAGGGCATGAGCCCGGCCGGCGTCACGCTGGAGAAGGCGCTGGCGCTACTCTCGTTGCCGCGCGAAGTGGCGCGGCACCCCGAGAGCGGCGAGCCGATCCTCGTCGGCATCGGGCGCTTCGGGCCTTATGTCCAGCACGGCAAGGTCTACGCCAATATCGACAAGGACGACGACGTGCTCGAGCTCGGCGCCAACCGCGCCATCGACCTGATCGTCGCCAAGGAGAGCGGCGGCGGGCGCGGCGGCAGGGCGGCGACGCCGGGACGGGCGCTGGGCGACCATCCCGCCGGCGGCGCTCTGGAGGTCAAGGCCGGCAAGTACGGCCCCTATGTCGCCTGGGGCAAGATTTTCGCGACCCTGCCCAAGACGATGACGGCCGAGAGCGTCACCCTCGAACAGGCGATCGAGCTGGCGAACGCCAAGGCCGAGGCAAAGGGCGGCAAGGGCAAACCGAAGGCCGCTGCCGGGGCCGCAAAGGCGAAGGCACCGGCAAAGAAGGCTCCCGCGAAAAAGGCCGCCGCCAAGAAGGCGACGGGAGAAGCAGCCGAGAAGGCACCGGCCAAGAGCAGGGCCAAGGCAGCGAGCGGCTGATCCGACAAGGGGCTGCCCCGCCAATCGTCGTCAGTCCCAGGCGCCCTCCTCGGGCCCGGCCTTCGGTCGGCCCGGGGACAAGCTCCGCGCCGACCCGGGAGTGACGCGACCCCAGCGGCGGCATCTCGCATGAGATGCCCGGATCCAGCCCGAGTATGACGGCGCCCGGCGGCCCGGCCCCGCCCCGCTCCGCCGTTGACTTCGCCAGCGATGGGAGGAGGATACCCGCTCTGATGCGTCACCGCGCAAGAGAGGGGCGCCTATCATGACCATCGCAAAAAAGCTCCAAAGCTACATCGACGGCCAAGGCATCGCCTATGACACCGTCGCGCACCATCGAACGGCCACCAGCAGCCAGGCGGCGCAGGCGGCCCATATTCCCGGCAGCAAGCTGGCCAAATCGGTCGTCGTCCATCACGAGACCGGCTATGTGCTCGCCGTCGTGCCGAGCACGCACCGGATCGAGCTTTCGCGCCTGCAAGCCATGATGGAGAAGCGGCTCGGCCTCGCCTCCGAGGACGAAATCGGCTCGCTGTTCTCCGATTGCGATATCGGCGCCGTACCGCCGGTCGGATCGGCCTATGACGTGCCGGTGATCCTCGACAAAAGCTTGGGCGACGCCAAGGAAGTCTATTTCGAAGGCGGCGACCACCGGACTTTGGTGCATGTCAGCGGCGCCGACTTCCGCAGCCTGATGAAGGATGCGCGGGTCGAAAGCTTCAGCCACCCGTCATAGGGCTTTGATCCATCGCCGGCGCGGCGTGAAACGGACGCTGTTCGGGATGCAGCATGGCGAATCCCCGGGCCTCGGGCGGCAGCGGGCACGTCGCCCGCAGGTCAGGCGTTTCCGGCGACCACCACGATGCGCTTGACCTCGCCGCGCAGGAAGGCCTGCAGGAAGCGGTCATAGTCCTTGAACGAGATGCAGCCGTTCGAGTCGCCGCGCGGCCCGAGCAGGTAGGTATGGGCGAGCAGACCGGTGCGGCCATGGATGGCGCCGCTGCCGCCGACGGGGTTGAGCCGGATGGCGCGCACACCGTGGAACAGCGCCTCGCGCTCGGTCAGCGTATAGGTATGCGGCGGGGTGACGCCTTTCATCCGGACATGGGCATAGCGGACATCGTCCATCATCTCGCCGAAGCCGGAATGGGCCTCTAGCCGCTCGCCGTTGGGCATATAGACCATCTTGGCGGCGATATCGTAGATCGCCGTGCCGGCCTCGGCGGTGCGCGTCGGCGTTCCGACCGAGGGGCTCAAGCGAGTGATGCGGCCGCGGTCGATGATGTCGTCCTGCGGCGCGGCATAGGCGAGCGCGGTCCCGGCCGGCTCGGCCTGCTTCTGCACGCCGAACAGCTTCTCGAAGAAGTTGCGGTTGTCCTCGGGCGTCGGCGCGGATGCGGCGGCCGTGCGGTTGCGGCGCGGTGTCGTCGGCTGGGCGACGCGCGGCTGGAGCTGCTGCGGCTGCTGGGGGTCTGCCTTCGGCAGCAGGTCGAGCGGACGCGGCACCGGAAGGGGCGCGGCCTTCTCTGCCAGCGTGACCGGGGTCTGCGGCGGCAGCGGCAGGGTAGGTTCGGCGGCAGCGAGGGAGGACGGCGACGGAGCAGCCGGCTGGAATGCTGAGCGAACGGGCGCGCCCTGCACGAAGGCCGAGCCCTTGCCGCCCGACAGGGTGGGATCAAGCAGGCCGCTATAGGCTGGCGCCTGCTGCGCGACGCGGGCGGCAGATGCCTTTCGGGCGTTCGCGGAAGACGCGTTGTCGGCATCCGTGCCCGGAGCGCCCTGCCCCAGCATCCAGAAGCCGGACATGGCACCACCGCTCAGGGCGATGGCGAGGAAAAGCCCCTTCAGCAGGGGCCGCCGGCGGCGGCGGGGCCGCACATAGGGCGCGCCACCTTCCCGGACATAGGTCGCATAGGTCATCCGCCGCACTCTCGATACGCTTACGCCACGCCCGGCGGCCGCAGGCACAGCGTTGCCGCACGCGCCCCGACAAAGCCGGGCGCAATGCACGTCGCGATGTGACAGAACATGCCGGGAGAACTCAAACCTCGTTCCGTATCGATAAGGCGCTGCCTTGGTTAATCGCCGGTGAACCGCATCGATAAATTTTCGAGGTTCGCGCGCGGCTGAGCGGGCTTCGGCACGGGGATGCATGACCATCGAAAGACGGCGCGATCGAGTCCGGATGGTGGAGGAAGAAAGACGAGGATTTTTCGCAGGCTGCCCCGATTGGCCCATCTTTTCCGGCGAGGTTGCAATCTCAGCCCATTTTTCCCAAACCGGCCTTCGAATCGGATATGTCGCAAGCATCGCAACCGCAGGAGTTGCAGCCGCCGGAATCGCGGGATTCCAGCGCGCCTGCGCCGGAGGCCGGGACCGCCGTGAGCCAGCCAGCCGAGCCGAGGACGAGTTCCGTCGCAGCGCTCGGCGCGATCGTCAGCGGCGCGCTGATCCTGCAGATCGCGTCGACCATCGTGAACACGGTCGTGCCGTTGAAGATGGCGCTGGAGCAGAAGGCGCCGCTCCTGATCGGTCTCGTCGGCTCGGCCTATTCCGTCGGCTTCCTCGCCGGCTGCTTCGTGATACCGGCGTTCATCCGCCGCGTCGGGCATATCCGCGCCTTCGCAGTCTTCGCCGCCCTGCAGGCGGTCTTCACCATCAGCTTCGCGCTGACGCCGCTCGATATCTGGGGCATCTCCCGGCTCGGCATGGGTTTTGCCGGCGCCGGGCACGCGATCTGCATCGAGAGCTGGATCAGCGGGCAGGCCAAGGCCGGCCAGCGCGGGCGGCTGTTCGGCTTCTACCAGATCCTCAACCGTCTCGCGCTGATCGGCTCGCAGATCGGCGTCGGCTACGTCTCGCTGCAGTCACACGACATCTTCCTGCTGGCGAGCGCGACCTTCTCGATCGCGCTGATCCCGGTCGGCATGACCCGCGCCAAGGGGCCGGAATCGGGCGAGGTCGTCTCGGTGCGCCTCAACACGATGTGGCAATATGCGCCAGCCTCCGTGATCGGCTGCCTCTATGTCGGGCTGATGGGCGGCGCGCTGACCAATATCGCGCCCGCCTATGGCATCCTGATCGGGCTCGACCAGGCCTGGGCGATCCTGCTCACCGCCGGCATCCAGATCGGCGCGCTCGTGCTGCAATGGCCGCTCGGGCTCCTGGCGGACCGCGTCGACAGCCGCAAGATCATGCTGAGCGCCACCGGCTCGGTCGTACTCTGCTCGCTGGCGCTCGGAGCGGTGCTCTGGTTCTCCGTTCCCCATACGCGCTTCTGGCTGTTCGGGCTGTTCGCCCTGATCGGCGCCGGCGCGATGCCGATCTACACCGTCGCCGTCGCGCATGCCTATTTCCGGCTCGGCCGCGAACGCGCGCTCGGCCTCTCCGCTCAGTTGCTGTTCCTCTGGGCGGTGGGCTCCGCGATCGGCCCGCTGGTTGCTGCCGCCTTCATGCAGGCCGCGGGGCCGAACGGGCTCCTGGCCTATCTCGGCCTGCTCTCGGCGGCCGCGGCGGCCTATCTCGCCTTCCGGCTGCGGCGCAACCCGCCCTCGGCCAACCCGTTCGGCGAGCGCAAGCCGATGGCGCCGACCATCCCCGACGTCTCGCCTTCGGGACGCCGGAGCGAGGCCGAAGGGAAGTAGGCGGCGGCCTTATTTCGCGACCGCGTGCCGGCTCGGCTTGGCCTTGAGCTTGAGCTCTTCCAGATCCTGGCGTTCGCGCGGCGTGTTGCGCATGAGCTGGTCCTTGCCGGGCGCGTACTGAACCGGCTGGTCGGTATCGACGCCGTACCAGGCGGCGGCGCGCAGCACGAAGGACGGATCGGCCAGATGCGGGCGGCCTAGCGCCACAAGATCGGCGCGGCCGGCGGCAATGATGGTGTTGACCTGATCGGCGGTCGTGATGTTGCCGACGCACATGGTCGCGACCTCGGCCTCGTTGCGGATCCGGTCCGAGAACGGCGTCTGGAACATGCGGCCATAGACCGGGCGCGATTCCCTGGCGGTCTGGCCGGTCGAGACGTCGACGAGGTCGCAGCCCTCGGCGGCAAAGGCCTCGGCGATCGCGACGGAATCCGCCGCCGAGAGGCCGCCTTCGACCCAGTCGGTCGCGGAGATGCGCACCGACATCGGCTTCTCGCGCGCCCACACCTCGCGCAGCGCCCGGAACACTTCCAGCGGATAGCGCAAGCGGTTCTCGACCGAGCCGCCGTATTCGTCCGTGCGCTTGTTGGTCAGCGGCGACAGGAAGCTCGCCAGCAGATAGCCATGGGCGCAATGCAGCTCCAGCATGTCGAAGCCGGCGCGCTCGCCGCGCTCGGCGGCGGCGACGAACTCGGCCTTGACCCGGTCCATATCGGCGCGGCTCATCTCGCGCGGCACCTGGCTTTCCGGATAATAGGGCAGCGGCGAAGCCGAGACGATCGGCCAGGCGCCTTCCGGCAGAGGTCGGTCCATGCCCTCCCACATCAACCTGGTCGCGCCCTTTCGCCCGGCATGCCCGAGCTGGAGGCAGATCTTCGCGGCGGAATTCGCATGCACGAAGCCGGTGATCCGCTGCCAGGCGGCCTCCTGCTCGTCGTTCCAGAGACCGGTGCAACCGGGGGTGATGCGGGCATCGGGCGCCACGCAGGTCATTTCGGTAAAGATCAGGCCGGGGCCGCCGATGGCGCGCGAGCCGTAATGCATGAGGTGCCAGTCGCCCGGCAGGCCATCCTCGGCCGAATACTGGCACATCGGCGAGAGCGTCATGCGGTTCTCGACCCGCATCTCGCGCAGCTTGAAGGGCTGGAAGGCCGGCGGGACGGGCGAGCCGTCCTTGCGCCGCTTCGCGAGGTCTCCGAGCCCATCGGCGACGAGCCCGTCGACGGCCGAGACCATCTCCGGAGCGCGCAGGGCCAGGTTGTCATAGGTGATCGCCTTGGAGCGGGTCATCAGGCCGAAGGCGAAGCGCAGGGGTTCGAAATCCCAGAATCGCTTCAGTTCCTCGAACCAGACCAGCGAGACATCGGCCGCATGCTGGGTCTTCTCGACCTCCTCGCGGCGCTGCGTCTCGAACAGCTTCAGGCCGGCCGCTACATCGAGCTTCGCCTGCCCCATCGCCCTGTGCAGCGCGATGGCGTCCTCCATCGCAAGCTTGGTGCCCGAGCCGATCGAGAAATGCGCCGTCGCCTTGGCGTCTCCGATCAGCACGACGTTCTCGACCACCCAGTGGCGGCAGCGGATCATCGGGAAATTGCGCCAGAGCGAGCGGTTGGTGATGAGCCTGTGGCCCTCCAGTTCCTCGGCGAAGACGCCTTCGAGGAAAGCGGCCGACTGCGCCTCGTCCATGGCGCCGAGGCCCGCCTCGGCAAAGGTTTCGGGATCGGTCTCCAGTACCCAGGTCGAACGGCCGGCCTCGTACTGGTAGCAATGGGCGATGAAGACCCCGTGCTCGGTCTCCTTGAAGAAGAAGGTGAAGGCATCGAAGGGGCGGGTCGAGCCCATCCAGGTGAAGTGGTTCGGGCGCAGGTCGGTCTGCGGCTGGAAGCGCTCGCGCCAGTTCTCGCGGATGCGGCTATTGATGCCGTCGGCACCGACGACGAGGTCGTAGTCGCGCTTCAAGGTTTCGGCATCGGCGACCTCGCTGCCGAAATGCAGGTTGACGCCGAGCTCGCGCGCCCTCGCCTGCACCAGCATCAGGAGCGAGCGACGCGAGCAGCCGCAGAAGCCGTTGCCGGGCACGCGGAAGGTGTCGCCCTTGAAGCGGATCTCGATATCGTCCCAGTAGGCGAAATTATCGCGGATCGCGGCATAGCTCTGCACATCCGCCGCCTTGAAGGTGTCGAGCGTCTGGTCGGAGAAGACCACGCCGAAGCCGAACGTGTCGTCCGGCTGGTTGCGCTCGAAGACGTCGACCGTCAGCTCCGGCCAGTCCCGCTTCATCAGGAGCGCGAAATAGAGCCCCGCCGGCCCTCCGCCCACGACCGCGATACGCATCGACGCCTCCATCCGGGAGCCGGCCGACCCGGCTTGAGGAATTATTTTAAGCCTAAAATGTTTTTGACCTCAAGAGGCATCTGCGGTGCCTCGAACAGGAGAGCACCTATCCGATATGGTGATTTGCAGCGCAGGAAGCCATTTTGCATTGCAGAATGCCCCTGCTCCGTGGCCGCCGTCAGGCCGCTTGCAAATTCCTTCAGACTTAAAATATATTTGTCGCCGGAGGTCGAGCGGCCATGACACTGCAGGGACAGCGCGCACTGGTAACGGGTGGCGGACGCGGCCTCGGCCGGGCCATCGCCGCCGCGCTGACGGCGGCCGGAGCTCGGGTCAGCATCCTCGGACGCGACGAAGCGACCTTGAAGGAGGCGGTCGCCAACGGGGGCGCGGCCGATTGGGCGGCCTGCGATGTGCGCGACGAAGCCTCGGTCTCCGCGGCGCTCGACCGGCTTTCCCGCCAGCATGCCTTCGATATCGCCATCGCCAATGCCGGCGCGGTCGAGACCGGCCCGTTCATGCGTAGCGACAGCGAGCGCTTCCGCCGGATGCTCGACATCAACCTGATCGGCACGGTGAACCTGTTCCACGCCACGTTGCCGGCGATGCTGGAGCGCCGTCGCGGGCGGTTGATTGCCATCGCCTCAACCGCCGGGCACCGCGGCTACCCCTATGTCAGCGCCTATACGGCGGCGAAGCACGCCGTGGTCGGGTTGGTGAAGTCACTGGCGCTGGAGACGGCGCGCTCCGGCGTCACTGTGAACGCCGTCTGCCCGGGCTATGCCGACACGGACATGGCGACCGCCAGCATCGACAATGTCGCGACCAAGACCGGCAAGAGCCGCGAGGAGGCGCTTGCGGCCATGATCAAGGACAATCCGCAGGGACGGCTGATCGCACCGGAAGAAGTCGCGGCCGCCGTGCTCTATCTCTGCGGACCGGGCAGCGATGCCGTCACCGGCCAGTCGCTGCTCGTCAATGGCGGGGAATTCTGAGATGGAAACACCTCCCTCTTCGCTCATCCTCGACCGCGAGACCAAGGCCAGCGAGCGCCCCGGCGACCACAAGGACGAGTTGCGCCTCTGGCTGCGGATGCTGACCTGCTCGACCCTGATCGAGACCGAGATCCGCAATCGCCTGCGCGAGGAATTCAAGACAACGCTGCCGCGCTTCGACCTGATGGCGCAACTCGACAAGAGCGTGGTCGGCATGACCGTCGGCGAGGTGTCGCAGCGCCTGATGGTCTCGAACGGCAATGTCACAGCCGTCGTCGCCGGGCTCGTGACCGACGGGCTCGTCGACAAGCGCTCCGCTCCGCAGGACCGGCGGGTGCAGATCCTCACCCTGACGGCGCAGGGCCGCAAGGTCTTCCGCACCATGGCCGAGCGCCATGAGGACTGGATCGCCGAGTTGTTCGCCGGGCTCGACCAGCCCGCCATCGCGCAGCTTTTCCGACTGCTCGGGGACACCAAGACCTCGCTGCATCGCGCCATCGCGGGGCGGGCTGGCGAAGCCGCCAAGGGAGACGCCTGATGGCAGAGATCGCCAACGCCACCACCCTGCCTGTCGCGAGCTTCACGCCGGAGCATTTCAGCCTCTCGGTCTCCGGCAAGGTCGCGACGGTGACGCTGAACCGGCCTGAGAAAAAGAATCCGCTGACCTTCACAAGCTACCGCGAACTCACGGATTTCTTCCTTGCGGCCCAGAAGGAGGAAGAGGTCAAGGCGATCGTCGTCACCGGCGCCGGCGGCAATTTCTCCTCGGGCGGCGATGTCTTCGAGATCATCGGGCCGCTGGTCGCGATGGAGACCAAGGACCTGCTCAAATTCACCCGGATGACCGGCGAGCTGGTCAAGGCAATGCGGGCCTGCCCGCAGCCGATCATCGCCGCGATCGACGGCGTCTGCGCCGGCGCGGGCGCCATCGTCGCGATGGCCTCCGATCTCCGTCTCGGCACGGCCGGAGCCAAGATTGCCTTCCTGTTCAACCGCGTCGGGCTTGCCGGCTGCGACATGGGCGCCTGCGCGATGCTGCCGCGCATCATCGGCCAAGGCCGCGCCGCCGAGCTGCTCTATACCGGCCGCGTGCTCAAGGGCGAGGAAGCGGAGCGCTGGGGCTTCCTCAACCGCATCTGCGCGCCGGAGGCCGTTTTGATCGAGGCGCAGACGCTCGCCGCCGAACTGGCTGACGGGCCGACCTTCGCCAATGCCATGACCAAGCGTATGCTCGAAATGGAATGGGCGATGTCGGTCGAGAGCGCGATCGAGGCGGAAGCCGTGGCGCAGGCGCTCTGCATGCAGACAGAGGATTTTTCCCGCGCCTACCACGCCTTCGCCAACAAGCAGAAGCCGGTCTTCGAGGGCAACTGAGATGGGCAGCGCTTCCCCCCTCGGCCTCGACATCCTCGGCGATACGCTAGACTGGCCGTTCTTCGAGGAGAGCCATCGCGCTTTCGCCGAGGAATTGTCCGGCTGGGCCGATTCCTATCTCGCTGACCTGCCGCATGACGATGTCGACGAGGCCTGCCGTGCGCGCGTCGCGGCTTTGGGTGCCGCCGGATTCCTGAAGGCGGCCGTGCCTGCTGCCTATGGCGGGCTCTCCGACAAGCTCGATGTCCGCACGCTCTGCCTCGCCCGCGAGATTTTGGCCGCGCATGACGGGCTCGCCGATTTCGCCTTCGCCATGCAGGGGCTCGGCACCGGCTCGATCTCGATCGCCGGCTCCGAGACGATGAAGCAGCGCATCCTGCCGGACGTCGCGGCCGGCAAACGCATCGCCGCCTTCGCCCTTTCCGAGAAGGAAGCCGGCTCCGACGTCGCCGCCATGGCGACGACCGCGACGCCGGACGGCCATACCCATGTCCGCATCGACGGCGAGAAGAGCTGGATCTCGAATGGCGGTATTGCCGACCATTACGTCGTCTTCGTTCGCACCGGCGAGGCACCCGGCGCGCGCGGGCTCTCAGCCTTCCTGGTCGAGGCCGGTACGCCCGGCCTGACCATCGCCGAACGTATCGAGTTGATTGCGCCGCATCCACTGGCGACCCTGCGCTTCGAGGGCTGCCGCGTGCCGCTCGAAAACCGCATCGGCGGGCCCGGCGACGGCTTCAAGGTCGCGATGGCGACGCTCGACATCTTCCGCTCGACGGTCGGCGCCGCCGCGCTCGGCTTCGCAAGGCGGGCGCTGCACGAGACGCTGGCGCATGCCAATGGCCGCAAGCTCTTCGGCGGCACGCTCGGTGATCTCCAGCTCTCGCAGGCCGCCATCGCCGAGAGCGCCGCCGAGGTCGATGCCGCAGCCCTGCTCGTCTACCGCGCCGCCTGGACCAAGGACCGTGGCGCGGCCCGCGTCACCCGCGAAGCGGCGCTGGCGAAACTCATCGCGACCGAGAACGCCCAGCGCGTGATCGACCGGGCCGTCCAGATCCATGGCGGACTCGGCGTCACCAAGGGCGTCAAGGTGGAGGAACTCTACAGGGAGATCAGGGCGCTGCGCATCTACGAGGGTGCGAGCGAGGTCCAGAAGGTCGTGATCGCGCGCGACCTGCTCAAGACACATGCCGGAAAGGCAGGGGAACGGAATGACAGCAACCGGATTCGCGAGATCGGGGCATAAGGACAGCTTCGCGCGGGACAACCTGCCGCCGCGCGAAAGCTGGCCCGATCTGAGACTGGAAGAAGCAGGGCTCGCCTATCCCGAGCGGCTGAACTGCGTCGCGGAGCTGCTCGACCGGCATATCGCCGAGGGGCGCGGCGGGCGCACGGCGGTGATCGCCAACGATCTGCACTGGAGCTATGCCGATCTTGCCGAGCGGGTGAACCGCATCGCCAATGTGCTGACCCGCGATCTCGGCGTGGTCAGCGGCAACCGCGTGCTGCTGCGCGCCGGCAACACGCCGATGATGGTCGCCGCCTATCTCGCCGTGATCAAGGCCGGCGGCGTCGCCGTCGCGACCATGCCGATGCTGCGGGCGGGCGAGCTCGCCTATCCCCTGCGCAAGGCCAGGATCGCGCTCGCGCTCTGCGACCACCGCCTCACCGCCGAGTTGGAGAGCGCCAAGGCACAAGTGCCGGAGCTTACCCGCATCGTCGCCTTCGGCAGCGACGGCAGCGAACTGGAAGCACTGATGGCGCAGCCGGGCTACGAGCATTTCGAAGCGGCCGACACGGCCCGCGACGATGTCTGCCTGATCGCCTTCACCTCCGGCACCACCGGCGAGCCCAAGGGCACGATGCATTTCCATCAGGACATGCTGGCGATCTGCGACTGCTATGGCGCGCGCGTGCTGAAGGCCTCGCCGGACGATCGCTTCACCGGCTCGCCGCCACTCGCCTTCACCTTCGGGCTCGGTGGGCTCGTGCTCTTCCCGATGCGGATCGGCGCCGCGATGGTTCTGCCCGAGAAGGCCGGCCCGGCCGATCTGATCGACGCGGTCGAGCGGCACAAGGTCAGCGTCGTCTTCACCGCACCGACCGCCTATCGCGCCATGCTCGACAAACTCGACGGGCGCGACATTTCCTCGCTCAGGATCTGCGTCTCGGCCGGCGAGGCGCTGCCCAAGGCGACTTTCGACGCCTGGCAGGCGCGGACCGGCATGAAACTGCTCGACGGCATCGGCGCGACCGAGATGCTGCATATCTTCATCGGCGCGCCGCGCGAGGCGATCCGGCCGGGTTCGACCGGGATTCCGGTGCCGGGCTACGAGGCGAAGATCGTCGATGCCGAAGGGCGCGACGTGCCCGACGGCACACCCGGGCGTCTCGCCGTGCGCGGTCCCACCGGCTGCCGCTATCTCGCCGACCCGCGGCAGGCGGTCTATGTCCTCGACGGCTGGAACATCACCGGCGACACCTATCTGCGCGATACGGACGGCTATTTCTGGTACCAGGCCCGTTCCGACGACATGATCGTCTCGGCTGGCTACAACATCGCCGGGCCTGAGGTGGAAGCCTGCCTGCTGACGCATGAGGCGGTAGCGGAATGCGGCGTGGTCGGCGCGCCCTGCCCCGAGCGCGGGCAGATCGTGAAGGCCTATGTCGTGCTGCGCGAGGGCGTCACCGGCGACGCCGCGCTGGCCAAGGCGCTGCAGGAGCATGTGAAGGCCGGTATCGCGCCCTATAAATACCCGCGCGCCATCGAATTCGTCGAAGCCCTGCCCAAGACCGCGACCGGCAAGCTGCAACGCTTCGCGCTGCGCCAGATCGCGCACGGCGAGACCTGATTTTCCGTCCAACAGAGCCTGAACGGCCGAAACCGAGGCGACACGCCATGTCCGAACTTCCGCAATCCCGCGCCATCCTGCCCGAAGGCTGGCCGCAGCCACGGGGCTATGCCAACGGCATGGTGGCCGAAGGCCGTGTGCTGGTGACCGGTGGGCTCGTCGGCTGGGATGCGCAGGGCGTCTTCGCCAAGGGCTTCATCCCTCAGCTTCGCCAGACCTTCATCAACATCAAGGCGGTGGTCGAGGCCGGCGGCGGGCGCGTCGAGGATATCGTGCGGCTGACCTGGTACGTCACGGATATCGCGACCTATCGTGCCAGCCTCAAGGATATGGGCCCGGCCTACCGCGAGGTGTTCGGCCGGCATTTCCCGGCGATGGCCGTGGTCGCGGTGACGGCGCTGGTCGAGCCGGAGGCGCTGCTGGAGATCGAGGCGACGGCGGTGGTCGCGCGGTAGCGTGCAAGTTGCCGAGATAAAGCCGGAGCCTCGGTTGTCATTCCGGGGCTTCGCGGAGCGAAGAACCCGGAACCCACGACCGGGTGAACCGCCGGCAGCCGAGCGTTGAATGTCTCACCCAGTCATGGGTTCCGGGTTCACGCCTGCGGCGTGCCCCGGAATGACAAAAAGGGGAAGAAAGACCCGCCGTCGTCAGATCCCCGCGCCGTCCTGCAAGGTCCCGGCCGGCGCCTTGCGCCAGAGCCGCATATGCAGTGCCCGCAAGCCCGGCCGAAGCAGGATGTCGCCGAAGGCCAGCGCCAGGGACGCCGCCGCATTGGCCGTCAAGGCGAAAGCCGCCGCGAACAGCCCGGCCGTGCTCAGCACGCGCCAGCTCACGCCGGCAAGCCAGGCCCTGCGATCCGGCGTGCCCGACCGGCCGACGATGCGGATGACGCCACGCTGCGCCCGCGCCAGCGCCCCGCCCTCGCCAACCGCACGCTGGGCATCATTCTCTCCCGGCTCGACGAAGCCGAAGGCCACCGTCTCGTTGCTGATGCGATCGATCAGGATGAAGCCGCCGAGCTCGTGGCTTCGGGCATAGGGCAGCGAGACCAGGGGACGATCCAGCCTCAGCGTCACCAGACCGATGCCGTTCATGCCCAGGCTCTGCGCCGGCAGCGCCTGGAAGCCCTCGATATCGATGCTGTGATGCAGCGTCTCGACCGTGGCATTGGCGCTCTGCGTCGCGAGCTTGACGATGAACTGGCCGCCTTCGAGCATGGCGCGCTCGCCGGTCCAGAGCAGCCGCGCCTTCAAACCACGGCTGACCGGCAATGCCGCGCCGACTGCTGCGATGACATCGCCGCGCGAGATGTCGATATCGTCTTCCAGCGTCACCGTCGCGGCCTGGCCGGCGGCGATCTGGCTGGCCTCGCCGGCAGCACCGATCAAGCGCGCGATGCGGCTGGTGCGGCCGGACGGCAATGCGACGACGGGGTCGCCGACACGGGCGCGGCCGGCGACGGGCGTGCCGGCATAGCCACGGAAATCGAGATCGGGCCGGTTGACCCATTGCACCGGCAGGACGAACCCTTCCTCGGCCGGCGCGGCGCGCGCGATCGCGACGCTTTCGAGATAGGGCAGCAGCGCCGCCCCGTCATACCAGGGCATCAGCGCCGACGGGCGCATGACGTTCTCGCCATCGCGCGCCGAGACCGGGATGAACTGGATCGAGGCGAAGCCGAGGTTTTGCACCGCCGCGCGATAGTCGGTGGCGATCCGCTCGAAGACGGCGGCGTCATAGCCGACGAGATCCATCTTGTTGATGGCGACCACGACATGGCGGACACCGACCAGCGAGACGATGAAGGAGTGGCGCCGCGTCTGCGGCAGCAGGCCTTTGCGCGCATCGACCAGGATGATGGCGAGATCGGCGGTCGAGGCGCCGGTCGCCATGTTGCGGGTATATTGCTCGTGGCCGGGCGTGTCGGCGACGATGAAGCTGCGCGTCTGCGTCGCGAAATAGCGATAGGCGACATCGATGGTGATGCCCTGCTCGCGCTCGGCGGAGAGACCGTCGACCAGCAGCGCGAAATCGGGCGCCTCGCCTTGCGTGCCGAACTTGCGTGAATCGCTGTCGAGCGCGCTGAGCTGGTCGTCGAAGACCGCGCCGGCCTCGTAGAGCATGCGGCCGATCAAGGTCGACTTGCCGTCGTCGACCGAGCCGCAGGTGATGAAGCGCAGCAGCGAATGCTGCCCGGTTTCGCTGGTGGCGGGCGCATCATTGGCCGGAAGCAGTGTCTGCGCCGGCCTCAGTGTCTTCTTCTTGGCGAGCGCGAAGCCCATCAGAAATAGCCTTCCTGCTTTTTCTGTTCCATCGAGCCGGAGCCGTCATGGTCGATGACGCGGCCCTTCCGCTCGGAGGATCGGGAGGAGCGCATCTCGGCGATGATGTCGGAGAGGTTCGCCGCCTCGCTCTCGACCGCGCCGGTCAGCGGGTAGCAGCCGAGTGTGCGGAAGCGGACCATGCGGGTTTCGACGGCCTCGCCGGGCCGCAGTTCCATGCGCTCGTCGTCGCGCATGATCCAGGCGCCACCACGCTGGACGACGGGGCGCGGCGCGGCGAAATAGAGCGGCACGACCGGGATGTTCTCCAGCGCGATGTAGTCCCAGACGTCGCGCTCGGTCCAATTCGAGAGCGGGAACACGCGAAAACTCTCGCCGCGATGCTTGCGGGTGTTGAAGAGCTGCCAGGGCTCCGGGCGCTGGTTCTTCGGGTCCCAGCGATGCTCGGGCGAGCGCAGCGAGAAGACGCGCTCCTTGGCCCGGCTCTTCTCCTCGTCGCGGCGCGCGCCGCCGAAGGCCGCATCGAACTTGTGGAGGTCGAGCGCCTGCTTCAGCCCTTGCGTCTTCATCACATCGGTATGGACGCGCGAGCCGGAGGCGAAGGGGTTGATCCCGGCCTCGACGCCCTCGCGGTTGATATGGACGATCAGGTCGAGCCCGAGCCGCTTCGCGGTTTCGTCGCGGAAGGCGATCATCTCGCGGAACTTCCAGGTCGTGTCGACATGGAGCAGCGGAAACGGCGGCCTGGCCGGGTAGAACGCCTTCATCGCGAGATGCAGCAGGACGGCGGAATCCTTACCGATCGAATAGAGCAGAACCGGCTTGTCGCAGGTCGCCGCGACCTCGCGGATGATGAAGATCGCTTCCGCCTCGAGCTTCTGGAGATGGCTGAGCTGGATCATTGGCGCACCTCCGCGGCCGAGCGCGCGGCGCGCGCCAGCTTGCCGTCCTGCCCGACATGCAGGCCGCATTCCTTGGCCGCGTCGTCCTCCCACCACCAGCGCCCGGCCCGCTCGGGCTCGCCGGGGCGGATGGCGCGGGTGCAGGGCTGGCAACCGATCGAGACGAAACCCTGCCCGTGCAGCGGGTTGAGCGGCACGGCGTTCTCCTTCGCGAAGGCGAGCGCGCGCTCACGCGTCCAATCGATCAACGGGCTCGCCTTGACGAGGCCGCGGGCCGCATCGGCCTCCGCCAGCTTTACCCCGCCGCGAGCCGCCGACTGGTCGGCGCGCAGGCCGGTCAGCCAGATATCGGCGCCGGCGAGTGCACGGCCGAGCGGCTCGACCTTGCGGATCTCGCAGCAGGATTTGCGGGCATCGCGCGAGGCATAGAAGCCGTTGATGCCGTTCTGGCGAACATGAAGCTCGAGCGTGTCATGACGCGGGTAGTAAGGACGGATCAGGATGCCATAGCGCTCCTCGGTCTCCTGCCAGAGCGCATAGACTTCGGGGAAGAGCCGGCCGGTATCGAGCGTGGCGAAGGTGACCGGGAGCTTCGCCGTCGCGATGAAATGAGTAAGGACCTGGTCCTCAAGGCCGAAGGAGGTGGTGAAGACCACCCGGCCCTGCGCCTCTCCGACGATGCCGGCAAGACGCCCGGCAACATCCGCCTTGCCGAACGCCGCATCGAGCGCGGCTGCGCGATGCGCCAGCAGCGCCTCTGCCGGCGTGGTCGCGGTGGGTTCGTCCGAGCCGAAGCCATTCGCCATGGTCGTGGCCGCCTGTTCGGTAAATCGAACGACCCACTTATACCCATGGCGACAAAGGTTCAATTTACAGTAGGTAGCGTGTTTTTTCTTATTTCACTTCCGTTGGAGAAGTTTGTTTTGGCGGACGTTTCCGACGACGCCTCGAGCGATGCTCCGCCCTTGCCTCCTCCTCGCCGTCATCCCGGACAAGCGACGAAGTCGCGCCGATCCGGGATCCATTCCGGAGCCTATCGAATAGAGGTTCCGGAGTGGATCCCGGGTCTCCCTTCGGTCGCCCGGGATGACCCGCATGGAGATGGCTAAGACCATGCGAAACACCTGCCGCTCAATGGAAATCTCGTGATTTCGGGAGGATGCGGACATTTCGCGGATGGCGATGGCGCGGCAGCGGCGGGTTCTTCAGTTCGTCGATGGGCATCGGCACCTCGGCGCGATGCGTATCCGAAAGCGAGAGCAGATCGATCGAACGGTCTGCGATGCGCTGGGCCATGAGATGAGTGACGCCTTCGACGCTTTTCTGCACCCTGCCCTCGACCAGCATCAACCGCGCGCCCATGACCTCGCGGCGGAAGCGCTCGAACAATCGCGCCCAGATCACGACATTGGTGATGCCGGTCTCGTCCTCCAGCGTGACGAAGATGGCGTTACCCTTGCCCGGCCGCTGGCGCACCAGCACGATCCCGGCCGTGCGGACGAAGGCGGCATCGGGCCTCGCCTCGGTCTCGGCACAGCTCAGCACACCCTCGCGTCGGAAGCGCGGGCGCAGGAGCTGCATCGGGTGCCCCTTCAGCGAGAGCCGGACGGTCTGGTAGTCGGCGACGATATGCTCGGCGAGCGGCATGAGCGGCAGCGCCATGCTCCGCTCCGAACCCAGTTCGCGCGCCTGCGCGGCCTGGAAGAGCGGCAGCACGGCATCGTCCGGCAGGCGTCGCACGGCCCATAAGGCTTCGCGGCGATCGAGGCCCAGCGAGCGGAAGGCATCGGCATCGGCGAGCAGACGCATGGCGCGGGCGGGTAGACTGGCTCGACGCATCAGCTCCTCGACGTCGCGGTAAGGGCCGCCAGCTTCCCGCTCCTCCGCAATGGCGAGGCCCCACTCATCCTTGAAGCCGTCGATCTGGCGGAAGCCGAGCCGCAGGGCGAAGGGGTCTCTCCCGCTCTCCTGGCGCGGCCGATCGCGGTAAGAACTTGATTCCGAAACAGCTTCCAAGCTGTTGTCCAAAAAGCTGGAATTGACATCGGCCGGCCGTGGTTCGACGCCGCCGTTCTCCTCCGCCTCCCGTACGATCTGGGCCGGAGCATAGAAGCCCATCGGCTGGGAATTCAGCAATCCGGCAGCGAAAGCCGCCGGATAGTGCTTCTTGAGATAGGAGGAGATGTAGACCAGCTTGGCGAAGGAGGCCGCATGACTCTCCGGGAAGCCGTAGCTACCGAAGCCCTTGATCTGCTCGAAGCAACGCTGGGCGAAATCGCGTTCATAGCCGCGTGCGACCATGCGCTCGACCATCATCGTCTCGTAATTGCCGATGGTGCCGGCATTGCGGAAGGTCGCCATCGCCTTGCGCAGGCCGTTGGCTTCGATGTCGGAGAATTTGGCGGCGACCATGGCGAGCCGCATGGCCTGCTCCTGAAAGAGCGGCACGCCCTCGGTCTTGTTCAGGACCTCGAAAAGCTCATCCGGCCGTCCATGCTCCTGCGAGGGGGCCGGATAAGTCACCTCCTCGATCCCCGCTCGCCGCTTCAGATAGGGATGGACCATGTTGCCCTGGATCGGGCCGGGCCGGACGATCGCAACCTGGATGACGAGATCGTAGAATTTCCGCGGCTTGAGCCGCGGCAGCATGTTCATCTGGGCGCGGCTCTCGACCTGGAAGACGCCAAGCGACTTGCCCTCGCAGAGCATATCATAGGTCGCTTCGTCGCCATCCTTGAGATCGGCGAGCGCGTAATCCCTTCCTCCGTTCGCCTTGATCAGATCGAACGCCTTGCGGATGCAGGTCAGCATGCCCAGCGCGAGCACATCGACCTTCATCAGCCCTAGTTCGTCGATGTCGTCGCGATCCCATTCGATGAAGGTGCGGTCCTCCATCGCGGCATTGCCAATCGGCACGGTCTCGTCGAGGCGCCCGCGCGACAGCACGAAGCCGCCGACATGCTGCGAGAGATGGCGCGGATAGCCCAATAGCCGGGTGGCGAAATCGACGGCGCGGCGGATCGTCGGATTGGTCGGATCGAGCCCGGCCTGGCGGACGCGGGCATCGCCGATCTCGCTGCCCCAGCTCCCCCAATTGGTATCGGCGATGCGGGCGGTGACGTCCTCGGTCAGGCCCAGCACCTTGCCGGCCTCGCGGATCGCGCTACGCGGCCGGTAATGTATCACGGTCGCGGCGATGCCGGCGCGCTCACGGCCGTAGAACTTGTAGATCCACTGGATCACCTCCTCGCGCCGCTCGTGCTCGAAATCGACGTCGATATCGGGCGGCTCCTTGCGCTCGGTGGAGATGAAGCGCTCGAACAGCACGTCGTTTTCGGCCGGATCGACGGCGGTGATGCCGAGCACGTAGCAGACGGCGGAATTGGCGGCCGAGCCGCGGCCCTGGCAGAGGATTCCCTTGCTGTTGGCGAATTCGACGATCTGGCGGATGGTCAGGAAATAGCGGGCATATTCGAGCTTTCCGATCAGGTCGAGTTCCTTCGCCAGCAAGCCCTGAACCTTGTCCGAAATGCCGCCGGGATAGCGGATCAGGCAGCAGCGCCGGACCAGCTCCACCAGCCAGTCCTGATCCTTCCAGCCGGGCGGGATCGGCTCGTCCGGGTATTCGTATTTGAGCTGGCCGAGATCGAATTCGATGCGGGAGAACAGGGCTTGCGTCTCGGCGATGGCTTCAGGCGCGTCGCGAAAGAGGCGCGCCATCTCCTGCGGCAGCTTGAGATGGCGCTCGGCATTGGATTCGAGCAGGCGCCCGGCCCGCTCGATGGTGGTGCCCTCGCGGATGCAGGTGAGCACGTCCTGCAGGTCGCGCTGGCCGATGGAGTCGTAGAGCGCGTCATTGGTCGCGATCAGCGGCGTGCGGGTCGCGGCGGCGATATTCTTGAGGCGCGCGAGGCGGCGGCGATCGTCGCCGCGCCGGTGCATGCTGGCGGCGAGCCAGACCGCGCCGGGCGCGGCCTCGTCGAGCCGGGCGAGCAATGCGGGCAGGCTATCGAGGCTACGGTCCGGCATCAGGATCAGCAGCAGGTCACGGGCATCGTTCAGGAGGTCGTCGAGGACGAGACGGCATTCGCCCTTCTTCACGCCGTCCTTCAGGTTGCCATGGCTGAGCAGACGGCAGAGCCGGCCCCAGCCGGCGCGATTGGCAGGGTAGACGACGATATCGGGCGTGCCGTCGGCGAAGACGAGGCGGGTGCCAGTCGCGAGCTTGAAGCGCTCTGCCTTCGCCTTCATCTGCGCGGGGGTGAAAGGTAGGGCAGCAAATTCAGGGTTCTCGGCCCAGTAATATTCGCCAGGGCTGCCGCCTTCTCGGACCTTGTCCGGCGCCGGCAGGCCATCCTCGCGCAATTGCTTCAGCGCTGCCCAGGCTCGGACGACACCCGCCACCGTGTTGCGATCGGCGATGCCGATGCCGGAATAGCCGAGCAGCAGCGCCGTCAGCACCATATGCGGCCCCGGCGAGGCGCCGCGCAAGAAAGAAAAATGCGTGGCGGCAACGGGTTCGACGAAGGCATTCGCAATCTGATTCATGCGAAGAGCCCATGCAGGAACCAGCGCGGCGGGGCGCTGTCGGCCTCATAGAAGCCGATGCGATAAAGCCAGAAGCGACGGCCTTGCGCATCCTCGACGCGGTAATAGTCGCGCATCGGCTCGTCCGAGCCGTCGCGCCACCATTCGGGGGCGATGCGCTCGGGGCCTTCGGCGCGGGCGACGTCATGGATGAGGCGCCGCCAGCGGAAGCGGATCGGCGGTCCATCGGGGACCTCCGCGATGGCCTCGACCGGCTGGGGCGGCTCGAAGAGCTGGAGCGGGCGGGCCGGCGGCTCCTGCGGTTCGGGCGCGGACCAAGGCGTTTCCGGCAACGGCGCTGCGGCCGAGAGTGCCTTGGCAGCACGGACGGGATGATGCGTGTCCTGCGCCGCGAAGCGCAGCACGCGATCGCGGCCGAAGCGCGTGACGAGCCGGTCAACCAGATCGGCCACCGCCTCCTCCTCGACCGCCCGGCCGTCGAGGCTGTGCTGGGGCGTGTCGAGCGGCTCGCAGAGCGGCACGGCGAGCTTGATCGCATCGAAGCCGAAACCCGGATCGAGCGGATCAGCCAGGGTCTCGACGCGCTCGCGATAGAGCCGGAGCAGCGCCCCGGCATCGCGTGACGGGCGGCCGGTCTCGATAGCGAGGCGGCGCACGGCGCCATCGCTGCGGAAGAAGCCGAGTTCGAAGATGCGCCCGCCCTCGCCGCGTGCCTCCAGCACCCGCGCCGCTTCGCCGATCAGCCTGACGACCACGGCCTCGAGGCTCGCGGTATCGGCGAAAGGCTCGGCGAAATGGCGCTCGACCACGCAATCGGGTGGCGGACGCAGGGGCGTGATGCGACGATCCTCATGGCCGAGGATGCGCCGGAGCTTGACCGCCAGCGCCTCGCCGAAACGGGCGGAAAGCGTTTCGGAGGGGCGCTCTGCGAGGTGGTCGAGCGTCTTGAGACCGGCGCGGGAGAGCGCGATCACGGTCTCGGCGTCGGTATCCAGAGCGGCAGTCGGCAGCGAGCGCAGCAGCGCCTCCTCCTGGCCGGGGGGGACGATGCCGCCGCGGCCATGGCGGGCGCAGGCGCGAGCGGCGTCAGGCGTGCCGGCGATGGCGGCTTTCAGTTTGAGGCCACCGCGCTGCATGGCGCGCCCGGCAAGATTACCGAGCCCCGCCTCGCCACCGAAGAGATGAGCGCAGCCGGTGATGTCGAGCATCAGGCCATGCGGCTCGTCGAGCGCGACCAGCGGCGTGAAGCGGTCGCAGAAACCGGCGAGCGCTTCGAGGAATTCGTTGTCGGCCTGCGGCTGCGTCTCCAATGCAACGAGATCGGGAATGCGGGCGCGGGCATCGGCCAGCGTCATCCCCCGCGTCAGGCCGAGAGCGACGGCGCGCTGGTCACAATCGACGAGGCGCAGCGCGTTGCCCTGCATCCCGGTCAGGACATGCGGCTTCTCAGCCGGCGCGCCGGAGGCCGGTATCGCGCCCGTCCGCCGCAACCTGTCCGTCGCCAGATAGGGGAACCAGAGGGCGAGATAGCGGCGCGGCATGGTCTGTCCGGGAAGCTCGATCGAAAAGGCTGCGTTCCGCAAAGCAATGTCGGTCACGGTCCCACTCCACACGCCACTCACGCTCGGCCGCGCCGCCGCGCTGGCGCAGCAATCTCAGGGCGAAGGCTGGGGCGCCCGGCGCATTCGCCTCCAGAGCCCGCGAGGCGAGCGCCCTCACCTGCCAGCGCGTGCGCGCCGCGCTCGGTGCCTCGGCGGCCGCGACGCGCAGCAGCAGTACCGGCACGCCCGAGGCTTCCGCCGCGAGGGCGAGCCGGCGGCTCGCCGTCAGGTCGAAAGGGCGCGGCTCGCCCCAAGGCTCGATCAGCACGGCGCCCAACGCGGCACAGCGCGCCGCTTCAGCCCCGGCCCGAAGCACCCCTTCGCCATCGCGCGCCCGGACCAGGAGCAGGCGCGCCGGATCGAGCCCGAGCTCGTTCAGCCCCGGCGCATGGAGTCGCCCGGTCTCGGCATCGACGAAATCCTGCCGCGCCCAGAGAATGGTGCGTTCATCGGCCTTCCCCTCGCCCTGCCCCGCCCGCAATGCGAGTCCGAGCGCGAAACCGGTCGCAGCGGCGAGATCGGCGACCTCGGCGGCGTAGATCTCGTGCAGCGCGGCCCTTACGAGCCCGCCGTTCAGGACCTCGTCCAGAGCAGGCACGCCGAGACCGATCCGGCCGGCCGCGGCCAGACCGCTCCGCAGAGCGGCCTCAGCAAGGCTGCGGCGCAGATCGGACAGGGTCGGTGCGGTCTCTGGCATGGGAGCACGATAATTGTTCTCTCTTTGTTCTTTTATAGAACGCTCCCGGCCGGAAGGCGAGTCGAGTCTTCCAGCCGTCCCCATGCCTCTGCCAGAGGGTGACGCGGACCAGGTCTCGCCGCTGACGGCCAGGGCCTTGATCTGCGAGGGTGGGCGGCCGAAGCGCTTGCGAAAGCAGCGGTTGAAATAGGAGAGACCACCAAAACCGACCTCATAAGCGACGGCGCTGATGGCCAGGGTCGCAGCCTCGGCCGTGACCAGCCGCTGCCAGGCGCGGTCGAGCCGGCGCTCCAGCACATGATCGGAAAAGGTCCGGCCCTCGGCCCCGAACAGCTTCTGGTGAGGAGCGACGGCATGCCGACGAACGCGCCGCGGCGTGACGTCTCGCGCATCCCCTCACTGATCGATCTCAACATGGTGGAGCGGATCGAACTCGTCGCGGGCGCCTCCAGCCTCTATGGCGCGGGCGCGACCGGCGGCGCGGTCAGCACCGCAATCCGCGGATTCCCCAGATATCGGCCGTTCGCTGGCGCCGGAAGCCTCGGTCACGGTCTCCGGCAAGGTCGCCGACGCGATGGGCTACGGTTGCCTGTTCTCGCTGGCGACCGCCATCTCAGCCATCGCCGTGATCGCGACGGCCCGGATGCTCGCGCTGCGAAGATCATGCAGCCACCGGGCGCCGGAACGATCGAACTCGGCTGAGCATGGCGGAGAGCCCGTCCCCGCGCTAGCCTTGGCCACATGTGGGAGATTCTCTCAACCTATTGGCCGCATATCCTCGCGGTCATCACCGTCGTGACGTCGACCGTCGCCGGCGCGCATGCGGTGATGACGAAGGACGAGGTGCGCGCCGCCATCGGCTGGGTCGGCGTCATCATCCTCTCGCCGATCGTCGGGCCGCTGCTCTACGCCATCGCCGGAGTGAACCGCATCCGGCGCGCCTCGATCCTGGCGCAGCGGCCGGGCCATGGCATGGCCGCCGCCGATTTCCATGTCGAGGACGAAGTCGTCGGGACGCATTTCGGCCGGCGCTTCCTCGCGCTCAAGACGCTCGGCGACCGTGTCGCCCGCCATCCGCTGACCACAGGCAACCGCATCGAGACGCTGGAGACCGGCGACGCGGCCTATGCCGCGATGCTCGCCGCGATCGCTGCGGCCGAACGCAGCATCATCCTGGAAAGCTATATCTTCGATCGCGACCCGCTCGGCCTGCGCATCGCCGATGCTCTGATCGAGGCGCATCGACGCGGCGTCGCGGTCCGGGTGCTGATCGACGCGGTCGGCGCGCGCTATTCCGTGCCGAGCATCGCCGGGCATCTGCGCGAGGGCGGGGTCGCGGTCGATGTCTTCAACGGCAACATCATCGTGGGCCTCAGGCTGCCCTACGCCAATCTCCGGACGCACCGGAAGATCATCGTCGTCGACGGCACGGTCGGCTTCATGGGCGGGATGAACATCCGCGAGGGCTTCACCCGCGAATTCGCCGGCGATGCCTTCGCCCATGACACGCATTTCCGCGTCGAAGGCCCCGTGGTCGCCGATCTCTTCGCGGTCGCGGCCGAGGATTGGTGCTTCGCCACAGGCGAAGCACTCGCAGGCCCCGCCTGGGAGATTCCGGCACTGGCGCGCGGCGGCATGCCGGTGCTGGCGCGCGCGGTGCCGACCGGGCCGGATTCCTATCTCGAAACCAATCACAAGCTGTTGATCGGGGCGCTGTCGGTGGCGCGCCATTCGGTCCGGATCATGTCGCCCTATTTCCTGCCGGACCAGGAACTGATCAGCGCGCTCATCACCGCGGCACGGCGCGGCGTCGACATCGATATCGTCGTGCCTTCGGTGAACAATCTCGTGCTGGTCGACCGGGCCATGACCGCGCAATTCGACCAGATTCTGAAGAACTACTGCCGGATTTGGCGCTCCACAGGCGCCTTCGACCATTCCAAGCTCCTCGCCATCGACGGCAGCTGGGCCTATGTCGGCTCCTCCAATCTCGACCCGCGCTCGCTGCGTCTGAATTTCGAGATCGACCTCGAGGTTCTGGACCACGGTTTCGCCCGCGCGATCGAGCGCCGGATCGAGACGGTGATGGCCACTGCGACCCCGGTCACGCTTGCCGGCCTGCGCGCCCGGCCCTATGTCATGCGTCTGATCGACAGGCTGATCTGGCTCGGCTCACCCTATCTCTGAGCCGCAGCGGTCATACCCCTGATGCCATGAATGCCTATGCCGGTCCCCGTTCGACCAAGCGGATCCGGAGCACGAGCCGGCGGAGCGATGCAGAAGAAGAGCCAGAGCCTGCCCGCCAGCATCATCGCCTCGCTGCGCCAGCGTAAGAACCGCCTCGGCACCATCCCGGCCGGCGAGAACGGACGCTCCGGCGGCACGCTGGTCGCCTCCTACAACGTCCATAAATGCGTCGGCATCGACGGCCGCTTCGATCCCGGCCGGGTCGCGCAGGTGATCCGCGAGATCGCGCCCGACGTCATCGCCTTGCAGGAAGCCGACAAGCGCTTCGGCGCCCGCCACGGCCTGCTCGATCTCGCCCGACTGAAGGAGGAAACCGGCCTCATGCCGGTTCCCGTCGAGAGCGCCAATGCCGCGGCCCATGGCTGGCACGGCAATGTCGTGCTGTTCCGGCGGGGCTTGGTGCGCGACGTCCATCAGGTCTCGCTGCCGGGACTGGAACCGCGCGGCGCGCTGGTCGTCGACATCGACCTCGAAAGCGGAGCCGCGCTCCGGATCGTCGCGGCGCATCTCGGCCTGCTCAGGCGCTCGCGCTCGCAGCAGGCCCGCATGATCATCGACCTGATGCGCAGCCGGGACGAGCGCCCCACCCTCCTGCTCGGCGACCTCAACGAATGGCGCCTCGGCGGCCGCTCGGCGCTCAGCGCGCTCGATGCCGCCTTCGGCGCGATGCCGGTGCCGGTGCCGAGCTTCCCGGCCGGTCTGCCTTTGCTGGCCCTAGACCGGATCATCGCCAACCGCCCCGAAATCCTGTCGGAGGTCGCGGTCCACGACTCGCCGCTGGCGCGCGTCGCTTCCGACCATCTCCCGATCAAGGCCTTCGTCGACCCCGCCATGGCAGCGCTGCCGGTCAGCGCACCCGAGCTCGTGCTCGTGCCGACCGAGGCGGCACCACCCGGAAGGGCCGCGCCGCGAGACAAGGAAACGCCCTTGCCGCTCACCGCCCTGTCGCCCGGAAAGGGTCGCCGCGGCAGCAACCGCGAACTGGTGCGCAAGGCCGGCGACCAGTTGAAACGCGCCGTCAAACGGACCTTGCGACGACCGGACACGCCGCCGCGCTAGGTGACACGGCCAATTTCTGGCCGCGCCTGCCCGCCCCCCTCTTGTCATTCCGGGGGGCGCCGCAGGCGCGAACCCGGAACCCACGACCGGGTGAGACATCGTGTGTTCGGTTGCGAGCGGCTCGCCCGGTCGTGGGTTCCGGGTTCTTCGCTGCGCGAAGCCCCGGAATGACAAGGGTAGTTTGCACCCATGGTCATGCCGGCAATGCGCTTCAGCGCTGGCCAATCCCGGCGAAGCCTGCTTTCTGGATTCGTCAGCCGTCTCAGGACGCAAAATCAGATGCCGGATGCCTTGGCCGAGCGCCCGAGCGCGCTGCAACTTTTCCTGATCTTCGCGCGGATCGGGCTGACCAGCTTTGGCGGCGGCCTGAGCGGCTGGATGCTCCGCGAATTCGTGCAGCGGCGCCGCCTGATGAGCGAGGAGGATTTCCTCAACGGGCTCTCGGTCGCGCAGGCCCTGCCCGGCGTCAATGTCACCAACATGGCGATCTGGATCGGCTACAGGCTCGGCGGGCGCAACGGCGCCATCGCCTCCTGGCTCGGCATCGTCGTGCCGGCCGCCTTCGTCATCGTCCTGATCGGCAGCGTCTTCGCCTCGCTTGCCGGCTATGAGCTCAGCCATGTCGCGCTCAGCGGCGCGGCCTCGGCAGCGATCGGCCTGTCGCTGGCGATGGGGCTGACCGCGGCAAGGCGCGTGCCGCGCCGGCTGTTCCCGCTCGCGATCATGGCCGCGACTTTCGTGGCCGTCGCGATCCTGAAATGGCCGCTGCTCTGGACGGTGCTCGGCTTCGGCTCGCTCAGCGTCGCCGTGACCTACCGGCACGGCTGAGCGCCACAGCATGCAGTCCCTGCCCTTCAGCATCCTGCTCGTCTTCCTGCCGCTCTCGCTGGTGACCATCGGCGGCGGCCAGAGCGCCATCGCCGACATGCACCGCCAGATCGTCGAGGCGCATCACTGGATGAGCGCCGCGCAGTTCGTCGATGCCTTCGCCATCGCGCGGCTGGCGCCCGGCCCGGGCTCGCTGCTGGCGACGCTGATCGGCTGGCAGATCGCCGGGTTCTGGGGCGCGGTGGCAGCCACCGCCGGCATCTTCGGGCCGACCGCCTTCCTGATCTACGGCGTCGCCCATATCTGGTCGCGCTACGAGGGCGCCCGACTGCTGCGTGCGCTTGAGAAGGGCTTACGGCCCGTCGCGGCTGGGATGATCCTGGCGGCGAGCTATGTCCTGATCCAGTCGCTCGACAGCGGCTGGCTCGGCCGTGGCACCGCGCTCGTCTCGACCGCCCTGCTGTTGCTGACGCCGATCAATCCACTGCTGTTGATCGCCGGCGGCGCCGGCTGCTTCGTCGGGCTGCACTTTCTGGCGCTGATCTAAGCGCCTGTCGCAACGCTGAAGCCAACAGACACCGCGCCAGAACAGCGAACATCTCGAACAATCAATCTCTCAATCAGTCTGCAACCCCTTCTACAAACCCGCGCCTTACAATAATTATATTATATACAACGCTCAGTTTTGAATTATATCAATTATTATATTATAGATTCACAAAGAATCAACTTGCGAATCCTTTCGCTAGACCATTACACGCCCCGGACATGGGACTGGGGTTACGTAATGAATAATAATTCTAGACTGGTTTTCCTGACAGCGCTGCTGTCGACGACGGCGCTTTCGGTGGCACAGGCGCAAACGCCGCAGGCCAAAGGGCGCGGCAGCGAACAGATGATCTCGCTCGACCAGATCACGGTCACGGCGTCGCGCGGCGAGAAACAGGTGCTCGATGTTCCCGGCACCGTCAGCGTGATCACGCGGCAGGAACTCGACGAACGGATCACGCGCGACACGCAGGATCTGGTGCGCTACCAGCCTGGCGTCAGTGTCAACCGCATCACCACCGCCACGGACCCGTTCGGCAATTACGGCGGTTTCACCATCCGTGGCGTCGGCGGCAACCGCGTGCAGATGCAGGTCGACGGTTCCCGCGTGATCGAGCGCGTCACCGACGGCAATCGCGACTTCGTCGACCTGCCCTTCCTGAAGAATGTCGAGATCGTCCGCGGCCCCGGCTCGGTGCTCTGGGGGGCGGATGCGCTTGGCGGCATCGTCGCCTACCGCACGCTCGACCCCGAGGATCTCCTGAAAGGTAAGGACAAGCCCTACGCGGCCCGGCTGAGCACGAGCTATGACAGCCTCGACCGCTCCTTCGTGAAGACCGGTATCGCCGCCTTCCGCTTCTCGCCGATGCTCGAAGGCATCGTCGGCGTCAGCCACAAGAGCGCTGAAGAAGCGCGGCTGACCAAGGCGCGCGCCGATGGCGGCCGCTGGGGCTGCCCGGTGCCGACCTTGCGCTTCCTTGGCTGCGACAAGCTCAATCCGCTCGACGTCACCGTCTGGAACAGCTTCGCCAAGCTCGTCTTCAAGCCGACGGCGGATCATACCTTCAAGCTGACCGGCGAATATTACGACAGCGATTCGACGGTGAACCAGCTCTACAACTACAACGTCGTGAGCGCGGGCGTCCGCAACGGGCCGAATATCCGCAACCAGGTCAAGAGCCGCAAGCGGGTCGCGCTCGAGCACGAATGGCAGGCGGGATTGAGCTTCCTCGATTCCGTGCGCTGGCAGGCGTCGTTCTCGCCGCAGGAGCGGACCTTCGTCACCAACAACCTGCAGAGGCTCGCCAATGGCCAGCAACGGCTGACACGCGGCCTGCACGACTATTCCGAACAGTTCTCACAGCTCGACATCCAGGCGAAGTCGAGCTTCGCGCTGAGCTCGAGCTTCCACCGCCTGACCTACGGCTTCCAGGGCGACATCACCAAGACGAACTACGAGCGTCGCGACGACGTGCGGAATCTCACCACCGGCGTGACGACGACAACGATCGCAGGCGGCTTCAACTTCGCGAACTCGACGACGAACCGCTACGATTTCTATCTCCAGGACGAGATCGAGCTGCTCTCGGGCCGCTGGACGATCACGCCCGGCCTGCGCTTCGCGAACTACAATATCGATCCACGGCCGGGGCCGGGCTACCAGGCCACCAAGGGCAAGGAGCCGCGCGAACTCACCTCGCACCGGCTGGTTCCCCAGATCGGCACGCTCTTCAAGCTCGACGATACCTATTCGGTCTATGGCCGCTATGCCGAGGGCTTCAAGATGCCGACGGCCGAGCAGCTCTATACCTCGCTGCCGTCCTCGACCTTCACCCTGATCCCGAGCCCGGATCTGCGGCCGGAAAGCGTGCGCTCCTACGAGGCCGGCTTCCGCGGCAAGTACGCCGATGGCTGGTTCTCGGTCGGCGTCTTCCACGCACGCTACAAGGACTTCATTCAGTCCCTGTACAACATCCCCGGCACGAACGATTACACCTATCGGAACCTGTCGCAGGTGCAGATCTCTGGCGTCGAGGCCTCGGCCGAATGGCGCTTCCACGAGCGCTGGCTGGCGAGCGCGACGCTCAGCTACCAGTACGGCAAGCAACGCGTCGAGGCCGGACTTCCCGTCACGCCCTTCGACGTCAATCCGTTCAAGGCCGTCACCGGACTGAAGTACCTCATGCCGGAGTACGGGCTGGAAGCCGAGGTGATCGGCACCTTCGCCGGCGGCGCGACCCGCGCCAGCTCACCCACCCTCTTCAAGCAGGGCGGCTACTCGGTGTTCGACGCCTATCTGAGCTGGAAGCCGACCTCCGCCATTACTGTGCGCGGCGGCGTCGATAACATCTTCGACAAGCGCTACTTCGCCAATCTCGTCGGCGGAACGTCCTATACGAAGGTTCCGTCGCCGGCATCGACCGCGGCCGCCAACCCGCTGGAACTCCAGACGGCGCCGGGGCGCACCTTCAAGCTCTCCGCTTCCGTCGAATTCTGATCCTGTTCGAGACGCCGGACGCCAAAAGCCCGGCGCATCAGCGGCGCCCTGGCCGAGCCCCCGGGGCGTCGCACCCCTTTCCGGAGACCAATATGAACAACGAGACCAATCCGCGCGAAAAGCTCGCGCAAGCGCCGGCCGAGATCCTCAAGAGCCTGCCCGCCATGGGGCGCGTCATGCTGAGCACCCGCTCCGGCGGCGCGACCCATGAGCGGATGGGTGTGGTCGAGGCCGTGACCATCGCCGGCAACGAGGTCCGCTTGTCCGGCGCATTCCATGACAGCCGCATCGACCTCGCCACGGTCGTGCGGATCGTCGCCGACCGGACCAGCAAGATGCGCGAGCGCGTGCTGCCGCGCCTGGAATGCCAGGATGCGTCGGGCGAAACCCTGTTCAGCCTGATCGGGCTCGACGGGCTGGAGCCCTTCGACAAGGCGCTTGAACCGTTCGGCGCCGGCGAAGTGCTGGAACCGGTCCAGCGCGAGGCACCCGGTAGCGGCGGCTCCGCCGACGTGCCGGAAGACGATCTCGGCGCCCGCAGCTTCGCGGCGATCCTGGCCAGCGGCGAGCCGATCGCCATCGATATCGAGCGCGCCGGCCTGTTCCAGCATTGGCAGGGTGCCCTGCCCGAGCCGAAACCGGCCATGGGTTTCGTCAACATCATGCAGGGCGATTTCCACCTGCATCTCAAGGCCGGCGCGGTCTCCAGCTGGGAGTGGACGGAGAGTGCGGGAACCGTTGTGCTCGAAGCCCGCGACAGTGAGGGCAAGGGCTTCGGCCTCGTCCTGCGCGGCCCGGCTGCCGCCTTCGCAGAGGTCCCGGACGTCGATGTCATCAGCGGCTGAACCGGCACCGGCGGGCGCGAGCTTCGCCCATCCGCGCGCAACATGGCTCTGCCCCGGCACGGGCAGGCTGCTGGCGCAGGGCGAATTGATGCAGGCGATGGCGCGCAAGCGCGTCGTCCTGCTCGGCGAGACGCATGACGTCGCCGAGATCCATCGCTGGCAACTGCAGGTCACGACCTGCCTGCACCTGCTGCGGCCGCAGATGGCTGTTGGATTCGAGATGTTCCCGCTGCGCATCCAGCCGGTGCTCGACGCCTGGGTCGCGGGCGAGATGGACACCGCGACCTTCCTCGAACGCAGCGAATGGGCCCAGGTCTGGGGCTTCGATCCCGAACTCTACCTGCCGCTATTCCACTTCTGCCGGCAGCAGCGGGTGAAGATGCTGGCGCTGAACTGCCACCGCCCGCTGGTCACGCGGGTCGGACAGGTCGGCTGGGAAGCCATCCCGGTCGAGGAGCGCGATGGGGTCACTCCGTCTGCGCCCGCAACCGAGGACTACCGCGCCTATCTCGCCGCGATCACCGGCCGCTTCAGCGGATCGGCTAGGCCAGAGGCGATGGCGCCGGAGCGCTTCGACCGCTTCGTACGGGCGCAGCAATGCTGGGACCGATCCTTCGCGTGCCGCATCGCCGATCATCTCGCCGAGGCCACGGACGACCCGCTGGTCGTCGGCATCATCGGGCGCGGCCATCTCGAATATGGCCATGGCACGCCGTTCCAGCTCCGCGATCTCGGCATCGAGGATGTCGCGGTCCTGCTGCCAGCAACCGATGCCGCGCCTGAGGCGGAGCCGCTCGCCGGCATCGCGGACGCGCTGTTCCGGCTCGATACGCCCGAGCCGCCGCAATCGCGACGGACACCGCGAGCCGCGTCATGAGGGCCGTGCTCTCCCAGATCATCAGGTTGACCCGGCTCTGCATCGCCGGGCCGGGCGGCAAGATCGGCGCGCTCTATTTCCTGATGATCTTCGGGCTCGGCCTCGCCGGGGTGCAGGTCGGCGTGCGCCTGATCGCCTGGACCGCCGATTTCTACAACGCGCTGCAGAAGCTCGATGTCGACGGCGCGCTCAGGCAGATCGCGATCTTCTTCGGGCTGATCGCGATCAGCGTCGGCATCCACCTCGCCAGCGCCTATCTGCGCAAGATGCTGCAGATCCGCTGGCGGCGTGCGCTGACCGAGGCCGCGCTCGACCGCTGGCTGGCGGGCAAGGCCTTTTGGCATCTGCGCGAGCGCACCGATCACGGACTCGACAATCCCGACCAGCGCATCGCCGAGGATTGCCGCATCTTCGTCGAGAAGCTCACGATCGAGGGGCTCGAACTCGCTACGAACATCGTCGCGCTGGTGACCTATGTCTCGATCCTGTGGTCGCTCTCGACCTTCGCGCTGTCCTTCAGCCTGTTCGGCCACGCGATCGAAATCCCGCGCTACATGGTCTGGGCCGCGCCGCTCTATGTCGCCATCGCCACCTTCATCACGCATGGGCTCGGCCGGCCGCTGAAGGCGCTGACGGTCGAGCAGCAACGGCGCGAGGCCGATTTCCGCTTTTCGCTGGTGCGCCTGCGCGAGCATGTCGAGGGCGTGGCGCTGGCCGATGGCGAACCGGCTGAGCGGCGGCTCTTCCGCGAGCGCTTCGGAGCCATCGCCGGGAATTGGCAGAAGCTCGCCAACCGCGAACTGATCCTCGGCTTCTTCACCCGCCCCTATTTCCAGACGGTGCTGCGCATCCCGCTCTTTCTCGCGCTGCCGGCCTATCTCGCCGGGCGCGTCACCTTCGGCGGGCTGATGCAGATCGGTTCGGCCTTCCAGAACGTCGTGACGACGCTATCCTGGTTCGTCTTCTCCTATCGCGACCTGACCGAACTCGCCGCGACGGCGAGCCGCCTCTCGCATTTCATGAGGGCAGCCGAACACGCGGCCACCCCGGCAAGCGGCCCAGCCCTGCACAAGGCGGGCAATGCGGAGATACGGCTGCGCGATCTCGTTCTCGCAACGCCCACCAGGCGTCGCCTCCCACCCGTCCCGGACCTCAAGCTGGAGTCCGGCGGCAGCTACTGGCTCGCGGCGCCCTCCGGCCATGGCAAGAGCACGCTGGCAAAGGCCATCGCCGGGCTCTGGACGCATGGCGAGGGCCGAATCGAGCGGCCCGAGGGACGCATCCTCGTCCTGCCGCAGCAGCCCTACCTGCCGCTCGGGAGCTTGCGCTCCGCGCTGGCCTACCCGCAACCACCCGACGCGGTCGACGAGGCAACACTGCGCCAGGCGCTCGCCGCCGTCGGCCTCGAAGATTTCTGGTCGCTCGACGATGGCGGCTGGACGGACAGGCGGCGCGGCCTGTCAGGCGGAGAACAGCAACGCCTCGCCCTTGCGCGCGCGCTGCTGCAAGCGCCCGACTGGCTGGTGCTCGACGAGGCAACGAGCGCGCTGGATGCGCAGGCTGAGGCGCAGACGCTGTCGGCGCTGCGCCGGGCTCTGCCGGCGAGCACTTTGGTCCTGATCGCGCATCGCGCGCCGCAAGGGCTTGGCTCGCTCCAGATGATCGAGCTTCGGCAGCAAGCGTCGCGCCCCGACGCCACTCTCGGCAGTGTCCTCGCCCGACCCGAGCCGGCAAGCTGAACCAAGATGGAACGTCTTTCTCGTCCGCTCTCGCTGCGCTGATGGCCTTTCCTTCGCTCGCTGACATGACGGGCGCCCTGCGGCGCCGGCTCGCCCAATGGCGCGATGTTCCGCGCCTGATGCGCTCGCTCTGGCAGAGCAGCCCGCGGCTCTTCGTGGCTATCGCGGTGGTGCGCCTGCTGCGCGTGCTCCAGCCGCCGGCGATGCTCGGCCACCAACTCGTGACCAATCTCCTCACACAGCTCCAGAATGCGGTGACGCTGCTCGCGCTGGTCGCAGGGCTCGTGTTCTTCGTACCCTGGCTGATCGTGTTGCTATTGGCCGCCCTGCTGCCGACCCTGCTGGTCGAGGCGCATTTCGTAGCAGCACATTGAAGGGCGTTCTCCAGGAAACGCGCCGTCATTCCGGACGCGCCGCGGCAGCGGCGCCGATCCGGAATCCATCGAAGGGCACTGCGCTCCAGGATGGATCCCGGGTCAAGCCCGGGATGACGGCTTGGTTCCGCCGAGAATCGGAGAGCTTTACCGCCCGCGGATCAGGTCCGCAGCCTGATAGCTCCAATAGGTCATCTGAACTGCCGCCGTGCCGAAGGGGCCGCCGTTCCAGACCAGGCCGAAGGGCGCGAAGAGCTTGTAGCGGTCGCTGGCGCCGCGGATCGCCTCGGCGATGACGGTGCCACCGATCGCGGTGGTGTTCATGCCATGGCCGCCGAAGGCGGTGCAGTACCAGACGCCCGGCCGATACTGGCCGATCTGCGGCATGAGGTGGCGGGCATAGGACATGAGGCCCGACCAGGCAGCCTCGACCTTGAGCTCGGCCAGCTGCGGATAGGTCGTGACCATCTCGTGGCGCAGGATTGCGGCGACGTCGCTGGGCTCGGTCGTGCGCGTGGTAATGCGCCCGCCCCAGAGGATGCGCGAGCCGCCCTCGACCGTGCGGTAATAATCGCCCGCGCGCCGGTCGTCGCCGACGCCGGTGCTGATGCGGATCGCCGAACGGATCAGGTCCGGCGCGGCCTCGGTCAGCAGCACATAGGTCGCGATCGGGATATAGGCGCGGCGCAGCGCCGGCAGCACATCGCCGGTATAGCCGCCGGTCGTGAACAGCACCTGATCGGCCTCGATCGTCGCCTTGGCCGTCTTCAACCGCTTCACCGCGCCGTCGAGTTCGCAGGAGATGACCGGCGAGCCCTCATGGATCTTGCCGCCCAATCGAACGATCTCGCGGGCCAGCGCACGGGCATAGTTCAGCGGATGGAAATGGAAGGAATCGTCGGCCGTGAGCGAGGCGTGGTATTTCGGCGAATTCAGAAGGGCTCGGGTCTCGTCGCGACCGAGATAGCGCAGCTTGCGGCCGAAGCGCTTCTCCTGCGTGTCACGCACCGCCTGGAGCCCGGCGCCACCGTCATAGCGGACGACCTTCATGATGCCGGGCGACGGCGCGGCCTCGGCGATGGCGAGGCTTTCAATGTTGCCGCGAACGATCTCCACGCCTTCCATCGTCAGGCGATAGAGTTCGTCGGCCTGCTCGCGGCCGGTCTGGCGCTCGATCGCGGAAAGCGAGGTCGCGTAGCCCGGGCTGACGAAGCCGCCATTACGACCGGACGCGCCCCAGGCGACGCGCTGCGCCTCCAGCAGCAGGACCGAGCGGCCGGCACGGGCGAGATTGAGCGCGGCGGTGAGGCCGGCGAGGCCGCCGCCGACGATGCAGATATCCGTCTTCAGCGTGCCTTCGGCCGGCGGATAGCTCTCTTCGGTCGCAAGCGTGCGGCGGTAATAGGTGTCGATGTAAGAGGACATGCGGTCTCGCGGAGGCAGGCGGTGGATTGTTTTCGTTGTCGGCTCGCGCGATCCGCGACCGGTTTTCCGGCAGCGGATCGCGGCTATCGAGTCTCATTCGGCGGCTTGCGCCGTGCGCGACCCCGGCGGGTCGAAGGCCTGGATCGGCGGCAGGTTACCGTCGAAGCGCGCGACCTGCACGGTCGTGAGCTGGCCGGTACAGCCCTGCGCCAAGGCCGAGGTGCCGATGTCGCGGGTCAGCACGTTCGGATTGCCATGGACGCAGAGCGGCTTGTCCTCGGTCGGGTCGACGGGGTCGTACCAGGCGCCGGTGGGCAACTGGATCACACCCTTGCGGATGCCGTCGGTGACATGGACGGCCGCGAGGCAGGCGCCGCGCTCGTTCGAGAGCCGGATGATGTCGCCATCGGCGATGCCGCGCAGCGCCGCATCGTCCGGGTGCATATGCGCAACCTCGCGGCCGCGATGCTTGGCGTCGCTGCTATGGCCGCCGAAATCGAACTGGCTGTGCAGCCGGGTCCGAGGCTGGTTGGCGACGAGCACGTAAGGATTGGTGTCATCCGGCACATTGCTGGCGCCAAGCCAAGTCGGATGGCCGGGGCAATCGGCCTCGCCGAAGCCGGCGATCGTCTCCGAGAAGATTTCGAGCTTGCCTGATGGCGTCGGCAGCGGCGCTGCATCGGGATCGGCCCGGAAGGCGCGCAGCCTGCCGCCGTCGTCTGGCTGCTGCGGCAGGTCAAAACCCTCGCCGGCCCAGAATTCGGCGAAGCTCGGTGCCGGCAGGCCCTTCTCGGCAAGAGCCGTGCGGGTCGGCTCGTAGAGATGCTCCAGCCATTGCCGGGCGGTGCGGCCCTCGGTGAAGGCCTCGCCCGTGCCGAGACGCTCGGCCAGATCGGCGAAGATCGAATAGTCGTCGCGCGCCTCGCCATAGGGCGCGACCACCGGATGCATCGGCACCAGCAAGGGGTCGTTGGGATTGCCGCCGATATCCTCGCGCTCCAGCGTCATCGTGCAGGGCAGCACGATATCGGCGTGGCGCGCCGTCGCGGTCCAGGCAAGCTCATGCACGACCAGCGTGTCGATGCGGGCGAAGGCCTCGCGCAAGCGGTTCAGGTCCTGATGATGGTGGAACGGGTTGCCGCCCGCCCAGTAGACCAGCTTGATCTCGGGATAGGTCCGGGTCTGACCATTGTAGCGATAGGTCGCGCCCGGGTTGAGCAGCATGTCGGAGATGCGCGCGACCGGGATGTAGTCGCTGATCGGGTTCTTGCCCTGCGAGAAGGTCGGCATTGGCACGGCATTATAGCGTCGGCCGTAATAGGCGATGGCGCCGAGGCCGTAGCCATAGCCGCCCCCGGGCAAGCCGATCTGGCCGAGCGCAGCGGAGAGCACCAGGCCCATCCAGACCGGCTGCTCGCCATGGGTGGCGCGCTGCAGGGCGTGGGCCACGACGATGAGCGCGCGCTTGCCGTGGAGACGCTTCGCCAGCGCGACGATCTCCTCGGCCGACAAGCCGGCGATCGGGGCGGCCCAGGCCGCGTCCTTGGGCTGACCGTCAGTCTCGCCGAGCAGATAGCGCTCAAAGACCGGCCAGCCGACCGTGTAGCGGTCGAGGAAGGCGCGGTCGTGCAGACCGTTGATCACGAGCGTGTGGACCAGGGCCATCATCAGCGCGGTGTCGCTGCCCGGCTTGTTGGCGATCCAGTCGGCGCCAGCCCCCGGAGGCAGGTCGCCGCGCAGCGGGCTCACCAACACGAACTCGCAGCCGCGCTCCTGCGCCCGCTCCATCGCGCCGCGCTCGACATGGCGGCTGGTGCCGCCGCCGGCGACCATGCTGTTCTTCAGCGCCATGCCGCCGAAGGCGAGCACGATCTCGCTGTGATCGGCGATCTGCTCCCAGGAGACGTTGCGCTTCACCAGGTCCTCGTAGTCGCCGATGATATGCGGCACGAGGACGGAAGAGGCGCCCGAGGAATAGCTGTTGACCGACTTCACATAGCCGCCGGTCGAGGTGTTGAGGAAGCGGTGAATCTGGCTCTGCGCATGATGGAAGCGGCCGGCGCTCGCCCAACCATAGGAGCCGCCGAAGATCGCGCCGGGGCCGTAGTCGTCGCGCACGCGGCGCAATTCGCCGGCGAGCTTGTCGAGCACCGCCGACCAGGACATCGGCACATATTCGTCGCGGCCGCGACGGTCGTCGGGACCGGGCCCGTTCTCCAGCCAGCCGCGCCGGACCATCGGTTGAGCGATGCGGGCGCGATGGCGTAGCGCCGCCGGGAAGTTCTGGATGATCTCGTTGGGATCGGGATCGCCCTCATACGGGCGGACTTCGAGCTGGCCTTGCTTCATGCGTGCCGAGAACACGCCCCAGTGGGAGGTATGCGGGCGAAACGCCTCGCTCTCGGTCACAGCTTCGCTTGCCGGAACGACTGGAGCCGCCATCGCCTTCCCCCTCACCTTTCGGGCTTGAACAGCCTCCCCCCTCATTCCGCTGGTCCGCGGCCGATCGCAAGGGGCTTTCGCGGATTGCCGGCAAGCGCCGCACGCTTGGCCGAAAGCAGAAAGGCCCGGCTGCAGGGAGCAGCCGGGCCTTTCTCATGCCATTATCCGGATCGCGCCGCGCTCAGCGGATCGGCGCCGCGTATTGCAGGCCGCCATTGGTCCAGAGCGCGTTCTGGCCGCGGGCGATCTTCAGCAGCGAGCCCTGACCGAGGTTGCGCTCGAACATCTCGCCGTAATTGCCGGCCGCCTTGATGGCGTTATAGGCCCAGTCGTTCTTGAGGCCGAGCGCCTCGCCGAAGGTGCCTTCCTTGCCGAGCAGGCGCTTGATCTCGGGATTGTCCGACTTCGCGCGCATCTCGTCGACATTCGCCTGGGTCACGCCGAGTTCCTCAGCCGTGACCTGGGCGAAATGGACCCAGGTGACGATGTCGAACCACTGGTCGTCGCCATGGCGGGTGACGTAGCCGAGCGGCTCCTTCGAGATCGTCTCCGGCAGGACGATGTGATCGGCCGGTGCCTTGAAGCGCATGCGCTCGGAATAGAGGCCCGACGCGTCCGTGGTGAAAGCGTCGCAACGGCCGCTCTCATAGGCCTCTGTCGCCTCGTTGTTGGTGGCGAAGGTCACCGGCTCGAACTTCATGTTGTTCTTGCGGAAATAATCCGCGGTGTTGAGTTCGGTCGTGGTGCCCTGCTGGATGCAGATCGAGGCGCCGCTGAGCTCCTTCGCCGATTTGATGTTCAGCGACTTCTTCACCATGAAGCCCTGGCCGTCATAATAATAGATCGGCCGGAAGTTCTGGCCGAGCGTCGTGTCGCGGCTCATGGTCCAGGTCGTGGTGGCAGCGATGAGGTCGGTCTCGCCCGACTGGAGCGCCGTGATCCGGTCCTTCGAGGGAAGCTGGATGAACTTCACCTTGGTCTGGTCGCCGAAGACGGCGGCGGCCAGCGCCCGGCAATAGTCCGCGTTGATGCCGGTCAGGACGCCGTTCGCGTCGGGAACCGCGAAGCCGGCGAGATTCGCTCCGGTCCCGCAGTTCAGGACGCCGCGCGACTGAATGGTCTTCAGGGTCTGAGCTTCCGCCGACACCGACACGGTGCAGACGACAGCAGCGGCAAGCGCCAGTGAAAACTTCATAGTTCCATCCCTAGGTGACAATAGAGCCGACGATGTTCCACGCAGCCCGGCTCCCGTCAATCGGCAGCGCGGGCCTTGTCCCTCCGGAATTGACCGTTCCCGCTTATTGCAGATCGGCGAAGGCGAGCTTCAGGCGCTCCACCGCCTCCGAAACGACATCGCGCGGCGTCGCCAGATTGAAGCGCAGGAAGCTCTCGCCACCCTTGCCGAAGGTCGGGCCGTGATTGATGGCGATCCGGGCCTGCTTCTCGACGCGGGCGGTGAATTCGGCAGCTTCCATCCCCGTACCCGAAAAATCCGCCCAGGCGAGATAGGTCGATTCGAGCGGCATCGAGCGCACGCCCGGAATCGCGTCGATCCCGGCATCGAAGAGGCGGCGGTTGCCGTCGAGATAGAGGTTCAGCGCATCGACCCAGGCCGCGCCCTCCGGGCTGTAGGCGGCGGTCGCCATGGCCATGCCGAAGGAATTCGGGGAGATGCCGAGCGCATCCATGCGCCCGCGGAAAAGCTCGCGCAGCCGGGTGTCGGGAATGATGACATTGCCGATATGGGCGCCGGCGATGTTGAAGGTTTTGGTGGTCGCCGTCATCATGACCAGGCGGTCCATGATCTCGGGCGCCGCGACCGGCATCACCGTATGCTTGTGGCCGGGCATGACCAGGTCGTGATGGATCTCGTCGGAGACCAGGATGAGATCATGGCGCTTGCAGAAATCGGCGATCGCCCGCAACTCGTCGCGCGTCCAGACACGGCCGCCCGGATTGTGCGGCGAGCAGAGGATGAGCATGCGCTCCTTGCCGGTCATCGCGGCGTCCCAGGCGGGGATATCGAGAACGTAGCGCCCCTCTTCCAGCGCCAGCGGGCATTCGACGACACGGCGGCCAGACGCGGTCACGATGCGCGCGAAGGCATGATAGACCGGCGTCATCAGGACGACGCCGTCGCCGGGCTTGGTATAGGCCTCGACGCAGAGCGCGGTGCCGTTCACCAGGCCATGCGTGGTGAAGACGGAGTCGGGCGAAACCTCCCAGCCGTGCCGGTTCAGCATCCACCAGCGGATCGCGGCGAGATAGGCCCGGTCATCACCGAAATAGCCGTAGATGCCGTGGGCATTCATGCCGTCGAGGGCGTGCTGCACGCAGGCCGGCGGACGAAAATCCATATCCGCCACCCACATCGCGATGCCGCCATCGGCCGGCACGCCGTAGACGGTTTCCATCTTGTCCCATTTGGCCGAATGGGTGCCGCGGCGATCGATCCGCTCGTCGAAGTTGGGAGAAAGCTGCATGAGGCCCTGCCGGCTGACACGGAGAATTTCCTTCTCCTAGCAGGTCTATCGGGAGAACACAGCCGCTGTCAGGCGCAATGCTGGAACACGACGGGCGCATTCGTCGCCCGCGCGGTGAGCGCCGAACGACGCAACTCGATGATCGCGGAGGGAAGGCTTGGGTGGCGCGCCAATCGGGATACAAGCACGAACACTTATGTGCCTGAAATAGCCATGTGATTCAGTCTGCCGGAAGCCGAGACCGCCTCGTCTCGGCGCTGCCGGTCGTGGCCCTTGGGCGCCATCGGGAACGTTCGCTTTCAGGCTGTGTCGTTCCATTTACCTGCGGCGACCGATTCTTCGCCCATTACCTTACGGCATGTCCGACGTGTGTTTCTTGGCTCGTTTCGAGGAGGCTGGCATTTCGTCGAGCTCCGACGGCGATTGCGTTGGATGAAGCGATGGCAATATCCTCCCGCCGGAAGCCGCGCCCGCAAGGCCGGCAGACGCGGTCCAGTGTCGCCGCTCGGCGACGCGGCGAAACCTAGAATGACACCGGAGGTGCTTTGATGAGTTTCAGGACGACACTGGCCGCATTGGGCGTTGCGGGCCTGATGATGGCCGCCGGGCCGGCGCAGGCCGCCAAGGATCAACTGACCATCGGCGTCGCGCAATTCCCCTCGACGCTCCACCCCAATATCGATGCCGAGGTGATCAAAGCCTATACGCTGGGCTTCGCCATCCGGAACATCACCGCCTTCGACAAGGACTGGAAGAACACCTGCCTGAGCTGCACCGAGCTTCCCAGCGTGAAGAACGGCACGGCCAAGATCATCGACCTGCCCAATGGCGGCAAGGGCATGGAGGTCACGATCAAGCTGAAGCCCGATCTGAAATGGGCCGACGGCAAACCGGTCACGACCAAGGACCTGGAATTCACCTGGCGCATCGGGCGCGACCCCAAGACCGGCTTCTCCAACCCCAAGCCCTGGACGCGGGCCGTCAAGCTCGACGTGATCGACGCGACCACGGCGGTGCTCACCCTCGACAAGGTGCTGTCGTCCTACAACGAATGGGACCAGATCCTGCCCGAGCATATCGAGGGTCCCGTCTACGAGAAGGCCAAGGAGGCCGGCGACTACGTCAAGCAGACGACCTATTCCCGCAATCCGACCACGCCCGGCCTGTATAACGGCCCCTATATGGTGACCGGCTATATCTCCGGCTCGCAGGTCGTGCTCGAGCCCAATCCGCACTGGGCCGGCACCAAGCCCGGCTTCAAGCGCATCATCCTCAAGCTGATCGAGAACACCGCAGCCCTGCAGGCCAATCTCCTGTCGGGCGATGTCGACATGATCGGCGGCGAAGGCGTCGGCCTCTCGATCGACCAGGTCCTGGAGCTGCGCAAGCAACATCCCGATCGCTTCGAGTACCTGTTCAAGCCGAGCCTGAACTACGAGCATATCGACCTGCAGAACGGCAACCCGCTTCTCAAGGATGTGCGGGTCCGGCAGGCCCTGATCTACTCGGCCGATCGCAAGACCCTGACCGACCGCCTGTTCCAGGGTCTGCAACCGGTGGCCGACACTTGGGTCAATCCGCTCAATGCGAATTTCACCAAGGACACGCTGCACTACCCCTATGACCTCGCCAAGGCCAAGGCTCTCCTGGCGGAAGCCGGCTGGAAGCCCGGCCCGGACGGCATCTGCCGCGACGCCGCCGGCACGCGCCTGTCGCTGGAGTTCGGCACGACCGCGGGTAACCGCCTGCGCGAATTGCAGCAGGCCGTGCTGCAGAACAACTGGAAGGCCGCCTGCATCGAGGTCCGCATCAAGAACGAGCCGGCCCGGACCTTCTTCGGCGAGACCATGAAGAAGCGCAGCTATGGCGGGCTGGCCATGTACGCCTGGTCGAGCAGCGTGACGGAATCGCCGCGCCGGACGCTGGCGAGCGACAACATCCCGACCGAGGCCAACGCCTGGGGCGGCGCCAACTACATCAACTTCTCCAACCCGCGCATGGACGAGCTGATCACCAAGTCCGAATCGGCGCTCGATCCGGAGGAAGGCAAGGCGCTCTGGGCTGAGATGCAGAAGATCTACGCCCAGGAACTGCCGGTCATCCCGCTGTTCTTCCGCTCGGAGGCGCATGTCTATCCGAAGTGGCTGAAGGGCTACGAACCGACCGGGCACGGTCACTACGTCTCGATGTTCAGCGAGAACTGGCGCTCCGAGTGATCGGACAAGCTGCGAGCCCGAACGCGGCCGCGACGACGCGGCCGCTGGACGGGCAAGGCCTCACGCTGCGGCGCGCGGGAGCGCGCCGCGATAGGGAGTTGGGTTGATGGTGTCCTTCATCACCCGCCGGCTGCTGCAGACCTTCGTGGTGTTGCTCGTCATGTCGTTCGTGGTCTACGGGCTGATGGGGCTGATGCCCGGCGACCCCGTCGACATCATGGCCGCGAGCCAACCCGGCATGACGCCGGAGGTCATGGCCAATCTCAGGGCGATCTATGGGCTCGATCAGCCGCTCATGGTTCGCTATGCGCGCTGGCTGATGGCGGTGCTGAGCGGCGATTTCGGCTTTTCGCGCACGCATGCGCGGCCCGTGCTGGAGGTTCTGACCCCAGCCCTGCTGCAAACCTGCAAGCTCATGCTGGCGAGCTTCACGCTCAGCGTCATCCTGTCGTTGATCCTGGGCATCGCCTCGGCGCTGAAGCCCGGCGGCTGGGTCGACAGTTTCGTCAGCCTGTTCGCCTTCGCCGGAATCTCGGTGCCGATCTTCTGGCTCGCCCTGGTGCTGATCCTGACCTTCGCGGTCGGGCTGCAATGGCTGCCTGCGAGCGGCATGGGTCAGGTCGGCAATTTCGGCTTCTGGGATCAGGTGCGGCATCTCACGCTGCCGGTCCTGGCGCTGACGCTGGCCAATACCGGCCAGTTCACCCGCTATGTCCGCGCCGCCATGATCGAGACGCTGCAGATGGATTTCATCCGGACGGCACGAGCGAAAGGCAGCGGCAGCCGGCGCGTCATCCTCGTGCACGCCCTGCGCAATGCCATGGTGCCGTTCGTGACGATCATGGCTCTGAGCTTCGGCTCGTTGTTTTCCGGCGCCCTGGTCACCGAGACGATGTTCGCACAGATGGGCATGGGCAAGATGATCTATGACTCCATCCTGTCCAACGACTTCAACCTCGCTCTGATCGGGTTGCTGTTTGCGACGCTCACGACGTTGATGGCCAACCTCCTGGCCGATCTGGCCTATGTCGCCCTCGATCCGCGGATTCGACTGGAATGAGCACGCTGGACACGCCGATCGCTCCCAGCGGAGGCGGCAAGCCGCGCACCGCCGCGCCGCAGACGATCTGGGCGCTGCGCTGGCGCCGCTTCCGCGGGCATCGCACCGGCGTCGCGAGCCTCGTCGTGCTCGCCTTGCTGGTGGTATTCTGCCTGATGGCGGGGCCGCTGGAAGCCTGGCGCGGCATCGACGCGACGCAGACCGACCTGTTCAAGCGCTACCAGCCGATCTCGGCCGAGCACTGGCTCGGGACCGACGATGCCGGGCGCGACGTGCTGGCGAGGCTGATGTATGGCGGCCAGGTCTCGCTGCTGGTCGGTCTGCTGGCGACCCTCATCGGCGGCGTGTTCGGGGTCTCGCTGGGGCTGCTCGCCGGCTATTATGGCGGCCGTCTCGACAACGCGCTGATGCGCCTGACCGACGGCATGATCGCCCTGCCGCTGCTGCCGCTGCTGATCGTGCTCGGCGCGATCGATCTGACCAAGCTCGGCTTCTCCACCGAGGCCGCCCATTCGCAATCGATCGCCTTCTGGCGGATCATCCTGATCATCGCTCTGGTCGACTGGACGCCGATCGCCCGGATCGTCCGGGCCGCCACCCTCTCCGTCAAGGAGCGCGACTATGTCAGCGCGGCACGCGGCAGCGGCGCGAACGCGCTCTACATCATGGCGCGGCATATCCTGCCCAACACGATCACCCCGATCATCGTCGCCTTCACCCTGACCGTCGGGCGCGTCATCCTGTTCGAGTCGGTGTTGAGCTTTCTCGGCTTCGGCATCGTGCCGCCGACGCCGAGCTGGGGCAACATGCTCAACAATGCCCAGGAGCTCGTGACAACCGCGCCGGCGCTGGCGATCTATCCGGGTCTCCTGATCTTCATCACGGTGATCGCCGTCAATTTCCTCGGCGACGCCATGCAGCACGCCTTCGATCCGCGTTCGGAGAAATAGCGCGGGCGCTCATACACACACCGCAAAGCCAAGCGGGATCGCCACCGTCGATTTCAGCTCCTCCGTGAGGAATGGAGGAGACGCCGATGACGCTGCGCCTGGTCTTGTAGGCAGGACCGCCTCGGCGAGGTCGCGCTTTCAGCGCGAAGGCCGATGCTTCATGCAGGTGATCGCCATTGCCCGACCCGCTCAGTACCAAATCGACGTACAAGCGCGGCAGCTCTAAGCCCATGAAAGGACAAGAGTTCTAGCTTTCAAGCGTTTGAAGGAGCGATGGCGCGGTCTACGGGAGTCGAACCCGTCTCCCCAGCGTGAAAGGCTGGTGTCCTAACCGATAGACGAAGACCGCTTTGCCGCGAACCGCTGGGGTTCGTGCCGAAGCGGGGCGAGGTATAGTGGCAGGCTTCCCGCTCCGCAAGCACCCGTTCACAAGAAAATAGCCGGCAGCGCGTCAGACCGGGCGCGCGAGATCAAGAATGCGCAGTTCCGCCGTCTCCCGGCCGCCCCAGCGATTGAGCGAGAGCGTCGCCGCGAGGTGCACCATCTCGCCACGCGCGGCGAAAAGGGCCTGGCCAAGCGGCTCCTGCGCCGCCCGGAAGGCGATGCCCCCAATACTGGCGCCGTCGCCGGAACGCAGCTTGATGCGGACATGGCCGCCAGTACCGATCTCGATCGCGTCGGTCAGGCGATGCGCCGGGAAGACGAAGACCGGCTCCGGACTGCCGGAACCAAAAGGGCCGGCCTTGTCGATCTCGGCGAGAAGACGAGGCGTCGCACCGCCCGCGCTGAGCGCTGCGTCAATCAGCAGCGCCTCGGCATCGCCGGCCGCCTCGACCTCGCGCTGAAGATGCGCGTTGAGGAAAGCGTGGAAGGCACCAGCCTGGCCGGACGCCAGCGTCACGCCCGCCGCCATGGCATGGCCGCCGCCCTTGACCGCATGCCCTGCCTCGACGGCCGCGCGCACCGCTCGTCCGAGGTCGACACCAGCGACCGAGCGGCCGGAGCCGGTCGCGCCACCCTCCCCGTTCAGCGCCAGTGCGAAGGCTGGACGGCGGAAGCGCTCTTTCAGCCGGGCCGCGACAAGGCCGACGATGCCGGGATGCCAATCGGCGCTGCCGGCGAGCAGGACCGGCAGCTCGGCCGTGCCGGCGAGCTCATGCTCGGCCTGCGAGACGGCTTCCAGCACGGCGAGGCGCTCGATCTCCTGCCGCTCCTGATTGAGGCGGTTGAGCTCGGTCGCGATGGTGCGCGCCTCGACCTCGTCATCGGTCAGCAGCAGGCGCGCGCCCAGCGCGGCATCACCGATGCGCCCGCCGGCATTGATGCGCGGGCCGAGCAGGAAGCCGAGATGCCAAGGCTGTACCGGCCCGTCGAGGCCGGAGACGTCCATCAGCGCGGCGAGGCCCGGCCGCGCCCGGCTGCGCATCATCGCCAATCCCTGTCGGACGAAGGCGCGGTTGAGCCCCTGCAAGGGCACGACGTCGGCAACCGTCGCGAGCGCGACGAGATCCAGCATCGCCAGCAGGTCAGGTTCTCCACCGCGCGCCGCCCAATGGCCCTGCCGGCGTAGGGTCCGGCTCGTGGCGACCAGTGACAGGAAGACGACGCCAGCGGCGCAGAGATGGCCGAGACCGGACAGGTCGTCCTGCCGGTTCGGATTGACCAGCGCCTCGACGGTGGGCAGCCGCTCCGGCGCCTGATGGTGGTCGAGCACGACGACATCGAGACCGAGACGGCGCGCCTCCGCCAAAGGCTCCTCGCTGGTCGTGCCGCAATCGACCGTGACGAGCAGGGTCGCGCCCTCGCCCGCCAGCATGCGGATCGCCTCGCTGTTGGGGCCGTAGCCTTCGATCAGCCGGTCGGGGATGTGGATGCGCGGGCGTGCCCCGCCCTGCGTCAGGAAGCCCGCGAGCAGCGCCGAGGAACAAGCGCCGTCGACGTCGTAATCCCCGAAGATCGCGACGCGCTCGCCGCGCATCGCCGCCTGTGCCAACCGGGCAGCGGCGGGTTCCATGTCCGTGAGGATGGCCGGGTCCGGCAGCAGGTCGCGCAGCTTCGGCTCGAGAAAGAGCGCGGCCTCGGCCGGCTCGACGCCGCGCGAGGCGAGCAGGCGCGAGAGGATGTCGGAGAGCCCTTCGCGCTGGGAGAGCGCCTCGGCCCGGCCGAGGCCCGCCGTATCGAGGCGATCGCGCCAGGGACGGCCAAGGGCGGAACGGGTCACGCCGAGAAAAACACGGGACTGCTGCACCAGACTCATCGTGCCAACGGCGTCGCCCATAGCGGGCGCGAGGTCAACCGGCGTCGAGCTTGGCCGGGCCCGGCAGCCCCGCCATACTGCATGCAAGCGCCCGGCAAAGCGCGCCTCACACCCCCGATCCCGCGCATGGACCATCGATCGCGGTCAGGCTCACCATCCTGACGCGGAAATCACCGGGCGCGTTGATGACGAACCTGTCGTCGCGTGGGCCGGACGATGGAGGCGAGCCGGGGCTCTATGCCGCCGGCCTCGGCTGCGGCGTGGATGGCTACCGGGCGCAGGAAGGCACCCTCCTTCGGCGGCTGCACCTTCTCGGGCCGCATCGCCGGACGAGCGGCGGCGGGGGCTGTGATTTGATTTCCTCTCACGTCATCCCGGACAAGCCGCGTCAGCGGCACCGATCCGGGATCCATGCCTGAACCGTTCCGGCATGGATCCCGGGCCTTCGCTTCGCTACGCCCGGGATGACCGTGTGAGCAAAGTGCTCAGTCGAGCTGGAACTTCGAGAGCTCGCGATGCTCGCCATAGATGCGGCGGACGGTGCCGGTGATCGAGCGGTAGACCAGCGTCTCGGTCTCGATCACGTCCTTGCCGAAGCGCACGCCCGACAGCATGCCGCCATCGGTGACGCCGGTGGCGCAGACGATGACGTCGCCCGAGGCCATTTCCGACATATCGTATTTCTTGTTGGGGTCCGTGACGCCCATGCCCGCGGCACGCACGCGCTTCTCCTCGGTGTCGAGGATGAGACGCCCCTGCATCTGGCCACCGACGCAGCGCAGCGCCGCCGCAGCGAGCACGCCTTCCGGCGCGCCGCCGATGCCGAGATAGAGGTCGATGCCGGTCTTCTCGGGCTGGGTGCAGAAGATCACGCCGGCGACGTCGCCGTCGGTGATCAGGCGGATCGAGCAGCCGGTCTTGCGCACTTCCTCGATCAGCTTGGCATGGCGCGGGCGGTCCATGATCAGCGTCGAGATCTCGCTCGGCTTCACGCCCTTGGCCTTGGCCAGCGCATTGATGTTGTCGGCCGGCGAGGCATCGAGATCGATGACGCCCTGCGGATAGCCCGGGCCGATCGCGATCTTGTCCATGTAGACGTCGGGGGCATAGAGCAGGCTGCCGGCGCCGGCCATCGCCATCACGGCGATCGAACCGGGCATGTCCTTGGCGCAGAGCGTGGTGCCCTCGAGCGGATCGACCGCAATATGTACCTTCGGGCCCTGCTTGTTGCCGACCTTCTCGCCGATGAAGAGCATCGGCGCCTCGTCGCGCTCGCCCTCGCCGATGACGATCTCGCCGTCGATCGGCAGGCGGTTCAGTTCACGGCGCATCGCGTCGACCGCGGCCTGGTCGGCCGCCTTCTCGTTGCCATGGCCGCGCCAGCGGGCGGCGGAGACGGCGGCGCGCTCGGTGACGCGCACGAGTTCCATCGAGAGATAGCGCTCGATGATCTGGTCGGGGGAGATGCGGAGATCGACGGACATGAAAAGAGTCCCCTTGCAATGAGTTTGGCAGGTATGGCCGGTCAGGCCTGTTCCCGCTCTATGCGGATGACTTGCGGCGGTTCCGCGACATGGCCGTCGGCGGTGACCTTTTCGAGCGCGGCGCGGATCGTGGTTTCGCTCGTGGCATAGGTGATGAGCACGACCGGAACCGGCGCGCCCGAGCGGCCGCCGGGATCGCGCGTCGCGGCCTCGGGCGAGCGGCGCTGGACGATGCTCTCCAGCGAAATATCGGCTTCGGCCATCCGGGTCGCGATGGCTGCGGCTGCGCCGGGGCGATCGGCGACGGCCAGGCGGACGTAATAGCCGCCCTCGTGGCGCTGCATCGGCGCGCGCTTCGCCTCTTCCAGGCGGGCGACGGGCAGGCCGAAGGGCAGGCCGGCGGTGCCGCGCGCGACGTCGGCGATATCGGCGACGACGGCCGAGGCCGTCGGGTCGCCGCCGGCGCCGGGGCCGACCAGCGTGATCTCGCGGACGGCGTCGGCATCGACGCTGACGGCATTGAGCACGCCCATGACCTGCGCGATCGGAGAGGATTTCGGCACCATGGTCGGGTGCACGCGCTGCTCGATGCCGGTCTTGGTGCGCTCGGCGACGCCGAGCAGCTTGATGCGATAGCCGAGATCGTCGGCCATCTTGAGGTCGAGCGGCGTGATCGCGGAAATGCCTTCGACATGAATCGCTTCGGCGTCGATCTTCGTACCGAAGGCGAGGCTCGTCAGGATCGCGAGCTTATGGGCGGTGTCGAAGCCTTCGACGTCGAAGGTCGGGTCCGCTTCGGCGTAACCGAGGCGCTGGGCGTCCTTCAGGCAGGCCTCGAAGGTCAGGCCCTCCTGCTCCATGCGCGAGAGGATGTAATTGCAGGTGCCGTTGAGGATGCCGGAGATGCGGCTGACATTGTTGCCGGCCAGCGCCTCGCGCAGGGTCTTCACGATCGGGATGCCACCGGCCGAGGAGGACTCGAAGGCGAGCGCCACGCCCTTGCTTTCGGCGAGGTCCGCGAGCGCGACGCCGTGCGCGGCGAGCAGCGCCTTGTTGGCGGTGACGACATGCTTGCCGGCCGACAGGGCCGCCTCGACGGCCGCCTTGGCCGGGCCGTCCGAGCCACCGATCAATTCGACGAAGCAGTCGATCTCGTCCGACTTCGCCAGCGCGACCGGATCGTCGAACCAGGAGAGCCCGCCGAGATCGATGCCGCGATCGCGATTGCGGTCGCGCGCCGAGACGGCGGTGACGCGGATCGTTCGGCCGCAGCGCGCCGCCAGCGCGTTTTCCTGTCGACGCAGGATGCGCAAGGTGGAGGCGCCGACCGTGCCGAGGCCGGCAAGTCCGATGCGCAGGGGCTGGGAGGCAGGCGAAAGGGGCACGCTGGTCATGCGCGCGGCGTCGCATGAGGCGGGTTTCGTGTCAACGAGGAAGCACCGCCGCGCCCGCCAGATGCCCGCGCGGCCACAGGAGCGCTGCCATAATGGCGCGCATAGGCGCGGGAGAAGGCGGCAGCGCTGCCGTAACCGACCTGCCGCGCGACCGTCTTGATCAACCCGCCGCGCGCAAGTGCCCGGCGCCCCAACGCGAGGCGCCAGCCGTTGAGATAGGAGATCGGCGGCACCCCGACGATCTCCGCGAAGAGCGTCATGAAGCGCGTACGGGACAGACCGACAAGTCCGGCAAGATCGCCAGCCTGCCAGTTGCGCTGCGGCTGCTCGTGAATCGCGACGAGAGCGGGATAGATGTTGGGGTGCGCGAGCCCTGCCAGCAGGCCGGCATCGGCGGCCCCCGCCTCGATCGCATGCCGCAGGACCATGAGCAGGGCGAGGCGGCCGAGATAGTCGACCGCGAGCGGCGCGCCGCAGCGCCCCGCCTCCAGCTCCGTCACGAAGCCTTCGGCCACGGTCGACAATGCCGTGCCCGGCAGCAGCGGGACGAGCAGCGGATCGGGTACGGCCCGCATCAGGGGATTGGCGCTGCTCTCGAAATCGATATGCGCCGCGGCGCGTGTTGCGGTGAGGACGTCATGGGCACGGGTGCCGAGAGCGATGGCGGGCATCCCGCCGGCAGCAAGACCGATCACCATGTTCGCGCGCTCGCCCCCCGCCGGACGGAGCGGAACGACAGTGAGCGAGAACAGGCGAAAGAACACCGACAGCCGATCGCGCGGCGACCCTGAACCTTCGATCATGTTTTCTGAACCATCCATGACATTAAATCTGACAACCTCCGCTTCACTAGGCAAGAGGAGTTCGCCATGCCCCATCCCCGTCAACCCGCCCCCGCACTCCGCGTCGATACCGTCGCACATGGTCCGTTCGATCTCGCGGCCCAGAAGCCCGAGCGCTTCACGCTGATCTGCTATTATCGCGGCCTGCATTGCCCGATCTGCGCAACCTATCTGCGGGAGCTCGAGCGGCTCGTCCCGGATTTCGCTCAGCGCGGGGTCGAGACGATCGCCATCAGCAGCGACGAGGCTGATCGTGCCCGGCAGATGGCGGAAAAGATCAACGCCTCCGGCCTGCGCATCGGCTACGGGCTCGATCTCGCCAGCGCGCGCGCCTGGGGGCTCTACATCTCAGCCACGCGCGGCAAGACCTCCATCGGTATCGAGGAGCCTGCCCTGTTCTCGGAGCCCGGCGTCTTCCTCGTCCGCACGGACGGCACGATCTACTATTCGTCCGTCCAGTCGATGCCCTTCGCGCGACCGGCCTTCTCCGAACTGCTGCAGGCGCTCGATTTCGCGATCAAGAACGACTATCCGGCGCGCGGCGAGTATACCGGCCCCGTCTGACGTTCGGTATGGGAGCGCGTCGCCGTCCTCAGCCGAAATGGCAGACGACTTCGGCGGCGACGCGCTTCACCTTGCCGTCCTCGAAACCGAGATAGATGCGCAGCAGGTTGGTGCCGAAGGCGGTCGCCTTGATCGTGTGCAGCGCCTCGATCGTCGCCCCTTGCGAAACGGTGCTGTTCTCGACGGCAGGAGTCCAGAACCACGGTTTGGGCGGATCGATCGTTATCTCCGAGAGCGCGCGCTCGGCATCGGCCCGGCCGGTCCCGACCGGGATGTAGCGGGTGACGATCTCGGTCGCGTCCCGGGCGCATTCGCGGCCATTGGTGACGGCCAGCACATCCGAGACCAGGGCCGAGCGCGTCTGCGGGATGCGGCCCCTCGAATAGTCATAGGTCGCGACGAGGCAGATCAGCGCGAAGACGGCGAAAGCGACGCCGAGCAGACGGCCTTTGCGTGACATGGAAGCGAGCCCCGGGCGCGATGCGGAGCCATCCGTCCGCATCGCATCGGTTCCCATGTTTTGCAGGCGCGGTCCAGAGGCATGCGATGCCGCAGCCGCCCCGCCCTACCCCGCCTTCGGCATCTGGATGACGTTGTGCAGCGTCGTGTCGGCGCCCTTGAGGAAGCGGCCGATGTTGCGCGCGGCCTGGCGGATGCGCTGCTCGTTCTCGACGATGGCGATGCGGACATAGTCGTCGCCATGCTCGCCGAAGCCGATGCCCGGTGCGACCGCGACCTCGGCCTTTTCGATCAGCAGCTTCGAGAATTCCAGCGATCCGAGATGGCGGAACTTCTCGGGGATCGGCACCCACGCGAACATCGAGGCTTCCGGCGCCGGGAACTCCCAGCCGGCCTTGCCGAAGCTCTCGACCAGCGCGTCGCGGCGCTTGCGGTAGATATCGCGCATCTCGCGGATGCAGTCGTCGGGCCCGTTGAGCGCGGCGGCCGCCGCGACCTGGATCGGCGTATAGGCGCCGTAGTCGAGATAGGACTTCACCCGCGCCAGCGCCGCGAGCAAGCGCTCGTTGCCGACGGCGAAGCCCATCCGCCAGCCGGCCATCGAGAAGGTCTTGGACATCGAGGTGAACTCGACGGCGACATCGATCGCGCCCGGCACCTGGAGCATCGAGGGCGGCGGGTTGCTCTCGTCGAAATAGACCTCGGCATAGGCGAGATCGGAGAGCAGGATCAGTTCATGCTTCCTGGCGAAGGCGACGAGGTCACGATAGAAATCGAGCGAGGCGACATAGGCCGTCGGATTAGCCGGGTAGCAGGTGACGAGCGCGATCGGCTTGGGCACCGAATGCATCATCGCCCGCTCCAGCGCCGGGAACATCGCCGGCGTCGGTTCGGCCGGGACGGAGCGAATCACGCCGCCCGCCATCAGGAAGCCGAAGGCGTGGATCGGGTAGCTCGGATTCGGCACCAGCACGACATCGCCCGGTCCGGTGATGGCCTGCGCCATATTGGCGAAGCCTTCCTTCGAGCCCAGCGTCGCGACAACCTGCGTGTCGGGGTTCAGCTTCACGCCGAAACGGCGCTCGTAATAGTTGGCCTGGGCGCGGCGCAGGCCGCCGATGCCCTTCGAGGCGGAGTAGCGATCGGTACGCGGCTTGCCGGCGGTCTCGACCAGCTTTTCGATGACGTGCTTCGGCGCCGGCAGGTCGGGATTGCCCATGCCGAGGTCGATGATGTCGACGCTCTTGGCGCGCTCGGCGGCCTTGATCTTGTTGACCTGTTCGAAAACGTAGGGCGGCAAGCGCTTGATACGGTGGAAATCGGTCATCTCGAACAGGTCCTCGGCCGCCGACGGGCGGTGTCATGATTGCGCCGGGATTACATCCTTGCGTTAAGGGTGCTTAGCATCGCATCTTTCGTCATGACAGAGCCGATGGCGCAATATTTTGCGATTCGTAGCGTAGACCTATCGGCTTGCAGCCGCGCTGGCGTGCCTGAAGCGGCCTTGCTCTCAGTTCCGGGGAAGCTTCGCCGGCTCCGGCGGCGGCGTCGCGCCAAGCGCCTTGGCGGTGTCCCCGGCGGCCGCATTGGCCTTCTGCTTGGCTTCGAGAGCGGCCTCGATCTTCTTGTAGTCCTCGACCGGCTTGCGCGGGGCCGCGCGCGTCACGCTCGACCCGACGGGGACGTATTCGAGGTCGTTCGGCCGGGCTTCCCGGACGAAAGCCTTGGATTCCTGCGGGGTGGTCGCCAGGCCTGCAGCCTCGGCGACACCCTTGAATCCCTCGTCGCTGCCGCAGCCGGCGAGCGCCACGCCGACCACGACCAGCGCCACCGGAATCAGGAGCGGCTTTTTCGCGGAGATTTCAGTCGGCATCGGGGCATCCAGAGGTTGTCGATTTCACTTGGTAAAGCACAGCGGCTGCGTCCTTAATAGGACCAAAATGGAGCGCGATGCGCTATCCTACGACGACAGGGGGAAAGGGCGACATATGAGCGGAAAGAGCGACAGGGCGAAGGACACCACCGGTCCGGCCGAGGCCGCTCCCGACTTCGACCAGTTCGCGCAGAATATGGGCCGGCTCGTCGAGGAATACGGCAAGGTCACCGCCGCCTACCTGAAGCCGATCGAGCGCGGCGAGGCCAAGACCGGCCAGGCCGACGAGGCCAGCGACATGGTCAAGACACTCGGTCGGGTTGCCGAGCGCTGGGTCAACGACCCCTCGAAGATCATCGAGGCTCAGGCCTCCCTCACCGGCGACTTCATGAACCTGTGGAGCACGGCTCTGAAGCGCGCCAGCGGCGAGGAGGTCGCGCCCGTCGCCGAGCCGGACAAGCGCGATGCCCGCTTCAAGGACCCGGACTGGACGAACCACCCCACCTTCGACTTCATCAAACAGGCTTATCTGATCGGCTCGCGCTGGGCCGAGACGATGGTCGACAAGGCCGACGACCTCGACCCGCATACGCGCGAGAAGGCCCGCTTCTACATCAAGCAGATCGCCGGCGCCCTCTCGCCCACCAATTTCGTCGCCACCAATCCCGAGCTGCTGCGCGAGACCATGCAGCAGAACGGCGAGAACCTCGTGCGCGGCATGAAGATGTATGCCGAGGATGTCGAGGCCGGCGGCGGCGAGCTCAAGATCCGCCAATCCGACGGCGGCGCCTTCGAGGTCGGTGTCAATATCGCGACGACACCGGGCAAGGTCGTCTTCCGCAACGAGATCATCGAGCTGATCCAGTACGCGCCCTCGACGCCACAGGTGCTGAAGCGGCCGCTGCTGATCGTGCCGCCCTGGATCAACAAGTTCTACATCCTCGACCTCAACCCGGAGAAGAGCTTCATCCGCTGGTGCGTGGCGCAGGGGCTGACCGTCTTCTGCATTTCCTGGGTCAATCCGGATGCGCGCCACGCCGCCAAGGATTTCGAGAGCTATATGCGCGAAGGCATCTTCGCCGCGCTCGACACGATCGAGGAGGCGACCGGGGAAAAGAAGGTCTCGGCGATCGGCTACTGCGTCGGCGGCACGCTGCTCGGCGTGACGCTGGCCTATATGGCGGCGGTGCGCGACAAACGCATCGAGAGCGCAACCTTCTTCACGACGCAGGTCGATTTCGCGCAGGCCGGCGAGCTCTCGGTCTTCGTCGACGAGGAACAGATCCGCGCGATCGAGGAGCAGATGGCCCGGACCGGCTATCTCGACGGTGCGCGGATGGCGGGCGCCTTCAACATGCTCAGGCCGAACGACCTGATCTGGTCCTACGCGGTCAACAACTACCTGAAGGGCAAGGCGCCGACGCCCTTCGACCTGCTCTACTGGAATGCGGATTCGACCCGGATGCCGGCGGCGAACCACTCCTTCTATCTGCGCAACTGCTATCTCGACAACAAGCTCTCCAAGGGCGAGATGCGGATCGGCGGCAAGACCCTCGACCTCAAGCAGGTGACGATGCCGATCTACAATCTCGCGACGCGGGAGGACCATATCGCGCCGGCCCAGTCGGTCTTCAACGGCTCGCAGTGCTTCGGCGGGCCGGTCGAGCATGTCGTCGCCGGCTCCGGCCATATCGCCGGTGTCGTCAATCCGCCGGCCAAGGTGAAGTACCAGTACTGGACAGGCGGACCGGCCAAGGGCCGCTATGCCGACTGGCTGGCCAAGGCGGACGAGCATCCGGGCTCGTGGTGGCCGCACTGGTTCGGCTGGCTGGAGGCCCAGGCGCCGAAGAAGGTCGCCGCCCGCGAGCCGGGAGGCGGCAAGCTCAAGGCGCTCGCCGACGCGCCCGGCACTTATGTGAAGGTGAAGGCCTAGGCTTTCGTCCGATCGTGCTCGCCCTTGTGGCGACCATCGACGCCTTCGCGCCGGGGCAGCTCGACGAGCCCTCCCCGTGAGTATGTCCCGCTATTCGCCCCGCCAGACACAGACGCTCAATGCAAGGCCGGTGACGACGGCCGGTTCAAACGGCCCTGCCGTCCCGGTCGAACCCGGCAGGCTTCACAAATCGCGATGCCATCTATCGCATGTGCTCGAACTATGCCGCGGCGTGGAACGCCCGGCATCCCGAGTAGGCCCCGCCTCGTTCCCCGCCCAGCAGAACACGCCGCGGACCGACCATAGTCGCACCGACAAAAAAGCCGGCCCGAAGGCCGGCTTTTGTCGTGAGGCGGTGCCGCTCAGTTCTTGCGGACGACCGGGCGAGCCGGGACCGTCTGCTTCGGGTCGTCCCAATTATAGGTGATGCCGACCGAGGCGATGTGGATGTAGGGCTTGGCTTCAGCGGTGTAATAGACCGGCGCGCCGCGGTTCCATTGCGGGTGAGCCGGATTGTAGTTCACCGACGCCTTCTTCACGTCGATATAGGTGTAGCCGACATCCAGCTTGATCCGGTCGGTGACCTGATAGCTCGCGCCGGCGCTGAGCCAGAGACGATCGTTATCCGAGATGTAGATGGTGCGGTTGCGGTCGTTGACCGCGGACATCTCGTAGCCGATGCCGGCGCGCAGCGTCAGGTCCTTGCTGTACTTGTACTCGACGCCGCCGCTGAAGAACCAGGCGTCGTCATACTGGAAATTCAGGCTGGTCTGCGGGCGGCCGTTGAGTTCGTTGACGATCGGGATGTTGCGGAAGCGGCTCCAGTTCGTCCACTCGACGCCGAGATGCGCCTGCCATTGATCGTTGATCACCTGCGAAACGCCGACGACGACCGAGTCGGGCAGGTTCAGGTTGGCCTTGACCGGGAAGCGGGCGAGGACGGGCGTGGGCGTGGCCAGCGACCCTTGGAGCGTCTGGCGGATCGAAGAACGATAGGCCACGCCGATATTGGTTCCCTCGAACGGGGTGAACGTCGCGCCGAGGCGATAGCCGAAATCGATCGTGTCGCCCTCGAGAATGACCGGGGAGGCCGTGGGCGCGAGGCCACCGGCCTGCTTCAGCTTGGCGCTCAGATTCTGGATCTGCAGAGCGGCGCCGACCGAGAGCCAATCGTTGACCTTGTAGCCGACGGTCGGCGAGACGTTGACGGTCACGAGCTTGGCCGAACGCCCGTAAATCTGGGCGGCGTGAACCTGGTTTTCCGGCTTGGAACGCAGGCCATAGGGCGCGCCGGTGGTCATGCCGACCCAGAGCCGGTCAGTCAGTTGCCAGGCGCTGGCCGAAGCCGGGATGACGGCGCCATCGCCGCCAATATTGCCGGTGCCGAACTGGATCGGGTTCAGCGGCGCCGGCGCGTCCGGGCCGCCGACCCGCGAGGGCGACGTCGGCTGATAGTCGCCATTGGCGTTGAGATAGGTGTAGTTCCAGTTGCTGTGGCGGCCGGGAAACATGGTGATGGTCGCCGGGTTCCAGGCCATCGCGCTCATACCGATTCCGCCCGAAGCCGCGCCGGCAAAGGCCATGCCGAGGCCTTCGGCGCCCTGGCCGCTGCGGATGGCGAATGAACTGGCCGAGGCCGCTCCAGCCGCGAGGAGAGCGGCAAGCGAGACCGAGGCGGCTGCGGCGGTACGAACAAGGCCCTTCATCGAATCCATCCCGATCTAGATTTTTCGAGGTCGGACACCTCGCTTGATTCGGAGCATGACCCGAGCCGTTTCCCGCCGCAATCCTACCTCCGGCGCCATGGAATCGCCGTACCGCCTCCTCATTTGGGACCAACTCTGCCGAAAACAGACCAAAACTGACGATTTCCGACGATGCGTCAGTCCGATTGTTCAGAAAGATATAGTTTATATAAGAACTATTGCCAGTTTTTGCCCATTTCCGGCTCGCCTCAATCCCCTAGGCTCACCCTGGGTCAACCGTCGCTTTGGGAAGCCCCGTTGCATTCGCGCAACAATCCGGCCGCCTGCTCCATGCGGATGTCCCATGCGCGATGACGGGCTTGTGTTTCCGGTCGGCATCCGATCAGAATCCCCTCACCCATTTAGATCGTTTGAAAACGGGGGAAACACCTTGAAACTGCTCCGCTACGGCGCACCCGGCCAGGAGAAGCCGGCCCTTCTCGATGCCAAGGGCGGGTTGCGCGACCTGTCCGGCGTCATTCCCGACCTCGCCGGCAAGGCGCTGACCTCGGCCTCGCTCGCCAAGATCAAGGCAGTTGCGCCGGAATCCCTGCCACTCGTCTCGGGCTCTCCGCGTATCGGCGCCTGCGTCGCGGACGTGCGCAACTTCATCGCGGTCGGCCTGAACTTCGCCGATCACGCGGCCGAGACCGGCGCCGAGATCCCGAAGGAACCGATCCTGTTCAACAAGGCTCCGAACTGCATCGTGGGTCCCAATGACGACGTGATCATCCCGAAGGGCTCGCAGAAGACCGACTGGGAAGTCGAGCTCGCCATCGTGATCGGCGACGGCGGCTCCTATATCGAGGAGAAGGACGCCATGGCGGCGATCGCCGGCTTCTGCGTCTGCAACGACGTCTCCGAGCGCGCCTTCCAGCAGGAGCGCGGCGGCCAGTGGGCCAAGGGCAAGGGTTGCCCGACCTTCGGGCCGCTCGGCCCGTGGCTCGTCACCACCGACGAGATCAAGGACATCCAGAATCTCGGCATGTGGCTCGAGGTCGACGGCGAGCGCGTGCAGAACGGCTCGACCAAGACGATGATCTTCGGCGCCGCCTATCTGGTCCACTATATCAGCCAGTTCATGCGCCTCGATCCGGGCGACGTCATCACCACCGGCACACCTCCGGGCGTCGGCCTCGGCTTCAAGCCGCCGCGCTTCCTGAAGGGCGGCGAGGTCGTCACCCTCGGGATCGAGGGCCTCGGCGAGCAGAAGCAGAATTTCGTGCCCTACAAGGGCTGATCCGAAAGGGGCGCTCCGGCGCCCCTTTTTCATTTCGGCGGCATGATGCCTGGCTGGTTCGGCGCCTCAGCCGGACGTGAAACTGACGCTTGGGGGTAATGCAGGGCAGAACGAAAAGGCACTGCCGAAGCTGCTTGACCTGGCTTCGGCAGTGCAAGCCGATACTCGCCTGTGGCCTTGCGGCCTTTTTGAGGACCACCACCATGGCCTCATCGAAAGAATCTGCCATCCCCCAAATGGGGGCTTCCCTGACGTCACATTTCCGGCCGCCGACGCAGAAGCCGTCGAGCCGCCGGCCGAATCGCCGACTTCGCCATGATTGCGGACGGGCTGCCCGCTCCGCCCCTAGCGGCTTCAGCGCGGCCCGGCGCTCTTCAGCAGGCCGACCAGATCGGCCTGCCGGCGCGTGCCGGTCTTGGCGAGGATACGCTTCAGGGTCGTGCGCGCCGTCGCCTCTGTCACGCCGAGACGCAACGCGGCCTCCCGCGGCGGATGGCCGCCGGCGATGACCGCGGCCAGCCGCGCCTCGGCCGGGGTGAGATCGAACAAGCCGGCGATCAGGCCGGCATCCGGCCCCGCTCCCGCGACGACCGGCGTCGCGACGATGATAGCGCCGGCAAAAGAGAAGATGTCGCGCGCCCGGCCGCGCACCGGCGCAACATGCACGACCATCGGGTCGGCGCCGCGCCAGGACGGGATCGGGACGGACCGGACCGGCTGGGGCAGGTCCGTCCGCGAGAAGCCCGCGATCGCTGTCGCCAGCATGTCGTCTGCCGGGGTGTAGGCAAGAGCGAGACGGGCCGTGCGATCGTGGAACACATCAGGGATCAGGTCCTGGAACAGGGCGTTGGCCTCGAGCACATGGCCGCGCAGGCCGAGAACCGCAGCCGGCAATCCCATCAGTTCGAGCGCCTGCGACGCCGCGCGCGCGCGCTCCATCGCCAGACGGCGACCGAGCAGTCCGGCCCGGGCGAAATGCGGCCTCAGGCGGTCAAGAGCTGCAATGGCCCGCTCATCGACGGTGCCCTCCGCAAACGAGCGCTCGCAATGGACGATCGTGGTGTCGCCGGTCGGCGCGGCAATCACCGTGGCGACCCCGGACCCGTACCCGGCCGGGATCAGGATATCCTGATAGACCGGCTCATGCGCGATCTCGTCGGGACTGAAGACATCGTCATCGGTGATGAAACCGAGCCGGCCATGCGCGAGCAGGCGCTGTGCCCGTTCGTTGACGGCGAACGGGATGCGGCGCAGCACCTCTTCATAACCCTCGGTGAACTCCGGCGAAGAGCCGAGAAGGCGCGCCTCGTCGTCGAGCACGGTCCCCAGCAATGCCTCGCGACAACTGGCGATCCGGGCCGTGTCACGCAGCACGGCAGGCCAACGCTCAGGCACGATCGCGGCCTCGTAGATGCCGTCGATCAATGCATTCTCGAACTCGCTGCCCGTCACGTCGCACCTCTCGCGATACAACCAACCTATCCCGCATGACGCGAAGATGTCTCGTCAAAAGACAGGTCGTGGTTGATGTCGCAGCGCGATAGCAGGCGGAAAGCGGCTCAGCCCTCCGGCAATCCAAGCATCAGGCGGATGTTCTGCACCGCGGCGCCGGATGCGCCCTTGCCGAGATTGTCGAGCCGCGCGACCAGCACCGCCTGGCCGAGATCGTCCTGCCCGAACACCATGAGCTCCAGTTTGTTGGTGTCGTTCAGCGCTTCCGGCTCGATCTTGCCACCCAAGCCGTCCTGCGTGACGACGCGGACATAGGTCGAGCCGGCATAGCGCTCGGCCAGCGCATGGTGGAGATCGGCCACGCCCGGCCGCCCTGGCAGCATGTCCAGATGCAACGGCACGGAAACCAGCATGCCCTGCCGGAAATTGCCGACGGAAGGCACGAAGATCGGCCGCCGGGTCAGGCGGGCATAAGCCTGCAACTCGGGCAGGTGCTTATGACGCAGGCCGAGGCCGTAAAGCTCGAAGGCGGGTGCGACGCCGGTCTCGAAATCCTCGATCATCGACTTGCCGCCGCCCGAATAGCCGGAGACGGCGTTGACGGTGACCGCATGGTCCGGCGCCATCAGCCCGGCATCGACGAGCGGACGCAGCAGCGCGATGGCGCCGGTGGGATAGCAACCGGGATTGGCGACACGGTCGGCCTTGGCGATCTTCGCGGCATGGCCGGGCTCGAGCTCGGCGAAGCCATAGACCCAGCCCGGGGCAACGCGATGGGCGGTCGCGGCATCGACGATCTTGGGCGCGCCGGCGCCGAGCTGATCGGCGAGCGCGACCGATTCCTTCGCGGCGTCGTCCGGCAGGCAGAGCACGACGAGATCGACGCTCGCCATCATGTCCTTGCGGGCGGCGGGGTCCTTGCGCTTGTCGGGATCGATGCTCTTGACCGCGACCTCCGGCACCACCGCCAGACGCTCGCGGATACCGAGACCGGTCGTGCCGGCTTCGCCGTCGATGAAGATGGTTTTCAGGTTCTGGCTCATCGGGACCCCCGGTGGCTGGGCAGACACAGCAATGGATGGGCTTCAGGCATAAAAAAACCGCGCTTCTGGCGCGGTCGCGGGCGTTCGGTCAGCAGCCGAGCGTCATCGCGGGCGCGCCGTGGCGGCCAGGCGGGGGCGACGTCGGATGAAGCTCGTCATCATGATCCCGTATATGTTCGTGCTTGGACGAGGTGTCAATCACGCCTTGCGCCTGACCGGATCATTGCTTCGCCTCGCTCCTCGCAAAGTCGACACGCGCCGCAGGCACGAAAGCTGAATCGCGGGAAGCGCTTCCCTGCTTTTCCTCGCGAACCGATTCAACCGGCCTTCTTCAGTGCCAATGCCTGGATGTGATGCTGGGCGATGCTCGAGGCGGCGACCGCCGTGATGTCGGCATGGTCATAGGGCGGCGAGACCTCGACCACGTCCATGCCACGGATATCGAGATCGCGGATCGCCCAGAGGATGCGCAATGCCTGGTCCGCGGTGAAACCGCCCGAGACCGGCGTGCCGGTGCCGGGCGCGAAGGCGGGATCGAGCGCGTCGATATCGAAGGTGAGATAGGCCGCGCCCTCCCCGACCCGCTCGCGGATGCGCCGCGCCGTGCCGGCGACGCCGAGTTCCTGCGCCTCATAGGCATCGATGACGGCGATGCCGCAATCGCGCGGCGCAACGGTGCGGATGCCGACCTGAACCGAACGCTCGACATCGATCAGCCCCTCGCGCACCGCCTCCAGCACGAAGCTGCCATGGCCGATGCCGCCCGGACCGTCGTCCCAGGTGTCCTGATGGGCGTCGAACTGGATCAGCGCCAGCTTGCCGTGGCGGGCGACATGAGCGCGCAGCAGCGGCAGGGTGATGAAATGGTCACCACCGAGCGTGACGAGATGGGCGCCCGAAGCGAGGATGCCGGCGGCTTCCGTTTCGATGGCGCGGGCGCAAGCTCCGAGATCGCCGCGCGGCAAGGCACAATCGCCATAATCCACGGCCGCGAGTCGGGCGAAGGGGTCGATGCCCGAGGGATATTGCGGGTCGCCGTCGAAGATCGCGCTGGCGCGGCGGATCGCCTGCGGGCCAAAGCGGGTGCCCGGTCGGTTGGTGACGGAGAGATCGAAGGGCACGCCCCAGATGACGAGATCAGACCCCGCGACATCCTTGCCGTAGCGGCGACGCATGAAGGAGAGCGCGCCGGCATAAGTCGGGTCTGCGGCGCCGCCGCGCCTGTCGCCGGTGAAGGCGTGGTCGATCGGTGGCTTGTCGGAGGCTTCGGTCATGATCGTCTCAGTCAGCGGCGCGCGTTGAACCAGACATAGATGCACCACGGCAGGATCAGCGCGAGCGCCGTCAGGACGAGGCGCAGCATCGTCCAGGCGTTGGGGTTGTTGAGCGCGCGCCCATCAAGCGCCGGCACGCCATGGATCAGGCCGAGCGCGATGGCCGGAGCGAGGAAGACGACCAGCGCCCGGCCGATGCGTTGCCCGCGCGGGAGTTCCTCGCGCGCCAGCATCAGCAAGGCCGGCACGGCGATCATGACGAAGGCGATCAGGACGAGAAGGACGCGCATGGGGTTCCGGGCAGAGTGTCGCTTGCAAGCACTATATGTCGTTTCCCACCCGCGCCGTCATCCCGGGCGACCGAAGTGAGACCCGGGATCCATGCCGGAACCTCTATCTCGAGCGCTCCGGCATGGATCCCGGATCGGCGCCGCTATCGCGGCTTGTCCAGGATGACGGCGCGGTTGGAGCAAGACGATTGGAGCAGGAAGGTTGAACGCTACCTCCCGCCACCGACCTTCAGGATGATTCCAGTCGTGTAGCTCGACGCGCCAGACAGCAGGAACAGCACCGCCTCGGCGATCTCGTCGGCAGTCGCGGCGCGCTTCAGCGGAATCAGCGGCGCGATCCGGGCGACGCGGCCGGCCTCGCCGGTCGAGAGCGCGTGGATCTCGGTCTCGGTGATGCCCGGCGCCACCGCGTTCACGCGGATGCCGTGCGCCGCCAGCTCCTTGGCAAGACCGATGGTGAGGGAATCGACTGCGCCTTTCGAAGCCGCGTACCAGACATATTCGCCGGGCGAGCCCAGTTCAGCCGCAACGGAGGAGATGTTGACGATCGCCCTGCCCTCAGCCCCCTCGTTGGCGATGAGTGCCCGGGCAGCCTCGCGCGCGACGAGGATCGCGCCGGTGACGTTGACGTCGATGCATTCACGGATGACCGCCGTGTCGGCGTCGACGAGCGGACCCGATCTGCCAGTGATGCCGGCGTTGTTGACGACATGGGTCAGGGGGCCCAGCGCCGCCTTCGCCTCGGCGAAGACGCGGACGATGTCGGCGACATCGGCCATGTCGCCTTGAAGAGCCACAGCCTTCGCACCCGCCGCCTCACAGGCCGCGACGACCTTGGCGGCCGCACCGGCATTGCTCTGGTAGTTCACCGCGACATCGTAGCCGCGCCCGGCCGCCATGATGCAGATCGCGGCACCGATGCCGCGGCTGCCGCCGGTGACGAGAAGAACGGGGCGGGTCATGGCAGGCTCCTGCTGATCGGGCGCGAAAATGCCAGCCAATACGAAAAGGGCGGCTCTTGCGAGCCGCCCTTCCGCATACCGGTAATCCCGGAAACGATCAGCGCTTCGAGAACTGGAAGCTGCGGCGGGCCTTGGCCTTACCGAACTTCTTACGCTCGACGACACGCGAGTCGCGGGTCAGGAAGCCTTCCTTCTTGAGCGGGCCGCGAAGCTCCGGCTCGTAGAAGGTCAGCGCCTTGGAGATGCCGTGGCGCACCGCGCCGGCCTGGCCGGAGAGACCGCCGCCCTTGACCGAAACGATGACGTCGTACTGGGTCATGCGATCGACGAGCTGGAGCGGCTGCGCCAGCACGAGACGCAGCACCGGGCGAGCGAAGTAGATCTCCTGGTCGCGGCCGTTGACGGTGACCTTGCCGGAGCCCGGCTTGATCCAGACGCGGGCGATGGCGTTCTTGCGCTTGCCGGTGGCATAGGCGCGGCCCTGCGCATCGACCTTCTTGACGTGGACCGGAGCTTCCGGCTGAGCGGGCTTGGCGACGTCGCCGAGCTGGGAGAGAGACTGCAGAACTTCAGCCACGGTCAGACCCTCTTGTTCTTGCTGTTGAGCGCGGCGACGTCGAGCGCCTCCGGCGACTGGGCAGCGTGCGGATGCTCCGCGCCCTTGTAGACGCGCAGGTTGCCGAGGATCTGGCGGAAGAGCGGGCCGCGCGGCAGCATGCGCTCGACGGCCTTCTCGACGACGCGCTCAGGGAAGCGGCCTTCCAGAATGAACTTGGCCGAACGCTCCTTGATGCCACCCGGGAAACCCGTGTGGTGATAGTAGTTCTTCTGCTCGCGCTTGCGGCCGGTGAAGGAAACCTTCTCGGCGTTGATCACGATGACATTGTCGCCGCAGTCGACGTGGGGGGTGTAGGCGGCCTTGTGCTTGCCGCGCAGACGCATCGCCACAACGGAGGCGAGACGGCCGACGACGAGCCCGGAGGCGTCGATCACAACCCACTTCTTTTCGACATCGGCGGGCTTGAGCGAGACGGTGGTCTTCATCGCGGTACCCCTTCGGTTGCGTAAAAAAGGACAAGCCGCCGGAGAGCCCAGCGGCGGTGTGGCGTCGGGATAGGGGCAAGCAGGCCGACTGTCAAGCGTCACAATTAACGCCAAAAAGCAGAAAACGCCTATTTTTCAATAAGCTGAGAAAAACGGTATCAGGATACCGCATATTATTCCGCCGCCGCGACCCGCGCCCTGCCGCACCGCTCACCGCGCGACGGGAATCGAATAGGTCCCCGTCGCGTGACAGACCATCTCCGGTTCCCCTTGCGAATAGAGGCAGACCTCGCCGACCGCGAGCCGCTTGCCGAGCTTGAGCAGCTTCGCCTCGCCGATCAGCGCCGCCTGGCCGGGCTTGCGCAGGAAGTTGAAATTGAGGCTCGTCGTCACCGCGAGGCCGACCGGGCCGATCTGGGCGAGGATCGCCGCATAGAGCGCGAGATCGGCCAGCGCCATCATGGTCGGCCCCGAGATCGTGCCGCCGGGGCGCAGGTGCTTCTCGTGGTAGTCGCAGCGCATCCGGGCCGTCATCGGCCCGACATCCTCGATGAAATAGGTGCGCCCGCCATGGTGGAGCTGGGGAAAGACCTCGTCGAGATAGGCATCGATCTCGGAGGCGCTCATGCGGGTCGTCATGCGGAAAACCACAGGCTGGAACGGGGCTTATCCCCTTGCAGCATGGCCGGCCGGCTCCGACAATAGGCGGAAATGCGGAAGGGAAGCACGATGAACGCCCATCACAAGCCGGAGGCCGCGCCCGTCCTGCTGCGCGAGGACGCCAAGGGCATCACGACGCTGACGCTGAACCGCCCGCAGGCACGCAACCCGCTGAGCGAGGCGATGCTGGCGGCGTTGAGCGAGACCTTCACCGCGATCGCGGCCGATCGCGCGGTCAAGGTCGTGATTCTCACGGCGGCCGGGCCGGTGTTCAGCGCCGGGCACGATCTCAAGGAGATGACCGCCCATCGCGCCGATGCCGACCGGGGCCGGGCCTATTTCACGGATATCCTCGGGCGCTGCTCGGCCATGATGCAGCAGATCACCGCCCTGCCCCAGCCGGTGATCGCGGCTGTCGAAGGCACGGCGACGGCGGCCGGCTGCCAGCTCGTGGCGAGCTGCGATCTTGCGGTCGCGGGCGAGGCCGCGCGCTTCTGCACGCCCGGCGTCCATATCGGCCTGTTCTGCTCGACGCCGATGGTCGCGCTTTCGCGCAACCTATCGGCCAAACATGCGCTGGAGATGCTGCTGCTGGGCGAGATGGTGCCGGCCGATGAGGCCCTGCGGATGGGCCTCGTCAACCGCGTCGTGCCGGCTGGCGACGGGCTGGCCGAAGCGCAGCGGCTCGCGGAGATCATCGCTTCGAAATCGCCGGCAACGGTCAAGATCGGCAAGCGCGCCTTCTACGAGCAGCGCGAGATGGGGCTCAAGGCGGCTTATGACCACGCCTCGGCCGTGATGGTCGAGAACATGCTGGCACGGGACGCCGAGGAAGGCATCGGCGCCTTCGTGGAAAAGCGCGCGCCGGTGTGGGAGGGGTAGGACCACCCTCCCCGCCCCCCGGCAACCACGGGGAGACCCGGGATGACGGCGCGGTCGCTGCATCCTATATCGGCCCTGCGCCTTCCCCGCCGCTGAGGCTCAGCTTCATGAATCACGACGCCTATCCCGACAGCCTGATCCGCGATATCCTGAAATCCGTGAAGCGGATCGCGCTGGTCGGCGCTTCCGCCAACGAGGCGCGGCCGAGCTGGATCGTAACGAAATACCTGATCGACCGGGGTTATGACGTCATTCCCGTCAATCCCGGCCTCGCCGGCCAGACGATCCTCGGCAAGACGGTCTATGCCACGCTCAAGGATATCCCCGGCCCGGTCGACATGGTCGAGATCTTCCGCAATTCGGAAGCGGCCGGCCCGATCACCGACGAGGCGCTGGCGCTCGATCCCCTGCCCAAGGTGATTTGGATGCAGCTCTCGGTGCGCAACGACGAAGCGGCGGCACGGGCCGAGGCGAAGAGCGTCACCGTCATCATGAACCGCTGCCCGAAGATCGAATACGGCCGCCTCTCCGGCGAGATCGGCTGGCAGGGCATCAATTCACGCATCCTCTCGGCCAAGAAGCCGGTGCTCGCCGGCAAGGGCTTCCAGAAGCTGACGATCAACCGGCCGGGAACCTGACGCGGCCTGCCGCCCCCGAATTGACGCTTCGACAACCGTTCGTTAAATCGAACGATCCGTTTTCGACGTCAGATTGTCAGGGAGCAGCCATGACCGACCGTGCACCGGGTTTCCACACACTCGCCATCCACGCCGGGGCAGCCCCTGACGCCGCGACGGGCGCACGCGCCACGCCGATCTACCAGACGACGTCCTTCGTCTTCGACGATGTCGACCATGCCGCCTCGCTGTTCGGCCTGCAGGCCTTCGGCAATATCTATACCCGCATCGGCAACCCGACGAACGCGGTGCTGGAAGAGCGCGTCGCAGCACTGGAGGGCGGCACGGCGGCGCTCGCCGTCGCGTCCGGCCACGCGGCCGAGTTCCTCTGCTTCCATGCGCTGCTGCAGCCGGGCGACGAGTTCGTCGCGGCGCGCAAGCTCTATGGCGGCTCGATCAACCAGTTCAACCATTCCTACAAGAGCTTCGGCTGGAACGTGATCTGGGCCGATCCGGACGATATCGAGGGCTTCGCCGCCGCCGTGACGCCAAAGACCAAGGCGATCTTCATCGAGTCCATCGCCAATCCCGGCGGGGTCATCGTCGACATCGCCGCGATCAGCGCCATCGCCAAGAAGCACAACATCCCGCTCATCGTCGACAACACGATGGCCTCGCCCTATCTGCTGCGCCCGTTCGAGCATGGCGCCGACATCGTCGTGCATTCCGCCACCAAGTTCCTCGGCGGCCACGGCAACTCGATCGGCGGCCTGATCGTCGATGGCGGCTCGTTCAACTGGGTCGGCGACGACCGCTACCCGATGCTCTCGAAGCCGCGGCCGGAATATAACGGCATGGTGCTGGGCGAAACCTTCGGCAATTTCGCCTTCGCCATCGCGACTCGCGTGCTCGGCCTGCGCGATCTCGGCCCGGCGCTCGCGCCCTTCAACGCCTTCATGCTGCTGACCGGCATCGAGACCCTGCCGCTGCGCATGCAGAGGCACTGCGAGAGCACGCAGAAGGTCGCCGTGCATCTCCAGAAGCATCCGGCGGTCGAGTGGGTCAGCTATCCCGGCCTGCCCGGCGACAAGTACGAAGCCCTGGCCAAGCGCTACACGCCGAAGGGCGCCGGCGCGGTCTTCACCTTCGGGCTCAAGGGCGGCTACGACGCCGGCGTCAAGCTAGTCTCCAACCTCAAGCTGTTCTCGCATCTCGCCAATATCGGAGACACGCGCTCGCTGGTGATCCACCCGGCCTCGACCACCCATCGCCAGCTCACCGACGAGCAGAAGATCGCATCCGGTGCCGGGCCGCAGGTCGTGCGCCTCTCGATCGGGCTCGAAGATGTCGAGGATCTGATCGCGGATCTGGATCAGGCGCTGGCATAAGCTCATGCCTCATTCTCGGGCTTGCCCCGAGAATCTCATGACCATGGAGGCGCCGGAAACGGCGCCTCTTTTGTTTGGGAGAACTCCGATTGTCATTCCGGGGCACGCCGCAGGCGTGAACCCGGAACCCACGACCGGGTGAGCCCTGCAAACAGTAGCGGACACGCCACGACCCAGTCGTGGGTTCCGGGCTCTTCGCTGCGCGAAGCCCCGGAATGACAAGCGGGCTGCTTATCCCCTTGCCGCCTGCTCGGTGCGGGTGACATGCACCACGCCCATCGCCAGCACGGCGAAGCCGAGCGCCTGATGGCTAAGCCCGGCCCAGAGCGGCACGACCAGCAGCAGCGTCACGATGCCGAGCGCCGATTGCGCCAGAACCAGCCCGGCGATCGCGGTCGCGCGCTTGGCGCTGCCCGAGCCCGGCGCGGCGCGGCGCAGACGCAGTACGTTCCACAAGGCGACGGCGAGAAGGACATAGGCGCCGATGCGGTGGTTGAACTGAACCAGCGCGACATTGTCGACGAAGTTCTCCCAGAACGGTGTCTGGGCGAAGAGCTGCGAGCTAGGGGGCACCAGCACGCCGTCCATCAGTGGCCAGGTGTTGAAGGTGAAGCCGGCCTTCGAGCCGGCGACCAGCCCGCCGAGCGCGACCTGCACGAAAAGCAGGAGCAGCAGCAGCCATGCGCTCGCCCTGCCTCGCGCCGGCTCGACCCGGCGCAGCGGCGTCAGCGCCGTCGCGAAGGCCACGACCGAGGCGAAGAACAGGCCGGCGAAGGTCAGATGCAGCGTCAACTTCACCGGCGCGACCGCGATCATGCCGGGCTGCAAGCCTGACGCGACCATGATCCAGCCGATCGCGCCCTGCAGGCCGAGCAGCAGGCCCATGCCGAAGAGCGTTGCGCTCTGCCGAACGGGCAGCAGGCGGCGCAAGGCGACGATGAGGAAGCCGGCGAGATAGATCAGCCCGATGAAACGGCCGAGCTGGCGATGGCCCCATTCCCACCAGTAGATGAACTGGAACGCGCCGAGGCTCATGCCCTCGTTGAGGAGCTGGTATTGCGGGCTCGCGCGATACTTGCCGAACTCCTCGGCCCAGGCTTCGGCGGAGAGCGGCGGCATCGCTCCGGTGATCGGCTTCCATTCGGTGATCGAGAGGCCGGACCCGGTAAGACGGGTCGCGCCTCCGACCACGACCATCAGGAAGACGAGCCCGGCCACGATCCAGAGCCAGCGGCGGATGCCGGCATGATCGGCCTTGGCGTCGGCGCGTGTCTGGTCGAGGGCGAGGGTCACGGGCGGGCTTTCGGTCGCAGGCGGGGATCTTTCGGCGCGCATCGCTTCACAAGCGCGCTCGCCGGTGACATAGACCCGTCGCTCCGGCGCGACAACGCCCGCATTGCCGCAGCAGCCCAGTCCGCGCGGTGGAGAGCCCGATGAAACAACGCAACCGCAAGCTGGTCGGGACCGTGCTGATCCTCGTCTTCGTCTGCGTCTACGCGCTCGTCGCGATGGCGCTGGCGCAGGGGCGGATCACCGAAGCGTCGAAGCCGGTGCAGACCATCGCCTATATCGCGCTCGGCCTCGCCTGGGTGCTGCCGCTGCTGCCGCTGATCAAGTGGATGGAGCGCAAGGACGAGGCTTGAGGCGTTTCGCCGATCCCGGCGGAAGAACCACTGTTGTCATTCCGGGGCGTGCCGCAGGCACGAACCCGGAACCCACGACCGGGCGAGCCGCCGGCCACTGAACACAAGATGTCTCACCCGGTCGTGGGTTCCGGGTTCTTCGCTCCGCGAAGCCCCGGAATGACAAGCCGAGGGCAAAACCCTAACCGACATCCAGCCTGCGCCCCCTACTTCGCAGCCAGAACGGCAGCCCAGACAGCAGCGCCCGCAGCGCCGCCTCGTTCTGATGCAGGCCGTTGAGCGAGACGCGCGGCAAGGCATGAAGATGGCCGGCATGCTCGGGAAAGAGATGGCCCGGCCGCGTGGTCACCGCGCTCTCGAAGCCCGCCTCCGCCGCCAACGCGAAATCGCGCGGTCCGACAGAATCGGGATCGCCGACCGGATAGGCGAAATGGCGGATCGGGATACCCAGCTCCGTCTCCAGACGCTGCCTGCTCTCGACGATCTCGCGGCGCGCGACATCCGCATCGTGCTTCGCCAGCATCGGATGCGTCAGGGTATGGGCGCCGATGGTCACGCCCGGCGCACCGGACAAGGCCCGCAGCGTCTCCCAGGGCAGGCATTCTCGCTCGACAATGGCGGCCGGGTCGATGCCGGCCTCGGCCGCCAACGTGGAAATCGCTGAGAGCAGAATCGCTTCCGGGCCGCGGCGTAGACGCCAGTAGAGCCTGGCGAAGGCGCGGTCCTTCTCGGCATCGGTTTCGGTCCGAGCCATGAAGCGGCCATCCGGCAGGGCGAGATCGAGCCGCGGCAGGGTCCGGATCGCCTCCTCCAGCTCGACCCACCAGAGCCGCGCCGTGCGATCGGCGAAGCCGGGCGTCACGTATAGCATCCAGGGCGCCTCATGCTTCGCCAGGACGGGCCAGGCATCCTCGACATTGTCGCGGTAGCCATCGTCGAAGGTCAGCGCGACGAAGAAGCGGCCGGGTTTGGGATTGCGCAGGCGCGCCAACGCCTCCTGCAACGAGACGATGTCGTAGCCTTCGGCCCGGATCAGGCGCAGCGCGCGATCGAGGAAATCCGGGGTGATGTCGAGCAGCGCGTTCGGCGCAAAGCCGCGCCGCTCCGCCGCCCGGACATGGTGCAGGGTCAGGATCACGCCCGCGCCTTGCGCAAAGCCACGGCTCCAGCGGTCGGCGCCGGTCGCCGCCATCACCCGGAATGCGGCCGCGATGGCCCTGTGACGCCCGTTCATCACCGCCAAATGCAACCGTCCCCTTGCAACCACCCGCTAACGCTATCGCGCGATGGCGCGGCGGGACCAAGGGATTGTGGCCGATCCGTTCACAATGACGGGTTAAGGACGCTCATCTGCTCTGCTCGTATGGGCGAAGGACACATGCCCGCCATCGCCGCTTCGACATCGGCCAACTCAGACGCGGCCACCGCCGCCCGGACCGCGCGACGCCCCTGGGCCTCGATCGCGATCGAGACCGATATCGCGGCGCTCGCCGACACCTGGCGTGCGTTCGAGGCGACCGCGCTGGTGACGCCCTATCAGAGCTATGACTGGATCAGGCCCTTCGTCGAAACGATCGGCGCAGCCCAAGGTATGGCCTTGCGCTACGCGCTGGTGCGCGATGCCGGTAGCGAACTCTGCGCCTTGCTGCCGCTGACGATCACCGGCCGCAGCGGTTTCCGCTTTGCCGAGTTCATCGGCGGAAAGCACGCCAATTACCATATGGGGCTCTACGCTCCGGGTTTCGCCGCGCAGCTCGACACCGCCCTGACGACGCAGATGTTGACGGAGATCGGCAATGCCATCGGCGGACTCGATGCGCTCGCCTTCGTCAACCAGCCGATTACCTGGCAAGGCGTCGGCAACCCCGCCGCGCAGCTCGCCGCCGGCCCGAGTCCGAGCCGCGCCTACAAGCTCGCCCTGATCGCCGGCGACGGCGATGCGACGCTCAGGCGCTCGATGAGCAGCCACGCGCGCAAGAAGCTCAAGAACAAGCACAGCCGCTTCAAGGATTTCGGGCCGTCGGTGCTGACGCGGGCAACGACGTCCGGCGAAGCCGCGCGGATCATCGACGCGTTCCTGGAGCAGAAGGCGGAGCGCTTCCGCGTCATGGGCGTGCCTGACCCCTTCGCCGAGCCGGCGATGCGCGCTTTCCTGGAACAGGCGGCGATGGATCGCCGTTCCGAGCGCCCTGTGATCGAGCTCTATGCCCTCGATCTCGAAGGTCGGCCGGTGGCGACCTATGTCGGCGCGACCCAGGGCGAGCGCTTCTCGGGTATGGCGACCTCGTTCGACATGGCGAGCGAAACCGTCAAGACCAGTCCGGGCGAATTGCTGCTGGCCGAATTGATCCGCCTGAAAGCCCGCGAGGGCGTGGCGGTCTTCGATCTCGGAGTCGGCGAAGCCCGCTATAAGACAACCTTCTGCGACGACCATGACGATCTCGTCGACAGCTTCCTGCCACTGACCTTCAAGGGCCGACTCTTCGCGCGGATCGCCCGGACGAAGCGCGAGTTGAAGCGGCTGATCAAACGTTCGCCGGCTGCGCTGAAGCTCGCCCACCGGGCATCGGGCTGGCTGCGGCGCAAACGCACAGAGGGCGAGTAGGGTCGCGCCCGGCTCCGGCGGCTCAGGCGTCGACCGGCGCCTCCGTGCGCGACACCGGGGGCATCGGCACGCCGCCCTCGGCATCGAGGATCAACGTGACCGGCGCCTCGGTCAGTTCGCTCAGGCGATAGGCCGTTTCCAGCGCATGGCCGTTGCCGACTTGCCCGCTCATCACGAGCCCGGCCTGCGCGCGGCGGGCGATCGGCGCCAGCACCGCGCCGTCGTCGTTCGAGGCGGTCGCGACCAGCACCCAGTCATAGGTCTCGCAAAGCGCATCGAGCGCGACATCGACGAGATCGGGAGCCGCCAGCACCGCGACGCGACCGGCGCGGCCGGCCCCGATACGGTGCAGCCGCGAACCCGACGCGCGCATGATGATGTCGGAGAACAGCGCCTCGCCGGCGAGAAGCTCCGAGAAGCCGGCCTCCCCGCCCGCGGGGTCGGTGGACAGGTCGACGAGCACACAGCGGCAGCGCTGCGCCAGCAATTCGGCGAGGTCCCGCGGCTTTGCAGCCTCGTCGCCGGCGCCATCTAGGACCAGCGCCAACGGCGCCATGCCGCGCGACGGCTCGCGGGTCCGCTCGGCGATCTCGGCCAGCGTCAGCTCGGGCTGGTCCAGGTCGAGCCGGATCTGGCCGAGCTTCCCGGCATGGGTCAGCAGGCCGGCGACGCGCGCATGGCGCGGTGCGCCGGGCATCGGGCCGGGTGCCTCCTCGTCCTCGTCCTCGGACGAGGCAGCGGAAACCCAGCGCGGCCCGCGCGGGGCGTCCGGCAGGGGGCGCCCCTGGCCGTTGAGCAATTCGCGGGTCACGATCGTCGCCAGCGCGATCAGGAAGGTCGCAAGCGTCGCAACCAGCACGACCGGGATCTTCTTCGGGAAGGAGGGCTCGGTCGGCTCGACCGCTCGCGAAATGATGCGGGCATCGGCCGGCGCGGCATTCATGGTGTCGCGCGCGACCGCCTCGCGATAGCGCTGCATGTACTGCTCGAGCTGCTCACGCAGCGTGCGGGCCTCGCGCTCCAGCGCGCGCAGCTGCACTTCGCTGTCATTGGCGCTGGAGACGTTCTTCTTCTGCCCGTCGAGCGCGGCCTGGAAGCTCTCGACGCGCTGGCCGGCGATCTTGGCCTCGTTCTCGAGCGTGCGCACGGTGCGCTCGGCAGCGGCGCGAAGCTGGCCTTCGAGGTCGAGAAGCTGGGCGTTGAGCTCCTTGATCCGCGGATGCTCCGGCAGCAGGCTGCGCGATTCCGCCGCGATCTGGGCGCGCAGGTTGACGCGCTGCTCGATCAGCCGGCGGACGAGGTCATTATTGGCGACGTCGGGGATCTCAAAGGTGCGGCCCTGCTTGATGGCATCGCGGATCAACCCCGCCTTGGCCTGCGACTCGGCCTGCTGGCTGCGAGCGCTGGAGAGCTGCGCCGACAGGTCGGTGAGCTGCTGGGAGGTGATCGTGGTGTTATTGGGGCCGGCGAAGAGGCCGTTCTTAGAGCGGAAGTCCTCGACCCTGGCCTCGGCCTCGGCGACGCGCTTGCGCAAGGGCTCGATCGTGGTCGAGAGCCAGTTCGAGGCGCTGCGGGCATTCTCCTGCTTCGCCTGCTCCTGGAATTCCAGATAGGTCTCGGCAATGGTGTTGGCCGCCTTCGCGGCGAGCGCGGCATCGCTCGAGGTGAATTCGATGGAGACGATGCGCGAACGGGCGACGGGGAAGACCAGCAGCCGGTCGTAGTATTTCTCGAGAACGCGTTCCTCGGGGGAGCGGTCGGCCGGATGCCCCCCGAGCCCGATCATGACGGCGAGCTTGCGCACCGCGCTCAACGCTCCGACGCCGGAATCGAATTCGGCATTGCCGACGAGCCCGATCCGCTTCACCGCCTCGCGCGCCAGGTCGCGGGACATGATGATCTGGACCTGGCTCAGCACCGCTTCTGAATCGAACTGGCCGCTATCGGCCGCAGCCTGCCCCGGCAGCGTATAGAAGCCGCCGCGGCTTTCCAGCAGCAGCTTGGCTTCGCCGGTATAGCGCGGCGTCACGATGTTCACCGCGACGAAGGACAGGCCGAGGGCGGCGAGCGTCGGCGCGATGATCCAGAACTTGCGGCGCTTGATCGCGGCCCAGAGGGCGGAGAGATCGAGCATGTCGCCCCGGCCTTCGCCGGCGCCGCGCGCATCAATCCCAGCTTGAGCGGTCATGGGGCCACCTATCGACGCAAAACTCTCGTCCCGTGGAAGGGACGCGGGCGACATTGAAAGCTCAGTAAGGTTATCGCCGGGTAAATGCCGGCGGGATGGCGGCCCCGCTTTGGCCCTTGCCGTCTCCCGCCCCCGCTTCGGGCGCCGGCCGTCCGGGGCGATTCGGCCGCAGGAAACCCCGGCTTCGACCGGGCCTTGCGCCGCAATCAAAGTCGCGTGGCGCCTTGATTTCACACAGGAGAGACGGGCCGGCGCAGCAGAATTTTCGGCAAGGCCACCCTCTCGATCGTAAACGACGACCGCGCCCACCTGCCGGCGCAGTCCCTCTCGACAGCTCGCAATCGGCAAATTCTGCGCGAGAGACCCGGCGCCCGGTAAGGAAGCTTAACGGATCATTACCGCTATTCTGAACGGCGGCTTCACCGGCCATTCAGCGGGAGAAGCGAATCTCGGCTCGCTCGATCAAACGTGTCGCCATGATCGGGCCGCTGCCGACTGCAGCTACCCCCACAGCCTCGCAGTCGGCAGCGTTTTTTGCGCGCCCTCCCCCGAACGATCCGAAGCAGCCAGACGCGGCAACGCGGCCGGTCGATCGATGCCCGCAACGCCTCGCGGGAAGCCTTTGTTAACCATGTCGAGTCTAAAGATCGGGCCAGTTCTGCACGGGTAAGCCAGTGATGAGTCGACGCCTCGCCTCTCTCGCCTTGGCTGCCGCCATGACTGCGGGAGCCTGCGCGCCCCGCTATCCGGCGGCGGACTATGCGCTCGCCGAGCCGGCCGGCCCTTATCGGCTGGCCAGCGGCGACCGGCTGCGCGTCATCGTGTTCGGGCAGGACAATCTCTCCAACATCTATGCCGTCGACGGCGCCGGGCGCATCGCGATGCCGCTGATCGGCTCGGTCGAGGCGCAAGGACGCACGACGCAGCATCTCGCCCAGGCGATCGAGGCCAAGCTGCGCGGCGGCTATCTGCGCGAGCCCAAGGTTTCGGTCGAGGTCGATACATACCGCCCCTTCTTCGTGCTCGGCGAAGTCACCCAATCCGGCCAGTTCCCCTATGTTAACGGCATGACCGTGCAGACGGCGGTGGCGATCGCCGGCGGCTTCACGCCGCGCGGCCAGCGCTCCACGGCCGAGGTGACGCGCCAGATCGACGGCCAGACCGTGACCGCGACCGTGCCGATCACCTATCCGGTGCAGCCCGGCGATACGATCGTCATCAAGGAACGCTGGTTCTGAGATTGCGGCGCGCTCGATGACGGACAATCTCGCCGCCCGCCCCCTGAAAATCCTGCATGTCTTCCGCGCGCCGCTCGGCGGGCTGTTCCGGCATGTCCTCGATGTCGCGCGCGGCCAGGTCGAGCGCGGCCACAACGTCGGCATCTTCTGTGATTCCAGCACCGGCGGAGCGCGGGCCGACGCGGTCTTCCGCGAGCTCGCCGGCCGGCTGGCGCTGGGCGTGACCCGGGTGCCGATGTCGCGCTACCCGAACGCCACCGACCTCAAGGCCCAGTTTTCCGAGATCTCGCTGCGGCGACGCCTCGCGCCGGACGTGGTGCATTGCCACGGCTCGAAGGGCGGGGTCTATGGCCGCATCCCCGCGCTGTTTTCGCCCGGCCGGCGCTATGTTACCGCCTACACGCCCCATGGCGGCAGCTTCAACTACAAGCCCGGCGGCGTGGAGCATAAGGTCTATATGAGCGTCGAGCGCCTGCTCGAAGGCGCGACCGACATGTTCCTGTTCGAGAGCCGCTTCATCGCCGGCCGCTTCGAAGCCCATATCGGCCACCTGCCGCGCACGGATCATCGCATCGTGCTCAACGGGGTTTCCGACGCGGAATTCGAGCCGATCGATCACGAGGCCGCCGAATTCGATCTGCTCTATCTGGGCGAGCTGCGCTCGGCCAAGGGCGTCGACACCCTGATCGATGCGCTGGCGCTGCTGCGCCGTCGGGACGGGCTGACGCCGCGCATCCTCATCGTCGGTTCGGGCCCGGACGAAAGCGAACTGAAGCAGATGACGCGCGAGCGCGGCATTGCCGACCAGTGCGCCTTCGAGCCGCCGGCCCCCATCCGCAAAGCACTGGCGCGCGCCCGCGCGATGGTCATCCCGTCGCGAGCCGAGTCCCTGCCCTACGTCATCCTGGAAGCGGCAGCGGCCGCGCAGCCGCTGATTTCGACCGATGTCGGCGGTATCGGCGAGATCTACGGCCCCAACCATCGCCAGCGCCTGATCCCGGCCGACGACCCGGCGATCCTTGCCGGGGCGATCCGGGCGATGCTGGAGACACCGGGGCCCGAGCGCCTCGCCCAGGCGGCGGATCTCGCCGGCCATGTCCGGCAGAATTTCCGCCTGGACGACATGGTCGACGGCGTCATCGCCGGCTATCGCGACGCACTCAAGACACGCGGCATCGTCTGACGCGCCCCTTGTCATTCCGGGGCTTCGCGCAGCGAAGAACCCGGAACCCACGACCGGGCGAGCCGCTGGCAACGAGACACAAGATCTCTCACCCAGTCGTGGGTTCCGGGTTCGCGCCTGCGGCAGGCCCCGGAATGACAAAGGTGGCTCCGACAGACCTCAGACCAGCTTCAACGCCACGACGCCGCAGACCACGAGCAGGATGCCGAGCCAGCCCGCCGGCCTGATGCGCTGGCCGAAGACCAGCGCGCCGATGACGGCGGTGATCACCAGCCCCGCCCCGCCCCAGACCGCATAGGCCACCGAGAGGTCCATGCCCTCGATCGCCTTTGCGAGCGCGGCGAAGGCGCCCATGACGAGAACGATACCGCCGGCGCCCATGATGCGACGGCTCATGCCGTCCGAGAGCTTAAGCAGATAGGTGCCGCCGATTTCGAGCGCGACGGCAAGCACGAGCCAGAGGGCAGGCGCAGCCTGCACAAAGGAGGCATTCACGCGAGCCTCCCGTGATCCTCGCTGCGTTCGTGCCCCACTCCGTTCTCGATGAGGAGAATGCCGGCCAGGATGGCGGCGAGCCCTGCCGCTCGCGCGGGGGTCAGATGCTCGCCGAAGAGCACATGGCCGATGACCGCGATGCCGACGATGCCGAGCCCTTCCCAGACGGCATAGGCGACCGCCATGGGGATGACGCGCAGCGCGATGCTGAGCAGGATGAAGGAGAAGCCGATCAGGACCAGCGGCAATGAGCCGACGAGCCATGAGGTGGAGACGGCCGACTTCAGCGCGGCCGTCGCGACGATCTCGACGGCGATTGCCGCGAGCAGAACCAACCAATGAAAAGACATGATGCACACGGGCAAAGCCGGCGCTGAACGTCGCGGGTGCGACGCAGGGACAGCCAAGCAATCGTTAGAGTTTTAAATCGACGGATCCAAAAAGAAGACTGAGCCGGAGCTTTGCTCCAGCAACCGACGCCATAGGAAAAAAACCTATCGAGGCGCGGCGCTCTTCTTGAGCGTTATATGCTTCTCAGACACTCATCGATTGCCAATATGCCTACGCCAATCCAATCTGTCAACTCACGATCACTTGCAATAACAATCACTTGCGGGAAATCGCGGCTTCTTCGACCGTTCTAGACCTGTGCCAAATCACTGGCAGGCCAAGACAAAATCCACTTTTTCGCCATCGCGTTTTCGCAGAGTGCAAAACGGGTCCGGCGCGGGCCGCCGCCGGAGCTCGAAGGCTTACGAATCCATCGAAACAGCGAGCGGTCCGATTAAACGTTCCGTGAGCAATTTCGGGTAGAGCCGAACCGGGATCGCTGCACCCCCGGCGCGGCGCTCCGAGTTGAGGATGTAGGCTTATGGGGACTTTCGATGTCCGCGATATGATGAAGGCGGACGCGGCCGCCTCGGCGACGCCGGATGTCTTCGGCGGGACCGAGAAAGGGCCGACGCGGCGCTTCCATCCACTGGCCGAACGCATCGCGGCCATCCCCGTCAAGCCGACCCTCTCCCCGGTTATGATCGAGGGCGTGGCCCGGCTGCTCGACCTGATCGCCGTACTCGGCACGGGCGGGCTGATCTACTGGCTCTATGCGGCCGGAAAGGTCGAATACACGCTGCCTTACCAGGTGACGGTCGGGGCGTTGGCTCTCGGCGCGCTGGCGCTCTTCCAGGCATTGCAGCTCTACCCGATCGGCGCGCTGCGCCATTTCATCGGCAGCGCGGTCAGGCTGGTCACCGGCTGGACCATGCTCTTCCTGGTCGCGCTCGCGGCCTTCTTCTTCCTGAAGATCGGCGATCAGGTTTCGCGCGTCTGGCTGATCGGCTTCTATTTCTCCGGCGTCGGCGCCCTGCTCGCGGGGCGCGTGATCATGACGACCGGCGTGCGCTATCTCACCCGCAGCGGCCGGCTGGAGCGGCGTACGGCGATCGTCGGCGGCGGCGAAGCGGGCGAGGCCCTGATCCGCGCCCTGGAAACCCAGAAAGATACGGGCCTGCGCATCTGCGGCGTGTTCGACGACCGCAACGACGAGCGCTCGCCCGATCTCGTCGCCGGCTATCCCAAGCTCGGCACGATCGACGATCTCGTCGAGTTCGCGCGCCGCACCAAGCTCGATCTCGTCATCTTCACCCTGCCGATCTCGGCCGAAGCGCGGCTTCTGACCATGCTGCGCAAGCTCTGGGTGCTGCCGATCGACATCCGCCTTTCCGCCCACATGTCGAAGCTGCGCCTGCGCCCGCGCTCCTATTCCTATTTCGGCGCCGTGCCGGTGCTCGACGTCTTCGACCGGCCGATCGCCGACTGGGACATCGTCGTCAAATGGGCGTTCGACAAGGTCGTCGGCACGCTCGCGCTGATCGCGCTCTCGCCGGTGATGCTGGCGACCGCGATCGCGATCAAGCTCGATTCCAAGGGGCCGGTGTTCTTCCGCCAGAAGCGCTACGGCTTCAACAACGAGACCGTCGACGTCCTGAAGTTCCGCTCGCTGCGCCACGACATGGCCGACCATGCCGCGGCCAAGCAGGTCACCAAGGACGACCCGCGGGTCACCCGCGTCGGCCGCTTCATCCGCAAGACCTCGATCGACGAACTGCCGCAGCTCATGAACGTCGTCTTCAAGGGCGACCTCTCGCTGGTCGGGCCGCGCCCGCATGCGATCCATGCCAAGGCCTCGAACCGCGCCTATGAGCAGGTCGTGGACGGCTATTTCGCGCGCCACAAGGTCAAGCCCGGCATCACCGGCTGGGCCCAGATCAACGGCTGGCGCGGCGAGACCGACACCGACGAGAAGATCCAGCGCCGCGTCGAGCACGACCTCTACTATATCGAGAACTGGTCCGTGCTGCTGGACCTCTACATCCTGCTGAAGACGCCGTTCTCGTTGCTGACCAAGAACGAGAACGCCTATTGAGCACGCTGGCGCAGACCCCGCCGCGCGGCGAACGACTGACGATCTCCTACGCGGCGATCAAGCGCGGCATCTTGTGGCTGCTCGGTGCATCCAGCGGGCTCGCGCTGATCGAGCCCTCGCCGTATGAGGTCGTCTTCCTGCTGGCGCTGTTCGTCTTCGCGCTGACGGGCATCCGGTTCTCCCAGAAGCTCCTGCCGCTCGCCGTGCTGCTGCTTGGCTACAATATCGGCGGCATCGTCTCCCTCATTCCCTGGATGAGCGACGGCGACGCGGTGCGCTTCACCGCCGTATCGGTCTATCTGATGATCACGGCAGTCTTCATCGCCGGCATCATGTCGCAGGATGCAGCCGGAAGGCTGGAGACACTGCGCCGCGGCTACCTGTTCGCTGCCTGGATCGCGGGATTGGCGGCACTTCTCGGCTATTTCGACATCGCCGGGCTCGGCCAGGCCTTCACGCTCTACGGCCGCGCCTCCGGCACCTTCAAGGACCCCAACGTGCTGGGGCCCTATCTCGCCCTGCCGATCGTCTATGTCCTGCAACGGATACTGACCGGTCAGGTCGGCATGCTGCGCGGCCTCATCACGCTCAGCGTACCGCTCGCCGCGCTGTTTCTCACCTTCTCCCGTGGCGCCTGGGGCGTGCTCCTCGTCTCGGCGGCGTTGATGGTCGCTCTCACCTTCCTGACCGCGTCCGACGCCGCGCGCCGGGCGCGCATCGTCACGATGTCGCTTGCGGCACTCGCCGCGGCGTTCGCTGCGCTGCTGGTCGCGCTCTCCTTCGAGGAGATCCGCAACGTCTTCGACGCACGCGCCAGCCTCAACCAGGACTATGACCTGGGCGTCACCGGCCGCTTCGGCAACCAGCTGCGCGCCATTCCGATGCTGCTCGATGCGCCCAACGGCTTCGGGCCCCTGCAATTCCGCTGGATCTTCAACCAGGCCGACCCGCACAATGTCTACATCAATGCCTTCGCCTCCTATGGCTGGCTCGGCGGGCTGTCCTGGGCCAGCCTGATGGTTGCAACCTCCTATATCGGCTGGCGGGTGGTGTTCCGGCCGGGCCCGACACAGCTGCATGCCATCGCGATCTGGTCCGTGCTTTTCGTCACCATCCTGCAGGGCTTCCAGATCGACAGCGACCACTGGCGGCATCTCTATCTGATGCTGGGCCTGATCTGGGGTCTGGCCGCATTGCGACCAGGTGACGGCGGCGGCGAGGAGCGCTCGTGACGGCGGCAGCGCCATCGACCCGCGAGAATGCCCCGGGTGGTCAGATCGAGACCATCCAGGCCCTGCGCGCGATCGCCGCACTGCTGGTGGTCTTCGGCCATGCCGCCCATGAGACGGAGGCCATCGGCCCGCGCGTGGGCCTGCCCGCCATCGACGCGTCCTTCATGCATTGGGGTATCGGCGTCGACATCTTCTTCGTGATTTCCGGCTTCATCATGGTCCATACCTCGGCCGACCTGTTTGGCCGGCCGGGCGCCTGGCGGGTTTTCCTCGCCCGACGCATCGCCAGGATCGTGCCACTCTACTGGCTCCTGACCAGCATCCTGCTGATCGGAGGCTTGATCGCTCCCCAGTTGCTCAACGTGCCGTTCGGCGACTGGCAGCACATCCTCGCCTCCTATCTCTTCATCCCGAGCCTGCGCGGCGGCGACGAGATCAGGCCGGTGATGGCGCTGGGCTGGACGCTGAACCTGGAGATGTTCTTCTACGTGCTGTTTGCCGGCGCGATGCTTTTGCCCCTGCGGCGCGGCATGATCGCGCTCGCGCTCGTTATCTGCGGCCTCGCCCTGGCCGGCGCGCTCCTGAAGCCGGCGCAGGTGCAGCTCGCCTTCTGGACGCAGCAGATCATCCTCGAATTCCTGTTCGGCTGCCTGCTGGCGCTTGTCTATCGACAGGGTATCCGGCTGCCGGCCGCAAGCGCCGCGCTGCTGGTTACCCTCGGCTTCGCCGGCATGTTCAAGTTTCTCGGACTTGATGGACAGGAGACGATCGCGCCGGCTCTGCGCTGGGGCCTGCCCGCTGCCCTGATCGTCGGCGGCGCGGCGCTCTATCGTGGAGCCCCGCCGCGATTGGCGCTGCTGCTCACCGGCCTCGGCAACGCGTCCTACAGCCTCTACCTCTTCCATCCCTTCGCCTTGCGGCCGCTGCGGGAGGTCTGGGTCAAGCTGGTCGGAGGAGCGCTGCCGCTGGAACTCTACATCGCCCTCGCGATGACGGCCGCGACGCTCACCTCGGTGCTCCTCTACCGCTGTGTCGAGCGCCCGATCGGGCGCCGGGTGCGTTTCCCTTCCGCGATGGTCCGCCCGCGCGGGGCCGGTTCGACGCAGACGGAAAGCGCTCAGCCCCTGCCCTTGCGCACGACGACATAGGCGTAGGTCGTCACGAGATTCCAGCCGATCCGCGCCGCCGTTGCATTGAAGGCGTGGTCGAGCTGCTTCAGCCCCGGCATCCGGTCGAAATAGCCATGCCCCCAGAAGCGCTGGACATGGGTCTCGGCAAAGCCGGCCCGCTTCAACATCGGCTCGAGCACGGCCGGGTCGCCGCGGCATCCATCGTAGAGCGCAGGAAACTTCGGATCGCCGCCGCCATCGCGGCGCGCCGGGAACAGGGCGTGGACGATGGCGTGCGAGGCCTTTTCCGGCAGGACGTGGTTCAGCGCGAAGACGGGCGCCCACAGCGTCGGAAAGAAGGCGAGCGCCACACCGCCCGGCGCCAGCAGTTCATGGATGTTGGCCCAGGCGCGCGCTACTCCGTCGACATGCTCGAAGACCATGCGCGAGACCATCATGTCGTAGCCGCCACGCCGGACATCGGGCTCGGAGAGGTCTCCGGCGATATCGAAGCGCGCGGTCCTGAGCCCCCGCCCCGTCAGGGCCAGCTCGCCGGCATCGATGTCGTTGACGATGAGGTCGATGCCGTTGCGGGCGGCCTGCTCCTGGGTGAACAGCGGATCGCGCCCGCCGCCGATCTCGCAGACGCTGCGCAGGCCGAACTGATGCGCCAATCCGAGAATGGTCGCCTCATAGTGGTCCCAGGCCCATTGCGAGTGCCAGTCGGGCTTGATCCCTCCGAAGAAGGTCGCAAGCGAGCCGGCCGGCTGCGCCATAGCCCGGCGCCCCGGCCCGGAGCCTGCAATCGCAAGACTTGCCATCGTCATGATCGCCTCCGCTTCTGCGTGCCCTGCCCCCAGACGACATTGGCTGCTGGGCCTGACGGCCGCAACGGGAAGGTTAAACAACAGTTAACGCATGCCGGCCTTGGTGAAAGGCGGCTTCATGCGCCCAGCATCAAGACTGTTCATGATCGCATCGAAGCGCATTGCATCTGCCGCGCCTCACCACTATAAGCCGACCCGTCGGAGCGTAGCGCAGCCCGGTTAGCGCACTTGTCTGGGGGACAAGGGGTCGGAGGTTCGAATCCTCTCGCTCCGACCATTACATCCCGAGAATCGTCGGCTTCGAGCCGTAGCGATCTGCCCTGCCGCAGCGCGGGCATGCGGGCAATGTCGAGAATCCCTGCGGATCGACATAAGGCTCTCCCACAAGGTCTCCGTTATTCGCGCCGGGTCGGCGGCTCCAGCTACCGGGACATTCGCCTCGCGAGCCCCGATATCGTCCGCTGCAGCCGTGCAGCCCATCGCTGTTCATCGGCGTGTCGCACGATTCGCGCCGCGATCATGTCCCACTGCTCTTGCGAAAGATGCAGGTCGTGTTCGGCCTCGATTGCCTCGATGCGCACGGCCGGCGAGAGGGGATACCGCTCCGTCGCCAACTCTCTTGCGCCATAATAGTCGGCTTCGCCCTGCAAAATGAGGAATGGCACCTGAAGCGACGCCAGATGCCGTGTTCGTGCCGGGTCTTCATCTGAGCCGGGCGCGCGGAACGGGTAGCCCAGCGCCACCATGGCCGTCAGGGGCGCTCCTTCGCTGGCGGCAAGGGAGATGATGCGCCCGCCGGAGGATCGACCGATCGCGATCACCTGCTTTCCGGCGAAATGATCGCTCATGCGTACAAATGCCGACTTTCGCTTCTCGAGCCCACGATCCGCGTCGCAGATGTCGCGTTCTCCAAGAAACAGCACACCCTGCCCGGCAAGGCGTCGACGAAGAGCCTGCTCGACATGCTGGTCGACCGGGTGAGAATCCCCGGCCAGATACAAGAAAACTCTCATCCCCATGGGAGGGGCTTTCACCACCCCGCACCTTGCCGCGCAATCGACGCGTTCGCGATGTCCCCGGCTCTTTCTGCGTCGGTTCAAGACGCACTGCCCGGGCTGGCGTCACATCCCGGTAGGGATCCTTTCCCAAATGGGGGGGGCGACAGCGCCCGATCTGCGCTTTCGTCCTGAAACCGAGTGAGGGGCTCATGCTCGACCAGGATGGAGCTTCCGCGACAGTGATCGGCGTCACCGTGCCGCACTGGCTATTGTCCGCGATCAACGGAACGGCGGCAATGGTCCTCATGTTCGTGATCTGATCAGGGCAGAAGGCCTGCCTGCGGAAGCAGATACCCCAAATGGGGGCTGCTCGAACACTTGCTTCGATGCGATGAAGAAAGTGCGGCTCCAGGTAGTTCCACCATGACACACAAGCATCAGATGTCGCTCATCGCGCGACGGGCCCAGATTCGTCGTGCCGCCGCCAACCGGAAGGATCTTCCTTCAGTGCAGCCGGCCGGCCGGCCCGATTTGCGCCTGGTCTCGAGCAGCCACGAAGCCGAGCGGGTCGCACAGATCGATCATCGCGACCTGGCCACGGCCGTCGAGTAGCGATCCGGTCCGCCCCCGCGCGTCCCGCGTTCAGCCCATAGTCATCTGCGATGGCCCTTGATGGCGGCACGGCACACGGATTGCCGTAGCGTCAATAATGGCCACGGACGGTATCGCGTTGAAGCAAGACTGGTTCCATTGCGAGGATTGCGGCTCGCCGGGCGTCTCGATTCCGCACGCGCTCAGCGATGCCAGCGTGGTCTCCTGCGCCAATTGCGGATTGAGCCTGAGCTCCTGGGCCGAGTATCGCCGCAGGATCGACCAGGCCCTGATGGCCGAGCAGGCCAGCAAGGCGCGCCGCGTCATCGTGGCGGACCCGATCGGGAGCGTCATGGCCGAAGCCTGACGACAAGCGCCCGTCGCCTTCGCCACACCGGTTCGAGCGCGAGATCGGGGCGGGCGGAGTTGTCCACTGCCCGGCATCGTCAACCGGCTTGCCAGACGTTACGTCAGGCCTCACGATCCTCTGACGTAGCGTCGATTGGGAGGTCGAAGATGCGTGCCGTGTCGCATTCGGTGGACATGCCGGTTTCGAGCCAGCGGGCGGTTCTGCTGCGCATGCTCGTGCTTCTGGCCATCACAATGGCCGTCCTCATGCCCCTGATCGACTAGGGGCCTCCGGCAAAGCCCGTTTTGCTCGCACGACGCGGCATCGCAGAACGATCTCCGCGATGCCGCGATCCCTCAGCGGTGCGCCAGCCAGTCCTTGAGCAAGCCGATATCGGCCTGGCCGAGCCCATGCCCTGCCGGCAGCACGCGGTGCTCGACCGTCGCACCGCTACCAGAGAGCCGGCAGGCAAGCGCCTCGGCATCGGTCTTCGGCACGATCGGATCGAGCGCGCCCGACAGGATCAGCACGGGCTTGCCCGCGAGATCGGCGTCCGACACTTCCACGAAAGGCACCATCGCGCGTAGAAGCGCGGCGCCGGCCAGGATTTCGGGCCGCTGCTGCAGAAGAGCCGCCGCGATATTGGCGCCGTTGGAGAAGCCCAGCGCGAGCGGCGCCGGCAGGCCATAACGCTCCCGCGCCCACAGCACGAATTCCGCCAGCTCGTCGGTGCGCCGCTTGAGATCGGCCTCGTCGAAGACGCCTTCCGCGAGACGGCGGAAGAAGCGCGGCGCCGAACCTTCCAGAACCTTGCCGCGCGGCGAGAGCAGGCTCGCGCCAGGGGCGACGGTGCGGCCGAGCGAGAGAAGATCGCGCTCGTCGCCGCCGGTGCCGTGCAGGAGCAGCAGCGGCCGGCGCGCCGGATCGCTGCCGGGCTCGAAGACATGAATGAAATCGGTATCGACGGTCGTGGCGGTCATGGTCATCTCCCTTCATCAAGCGGAGGCGCCCTGCCCCTTGCGGCAAGCAGGCAGAGCGCTGTGGTGTCGCTCCGCCGCCCGCCTGAATGGCGGGCGGCGGGTTTCGTCAGCCGAGAGCGGGCAGGACCGCCTCGATCTCCTTGTGATGAGCCTCGTACTGGGGCGGCAGCTTCAGCGAACGGCCGAGTTCGGCGGCAGGCTCATCGACCGCGAAGCCGGGAATATCCGTCGCGATCTCGAACAAGACATGGCCGGGCTCGCGGAAATAGACCGAGCGGAAATAGTTCCGGTCGCGCTGTTCCGTGGGGCTGATGCCATGGTTCTGAACAAGGCGGCGCACCATCTCCTCCTGCGCGGCGTCATCGGCCGCCCGGAAGGCGATATGGTGGACCGAGCCCGCGCCCTGCCGGGCCGGCAGGAAGCCACCGGCGACGCGCAGGTCGATCACCCCGCCGATCGCCGTGCCCTTCGCGGCATAACGGATCAGCGTGCCCTCGCGGCCGATCTCCGTGAAGCCGAAGACGTCACTGAGGATGGCGCCGGTCGGCGCGGCATCGGCCAGCAGCAGGCTGACGCTATGGAAGCCGCGCAGCGCATGCTCGGCGGGAATGCCACCGTCAGTCCAGGCGGGCTCCTTCTCGACGCCCGGCAGGCCGACAAGGGCGAGCCTCATGCCGTCCGGGTCGCGAAAGCTCAGCGCGGTCTCGCCGAAACGCTTCACCGGCACCTCATGCGGCACGCCCTGCTCGACGAAGCGATGAGCCCAGAAGCCGATCGAGCCTTCCGGAACCCGGAAGACCGTCTCCTGCGTCTCGCCGACGCCGAGCCGGCCGGGCGACGCATGTTCCCAAGGGAAAAACGTCAGGATCGAGCCGGGTGCGGCATCCACATCGCCGAAATAGAGGTGATAGGTGCCGGGATCGTCGAAGTTCACCGTCTTCTTGACGAGACGCAGGCCGAGCACGCGAGCATAGAAGTCCAGATTGCGGCGCGCCGGACCGGAGATGGCGGTGACGTGGTGAAGGCCGTTGATCTGCATGGCGAGGTCCTCCGTTTTCCTGATCACGATGAGCGACATCCGCTCGGTTGACCGGAAGATCGGCATGAAGGCGGCCGAACGCCAGAGACAATTCATTGCATCCACGCAATGTCGTTATCGCCAATCTACAATTTGATTTGCGAACAAGGCTGACCAATCTTCTGACCCGAGACCAACCGGTCCCGTTTCAGGAGACTTCCCATGATCGACAATCGTCTCGCCCCTTATGGCGCCCTCGGCCTGCGCGTCGCGCTTGGCCTGATGTTCATCGCCCATGCCTATCTCAAGCTCGTCATCTTCACGCCCGCCGGCTTCACCGGCTTCCTTGGGCAGGTCGGCCTGCCGGGCTTCCTCGCCTGGCCGATCATGCTGGCCGAGCTCATCGGCGGCATCGCCATCCTCATCGGCTTCCATGGCCGCCTCGTCTCGGCCGCGCTGCTGCCGGTTCTGCTTGGCGCTCTCGCGATCCACGCTCCGAACGGCTGGGTCTTCAATGCGCCAAATGGCGGCTGGGAATATCCCGCCTTCCTCGCCCTGACCGCGCTGGCGCATGTGCTGATCGGCGACGGGGCGCTTGCCGTGACCCGCACGGGCTCCGCGGCGGCCGCCAAGCCGGCGCTGGCGTGACGCGAACCCGCCTTGAAGGGGCGCGCGCCTTGGCCGAGAGTGAGCGGATGAATCAAGCCGCGAAGCCCCTGGCCTGGGACGATTTCCGCCTGATCAAGGCGATCGCCGACAAGCGGGCGCTGCCGGCAGCCGCGGCAGCGCTCGGCGTCAATCACTCGACGGTGTTCCGCCGCCTCGGTCAGATCGAGGAGGCGCTCGGCACCCGCCTGTTCGAGCGCCATCGCAGCGGCTATGTCGCGACGCCGGCCGGCGAGGAGATGATCCAGCTCGCCGCCCGCGTCGACGACGACATCACCGCCTTCGCCCGCAAGCTCGCCGGGCAGGAGATCAAGCCGGCCGGGGAATTGCGCGTCGCCACCAACGACTCCCTGCTGGTCGACCTGCTGACGCCGCTCTTCGCCGGTTTTCTTGAGCAGTGCCCGGATATCCGGCTCGATATCCTGATCGGCAACCAGGCCGCCAACCTCTCCAAGCGCGATGCGGATGTCGCGATCCGCGCCACCGATCATCCGCCGGAGACGCTGGTCGGCCGCAAGTCCGCCCGCATAGCCTGGGCGCTCTATGGTCGCGCCGTCGACTTTCCCGAAGCCGAACGTCCTTCTCGCGAGAGCCTGTGGGAGCGCAGCTGGGTCTCGCTCGGCGACCAGTTCACCATGCTGAGCGCGGTGCGCTATCTCGCCCGCCATGTCGCGCCGGAGCGTGTCGTCTACCGGCTCAACACGGTGCTCGGCCTTGCCGAGGCGGTCCAGGCCGGGATCGGCGTCGGCTTCCTGCCCTGTTTCATCGGCGACACGCGTCCCGCCCTGAGACGCCTGGGAGAGCCGGACGCCGACCTTGCCGCCGATCTCTGGCTGCTGACCCATCCGGACATGCGGCACACGCCCCGCGTCAGACTCTTCCTCGATTTCCTGGCGGTCGAACTGGCGCGATTGAAGCCGCTGGTCGAGGGCGATCGCCCGATCGGCGGCCGACCCGGATCGGGACCTCCGTCGATGGAGAGATCTCTGCGGTAGATCCCGACGGACTTCCCCTGCGCCATCACGCAAACCCGGCAGCTATTGCTGCGCAGCCGGCGCGCGGGTTAGGCTCAAGCTATGGAGATCGTCATCCCGCTGATCATCGGCCTCAGCCTGATCTGGCTCGTCGGCCGCGGCGTGCCCTGGAACGCGAAGCTCATGACCCTCGTGGTCACGCTGGCCGTCATCGTGCTGATCGTGCTGCTGGAGCGCGGCGGCTACTGGCCGGAATCCTGGCGGCGCAGCTGAGCCCTGGCGCTCACGCCGAGACCAGCTTGAGCCCGACGATGCCGGCCACGATCAGGCCGATGCAGGCCAGCCGCAAGGCGCCTGCCGGCTCGCCCAGCAGGGCGATGCCGAGGATCGCCGTGCCGATCGTGCCGATGCCGGTCCAGACCGCATAGGCCGTGCCGACGGGCAGCGATTTCAGGGCGAGGCCAAGCAGGCCGAGGCTGACGACCATGCTCGCGCCGGTGAACAACGTCGGGACGAGCCGCGTGAAGCCGTTGGTGTATTTGAGACCGATGGCCCAGCCGACCTCAAACAGGCCCGCGACGAACAAATAAAACCAGGCCATGCCGGCGCTCCTTGAGAGACGGGGCGCAAGGTTTCCGCGCCGAAGAGAGGACGTGTCGGTTCGTCCCCGGCCTTGAACCTATGGTTCGGAGCAGAACGATCAACCGGCCCGGCGCCTGCAACGGCGCAAGCGCGGCAGGCGCAGCCGCAAGCCCAAGGGTCAGGCGGCGTCAGGCGCCGGCTGCAGGGCCTGTTCGAGTATGCGCCGGCACTCGCCGAGTTCCTTCATGACCGCGGTCAGGATGGAGACGTCGTCGAGCCCTTCGGGGACAGGCTGCCGATAAGGCGCCATCCGCTCCGGCGCGGCCTCAGCCATGGCGCCCGGCAAGGTGGCCGGTCCTGCGGACGCGGCAGCCGGCATAGCGCCGCTCATGGCCCCGATCGGCGCGCCGCGGCCGATCGCCTGGACATGGCGCGGCCCCTGCTCCTTCAGAATGCGCTGGAGGCCCTTGATCGTATAGCCTTCGCCATAGAGCAGGCGCCGGATGCCCTTGAGCAGGGCGACGTCGTCAGGCCTGTAGTAGCGGCGTCCGCCGCCACGCTTCAGCGGCTTGATCTGGTTGAAACGGGTTTCCCAGAATCGAAGCACATGCTGGGGTATGTCGAGGTCCTCGGCGACCTCGCTGATAGTCCGAAAGGCATCTGGGCTCTTGGTGTCCAATTCGGCCTCGGTATCGCCGGCGTGGAACTCCAGGCTCACTCAGTCTCACCCTCACCTGACTGCCCGTTGATGCGGGCCTTCATCACGTTCGAGGGTTTGAACACCATCACGCGACGCGGCTCGATGGGCACCTCAACGCCAGTTTTGGGATTACGCCCGATTCGCTCGCCTTTGTCTCGTACGACGAAAGAACCGAACGAAGACAGCTTCACATTCTCGCCGCGCGCGACCGCGTCGCAGATCTCGTCGAGCACCGCTTCGACGAGCTTCGACGACTCCGTCCGCGACAAGCCGATCTTCTGGTAGACAGCCTCGCACAGGTCCGCACGAGTGACCGTTTGCCCCGCCATTCATATCCTCCAAGGCGTATTGCAGGCGCAGCGGAAAACCGCCGGCCTTTCGCCATTACGGACGGCGGACGCTAGGCGCCCCCGTCGCGCGGGTCAATCCTCAAGGACGGCCATTGTGCCGCCTCAGGCCGGTTTCGACCCGAAATAGCGATGTTTCATGACAATTTTCGTGGTTTTATTGCCGCAACGTCACCAGCGGATCAAGGCCGAGCCCCAGGTGAAGCCGCCGCCCATCGCCTCGATCAGGACGAGCTGGCCGCGCTTGATGCGGCCATCGGCATGGGCCTCGGCCAAGGCGAGCGGGATCGAGGCCGCCGAAGTGTTGCCGTGACGGTCGACGGTGACGACGACATGGTCATGGCTGATGCCCAGCTTGTCGGCCGTCGCATCGATGATACGGCGGTTGGCCTGATGCGGCACGAACCAGTCGATATCGGCGCCTGACAGGCCGGTCTGCTCGAAAGTGTGGCGCACCGTCTCGGCGAGGTTGGTGACCGCGTGGCGGAAGACTTCCTTGCCTTCCATGCGCAGGAAGCCGACCGTCTTGGTCGAGCCGGCACCGCCATCGACATAGAGCTTGTCCTTGTAGCGGCCGTCCGAGCGGATATGGGTGGTCAGGATGCCGCGATCGGCCAGCGTGCCCTCACCCGGCGCGGCCTTGAGCACCACGGCGCCGGCGCCATCGCCGAACAGCACGCAGGTCGCGCGATCCTCCCAGTCGAGGATGCGCGAGAAGGTCTCGGCGCCGATCACGAGGGCGGCGCGCGCGCTGCCCGTGGTCAGGAACTTGTCGGCCGTCGCCAGCGCGAAAACGAAGCCGGAACAGACCGCCTGCACGTCGAAAGCCACACCGCCGGTGATGCCCAGCGCCGCCTGGATCTGCGTCGCCGTGGCGGGAAAGGTGTGGTCCGGCGTCGCGGTCGCGACGATGATCAGGTCGATCTCGGAGGGGTCGATGCCGGCATCAGTGATCGCCGCCTGTGCGGCCTTGAGGCCGACGATGGATGTCGGTTCGTCATCGGCCGCGACATGGCGCTGGCGGATGCCGGTGCGCTGGACGATCCACTCGTCGCTGGTGTCGACGCGCGCGGCGAGCTCCGCATTGGTGACGATGCGCGCGGGCAGATAGGAGCCGCAGCCGACGACTTGAGAGCGCAGGATGGACAAAAAGGTTGTTCCCTATTCCGCCTCGGCGGGCTGCGCGACGGTCAGCTCCGGACGCGTGCTCGCGGCGACCATTTCGCGGACCTTCGCCATCAGGTCCTCGCGTGCCATTTCATAGCCCAATTCGGCGGCGCTGGCGAAGCCGATCGCATCCGTCCCACCATGGCTCTTGATGACGATGCCTTCCAGTCCGAGGAAGACGCCGCCATTCGATTTACGCGGGTCGAGCTTGTCCTTCAGCGCCGCGAAGGCGCCGCGGGCGAAGACATAGCCGATCTTGGCCATCAGCGAACGGCTCATCGCCGCACGAAGATAATCGGCGATCTGGCGAGCGGTTCCCTCTGCGGTCTTGAGCGCGATATTGCCGGTGAAGCCCTCGGTGACGACGACGTCGACCGTGCCCTTGCCGAGATCATCGCCCTCGACGAAGCCGTGATAGGCGAGATGCGGCAGGTCGCTCTCGCGCAGGATGCGCCCGGCCTCCTTGACCGCCTCGACGCCCTTGATCTCCTCGACGCCGACATTGAGCAGGCCGACCGTCGGCCGGTCGAGATCGAGCACGACGCGAGCCATGGCCGCGCCCATCACCGCGAGGTCGACAAGGTGGCGCGCATCCGCGCCGATCGTGGCGCCGACATCGAGCACGATGCTCTCGCCGCGCGCGGTCGGCCAGAGGCAGGCGATCGCCGGCCGGTCGACCTGCGGCATCGACTTCAGGCAGAATTTCGACATCGCCATCAGCGCGCCGGTATTGCCGGCGGAGACGGTGACATCCGCCTCCCCCGTCTTGGTCGCGTCGATCGCACGCCACATCGACGACTTGTAGCGACCATAGCGCAAGGCCTGGCTCGGCTTGTCGTCCATCTTCACCGAGACCTCGGTGCGGTGGAAGGTCGTGACCGCCTTGAGTTTCGGATGCTGATCGATCAGCGGCAGCACCTGCTTCTCGTCACCGAAAATGACGAAGCGGGCATCCGGGCGACGTTCCAGCATCAGGGCGGCGCCGGGAATGACGATGGCGGGGCCGTGATCCCCGCCCATCGCATCGAGCGCGATTGTAACCGGTCTTGTCATGGAATTCTGGCGTGTCCCGGAAATGGCCGACCTTCGATCCGGGACGGCTTGATGCCGGCCGGACAATAGCGACTTGGACCGTTGTCGCAAGCAGCGCAAGTGCCGGAGAGCGCTTCAGTCACCGCGTTTCAACTTTGCCAGCGCCGCGAACGGCGATTCCGTGCCGGTGTCACCCGCCGACGACTCGAAGCTGGCGCCGGGCTTGCGCGGATAGGGATCGAGCGCCAGGGCCAGGAACTCCAAAGTGATGCCGCCGAGATCGATCGCGCCATCGACGATCGGCTCGGGCGGATCGGCTTCGTTCAGCAGAACCTCGATATCGATCTCCGCATCGTCCCGCTCGTTGCGCCGTGCGAAGGCGGCAACCTCTTCCTCGGGAGCGAAATCGAGCTGCACGGGCACGTCGAGCTGAACCGGGAACGGTTCGAGCGTCACGACGCAGGCCTGATGCAAGCGGGCCGCGATGCGGCCGTCGAGCTTCACGCGCTCGCCATTGCGCGAGAGGGTATAGCGTGCCTCCAGCGCCTCCACGGAAACGAGGCCAAGCTGTGCGGCGATGGCGGGCAACTGCTCCGCCTCGGCCCGCACCACAACCTCGCTGCCGCGCGGGCGGATCGCCTCGACACGGATCGGGTGCTTGAGCAGCGCAGCCGGCGGATGATCAGGCGTCATGAGCGACCTCCGGGGTCGAGAAGGCCGGGAACAGATCATCCCGGTTCAGGATGCCGTCGAGATCGGCGGCGGCCAACCTCTCCTGGGCGGCCCGCATATAAGCCGCGAGCGCAGGCGCCGCCTCCGGCGCGCAGGCATTGCGCCCCAGCGCTTCGGTCAACGCCTCAGGACCGGGGGCGACCAGCGCGGCCTCGTAAGCCTGCACCCGGCCATAGAACATCTGGCCGACCTTCTTCATCTTCTTGGGTACGGCGATGTCGCTGACGCCACCATTGCGGAAGCCGAGCTCGAGATAGGCGAAACAGGCGTCGACGAATTCCTGCGCCAGCTCTGCGGCCGGCGGCGGCAATTCGCGCAAGCGCCTCAGCACCAGGAAAACGTGCAGGGTCAGCGATTCGAAACGGCCCTCGAAGCTGTCGGGAATCCCGCCTTCGATGTAGAGCGCCGGCAGGCGCGACGCCTCTGCGACCCGCGCGAACAGCGTGTCCACAGGGGAGCGCCGATTGGCGCGCTTGCCGAACAACCCGAAAATCACCTGTTTACTCCCGCCCGCTCTTGCCCGGGGCGTCCTCGCCTTGCCAAAGCCATCCTCGGGCGTTACGCCAACCCTTACCCTTTTGACAAGCGGCTTGGATCGTTCCGGCCGCGCTCGCCTTTCGGATCGTGCCCGCATGACCCAGATCACCCGCCGCACGGCTCTGCTCGGAGCTCTCGCGACCACGTCTCTTGCGCTCGCCGGCTGCGGCCCCGATGCGGGCGGTTTCGTGCTGCCGACCTCCGCCGGCATCAACGAGGAGTTCCGGCGCGGCTTCGTGATGGACGACGCCCTGATCGCGCAGGTCAAGGTCGGCATGGACGTGCAGGCGGTGCTGACGACGCTCGGCACGCCCTCGACCACCTCGACGGTCGGCAATCGCACCTTCTACTATATCAGCCAGACGATGCGTCGCCGGTTCCAGTTCCAGGACCCGCAGCTCATCGACCAGCAGGTGCTGGTGATCTATTTCAACAAGGGCTTCAAGGTCGAGCGCATCGCCCATTACGGCCTGCAGGACGGCGTGATCTTCGACTTCATCAGCCGCACCACCCCGACGGGCGGCGAGGAGCAGAGCTTCCTGCGCAACCTGTTCAGGGGCGTCACCAAGTTCAATCCGCTCGGCTCGTAAGCAGGACGCCTTCCAACGATCGAAAAAGCCCGCGGCTCGCGCCGCGGGCTTTTTCGTTTGGACGTGGCGGCACCGATCAGGAGGCTGCCAGGCGAGCGCGCAGCGGCACGGTCATGGCCATGACCCCGACAATTACAAGACCCAGCCCGGCCCACGCGGTCGGCGCCAGCGCCTCCCCCAGGAAGACCATGCCGATCAGGACGCCCGTCGGCACCCTGAGATAGGCGACGGATGTCGTCGCGACCGAACCCAGCCGCGCGATCAATCGGAAATAGATCACGAAGGCCAGGGCCGTGGAGACGAGCGAGAGCGCGATCAGCGCCTGGATCGACTGGGCCGAGGGCGACAGCGTCCAGGGCCGGTCCAGCATCAGGCTGAGCGGCAGCAGGACGAGCGCGCCGCAGAGCAGCGAGCCGGCCGCCGGCATGATCGGATCGAGCCCCTTGAAGCTGCGCCCGAACAAGGCCGCGCCGCCATAGCAGACGCTGGCCGCGACCAGCGCCAGCTGCGCCCAAAGCTGCTCGCCGAAACCCGCGATCGCCTGCGTGCCGACGATGAGGACGGTGCCGGCTAGGCCCGCCGCGATGCCGACGAGGCGCAAGCCCGGCAAGCGCTCGGCCGAAGCCGAGAAGCAGGACAGCAGGACGACGAAGATCGGGCTCGTCGAGCTCAGGATCGTGGCGAGCCCCGCATCGACGCTGCGCTCGGCCCAGGCGATCAGCGTGAAGGGCACGACGCTGTTGAGGCCGGCCTGGACGAGGAACAAGCGCCAGGTCGCAAGATCGCGCGGCAGCCGCAGGCCGCGCCAGCGGATGACCACGAGCAGGACGAGGCCGGCGATCAGCGTCCGGGCGGTGATCAGGGTCAGCGGCGGGATCGTCTCCACGCCAAGCTTGATGAAGGTGTAGGAGCCGCCCCAGAGCCCGGCCAGCACCAGCAGAAGAGCAAGCTCCACGGCACGGTTCGGGGTGGCGGTAGGATGCTCGAGCGTTCGGGCAGACATGGTTCCTCCTGGAGTTGGCAGGACCATGCCAGCGCGCCGGCTGCGGCGCATGCGGGAACGCTACGGAGCCGGCCGTAGCTTCCAAGCTTGATTCAAGGGCTTACCGATCTGATTCAAGTGGAGCCCTTAAGCCCTTGCCTTCAATAATTTTTCGCCCTCTCCCGAGCTTGGCGAAAAAGACCCGCGGCTTGCGCCGCGGGTCGGTAAGCATCTCAATGCTGGCTGCGATCAGGAATGCGCCAGGATCGCCAGGAGCAGCAGGGCGATGATGTTGGTGATCTTGATCGCCGGGTTCACGGCGGGGCCCGCCGTGTCCTTGTAGGGGTCGCCGACGGTATCGCCGGTCACGGAGGCCTTGTGCGCGTCCGAGCCCTTCAGATGGCGCACGCCGTCCTTGTCGACGAAGCCGTCCTCGAAGCTCTTCTTGGCGTTGTCCCAAGCGCCGCCGCCCGAGGTCATCGAGATCGCGACGAAGATGCCGGTCACGATCACGCCCATCAGCATGGCGCCGACAGCCGCGAAGGCGTTGTTCTTGCCGGCGAGCCAATAGATCACGAAATAGGTCACGATCGGCGCCAGCACCGGCAGGAGCGAGGGCACGACCATTTCCTTGATCGCGGCACGGGTTAGCATGTCGACGGCGCGGCCGTAATCGGGCCGGTCCTTGCCTTCCATGATGCCGGGCTTTTCCTTGAACTGCCTGCGGACCTCCTCGACGACGGAGCCTGCCGCGCGCCCCACTGCCGTCATGCCCATGCCGCCGAAGAGGAAGGGAATGAGGCCGCCGAGCAGGAGGCCGACGACGACATAGGGATTGGACAGCGAGAAATCGACCGTCACGCCCTTGAAGTACTGGAAGGCCGTCGAGCCCGCCTTGTTGGCCTCGGAGATGAAGAAGTTCAGGTCCGAGGTATAGGCGGCGAAGAGCACGAGCGCACCGAGGCCGGCCGAGCCGATGGCATAGCCCTTGGTGACGGCCTTGGTGGTGTTGCCGACCGCATCGAGCGCGTCGGTGGAGCTGCGCACTTCCTTGGGCAGGCCCGCCATCTCGGCGATGCCGCCGGCATTGTCCGTCACCGGGCCGAAGGCGTCGAGCGCCACGACGACGCCGGCCAGCGCGAGCATAGCGGTGGTGGCGATGGCGATGCCGAACAGGCCGGCGAGGCTGTAGGAGGCGATGATGCCGGCGATGATGACGATGGTCGGCAGCGCAGTCGATTCCAGCGAGACCGCGAGGCCCTGGATGACGTTGGTGCCGTGGCCGGTCACGGAGGCCTGGGCGATCGAGACCACCGGGCGCTTGCCGGTACCGGTATAGTACTCGGTGATGACGACGATGAGCAGCGTCACCGCGAGGCCGACCAGCGCGCAGGCGAAGAGCCCGCCCGAGGTGAAGCTGACGCCCTGCACCGTCTTGAAGGCTGCCGAGAAGCCGCCGAACATGACGTAGTTCACGGCTGCGATCGCGCCGATCGAGAGCACACCGGCCGCGATGAAGCCCTTGTAGAGCGCGCCCATGATCGACTGGTTGGCGCCGAGCTTCACGAAGAAGGTGCCGATGATCGAGGTGACGATGCAGGCCGCGCCGATCGCCATCGGGTAGAGCATCATCGTGCCGAGCGCCGGCTGGCCGGCGAAGAAGATCGCGGCGAGCACCATGGTCGCGACCAGCGTCACCGCATAGGTCTCGAACAGGTCGGCGGCCATGCCGGCGCAGTCGCCGACATTGTCGCCGACGTTGTCGGCGATGGTCGCCGGGTTGCGCGGATCGTCCTCGGGAATGCCGGCCTCAACCTTGCCGACGAGGTCGGCGCCAACGTCGGCGCCCTTGGTGAAGATGCCGCCGCCGAGACGGGCGAAGATCGAGATCAGCGAAGCGCCGAAGCCCAAAGCCACCAGCGAATCGATCACCGTGCGGCTGGAAGGCTCAAAACCGAGATAGGAGGTCAGGACGCCGTAATAGACGGCGACGCCGAGCAGCGCGAGGCCGGCGACGAGCATGCCGGTGACGGCGCCCGCCTTGAAGGCGACATCGAGGCCCTCGCCCAGCGACTGCATCGCAGCCTGGGCCGTGCGGACATTGGCGCGCACCGAGACGTTCATGCCGATGAAGCCCGCCATGCCCGAAAGCACCGCGCCGATCAGGAAGCCGATCGCTACCCATTTGCCGAGCAGCCAGGCGAGAACGACGAAGAGAACGACGCCGACCATGGAAATAGTCATGTACTGGCGTTTGAGATAGGCCTGCGCGCCTTCGGCAACCGCACCGGAAATCTCCTGCATGCGCTGGTTGCCGGCATCGCGCTTCATCACATCGCCATAGGCCCAGACGCCGTAGGCTATGGAAAGCGCACTCAATATGATGATGAGAAGCAGAGCTGACATTCGATTTCCTGACCCTAGAGCTTGCAGTCGGCGGGAGCGCTGTCGCTCCTCATTTTTGCAGCGTTGGACGTCAGGCAGCGAAAAAACGGGCCCTAAAGACTCAAGGCCCGCTCCGCGTCGCCAGTGTCAGGCGAATTTGTGGCAAGTTTCGGCGAGGAGCGCAAACGCCCCGGCTTACAAATTTCATCGGATGTCAGAGCGGATGGCGGATCGTCAGAGCGCGAGGTCGCGGTTGACGTTCTTGTAGAGCAGGTAGCAGGCATCGCCGTAGCCCGTCGGATAGAACTGTTGCGGGCAAAAGCCGCCCATCCAGATGAAATCCCGCGCCCAGATCTCGTGCCAGTCGGCGCCGAGCAAGTAGAGCCCCTGCCCTTCCAGCATGTAGAGGCCGTGCTCCATCACATGGGTCTCGACCGCCGGGAAGCAGACGCCCGGCTTGAACCACATCAGGTTCATCTCGAAATCGAAGCGCATGTCGCCATAGGGCAGCAGGAACTGGAAGCCGCGCCCCGTCATGCCGGTGTGATTCGTGATCGGCACGGCGTCCTGATGCGAGACGATCGGCTCTGGCACGGCAAGACCTGGTACGGCCTCGTAGCGCTTGCGCAGAGCGAGCACGCGGATGCCCTCCGCCGATTCGTTGCGCAGCGTGAAGGGCGTTGCCGGCGGGAGGTAGGCGAAGCCGCCAGCCGTGAGCGCCTGCGCCGCGCCGCCAGCGACCACGATCCGCGCCTCGCCGGAGAGGACGTAGAAGAAATGCTGGATACCGTCCTCGCCGAAAGCGGCCGGCGTGCCACCGCCAGGGGCGATCTCGAGGACATATTGGGCGAAGGCCGCGCCCATCACCGGCCCCGTGAGGACGCGCACGATCGTGTCCCGGTATTGTGGCAGCCGGCTGACCAGCACGCCCTCCGGCGGCATGAAGGCGTAGTTGGAGCAGACGACACCGCGATTATGCCCGATGGCGCCGGGCGGAACCTGGCCGGTCGCAGGCGGGAAGGCACGGTTGGTCATGCGTTTGCTCCGATCAGGGATCTGCCAGTGGCTCAGGCCGTGGCCGGACGCTGGAAGCGCTGCCATGCCACCAGCGCCAGGGCGATGGCGACCGGCGGGAAGACCAGCCAGTTCACGACCTCCCAGCCGCCATGGCTGAGCAGGCCGCCCGACGAGAAGGAGGCGATCGCGACAGAGCCGAAGACGAGGAAATCGTTGGCGGCCTGCACCTTCACGCGCTCTTCCGGCCGGTAGCAGTCGGTCACCAGTGCGGTCGCGCCGATGAAGCCGAAATTCCAGCCGACGCCGAGCAGGATCAGGGCCAGCCAGAAATGGCCGACGCTCAGGCCCGAAAGACCGACGACGGCGGCCAGCGCCGTCAGGCCGAGCCCGACGGCGGTCACCGTGCCCTTGCCGAAGTGGGCGATCAGACGGCCGGTGAAGAAGCTTGGCCCGAACATCGCCAGCACATGCCACTGGATGCCAAGCGTGGCGTCGCCGACCGAATGGCCGCAGGCGACCATCGCCATCGGCGCCGCCGTCATGACGAAGCTCATCAGGCCATAGGCGACGAGCGAGGCGGTGACCGAGGCGATGAACTTCGGCTGGCGCATGATCACCCCGAGCGGGCGCCCGCCGCCCGACCGGACCGCCGCGACCGGCGGGGCGCGCAGACGCGAGACGATCAGGATCGCGATCAGCGCCAGCATGCCCTGGGCGAGGAAGCTGGCGGCGAAGGGCGCGGCCAGCGTCAGGTCGCGCGTCCAGTAGACCGATTGCGGGCCGATGACGCCCGCGGCGAGCCCGCCGATCATCACCCAGGAGATCGCGCGTGGCCGGAAGGCATCGGTCGCGGTATCGGCGGCGGCGAAGCGATAGCTCTGGACGAAGGAGCCGTAGAGCCCGCAGACGAAGGTGCCCAAGCAGAACAGCCAGAACAGGCGCAGCGAAACACCGCCGGCCGCGATGCTCGCGCCGGCCGCGCCGACGAGCGCGCCGATCAGGTAGCCGTTGCGCCGCCCGAGCCGGCGCATGACCATCGCGGCCGGGATCACGCCCGCGGCGATGCCGAGCTGGAGCAGGCTGACCGGCACGGTCGCGAAAGCCTGGTCCGCGACGAGCTGGGCGCCGACGATGCCGCCGAGCGAGACGATGATCGCCGGGTTGGCGCCGCCGAGCGCCTGCGCGCCCGCGAGCACCAGCGCGTTGCGCTTGGCCAGCTTGTCGCCATCGAGAGCCGAGAAATGCTGATTCATCACAACGCGCCTCGCGGCCGCCATGATGCGCCGCTGTCAGAAATGAGAGAAGGAGCCCTGCGCGAAGCGGCGCGCCTCACCCTTCTCGCGATAAGTCACCACGCCGGCCTCGTCCGAGATCCGCCCGATCGGGACCAGCGAAAGCATCGTTCCCTCTGCGGCCGTGATCAGAGCAGGATATTCCCTTTCCGAGGCCGTGCAGAGAATTTCGTAATCGTCTCCGCCGGTCCAGGCCAGTTCCGCCAATGCGGGAACAGCCATGAGCGCGGCGCGGGCCGCCCCCGAGAGCGGAACCTCGCCGAGATCGATTTCGGCGCCGACGCCAGAGGCTTCCAGCAGCTTCGAGAGATCGCCGACGAGCCCGTCGGAAACGTCCATGGCGGCCGAGGCATGGCGCTGCAGCGCGTCGGCCAGCGCATGACGTGGCTGCGGATGCAGATAGCGATCGGCAAGGAAGGCGCGATCGTCGACCCCGAGTCCGGCAACCCAGCCCGGCTTGTCCGGGCCATGGACCTTGAGACCGAGCGCTCCGTCGCCAATGCTGCCGGAGACGAGCACGATATCGCCGGGCTTCGCACCGGAGCGCCTGACCATCCGCCCGGCCGGGACCGTGCCGAAGGCGGTGATCGACAGGGTGAGCGGCCCCGAGGTCGAGACGGTGTCGCCGCCGATCAGCGGGCAACCGGCCGCTTCGGCCATGCGGGCAAGGCCGGCGGCGAAATCGGCAAGCCAGCCCTCGGTCCAGCCGCGCGGCAAGGCGAGCGTCAGGACGAAGCCCTCGGGCTTCGCGCCCTTGGCGGCGAGGTCGGAGAGATTGACGGCCAGCGCCTTCCAGCCGATCGCGTCCGGCGGGTCGTCGGGGAAGAAATGGACGCCGGCGACAAGGGCGTCGGCGGTGACAACGACCTCGTAGCCGCGGCCGGGCCGCAGCAGCCCGGCATCGTCAAGAAGGCCAAGCCCGCCCGGCCCGGCGATCGGCGCGAAATAGCGGGCGATCAGCTCGAATTCGCCGGGGCGCTGATTGTCAGCCATGGGGCAGCGAAGCTCCGCAACTATTCCAAGGTCATCCCGGACAAGCAGCGAAGCTGCGCCGATCCGGGATCCATGCCTGAACCTTATTCGGAAGCGCTCCGGAATGGATCCCGGGTCTCCCTTCGGTCGCCCGGGATGACGGTTGAGGACAACCTACGCCGCCGGGATATCGAACTCGTCGGCGCGGAAGTCGCGGGCCATGCGATCGAGCACGGCGTTGACCATGCCGATCTCCTCGCCCTGATAGAAGGCGCGCGCGACCGCGACATATTCCGAGATCACGGCACGCGCCGGCACGTCCTTGCGGAAGGCGAGCTCATAAGCACCCGCGCGCAGGATCGCGCGGACCACTGCCTCGACCCGCTTCAGCGGCCAGTCCTTGGCCAGCAACTCGTCGACGGTACGATCCACCAGGCGCTGCTCACGGACGACGCCACTGAGAATATCGCGGAAGAAGGCGATTTCGGCTTGCGGCAATTCGATCTCCTCGACCTCCTTGCCGATCCAGAAATGCTCGAACTCGGCCATCGCCTCGACGACGCCACGGCCGCCGATTTCCATCTCGTAGAGCGCCTGCACGACCGAGAGCCGCGCGCCGCGCCGCTTCTCGGCGCGGCTCATTGGGACGGCTCCGCCAGCGAGCGCTTGTAGCGCAGCACGGCGAGCGCCGCTTCGGCGGCGCCGCCGCCCTTGTTCATATTCTCGCGATTGGCGCGAGCCCAGGCCTGCGCCTCGTTCTCGACGGTCAGGATGCCGTTGCCGAGCGGAAGCGCGAAGGCGACCGAGAGATCCATCAGCGCGCGCGAGCTTTCGCCGGCGACGATGTCGTAATGGCCGGTCTCGCCGCGGATGACGGTTCCGAGAGCGACGACGGCCTCATAGGGGTCGACGGCCTCGTCGGCGGCGCGCAGGCCGATGACGATCGCCGAGGGGATTTCCAGCGCACCGGGAACGGTGACGACATCGACGCGGCAGCCGGCTTCTTCCAGCGCCGCCATCGCGCCCGCCAGCAATTCGTCGGCGTACTTGTCGTAGAAGCGCGCCTCGACCACGAGGACGCGAGCGCCGTCGATCTCGACGGCAGGAGTTGCGGCCTTGTCGGCCGAGGTCTGCCGGGGTCCGGCCATTTCTTCTATCCTTCTTGGAATGTGATCGGGCTGGTTACCCTTGCGGGCGCGCCTCCGCAAGCCGCGCGGCATACCGTGCCATCAGATCGACCTCGACATGAACGGGGTCGCCCTCCCCGCGCTGGCCCCAGGTGGTGACCGCGAAGGAGTGCGGAATCAGCAGGACGGTGAAGACATCGTCCTCCACCGAATTGACGGTGAGCGAGGTACCGTCGAGGCAAATCGAGCCCTTGGTCGCGATGAAGCGGGGCAGCCCCTGCGGCGCGCGGATATGGAAACGCGCGGTCGCGCCCCAGGGCTCGTCCGGATCGGGCTCGATCGCCTCGATCTTGAGGATGCGCCCGACGCCGTCGACATGGCCGGTGACGAGATGGCCGCCGAGCTCCTCGCCGACCTTGAGCGAGCGTTCCAGATTGATCCGCGTGCCCGGTTCCCACGAGCCGACGGAGGTCTTGGCCAGCGTCTCGGCGGCAGCCTCGACCTGGAAGACGCAGCCGGACTCGCCATCGGTGCGGGCACGCAGGGCGGTCACGGTCAGGCAGACGCCGGCACAGGCGATCGAGGCGCCGATGGCGATCCCCTCGGCCTCATAGGGGCAAGCGATGGCGAGGCGCTTGAGGCTCGGCCCCTTGCGCTCGGCCTCCACGACCTCGCCGATGGCGGTGACGATGCCGGTGAACATCAGCCTCTCCTCGAAAAATGCTCGAAACGGTCCTGACCGATCTGACAGGCCTCGACAAGGGCGTATAGATCGGGGTCGGCCAACTGGGCGGCAAGCCCCGGACGCACAGCAACAATGCCGGGCTGCCCCAGCGTTTTCGGAGAGGTCGAGACGATGACCTCATCCGCCAGCCCCGCAAGCGCCAGCTTCTCGCCGATGCGCGGGCCGCCTTCCGAAAACACGCGGTTGATCCCACGCGTGCCGAGCAGGGTCAGCGCCTCGCGCAGGTCGAGATGGCCGTCCGATCCCAGCGAGACCCGCATGACCTCGACGCCGGCCGCGACCAGCGCCTGCTCGGGCTCGATCGGCGCCGTCTCGGCCGCGATCACCCAGACGGGAACCTCATGGGCCGTGCGAACGAGCTTCGACGCCAGCGGCAGGCGCAGATGCGTGTCGAGGATGACGCGGATCGGCGAGCGATCCGCCATGCCGGGCAGGCGCACGGTCAGTTGCGGATCGTCGGACAGCACCGAGCCGATGCCGAGCATGATGACATCGTGGTGCGCGCGCTGGAGATGGACCCAACCACCGGCGACCCGGCTCGACACGGCGAGCGGCACGCCTCCTGCCCCGCCGGCATAGCCATCGGCGGTGCGGGCAATCTTGAAGGTCACCATCGGGCGGCCCTGCGTGATGCGCGTGAGATAGCCGCGATGCGCTTGCCGCGCCTCGCCCTCCAGCACGCCGACCGTGACCTCGATGCCGGCCGTACGCAGCAACGCATGGCCGAGCCCGGCGATGAAGGGGTTGGGATCGGACATCGCCGAGACGACGCGCTTCACGCCCGAGAGGATGGTGTGCTCGACGCAAGGGATGCCGCCGCGCACCGAACGATGCGAGCAGGGTTCGAGCGTGACATAGAGCGTGCCGCCCATCGAAGCGGCGCCCGCTCGCGAGAAGGCGTGCGCCTCGCCATGCGGGCGGCCGCCGGGCTGGGTATGGCCGCGCGCGACGACCACGGGACCATCCGGCGTGTCGCGGGTGACGATGGCGCCGACGGAGGGGTTGGTCGCGGTCGTGCCGAGGCCGCGCGCGCCATAGGCGAGCGCCTGGCGCATGAAGAGGCGGTCGGTCTCCCGCTTACGTTCCGACGCGCGATCGTCGCCCGAAAGCGGCTTGGGATCAGTCATCGACGCGTCGCGGCGGGGCGGAGACGCCCTCCTCCTCGATCGTGCCGAGCTGGCCGAGCAGCTCCTCGAAGTCCTTAGCTTCGCGGAAATTCTTGTAGACCGAGGCGAAGCGGACATAGGCGACGTCGTCGAGGCCCTTGAGCCCTTCCATCACCAGCTCGCCGATGGCCGAGCTCTGGATCTCCGCCTCGCCCGCGCTTTCCAGCTGGCGGACGATGCCGTTGACCATGCGCTCGATCCGCTCCGGCGCGACCGGGCGCTTGCGCAAGGCGTGAGCGATCGAGGTCTCCAGCTTGTCGCGGTCGAAGGGCGTGCGCCGCCCCGACCGCTTCACGACGGTCAATTCGCGCAGCTGCACGCGCTCGAAGGTGGTGAAGCGGCCGCCGCAATCGGGACAGACCCGGCGGCGGCGGATCGAGGCGTGGTCGTCGGTGGGACGGGAGTCCTTCACCTGCGTGTCGAGGGAGCTGCAATAGGGGCAGCGCATGCGCTTATCCTTCGGAATGCCTGAACGGCGGGGCGACCGATGCTTCTTTGCCCCAGCACCGGTTTCCGCGCCAGATGCCCAGAGGCTGCTATGATGCGGCGGCGATGAACCTCAGGGCGCGCTGAGACGACGAACACTCGACCTTCACAGCGCGCGCGGCGGAGCTTCTATCATGGCAGAGAACGAGGGCAACATGGGCGAAGCGTTCGGCGGCCTGGTGCTGCTGGCCTTCGATCTGCTCGATTCCGAGATCGCCCGGTCCCCCGAGCGCATCGTCCAGACCTTCAAGAACCCGGCGCTGCTCAAGGCAGCCGAGAATGCGGTCCTGAGCTTCGCGAAATCCCGCAGCCCGACCGCCAGCTCCCAGTTGACCCCAGAAGAGATCGGCAAGCTACAGTCTTCGGTTGTCGATGGCGTGAAAACGGCCGCGACCGAGGCCTATATCAAGCAGATCAAGGAATCGTCGAAGTTCAAGGCTCTGGAAAAGCAGCTGAAGAACTTCGAGGACGCGGCGAAATCATCGGCGGTCGGCGTCTGGGTCGATCACAACAAAGGCATTCTCTATGTGGTCGGCGCGGTTCTGGCGGTCGGCGCCGGCGTCGCGCTCTACATCACCAAGCCCTCCGGCACGATCTACGGCATGGGCATCCGGGAGCTGGAGAAGCTCAAGTTCGAAGTGCTGAAGGTCGGCGCGCTGAAGCTCGGCGTCGGCGGCCTCGTCTTCGACCCCACGGCCGAGCGCTTTGGCGGGAAGGTGACCGGCAAGCTGGAATGGGAGCAGCTCAAGATCGACCTGTCGCTGCAGATCGTCACCGCCAACCTGAAGGCGCCCGAAATCACCAGCGAAGTCGGGCTCAAATACGGTGTGATCAGCCTGACCGCGGCCAACAAGCTCGACCTGACGCAGCCGAAGGTCGACCTCACATTGAGGCTCAGCGCCAACAAGGATCGTTTCGGCCTGTCGGTTGCCGCCAAGATCAAGGACGACAACGTCACCGGCAGCGCCTCGGCCTCCTACAGGGTGGCCGATAGCCTGAAGCTGGGCGTGGATCTCAGCCGCCGGAACCGCCCCGATATGGGGAACCAGAGCGAGAATATGATCATGTTCGAGCTCAAGGGCACGTTCCCCTGAGCGCGAAGCGGGATGGTTTCCCGATCCGGTCTCAGTAGATCGGGAAGCGCGCCGTCAGCGCCTTGACCTTGGCGGTGACCGCCTGCTCGATCGCGGCGTTGCCTTCTTCGCCATGGGCCGCAAGGCCGTCCAGCACCTCGGCGATCAACTCACCGACCTGCTTGAACTCGGCGATGCCGAAGCCGCGCGAGGTCGCCGCAGGCGTGCCGAGGCGGATGCCCGAGGTCGTCATCGGCTTCTCGGGGTCGAACGGGATGCCGTTCTTGTTGCAGGTGATATGGGCGCGGCCGAGCGCGGCTTCCGCCGCCTTGCCGGTCAGCTTCTTCGAGCGCAGGTCGACCAGCATCAGATGGTTGTCGGTGCCGCCGGTGACGAGGTCGAAGCCCTTCGACTTCAGCGTCTCGGCCAGCGCCTTGGCGTTGGCGACGACAGCATGTGCGTAGGCCTTGAACTCCGGCTGCAGCGCCTCCTGGAACGAGACCGCCTTGGCCGCGATCACATGCATCAGCGGACCGCCCTGGATACCCGGGAAGATCGCCGAATTGACCTTCTTCGCGATCGCCTCGTCATTGGTCAGGATCATGCCGCCGCGCGGGCCGCGCAGCGTCTTGTGCGTCGTGGTGGTCACGACATGGGCGTGCGGGAACGGCGAGGGATGCGCGCCACCGGCGACGAGCCCGGCGAAATGCGCCATGTCGACGAAGAGATAGGCGCCGACCTTGTCGGCGATCTCGCGGAAACGGGCGAAATCCCAGTGACGGGCATAGGCGGAGCCGCCGGCCACGATCATCTTCGGCTTGTGCTCGACTGCGAGGCGCTCCATCGCGTCGTAGTCGATCATCTGGTCGACGACGCAGACGCCATAAGACACGACGTTGAACCACTTGCCGGACTGGTTGACCGGCGCGCCATGGGTCAGGTGCCCGCCGGCGGCGAGGTCGAGGCCCATGAAGGTATCGCCCGGCTGCATCAGGGCCATGAAGACGCCCTGGTTGGCCTGCGAGCCGGAATTCGGCTGGACGTTCGCGTAAGTGCAGCCGAAGAGCCGCGTGGCGCGTTCGATCGCGAGCTTTTCGGCGATGTCGACGAACTGGCAGCCGCCATAATAGCGCCGGCCCGGATAGCCCTCGGCATATTTGTTGGTCATCACCGAGCCCTGTGCCTCGAGCACGGCGCGGGAGACGATGTTCTCGGAGGCGATCAGCTCGATCTCGTCGCGCTGGCGACCGAGCTCCAGGTCGATCGCGCGGGCGATCTCGGGGTCGGCATCATGCAGCGAAGCGCCGAAGAAGGAGTTCGAGAGGTGCTTGTCCAGCGCGGCTTCGGTCATGTCCGGCTCCTGAAGTTCAACGGCCGGTGAGCGCCCGGCTCCGTCGCGGCTCCCCTATCATGTGGCGGGGGGCTGTCCAAGCGATAGATGGCGCGGAGGAAAAGCTGTATCGCCGCAGCCATCAGCCACCCCGTTTTCGCCGCTTCGGTAGCAAATTCTTCTCCTCTTCCGGACGAGACGGCGTGTAGGCGAGCGGCCGGCGCGAAGCGGTCCTCAGCAATGCCCGGAAGGTCGGACATTCCAGGTGAGTCGGCGCCCGGCAGTCCGCGACATGACGGAGCGCATCGCGCAGCGTCCTCAAACCGATCATCTGCCGCTGCAATTCGTCGGCCCGCGCCCGCAACTGCTCGCGCGGGATGTTCGGCTGCCCGTCAGCGCCGAACATCGCGGCGATCTCCTCCAGCGAGAAGCCGGCGGTCTTGCCAAGCCCGATCAGCGAGAGCCTGAGCAGGACATCGGGATCGTACTGCCGGCGCAACCCGCGCCGCCCTTCCGAACGGATGAGGCCGATCTCCTCGTAATAGCGCAGGGCCGAGGCCGGCACGCCCGAGCGCTCCGCAACCTCTCCGATATCCAGCAACAGCATGCTTGACCTCAAGTCGACTTGAATTCGTAGGCTCTGCCGAACGGATGAAATCGGCAATAGGAGAAACCATGGAAAGCCTTGTTGGAACAAGGGAAAGACCGATCTGGAGAGATCCGCGCGCCGCCGCGCTCCTGATGGCGGCGTCGCTCACCACAATGGCGAACGCGACGATCAGCCCGGCGCTTCCGGGCATCGAGCGCCTGTTCGCGGATGACCCGAACGCCGCGCTGCTGACGCGGCTTCTGGTGCCGGCGCCCTCACTCAGCGTCGCGCTGTTCGCACCGCTGGCGGGCTTCGCAGCAGACCGCATCGGCCGGCGCGCGATGCTGCTCACCGGCGTCGTGCTATTCGTGATCGCAGGCTGTGCCGGGCTCGCCCTGCCCGATCTGCCCTCCATTTTCGCCAGCCGCCTCGTGCTCGGCGTCGCCGTCGCCCTGATCATGACGGCCCAGACCGCGCTGATCGGCGACTACTTCGCCGGGGACGACCGCAACGCGCTGACGGGCTTGCAAATCTCGGCGCGGAATTTCGGCGGGCTGGTCTTCATTTCACTAGCGGGTTGGGCCGCAACCCTGTCGCCGCGCCTGCCCTTCGCGATCTATGGGTTGGCAGCCGTGTTTCTGCCGCTGATGTGGTTGGCCATCGTCGAGCCGCCGCGCATCGCAGCCGCGTCGGGTGTACTGCCGGCGGATGGCGATGGCGGACACCCATCCTGGCGCCGCCTGCTCGCCGCGCTGGTCCTGCTTCAGGGCCTGACGAACATGATCTTCTTCCTGATGCCGACGCAGATCTCGTTCTTCCTGGAGGTCCGGGGCTACGAGAGCGCGCCGATGACCGGCACGGTCCTCGGCCTGCTGATGATCTCGGGTGGCGGCTGCGCCCTGCTTTATCGGCGCGTCCGGCAGATGTTCGGCTCCGCAGGCATCTTCGCCGCCGGCTATGCCGCGATGGCGCTGGGCTTCCTGTCCCTCTCCGGCGCGGCATCGACGCCGCTGCTGTTCATCGCGGCGCTCCTGATCGGGGCCGGCTATGCGCTGGTTTCGCCGAGCTTCGTCGCGATGGCGCTCGACCTCGCGCCCCGGCGGTCGCGAGGCATGGCGGGCGGCATCCTGACCGCCTCGATCTTCATCGGCCAGTTCTGCTCGCCGCTGGCCAGCACACCCCTGATCGCAAGCCATGGCTATGGAGCGTTGTTCGGCGGCACGGCCTGGCTGCTCGCGATCATGGTGCTTGCGGCCGGTGCCGCGAAGCTCCTCCGTAGGAACCGCTGACCGCCCACGGGCGGCGCAAGTCGCGGCTGGGTCGCTCCCAACTCCGCACAGAAGGAGCCGGAACCTGGCGCTTCCGCCCAGGACATCGAGGCGCCCACATTATGGTTAACAAATTATGGCTTGCGGCTTGCTGCGCCTGACCTAGCGCAACACTGGATGCCTCTCGATGACACAGAACGCCCCAAAACAGAACGCGAGTCGTGTTTCAGCTTCGACTCAGCCGATCTCCAAGCAGCTCAAGAAGGCATTTCTCGGTGGCGCGAGCGCCTTCGTCCTGTCGCTGCCATTGCCGAGCCAGGAGGCGACAGCCGAAACCTGGACGGTGACCAGGCAATATTATCCGGGCGGATCGACGAGCGTCTATCGCTGGTCACCGGACGGCTACAGCAACATCTCTCGCCTCAACAATGGCGCGCCCGGAAACAACTGCCCCGTTCCGGCCTTCGAGGTCATGAACCCTGGCCGCGGGGAAGCGCGCTGCGTCGGCTATGTCGCGCCGCCCTGGCTGACGCGCTGACGCCAGCCGAGCAACTTCGTTCCATGAAAAAGCCCGCCGGAGACCGGCGGGCTTTTCGAAACGCGCGTAAATCGCAAGCGTCAGATGTCCTGATCGCCCTGCAGCGCGGCGACGGGCGCCGGTCCGAGGCCGTCCTTGTTGTAGATGTCGTCGCGGAACTGCACGCCGCCATCGGGCGTGGCCCAGGCCGTGACATAGACCCAGTAGCACGCCACCGGATCGGCGATGCGGGCATTGACGCGCTGGCCGGACTGGATCGTCTCGTCGATCTTGGCGCGGTCCCAGCCGGGGGTGTTCTTCAGGAGCCAGGCGACATAGTCGCGCACGTTCTGGACGCGCATGCAGCCCGAGGAAACGAAGCGGTAATCGTCGCCGAAGATGCCCTTCGACGGGGTGTCGTGCATGTAGACGCCGTGCGGGCTCGGGATATTGATGCGCACGAAGCCGAGCGAGTTGAACTCGCCGCCCGGATCCTGCCGGAAGGTGTAGCGCGTCGCCTCGTCGGAATTCCAGTTGACGTTCGCGGGCGAGATTTCGCTGCCGCTCGAGGAGATGATGCGGATCTTGTTCTCGGTCAGATAGTTCGGCTGCTTACGCATGGTCGGGATCAGATCCTTGCGGATGATCGAGGCCGGAACCGTCCAGGTCGGGTTGAAATTGACTTCGGGAATCTTCGTCTGCAACAGCGGCGACTGGCGGTCGATCTTGCCGACGCCGGCAGCATGGCGCGTCGCGACATGGCCGTTCTCGACGGTCTCCACCGTAGCGGCCGGGATATTGGCGACGACATAGCGCCCGCCGAGGTTGCCGGACCAGCTGCGCAGCCGGACGACATTGGTCTCGAGCTGGCGGATGCGGCGGTCGATCGGCACGTTGAGCGCGGCGACGGTGGCGCGGTTGATCGCGCCCGTCGTCGACAGGCCGACGCGCGACTGGAAGCGGCGCACGCCCGCCTCGACATAGGAGTCATAGATGCTGCTCTCGCCGGCCGCGGCATCGAGATCGCCGGTGACGATCAGGCGGCGGCGCAGGGCCACCACGCCCGGCCCCTTCGCACCCACGTTCATGCGGTCGGGCAACTGAACCTGCGGCCAGCCGCCACGCGCCGCGAGATCGCGATAGGCCACGATCGCCTGCTCGGTCGCCTGCAGGGCCTCGGCTGAGAGCATCGGCGTCGAGGAGCGCGCCACCGCGTTGCGGGCGCCGGCATCGTAGCTCTGGCGCCACTCGGCCTGCTGGGCGAGCGCCGGTGCAGCAGCGGCCGTGGCGGCGCCCGACAGCAGGGCCAGCACGGTTTCGCGGCGGGTCAGGCTCAAATGCGACATCTCTTCCCTCTTCAAGACTTCACGCAAGCACGTAGACCACACAAAAACGTCGCCGGAACAGGCGACGCTGGCGATGCACTGGCGCGACGGACAAGCTCACTGCCGCCGACGGTGTCCTAGCACAGTTAACGAGGCGTGATGACAGAGGCGAATTTAGGGCATGGCCCGCTTTTGCTGCATGCATGGCTGCAAAACCACAGTGCCCCCGGCAGCGACCGGAAACGCGCCGACGCGACCGGGAGGTTGTCCCGGCCGCGTCCTGGCAGGCGGATAGGCAGGTCGTCGCCGAGAAGCGACTGATATCTCAGAGCTTGTAGCGGATCTGGTCGGTCCAGAAGCGCTCGAGGCGCAGCAGGGCGTTGTTCATCCGCTCGAAGTCGTCGGCCGCGATGCCGCCGATCTGCTCGACCGTGCGGACATGCTTATCGTACACGCCCTTCACGATGTCGTGCACGCTGGCGCCCTTCTCGGTCAGGCTGATGCGGACTGAACGGCGGTCAATGCGCGACCGGGCATGGTGGAGATAGCCGAGCTCGACCAGCTTCTTGACGTTGTAGGACACGTTCGAGCCGAGATAGTAGCCGCGGGTGCGCAGCTCGCTCGCCGACAGCTCGGCATCGCCGATATTGTAGAGCAGCAGGGCCTGCACGCTGTTGACGTCGTCACGGCCACGACGCTCGAACTCATCCTTGATGACATCGAGCAGGCGGCGATGCAGCCGCTCCACCAGCGTGAGGGACTCAAGATAAAGAGGCTTCACGTTGAGATCTGCATCGCCGGTCTTGGCAACATCAGAAGTCTTGACGCTCGCTTTCATGGTATATCCCGCCTGTTGTGTGTCGGCCAGGATTTGTCTCCCGGTCCGCTTCTGAAAAACACCATATGCTGGAGCGGATGAAAACGAGTTTAAATATCAGGATGAATCAGGGATTTACCCCTTTGGGTGAATCGTAAGTGAAGCCAGAAACGCTTAAGCTAAAGCGATTCTTACCATGACTCGGAGCAATCGAGCGGTCAGGCGCCCCAACCGTCATTGCGAACCAGCGCGGCTGACCCGCGCTGTCATCCCGTGTCTGCGGCGCAGCGCGCAGCGATGCGCCGCAGACACGGGACCGCGCGACGAGAAGACGCCTTTTCCTGAGGACGGTCCCGCATCTGCGCAGCGGCATTGCATGGCGCAGCGTGCGGGAAGACACCTTCTGCCGACACGCCGCCAGCTATTCCGCCTCGTTCTCGGCCGCCCAGGTCGCCAGGAAGTAGACCGCGATCAGCCCGACATAGAGTCCGACGAGCCAGGCCGTCATCGGCACGAAGCGCGGAAAGAGGAATCCGAGCAGCATCTGGCTGATCGCGGCCAGCAGCCAGAGCACGCCGCCCCAGGTCGAGGTCAGCCAGAGGCCGACGGCGGCGACGAGATCGATAACCGCGAAATAGACGATGATCGCCTGATAGCTCAGCAGGCGATTCTCGAAAGGCGGCTGCGGGTTGCCGGGCAGGCCGAAGATCACCATCCAAGCCGTCAGCCCCTTGGCGAGCCAGAAGGCTGACAGCAAGCGCAGGAACCAGACGAGGGCGAGCCGCCAGCGGTTGGCCTGCTTGCCCTCGGCCTCACCCGTCCGGGCGCCTCGCAGGGCCTCGCCATCTCCTCCCAGGCCCAAGCTCAACCCTCCAGCTTCAATTCGTCGGCGCCGAGCGGCGCGAAATAGGCGTCGATATCCGCCGGCCGGAGGTCGTCGAGCGTCGCCGGCTGCCAGCGCGGTGCCTGGTCCTTGTCGATCACCACGGCGCGAACGCCCTCATAGAAGTCGTGGCCGCGGGCAATGCGCGAGACGATGCGATATTCCGTGCGCATCGCCTCGGCGAAATCGAGCCCGGCGCCGCGCCGCATCTGCTCGAAGGCGATGGCGACGCTGGTCGGCGACTTGACCGCGATGGTCTGCAGCAGCTTGCCGACGAAGGCACTGCCCTTCTCGGCAGCCTGGCGCAGACGAGCGATCACCTCCGGCAAGGTCGCGGCCGTGAAGGCCTCGGCCATCACCGCCCGCTCAGCATGCAAGGGGCCGGGGCCGCGCTGGAGGGTGAAGCCCGCAAGGATGTCGTCGACAGAACCGGGCCTGGTCAGCGCATCGGCAAGCTCCGCCATGCGCTCGCTCGGCACGCCATGGGTCGCAAGGCCGCCTGCCAGCGCATCGGCCGCACCGACCCGCTCGCCGGTGAGCGCGAGGAAGCTGCCGAAACCGCCTTCAAGGCGCGGCAAGGCGTAGGTTGCGCCAACATCCGGGAAGAAGCCGATGCCGACCTCCGGCATGGCGAAGAGATAGCGGTCGCCGGCGATGCGGTGGCTGCCATGCAGGGATATGCCGACGCCGCCGCCCATGACGATGCCGTCGATCAGCGCGACATAGGGCTTCGGATAGGTCTTGATGCGGTGGTTGAGGATGTATTCCTCGCCCCAGAAGGCGAGCATGTCGTCATGCCGCCCGGCCTTGCCGCAATCATGCAGCCAGCGGATATCGCCGCCGGCCGAAAAGGCCTTCTCGCTCGTGCTGACCACGACGACGCGCGTGACCTGCGGGTCGTTCTCCCAGGCATCAAGCGCGCGGGCGAGCTCGCGGACCATGCCGAGGCTCAGCGCGTTCAGCGCCTTCGGCCGGTTGAGCACGACGACGCCGGCAGCGCCGCGAATCTCGCAGATGATCTCGCGATCTTCAGTCATGGTCCGATCCCGCTTCCGTGGGCAGCGGTTCTGGAAGGCGGGACATGGCTTGTCAACGCGAGGGATCGGCGGTCCATCTGGGCATCAACGCAGGATGATGCCGCGCCCGTAGCCGCCATGGGCGGAGGGCAGCACGGTGCAGACCATGGCCCGGCCATGCTGTTTCTCCACCGATTGCAGCGCCGTGACCTGCTCCTCATAGCTTTCGGTACGGCGAAGGCTTTCGACCGTCCCCTTGATCGATTTCAGGTTCTGCTCGATGCGCTGCCAGCCGATCCGCAGCGATGGACAATGGCGTTCGGCGTAATCGGCGGAAGCCAGCGCACTCGCGGTCTGCGCTTCGATCGCGTCGCGGCGCGTGACCTCGGCTATGGCCGGCCCGGCGGCAACCAAGAGAACGGGGACGATTGTCCAGAGCGATTTCGGCACGCGGGAGGTCCTTGCGGTCAGCAAGGCAGAGTTCGTCGCGAAAGGATGCGCAAGGCAAGAGCGGGATCGTCGCCATCCACGGCCGCCGCGATGCCGGCAAAGTTGCGACCATGCGCCCTGTTTTGGAATCGTTCCGATGTGATAAAGAAGCGATAGGCCGACTTCGCCCGCATGACGAACGCCGCGCCCGTACCGTTCATCGCTTGAGGCAATCGCCATGGAATCCCCGGTCGTGCGGCCCTTCCCGACTCCGAAATCCCGCCATGACGACGCGCCGTCGCTCGGCCTGACGCGCCGCATGCGGCGCAACCGCAAGGCGGACTGGTCGCGCCGGCTGGTGCGGGAATCGGCGCTCACGACCGACGACCTGATCTGGCCGATCTTCCTGATGGATTCGCGCGAGGCGCGCTCGCCGGTGGAATGGATGCCCGGCGTCGACCGACTGAATATCGACGAAGCCGTGCGCCAGGCGGCGGAAGCGGCGGCGCTCGGCATTCCCGCCATCGCGCCCTTCCCCTTCATCGACAAGGCCCTGCGCGATCCAACCGGCTCGGAGGCGCTCAATACCGGCAACCTGATGTGCCGCGCCGTGCGCGCGATCAAGCGCGAGGTGCCCGGGATCGGCATCATCTGCGACGCCGCGCTCGACCCCTATACCTCGCATGGCCATGACGGCGTGATGGAGGGCGAGCGCGTCCTCAACGACGCCAGCGTCCAGATCCTCGTCGGGCAGGCATTGGCGCTGGCCGATGCCGGGGCCGACGTCATCGCCCCCTCCGACATGATGGACGGGCGCATCGGCGCGATCCGGGCGGCGCTCGACGGCGAGGGCCATGAGGACGTGCAGATCATGGCCTATGCGGCGAAGTACGCCTCGGCCTTCTACGGCCCGTTCCGCGATGCGATCGGCACCAATGCGACCCTCGTCGGCGACAAGCGCACCTACCAGATGGACCCGGCCAACTCGGACGAGGCGATCGCGGAAGTGATGCTCGATCTCGAGGAAGGCGCCGACATGGTGATGATCAAGCCCGGCCTGCCCTATCTCGACGTGGTGGCGCGGGTGAAGGATCATTTCCGCGTGCCGACCTTCGCCTATCAGGTCTCCGGCGAGTACGCGATGATCATGGCGGCGGCGAACAACGGCTGGCTCGACGGCGACAAGGCGATGCTGGAAAGCCTGCTCGCCTTCAAGCGCGCCGGCGCCGACGGTGTCCTGACCTATTTCGCACCGCGCGTGGCGAAGAAGCTGAAGGCCGGCGCGTAACGCGTCATCCCGCACGCGCTGCGGCACGATAGTGCTGCTGCGCAGATGCGGGATCGTTCGCCAGAAAAGGCGCCTTGTCGTCACGCGGTCCCGTGTCTGCGGCGCATCGCTTACGCGCTGCACCGCGCACGGGATGACACCTCGGCCCCGCAAGCGCTACCGTCACGCCAGCATGCGCCCGCTCCTCCTGTCGATTCTGGCTGCCGTCACGCTCGCCCTCGCGGGCTGCGGCGCCGATTTCGATACCGACCAGACGCGCCTCTGCCGGCAGGCGATCCCGCCGCTCAATCCGCCCAACGCCCGCATCGAGATCGAGCGGACCACCAAGGGGCCCGTGCCGCGCGCGCTCCGGCTGCTCTACCGGGTCCAGCTCGGCGACGGCCTTTCGCGCCATCGCAGCATCGATTGCCTGTTCGCAAGCGAAGGAACCGGGCCGAGCCGTGGCGCCATGATCGGCATCGCCTCGGACGGGCGGCCGATGGCCGATGCGAGCTTCTACCTGCTGCGGCGCTTCTACCTGGAGGACCGGGCCTCGCCCCCGCCAGACCCGGCAGAACCTGCAGCCGAGACCCTGCCGTCGATCCCCGCCGGCCTCGCCTACGGCCTGCAGCAGGGCCTGGGCGCCCTGCCCTCGGCCGCGATCTACGGCATGCTCGCCGCCGCCTATGCCCTCGTCTATGGCCTGACCGGGCGGATCATCCTCAGCTTCGGCGAGTTCGCGGCGCTGGGTGCACTGGCCTCGGTCGTCGGGGTCGCGCTTCTGCTCTCGCTCACGATCTCGACGCCGCTTTCGGGGCTCGCCGTCGCCTTCGCGGTCGCGATCGCGGTCTGTGCCCTGCACGGCTTCGCCATGGGCCGCTTCGTGCTGCGCCATCTCGAACGCGCGACCGGCCAGCAGCTGCTGATCGCCACGATCGGGCTCGCCATCGCCATGTCGGAATATCTCCGGCTGGCGCAGGGGCCGGAACTGCGCTGGCTGCCGCCGGTGTTCAACACGCCGATCCCGCTCGCCCATACCGGCAATTTCGTGGTCACGCTGAATCCGCTCGCGCTGGCGCTGGCGGCAATCGGGCTTGGTGCGACGCTCGCTGTCGTCATGCTGATCCGCCGCACGGCCTATGGCCGCGCCTGGCGGGCTGTGTCGGACGACGCCAAGACCGCCGCGCTGTTCGGCGTCGACGCGCGCGCGGTCCATGACGTCGCCGTCATCATCGCCTGCGTCTGCTGCGGCATCGCCGGCGTCATCGTCACCGCGATCTATGGCGGCATGGGCTTTGCCGGCGGCTTCTCGCTCGGCCTGAAGGCGCTCGTCGCGGCGGTCCTCGGCGGCATCGGCTCGGTCAGCGGCGCAGCTTTGGGCGGCCTCTGCATCGCCGCCTTCGAGGCGATCTGGTCGGCGACGCTGCCGATCGAGCAGCGCGACCTCGCGGTCTATTCATTGCTCGCCATCGTACTGATCTGGCGCCCCGGCGGCTTTTTCGGCGACGGCGAATTGACGCCGCGCCGCGTGTGATGCCCTCTCCTTCGCCTGCCGACCGGATTCGAGACCCGAGCATGAGCGAGAGCTTCGCGATCACCCCCGAGGACATCGACGCCGCTGCCGGGCGGATCGCCGGGCATGTGCTGCGCACGCCCTTGGTGCCGGCGCCACGCCTCTCAGAACTGACCGGCGCGACCGTGCTCGTGAAGCACGAGAACATGCAAGCGACCGCCTCGTTCAAGGAACGCGGTGCGGTCAACAAGCTGCTCTCGCTGAGCGAGGCCGAACGGGCGCGCGGCGTCATCGCGATGTCGGCGGGCAACCATGCCCAGGCAGTGGCCTATCACGCCAAGCGCTTCGGCACGCCCGCGACGATCGTGATGCCGGAGCCGACGCCATTGGTGAAGGTCGAGAACACCCGCGCCCATGGCGCCCGCGTCGTGCTGCACGGCGAGACGCTCGCCGAAGCCAGCCAGAAGGCGCATGAACTTGCCGGAGCCGAGAAACTCACCTTCGTCCACCCTTACGACGACGCGGCCGTGATGGCCGGGCAAGGCACGCTCGCACGCGAAATGCTGGCGGACGCACCCGATCTCGACATGCTGATCATCCCGCTCGGTGGCGGCGGCCTGATGGCCGGCAACGCGGTCGCGGCCAAGGCGATCAAGCCGGGAATCGAGCTGATCGGCGTCGAGGCCGGGCTCTACCCCTCCTTCTTCAACGCCGTGCACAGGCAGGACCAGCCGATCGGTGGGCCAACGCTCGCCGAAGGCATCGCGGTCAAGACCGTCGGCCAGCTGACCCTGCCGGTGATCTCCGCCCTGGTCGGCGACATCGTCCTCGTCGGCGAGGACCTGATCGAACGCGCCGTCAACGCTTATGCGAGCCTTCAGCACAGCCTCGCGGAAGGAGCCGGCGCGGCCGGCCTCGCCGCGATGCTGAAGGAGCCGGAGCGCTATGCCGGCCGCAAGGTCGGGCTCGTGCTCACCGGCGGCAATATCGATACGCGCCTGCTCGCCGCCATCATGGTGCGCGAGCTGGAGCGCGACGACCGCATCGTCGCCTTCCGCCTGACCACCAGCGACCGGCCGGGCCTGCTCGGCAGGATCGCGAGCCTGCTCGGCGAGGAAGGAGCCAATATCCTCGAAGTCAGCCATGGCCGGCTCTTCCTCGACGTGCCCGCGAAGGGCGTCACGCTCGACGTCACCGTGGAGACGCGCGGGGCGGCGCATTCGCGCGCGATCGAGGACGCGCTCGCCAAGAACGGCTTCGCGCCGCGACGGATTCTGCCGCGCGGTCTTGCGGAACCGGCCCGCTAAACAAACATTATCCGGCGGGCGCAGCATTCCGCGCGCCGATGGAGGATCGAAGTCCCGATGAGCGATACCCGTTATGGCCAGCCGCCGGTCACGGCGCTGGAGCCGCGTCCCTACCAGAACGTCAGTGGCGTTCTCGGCTCGCGACTGTTCGCCTGGCTGGTCGACATCGTCGTGCTGTTCTTCCTGGGCTGGCTGGTCGTGTTCCTGCTGGCCCTGCTCGGCGTCGTCACCTTCGGCGCGACCTGGCTGCTGATTCCGATCGCCACCGTCGCGACGGCGCTCGGCTATGCCGCGCTGACGATCGGCGGGCGCAAGCAGTCGACCTGGGGCATGCGCGTTGCGGGCCTGAGGGTCGAGACCGCCAGCGGCGGGCGCCCCGACGGGCTGGCCGCAGCCGTGCATGCGCTTCTGTTCTATGTCGCGGCCGGCACCTTCCTGCTCTGGCTCGTCGACGTCGCCTGCGGCTTTGCCCGCGAGGACCGGCGCATGGGCCACGACCTGCTGACGGGCCTCGTCGTTGTTCGCACCTGATTGAGCCAGGTCAAAAGACCGCGAAACCGCTCCCGATCGGCCGCGCCGCGCTTGTTGCCGGTGCGGCCGATGTTACATTGAGAGTCGGAAGCTTCCGGGGAGCCAGCCGACGTGACGCGCCCATTGCGGGATGCCCCGCAATTCTACCTGACCTCACCAACCACGTGCCCTTATCTGCCCGGGCGCGAGGAGCGGAAGGTGTTCACGCACCTCGTCGGCTCGCGGGCGCGCGAGCTCAACGACGTGCTCTCGCAAGGTGGCTTCCGGCGCTCGCAGAGCATCGCCTATCGCCCGGCCTGCGAGATGTGTCGTGCCTGCGTCTCGGTGCGCGTCTGCGTCAACGATTTCCGGATGACGCGCGGCTTCCGCCGGGTGCTCGCCCGCAACAGCGACCTGATCGGCGAAGCCCTGCCGCCGCGGCCGCGCTCCGAGCATTATTCCCTGTTCCGCTCCTATCTCGACGAGCGCCATCCCGATGGCGGCATGGCGACGATGTCGGCGCTCGATTTCGCGATGATGGTCGAGGACACCCATGTCGAGACCAGCCTGATCGAATATCGCCGCCGCGGCCCCGATTCCGGTTTCACCGGGCGAGGCGCCGGCGACCTCTTCGCGATGGCCCTGACCGATACGCTCAGCGACGGGCTCTCGATGGTCTATTCGGTCTATGACCCCGGACTGGAACTGCGCTCGCTCGGCACCTTCATGGTGCTCGACCATATCGCCCGGGCGCGCCGCCTCGGCCTGCCTTACGTCTATCTCGGCTATTGGGTCGAGGGCTCGCCGAAGATGACCTACAAGTCGCGCTTCCTGCCGCAGGAACGCCTGATGCCGCAAGGCTGGGAGCGGGTTGAACGCAACGTTTCAACCGATTGAAACGCATCAGCGACGCGCGGAAAACGCGCTTGCCGCCCATCGCTCCTGCCGACACTGTAGCGGCAACGGCCCGCGGCAGACACGCATGACAGGAGCCGCACCGGAGGAATGATGAGCCAGGAACTGACCGACAGGCTGGAGCGCTGCTACACCGGCATCATCCACGACACGATGCGGGCGATGGGCCTGAAGGACTTCGTCCTGCCGCCGGAACTGCGCCCGCTCCTGCCCGGCCAGAAGCTGGCGGGGCCGGCCTTCACCGTCGAGGGCAAGACCGGCGAATTCGATGCGCATGAGACGCTGCTGGGCTGGACCGGCCTGCTCTCGGCCGCAAAGCCCGGCCATGTCTGGGTCTGCCAGCCGAACACCAACGAGATCGCGCTGATGGGCGAGCTCTCGGCCGAGACGCTGAAGAACAAGGGCGTGCGCGGCTGCGTCATCGACGGCCTCTCGCGCGATACCGAATTCATGGTCGAGATGGGCTTCCAGGCCTATTTCAAGGCCTATACGCCGCGCGACATCGTCGGCGCCTGGCTTCCCAAGGCGGTCGACGAGCCGATCAAGATCGGCGAGGTCTGGATCCGGCCGGGCGACTATATCCTCGCCGATCGCGACGGCGTCGTGCGCATCCCCGCCGAGATCATCGAGGAAGTCCTGGAGAAGTCCGAGACCGCGATCACGGCCGAGAACAAGGTCCGCACCGCGATCCTCGCCGGCACCGACCCGCAGAAAGCCTATCTGCAATACGGCAAGTTCTGACGCGTTTCCTCCTTCAAAGGGCGGCTCACCATGACCCACGATCCGCGCCTCATCCTGCTCGATCCGCGCGACAACGTCCTCGTCGCGCGGGTTCGCCTCAAGGCCGGCGAGACGGTCGAGACCGGCTCCGGACAGGCCGCGCTCGACCGTGACATCGCGCTCGCCCACAAACTCGCCCGCCGCACGATTGCGGCCGGCGAGAAGATCCTGAAATACGGCGCGCCGATCGGCGTCGCGACCGAGACGATCGCACCGGGCGCGCATGTCCATGTCCACAACATGCGCAGCGACTACACGCCGACCTATCATCTCGAAGACGAACGCAAGGCGGGAGCCTCGGCATGAGCACGATGCGCGGCTATCTTCGCTCCGACGGGCGCAAGGGCATCCGCAACACTGTCGCGGTCGCCTATCTCGTCGAATGCGCCCACCATGTCGCACGCGAGATCGCCCTGCCCTGGCGCGAGGAAGGCGTCCACGCCATCGGCTTTCCCGGCTGCTACCCGAACCCCTATGCCGAGCGGATGATGGAGCAGCTCTGCACTCACCCGAATGTCGGCGCGGTGCTCCTGGTCTCGCTCGGCTGCGAAAGCTTCAACAAATACGCGCTGGAGCGTGCGGTGCGCGCCAGCGGGCGGCCGGTGAAGACGATCATCATCCAGGGCACCGGCGGCACCCGCGCCTCGATCCGCGAGGGTCGCGCCTGGGTCGAGGAACAACGCAGCCTCCTCGATGCGCAGGAGACGGTGCCGATGGCCGTCTCCGAACTCGTGGTCGGCACGGTCTGCGGCGGTTCCGACGGCACCTCCGGCATCACCGGCAATCCGGCCGCCGGACGCGCCTTCGACCAGCTCATCGCAGAGGGGGCCGCCTGCATCTTCGAGGAAACCGGCGAGCTGATCGGCTGCGAGCACATCATGGCGGCGCGCGCGATCACGCCGGAGCTCGGCGCCGAACTGGAGAAATCCGTGGCCAAGGCCGCGCGCTACTACGCGACGCTGGGCTATGGCTCCTTCGCCGCCGGCAATGCCGAGGGCGGGCTTTCGACCATCGAGGAGAAATCGATGGGCGCCTATGCCAAATCCGGGGCCTCGCCGATCTCCGGCCTGATCAAGCCGGGCGACGTGCCGCCGCATGGCGGCCTCTACCTGCTCGACGTCGTGCCGGATGGCGAGGTCCGCTTCGGCTTCCCCAATATCAACGACAATGCCGAGATCGCGGAGCTGATCGCCTGCGGCGCGCATTGCGTGCTGTTCGTGACGGGCAGAGGCTCGGTCGTCGGCTCGGCGATCTCGCCCGTCGTCAAAATCTGCGCCAACCCCGAGACCTATCGCCGGATGTCCGAGGACATGGATGTCGATGCCGGGCGCATCCTCGAAGGCCGCGCCGGGCTCGACGAAGTCGGCACCGAGATCCGCGATCTCGTCGTCTCGCTCGGTAAGGGCGGCCGGACGAAGTCCGAAGAGCTCGGCCATCAGGAGTTCATCCTGACCTACAAGAGCTTCGAGCCGCTCGGCCCAGCCTGCCTGCCGGCGTAAGCAAGGGCGTGTCACGAAGCCCGCTTCCGCCGATCGCGCGGATTGGGTAAGCCTTCGTCCATGACGGGCGCTGCGGGACGGATGAACTGGCGAAGGAGCACGATCGCGCTCATCGCCGTCTATGTCCTCGTCCTGCAGACGACGCTGGTCGCGCTTGCCGCCGGATTGTCGGCGCAGCCCTCCGCCGGGCTCGTGCATCCGCTCTGCGCGCCCGGCCAGACGGCGCCGTTCGATCCCGCCCCCGATAGCAGCGGCGCGAAACTGCCGGATTGCTGCGCGAGCTTGTGCCTGTCGACGGCGATCGCGCTGCCTCCGGCCTCTCCAGCCACCACCCTTGTCGCGCGCCAGCCCGCACGCTCTTTCGCCGACAACCTGACGGGGGAACAGGTTTCGTCTCCCTCCGCTCCGGGATACCCACTCGGCGCGCGCGCTCCCCCTGTCCCGGTCTGAAGCCCTTCCTCCTTCAGCTCAGACCAGGATTTATCCATGACAACCGTCTCAACGGCGACGGCCGCGCCCGAACGCGCAGGCCGGCCAGCCGCATCGCTCTACCGCGCCGTCTGGCGCTGGCATTTCTATGCCGGACTGATCACCCTGCCCTTCCTCATCCTGCTGGCCGTGACCGGCGGGCTCTACCTCTTCCGGGCCGAGATCGACGGCCTGATCCATCGCGACGTCAAGCGGGTCGAGGCCCGGATGACGGGCGAGCGGCCGCCCAGCGAAATCGTGGCGCAGGCCGTGAAAGCCTTCCCCGGAAAGGCGGTGAAGTACCTGCCGGCGGAAACCGCGACCGCCTCGGCCGAGGTCACGGTCCGCAATCCGGCGGGGACGCGGATGGTGGTCTATGTCGACCCCTACGACGCCCGCGTGCTCGGCCAGATCCCCGACAAGGGCACGGTGATGTGGGTGATCCGGCAGATCCACAGCCTCGCCTATTTCGGGCCGATCGCGAACGGCGCCCTCGAAATCGCCGGGGGCTGGGCGATCCTGCTGGTGCTGACCGGCCTCTATCTGTGGTGGCCGCGCAAGCAGAGCGGCGGCGTTGTCACGGTCCGGGGCAAGCCGCGCCAGCGCGTGTTCTGGCGCGATCTCCATGCGGTTACCGGCCTCGTTGCCGGCGGCTTCATCCTGTTCCTCGCGATCACCGGCATGCCCTGGTCGGTGCTCTGGGGCGCCAAGGTCAATCAATGGGCCAACGGCCATAATTTCGGCTATCCGACCGGCCTGCGCGTCGCCGTGCCGATGTCGGACGAGCATCTCGCCCATGTCGCGCCAACCACATGGTCGCTGGAGCAAGCGAAGCTGCCGGCCTCTCAGGCCGCGGGTGGCGATGCGATCGGCCTCGATGCCGCCGTCGCCACCTTCGATCGGCTGGGCCTGACACGCGGCTATGCCGTCAATCTCCCCGGCGGCCCAAACGGGGTCTATACCGGCTCGGTCTACCCGAAGGACATGGCGCTCCAGCGCGTCATCCATCTCGACCAGTATAGCGGCAAGCCCCTGATCGACATGAGCTATGCCGATTACGGCCCGCTCGGCAAAGCGCTGGAATGGGGCATCAATGTCCATATGGGGCAGGAATTCGGCGTAGCGAACCAGATCGTGATGCTCGCCGCCTGCTTCGCCATCGTCCTGCTCTGCGTCTCGGCGTTGGTGATGTGGTGGAAGCGGCGCCCACAAGGGTCGCTCGGCGTGCCGCCGCTGCCGGCTGAGAAGGCAACGCTGCGTGTGGTCGTGGCCTTGCTCGCCATTGGCGGCCTCATCTTTCCGCTGGTCGGGCTGTCGCTCATCGTCATGGTGATGATCGACGCCGTACTGACAAGAAACATACAACCTATGAGCGCATAACCGAGGAACTTGCGTCCCCGAGCAGCAGGCTTACCCACGGACTGAACAACGGGGCGTCATTGCCCCGTTGTTCAGAAAAGAGCGCGATCGCCTTAAGAGTAAATCAAGCCGGACCTGCGCAGAGTGCTGCCACTGCTTTGCCGTGGGAGCCCTCATGCTGCGTAACCTGACCCGGATGCCGGCGGACATGTCGTCGGATTCGCGCCGGCAGCTTCTCCATGCCGTGACGGATCTCTTCCTGCTCGACCACGACCCGAACGAGGCCGTGAAGGAGCATTACGGCGAGATCGCGGCCGGCTCGCTCGGCCATCTCGGCGACGAGGACCGCAAGGGCTATGCCGATCGCGTTGCCGCGATGCCGACCCTGCCGCACAATGTCGCGGTCACGCTCGGCGGCGACGGCAATGCCGAGGTCGCGCGCCTCGTGCTGTCCCTCTCCCCGGTCCTGACCGATACCGATCTCGCCGCCATCGCTGTCAGCCAGTCGCAGCAACATCTCGTCGCCATTGCCGAGCGCGCGCGCCTCTCCGAGGGCGTCACCGACATCCTCGTCGAACGCGGCGACCAGAAGGTGCTGCATACCGTCAGCGCCAATGAAGGCGCCGCCTTCTCCGATCGCGGCTTCGACCGGCTGCTGGAGCGTGGCGGGGACGATGCCGCCATCACCGACGCCCTCGCCCGGCGCTCCGATCTCGCGCCGAACCGCGCGCAGCGCGTCCTGCGGATCGTCGAACAGTTCTCCGACGGCGGCAATGCGGCGCCTGCCACTGACGCGAGCGTCTCGCTTGCCCGCCAGGCGCGCCAGCAACGCCTCGAGGTCAAGCTGCTGCTCTCCGACCTCGCCGCCAAGGTGCGCGAGGTCGACGACGTCTTGACCATGCTGGCCGACGAGGATCGCGCCTATCACCTCTCGCAGGTGCTCTCCGAAATCGGCGGCATCTCGATCGAACAGGCGCTGCGCGTGCTGATGCAGCGGGATTCCAGCGGCATCGCCGTCGCCTGCCGCTCGCTCGGCATCGGCGCCACCGCCTTCCGCGCCATCCTGCAATTGCGGGCACGCCGGCTCTATTTCTCGCCGCGCGACGTCGATGACGATGTCGACGCCTATGACAAGCTCGATCTCGCGACGGCGGAGCGGACGCTGCGCTTCCTCAAGCTCAGGACCAAGATCGCCTGAGGCGCAGCCGGCCCCGGCCACAAAACCGCGACATTCGCCTCGCTCCATGCTAGCTTCCGACCGAGCACGCTGTCGCGAGGACGCTTTCGACGTGAGATTTCCGCTTCTATCCGCCGCGACGCTCGCCGCCCTGCTCGGCGCAGGTGAATCGGCGCAGGCGCAGGCGTTCCTGCCGCTCTCCGGTTTCGCGCCGCTGCCCTCCTTCGCCTGGGACCAGCCCAGCCTGTCGCCGAAATGGGAAGGGTCCTATGCCCGCATCTCTTCGGGCTTCCAGGTCACCAGCAGCAAGCATATGCGCACCAGCGCCGGCCCGACGATCGGGCTGGAAGCGGGCAAGATGCTGCGCGAGGGCAATTTCGTCTACGGTATCGCCGGCGCGATCGACTACGCCCCCGCTGTCGGCGGCTATGGTTATCCGAGCTTCGGCAATGTCGCCTATACTCGTGACTTGGCCGGCGCCTTCAGGGTTCAGGCTGGCGTGCTGGTGACGCCCGACGTCCTGCTCTACACCTCGGCGGGATTGAGCGCGGCCAACGAGACCTGGCGTTACGGCGCGACGGCCTTCTCCTCGCCTTTCAGCCGCAGCAACATCGCCGTGCGACCCGAGGCGCGCGCCGGAGTGCTCTGGGCCGTCACCGACAAGATCACGATCGGCCTCGAAGCCGGCATCATCGGGCAGGAAATCCGCTGAGATTGCAGAGTGCGCTCAAAGCGCTTCCATGCACTGGACGCTTTTCGCGAATCAGATTCTTCTCAATTGCTGAGCCGCCATTGGCATCTCTCTCCTACGGCTTAAAGCCGTACCTTAATGCGCGAGGTCTGCATAAGTAGACCAAGGCGGCGAGCTTAACTCGCCAAGGAGAGCACTAGCGATGAACTTCATACGCAAGAGGAAATTGATAGCAGTCCGAGCATATCGACGGTGGAGATATAATCGCCACGAGCACGTTAGAGCTCATTGGCGGTCCAATCCCAACCAACTGTCGTTCAATTTCTAGTACGGGCTCATAATCCGTACTAGCCAATGGCGGCTCAACCAAGAACGATCTAAAATTATCCCCCGAACGTATTGCTCTTCGGGAAGCCCTTGGGCGGCAAGCGGCCGGCTTCGGCACGGTGGCCGAGCCATTCCAGGAGATCGGCCTGCGTCACCGTCCAGGTGCGGCCGGAAGTGTCGAGCCAGGTCAGGCCATCAGCGAGGTTGAAGGTCCTGGCGTCGGAGAGGCCGCCATCCTTGTAGCGTTGCAGGCGCACGCCCTTGCCACGGCCCATCTCCGCCACTTCCGAGATCGGGAAACAGAGCAGCTTGCGGTTCTCGCCGATGATCGCGACATGGTCGCCGTCGGCCGGCGCCGCCAGCATCGCGACATGCGTGCCGTCGACATTGAGCACCTGCCGACCCTTACGGGTATTGGCGACGACATCGTCGGCGGGCGCGACGAAGCCCCTGCCCTCGCTCGACACCATCAGCAGTTTCGTGCCCGGCTTGTAGGGGAAGGCGGAGACGATCTCGGCCGTCTCCTCCAGCTCGATCATCAGGCGGATCGGATCGCCGAAGCCGCGTCCGCCCGGCAGCTTGGACGCATCCAGCGTGAAGACTTTGCCGTTCGAGGCGAGCACCAGCACCTTCGCCGTCGTCTCGGTGAAGAAGGCGGTCTGGAGCGCGTCGTCGCCCTTGAAGGAGAAGCTCGACTTGTCCTGGACATGGCCCTTCAAGGCCCTGATCCAGCCCTTCTTCGAGATGACGACCGTGATCGGCTCACGCTCGACCATGGCCTGGGTCAGGTCGATATCGGCGGTCTCCGGCATATCGGCGAAATCGGTGCGGCGCTTGCCGATCGCCGTTTCCGGGCCGAAGGTCTTCTTCACCTGCCGGATGTCCCAGGCGATGGTCTTCCACTGCGTCGCCTCGGAGGCGAGCAGGCCTTCGATCTGCTCCTTCTCCTTGGTCAATTCGTCGAGCTCGGTCTTGAGCTGCATCTCCTCGAGCTTGCGCAAGGCGCGCAGGCGCGTGTCGAGGATCGCGTTGGCCTGGATCTCGGTGAGGTCGAAGACCTTCATCAATTCAATCTTCGGCTCGTCCTCCTCGCGGATGATTTTGATCACCCGGTCGAGGTCGAGATAGACGATCAGCAGGCCGCGCAGGATTTCGAGGCGCTTGTCGATCTGGCCGAGCCGGAAGCGCGAGCGCCGCTGCAAGACCTCGCGGCGATGGTCGAGCCAGGCGCGCAGAGCCTCGGCGAGGCCGAGCACGCGCGGCACCAGCCCGCCGGTCAGCACGTTCATGTTCATCGAAATGCGCGATTCGAGCTCGGAGAGCCGGAACAGCGATTCCATCATCAGGTTGGGATCGACATTGCGGGCGCGCGGCTCGATGACGATGCGGATATCCTCGGCCGACTCGTCGCGCAGGTCGCCGACCAAAGGCAGCTTCTTGTCGTTGAGGAGCTCGGCGATCTTCTCGATCAGCCGGCCCTTCGAGACCATGTAGGGGATCTCGGTGACCACAGCGAGCCAGGTGCCGCGGCCCTGATCCTCGACATGCCAGCGCGCGCGGGTGCGGAAGGCGCCACGGCCGGTGCGGTAGGTCTCCGCCATCGAGGCGCGGGTCTCGACGATGATGCCGCCGGTCGGGAAATCCGGGCCGGGCACGAAGGTCATCAGCTGCTCGGAGGTCGTCTCCGGGTGCTGGATCAGGTAGAGCGCGGCGTCGCAGAGCTCGGCGGCGTTGTGCGGCGGGATCGAGGTCGCCATGCCGACCGCGATGCCCTGCGAGCCGTTGGCCAGCAGGTTCGGGAAGGCTGCTGGGAGAACGACCGGCTCCTCGTCCTCGCCGTTATAGGTCTCGCGAAAATCGACCGCATCCTCGTCGATCCCGTCGAGGAGCAGGCGCGCGACCTCGGTCATGCGCGCTTCGGTATAGCGGTAGGCGGCGGCGTTATCGCCGTCGATATTGCCGAAATTGCCCTGCCCGTCGACGAGCGGATAGCGCTGGGCGAAATCCTGCGCGAGGCGCACCAGCGCGTCATAGACCGACTGGTCGCCATGCGGATGGAACTTGCCGATGACGTCGCCGACGATGCGGGCGCATTTCTTGTGGACCTGGCCGGGGTCGAGCCGCAGCAGCCGCATGGCGTGCAGGATACGGCGGTGAACCGGCTTCAGACCGTCGCGCGCATCCGGCAGGGCACGGTGCATGATGGTGGAGAGCGCATAGGCGAGATAGCGCTCTTCGAGCGCCGATTTCAGATCGATGCGCTCGGCTTCATCTTCCGGCGGCGGATCGACCGGTTTGCCCATGCTGCGTCAGCCCTCAACGTGTCCAGAATTCGCGTGGTCTCTATGGCACAGCGCGAATCAGCCCGCCAGAACAATGCAGGTACGAAGCCCCCTTCGCAAACGCAGGGGATGCCTTTTCGCGCTTAGGCGGTGGATGATTCGGCAGGCGGCGCATTGGCCGCAGCGCGCGTCGCCATTTCGACCAGCCGCGTCCGCTCCGGCGGTTCGTGCAGGCCGCGCGGATCGAGGATATGGCGGCGCAGGAAGAAGCCCGTCAGCGCGAAACCCGAGAGGATGTCGGCAGGCGATGGGCGCCGCCCGCCCTGCCCCTCGACAAGGAAGGCCGGAAGCTTCAGCAGACGGTCCAGATAGGGCTGCGCAGCCCGCCGGCTGACGGCCTTGCCGGATTTCGGCGAGACATGGCTGAGATCATCAGGCGAGCCCGTGACGGCGCAGCGCGCCAGATCGAGCCCGAAACCAAGTTCGGTGAGCATCGCCAGTTCGAAACGGATGATCAGCGCCGGCGCCATCTCGGCTTCGTCGAGATGGGCCACGAGGACGGACAACCCTTCATAGAGACCGGGATGCGGATCGCGCTCCGGCAGCAGGCGCAGCAGGCCGGCGATGGTGCCGAGCCCGTAGAGCGCGACCGGCGCCGCGATCAGGCGGGCGGCATGGGAGGCGAGCAGCTCGACCTTGTACTCGCCGAGATGCTCGTCGAGCCGGGCACGCCAGGTCAGCGAGACATTGTTGCCGGGCTGCAGCGAGGCCTGCGCCTTGGACGAGCGCCCGCCCCTGACGAGGCCGAGATGGCGGCCGTGCTCGCGCGTCATCGCCTCCAGGATCACGGCGCTTTCGCCATGAGCCTTGAGGCCGATGATCGTGCCCTCGTCGGTCCATTCCATGAGGACAGGATTTAGGGCGAGAGGCGCGTTGCTGCAATTTCATACGCGACGTCATACCGGCTATGGGGCGCTCCCCATCTCGTGAAGCCTCGGGTTTTATTGGAAAGCGCGGGTCATCCCGGACGCAGCGAAGCGGAGATCCGGGATGACGGCGTGTTTCTGAGACCTTCCAAGAGGCTTCACGCCACGTACTGGGCGATGCCGCCGCCGAAGGACCAATCCTCGCGCTTGACCTCGACGAGGTTGATGAAGATGTCGTCCGGATTCAGGCCGGGCTCCTTCATGAGATTCTCGGTGATCGCGGCGTAGAGCTTCTTTTTCTGCGTCACGCCGCGCGTATTGGCGACGGTAAGCTGAATGATCACCAGCCTGTCGCTGCGGTTGAAGCCGAAATAATTGGCGTCGAAGACGAACTCGTCGGCATCGTGCTGGTGGACGACGGCGAAGAGATCCTTCTCCGGCACTTCGAAGGTCTCGCGCAGCGCCTTGTAGACACCGTCGATGATGGCAGCCGGCTCGGAAGCCGGGCGGCCGCGGCGCATGGAAATCCTGATCAGGGGCATGGTCTGTCTCCGTCTCGAGGCGCAACCGCGCCTGTCGAGGCGAACATAGGCCGCCCCATACAATCTGAAAATCATATCTATAATGATACCAATGATATGATATTATGATTTATGGGCACTCTCGACATCGACGCCGTCGCCTCCTTCCTGCGCGCGGCCGAGCTGAAAAGCTTCACCCGCGCCGCCGAGGCGCTCGGCACGACGCAATCGCTGGTCAGCACGCGGGTGAAGCGACTGGAAGATGGGCTCGGCCGGCTGCTGCTGCAGCGCCACCCGCGGCTTGTCCGCTTGACGGCCGAGGGCGAGCGCTTCCTGCCGGCCGCGCGCGAGTTGATGGCCGCTCATGGCAAGGCGCTCGCGGCCTTCGCGGTCGCGCCCGAGCATATCGCGGTCGGCATCAGCGAGCAGGCTGTTGGCGCCGAGGTCCCAGCCGTGCTCGCACGCCTGACGGCGCATGATCCTGGCATCGTCATCAATCTCAGGATCGAGCCGTCGCGGATGCTGGAAGAGGCGTTCGAACGAGGCGAGCTCGATGTCGTGATCGTGCGCCGGCTCGCGGCGGGTCGGACCGGAGAGGTCCTGCGCGACGATGCGGTCGGCTGGTTCGCGGCGCCCAGCTTCGTGCGGCCGCCCGATGCGCCCGTGCCGCTGGTCAGCCTCGTCGCAGAATGCCGCCTGCGCCGGCACAGCATGGATACGCTGGACCGCGCCGGCATCGCATGGCGCGAAGCCTTCGTCGGCGGCGGCATGGCAGCGGTTGCGGCGGCCGTTCAAGTCGGGCTCGGCATTTCGCCGCTGGCCGCGCGGATCGCGCCGGCGGGCGCGGTCGATATCGGGCCTGCATGGGGGCTGCCCGTGCTCGGCGGATCGCAGGTCGTGCTCAGGAGCAATGTCGCAACGCCGCGCGCGGGCGCTTTCGTTCGCGAACTGGCAGCGGCTTTCCGGGGGTAGTCTTCACCCCGATGGCGCCGCCCTGCAGCCGTCGGCGCCAGATCGCACCGGTCTCGTCCCCTTGTCATTCCGGGGCGCGCCACAGGCGCGAACCCGGAACCCACGACCGGGTGGGACCTTCAATGACGAGCTGCAAATGGCCCACCCCATCGTGGGTTCCGGGTTCTTCGCTCCGCGAAGCCCCGGAATGACAAAGGTGGTTTCCGGCTCGGGCCGCAGGCCTGAGCCGGAAATGACCGCAGCCCCTACCCGACCACGCGCTCGACGCGGCTGATCACCCGCTTCTCGCGCAACTCGCTGATGATGGCCGAGAGGTGCTTCAGGTCCCAGACCGTGAGGTCGATGGTGACATCGGTGAAGTCCTGGTTCGGGCGGTTCATCGAGACGGAATCGATGTTGCCGTCATGCTCCGCGATGGTCGTGGTGATCTGGGCGAGCGAGCCGGGCTCGTTGATCGACTTCAGGGCGATGCGCGCCGGGAAGCGCTGCGGCGCCTTGTCGTCGAGGTCCCAGCGGACATCGAGCCAGCGATCCGGCTCGTTGTCGAAGGCGGCGAGCGCGGGCGACTGGATCGGGTAGATCGTCACCCCCTCGCCCGGGGTCAGGATGCCGACGATGCGATCGCCCGGTACAGCCCCGCCATGCGGCGCGAAGCGCACCGGCAGGTCTCCGCCAAGACCGCGGATCGGGATCGCGGTATCCGGCTCCTCGCCCGGCAGCTTGAACTTGAGGTTCTCGTTCTGGCGCAGCTCGAACCAGCCCTTTCCGCTGGCGGCCGCGCCTGGCTTGCCCTCGGTCGAACCGCGCTTCTCCAGTTCGAGGTCCGGATAGACGGCCTTGACCACGTCGCCCGAATACATCTCGCCACGCCCGACGGCGGCGAGCACGTCGTCGACGGTGTTGCGGGCGAGGCGTTTCAGCGCGGCCTTGAGCTTGTCGTCGGAGAAGGCGCGCTCCGCGCGGGAGAAAGCGCGTTCGAGGATCTGGCGGCCAAGGCCGGCATATTGACGACGCACGGCGGCGCGGGTGGCGCGGCGGATGGCGGCGCGGGCCTTGCCGGTGACGACGAGCGATTCCCAGGCAGCCGGCGGAGCCTGCCCGTCGGCACGGGTGATCTCGACCTCGTCGCCATTCTGCAACTCGGTCAGGAGCGGCGCGATGCGGCCGTTGATCTTGGCTCCGACGGCGCTGTTGCCGACATCGGTATGAACCGCATAGGCGAAATCGATCGGCGTCGCGCCGCGCGGCAGGGCGATGAGCCGCCCCTTCGGCGTGAAGCAGAAGACCTGATCGTGGAAGAGCTCGAGCTTGGTGTGCTCGAGGAATTCCTCGGGGCTGTCGCCCTCGGCCAGCAGATCGACGGTGCGGCGCAGCCATTGATAGGCGCGGCTCTCGTCGGCCAGGCCGATCGGCTCGCCGGCACGGCCATCCTTGTAATGGGCATGGGCGGCGATGCCGTATTCGGCGATGCGGTCCATGTTGTCGGTGCGGATCTGCAGTTCGACACGGCTATGGCCGGGGCCGACCACCGTCGTATGGATCGAACGGTAGTCGTTCTGCTTCGGCGTCGAGATGTAGTCCTTGTAGCGGCCGGGCACCATCGGCCAGGTCATGTGGACGATGCCGAGCACGCGGTAGCAATCCTCCGGCCTCTCGACGATGACGCGGAAGCCGAAGATGTCGGAGAGCTGCTCGAAGGAGACGGATTTCCGCTCCATCTTCTTCCAGATCGAATAGGGACGCTTGCGGCGCCCGAAGACCTCGGCCTGGATGCCGCTGGCGGCGAGCTTGCCCTTCAGGTCCTCCTCGATCTCGCCGATGACCTTGCCCTCACGTGCGGTCACTTCCTCCAGCCGCTTGGTCACGGTGGCGTGGGCTTCGGGCTTGATGTGGCGGAAGGAGAGTTCCTCCAGCTCCTCGCGCAGTTCCTGCATACCCATACGGCCCGCGAGCGGCGCGTAGATCTCGATCGTTTCCTCGGCGATGCGCAGGCGCTTCTCGGGCGGGACGAAATGCAGCGTCCGCATGTTGTGCAGGCGGTCGGCCAGCTTGACCAGCAGCACGCGGATGTCGTCGACGATGGCGAGCAGCAGCTTGCGGAAATTCTCGCCCTGCGCCGCCTTCTTCGAGACGAGGTCGAGCTTCTTGATCTTGGTAAGGCCGTCGACGAGCCGGCGGATGTCCGGCCCGAACATGGTCTCGATCTCTTCCAGCGTCGCGGCCGTGTCCTCGACCGTGTCGTGCAGGACGGCGGCGACGATGGTGGCGTCGTCGAGCTTGAGATCGGTCAGAATCGCCGCGACTTCGAGCGGATGCGCGAAGAAGGGATCGCCGGAGGCGCGCTTCTGCGTGCCGTGAGCACGCATGGCATAGACATAGGCCCGGTTGAGCAGGTCCTCGTCGGTATTCGGATTGTAGCTCCTGACCCGGTCAACGAGCTCGTATTGCCGCATCATGCCCATGCGGGCCCCAGCCTCGTCCTGCAATCATTGCAACACATTATTATTTGCACAGGCATCGGCGGCAGCAAGGCGTTTTCCGGAAGGGCCATGAAAAAAGCCCGGCAGTGCCGGGCTTTAGTCGGAAACGGTGAACAATCGATTCACATTCGATCCGCGCACCGGATTTCGTGATCGAGGATCAGTCCTCGTCGTCGGCGCTCTCGGTCGGCGGCACGAGGCCGTCGAGGCCGCGCAGCAGGTCCTCTTCGCTCATGCGGTCGAACTGCACTTCGCTGTCCGGCGTCGCGGCGCTGGTGGGGCTGGCGAGCAGCGGAACGGTCTCCTGCTCCGGCTCGTCGACCTCGACATGCTTCTGCAGCGAGTGGATCAGATCTTCCTTGAGATCCTCGGGCTTGAGCTTCTCATCGGCGATCTCGCGGAGCGCAACGACGGGGTTCTTGTCGTTGTCGCGGGGAACGAGGATCGACGAGCCCGACTGGATCATCCGCGCGCGGTGGCTGGCAAGCAGCACCAGCTCGAAGCGGTTCTCGACCTTGTCGATGCAGTCTTCAACGGTAACGCGAGCCATGGCCGGCTTCTTCCGATCTCAGCGATGCAGGGAATGGATTGAGCACGGCCTTACAGGCAAAGCCACCGCGATGCAAGAAATTCGCGGTGGCCGCGTCGGCCTCAGGCGCCTAAGCGGCGCACCATATCATCCAGCGTCGGCTCGGGCCGGCCTGCGACCTCGCCGCCGCGCGCGCCCATTGCAGGGAGTTCGTGCGGCTTCAGCTCGGCGAAGCGCATCCGCATCGTCGTCGCGACGCCCTCGCCGAAGGCGATCGCCTCGCGATTGCCGATCGAGGACAGGAAATTGATCGTGCTGGCGGAGGCGTCGGAGATCGCCGAGCGAATGATCTGCTGGTCGCGCTCGTTCGCCAGTCGCATCGCGAAGATGGTCGAGCATTGCGACAGGATGGTCGGGTCGAGCTCACCCGGGCGCTGCGTCACGATGCCGAGATAGGCGCCGTATTTGCGGCCTTCCTTGGCGATCCGGGCGAGCGCCTGCCGCGTCGGCGCGAAACCGAGTTTGGGATCGGAGGGCACATAGCGATGCGCCTCCTCGCAGAGCACGAGGATTTCGCAGGCGCCCTGACTCGCGCTGGCAAGGTCGAAGGCCAGGCGCGACAGCACAGAGGCCACTGCGTTCACGACCTCGGCCGGTAGGCCGCCGAGCTGGAAGGCCGTGATCGGCCGGCCATGCATCGGAATGCGGAAAACCTGGGAGAGGATCGGCGCCACGGTCTCGTACATGTTGGCCCGGCCGAACATGAAACGATAGCGCGGATCGGCATGCAGCGATTCCAGCCGCACCTTCAGCGAGCGCAGGGCGACGCGGGGCCAGCGCTGCTCGTGCAAGCCGATCAGCTCGTCGATGACGGCGAACAGATCCTTGAGCCGATAGGGCGTGGCAGCGTCAGCCCCCCCGGCCTGGTGCCCGTCCGCCGACTGGCGCGGGGCGCCGAGATCGAGCGGGCGCTTCAGCAGGCTGGAACCGAGATCGCGCGCCAGATCCTGCCCGCTGGGCAGGCGATAGCGCGTCCGCGCGGCCGAGACGACCTCGCGCAGGATATCCGGCTCGTCCTCAAGGGCCGCCCGCCCCCGGAACACGACATCGGCCAGCTCGTCCTGCTTGAACATCCAGAACGGCAGATCGAGGCTTTCGCCGTCGATGGTCAGGGCCAGGTCCGGAAAGGCGCTGGAATATTCGTTGTGCGGATCGAGGATGAGCACACGCAGGCGCGGCCGAACCGATACGGCACGGCGCAGCAGCAGCGAGACCGCGCTCGACTTGCCAACGCCGGTGGTCCCGACCAGGGCGAAGTGACGCGACAGCATATCCTGGATGCTGACGGTCGCGGGAATGCTCGTATCCTGCGTGACATGGCCGATCTCGACGCCGGAACGGTCGCCGAGATCATGGACCAGCGCGAGATCGCCTGCCCGGATGCGATGCGCGATCGCACCGATCGGCGGAAAGGTGCTGATGCCGCTCTGGAAACGCACTCGCCCCTCGGCGCTTTCTTGCACTTCACCGAGAAATTCCACCTCGACCTGGATCGGGCTCTCCTCGGACTCGCTCCAGGCCGGCTCGACGGCATGCAGCTTGTAGACCAGCGCGACGATGCGGCTCGAGCCCAGGTTGATGGAGACCATCCGGCCGATGGCCCAGGCATCACTCGCCAGCCAGTTTCCCGTCGAGACCGCGCTGAGAATCGTGGCACGCGAGCCGTCGCAGGCGATGACGCGACCGAGCGCCCGTTCGGGCGGCTGCTGGCTGTCTCGCCGGTCCGGCTGGATGTCGGTTTGGAAGGCCGCGTTTTTCAGTGGAAGCTGCATCGATCTGCGCAAACCCTGCTCTGTCGGAAGTCGACATTACGGAGTTCCGGTTACGATTACCTTCACGAAGAGCGCTTATTCCGCTTCATCGAATCGTAATGGTTCCGCCACTCGCCAGACCGATCACAATTCGTGAGCCCGGCATCACAATCCCTGCATTGAGCCGATGCGCTGCTTTCGTCTAAGCAGGACTTAAAGAACACAAGGGGAGTGCATCATGGCCGATCGGCTGCGTCTTGGCGTCAATATCGACCATGTCGCCACGGTGCGAAACGCGCGCGGCGGCACCCTGCCCGATCCGGTCCGGGCCGCCCATCTCGCCATCGCCGCCGGCGCCGACGGCATCACCGCCCATCTGCGCGAGGACCGGCGCCATATCCGCGATGTCGACGTGGAGCGCCTTGCCACCGAACTGACCCGGCCGCTCAATTTCGAGATGGGTGCGACAGAAGAAATGATCGCGCTGGCGGAGCGGCTGAAGCCGCATGCGGCCTGCCTCGTGCCGGAGAAGCGCGAGGAGCGCACGACCGAAGGCGGCCTCGACGTCGTCGGGCAGGAAGCCCATCTGACTCCCGTGATCGCCCGGCTGAGGGCGGCCGGCTGCCGCGTCTCGCTGTTCATCGAGCCGGACGAGGCGCCGATCGCGATGGCGGCGAAGCTCGGCGCGCCGGTCATCGAACTGCATACCGGAAGCTGGTGCCACGCCGTCATCGATGGCGAAGCGGCCAAGGCGGAGGCGGAGTTCCAGCGGCTGGCGAACGGCGCCGCGCTCGGGGCGAAGCTCGGTCTCGAAGTCCATGCCGGGCACGGACTCGACTATGATACCGCGCGCACGCTCGCCCGCGTCCCGGCCTTCGTCGAGTTCAATATCGGCCATTTCCTGATCGGCGAAGCGATCTTCATCGGCCTCGAAGAAGCGATCCGCCGGATGCGGCAGGCTATGGATGAAGGCCGCGCCGGCCGCTGAACGTCCGGCCGCGGCCCTTCCCCATCCCAAGGCGGTTCCTGTCCGACCAAAACCGCGCTACATCGCGGGCATGATCCTCGGTATCGGCTCCGATCTCTGCGATATCCGCCGCATCGAGCGCTCGCTCGAGCGCTTCGGCGAGCGCTTCACCCAGCGCGTCTTCACCGAAGGCGAGCGGGCGAAGTCCGACCGTCGCGCGACCCGCGCCGCTTCTTACGCCCGCCGCTTCGCCGCCAAGGAAGCCTGCTCGAAAGCGCTGGGCACCGGCATGAGCCTCGGCGTGTTCTGGCGCGACATGGAGGTCGTCAACCTGCCGGGCGGGCGCCCGACGATGCGATTGACCGGTGGCGCGGCGGAGCGCCTGAAGGCCATGACCCCACCGGGCTATGAGGCTTTCGTCCATGTCTCGCTGACGGACGACCCGCCTCTGGCGCAGGCCTTCGTGGTGATCGAGGCACGGCCAGTCCCCTGAACCGCCCTCTCTTCAAGCAGAAGCCGCCGCCTTTCCGGAGCACCGCTTGGGATGCACCGGAACGACGGCGGCTTTCGAGACGCTACCGGTTAAGCCCGCCGATCAGCGGCCGGTGACCTGGCCTTCCGGCTCGTCGCTCAGCCAGCGATAGATCACGCCGCCGAGCACGCCGCCAATCAGCGGGGCAACCCAGAACAGCCAGAGCTGCTGGAGAGCCCAGCCGCCGACGAAGAGCGCCGGGCCGGTGCTGCGGGCCGGGTTCACCGAGGTGTTCGTCACCGGAATGCTGACGAGATGGATCAGGCAGAGCCCGAGGCCGATCGCAAGCGGCGCGAAGCCGGCGGGCGCCTTGCCATGGGTCGCGCCCATGATGATGAAGAGGAACATCATGGTCATCACGACCTCCATGAGGAAGGCCGAGACGAGATTGTACTTGCCAGGCGAATGCTCGGCATAGCCGTTCGAGGCGAAGCCGCCGGCGAGGTCGAAGCCCGGCGCGCCGCGCGCGATGAGGTAGAGGACGCCGGCCGCGACGATGGCGCCGACGACTTGCGCAACGATATACGGAACGACCTGACCCGCCGGGAAGCGCCCGCCGGCCGCAAGGCCGACCGTCACTGCCGGGTTGAGATGGCAGCCGGAGATATGGCCGATCGCATAGGCCATCGTCACGACGGTCAGGCCGAAGGCCAGCGATACGCCGAGCAACCCGATACCGACATTCGGAAATCCCGCGGCGATGACCGCGCTGCCGCAACCCGCAAAAGTCAACCAGAACGTGCCAATGGCTTCGGCGGCCAATTTCTTCGTGCTCATGAGTGTTTCCCCCAGTGTCGCGCGACTGTGATGCTGTTGGCGAAAATGAAGGCAGTCAATCTGCCACACGGGTGTAAACTACCCCAATCTTGCCATTTCCCCGCGTTGGATTTGCGTTTGACATCCTTTCGCCATCCACTGGCGCCCTTCCCTCTTGCCGCTCTTGCGCGTTGTCGCAGGCGCGATAGTCGGCTAGACCGCGCGCTGGACTGCAGCCTCAGGAGCGCCCGCGTGGCCAACGACGTCGACAGCAAAAGCAAGGCGGCCAAGGATGAAGGCGGCGTTCTCGAGACGATCAAGGTCGTCGTCCAGGCGCTGCTCATCGCGCTCGTCATCCGCACCCTGCTGTTCCAGCCGTTCAACATCCCCTCGGGTTCGCTGATCCCGACGCTGCTGATCGGCGACTATCTGTTCGTGTCGAAATACACCTACGGCTATTCCAAGCACTCGGTCCCGTTCAGCCCGCCGCTGTTCTCGGGGAGGGTCTGGGCGTCCGAGCCCAAGCGCGGCGACATCGCCGTGTTCAAGCTGCCGAGCGACAACTCGACCGATTACATCAAGCGCGTCATCGGCCTGCCGGGCGACCGCATTCAGATGATCGACGGCATCCTGCACATCAACAACCAGCCGGTGAAGCGCGAGCGCATCGCCGACTACGTGACCGCCGACAACTGGGGCCGCAGCGTGCCCACGATCCAGTATCGCGAGACGCTGCCCAACGGCGTCAGCCACCAGATCATCGAGCGCGAGGGCGATACCGGTACCTTCGACAACACGCAGGTCTTCATCGTGCCGCCCGGCCATTTCTTCATGATGGGCGACAACCGCGACAACTCGCTCGACTCGCGTGACCGCAGCGTCGGCCCCGTGCCGTTCGAGAATTTCGTCGGGCGGGCCGAAATCATCTTCTTCTCGATCGAGGACGGCGCCTCTGCCTGGAAGATCTGGGAATGGCCCTATACGGTTCGCTGGAACCGTCTGTTCAGCACCATCAAGTGAGCAAGGTGGGCGACGGCGGGCGCAAGGCCCCGGATACGGCGCGGCTCGAAGCCGCGCTCGGGCACCGCTTCGCGGACCAGAGCCTGCTCGCCACGGCGCTCACCCATATGAGCGCCGAAGGTTCACGGCTGGCGAGCTATCAGCGCCTCGAATTCCTCGGCGACCGCGTGCTCGGCCTGTCGGTCGCCGACCTGCTGTTCCGGCAGTTCCCGCAGTCGGAGGAAGGCAATCTCTCGCGCCGGCTCGCCGATCTCGTCCGCAAGGAGACCTGCGCCGAGGTCGCGCAAAGCTGGAATCTCGGCCAGTTCATGCGGCTCGGCGAAGGTGAAATCCTCGGCGGCGCCCGCAAGAACAAGGCGATCCTGGCCGATGCCTGCGAGGCCATCATCGGCGCGGTCTTCATCGATGGCGGCTACGAGGCGGCGCGTGCGCTGGTCGAACGCGCCTTCGGCGAGCGCATGCTGAAGCCGGTCCGCCCTTTACGCGACGCCAAGACGGCGCTGCAGGAATGGGCGCAAGGCAAGGGCTACCCGACGCCGACCTATAGCGAGCGCGGCCGCTCCGGCCCCGACCACGCGCCGGTCTTCGTCGTAGCCGCCAAGATCATCGGGCTCGCCGACGCCGAGGCGCGCGGCCCTTCGAAGCGGCTGGCCGAGCAGGCCGCGGCCGAAACCTTCCTGAGGCGCGAGGGCCTGTGGAACGACAACCCGGAAAGTGACAATGTCTGAAACCGATCAAGCCACGCGCTGCGGCTTCGTCGCGCTGATCGGCGCGCCGAATGCCGGCAAGTCGACGCTGCTGAACCAGCTCGTCGGCGCCAAGATCTCGATCGTCTCGCGCAAGGTGCAGACGACGCGCACGCAGGTGCGCGGCATCGCGCTCTCCGGCACGGCGCAGATCATCTTCGTCGACACGCCCGGCATCTTCGCGCCCAAGCGCCGGCTCGACCGCGCCATGGTAACGAGCGCCTGGGGCGGCGCCACCGATGCCGACCTGATCGGCGTGCTGATCGACGTCGCGCGCTTCGACCATGAGGAGAACACGGCGCTGTTCGAGCGGCTTGCCGAGCTGAAGCAGCCGAAATTCCTGATCCTCAACAAGATCGACACGGTGCCGAAGGAGAAGCTGCTCGAAATCACCGCCAAGGTGAACGAGCGCGGCAGCTTCGAGACGACCTTCATGGTCGCGGCGCTGACCGGCTACGGCGTCAAGGACATCCTGGCCTGGCTGGAGAAGCGCCTGCCGCTCGGGCCCTGGCTCTATCCGGAGGACCAGATCTCGGACGCACCGCTGCGTTTCCTCGCCGCCGAGATCACCCGCGAGAAGATGTTCGAGCGGTTGCATGACGAACTGCCCTATCGCTCCACCGTCGAGACCGAGAGCTGGCAGCAGAAGCCGGACGGCTCCGTGCGCATCGAGCAGACGATTTATGTCGAGCGCGAGGGCCAGCGGAAGATCGTGCTCGGCGAAGGCGGGCAGACGATCAAGGCGATCGGCCAGAAGGCGCGCGTCGAGATCGCCGAGGCGGCCGAGGCCAAGGTCCATCTCTTCCTGTTCGTGAAGGTGCGCGAGAACTGGAGCGACGATCCGGAGCGCTACCGCGAGATGGGGCTGGAATTCCCCAAGGGCAAAGCCTGAGCGACGCAGCAAACGTGATGCGTAGCGAGAAGGACAAGATGCTGGCCGGCGAACTCTACCGCGCCGACAACCCTGAGCTCATCGCCGACAATCGCCGCATCAGCGCCTGGATGGAGCGTTTCAACGCCACGGTTGCGACGCCTGAAGCGCGGCTGCCGCTGATGCAGGAGGCCTTCGGCCATGTCGGGCGCGACGTCGTCATCCGCCCGCCCTTCCATTGCGACTACGGCTACAATATCAGCCTGGGCGACGGCGTTTTCCTGAACTTCAACTGCATCATCCTCGACGTCGTCGCTGTCACGATCGGCGACGGCACGCAGATCGGCCCGGGTGTGCAAATCCTGACCGCCGACCATCCCCGCGATCCGACCCAGCGCCGGCAGATGCTGGAATTCGTGCGCCCGGTCAGCATCGGGCGCAATGTCTGGATCGGCGGCGGCGCGATCATTCTGCCCGGCATCACGATCGGCGACGACGCCATCATCGGCGCGGGCAGCGTGGTTACGCGCGACGTGCCGGCCGGCGCCACGGCAGTCGGCAACCCGGCGCGCCTGCGACCCTGACGTAACAGAAAATTGAGCTGCGTCAGTGTGCCACGGACAGCCCTTGCAACTTGTCAAATTTCAGTCATGAAACGACATCGTTAGAACGCGTTTTGCGTCCATTTTATTGCCTTAAGATATTTCAGCAGGAGTGATTGCCATGAGCGCCACACCGCGCATCGCACTTTTCATCGATGGCGCCAATCTCTACGCCACATCGAAGCAGCTCGGCTTCGACATGGACTACCGGCGCCTACTGCGGGAATTCCAGGGGCGCGGCAACCTGATCCGCGCCTTCTATTTCACCACGCTGGTCGAGAGTGAGGAGTATTCCTCGATCCGGCCGCTGGTCGACTGGCTGGATTACAACGGCTACCGGGTGATCACCAAGGCGGCGAAGGAGTTCACCGACGCCACCGGCCGGCGCCGGATCAAGGGCAATATGGATATCGAGCTGGCGATCGAGATGCTGGAGCTCGCGCCGCATCTCGACCAGATCTACCTGTTCTCCGGCGACGGCGATTTCCGGCCGCTGGTCGAGGCGGTGCAGCGCAAGGGCGTCAAGGTCTCGGTGGTCTCGACGATCTCGACCAACCCGCCGATGGTCTCGGACGAGTTGCGCCGTCAATGCGACGAGTTCGTCGACCTCGCCCAGCTCATGCAGAAGATCGGCCGCGACCCGGCCGAGCGGGCGAGCCGGAGCGCAGGGCCCGCCGGTGGAACGCCGATCACGCCTGGCAATCCGTCGCTGGAACGCCGCTACGGCATCCGCCAGGGCGACGAGCCGGCCGAGGGGTGAGCGAAACGTCGCTTCAGCACAGCGCGGGAACGGTGTTCAGCCGCCCGTCTTCAGCAACCGCTGCTTGTCGCGGTTCCAGTCGCGCTCTTTCTCGGTCTCGCGCTTGTCGTGGAGCTTCTTGCCCTTGCCGAGGCCGAGCTCAACCTTCGCCCTGCCCCTGTCGTTGAAGTAGACCTTGAGCGGTATCAGGGCCATGCCCTCGCGCTGGACCGCGCCCATCAGCTTGTTGATCTCCCGCCTGTGAAGCAGGAGCTTCCGCGGCCGGCGGACCTCGTGATTGAAGCGGTTCGCCTCAAGATATTCCGGAATATGGGCGTTGAACAGAAAGAGCTCCGTCCCCATCGGGCCGGCATAGCTCTCTCCGATCGTCGCCTTGCCGCCGCGCAGCGACTTGATCTCGGTCCCTTGCAAGGCGATGCCCGCCTCCACGGTTTCCTTGATCTCGTAGTTGAAGCGCGCCTTGCGGTTATCGGCCGCGAGACGATAGCGCTCCGGATCGGGTTTCTTCATGCCGTTCCGCTGAATCCATGCTGCTCGACCGGCGCTGCCAGAGTTTGAGAATCCGATTCTGAACCGGCGCCCAAGCCTCTGAAACCACTGGTCTTGTCATTCTTCCGCTTACCCCGGCGGGGCAAGCGGATGACCGCGCTATCCGGCGCGGCCATCCATCCTATTTAGGCATTCAACAGCCCGGCGAAAACCATGGCCTCGCGAATGACCTTGCCCGTCGCCGGGGTGACCGGCATCAGCGGCAGGCGAACCTCCTCCTCGATGCGGCCGAGCAGCGCAAGGCCATGCTTGGCGCCGGCGAGGCCGGGCTCCTTGAAGATGGCGTCATGGAGCGGCACCAGCCGGTCCTGCACCTTCAGCGCGCCGGCATAGTCGCCCTTCTGGACGGCTTCCATCAGGTCGGCGCAGAGGCGCGGCGCGACATTGGCGACGACCGAGATGCAGCCATGGCCGCCGGCCGCCATATAGGCGAGCGCGGTCATGTCCTCGCCGGAGAGCTGGATGAAATCCGGCCCCATGGCGTGGCGCTGCTGCGAGACGCGGGCGAGGTTGGCGGTGGCATCCTTCACGCCGGCGATGTTCTTCAGCTCATAGAGCCGCGTCATCGTCTCGACCGACATGTCCACCACCGAGCGCGGCGGGATGTTGTAGATGATGATCGGAATGCCGACCGCATCGTTCACCGCCTTGAAGTGCTGGTACATGCCCTCCTGGGTCGGCTTGTTGTAATAGGGCGTGACCACGAGCACGGCATCGGCGCCGGCCTTCTCGGCATGGACGGCGAGGTCGATCGCCTCGATCGTGTTGTTCGAGCCGGCGCCGGCGATGACCGGGACGCGGCCCTTGTTCTGGTCGATGACGATCTCGACGACGCGCTTGTGCTCGTCATGGGAGAGCGTCGGGCTCTCGCCGGTGGTGCCGACAGGCACGAGCCCGTTCGAGCCGTTCTCGATCTGCCATTCGACCAGCGCGCGCAGCGCCTGCTCATCGACCTTGCCGGATTTGAACGGCGTGACCAGAGCGGGCATCGAGCCGGTGAAGGCAATGTGCTTGGTCATGGGACGATCCTGGGACGAAAACGCGGGTTACGGGGCCGCCACACATAAACCGTCGTCTCGCCAAGGCAAAGCCGGCAAGTCATGAAAATGCGTGGCCTCATAGTTAAGCCTTCATCAACGGCCTTCCTCGACCATCCGTCGATGACCATCCGAGCCTGGAGTTCCGCCATGGCCTCGCCTGCGGCCGCGAGGAGACTGATCTGCCTGCTGCTGCCCGTCCTGCTCTCGGCGTCTTCGACGCGGGCGGGCGATGACGGCATGCTCGCGACCCAACGCAAGCTCGCCATGCTGGGCGATGTCGAGGCCACGGGCGCGCTGCCCTATCCGGCCAACGCACTGCGAGGCGAGGACGCCATCAATGTCGAGGCCGTTAAGGCGGCCGTCGCCGCCTATCGCCGCGGCGCGCTCACGGAGGGCGACGACCTCGCGGCGCGGCTCGACGACCGCTCCGTGCGATCGCTGCTCGAATGGGTCGCGATCCATGCCAATGCCGGGGCCGTTTCCTTCCTGCGGATCGACGCCTTCCTGCGCGAGCACCCGAACTATCCGGCCACGACCCGCTTTCGACGCCGCGCCGAAGAGGCACTGATTGCCGAGAAGAAGAGCCCGGCCATCGTGCGCGCCTTCTTCCATGGCCAGCAGCCGGTCTCTCCGGCCGGGCGGATCGCTCTCGCGATCGCGCTCAAGGAGGAGGGCAAGGTTGAGGAGGCCAACACCCTCATCCGCCAGAGCTGGCGCAAGGACCCGTTCGGGCAGGCACTCGAAAAGATCGCGCTCGGCGCCTTCGAGACGGTTCTTACCAAGGACGATCACCGCCTGCGCGCCGAGCGCTTCCTGTTCCGCGAGAATGGCGAGGCGGCCCTGCGCAACGCGGCCCGCGTCTCGGCTGATTACGTCGTGCTGGCCAAGGCGCGGCTCGCCAGCGCCAAGGCGCGCCGACCGATCTCCGAGAAGCTGATTGCGGCGGTGCCGGCCTCGCTGCGCGGCGATGTCTCCTTCGCCTTCCTGCAAGCCCAGCAGGCGCGCCGCGGCGACAAGCTCGACGATGCCGTGAAGGCGCTGACCGCGATCCCGCGCGATCCGGCCCTGCTCGGCGACGGCGACGGCTGGTGGGAGGAGCGGCGCATCATCGCGCGCAAGCTCCTCGATGCCGGCCAGCCCCAGAAGGCGTATGAAGTTTCCTCCGGTCACGGCGCCGAGGACGCGGCCGAGCGGATCGAAGCCGAATGGCATGCCGGCTTCGTCGCGTTGCGCTTCCTCAAGAAACCGGATGTGGCTCTGAAGCATTTCGAGACGGCTGCCGGCATCGCCGAGACGCCGATCTCGGTCGCGCGCGCCGCCTATTGGCAGGGGCGCGCCTATGAGGATCTCGGCAAGACCGACGAGGCCAAGGCCGCCTTCGGCAAGGCTGCGGAACAGCCGATCGCCTATTACGGGCAATTGGCGCGGGCGAAGCTCGGCTTCTCCGATCTGCCGCTGCGACGTACCGGCGCCGCCGGTCTCGAAACGTTGCCGGGTCATCGCGCCGTGCGCCTGCTCTACCGCATCGGCGAGCGCGATCTCGCCACGCTGATGTTGAACGATCTGGCACAGCGCCTGCATACGACCGAGGCGCTGGAGGCGATCGCCGCCATCGCCCGGCGCGAGACCGATGCGCGCGCGCAGGTCGGCATCGGCAAGGCGGCGCTGCAACGCGGCTTCCCGCTCGACATGGCCGCCTATCCGGTCAACGGCATTCCCGATTTCGACGTGCTCGGCGACCCGATGGAACGCGCCATCGTTCATGCCATCGCCCGGCAGGAGAGCGCCTTCGACCCGACCGCGATGTCCGGCGCCGGGGCGCGCGGGCTGATGCAGATGATGCCGGCAACCGCCCGCGAGACGGCAAGGCGCGCCAGCCTGCCCTTCGACTGGGACAAGCTCGGAAAGGACCCGCTCTATGCGGCGCGGATGGGCGCGGCCCATCTCAACGACCTGCTCAAGGAATGGCGCGGCTCCTATATCCTGACTTTCGCGGCCTATAATGCCGGCTCGCCCAATGTGAAGAAATGGATCGCGGCCTATGGCGACCCGCGCGATCCTGAAGTCGACGCCGTCGACTGGGTCGAGCGCATCCCCTTCTCCGAGACGCGCAACTACGTCCAGCGCGTGATGGAGAACCTGCAGGTCTATCGCGAGCGCCTGAACCAACGCACGGCCTATCTGATCGATTACGACCTGAAGCGCGGCGGCAAGCGGGACTGAGGGCTCTCTAACCACCCTTGTCATTCCGGGGCTTCGCGAAGCGAAGAACCCGGAACCCACGACCGGGTGAGCCCTCGACATCTCGACATAGGATGCTTCACCCGGTCGTGGGTTCCGGGTTCGCGCCTGCGGCACGCCCCGGAATGACAACCGTTGCTGCTTCCTAATCCCCCGCAACGACCTTCCCTGCCGATTGCATTATTTGAAATTTTCAAGCACCTCTGCAAAGCAGCGGAGGAATTTCGATGCTGCAGGACATTGCCGATTTCGCGCCCACGCTTGAGGCCTGGCGCCGCGACCTTCACGCCCATCCCGAGATCGCCTTCCAGGAATTCCGGACCTCGGATTTCGTCGCGAAGACGCTCGCCTCCTTCGGCATCGAGGTTCATCGCGGGCTCGGCGGCACCGGTCTCGTCGGCGTCATCAAGGGCGCTGCTGAAGGCCCGACCATCGGCCTGCGCGCCGATATGGACGCGCTGCCGATGGAGGAGGATACCGGGCTCGACTATCGCTCGACCACGAAGAACCAATTCCATGGCTGCGGTCATGACGGCCATACCGTGATGCTGCTGGCCGCGGCGCGCCATCTCGCCGCCAACCCGCCGAAGCGTGGCAAGGTCCATCTGATCTTCCAGCCGGCCGAGGAGATCGGCCAGGGCGCCGAGCGCATGATCGCGGACGGCCTGTTCGAGCGCTTCCCCTGCTCCGAGGTCTATGCGCTCCACACCATCCCGCTCTACGAGGAAGGCACTGCCGCGGTGCGCCCGGGCCCGACGCTGAGCGGCACGACCGTGTTCGAGATCACGATCAAGGGCAAGGGCGGCCATGGCGCGGCGCCCCATACCACCAATGATCCGCTGCAGGTCGCGGCGCGGCTGGCGATCGAAATCTCGTCCGTCGTCGGTCGCCATGTCGACCCGATGCAGCCCGCGGTGATCAGCCTCGGCAGGCTCGTTGCCGGCACGGCCTCCAACATCATCCCCGACTCTGCCGAGCTCAGCGGCACGATCCGCACCTACAATGCCGAGACGGAAGCCCGCATTATCGACAAGCTCGATGCGGCCTGCCGGGGTATGGCGCTGATGTCGGGCTGCACGATCACCTGCGAGAAGAAGGCGAGCTGCCCGCCCTGCCTCAACGACCCGCGCGCCGCCGCGGCGGCTGCGGCTGCTGCCGGCACCGTGCTCGGCGAAGCCAATGTGCAGACCGATCTCACGGCCCTGCCCTTCTCCGACGATTTCGCGCTGATGCTGCGGCAATGGCCGGGCGCCTATATCTTCCTCGGCCAGCCCGGCGCGATGTGCCACCATCCGACCTTCGATTTCGACGACCGCCTGCTCCCACTCGGCGCCAGCATCCTGTGCCGCCTCGTCGAGCGCCAGACCGGAGCCAACGCGTGACCGCAGCCGCTATCCAGGGCGCCGAGCCGCGCTCCCCGGCCATGGTCCGCCGCGCCGTCATCTCCTCGGTGATCGGCAACGGCCTCGAATGGTACGACTTCCTCGTCTACGGCTTCTTCGCGACGGTGATCGCGCAGGTCTTCTTCCCGACCTCCGACCCGCTGGTCTCGGCGCTATTGACGGCGGCGACCTTTGCGATCTCCTTCCTCGTCCGTCCGATCGGCGGGGTGCTGCTCTCGACCTATGCCGACCGCTTCGGCCGCAAGCCGATCCTGACGGTGATGATCCTGGTCATGGGATTCTCGACCGTGCTGATCGGGCTGACGCCGAGCTATGCGACGATCGGCATCCTCGCGCCGATCCTCATCATCCTCGCCCGCATCCTGCAAGGCATCTCGGTCGGCGCCGAATTCGCTTCCGCCACCGCCATGTTGGTCGAGTACGCGCCGCCCGGCCGGAAGATGATGTTCGGCAGCTTCCAGATGTGCTCGCAGGCGCTGGCGCTCGCGCTCGCCGCCTTCTCCGGCTACGCGCTGGCGACGCTGCTGACGCCGGAGGCGTTGCAGGGCTGGGGCTGGCGCATTCCCTTCCTGCTGGGCTCGCTGATCACGCCGCTCGGCTTCTATATCCGCCGCTTCGTCGACGAATCCCCGGAATATGAGAAGGACACCAAGCAGGGCGAAGGCCAGACGCCGTTCCGCACCGTTCTGTCCGAGCACCGCAATGCGCTGCTGCGCTGCTTCGGCATCATGATCCCCGGCACGGCCTCGAACTATGTCTGGTTCATCTTCCTGCCGGGCTATGTGATCCGCCAGCTCAAGCTGCCCTTCACCAGCGCCATGCTGAGCTCGCTGATCGGCGGCATCCTGCTCTTCATATTCGTGCCGATCATGGGCCATCTCGCCGATCGCTGGAGCGCCTTCCGCGTCTGGCTGTTGGGCATGCTGAGCTTCGCGCTGCTCTCCTATCCGCTGCTGGCCTATGTCGTGGCGGAGCCGAGCTTCGAGCGCCTGCTGATCGCTCAAGCGATCTGCGCGCTCTCGATCGCCGCGATCTGGGCACCGACGCCCGGCCTGCTCGCCGGCATGTTCCCGACGCAGGTGCGCTCGACCGGCATGTCGATCGCTTACAATGTCGTGGTGCTGCTGTTCGGCGGGCTCGCGCCCTTCACGCTGACCTGGCTGGTGGCGAAGACGGGATCGGACATGGTTCCGTCCTATTATCTCCTCGCCTGCACGGCATTGTCGCTCCTCGTGCTGGGCCTGGCGCACCGAACGCGCACGCAAGGCTGAGCAAGGGAGCACGATGGCCCGCGACCCGTTCCTGACCTTCCGGCTCGACCAGTTGAGTCAGACCGCGATGGCGAAGGCTTCGCAGATCTACAAGGAGCGGCTCGGGCTCAATATCCGCGAGTTGCGGGTGTTGCGCGCCATCGGCGACCAGCCCGGACTGTCGTCCCGGAGCCTGTCGGAGGCGACCTTCATCGAGCAGACGCTGGTCTCCAAGCACCTGCGCAAGCTGGTCGATGCAGGATTGGTCCAGCGCGCCCTGGAAAGCGCCGACGCGCGACGCGTCGCGCTGCATCTGACGACGCAGGGCCAAGCCATCCGCGAGACGGCCGACCGGCTCGGCGAGGAGATGGAGCAAGACTTTCTCTCGGTTCTGACGCCGGAAGAGCTCGTTCAGTTCAATCACTGCCTCGCCAAGCTGCGCGGCTGGGGCGCCTCCTGAACCGAAAGCCGGCTTTCGCGAGCGCGGCTGCCATGGTTAGGTGCGCACCCGCCGCATCCGCCTCCTTTGAGTCCAGCATGACGCCCGAATCCGGTTTCACGTCCCGCTTCGTCAGCGCCAGCGACGGTCTCAAGCTGCACTTGCGCGATTACGGCTCGCTCGCAGCGACCGCGCTGCCGGTCATCTGCCTGCCCGGCTTCGCCCGCACTGCTGCCGACTTCCACGAACTGGCGGTCGCCCTGGCGCAAGATGAGGACAAGCCGCGCCGCGTGCTGGCGCTCGACTATCGCGGCCGAGGGCTCTCGGAATACGACAAGAACTGGAAGAATTACGACATCCGCGTCGAACTCGACGATCTGATCCAGGTTCTCGTCGCGAGCGGTATCGAACAGGCCGTCTTCGTCGGCACCTCGCGCGGCGGCCTGCTCACCATGGCGCTGGCGGCAGCGCGGCCCGCCATGATCCGCGGCGTCGTCTTCAACGATGTCGGCCCGGTGATCGATGCGCGCGGCCTGCTGCGCATCCGAGGCTATGTCGGCAAGCTGCCGGTGCCGCGCAGCTTCCAGGAAGGCGCCGAGATCCTGAAGCGGCTCTCCGACCAGCAGTTCCCGATCCTCGGCGAGGCGGAGTGGGAGATGATGGCGCGCCGGACCTGGACCGATCGCGACGGCGCCCTGAAGCCCGATTACGACGTCGGGTTGATGAAGGTGCTGGAGGAACTCGATCTCGAAGCACCGCTGCCGGTACTCTGGACCTATTTCGATGCGCTCAAGGCCGTGCCGATGCTGGCGATCCGCGGCGCCAATTCCGACCTTCTGGCGGAGAAGACGCTGGAAGAGATGGCGGAGCGCCATCCCGATTGCGAAACCCATACCGCGCCCGGACAGGGCCATGCCCCGCTGCTCGGCAGCAAGGACATGATCCGGCGGATCGCCAAACTGATCGCGCGGGCCGAGCGCCGCGCGATCTGATGCGGTTCAGGGCTTCGGGCGTTCGGCCTTGTCCTCGACGATCCCGGCGACATTGCCCTGCCCCGCCGTGCCATCGTCGCGCGAGGTTTCAACCTCGCCGGCCTTGGCTCGCCTGGCGAACTCCGTCTCTGTCCCGGCCGCCAGAAGCTTGGCCTGCCCGACCCAGTCCTCACGCTCGATCCGACCGGGAAAGGCGAGATAGCCGCCGACCCATTCGACATTCTCCGACGTCCAGCCGGCGATCTGCTCGAAATGCCAGATGCCGAGGCCGTGAAGACGGCCCTCGTTCTGCCGGCCGATGCCCTTGACCAGCTTCAGATCGTCGGGCGTGTCGTCGCGGGCCGTGACGAGCCCGGTCGGACGCTGGCCGGGCAGCTCGGTTTCGTTCTCGACCGGCGGCAGGCGGACCAGCAATGCGGCAGCCGGCGCCGTTGGTGCAGAGGGCGACGCACCGGCCGAATGCGGGGCTCCGACGGGCGCGGCACTCGGCTGCGAGCCCTGCGAATCGGCCGGCTTCCGCACCAGACCGGCACAAGCGCACCCCGCCCAATAGGCGGCGACAAACAGCAATGCCGTCTCGACCCAGGTCGCCGGCATGCCGTTCAGGAGCTGGAGCCAGGTCGAGGCAGCACCGGCAATCCAGAGCGCGGCCAGCATGCTCCAGGCACCGCTCCAGAAACGGGCCTTGCCGCCGTCATGGCTGATCCAGCCCATGGCGAAGCCCAGGCCGAAGGCGGCGAGCAGGAACCAGACGAACTGGCTGGCGAGATAGAGCATGCCGGCCTCCTATTTCGCGACCGTGAACTGCACGCGGCGGTTCATCGCCCGGGCCTCCGGCGCCTCATGCGGCACGAGCGGGCGGGTGCTGCCATAGCCCTTGACCGCAAGCTGACCGGGTTCGATGCCGCGCCGCGCCAGTTCATCGCGCACGCGCAAGGCCCGGCGCAGCGACAGGTCCATATTGTCGAAGCCGCGCCGCTCGCCGTCGCGATTGGCATGACCTTCGATCACGACCGGGGAGCCGGGGCATTTCTGCAGAATGGCCGCGGCCTCACCGATCACGCGCTCGGTCGTGGCGTCGAGTTCGACGACCGAGGTTCCCTGACCGAACAGGACGGTATTGCGCCTGGTCAGCCCGTCGAGATCGTTCTGGCAGCTCGCCGGTGGATCGACGACGCAGCCGGTCTGCCGCAGGCTGACGGCGGCGTCGACCTTGAAGCCTTGCGGCAAGCCGGTCGCGGCGCTGGTCTCGATCTCGCTCTTGATCAGGTCGCGGCAGGTCAGGCCGCGCAGCGTCACCTGATCGTTCACGACCGACGCCGAACCGAGATCGAGGCGCAGAAGATCGGCGAGCACCGCCCGTACCGTCGCGGCGAAGCCCGCGGGGGCACCGGGGACGACGATCGTCGTGTCCTCGAAGCGGTCCTTCAGCGGGGAATCGCCGACCAGTGCCCGCAGCGCTGCTTGCGTCGCCTGATCGGGCAGGTATCCGGAGAGCCTCAGGCCGGTCCGGTCCGCCGCGAGCGAGAGCCCGTAGGGCCGCACGACGACGCTGTCCGGCAGGTTGGCCAAGGCCAGGCCGGCGGGAGCGTTGCGGGAGAGAAGATCGCGCAGCGCCGCCAGGCTCGCGGCGTCCGCGATCTCGCCCGCGATCGCGAAAGCCTTTTCGCGGATCGTCACGGAGCCGGTCTTGAGCTTCGAGAGGGCCTCGAGCGCAAAGACGGTCGAGGCCGGCAAGTCGAGTTCCGACCGCAAGGCCGGCTCGATGGTCATCCGGTCATCGACGGTCGCTGCGCCGAAGAGGCCGCGCGCGGCGGCGAGAATGTTCGCGCGCACCACCTCGTCCGGCAGCTTGCCGTTCAACCGAACGCCGCCATCGCTGCGAACCGCGCTCCAATCCAGAGGCACGGGCGCAACCGCGCGCGGAGTTGTCATCGGCACACCTGCAGGCGGCGTGGGGACAGGCGTTTGCGGTGGCGCAGGCGCCGGTGCGGGTTCGGGAGACGCTGCAGCGCCTTCCGGCTTCGGCGACGCAGGCAAGACATCGTGCAGGATCAGCCCCGGCACCTCCGGAAGCGGCACCACGACCGGCACCGGCGGCGGAGCGGGCGGACATTCGATCGCAGCCTGCGCCACCGAATCCGGACCATCCATCTGGGCGACCTGCAGGCGCAAGGCCTGGCAGGCCTCGTAGGTCTCAGGCCCCTTCCCGGCCAGGGTGTAGGCGTCGCCGTTGATCTCGACCTTGCCTTGCCGCAGCCGCGCCAGATCCCCGACCGCACGCGCGATCTTCGCGAGAAAGGCCGATGGTGCGCCGAGCGCCGGCTTCATCTCGTCGCGAAGGGCAACGCTTGCGCCGAGCGCCTGCCGTGCCGCTGCCAGCACCTGCCGGCGCACGTCCTGGTCGGGATAGAACCCGCGCACGACAACCGCGCCGTCGGCCTCATGCTCGGCGCTCCAGCGATAGGGCGTCACGATTGGCGGTTCGAGATCGCATTTCACCGCGCGGAAGCCGGGGCGCTCCGCCTGAGCCAGCGCGGCTTCTAGGGCCAGGAATGCATCCGAGCTGATCGCCTTGCCCTCGATGCAGAAGCGACCATCGTCAAGGGCGATCCGCCCCGAAGCCAGTTTCGGCAATTCGGCGAGCATCGCCACCGCCATCGCGGCAAACCCCTCAGGTGCGCCGAAGGCGACGGTCTGGCGGTCGTCGATCCGCAGACCGGGCAAGGCCGCCGATGCCACCGCCATATTGGCCGTCGCAGTGTCGAGATCCGGCACGAAGCCACCGAGCGTCACCATGTCGGGCTGGCGACTGACGAACCAGGAATAGGGCTTCTGAGCAACGACCTGCGACAGTCCGCCGAGTGTCCGGCGCACACCGAATTCGCCGTGCAGCCGGGCCATCGCCTTGCTTGCGCCGTCGGAGGACAGGACTTCGCCGCCGATGGTGACATCCCGACCATCGACCTGGGCAACGACCGGTCGGGCGCCCGGCGTCGTACCGGCCACGGCCGCCACGGCCTGCTCGGCGCGCAGACCGACATCGCGCTCGATCGCGGGATCGAGCGCGAGATTCCCGGCTCCCCACAACAAGCCCAGTGGGATCAGCCCCCAGAGCCAACGCGCTGGTTGAGACATGCACCGCCCCCCTGCCCCACGCCAACCCGGTGTCGGCGCGGGTATCCCCTGTCGGGATCGCTCTTGTTTTCTCAAGGACTTGTCGAGCGATCCGCAGATATCGATTCAACGAACGATCGAAGCCGCGCCCTTCTGGGATCGCGGCCGGAACGCCCCTGCCAGATCAGGCCGGGCAAGTGGGCTCCGTCAACAGCGAAGCCGGGACAACCCACATAAAAAAGAAGCCCCGGGTTTCCCCGGGGCTTCCTGACTAGAGATCGGAAACCGATCAGAAGTCGCGCTGGATGCGCAGACGGCCGCTCCAGGAGTCGTCCGACTTGATGGTCTTGCCGTTGATGGCGAAGGCCTTGGCGTCCGGGATACGACCACCGAACTCGGTGCGGGCGTACAGAACCTCGACACCGATGTCGAGGCCGGAAACCGGCGACCACACCAGGTTGGCGCTGGCGACCAGCTCCTTCGGGTCGTAGGACTTGGTCGAGCCGGGGATGAAGCCAGCCGTCTGGAGAGCCGAGTACGAGACCAGGAAGTCCGAACGGATCGCCGGGGTCCAGTAGTGGCGCATGGCAGCGAGGATCGTGTAGCCCGTGTTGGACTTCAGGCGACCGAACTCGACACCGTAGTTAGCGACCGGGAAGGCGGCGACGCGGCCGTGACCGGCGTTGGAACCCCAACCGATATACTCGAGAGCGCCGTCAGCGTAGGCAGCCTGCACGAACAGAGCGTCGCCAGCGGCGAGCATCGGCAGGTTGATCTTCACACCAGCCTGGACAGCCCAGCCCATCTCGTCCTGCTTGGCGCCGGTGCCGAAGGTCGGAGCATACGGGTTGCTGTAGGTGCTGCGATCACCGAAGGCACCCGACAGCGAAGCCGAACCCCAGCCCTGATCGACACGGATCTGACCGACGACGTCAGGATAGGTCAGGCCAGCGTAACCACCGGTTGCGGCGACGGTACCGAGACGACCAGTCGTACGCGGATCTTCGAGCGAGAGCGTGGCCGTGAAGCCACCGCCGAAGGACGCGGTGTAGGCGAGCAGGTTGACCTGACGGTCAGAGGTGCGGGCGCCGTGGAAGGTGTAGTCGTTGGCGTAGAACTGGAACATCGACGCCGTACGACCGGCGGTCAACGGGCCAAGCTGGATGACGGCGTCGGTCAGACCGATCGAGTCGTCCTGGTTCACGCCGTTCAGGCCCGAGAAACGATTGGCCGCCGAGTTGGTGCCGCCGTAACGGTACACGCCCGTGGTGGTCGTCAGGTCATAACGGATGAACGTGCGCAGCGTGCCATAAGCGGTCTGGTTGCGAGCGTCCAGGAAGATACGGCCGCGAGCGCGGGTACCGAACATGTCCTGGCCGGAGCTCCAACGCTCACCGAAGGAATACTCAGCGCGGACACGACCACCGATGCGGAGGCAGGTGTCGGTGCCGGGCAGATAGAAGAAGTTCGCGCCGAAAGCGGAGCAGACACGAACGTATTCGACCGGAGCGGCCTTCCGCGAAGGAAGGTCGGCGGCCTGAGCCCCGGCGACCGCGGCGATGCCGGCGGCGGAACCGAGGAGGAGGCTCTTGACGAGCTTCATTTGGTAACCTCCAAAAGAGTTTCGAGACCCTCGGGCTTCAGCCTGCCCCCGCCCCAGACTTTCAGCCTGATCGCAGAACCTGCCTATTCCCGGTCTTTCGCCTGCGTCACCGACCTATTTCGGAGGCGAAGGCGAAAAACAGCGACCGGGAACGTCCCGACGCATTTCCACCATACGAAAGCCGCCCCGCCGATCAACCACGATCCACCTCTCGGGCCTGTGAACGGGGTGCTTTGGAAACCGGTGTTGCAGGCGAGCCACGCTTTGACCGCCGAAATTCACCAAGCATTAACCGCAACGGCACCGCACAAGCGATTTTTGCCTTGCGAAGCCGGGGAATCGCCCCATCGGAAATCGAATTCGGGCCGAATCTCTCTAGAGCCCGATTCCCGGAGGAAGCCTGCTCAGTATTCCCACTCGGCCCCGATTCCGACAGCGGCGCTGCCATCCGCCCCGGTCTCGGCCTGGAGCTTCAGGCGCTTGGTCACGTCGATGCCGACCGAGACGCCGCTATCCTCCGGCTTGGAACCGACCTTCACGCCCACCGAGATGTTGTCGCTGATGTAGCGCGAGGCCCCGACGGTCGGCCCGCCCGCACCCATCTGAATGTCGAGATTGTCGACGCCGAGCGATTTGCGCAGCCGCTCGAAGGTGTCGTCGCCACCGCCACCGGCGAACTGCGCCGCCGCCTGTGCGAGCTGCAGGGCCTGGAACGGCGAGAGCGAGCCCGAGGCACGGGCGAAGAGCAGCCGTGACAGCACTTCATCCGGCGGCAGTTCGGGCTGCGACGTGAAGGCGAAGACCGGCTGGTCGGCCGGGCCACTGATGATGATCCGCGCGGTCACGTCGCCCGCACTGGTCTGGGCGATGAAATCGAGATCGGGAATCAGCCCGCCGGCGAAGGTCAGGCGCCCGCGGCTGAAATCGAGGCGCTGGGTCAACACGCTGAGTCGCCCGCGCCGCAGTTCGAAGCCGCCGTCCAATGCCGGCGCCGAGGAGGTGCCGCCGACGCGGATCTCGCCGCCGAGCTCGGCATCGATGCCGCGACCGCGGATGAAGACCTTGTTGGGAGCGGAAACCGTCAAAGCGAGCATGGCATCGAAAGCCGGCGCGGGGCGGCCACCGCGCCCCTTGGCCTTCTGCGTCTTGCGAGCGGCAGCGAGCCGTGCGGCGGCAGCGCCCTTCGCATTCACATGCTTGATGCCGTCGACCGGCCGCAGCGTCGCCGGCAGACGATCCGGCACGGAGACTTCGAGCGAGGCGATGTCGACCCGGCCACTGAGACGCGGGCGCTGCGCCAACGGCCCGGTGATCTCGAGGTTCAGCCCCGCGACCGCCGTCACCAGCCCGCTGGAGACGAGCTGGGCGCGATCGCCGCGGATGCGGATATTGCCGGGAAAGCCGGCGACCGGGTCGACTTTGACCTGCCCGCTCGCGGAGATCGTCCCGCCGTTCGGCGTCTGGGCGGAGGCGCGCTCGATCGTCAGGTTGTCGCCATTGGCAGCGATCCGTGCCTCGATGGCGTTGAAGCGAATGCCTTGCAGGGCGTCGGTGAAGCTGCCGCCCGACAGTGTCGCGTTGCCGCTGAGGCGCGGGGTCGCGGCGGTTCCGCCGGCACGCATATCGAGAGCGACCGCCCCCGTGACGCGCTGGCCGCTTGCAGCGAGCATGGTGTTGGCGAGCGCCGCGTCGACGCGCCCCTGGGCCGCGAGGTCAAGCGGACCGGAGGCGTTGAGCGGCGCAGTGCCGCGTAACGTAAGGCTCGCGCCCTTTCCGGCATTGATGGTGGCGGAGATGCCGGCGGCATCGCCCTTGAGCGCGCCCTCGCCCTGGATTTCGACCGGCGGCAGGCCGGCCTGCCGGGTTTCGGGCGTGACGAGCTGTGCGATCCTGAGCTTCCATGGGCCTGATAGATCGCCCGGCCGGCCCTTGACCTGCGCCTCCGCATTCAGCGTGCCGCCGAGCTTCAGGCTGGGGACCGCGATGCTGGCGGCGGAGAGCGGCACCTCGCGAGCAGCGAAGCGCAAGTCGAGCGTCTCGCCGGCGCGGCCATCGAGCGTCACCCGCCCCTTGTCGATCAGCAGAGCCAGATTGGCGATCTCGATGCCGGAAGCCGGGAAGCTGAACGCAGCGGGGTTGGCGAGCGTGATCGCGCGGCCGTCGCGGCGCGCGTCGAAAGAGGCAAGCTCCAGCTTTAAGGGCTCGCCGGGAACGAGGCGGCCGGCGCCCTTCAGGGCAAAGCCGCGGGCATTGGCGCTTAGCATGAAGGCGCTGGCATCGGGCGCGCCCTTCGAATCGAAGCGGATGCCGCTGATCGCCTCGCCAGCCGCGACGGCGCGATCGATGGCGATGGCGGCATCGAGCATCGGGCGGCCATAGATATCCTTGGCATTGGCGCGGGCATCGAGCTTGTCGATCGTCAGCGAGGGGCCGGCGAGACGCGAGCCGCGGGCGGTCAGGTCGATATCCTGCCGACCTTCCGGCGCCGCGAGCACGATATCGGCATCGAGCTGGCCGCCGAGCTTGGTCAGCGCCAGCGCCGAGAGATCGTCGAGGTTGCGGGCCGCGAGCGTCAGGCGTCCGGCGGCGCGGCTGGCGGGATCGAGGGTCAGGCCGCCATTCAGGCGGACCGAGCCGAGCGCAAAATCGAGCGTCGAGAGGTTCCAGCCGTCATCCGGCTGACGCGCGAGGCGCAGCGAGCCGGTCGCCGGCTTGGAATCGACCTCGCCGGCCAAGGTGACGCTGGCATCGAGCGCGCCCTGCAGGTCCTTCGCGACGGCGTCGATGGTCAGGCGCGGGATCGGCCGGGCGAGCGCTGTCGCATTGGCGACGGCGATGCGGGCGGTGGCATCGAGCTTGTTCTGCGGACCGGTGATCCGGGCGGTGACGTCGCCGCGGCCGGAGAGGCGCGGATCGGCGCGCTTGAGATCGGGCAGGTTCAGCGCGAGCTTCAGGTCGGATTGCTGCTGGCCGATCGAGCCGTCCGCCGTGAAGGCGGCATGCTGGCCGGCCACGCGCAGACCGCTCACCGTATAGTCGCCGGCGAGCGCGTTGACGCGGCCAGCGAGCGTCAGATTGCCGGCGAGCAGGCGGTCGAGGGCGGCTTCGCCCGTGGCGAGGCGCTCGGCCTTGCCGGCGAGCGTTGCGGTGTAATTGTTGAGGCGCGGCGTGGCGTCGAGATCGGCAGTAATATCCGCCCTGCCCGCGAGCGGCCGGCCGGCCAAGCCGCTCAATCGGGCGAGATCGGGCAGCACCGCCTTGAGCTGGCCGAGCATGCGCGCCTGGCCGAGCTTGCCCTTGTAATCCAGTTCGACACCGGAGAGCGCGAGCCTCAGAGTCTCGAAATCGGCGGTGCCGTCATCCTGCCCGGTGCCGCGCAAGGCGAAGGTGACCTTGTCGCCGACCGCGCGCATCAGCGCCTTGTCGGCCAGCACGATCCCGCTGGCCTCGCCGTCCGAGGTCAGGGCGATACGAGTGCCGGGCTCGCCGATCGTGCCGGTCGGTGTGGCGTTGAAGGCAAGCGCGACCTTGCCGAACTGGCCCGCGGGCAGCTTGGCATCGCTTGCGTCGAGCTTCGCGACGACGGTCGGGCCGGCCACCGGGCCGCGGATCGTCGAGTCGAAAGCGAGTTTCCCGATCTCGGTGCCCGAGGCGACCGTGCGGCCATCCGCATTCGGGCGCGAGGCCGCGGTGACCCGCAGATCGAGCGTCTTGTCGGGATTGTAGCGGCCGAGCACGTCGAGGCGCGCCAGCGCCGAGACGAGCGCCAGATTGCGGATATCGACGCCGCTGTCGTCCCGGAGGCCGATCGAACCGTCGAGCCGGGTCGAGCCCGCAAAGACCGGCGCCACCGGCGCCGGCATCAGCCCTTCGATGCGGGCATCGAGCGCGAGCGCGAGCTGGCGTTCGGCACCCGAGCGCGACAGCGTCGCAGAGCCATCGGCACCGATCGTCGGACCGGCCGTGAAAACGAGGCTGGAGCGGAAGGCATCGAGCGGGCCGTCGCCGGTCACGTCGAGCTTGACCGGGGGCTCGCCGGGCAGGCCCGCGACCTTGGAGATCAGGCCACCCGCCGGCTCGTCGAGCTTGGCCGCGAGCTGCAGGCGCGTGCTTTCGGGCACGAAGGACATGGTGACGTCGAAGAGCCCGCCCATATCGAGCCGCTTCGCCTCGAGCTTGAGGTCGAGCCCTTCATTCGGCGGCCCCAGTCGCGCGGCGCCATTGGCGCTCAGGCGGGCGGCAACGCCGAGCACGGGTTCGCCCAGCGCCAGTTCGTTGAGCTGGAGCGCCCGGATGATCACCTTGAGCGGCAGCTCCGGCAGGATCGGCTCGTTGCTCGGCGGGGCCGCACCCGCCGGCTGCGGCGCGGGCTTGCGCAGGATTTCAAGCTTGCCGATCTCCAGCCGGTCGACATCGAGCCGGCGTAGCAGCAGCGCACTGCGGGTCCAGATCAGGCGAACGCGGTCAAGGCGCAGCCAGGCGCCGTCGCGATCGGAGAGGACGATGTCGCGGATCTCGACATCGGAGGAAAGTGCGCCGTTGACCTGGCCGATCGAGACCTGGCTGGTGCTGCTCGACAGCGCCTTGGAGATCAGGTCGGCGATGACGCCGCGATCGGTCTGGGCATTCTGGGCGAAGCCGCCGAAATGCGCCGAGAACAGGAAGCCCGCCGTCAGCAGCAGGGTAAAGAGCGCGAGGCGCGGAACGGTGAAGAGCCGGCGCATCAGAAAGCCTGCCCGATGCTGACATAGAGCGCGACCGGCTTGTCGCCCTTGCGCGGATTGAGCGGCGCGGCGATGTCGACCCGGATCGGCCCGATGCCGGTATAGTAACGGAAGCCCAGACCTGCGGCCATCTGCAGCTTCTGCTTGCCGTCCGGCAGGCTCGATTCGAAGGCGGTGCCGGCGTCGAAGAAGGGCACGATTCCGATCGTATCGGTGATCTTGATGCGCGCCTCGGCCGAGAGTTCCAGCAGGCTGCGCCCACCGATGATCTGCTGGTAGGGTCCGAGCGGCGACAGGCTACGATAGGCATAACCGCGCACGGAACCGCCGCCGCCGGCATAGAAGCGCCGCGTCGCCGGAATCTCGTCGAGACTGGCGCCGGAGACGGAGCCGAAGCCGATGCGGCCGGCGAGGATGTAACGGGCATCTTCGTCGAGGGCGTAATAGGCGGAGAGCGACGCCTTGGTCTGGTAGATCCCGACCGTCGAGCCGAGGAAGGTCGGATAGGGCGTGAAGGAAGCCGTCGCGCGATAGCCGCGCGTGGGATCAAGCAAGCTGTCGGTGGAATCGTATTTCACCGAAAGGGGAATGCCGACGAGGGTGTAATCCACCTGCCCGAGCACGTCGCTGGTCTGACCGCGCTCGACCTCGATGCCGCCCTGGACCGAGAAAGTATCGCTGAAGCGGTGTCGGATCGCCGTCGTGACGTTGGCGTAGCGGGCGGTGTAGCCGCCATAGCGGTTGAGGCCGACGCGCTCGCGCGTCGCGACGCCGTCGAGCAACAGGTCGTTGCGGCTGCCGCCAAGAGCCGGCTTCATGAAGCTGAAGGCGAAGCGGCCGCCGAGATCGGATTCCTTGAAGTCCCCGAAGCTCTGGAGCTTTGTGCCGTCGATGCGCGGCGCGAAGAAGACGCTGGCCTCCAGCCGCAGGCGCTCGGCGCCGCCGAACAGGTTGCGGTGTTCCCAATAGGTCTTCACCGCCGGGCCATCGATGGTCGAATAGCGGGCCGAGAAGCCGAGCAGGCGCTTGGGCCGCTCGGTCACCTCGACGAAGATCGGCAGATTCCCGGCGCCGTCGAGCTTGTCGCCCTCGCGGATGCGGACGGAGCCGATGGCGGGGATCGTCGCGATCGAGCGGCGCGTATCGGCCAGCGCCTTCGGCGAATAGGGGTCGCCGGGCTCCAGATAAATGAAGGAGCGCACAACTTCAGGCGGAATCTCGTCGGTCTGCCCGACCGTGATGTCGCCGAAGCCGGCGAGCGGACCGGGCGCGATGACATAGGTCACATCCATGATGCCGGCGGCATGGTCGACGACGGGCCGGAGTTCGACGACCTTGGCGAGCGGCCGTGACTGTGCCCGCATATGGTCGACCAATGCCGCCTGCGCCGCCCGAAGCGCGGAGGCGGTCGCAGGATCGCCTTCCTTCAGTCGAGAGACCTTGATCGGATCGGTGATCGCCGGGGGACCTGCCTCGTCGCGCTCGACGACGTCGATCCTGCGCAGGCCGAAGATCTTTCCGGGCCGGGCCCGCACCGTGATCGGCACCGCATCGCGGTTGCGGTGGGCTTCGAGCGTCCGCACCAGCGCCGCGTCGGGCTCGGCCCCGACCTTGAGCGAGATGCCATCGACGATCAGCGTGACATCGGCGTTGAAATAGCCCTGCGACCAGAGCGCATCGAGCATCGGGTTGAGATCGGTCGCCATCCGGCGCGACAGGCTTTCGCCGTCGGGCGGGGCGTCCTGACGCACCCGATAGAGCAGCGAGGCGTCCTGCAGCGAGCGCGTCAGCGCCTTGGCATCGTCGGCCTCGCCGAGGTCGAATTCGAGCTTGTAGGGCAAGGCAGCAGCGCTCGGCGCCGGCGGCTCGTCCTTCTTGGTGAAGAGGCCGAACACGTCGAGCGACGAGAGATCAAAAGCCCGGGCAGGTTCAGCCTGCAGGCTCAGCAGTGTGGCAAACGCACAGCTGCCGCTCAGCGCGACCGCATGCCTTGCCCTACGCCAGAACCGCATCCACCCTCCAAGCAACCCCCCGCCACGCGCAAATTCATGCCCAAGCCCGCCGCCATCATAGGCAGGCGACAGGCTCGCGCAATGCTCAAGGACTCGAACGTTCCTGCTAACGAAGGGTTAAGGTCACGGTGGCGAGCGGCGAAAGCCGGGTCACGACCTCGCCCTTTCCGGGCGAGAGCACGCCGCCGCAGAGGCTACCCGTGGTCACAATCTGGCCTGCCTTCAGGCTGCCGAGATCATCGCTCTTGCGGTTCGCCCAGGCAAGGAAGGGTGTCATCGGGTCGCCGTTTCCGTGCACGGCCGGCTGGTCGTAGATCGTCACGCCGTTGAGCGAGATGAAGCAACCGAGGCTGGCCAGATCATCGAGCGTGGCGATGTCGAGTTCCGGCCCGATCACATAGCCGCCATGGCCCATCGCATCGGCAAGCCAGAGCGGAAAGGCGACATTGCCGGACCAGTTGGCGAGGCGGCTCTCGACGATCTCGATGCCGAGATAGGCCTTGTCGCAGCAGGCGAGCAGTTCGGCGCGCGAATAAGCCTGAGCCGGACGGAACGGCACGTCGCGGGCGAGCCGGAGCGCGATCTCGATCTCGATGCGCAGTTCCGCACCGATCGCTCCGCCATAGACATCGCCGGGGGCCAGATAAGGACCGGGCATCAGGCCGGCAACCGCCGTGCCGTCCTCGGCGATGCCGACCTTCCAGCCGGCCTCGGGCAGGCCCAGCGCCTTGCCGACCGCCGCCTGCGCGAGGAGCCCCTCGGAGAGGGTCGCCGGCACCGGCAGTCCAGCGATCTCAGCCAGGGAACGCTCGCGGCGGGCTTTCACCAGCGCATCGCTGATGGTCTCGACGGTGGTCGGCATGGGACTTCCTCTGCATCCGGGCAGCAAGCGTATCGGGCTCCTGCTATCGCAGCAGGCCAGGTGGGACAAGGCGCCTGAACGCACCGGCGCCCGGCATGCCGCCCATGGAACCTCGCCGCGGCTGTTCCGTTCCCCGAGCATGCCCCAGATACTTCATCATTCTCGGCGGGCGTTGCTGCGCGGCTTTGCCGGCCTCGTCCTGTTCGGCTCGGCGGTGCAGGCGCAATCGCCGGTTCCGGCCCAGGAATTCGTGCGCCAGACGGCGATTGTACAGATGTTCGGGATCGAGGCGGCGACGCTGGCGCTGCACAAGACCAGCTCGCCCGCGATCAAGGATTTCGCGCACGCTCTGACCAGCAGGCAGGGCGCGGCGACCAGCGGCCTGCGTCGGATCGTCGCCAAGCGTTCGGACATCGCCCTGCCCGACCGGCCGGACGGGCGCCGGCTCGACCTGCTGCGCGGTCTCACCGACAAGCAGGGGTCCGATTTCGACAGAGCCAATGTCGAAATCCAGCGCAGCACGCATCACGAAGCCGCCTTGCTGATGGAGCGCTATGCCAGCGAGGGCGACGATGCCGAACTGAAGCGTTTCGCGACGCAGTCATTGCCGGTGTTTCGCGAACTCGAGCGCAAGTCCCAGGAATTGGCGGTCTCGCCATAGGAATGTAGCCACCTCTTCGCGAGGCGAAGACCATTGTCATTCCGGGGCGCAACGCAGGTGCGAACCCGGAACCCACGACTTGGCGAGGCGCTTGACGCTCGGTTGTTGGCCGTTCACCCGGTCGTGGGTTCCGGGTTCTTCGCTCCGCGAAGCCCCGGAATGACAAAGTGGACCGCCATCAGACCTTCGAGCGCCCCCCGGCCTCGCGCTCGTAGACAGCGAGGAAAGCTCTGCCCATCAGCGAGTTTTCGCTGTCGATGAGCTTGCGCAGCGTTGCTGCGCGGATTGCCTGGAGCTGCGGATCGTCAGGCACAGCCGCGGCCGCGAGTTCGGCCAAAGCCACGGCGAGCCGGTTCTGCCCCTGCCCGGCCAGAGCCTCGGCGCGCGCAGCGAGCTTGCGGGCGCCGCCGGCGAGATCGGCAAGTTCGGCGGCCAGCTCCGCGGTGCGGGCAGGTTTCAGGTGGGCGGCGTTACCATCGAACCAGCCGGCATTGAGATGATAGATGCTGCGGACGAGAAATTCCGGATCGTCGTATTTCGGCAGCAGATAGGGCTTCGCGAGATAGCTCGCGGGCACCTTGACCTTGCTCAGGACGTCTTCGAGCGTCGCCCCGGCGTTCATCAGCGCCAGTGTCTCGCGGACGAGATGCTCCAGTGCCTCGGCGCCGTCGCTCAGCATACGCGCCACCCGCTCCGCCCCGAAGACGACGGGGCCGTGGCCGGGGATCAGCGTTTCCGGCTGGAGCGCCTCCATCCGCCGGAGCGCCTGCGCCCATTCGGCAGCGTAGCGCTGGACCTTGCGCGGGTTGCCGGCATTGGGGAACACCCAGATGACGAAATCGCCGCTCGCCAGCACGCGCCGCTCCGGCAGCCAGACGAAGGTCGCGTCATCGGTCTCGCCGCGGCCGTGGAAGAGTTCGAGCCCCTCCCCGCCGATCGTCAGCGACAGGGTGTCGTCATAGACCTCGTCCGGGCGGCGCTGGCCGATCGGGTAGACGTAGCCCGGCATGTTGAACTGCTGGCTCTGCACGAGGCTGTTGAAGCCGTGCGAGTCGACATAGCGCTGCATGCGCCGGGCGACATTGCGATGGGCGACAATGCGCGGACGTGGCCATCCGCGCGCATCCGCCTCCTCGTCGATCAGCTTGATGCCGCTGGTGTGGTCGATATGGCCATGGGTGAAGATCACGGTGTGGATCGGGCCATCGTCCCAGGAGCGGATGACGTCGAGCGTCTGCCGGGCGGTGTCGGGCTTGGCCGTATCGATCAGCACGAGGCCTTCCGGCGTGCGGATCGCCGTCACGCTGCCGCAGAAATACGTGGTGTGGACGGTGATGATGTTGTCGTCCACCTGCGTGATCGCGCCATGCGAGACTGCAGCCGTCCATTCCTCCATCGCGGCGGAACCATCCCAGAGACGCTCGAACAACGGGTCCTGTTTCATGCGGCATCCTCCGGCAAAGCCCTCCCCTGTTTAGCATCAACCGCCGGCCGCGACAGGCCGAACCGGCCGCATGCTGACAGCAGGCGTCAGCGGACGGAACGGTCAGCGCTGCCGCGCAATCCCCGGCAAAGCGGAAGTCTCGGCCGTACCGCGGGTTACGAGCTCTGGACATCCCGCCCCAAAGCCCGGCAAGAAGCGGGCGGGCGCCGCGGCTATCCAAGACCGCGCATGCGACAAGAATCGTCCGGGAGGAACAGGAAATGAAATCGCTCTGGGTCATGGCCGTCGCACTCGGCGCCACGCTCAGCCTGCCCGCGCAGGCACAGGACAAGGTCAAGCTGGTCGACGTCATCGAGTTGTCGGGCGCGGGTGCCGCCGCCGGCACCAACTGGAAGAACGGCGCCGACATGGCCGCCGCCGACATCAACGCCAAGGGCGGCATTCTCGGCAAGCAGGTCGAGATCGTCCATTACGACACGCAGACCAATCCGGGGAACACCCGCGCCGCCGTGCAGCGCGGCATCGACGAGGGCGCCTATGCCATCCTCGGACCGATCTTCTCAGGCCCGATCGGCGCCTCCATGCAGATCTCGCAGCGCGCCGAAGTCGCGCAGATCGTCGGTGGCGAGGCGGCTGGCTTCACCAAGCAGGGCAACCCCTACATCTTCCGGACCTCGCTCAGCCAGACGGCGGCGATGCCGAAGATCGCCAAATACCTGAAGGACACCGTCAAAGCCGGCTCGATCGCCGTGGTCTGGGTGAATAACGACTTCGGCAAGGGCGGCCGCGACGCTATCCTGCCCGAACTCGAGAAGGCCGGCATCAAGGTCGCCGTCGACGTCTCGACCGAGCAGGGCCAGGCCGATTTCACCGCCGACGCGATCAAGGTGAAGAACGCCAATGCCGATGCCGTCTTCGTCTATCTGAACGAAGAAGAGAGCGCCCGCTTCCTGCGCGCCGCCAAGCAGCAGGGCATCACCAAGCCGATGATCGGTGAGACGACCCTGCTCGGCGCCAAGGTGCTGGAGTTGGCCGGCGACGCCGCCAACGGCGCCAAAGGCCATGTCGGCCTCTCGACCGACGCGCCGATCCCGGCCCTGCAGGAATTCGGCAAGCGCTACCGCGAGAAATACGGCTTCGCCTCCGACCATAACGGCGTGAAAGGCTACATGGCCGTGTTCATGGTGAAATGGGCGACCGAGAAGCAGAAGAAGCTCGACAAGAAGGGCCTCGCCGACACGCTGCGCGGCGCGACCATCAAGGCGAGCGAGGAGCCGGGCATCCTGATCGACACCGTGATCGAGCAGAACGGCGATCTCGACCGCGAGAGTTTCCTCGCTGAGGTCGTCAACGGCAAGCAGGTGATCAACACCACCCTGCCGCGGATCAAGCCGTAAGCGGCCAGCGGCGAACTCATCCTCGACGTCATCCCGGGCGAGCAGCGCTCGACCCGGGATCCATCGAAGGGCGTCGCGGCTGTATGGATCCCGGAGCTCCGCTTCGCTGCGTCCGGGATGACGCACGCTGATTGAACACGAAACGCTCTCCAACCGAGCGCATATCGCATGGCCGAATTCATCGCCTATCTCATTGCCGGCATCGCCACGGGCGCGATCTATGCGCTCGCCGCGATCGGCTTCACGCTGGTCTGGCAGACCTCGCAGACGATCAACTTCGCGCAGGGCGAATTCGTCATGCTGCCGGCCGTGCTGATCCTGCTCGCGGTCAAACTCTTCGGCCTGCCGCTCTGGGCCGGCGGACTGCTCGGCATCGCGGTCTTCCTGCTGATCTTCGGCGCGGGCTTCAAGCTCGTCGTGGTCGATCCGATGATCAAGCACGGCGTGCTGCCGCTCGCCATCGCCACCATGGCGCTGTCGATCGTGATGAAGGAAGGCGCCAAGGACGGCTTCTCGGCAGAGGCGCAGAGCTTCCCCTCGCTGGTGCCGACCGACATGATCAATCTGCTGGGCGCCTCGATCTCGCTGCAGCACCTTGCGATCATCGTCGTCGCCTTCGCCGCGATCGGCCTGCTGCAATGGTTCGTCGGCGGCACACGGCTCGGCCGGCAGATGCAGGCGACGGCGCAGAACCCGACGGTGGCGCGCATCCTCGGCATCCCGGTCGAGCGGATGGTACTATTGACCTTCCTGCTCAATGCCGCGCTCGCGGTCGTCGCCTCGCTTCTGATCTCGCCGATCTATCTGGCGAAATTCTCGAACGGCGAGACCATCGGCCTTTTCGCGTTCATCGCCGCCATCGTCGGCGGCTTCAATCAGGTGCGCGGCGCACTGGTCGGCGGCATCCTGATCGGCGTCGCGGATTCGCTGGCTGCCGCCTATGTCTCGTCACAATACCGGCTCGCCGTGCCGCTGGTGCTGCTCGTCGCCATCATCCTGATCAAGCCGGAAGGGCTGATGGGCCGCAAGGAGGAGCGCCGCGTATGAGCGCCCCCGCCGTCCAGAATTCCGTGGCCCCGCGCCGCGCCACCGGCCGGATCGATGCCGCGTTGATCGGCCTCATCCTCGGCGCCATCATCCTCTGGTTCGCGCCGGTCGGGATGGGCCGTTACGGCACCTATGTGCTCTCGCTCTGGCTCGTCATGAGCATCGGCGTGATGGGGCTGAACCTTACGCTGGGCTATGCCGGCCAGACTTCGCTGGCGCAGGCCGCCTTCATGGGGCTCGGCGCCTACACCACAGCGATCCTGACCACGAAATACGGGGTGAGCTGGTATGCCGCCTTCGCGCTCTCGGGCCTCCTGACCTTCGCGGTCGGCCTGCTGCTCGGCTTCCCGGCTTTGCGTGTCCGCACGCATTACCTCGCCTTCGTCACGCTCGCCTTCTCGACGCTGATCTGGCTGGTGCTGCGTAACGAGCAATGGCTGACCGGCGGCGTCTTCGGCATCTCCAACATCAATCGGCCGTACTTTTTCGGCATCAAGCTGTTCGGCGCGCTGGAATTCCACCGCTTCGTCGTCGTGGTCACACTGATCCTGTCGCTCAAGCTGTGGTGGCTGATCCGCAGCCCTTGGGGCCGTGCCTTCACGGCCCTGCGGGAGAACCCGGTGCGAGCCGCGAGCCTCGGCATCGATACCCGCGCCTACACGCTGCTCGCCTTCGCCATCGGCTCGGCCTATGGCGGCTTTGCCGGCGCGCTCTATGCGCCATTGGTCGAGTTCATCGATCCCTCGCCCTTCTCGCTGTCGCAGAGCCTGTTCCTGCTGCTGATGGTGGTCGCGGGCGGGGCCGGCTATCTCTTCGGCCCCTTCGTCGGCGCGCTGCTCGGCGTCGTGTTGCCGGAATGGCTGCGCTTCGCCGGCTCGCTCTACCTGATGATCTTCGCCGCGATCGTGCTCGCGCTGCTGGTCATCTGCCCGCAGGGCGTCAGCGGCCTGATCGAGCGCGGCTGGAATGCGCTTCGCCGCAAGACCGGAGGCGCGCGATGAGCCCGGTCCTCGAAGTTCACGACCTGCACAAGGCCTTCGGTGGCATCAAGGCCGTCAACGGCGTCTCCTTCTCGGTGAACGAGGGCGAAATCCTCGGCATCATCGGGCCGAATGGCTGCGGCAAGTCGACGCTGTTCAACTGCATCCTCGGCCAGCTCGAACCGACGCAAGGCGCAGTGAAGCTCGACGGGCGCGATGTCACCAACATGCGGCCGTCCGCGCTCAACCGGCTCGGCGTCAGCCGCACCTTCCAGCTGCTGCAGGTCTTTCCGGAACTCTCGGTGCGCGAGAACCTGATCCTCGCGGGCCAGGAGCATCAGGGCTCGATGCTCGGCCGGCTGTTCGGCGCGCGCGATGCCGGGCTCTCCGACAAGGCCGAACAGATGATCGGCTTCTTCAAGCTCGGCCATCTCGCAGATGCCAAGGCGGGGGGCTTGTCCTATGGCCAGCAGAAGCTGCTCGACGCGGCGATGGCCTTCATGGCGGGCCCCCGCCTCGTCCTGCTCGACGAGCCGGCTGGCGGCGTGAACCTGACCATGCTCGGCGACCTCAAGGAGCGTCTACGCGCGATCAACGCCGAGCAGGGCGCGACCTTCGTCGTGATCGAGCACAACATGGATTTCGTGATGTCGCTCTGCACGCGCGTCATCGTGCTGGCCGAGGGCAAAGTGCTGGCCGAGGGTACGCCGGCCGAGGTCCGCGCCAATCCGGCCGTGATCGAAGCCTATCTGGGGCATTGAGGAGCATGGTGATGAACACCCCCATCCTCGAACTCGACGGCGTGGTCGGCGGCTATGGCGCCATGACCATCCTGAACGGCACGACCTTCGCGGTGAAGCGCGGCACGATCACTACCGTGATCGGGCCAAATGGTGCCGGTAAATCGACCGTGTTCAAGGCGATCTTCGGCCTGCTCAAGCTGCGCGAAGGCCGCATTCGCTTCGATGGGCGGGACATCACCGGCTGGAGCCAGCGCAAATTGCTCGAAGCCGGCATCTGCTATGTGCCGCAGGGGCGCAACATCTTCCCGGAGCTCTCGGTGCGCCACAATATCGAGCTCGGCACCGTCGCCGCCGGCGCGGGGATCACCGACATGCCGCAACGGCTGGAGGCGGCGCTCGACCGTTTCCCGGCACTTCGGCGGAAGGCCGACCAACAGGCCTCGACGCTCTCCGGCGGTGAGCAGAAGCAGCTCGAAATCGTGCGCGGGCTGCTGCTCGATCCCAAGCTCGTGCTGATCGACGAGCCCTCGATCGGCCTGTCGCCGCTGATGGTGCAGGAGACCTTCGGCATCCTGAAAGACCTTCGGGCCAAAGGCGTCTCGATCCTGATGGTCGAGCAGAACGCCCGCTCGGCGCTGGAGATTTCCGACGAGGGGCTGGTACTCGAACTCGGCCGCACCCGCATGCAGGGGCCGGCGGCGGACATCCTCGCAGATCCCCGCATCGGCCAGCTCTTCCTCGGCGGCACGCTGAGCGACGCGGCCTGACGGCGCACGCGTCAGGCTTTGACAGCGGCGCCCTCTCCTGTCGGGATGGCGGCGGATACCGAGACCGGAGCCCACCCATGAAGATTCGCGCCGCCGTCCTGAATGCGAGCCCGGTTGCGGCGCCCTATGCGCAGAACCGCCCGCTGCGGATCGAGGAACTCGACCTCGCCCCGCCCGGCCGCGACGAGGTTCTGGTCAGGGTCCGCGCCGCAGGCCTGTGCCATTCCGACCTTTCGGTGATCGACGGCAATCGTCTCCGCCCGGTGCCGATGGTGCTCGGTCATGAGGCGGCCGGCGAAGTGGTCGAAACCGGCGAAGGCGTCGACGATCTCAAGCCCGGCGACCGCGTCGTGATGGTGTTCGTGCCCTCCTGTGGACATTGCGCGCCCTGTGCCGAGGGACGCCCTGCCCTCTGTGAGCCCGGGAATGCCGCCAATGGGTGCGGCGAGATGCTCGGCGGGGGTCGGCGGCTCTCGGTCGATGGCAAGCCGGTGCATCACCATATCGGCGTCTCCGCCTTCGCCGAGCATGCTGTGATCTCGCGCCGCTCGCTGGTCAAGATCGAGGCCGATATCCCGCACGAGATCGCGGCCCTGTTCGGCTGCGCCGTGTTGACCGGCGTCGGCGCAGCCGTGAACACGGCGCGGATCAAGGCGGGCGAGACGGTGGCGGTGGTCGGGCTCGGCGGCGTCGGGCTTTCGGCCCTGCTTGGCGCCATCGCCTGCGGCGCCTCGCGCGTCATCGCCGTCGATCTTGCGCAGGACAAGCTCGATCTCGCGCTGGCGCTCGGCGCGACCGATGCCTTCAAGGCCGATACGCCGGATGCAGTCGAGGCGATCAGGCAAGCGACCAAGGGCGGCGTCGATCACGGGCTGGAGATGGCGGGCTCGGTCAAGGCGCTCGATCTCGCCTACCAGATCACGCGGCGCGGCGGCACGACGACGACGGCCGGGCTCGCCAATCCCGCCCATACGCTGTCGCTCTCGCCGGTCCGGCTGGTCGCCGAGGAGCGGACGCTGAAGGGCTCCTATGTCGGCTCCTGCGTGCCCTCGCGCGATATCCCGCGCTTCATCGAGCTCTACCAGCGCGGCCGGCTGGCCGTAGACAAGCTCTGGACCAGCTCGGGCAGCCTCGACGAGATCAACGAAGGCTTCGACGCGCTCCACGAAGGCCGCACGATCCGCCACATCGTCAGGATGTGAAGCGGCTGGAGCGAGGTTTGGGAAGCAACCCTTTCATCGCCGTATCAACGACATAGCGCCCGCTCGTGACAGATTGATTCAAGCTGCGTCGGCTTCGCAAGTGCCGCGTTTCAACCACTCGGGAGACCCTATCGCGCACGAACCAGCCGTTCGCGTTTGACTCGGCCGCGCCGGGGCGCTCTTCCTCTTCAGACTGCCTGGGGAATGCCGATGTCGAATGCGCTGGAAGGTATCGTCGTGGTCGCGCTGGAGCAGGCGGTGGCCGCGCCGGTCGCGAGCTGCAAGCTCGCCGATGCCGGCGCGCGCGTGATCAAGCTGGAGCGGCCGGAGGGTGATTTCGCACGCGGCTATGACGGTTTCGCCAAGGGCCAGTCCTCCTATTTCGTCTGGATCAACCGGGGCAAGGAATCCTGCCGGGTCGACCTGCGACAGCCTGACGACCTCGCACTGGTCGAGGCGATGATCGCGACGGCCGATATCTTCATCCAGAACCTCGCGCCCGGCGCCACTGAGCGGCTCGGGCTCGGCAGCGCCACGCTCAGGCAGCGTCATCCCCGCCTCATCACCTGCGATATCTCCGGCTATGCGCCGGGCACGCCGCATGAGCGGCGCAAGGCCTATGACCTGCTGATCCAGGCGGAATCGGGCTTGTCCGCCATCACCGGCACCGCCTATTCCGGCCCCTCGCGCATCGGCGTCTCGATCGCCGATATCGCGACCGGACAGGCGGCCTATGCCGCGATTCTCGAAGCGCTGCTGAAACGAGCGCGGACAGGCGCGGGCTCGGCGATTGCGCTGTCGCTGTTCGACACGCTCGCCGAGCTGATGAACGTGCCCTATCTGACGCGCCGCTATGGCGGCATAGAGCCGGCGCGCGTCGGGCTCGCCCATCCCTCGATCGCACCCTATGGCGTGTTCTCGCTCGCCGACGGCGAGGTGCTGGTCTCGATCCAGAGCGAGCGGGAATGGCAGGTCTTCGCCCGCGAGGTGCTGGAAAGTCCGGAACTGGCCGATAATCCGCGCTTCGCCTCCAATGTGCTGCGGGTGAAGGAGCGTGCCCTGCTCGATGGCGAGGTGCAGACGCGGCTCGGCGGGCGGCGCTTCGCCGATGTCACTGCGGCGCTCGATCGGCATGCGATCGCCTACGGCACGGTCTCCAGCATCGGCGGATTGATCGACCATCCCGCCGCAACCGCCCTGCCCGTGCCGACGCCGAATGGGTCGGTCGAAGTGCTGGCGCCTTCGGCGGTCGTCGATGGGAAGCGGGTCGCGATGCGGCCGGTGCCGGCGCTGGGCCAGCACGATGCGGCACTGCGCGCCGAATTCGCCCGCCAGACCGAGGAAAGCCCGTCATGAGCATCGACATCGCCCGGCTCGCCACTTGGACCGGCAGGACCGAGGAAGCGCAGGACATCGTCACGCCGCGGCTGGTACAGAGCTTCACGGCCACCTTCGGCCGCCATCTCGCGGCTCATGGTTCGGGCGAGGCGCCACTGGCGCTGCATTGGTGCCTGGCGCCGCCGATCTCGGATATCGACGCCTGCGGGCCGGACGGCCATGCCGCCAAGGGCGAGTTCCTGCCGCCGGTGCCGCTACCGCGGCGGATGTGGGCTGGCGGGCGGATCGAGACGCTGGCGCCGCTGCGCGAAGGCGACCATGTCATCCGGCGCTCCCGGATCGGCGACATCGCCTACAAGGAGGGGCGCAGCGGCCCGCTCTGCTTCGTCGCCGTCCATCATGACTACGTGACCGAGCGCGGCGTGGCCCTGCGCGAGCGACACGACATCGTCTATCGCGAGGCGGCGCAGCCCGGCGCCTCTCCTACCGGAGCGTCTAGCCCGGCATCCGATGGCGAGCCGGCCGATCTCGTCTGGGAGGTCGAGGGCAGCCCCCTGCTGCTGTTCCGCTACTCGGCCCTGACCTTCAATGGCCATCGCATCCACTACGACGCCCCCTATGCGACGGGGATCGAGGGCTATGCCGGGCTCGTCGTGCACGGGCCGATCCAGGCGACGCTGATCGCCAACATCATCGCGACGCTGACGGACGGCGCGCCGATCCGGCTCGACTATCGGGGCTTGAGCCCGCTGATCGCCGGCGACGTCTTCCGGGTGAAGGCGAAACGGCTGGCCGATGGCAGCGTCAAGGGCTGGACCGAGGGTGTGGACGGGCGCGTGCGCATGGAAGGCTTCCACCGCCCGGCTGATTAATCTTCCTGCTGACTTGCCCCCCTTTGTCATTCCGGGGTTTCGCGCAGCGAAGAACCCGGAACCCACGACCGGGTGAGCCGCAACTGACCGCGCATCGAATGTCTCCCCCAGGCGTGGGTTCCGGGTTCGCGCCTGCGGCGCGCCCCGGAATGACAAAGGTGGGCTCGACCATTGGCTCGACGCCTCAAGCAGGCGCGACGAAGGGCTGCGATATCTCGGCAAAGACCGGCAGCGCCTCCAATCCTGCGGCATGGGCCGCAAGGGCCGGTATGGCAGCGGCATCGACCAGTCCCGGATGCGCCTCGGCGATGAAGCGCAACGCCACCGCTGCCGCGATATCGGCATGGCCGGGCGTCTCGCCGAACCAATAGGGCGTCGTGCGGCCGGCGCGGTCGCGCTCGAGCGCGGCGAGCGCCGAGAGGATCTGGCCGCGGCAACGCTCCGCCAAGACGGCTGAGACCTGCTCGTGCAGGCGCAATTCATAGAACAGGCTGACCGCCTTTTCCGCTGCGCCCATCGCGAGCGCGACGGCGGACAGCGTCTGACGCCGCAGCAGACCGCTACGCGGGCAGAGCGCGCGCTCCGGCCCGGCGAGATCGTCGAGCGCATCGATCATGCCCGCGCTGTCGAACAGCACTTCGTCGTCGTCGAGCACCAGCGTCGGCACCCGCATCAACGGATTGAAGGCGCGGACCTTCTCGCCATCGGCGAAGACGGACCAGGGCCGGTGCTCGAAAGGCAGGCGATAGAGTGCGAGCGTGATGCCGACGCGGCGGACGAAGGGCGAATCATATTGGCCGATCAGGATCATCACGGTTTCCGTTCACCATCTTTCGAATGCCGCGCGAGCCGGCCATCTTCCCGGTGTCACGGCCGCGCCGCAATGCTAACGTCCTGTCCCGGCAAGGATAGTGGGAGCCGGGCATGGTAAGGGATCATCGTCTCAACCGTCGCGAGACGCTCAAGGCCGGAGCCGCGATCACCGCCTGTGCCGCCTTGGCCGGGACGGCCGCCGCGCAAACCCCAACGATGTTGAAGCTGCGCGTGCTGGAGACCACCGATCTCCACGTCAACATCATGCCTTACGACTATTTCCGCGACGGTCCGGACGACACGGTCGGCCTCGCCAAGACCGCGAGCCTGATCAAGGCGGCGCAAGCGGATGCGAAGAACAGCCTGCTCTTCGACAACGGCGATTTCCTGCAAGGCTCCTCGCTCGGCGACTACATCGCCTACAAGAAGGGGCTCAAGGCCGGCGACACCCATCCGATGCTCGCAGCGATGAACGCCCTGCCCTATCTCTGCGGCACGATCGGCAACCATGAGTTCAATTACGGGCTGGAGTTTCTCGACCACGGCCTCGCCAAGGCCGATTTCCCGATGGTCTGCGCCAATGTCGAGCGCATCGGAGGCTATTCGCTGGTCGATCCCTGGCGCCTGTTCGAGCAGAGCTTCGAGGACGAAGCCGGCAACCGGCATGTGCTCAAGATCGGGGTGATCGGCTTCGTGCCGCCGCAGATCATGCAATGGGACAAGGGCCATCTCGACGGCAAGCTCATCGCGACCGATATCGTCGATGCCGCCGATAAGCACATGCCCGGCCTGCGCGACGCCCAGCCCGACCTCGTCATCGCCCTCTGCCATTCCGGCATCGCGGGCGGCACGCGGCGCGGCATGGAGGAGAATGCGGCGCTCCACCTCTCGAAGGTCGAGGACATCGACGTCATCCTGACCGGGCATCAGCATCTGGTCTTTCCCGGCGGCAAGTCCTTCGACGGCATTGCCGGCGTCGACAACGTCAAGGGCTCACTCAACGGCAAGCCGGCCTGCCAGCCCGGCTTCTGGGGCTCGCATCTCGGCATCATCGACCTCGAGCTGGAGAAGCGTGGCGAGCGCTGGAAGATCGCCGATTTCAGGGTCGAGGCGAAGCCGATCTACGAGCGCACGCCCGACCGCAAGATCGTACCGAAAGCGGCCGCGGAGCCGGCCGTCCTGGCCGCGGTCAAGGCAGACCACGAGGCGACGCTGACCTACATGCGCGAGCCGGTGGGCAGCACGGCCGCGCCGATCAACTCCTATTTCGCACTGGTGGCGGACGATCCTTCCATCCAGATCGTCGCCGAGGCGCAGATCGCCTATGCCAAGCCGCTGATGGCGCAGACGCGCTGGAAGAACCTGCCGATCCTCTCGGCGGCGGCGCCGTTCAAGTCGGGCGGGCGCTCGGGCCCCTCCTTCTACACCGACATTCCCGCCGGGCCGCTGGCGCTGAAGAACATCGCAGATATCTATCTCTACCCGAATACGGTTCAGATCGTGAAAGTGAGCGGATCCGACGTGAGGGAGTGGCTGGAGCGCTCTGCCGGCATCTTCAACCGCATCGACCCTGCAAAGAGCGACGAGCAGTCGCTGATCAACCCCGCCTTCCCCGCCTTCAATTTCGACGTGATCGACGGCGTAACCTATCGGATCGATGTCACGCAGGCCTCGCGCTACGACAATGACGGCAAGCTCGTCGCACCGGACGCACACCGCATTCTCGATCTCGCCTTTGCCGGCGAGCCGATCGACGAGAAGACGGAATTCCTCATCGTCACCAATAATTACCGCGCTTCCGGCGGCGGCAACTTCCCGGGCACGCGGACGACGGTGGTGCTGGAGGCCCCCGATCTCAACCGCGACGTCATCGTGCGCCATATCCTCGGCAAGAAGACGATCGATCCGAAGGCCGACGGCAACTGGTCGCTCGCGCCCCTGCCCGCCGGCGTCCATGCGACCTTCCTGACCTCGCCCACGGCGGCAGGCAAACTGCCCGAAGGACTGAAGGCGGAGCCGGCCGGAGACGGGCCGGAAGGTTTCGCCAAGTACCGGCTGCGCGGCTGAGCTCCCGATATCCGCCACGATTGATGATTTGTCGGCGAAACCGCCAAAGCGACATACAGTTCTTTAATAGATTTTTAGCGAGAATAGCGGGTAGGCCAAACGACAAGCAGACATAGCGACGGAACGCCTGATGATCGTCGACGTTCACGAGACCGACAGCGCGATGAAATCGGAGCTGGTGGCAGCGCTCTATGCCACGCCCGGAACGATCTTCATCGGCACCGTCACGGTCGCGGCGGTGATGGTGGCGAGCGCATTGCTGACCGGCGGCGACATCGCCTTCCACGCCATGGCGGCGGTCATGGTCGCCATCGGCGTGTTCCGCTATCTGTCGCATCGCTACTACAAGGGCATCCAACTCGCCACGGCCACCGAAAGCCAGATCGGTAGGCTGGAAAACCTCGCCATGGCCGGTGCCTGGTCGACCGCCAGCCTGATCTCGGCCTATGGCTGCTATGCCATCCTGCGCTACACCTACGAGCCCGTCGCCGCTCTCGCGATCGCCCAGACGATCGGCTATCTCGCCGGCATCTCCGGGCGCAACAGCTCGCGGCCGGTGATCACCCGCGTGCAGGTGCTGGCTGCGGCGACGCCGTTCACACTGGCGCTGCTCTGGACGCGCGACCCCGCCTATCTGGTGATCGGCCTTTCGGTCCTGCTCACCACCGTCCTGACCTTCTCCAGCGCCCAGATGATCCACAAGATCTTCCTCGCCCGGCTGCGCACGATGCGGGAGCTCGAGCACCTCGCGATCAACGACACGATCACCAGCCTCTACAACCGTCGCGGCTTCATGCGCGAGATCCGGCAGATGGCGGCATCCGGCCGCCCGGTCACGCTGATCTCGATCGATATCGACCGCTTTAAGAGCATCAATGACAGCCTCGGACATGATATCGGCGACGCGCTGCTGCAGGGCTTCAGCGAGACGCTGCTCGCCGAGCTCGGCGTCGGCGACATCGCGGCGCGCACCGGCGGCGACGAGTTCATGGTCGCGACTTCGCGCGATGCCGAGGGCGCGAGTGCGCTTGCCGCCCGGCTCATCATGATGCTCGCCGGCCAGCGCGTCATCGGCGGGCGCCACATCACCGCCACCGCCAGCATGGGCATCGCGCCCGCCGGCTGCGCCGCCTCGATCGACGAGGCCCTGAAATGTGTCGACATCGCCCTCTACCGAGCCAAGCTCGACGGGAGGAATCGCTTCGTCATGTATACCGACGCGATCCGCAACGAGCATGAAGACGGCGTGGCGCTCGAAACCGAGCTGCGCGACGCGATCCGCCGCGGCGAGTTCGAGCTGCATTTCCAGCCGATCTACAACCCGCGCTCCGGCACCGCGACCATGGCGGAGGCACTGCTGCGCTGGCGCCACCCGCGCCGCGGCATGGTCAGCCCCGAAATCTTCATCCCGTTGGCCGAACGGACCGGACTCATCACGGTGCTGGGCTCCTGGGTGCTCGGCGAGGCGATCCGGTCGGCCCTGTCCTGGCCACGCAGCGTCGGCGTCAGCGTCAATGTCTCGGCCCGCCAGTTCGACCATGGCCATGACATCGTCGGCGTCGTCGAGGCCTTGCTGCGGATGAGCGGCATCGAGCCCCAGCGCCTGACGATCGAGATCACCGAGAGCTCGCTGATCGACGATCCCGACCATGTCGTCTCCCGGCTCGTGGCGCTGCGTGCGCTCGGGGTGCGGATCGCGCTCGACGATTTCGGCACGGGTTATTCCTCGCTCAGCTATCTCGCGCATCTGCCGATCGACACGATCAAGATCGACCAGGCCTTCACCCAGGAGATCGGCACCTCGCGCAAGGCGGATTCGCTGATGAACGCGATCGCCCAGCTCGCGCATGACCTGAAGCTGCGCCTGATCGTCGACGGCGTGGAGACGCAGGAGCAGCTCACCGTCATCGAAAAGCACGCCGTCCACGGCATTCAGGGCTATATCTTCGCCCGGCCGATGACAGCGGCCGATTTGCTGCCCATGATCGGCAGCCGTGTTCCCACGGGGCGGATGGGGTCGGCGCGCTCGCGCTCCGGCTCGCGCAAGCCGGGCCGCTTCAGTCAGGTTGCCTGATACGCCCCGGACGCAGACGACCGCGCGAGCCGAAGGCCAGAGGCTGCCAAGCATGCAACGCCCGAACTATCCGAGCGGGAAGGATCTGCTGAGCGCCGATGCCGTCTCGCGTTTCGACCTTGATGACATCATCGAGCGCGCCGAGCGACATCTGCACGAGGAGGAACTGGAAAAGGCCGGGCTGCCCCTGCCCGAACAGCCGCCGGCTCCGCGTCGCCGGCCGAAGGTCATCGCCACGCTGTTCGACCAGCGCAGCACCCGCACCCGCCTTGGCTTCCAGACGGCGGCCGCGCGGCTCGGGCACCAGTCGATCGATGCCTACGACACCGACCGCAGCCGCATGGGCACCGCGACCGGCGAGTCGATCGAGGACCATATCCATACGGTCGAACTCTACAGCGACCTGCTGATCGTGCGCTCGCATCTGGAGGACATGCCTTACCGCGTCGGGCGCCTGAGCTACCTGCCGGTGATCAATGCCGGCAACGGCGCCGACGAGCATCCGACCCAAGCCCTCGTCGACGTCTTCGCGATCCGGCAGATGCGCGGTGCGATCGAGAATCTCAGCATCGCGCTGTCGAGCGACTCGCGCGCGCGCTTCGCGATCTCCTTCGTGAAGATGCTGCGCCTCTCCCCGCCGAAACGCTTCACGCTGTGCTGCCTGCCGGATACGCCGATCAACCCGGCGATGCGCGAGGCGATGACGGTTCTCGCCGATCTCGGCTCGCAGGTCGGCCTCGTCCACGACATCCGCCACACGCTCGATCACGACGTTCTCAGCATCCAGATGCAGGACATGAGCAAATTCGCCCATGCCTCCCTCGGCAACGAGGCCGTGGACAAGGAAAAAGAGAGCGAACCCTTCACCCTGACCGCCCGCAAGGTTCTCGACGCCCGTTCAGATACGCTGATCCTCAACCCTCTTCCGCGCTTCTCGGAGCTCGACACCTCATGCGACAGCCTCCCGAACGCAGGCTATTTCCGTCAGGTCCAGCTGTCCGTGCCGATGCGAATGGCCATCCTGGAGCGCATGTTGCTGGGCATTCCCTGGACGGGGCAGGCCGAGGCTTTCCGATCTTCCTCGGGTGGATGAGCGCCTATCTCGCGTCTTATCTCGCGATCGCCCTCGCGATCCGCCTGCTCTCCGGCTATCTCACCGTCATCGAGATCGGCCTTCTGCGCTCGGTCGGCAGCCTCGCCATCGCCGGCGCTGCCGTCTGGGCGGGCGAGGCCGAGCAGCGCCGCGCCATCATTCCCCCGAAACTGCGCGAGGATGTCGTCCGCAGCGTCCTGCACCTCGCCGGTTCGCTCGCGCTGATCTGGAGCCTGGCGCATCTGCCGCTCGCGCTGGTGACCACGATCGAGTTCTCGGGGCCGCTCTTCGCCGCAATACTGCTTTTCCTCGCCCTGCGCCGCCGGCCGGGCATCGGCGCAACGGTCGGGCTTGCCGTGCTCGCGACCGGGATCGGGCTCCTGGTATTCAGGCTGGACGCCGTCCCCAACCGCGACCTCGCCATCGCCATCGGCGCCGTCGCGATGCTGACCACAACCAATCTCATGCTGGCCCGACTGGCGGCGCAGCGCAGCACCTTGTCCATCGTGCTGCTGATGCACGCCATCCAACTGCCGCTCTATCTGCTGCTCTGGTTCTTCGTACCGGAACAGTGGTCGCCGCCGCGGCAGCCCTATCGGCTGGCCTTCGCGCTGCCCGAGTTCGCTGTCATCGGCGGCGCTGTGCTCGCGCTCATCGTCGGCGGCTTCGTCTCGCAGGCGGCGCTCGCCAATGCCTCGCGCCACGCTTCGCCGCTACAACTCTGCAGCGCCGACACGCTGCGTGTGCCACTGATCACGCTCGCGGCCTATCTTTTGCTGGCAGAGCTACCGCCGGCAGAGCTTCTGCTGCCGGGGCTCTGGGTGCTCTGCGGCGTCATCATCACCAGCCTGCCGGTTTCGGCGGGCGCGAAGCCGCGCCCGGAACAGGCCAGGCGCGCTTGACGCCTGATATTACGGCGCGATCTCGAAGATCACGTTGACCTGCGTCCGGTAGGTGTTCTCGCCGCTGGCCAGCGGCACGGCGGCATCGCTGGCGGCCATGCGCACGGCGCCGCCATAGGGCATCGGGCGCGCCATGATCGACTGCTCCTCGATCGAGAGGATCTTGCCGAGCTTGACGTCGGCCGCCTCGGCCAGGGTCTTGGCCCGCGCCACCGCATCGGCGACCGCGCGCTTGCGCGCCTCGGTCAGGGTCGGCTTCATGTCGTCCTTGACGAAGGCGATGCCGCCGCCCTGATTGACGCCGAGCCCGACCGCCTTGTCGAGGATGCCACCGGCATCAGCGAGGTTGCGGACCCGGACGGTCAGCGCGTTGCTGACGCTGTAGCCCGCGATCTTCGGCTCGCCGCTGCGGTCCTTGCCCGGCTGCGCATAGCGCGGCTGGATGCTCAGGCCCGAGGTCTGGAGATCGCGCTCGGCGACGCCGGCTTCCTTGAGCGCGGCCAGCACCTGCTTCATCGCGTCGTTATTGGCGGTTAGCGCGGCGCGCGCCGTCTCGGCCTCGCGCAGGACGGTGAGGTTCAGGATCGCCATGTCCGGCGCGACATTCACCTCGCCCTCCCCGGTCACGCTGATGCGCGGGCTGGGCTGCAACGGGCTTTGCTGGGCTGCAGCGGGGACGGACAGCAAGGCCGCCGCGCCGACGAGCACGGTTCCGGCCAGAGCAAAGGCAAGGCGATTCGACATGATGTCTCCTGTTGACCCGGCCTCCATCGGCCGGCGTCGCATCCGAGCCGGGACATCTTGGCGAAATTATCACGATGCGGCGCGACAGGCCGCCGCGCCGACCAGCGCATGTCCGCGTGGAACACGGGCATGCGGACATGCGCTGGCATTTTGTTTCAACGCATTTTCTTCACGCGAACCGGCGGCCACTTCGCTCGAAAATGCTCTATTCCTCGACCAACCGCCGCGCGATCACCTGCGCCTGGATCTCGGCCGCGCCTTCGAAGATGTTGAGGATGCGGGCGTCGCAGAGCACGCGGCTCACCGGATATTCCAGCGCGAAGCCGTTGCCGCCATGGATCTGCAGGGCATTGTCGGCCGCCGCCCAGGCCACGCGGGCGCCGAGCAGCTTGGCCATGCCCGCTTCAAGGTCGCAGCGCCGGTCGGCGTCCTTCTCGCGGGCGGCGAAATAGGTGAGCTGACGCGCGATCAGGATCTCCGCCGCCATCATCGCGAGCTTGTCGGCAACGCGCGGGAAGGCGATCAGCGGCTTGCCGAACTGGATGCGTTCCTGCGCATAACGCAAGCCGAGATCGAAGGCCGATTGCGCCACGCCGATGGCGCGCGCCGCGGTCTGGATGCGGGCCGCTTCGAAGGTCTGCATGAGCTGCTTGAAACCCTGGCCGGGCACGCCGCCGAGCAGGTTTTCGCCCTTCACTTCGAAATCGTCGAAGGCGAGCTCGTATTCCTTCATGCCGCGATAGCCGAGGACCTCGATCTCGCCGCCGGTGAGCCCCTCGACCGGGAAGGGATTGGCATCGCTGCCGCGCGGCTTCTCGGCGATCAGCATCGAGAGGCCCTTGTAGCCGGGCTCCGAGGGATCGGTGCGCACCAGCAGCGTCATGATGTCGGCGCGGACGGGGTGGGTGATCCAGGTCTTGTTGCCGCTGACCTTCCAGACATCGCCTTCCTTCACGGCCTTGGTGCGCAGCGAGGCGAGGTCGGAGCCAGTATTGGGCTCGGTGAAAACCGCCGTCGGCAGAACCTCGCCGGAAGCGATCTTCGGCAGCCACTTCTCCTTCTGCTCGGGCGTGCCGCCGCAGAGGATCAGCTCGGCCGCGATCTCCGAACGGGTGCCGAGCGAGCCGACGCCGATATAGCCGCGCGACAGCTCCTCCGAGACGACGCACATCGAGACCTTCGACAGGCCCATGCCGCCGAACTCCTCGGGAATGGTCAGGCCGAAGACGCCGAGCTCGGCCATCTTCTCGACCACCGGCATCGGGATGTACTCGTTCTCCAGATGCCATTCATGGGCGTGCGGCGTCACCTCGGCGGCGCAGAAGCGGCGCATCTCCGAGCGGATCGCCTCCAACGTCTCGTCGAGACCGGTATCGCCGATGCTGGCGGCGCCCTGGTCCTGGCTGAAGAGCGCGACGAAGCGGGCGCGGTTTTCCGGCGTGTTGCCGTCTGCGATCAGGGCATCGACGGCATCCGAGCAGGCGGCCGCCACGGCCTTCTGCGAGAGGCCGAGCGCCGGCAGCCTGAGGATCTCGCCCTGGCTCATCGGAATGCCGCCGAAAATCTGGGCTGCGTATTCGCCGGCACCGATGCGCAGCGCATAATCCTCGACGGCGCCGTAGCGGCCTTCCGCCTCAAGGCGCTCGCCATAGGCCTTGAGCTCGCGCAAGGCCGTGACATAGGTCGCAAGCCAGGACAGGCCGTGGGCGGCGTGCTGCTCGGCCTCCAGCCGGGCCGACGAGATGCGGCCGTCGACGAGCACCTTCTGCCGCACCGCGGCAACGGCTTCCCGGAACAGGGTCTCGAAGCCGGGGAGCGCCGCTGCGATCAATGCGATCGCATTCGCCCGATTCTCAGCCTTTGCGGCCGTATTGGCGTTCATGGTCTTCGACCCTCCCTTTGTTGCGACGCAGCATAAGGGGAGATCGAGGGAAATCGAAACCCTCCTTTTTGGGGAGAAGCTATTTACGGCTGGCGAGGACGACACCAAGGATCGTCACGGCCATGCCGCCGATCTGGAGCGGGGTCAGCGTCTCCCCGAAGAGCAGCCAGGCCTCGACCGCGACAAGCGCCGGCACGAGGTAGAGGAAGGTGACGATGCGCGAGACTTCGCCGCGCCGGAGCATGAACAGATAGAGCCAGATGCTGCCGATCGAGAGCACGATCACCGACCAGGCCAGCACGAGCAGCATGGTCAGGTTCCAGTCGATCCGCATCGGCTCGAAGGCGACGGCGAAGGGCAGCACGACGAGGCAGGCCGCGACATACTGGATCGCGGTGATCGTGCGCAGGTCGCCGGAGACGACGCGCGCCTTCTGGTAGAACGAGCCGAAGGTCACCGCGAACATGCCGCCGATATTGATCAGCATCGGCACGGCGATGCCCCAGAGCGCCGCCGGCTCGACATTGGCGAGCTGCGGCTCCAGCACCAGCGCGATGCCGAGAAAGCCGCAGGCGATGCCGAGCCAGCGCAGGCCCGAAATGCGCTCGCCGACGAGAGCCGGCGCGAAGAGTGCGGTCAGGATCGGCTGCAAGCCGGCGATCAAGCCGGAGATGCCGGCCGGCAGTCCATGGCGCACCGCCCACCAGACGCCGGCGAGATAGATGCCGTGCAGCAGGATGCCGGTGATCGCGACGTCGATGACGGCCCGGCGGCTGCGCGGCCAGGGCGCCCCGGTTACGAGCGCGATCAAGATCAACAGCGCGGCGGCGCTGGAGAAGCGCACGACGAGGAAGGTCAGGGCGTCGGCGTGACGGGCCGAATAGCCGGCGACGACCCAGCCCGTGGACCAGAGGAAGGTGAAGAGCAGCGGGATCGCGCGCAGAATAAGAGGCGAAGACATTGGCACCTGAAACCGCCGGACCTCACCGTCTCTAGCGCCGATCGGCCGCCGCCGACAGAGCGCCGGCGCGCCAGCCCCATGCTTCCATCGTCGATGTCAGCCTCAATCGCGGTCGGGCGCCCCCGGCGGGAACAGCTTGCGGAAGGGCCTCGCCTCCTCGACGGCGCGCGCGAAGGACGGCCGCGCCAGCAGCCGGGCCCGGTAGGCGCGAAGATTGCCGAAGGCGGCGTCGATCTCATGGACCCAGTCGGCATAGAACAGCGAGGGCGCCGCCGCGCAATCGGCCAGGCTGAAAGCATCGCCGCTGGCCCAGTGCCGCCCGGCGAGCGTGCCGTCCAGCCAGCGATAGGCGCCGTCCAGCTTCGCGCGCGCCCTGGCGACGCCGAAGGGATCGCGGGCATCGGCCGGACGCAGATGATCGAAGACGATCGCCTGCATCGGCGTCATCACGTAGTTGTCGAAGAAGCGGTCCATCATCCGCACGCCGAGCGCCTGTTTCGCGTCGGCCGGCACCAGCTGGACCGGCCCCGGATGAAACAGGCCGAGATGCTCGATGATGATGCTCGACTCGACGACGGGCGTCTCGCCATCGACAAGCACCGGCATGTGCTTCATCGGCCAGAGCTTGGCCCACTCAACGCCCGCCTCGGGATCATCCAGGCTGAGCTGGCGGGAGGTGAAGGGCGTCGCGTTCTCGTAGAGCGCCACGATGACCTTCTGACAATACGACGAGAACGGATGGGCGTAGAGCGTGAGCGACACGGGAGCCTCCTGCACGGGCCTTGGCTGCTCCCTGCATAGGCAAACTGATTGCAGATTACAATCAGTTATCACTCCGACCCGACGCCTCCGGGAGCGGACCAACGCGGTCAGCCGCAATCCTTAACAAAAAACGACGCTTGCCTTTCCGCTTCGTCAACCAATCCTCAATGCACTGTGGGCAATGTCGTTTGCGACCGAAAATCTTCACGATGCCGCACGCTTCTCATCCTTTTCCCACCGCCAGCGCAGAGTTGCTGAATAGCGAGCACGAAGGCTTCGTTACCTTCGCGCGCAACGCGTCCGCCTCCGCGATCCTGAACTTTGCAGCCGTGGTTGCCGTAGCAGCCATGCTGTGGCGGCCCGATCGCGTGCCTGCTCTGGTCGGCTGGGTTGGGGTGACGCTGGCCTATTCATTATCGATGGGCCTCGACATTGCCGCCTGGCGCACCCGGCTTCACGAGCGTTCACCCTGGCCGATGCGGATCGTGCATCTGCGCGCGCCGATACTCGGGCTGATCTGGGGCGCGCTGCCCTGGGTCGCGGGAGAAACTGCCGATCCGCGGGAAAACATCGCGATCGGCCTCGTCATCACCGGCATGATCGCCAGCGGCATGACCCGGTTCGTTGTCGTGCCGCGCGCAGCCCTGACTTACGGCCTCACGCTCGCCGCAACCACCGTCCTGGCCTTCGCCCAGTTTTCCGTCGGCACGGCCGCGACGGCCGCCATCCTGCTCGCTCTCTACCTCGTGTTCATGACCCGCCACGTCACGGCCTATGGCGCGACATTGACCGAGGCGGTGCGCGGCCGCAATGCCGCGATCGAAAGCAGCCGGGAGCGTGCCGAACTCCAGCAGAACGCCCTGGCGGAGCGCGACGAAACGAGCCGCCGGCACGACGAGTTGATGGAGATCGTGGCGACCTTCCGCCAGTCGATGGCCGGCTTTCAGACGATCGTCCGACGCGAGACACAGGGCATCGCCGCCAGTGCTGCCTCGCTCTCCGGCACGGCGGAAACGACGGCGAGCCAGGCCGGAGCCGCCCGGAATGCGGCGACGAGCGCGACCGGCGAGATCGATGCCATCGCCGCCAGCACCGGCCATCTCAACGACGCGATCGCCCTGATCGGCGAGCGGACCTATCGCGCCGGCGCGGTGATCAGCGACACCGTCTCGGTCAGCGCGACGGCGATGGCCGACATCGCACAGCTTTCCACGCTGATGCAGGGCATCGCCGGAATCGTCGAGATGATCCAGGCGATCGCCGGGCGCACCAACCTGCTCGCCCTGAACGCGACAATCGAGGCGGCGCGTGCCGGCGAGGCCGGGCGCGGCTTCTCCGTCGTCGCCGCCGAGGTCAAGGGCCTGGCCGCGCAGACGACTGAGGCGAGCAACGAAATCATCACCCGGATCGGCGCGATCGGCGCATCGGCCGCCAATGTGACGCGGTCGATCGAGGCGATCCGGCAGGCCGTGCTCGACGTCCATGACGTCACGCATGCCATCGTTTCCGCGGTCGAGGAGCAGCGGGCATCGACCGCCGCGATGTCGAGCAACATCGATTCCGCCGCTGATCATAGCCGTCAGGCGACCGAGCGCGTCGAACAGGCCTACAACGCCGTGGGCGAGACCAAGACCGAGATCGAGAAGGCCCGGCAGGCGGCCGAGATCATGGCCGAAGTGGCGGGATCGCTGACCACGTCGGTCGACGCTTTCCTGCACCGCATGGAAGCGGTGAATGCCGGCGAGCGGGCCGCCTGAGCCGCGCTGTCATACCGGAGCAGCCTGCGGTATCAATCCCGCCCCCATAGACACGGGGCTTCTTCGTCATGGTCGGGCTTGTCCCGACCATCCACGTCTTCTTTCGGCCCCTGCGGTGTTCAAGACGTGGATGCTCGCCACAAGGGCGAGCATGACGACGGCTGGAACAACGTCGTGCTCACGAGGTCTCAGCCCGCCAGCGCCTCGGCGACATCCTCATAGGTCCTGAGGCCCGTGCGCGGCGCATAGACCAGCACGGACATGTTGCCCGGCGCGTGCTCGTTCTTCCACATCTTGTGATGGGCGAAGGGGATCTTGTCCCACGGGAAGACCTCGGACATGCAGGGGTCGATGCGCCGGTCGATCACGAACTGGTTGGCGGCACTGGCCTGCTTGAGATGGGCGAAATGCGAGCCCTGGACGCGCTTCTGCCGCATCCAGACATAGCGGGCGTCGAAGGTGATGTTGAAGCCCGAGGTGCCCGCGCAGAACACCACCATGCCGCCGCGCTTGGCGACGAGGCAGGAGACCGGGAAGGTCGCCTCGCCCGGATGCTCGAAGACGATGTCGACATCCTTCTTGCCGGTGATGTCCCAGATCGCCTTGCCGAACTTGCGGGCCTCCTTGGTCCATTCATTGTATTCGGGCGAGTTGACCTTGGGCATCTGGCCCCAGCAGTTGAAATCCTTGCGGTTGATGACGCCCTTGGCGCCGAGACCGAGCACGTAGTCGCGCTTGGTCTCGTCCGAGATCACGCCGATGGCGTTGGCGCCGGAGGCCGCGCAGAGCTGGACGCCGAAGACGCCGAGGCCGCCCGAGGCGCCCCAGACGAGCACGTTGTCGCCGGGCTTGATGGTGTGCGGGGCGTGGCCGAACAGCATGCGATAGGCGGTGGCCAGCGTCAGCGTGTAGCAGGCGGCCTCCTCCCAGGCGAGGTGCTTCGGCTTGTGCATGAGCTGGCGCGACTGCACCCGGCAGAACTGGGCGAAGGAGCCATCCGGCGTCTCGTAGCCCCAGATGCGCTGGGTGGCCGAGAACATCGGATCGCCGCCATTGCACTCCTCGTCGTCGCCGTCGTCCTGGTTGCAATGGACGATGACCTCGTCGCCGACCTTCCAGCGCTTCACCTTGGAGCCGACGGCCCAGACGATGCCCGCAGCATCGGAACCGGCGACATGGAAGGGCGCCTTGTGAACATCGAAGGGCGAGATCGGCTGGCCGAGGCCGGCCCAGATGCCGTTATAGTTGACGCCGCCAGCCATCACGAGAAGTAGCACTTCCTCCTCGCCGATCGACCATGTCGGCACGACCTCGACCTGGAAGCTCTCCTGCGGCGCCCCGTGGCGCTCGCGCCGGATCGCCCAAGCATACATCTTCTCCGGGACATGACCGAGCGGCGGCAATTCGTCGAGCTCGTAGAGATCCTTGAGCGGCTTCACGGCGGCCTGCGACTTCGACATGGTCGTCTCCCTGCTCTCTTCCGTCGTTGCCCGGCCCGGAGCTCAGCATCGGACTGGGACGCCGATCATGCACCATATGTTGCGCTGCGCCATTAACCTAAGGAATCACACCGCAGCGCAAAACACTTTCTTTCCGGCGCTTGCGCTTTCTTCATCGTTTGCTGCAACGCTGGCCTTCCGTGCGGCACCGAGGAGAAGCGATGCCCGGTCTGCTGAAGCTCGTCGGCCTGCCCGATATGTCCATGCTGTCCGCGATCATCGTCATGGCGATGATCTGGCTCAGCGCCCTTTTGATCGGCTGGCTCGCCGACCTGCTGCTCGACGATGGCGGTTTCGGCGTGATGTTCAACGCCGGCATCGCGCTTGTCGGTGCCTTCGCCGGCGCCTGGTTGTGGCATCGCTACGGCATTCCCACGCGCTTTCCGGCCGAGGCCGTGCGTGCAGCGATCGCGACGGGCTCCGGTCTGCTGCTGCTGATCGGGATGGCCGTCATCCGGCCGTGAGCATCAGTGCGCGAGCGCGGCCGCGAAGCTGTTCAGGTACTTCATCCCGGTATCGCACATCAGCGTGACGACGGTCGCGCTAGGGCCGAGGCGCTCGGCCAGACGCAGGGCGGCCGTTACATTGCCGCCGGTCGAGGTTCCCGCGAACAACCCCTCCTCCCGCGCGAGACGCAATGCCATCGCCGTCGCCTCGGCCGTCGAAACCGGCTCGATGGCATCGACGAGCTCGGCGCGCCAGAGCGGCACGACATAGCCCGCGCCGACGCCGTCGATCTTGTGCGCGCCGGTCGGGCCGCCCGAGAGCACGGCTGATTCGGCCGGCTCGACCGCCATCAGGGCGATCTTGGGGTCGCGCCGGAGCAGCGCCTCCCCCGTCCCCCGCAAGGACGCCGCCGTGCCGACACTCTGCACGAAGCCGCAGATGCGACCGCCGGTCTGCTCCCAGATTTCGTCCGCCAGCCGGTCATAAGCCGCGAGCTGGTCGGTGTTGCGCATCTGGTCGGTCCAGAAGGCACCCGTCTCGGCCGCGATGATGCGGGCTGCCTCGATCATGTCCTTGGTCAGCTTCTCAGTCATGCGTCCAGATTCGCTTGGAATGATCGTCAGCTCGGCCCC